>Ga0076275_11_pt1 | contig 472971 bp, 445 predicted proteins | sample RifGroF2_FD_67939 | JGI IMG/M metagenome (GOLD analysis project Ga0076275, IMG submission 67939) | Parcubacteria (Falkowbacteria) bacterium GW2011_GWF2_43_32
TCTCCCTGCCTCCGCCAGTTGGCGGACTGTTCAAATCCCTAACTCACAAGATGATAAAAATAAACTCATCACAAAGTGGAGAGTTTATTTTTATAGCTCCCGGGGTCGGATTCGAACCGACGACCAATTGGTTACACTTGTCCTTATGTTTCCATAAGGGGTGGACTATATCATCATCCGCTAAAACGGATGCGAGGCGCTTCCTGCTCTAAATTAGAGAAGTACTCCCTTTCGGGATAGTCTCTGAACCTTCCATGACATTCATGGCTTGGCTGCTGATTACCATATTCTTGCGAATTTAGGCTTCCAGCAATTCACCTCGTTTTCGACCTCAATTACTTGAGGAAGCTGCGTAGAACCTTCGTGCACTTCACGACGTGTGTTCACAGCCAACTGCGCTACCGCTGCGCTACCCGGGAATATTTAATTGTCGCGAAACGCCTCCGCGATTCGCTCAAAAAACAAAATATTTCAATAGAAATATTTACTAATATAATAACAGATTACGGCGTTATGTCAATAACGTTAAATTGTCATTAAATTGCCGTAATAAATATTATAAATTATTAAACAACCGTATATCGACGGTTTCCATGTTCCCCTATTCCCTCCTCATCGCCTCCACCGGGTCTAAGCGTGCCGCCCGTTTAGCCGGGCCGATACCGAACAATATGCCGAAGGCGGAGGAAAATAGCAAGGAGACGACAAAGGCTTTCAGGGGCACGGAAAATTGCCAATCCAGGCCGAAAGAACGGGCACCGAAGGCCAAGCCCCAAGAAAGCAAAACTCCGACAACGATGCCGATTATTCCCCCGAACATCGTCACTACCACCGACTCGGTCAGGAACTGTCGAACAATATCGCGATAATTGGCACCGACCGCTTTGCGCAAACCGATTTCCGCCGTCCGCTCGGAAACGGAGACATGCATGACATTTAGGATTCCCACTCCGCCGACAATCAAGGAAATGGTAATAATCGCTAATAGCAAAATCGTCAAAGCGCCGGTGATAGTATTCAGCATAGCCATCATTTCTTCCATCGTCACCACCCGAAAATCATCCTTGAGCGGATCGCTAATGTCATGATTCTCCCGCAAGATTTCTCGCGCCTCGGCCGCGGTTTCGGCGGCGCGATCGGGATCTTTTAATTGATGCACCATATACATCACATAATTAATGCCCATAATCCGTTTCTGCAAAGTCAAGAGCGGCAGATAGATATAGTCGTCAAAGTTCATGCCGAAAGAACCGCCCTTCTCCTTCATGACGCCGATAACCTGATATTTGCTTTTATGTAAAGTGATGGACTGACCGACGGCATCGGCATCGCCGAAGAGATCGGTTTTGAGATTACTGCCCAACACGACCACCGACGCCAAAGATTTCTCTTCGGCTTCGTCAAAAAATCGTCCGGCCGCGATTTCACTCTTGTCGATTTCGATATAAGAAGCGCTCACGCCCAGCAAAAAAGCTTTCTTGATTGTGCCGCCGTAGCTGGCCTGATCTTGGCTCATGATGGCGGCATAGCCGCCGGAGATATTGCTCAATTTGTTGAGATCCTCCAAGTCCTCAATCTTCAAGGTGGTGATTTGCGTGCCACCGGCCAAAGACATGGCGCTTTCCTGTTCGGCTTCGCCGCCTTTTTTGTTGCTCGGCACTTTGATTTCGGTTTCAATGATATTGGTGCCGAAAGATTCTATCTGACCGAGCAAAAGATTATATATCCCTTCTCCGGCCGAATAGACGATGATGACGCTGGCCACGCCGATGACAATACCGAGCACGGTCAAACCCGTCCGCAACTTATTGGCGGCCATGGACTTGAAAGACATTTTGGCGGAGTTGATAAGATTATTCATAACTTAAAGCTTCCACCGGCGACAAGCGACTGGCGCGTCGTGCCGGGTAATAACCGAAAATTAAACCGATGGCGGCGGAAGTGACTACCGCCAACAAAATTGCCAAGACGGGAATGCGAAAAGCCCAGCTGTAGCCCAAAAAATTAACAACAACGGAGGCTAAGAATGACAAGAGGACGCCGACCAGAATGCCGATTAGACCGCCGACCAAAGTCAGCACCATCGCTTCCAACAAAAACTGCCAAATAATATTGCTGTTCTTGGCACCGACCGCTTTGCGCAAGCCGATTTCCCTGACCCGCTCGTTGACGCTGATGAACATGATGTTCATGATACCGATACCGCCGACCAACAGCGACAGCGCCGCCATGACCGCCAAAAAATATTTCAAAGCATCGGTGATGGTGCGCAAAAGATCAATAGCTTCGGCCGCATTGCGCACGGTGAAATCATCGCTCTCGCCGCTCTGATCGCCAATATCGTGCCGATCACGGAGAAGTGCCGTCAAATCGTCCACGGCTTGAGGGATTTTATCGCTATCGTCCACTTTCGCGGCGATGAAATTAAGATGATTGATGCCTAAAATCAATTTCTGCGCGGTGCGCACGGGAATAAAGACCTGATTGTCAAAATCGTTGAACATCACCTGGCCGCGTTCTTTCATCACGCCAATCACTTCAAAAAATTGTTTGTTGATTTTTATCTTCTGACCAAGCGCATCGGAATCGCCGAATAATTCCTGTTTGACAGTACTGCCCAAGACCACAACCTTGGCCAAATTTTTTTCTTCTTCGCGATTAAAAAACCGGCCGTCCGCAATCTCGCCGCCATAGACGTCGGGATAAGAAGCGGTCGCGCCGGCCAGCGTCGTGTCATAGGAATTTTCCCGCCAACTCAAGGAGCTGTTGCCGTTGGCCATGGCGGCCACGGCAGTCAAATCCGGCACTCGGCTTTTGTTCAAAATCGCCTCATAGTCTTCATAAGTCAAAGTGGTGATGGTGATGCCCATGACCGAAGAAGGCGGCTCGTTTTTTCCGGATTTGCCGGGCGTAACGGAAATCAAATTGGCGCCGAAAATTTCCACTTGATCCAAAATCAAACTCTGGGCGCCCGCTCCCAATGACATGATTAAAATCACCGAAGCAACCCCGATGATGATGCCCAGCATCGTCAAAAAACTGCGGCTTTTGTTCTTGCGCAGTGATTTAAGTGAATTGAGAATGGCGCGACGGAAATCCAGGAAGGACATAGAGTCGGGTATTTTATAAACAAAACAAAAATATTTTATCAAGGAAAGCTAAACGAACCGGAAATGCTATTTCAACAATTCTCCGTCCTTGGCGCGACGACGATGTTTGATGGCCTGATCGGAAACGATGTGGCCGTCTTTGAGTTGAATAATGCGCTTGGCATGTTCGGCCGTATCGGTTTCATGCGTGACTAAAATAACGGTCCGGCCGTCATCGTTAAGCTGTTGCAGAATTTCCATGATTTGCGTGCCGGACTTGGAATCCAAATTGCCGGTCGGCTCGTCCGCAAAAATCACCGCCGGATCGTTCACCAAGGCGCGGGCGATGGCGACACGCTGTTTTTCACCGCCGGAAATTTGATTGGTATAGTAATCCAAGCGATGACCCAAACCCACGGATTCCAAAACCTTTTGGGCCCGGGCGCGGGCGTTATGATGATCATGGGAATAGAACAAAGGCAATTCCACGTTTTCCAACACGGTCGTGCGCGGCAAAAGATTGAAAGCTTGAAAAACAAAACCGATTTTTTTATTGCGATAGGCGGCCAGTTGATCGTCGTCCAAAGAACCGACTTCATGGCCGTTTAACTTATACGAGCCGGAACTGGGGCGCTCCAACAAACCCAAGATGTGCATTAAAGTGGACTTGCCGGAACCGGAGGGCCCCATGATGGAGACGAACTCCCCTTCCTCAATATCAAAAGACAGGTCGTGCAGAACCGGTGTGACCAGGTCGTCGGTTTGATATTCTTTAGTTAGATTTTTTAAGTGGATGAGCATAATACTGACATTATAGCATGGAAAGAGGCGTTGGTTCTAGATACTGATAATATCGATAATTTAGTGGACTTCACGGACAACAAAAGATGATTGACATCGACTTTATTTTAATATATACTACAATCATACGGGCTTCGGCCTCCGAGACCTCACATTTTTTTAGAAAATTGTGAGGATCGTTTTTTTATAAAAGGCTTTTTATATTTCTGATAACTTCCCGAAAGTCTTTTTTCGGCAAGGTTCTAATCTTACGTGATAATCTTTTACTACTGATAAGCCGCAGTTGTGACAAAATAATTGAATAGATACGAATTCCGTCCTGAAAATGATAATAGAACCGGTCAATCTTATTTCTACTAGTCAGTGGCAAAACCCATAAAGACCCCTCTCCAAATTTTCTTAGAATCAAAACCGGCCTTTCATATTTATCATGCTTGCCATTTTGCTCATAGCCAATATTTACTCCTAGGCTCGCCCACCAAATTTCTCTGGTTTTAAAATATACATTGTTTCTGTTATTTAAAAAATGAATCTGAGGCTTAAGTTTTGCCCAGTTTGCAAAATCTTTCTCCTTCTGATAATCAATTAAAAAATCCTCCATATTTTCTCATAAGATTAATGAATAAGATAATCTTATTATAAAATATGCAGGATAAAGTTTAGTTAAAATTTTTCTAAAGAAAAAGTTTATTTTTAGAAGTCAGCAAAAATCAATCCCCTTTTTTCTTGAATTTCGTCTTGGGCAATAAGCAAGCGCAGGGCTTTTTCTTGAGAATCACCCGTTGTTCGGCCAGGGTCTGCAAAAAGACGTCCTGACCGCCTTGACCGCGCGCCAGGCGTTTGTCCAGGGGAGTGCGGTGTTGATAGCCGCGGCGAACAAACTCCTTGACCAGGGCCTCGTGGCGCTCATAGAGAGCCTTGGTTTTCCCGACCCAGCGCAAAGTTTCCGGATGACGCGAATAACCGCCCCGACCGCCGTGCTTGGTCAGGATATTCCATAAACCATGCAGTTCACGGTGTTCGGCCAGCAGGTGCTGACGGCAAAGATGTTGCGGATTAATGTCCCAGATACGCATAGCATTAGAAAAAAGCACTATTTATTTTTTATCATACTCTTAAAATATTTTCGCAATTCTTGATCTACGATAAAGAGATAAGTGCCCTTCATGCCGCGCGTTAATAATGTTCTGTATATATTAATAATATATGCTTCCAACTCTTTTGGGTTATCGATTCCCTTTCTCCCATTTACATCTTTGTAATTCTCCGGATGAATGACAAATTTTTTATTCTTCTTATCATAAGATAACTCCGGGCCAATTATTACTCCGGCATAATTAAGGTCATAACCTTGCACCGTATGAATACAGCCAACCTCATTAATGGCATTAGCAGAATTGACCCAATTATGATTAACGCTATTCCAAAATAATTTTATTCCGTTAATCTCTATATCGTGTTTGTCGGGGTTCTTTTTCGAAACCCACGGCCAAGCGTAACCGGAAATCATCCTGCATAAACCTAATTTTCTATCCTTGCTCTTTATGTCATCGCGCATTTTCGCGATATTATCATAAATTTTGAAATCGTATTCTAAAAATTCAGACTTACCAGTGCTATTTAAATCAAATAAATTTTGTATAAAATCAATATATTTCTCACTCTCTTCGCCGACATCAATGCGTAATTGATTTTTTAATCTAAATTCCATGGCTCCTAATTCTAAGAATTTACCGCCGTTAACATCCGACGGACGAACGCTCTGACGTTCATCGTAAAAAAGTATTTGATGAGACGACGATTTAATAATCCAATCCAACTCCGTACCATTTTTCCCAAGGCCCAGCACCTGATTATTTTTATCAAAACTGCGATAATTGGTAATATTTTTCCTTTTTCGCAATCTATGAGCTTCGTCAACCACCAATATATCATAACGACCGCCGACCACCTCGCTCGGTCCGATGACCATGTCGGACCGCAAACCGGCAATATTTTTAAAAACTTTTTTAAGACTCCTCCGCAATGAAGTCATCGGAATCACCAAGGCGGCTTTTTTATTTTTTGTCTCTTTTAAATCACTGAACAATTTGAACAGATGCATGGCAACGATTGTTTTCCCCGTCCCCGGGCCGCCATGTACGATAAAAGTCTTAGCCAAACTATTTTTTATTTCATCAATCAACTGATTTTCAATTTTTAATTGATCTTCCGTTAACGCTTTGTAAGGCGAAAATTTAAACAAATCGCTATTCTTTATTTGCACCAAACTTTTTTCCGCCAACAACATTTTCTGCAATTCTTGCCATATAATCTCAAATTTGGCTCTGTACTTCTGCTTATCATAGTAATTATGGTCAAACAAACCATGATTACTATTTTGTATTATAAACTTACCGTCAGCCGCAAAATGTTGAATGAGCAACGACTCAATATCCAATGTCGCGGATTTATTATATTCTTCATCAGATATAACATGTATCCTTTTTAATTTTGCTCTCTCGGGACGGTCATAATGTTGTTTACTGCGACTGTAAACATTAATCGTTTCGCCCACATAAATTTCCTGCTTGTTTTCAATAAGATAAACGACCGGCCAATTACGACCGAAAACACATGACCTAATTTGATCAAATTGATTTTTAACAAACGGAAAAGTCTGTATTTGAGACATGATTTTATAATTGATTATATTTGTAATATTTTCCCTTAGCCTTGCCGACAGGATATTTATCTGCGTTTTTTAATATTTTTTTCTCCAACGCATCGTAAATATCAATATCCAAATCATGAGCCATAAGTAAAACCCAACCCAAAACATCGGCTAATTCTTCCCCTATTTCGCTTCTATTATCCCTAATGTAATTTTCTAAAACAGCTCCATTTTTCCATTGGAAGTGCTCCAAAACCTCGGCCGCTTCAAGAGCTAAAGACAGGGCCATATCTTTAAGATTATGAAACTGCTCCCAATCTCTTTCATTACGGAAAGCTAACAATTTATCAGTCAAATTTTTTATTTCCGACATACATTTACGAATCAAAATATTCTTAGAAACATTTTATATTTTACTTATCTTTATTTAATAATCTCATAAACTACGGCAAAAGTCAAAAATAAAAGCAACGGACCTCCGTTGCTTTTTAGCTAAAATTAAATAAAAATATCTTGTCCCCTACTTCACAAAAGTCACCGCCAATTCTCCCGGTTGTAAGTCGCCGCTCACAATTTCCACCAAGCCTTCGTCGCCGCGCAGACCGACCGTCACCGGCACTTCCCTGACGGTCTTGCCCTCCAAGATGCGAACAAATTGTCCTTGGCCGTTCCTGTCCACAATCGCCCGTCCCGGCACGATTAAAACATTATCGCGGCGGTCGGTGTTGATGACGATGTTGGCGGTCATCTCCGGTTTGATGAACGAAAACAAAGCGAAACTGGGATCGTCAAACGCCGGCGCACTCAAGCTCACTTTAACTTTATAATAAGGTTCCACAGAATAAACGGTACCGGTAAACTTATGGCTTTCGCCCAAGGCGTCAAAGGTAATCACCGCTTCGTCGTTCACTTTGATTTTGGAAATGTCGGTTTCGGAAATGTCCGTCTCAATTTCAAAATTATTTTCCGTCAACAAGACAAAAACCGGTTGGGCGGCGGAAAACTGTTCGCCAACTTCATAATTCAAACCGACAATCTGACCGTCTATCGGCGCTTTCAAAATACTGTCGGCCTGCTGTTTTTTGATCAAATCCAAACTGGCCTGGGCCTGACGCACCTGCGCCTCCACCGAACTTAAATCTTCACTGCGTGCCGGCGCTTTCAGTTTCGTCAATTGCCGATCGGCCACACCCCAAGCCTCTTTGGCACTATCCATCGCCGCTTTGGCCGCGGCTATTTGCTTGTCGCCGGTCAAACGCGCCGAAGACAAAGTATTACGCGCCGTCGTCAGTCCTTCGCTGAGATTAACCTCGGCCTGCGCCAAAGCTTGCGTCAAAGAAGCGACATTGTTTCTGTAAGTCAAAAAAGCGTTATCCAAATTGTATTTGGCGGTTTGTAAAGAACTCAAACCGGTGTTGACCGCGGCAATTTGCGTATTGACGCTGGCTTTAAACGCGTCCAATTCCGTTTGCGTCATGGCCGCGGAAGAAATGGTATATTCCAAACCGCTGTAACAACTGTTCAAAGCATTAAAAGTTTCATTAAGATAGGCGGCCACGGCGGTATTGAGAAGATTGAAATTATTTTCACTGCCCTCCAAGCGCGCCGCGCTTAAAGCGTCGTCCGCCGCGCTCTTCAAAGACTTTGCCTGATTATAATAATTTTCCGTGGCACTCTTATAGACGACATTCTTGACGCTGAAGATGTTTTCCAAATCATCGTCTTCCAAGATGCCCCAAATTTTGTCCAAAGCGGTATTGGCGACGGAAATGTCATAACCGGCGGCGGTCAAAAAATTGTTTTCGCCGTTATCAATGGCTTGCTGATAGCTGGTTCGGCCGTTAGCCAGATTGAGAGCGGCGATAGTCACCGCTTGTTCCAAAGCGGTCGGCGTGGCCGCGCCCGTATCTTCCAAATCGCTTAATTTCTTTTCCGCCTGACTGATCGTTTCCGCCACCGAAGCCCGAGTATTGTCATAGTCGTTGGCCGCACCTTCGTAGGCGGCCTTGGCTTGATTGGCTTGCGCCTGCAAAACCGCGATTTCCGAAGCGGTCGCTCCGCGCGTCAACTTGTCTTTATTGGCCAGCGCTAAATCAAAATTGGCTTGCGCCTCCTGTTCTTTGATCAATAATGAAGAATAGTCCAGCTCGGCCAAAATTTGATCTTTAACCACTTTATCGCCCACTCGCGCCTCTATTTTCCCGATCTTGCCGACCTGAGGAAAATTCAATTCCAACTCCCGCAAGGGTTTCAGCGTGCCGGTTTCGGACACGGTCTGAATCAAGTCTCCTTGAACAACGGTTGCGGTGGAATAGACCGGCTGAGGTTTTTTATTGCTCTGCCAAATAATCAAAACGACGACGACAAAAATCGCGCCGCCGATGATTAACCATCTTTTTTTATTTTTCTTGGACATAAAATATAAACTATCTCTCCGGCCGGACTCGCCGAAAACATTTAATAATCCCGCAACTTTTCCAGGCCCTTGAACTTCCGAATCTTCTCCAAAGCTTTGGATTCAATCTGCCGGATGCGTTCGCGGGTCACTTCAAATTCCTGACCGACTTCCTCCAAAGTATGGGCGACGCCGTCCACCAGCCCGAAGCGCATTTCCAAAATTTTCTGTTCGCGCGGCGATAACTGAGCGACGATATTTTTCACATAATCTTTCAGCAACTGCAAGGCGGCGGCGCGATCCGGCGTGACGTTTTTGACGTCTTCGATAAAGTCCTCCAGAGTGGAATCTTCGTCATCGTCGCCGATGGTCGTTTCCAGCGAAATGGTATCTTGAGAAATTTTCATGATATAGCGGACCTTGACGATGTCCTCGCCCATTTCCGAAGCGATTTCTTCGGCCAAGGGCTCGCGGCCGAGCTCCTGAATCAAATTGCGCTGAATCTGCTGAAATTTATTGATGGTTTCCACCATATGCACCGGAATGCGAATCGTGCGCGACTGATCGGCCAGGGCGCGCGTAATGGCTTGCCGAATCCACCAAGTGGCATAGGTGGAAAATTTAAAACCTTTGCGATATTCAAATTTTTCCACGGCGCGAAACAAACCGATATTCCCTTCCTGAATCAAATCCAACAAACTCATCCCTTTGGCGCCGGCGAATTTTTTGGCGATGGAAACCACCAGCCGCAAATTGGCTTCAATGATTCTTTTTTCCGCCTCCCGGTCGCCCTTTTCTTTACGCTTGGCCAATTCCGTTTCTTCCTCACCGGTCAAAAGCGGCACTTTGCCGATTTCTTTCAAATACATCTGGATGGAATCGGCGCTTAATTTTGACAAATCGATATTCAAAGCGTTCTGATGCGCCAAGGCCCGTCCGGTCAAAACCGGTTCGGCCGCTTTTTTCTCGGCCATTTCCAAAATCCGGCCGGAATCTTCCATAATTTTTACCCCGCTTTTTTGCAAATCGCCAAGAAAAACATCGTAATCGTAAACATATTCTTCCACTTCCGGAAACAAATATAAAAGTTCGGTTTCGGTCACGAAACCGCGCAAACGCCCTTTGTCTATCAAACGAGTCAACTGTTCGGGGGTCGGCTTGATCGGCACACGCGGCTCTTTGAGACGAGTCTTCTTGGCGGACACCGGCGCTTTGATAATTTTAACGAAGCGACGGCGCGACGTCTTTTTTGCGCCCGCGGGACGCTGGTTCTTAGCCGCCGGCTTGGTTTTATTCTTGGCCTTATTGCCGGCCCGATTGTTGTTATTTTTCATTTTGGCTTTTTTAGTCATATTAATGATATAAAAGGCAGAATTATTCTTTCGTCAAAACGTTGAGCTCGTCCATTAAGGCATTCAATTCTTCCGTCCGTCCGGAGGCTTCCGCCGACTGCAATTGCTTCTGCAATTTTTTTATTTTTTTCTGTTTGCCGTATTTTTTCAATTCCGAAATGATATTGATGATTTCCGTTTTGACCTGTCCGGACTCGTAGCTATAAAAATCTTTTTCACCCAATAAAATGAGCTTATCCAATAATTTTGTGTCCTCGGCTTGGTCTGTCGCCAACGACAAACGAAAATCGGCGTAATCCAAGGAAGCAGATTTATTATAATAAATTATCAGCTGATTGTAAAACCGGACAAAACCCGGATCGCTCAAATATTGCGGCTCCAAATTGCCGGCGCCATAGTTGATAAATTCCGGAAAGCGAATCAAAAGAGCCAATAATAATTCCGCCAATTTTTCTTCCCGGCCGGGACGACGGACGGCGGACGGCGCGGTTTTTTCAGTTGGCGCGGCGGCGGCCGAAGCGTTGCGCGGACCTTTCTTGGCGGTCAACAAGGCCAATTTTTCCCGCAATTCTTTCTCGTTGGTGCCGATTTCTTCATTCAATCTGGTCAGCCAATAACTGCGCTCGATGTGATTATTGACCGCCGCCAACATCGCCAGCATTTTCTCTTCTGCCAAACGGCGATCGGCCACTTCGTCCAAATTCAAACCGGCCGTAATTTTGGTAAAATAATATTCCAACATCGGTTTGGCCTCGACGACCGCTTTTTTAAAATCCTCCGGATTGTTTTTCAAACATTCGTCCGGATCTTTGCCGACGGACAAAACGATAATTTTCAAATTGACTTCCTGCGCCAAACATTCTTTGATTCCCCGGTCGGCCGCCAGTTGTCCGGCATCGTCCATATCAAACAACAAAGCGACATTGTTGGTAAAACGTTTTAACAGCGTCACTTGTTCGACGGTCAAGGCCGTGCCGGAAGAGGCGACGGTGTTTTCAAAACCGTGTTGATGGCAGGAAATCGCGTCCATCTGCCCTTCCACCACGATAGCCAAATCTTTTTCCCGAATGGCATTCTTGGCCTTATTCAAAGCGAACAAGGTCCGGCTTTTATCATAGACCGCGGTTTGCGGACTGTTGATGTATTTGCCCAGCTTCTCGGTCTTTTCTTTTTCCGGACTAACCCGCGCCGTAAAAGCGATCAAATTGTTGTTGACGTCGAAAATCGGAAACATAATCCGGTCGCGGAAACGATCATAATAATCGCTTCGCCCCGGAGCGGCCGTCTCGCTCGCTCGCTCTTTTTTGATAATCAAACCGGCGGAAAAAATCTCTTCATCCGTGTATTTTCGTCCGCTAAGCGGTCGCTGTTTTAAAAATTTATACAATTCGCCCCAACCGCCGGTCGGCGGACCGGGACTAACGCCCAGTTGCCAGGCGGCGATAATTTCTTCCGTCAAACCGCGTTGCAAAAGATAATTTTTGGCGTTCTGTCCGGCCGGAGTCGTCAAAATATAAGCATAATATTTTCCGGCCAATTCCAAAATGTCCAACAAACGATTGCGTTGCGAATAAGCTTCCGGATTTTCGTTTTTCAGCACCACTCCGGCCTTGGAGGCCAACAAACGCAACGCCTCCATAAATCCCAGGCCCTCTTTTTCCATGACAAAAGAAAAAACATCGCCGCCGCGCCCGCAACCGAAACAGTGCCAGATTTGTTTTTCCGGCGAAATTACGAAAGACGGTGTCTTCTCGTTATGAAAAGGACAAAGCGCCTGAAAATTAACGCCGACCGCTTTGACCGGCACGTATTCGCGGATTATTTCCACGATGTCCAACTTTGATTTTATTTCCTCGGACTGGGACATAGCTTGATATCTTGACCAATTAAATAAAAATGTCCGGCACGACCAGCGCTTGCAAGCGGGCCACTTCCCCGGCCACCACTTCGCCGTCGTATTCGGCGTTATGCCGGCTGAAACCTTCATAGCCCGGCCGTTTCTGGTCCAAATGCAAATTAAAAACCACTTGCTCGCCGCCGGCGTTATTCCGGCTTTCTTTAAAATAAATATGAAAACGCGGATAAAAATCGCGCGTCAAACGACGGGCAAAACTGCGTTCCCCGTCCTCCCGTTCCGGAATAAAAGCGTAGCCGGCGCGGCGCAGCCACATTTCCGGCGCTTCGCCCAATTGTTGTTTAGTGACGGTAAACTTCATTTAGATCATTTCTAAAAATAAGGAATTTATAAATTAACCAACTCCACAAACCGATGATGATGTTGACGACGATTTGCGCCGCCAGATACCAGATGAAAAATCTGACGACCAGCAAATGCATGAATACGCCGTTCAAATAAAGAACGAAAATGATATTTAAAAAATATAAAAATAACTGGTTGGTGGTCGCGGCGCGATCGTGATTGCGGAAAGTCCAGAACTTGTGAAGCATAAAACCGATCAGGAAAGAAATAATGAAAGCCAATGTGGTGGCGCCGACTATTTCCATTTTCAGCAAACCGTGAAAAATAAACAAAAAAATCAAATCAAAGACGGTGGTCACACTGCCGGCCAGAGCATATTTGATCAAAGAATTCTGACGACCGCAAACTCCGGCCAAACGGGGAAAACGGGCAGAAAAGAAACGATGCAGTTTAAAATAGAAATCATGCAGGAAAGACATAGAACAACTTTATTTTAAAATAATTAAATCAATGACGTTTTCCGTTCTTCTCACTTGATACGGCCGTAATTTGTAAATACCCAATTAACCAATTTCTTGCTCTCCCGAAAGCGCTCGTTCTTGCCGTCCGAATTCAAGATGACGGAAATCACTTCCCGACCGCTCCGATCTTTCAAACGACCGACAAAGCAATAACCGGCTTCGTCGGTATAACCGGTCTTGCCGCCCAAGACTTCAAAAGCATTCTGTTCCGTGTCAAATAAAAGATAATCGGTGGACACCACTTTTTTTTCCCGGCCTTCCCGAGTCGTAAACTCATAATCGCGTCGCACGGTAGCATGGCTGATGTCGTCCCGGCGAAAAGCGCTTTGTGCCAATAAGGCCACTTCGCGCGCCGTGGAAACGTTTTGATCGCTCAAACCGATCGGATCGACAAAACGGGTGTTGACCAAACCGAGTCGGACGGCCCGGTCGTTCATTTGCGCGACGAATTCTTCTTCGCTCAAACCGGTGGCATGAACCAAAGCGGCGGTAGCACCATTATCGGAGGCCACCAGACTGGTATAGAACAAATCCCGCACCGTGACATTCTCTCCCAAAAACAGATTCAAACGGCCGCCGGCGACATTATCGGCCGCCGTAATTTCATAATTCGTCTCCCAGCCCGGATTATTGTCCAAAAAAACCAGCGCGGTCATCAATTTGGTGATACTGGCGATCGGCTGAACTTCGTCGGCCCGTTTGGTAAACAGAAAAATGCGATCGTCGGCGGTCAGTACCGCCCCTTTTTCGGCGGTCAATTCCATTACCGGCGCGTTCGGTTTCAAATTGATAAAGATCGCTTCATGATTAACCGTCGCCGTCAGATCGGCCCGGAGAAAAAACAAAGCCAAGATTAAATTGATAATTCCGGTCAGCATGATTTTTGATGATTAATTATTCGGCCGCTTCACCGCCGGCCAAAACGGAAGCGATCGTTTCCGTTTTATTGAGCCGCTCATAATCCGGCAATCCGGCCAGACTGTTCAAACCCAGGAAACGGATAAAATCATGGGTAACCGTATAAAAATATTCGCCCTTTTGCTTATCAAATTTTTCCTCGATCAAACCGCGCAACAACAAATTGCGGATAATCAAACTGCAATTGACGCCGCGGATTCTGTCCAACTCCAATTTGGCGATCGGACCGCGATAAGCGATAATGGTCAACGCTTCCAGGCTCGGTTGGGACAACTCGCCGCTCATTTCGCTCTGCAAAACTTTCTGCACCAAAGCGGCATTGGCGGCGGCGGTGGTGATTTGATAGCGACCATTGTTGTCGATCAAAGCCAGGCCGCGATCGCCGTTCTGATAGTCGTCGGCCAATTCCTGCAAAGCTTTTTCCGCGTCCGAAACTTTGGCGCCCGTCGACGCCGCCAGTTCTTTCGCTCCCAGGGGCTTCAAAGAAACGAACAACAATGATTCTAATTGCGATTTTAGGGACATATGATTGAAAAATATTTTATTCCGTCGTGCGACCGCTGATCATAATTTCGCTGAACAGCTCACCCTGTTCAAACACCAATTCTTTTTGCTTCGCCAACTCCAGTACCGCCAAAAAACTGACGATCACTTCGGTTTTGGTGGTGGCGGCGGCCAACAATTTGGAAAAACTGATCTTGATTTTATCCACCAGCATTTTTTTGATCGATAAAATTTTGTCTTCAATGTTTATTTTCGGCTCCAAAGTTCTTTCCGCCAATTTCTCTTCCCTGGCCGCCTCCAATTGTCTGTCCAAATCCGCCAAAATTTTTAAAAACTGATTATGCAAGGCTGTCGCTTCCAATCCGCTCGGCGGCGAAAATAGTGGCAAATTGAATTGCTGACGGCGATTTCTGGCCAAAGGCGGCAGGTAGAGCCAATTCCGGGCGGCGATGATGTCTTTCACTTTTCGGCTGGCATCCACGAATTCTTTATACATCCGCAATTGCCGTTCCAAATCGTTGATCTCTTCGTCCTCCTCCGGCGAAGACAGATACGGCAAAAGCGCCTTGGATTTGATAAATAACAATTTGGCGGCGATGACCAAAAAATCAGCCAGCTCTTCCGGATTGATATCCCGGGCGCCGCGAATATAATTGACGTATTCGTCGGCAATCTTGGCCAAAGAAATTTCCGTAATGTCCATCTCTTCGCTTTCAATCAGCGTCAGGAGCAAGCCGAGCGGACCGGAAAATTTTTCTGTCGTGAAATCCATCATAATCAAACGACGTTAATCGAGCAATTTGGGCGCGGCATAAAGAGTGCCTTTCAAACATTGGTAGCCGGCTTTATGATTTTTGTTATTGTCGGGATAATAAACCGTCCGGGCCCCGGAGCCGTTGTCGGCCGCGGCGCTGTCCAATCTGAACACGGCGCAAAACTCAAAATCTTCGTCGCTCAAACGATTATAAACGATGGCCGCTTTGGTGTCCGGATCAATCAGCGCGGCCGCGTCCAAATAAACGTTCGGATCGTTGGCCAATTCCGTCAAATTGTCCGGCAGTTGTTTGTGCCGATCGTAATAAGTGTTGACGGCGCTTTCCAGACTATAAATATTATTGGTCAAAGCTTGATCCAAAAGACGGGCGCGGGCCGCCTGCGGCGCTTCCACAAAAAACCAGGAAGCCGTGAAAGCGGCTACGACCACGGCCAAGGAAGCGAAGAAAAAAATCTTCACGACCGGATCCTTCTTGTCCGCTTCTTCCCGCTTGATGTCGTAAAAATAAAAATAAAAAACCGCGGCGGAAATAACAAAAACCGTCGCCGCCTTGAGAATAAAGCGGGCCGTCAATTCTCCGTCCAAGAAAGCGTTGATGACGCTGATTAAAACTCCCAACACCACCAAGGAAGAAACGAATAAAATCAAATAAGTCAACCAGCGTCGAATGGCGGAATCTTTATCCAGTTCTCCGGAACGACGGCCTTGATTGATCAAACCGGAAATCAGATAAAAAATCGGCGCGGCAATCAATAAGGCGGAGATGGCGAATTTCAATTGCGAATCGTGACCGATAAAATTATTCAACACGTCGGCGACCGTCTTATCGATGATGCTGAAAGCGATCATGCCGACGGACAGGGCCGTAAAAACCAGAGCGACAAGCGACAGCAGATAATAAAAAGCGTACTTGGCGTTGTGTTTGTTGGACATATTGTTGTTTCCGTCCCGGAGCGCCAAGACAATGAAAATTATCAAGAGCACGATTCCGGGTAAAATTAAAAAACTCATCATAAAATAATAAAAATTCCACTTTTAAAACTCCGCGTTCTTCGGCGTGCGCGGAAACGGAATGACATCGCGGATATTGGCCATGCCGGACAAGTACATAATCAATCTTTCAAAACCCAAACCGAAGCCGGCATGTTTGACCGAACCGTATTTGCGCAAATCCAAATACCAGGCGTAGTCTTCTTTTTTCAAGCCCATCTCCTCCAGCCGTTTTTCCAGTTTTTCCAAACGCTCTTCCCGCTGACTGCCGCCGATGATTTCCCCGATGCCCGGCGCCAGCAAATCCATGGCCGCCACCGTTTTTCCGTCTTCGTTCAAGCGCATATAAAACGCCTTGATATCCTTGGGATAATCACTGACAAAAACCGGCTTCTTATAAACCTTATCGGTCAAATAACGCTCGTGTTCGGTTTGCAAGTCAATTCCCCATTTGACCGGATAAACGAATTTTTCGCCGGATTTTTCCAAAATTTCAATCGCTTCGGTATAGGTGATACGCCCGAAAGAAGAATTCAAAATATTATCCCAGCGCGTCGCGATACCCGGCTCGATGAATTTGTTGAAAAATTCCATTTCTTCCGGCAATTCTTTCAGAATATAGGCGACCAGATATTTCAGCATTTTTTCCGCCAAAGCCATGTCGTCGTTCAAATCCGCAAAAGCCATTTCCGGCTCCATCATCCAAAATTCCGACGCATGACGCGTCGTATTGGAATTCTCGGCGCGAAAAGTCGGACCGAAAGTATAAACTTTATTCAAACCCATGATCAAAGCTTCGGCGTTAAGCTGACCGCTGACGGTCAAGCCCGCTTTCCGGCCGAAAAAATCGGCGGCGTAATCGATTTCGCCCTTGGCGTCGCGCGACGGATTTTTTAAATCCAAAGTCGTGACCTGAAACATTTCCCCCGCACCTTCGCAATCGCTGGTGGAAATAATCGGCGTCTGGATATAAGAAAATCCTTCTTCTTGAAAAAATTTATGAATGGCAAAAGACAAAACCGAACGCAAACGGAAAACCGCGGAAAAAGTATTACTGCGACCGCGCAGATGAGCGATGGTGCGCAGAAATTCAAAGCTATGCTTTTTTTTCTGCAAAGGATAATCGGCCGGCGCTTCGTTCAAAATCGTAATTTGCTTGGCTTTCAATTCAAAGGCCTGACCGGCGGCCGGCGAAGCCACCAATTCCCCGCTCACCGTTAACGACGAGCCGACGCCGATTTTTTCCGCCGCGGCAAAATTAGCCAAGTCCGTGCCGAAAACTATCTGCAAGCCTTTAAAAAAAGAACCGTCGTTTAATTCAATGAAGCCGAAATCTTTGGAAGCGCGGGCCGTTCGCACCCAGCCGGCCACGGCGATTTCTTTATTCAAAAAAGCGGCGGTGTCTTGATATAATGATTTGATTAAAATAGAAGACATAATTTTTTTTAATTCTAAAAACCGATTGACGAATTTACCGACTACCGCCACCCGACCGATTTAGGGGGTGAGCCTCTTCACGTCGCGCGGCAAGAAACAGGCCTCTTTGACGCTGTTCAGACCCAACATTTTCATGATAATCCGACCCGGCCCCATGCCGATACCGCTATGTTCCGGACAACCGTAACGGAAAAAATTCAAATAATCTTTCAGCTCCTCCAAATTCATGCCTTTGTCCACGGCTTGTTTTTCCAACACTTCTATTCGATGTTCGCGTTCCGATCCGGTGGTTATTTCCAAACCGCGATAAAGCAAATCGAAACTTTTGGTCAAACCCGGATTGTCCTCGTGACGTCGATGATAAAAAGGTCGCGCCGCAATCGGATAATCGGTGACAAAAACAAAATCATGACCGGTTTCTTTTTTGATGATCGCGCCCAATTCTTTTTCTTCTTCCGTGGAAAAATCCCAATCTTTCTCGCCCTTGATTCCGGCCGCCCGTAATTTTTCTTTCGCCTCGGCCAAAGTGATTTTCGGAAACGGCTTGGCCGGCACAGTTATTTCAAATTGCGATCCCAAGGCTTCCCGAACTTTTTCAAAACCGGAAATCAACAAATCTTCTTGCATGGACATAATATCCAAATAAGAAGCGTAGGAAACTTCCATGTCCCAGCCGGTAAACTCCGTCACGTGTCGGGTGGTAAAAGACAGCTCGGCGCGGAAAACCGTGCCGACCATGAAAACTTTCTCCAAACCGGAGGCCATGGCCATCTGTTTATAAAATTGCGGCGACTGCGCCAGATAAGCGGAGCGATCAAAATATTTCACGGCAAAAACTTCCGCACCGCTTTCCGAAGCGGTACTCATCAAACAAGGCGTATAAATCTGAATAAAATTATTTTTTAACCAATATTCCCGACAGCCCTCTTCCAATTTCGTCCACACTTTAAAAATCAACTGATGCTCCGCCGGCCGCAAATCCAGCCAACGCCAATCCAAGCGATTTTCTAAATTGGCTTCATTATCGGCTTTGGTGAGCACGGGAATGGGCAAATTTTCCTTAGCCAAAGAAATCAAACGCGCGTCCGTGGCGGCCAATTCAAAATCCTTGATCGGATTGGGGTCGTTTTTTTTGGTCGGCTTGGCTTGCAAATTGCCGGTCACCTCCACGACGCTTTCCAGAGTCAATTTTTCCGCCAATTCATAGCCGCCTTGGCCGGCCGCGAAAACAATCTGCATCGTTCCCGAAATATCCGTCAAATCCACGAAAACCAAACCTTTGTGTGCCCGTAAATTACGCACCCAACCGGAAACGGTCACTTCCCCGGTCTCCTGTTTTTTCGCGTCTGTGATTAAAATTCTTGACATATAACGAAATTAATTCCGGCTCATCGAGAACCTGAATTTATTAAGAAATAGCTTATTTATCTGTTTAAATTTTACCTGATTTTGGGGATTTTAGCAAGCGGGCAAAACAACAAAAAAGGTCTGATCTTGACCTTTTTTCGTTTCGCGATACCGGACCGAAATATTTGACAATATCGGTATTTCTTGATTGTCGAATTTGAGATATAGCTCAAAAAGCGCTATTTCCTAAATATAATTCAAAAAACAATCAATGATTTTTTTAGCTTCCTTGATCAAAGCGGGATTGGCTTTGATTTTCAGCTCTTGGCTGTCTAAGAGATAACGAATTAATTTAACACAATTATCGGAAATAATCAATAAATCGGTCGACAAAACCTCTTCTTCGGTTTTCTTTTGTTCCCGACAAGTATCGCAAACCAAACCGCCGCCCTTAAGATCGAAAAAATTCCGACCGGCGACTATCGGCCGTCCGCAAACCAGACAAGTTCTCATCTCCGGCACATAACCCAGCTCCGCCAAGAGCTTTAAAGCGAAAAAACTATAAAATAATTCCCCGTCGCCTTGGCTCAATCCCTGGGCCGAAGACTCTTTCGTCTGAGAATGCCGTTTTTCTTGAAAATCATTCAAAACGTCCAACCAATCGCGCAATAAAAAAAACAGACGCTCGTCCGGATGACCTTCTTTGACAAATCGGCTGAAAAGATTGAGCGCCCGACCGGCGTAATATAATTTATTCAAATCGTTTCTGATGCCCGCATAAGCAGCTCGCGTCACGACACTGCCGGCATAATCAAAAGTTTTACCCGGGATAATTAAAAAATCCGCCCAGGTCAGCGGTTCAATGTGGCCGGCTAATTTGGATTGCAATTTTTTTACGCCGCGAACCACGAGCGACAAACGCCCGTAATCGCGGGTATAAACCGTCACCAAAGCGTCATATTCGCGATATGGCTGACGATTTAAAATTATGGCCGGCGTATTTTTGGTTGCGTCCATAGATTAAACTTTCAGATAATGCTTTCGAGGAGCGAATATTTTTTCGTAAAGAAAAATTTAGCTAGCCGCCGGCAGGCGGATGGATAAATTTTTCCACAGAAAAAATCCTGAGCGGAGGAAAGCATTATCCGGAAGCTTAAAACTTTTCTTTTAATTTCGAATTATAAAACAAATCAATTTCTGTCCAAATAATCCTGCAAAATAAGCGTGGCGGCGATTTCATCGCGCTCCGCTTTTTCCGTTCCCTGCCCGTCCAAAGAATCGGCCGCCAAACTGCTCAAGCGTTCGTCAACCAACTCCACCAATCGACCGCTCCGCTCTTTCAATTGCTCCAAGAAACTGAGCCAAAGCGGATTGTCGGCCGCCTCGCCGCTCATTTTAGTCGGAGCGCCCAAAACCACGATATCGGTTTTTTCTTCTTTCATTACTTTTAAAACATCCGCCAAAGTTTCCACCGTCTCCAAAGGCAAAGCCAAATTGGTTTCGCCGTCAGCGGTCGCCAAACCGATTCTTTTTTCCCCCCAATCGATACCCAAGTATTTTTTAGTATTTTCCATATAAATTATAATCCATTCTAGATTTGCAAATCAAAATTATGTTTTAAGGAGCGATTGTTCTTTTCGTAGAGCAACCTTTATTCACCAACCGGCGAATAAAGTTTGCCACAGAAAAGAACTAGCGGGAAAAACATGATTTTGATTTGCAAATTTATTAACTTGATTAGATTATTCAGTCAAAATTTCGACTCCCTTGTCCGTCACCGCCACAGTATGTTCAAAATGCGCGCTTAAAGAGCCGTCGGCGGTCAAAATCGTATAACCGTTATCGGCCGTGACGACGCGCCAATCGCCGATATTGATCATCGGTTCAATGGCGATAACCATACCCGATTTCAAAACAATGTTCTCCGGCGCTTTGTCGTTAATAGCGAAATTAAAGACGTCCGGCGCTTCATGGGCAAAATAGCCGACGCCGTGTCCGACCAAGTCGCGCACCACGCCATAGCCATGCTTTTCGGCCTGTTGTTGGACGGTGCGGCCGATATCGTTAAGCCGCGCGCCCGGCCGAACGGCTTTAATCGCCAAGGCCAAACACTCGCGGGAAACGCTCAACAATTTTTTGGCTTCGACGCTGATTTTTCCCGCCGGGACGGTCACGCAAGTGTCGGTAAAAAAGCCGCCGAATTTAGAATGCGGATTAACGGGCGCCTGATATTCGGCTCTCAGCTCCGCGGTTATCGGCCACTCCATGCCGATATCCAAGTCAACAATATCGCCGGACTGAATCACGCGATTCGGCCAGGCCGCCCCGTGCACGACCTCGTTATTGATGGACACGCATAAAGTGGACGGAAAAAACAAACCGCCCCCCAAAGGATAGTTTTTAAACGCCGAATGACCGCCGGTTTCCGTAATTAATTTATTGGCCAAGTCTTCCAAATAAGCGGTTTCCACTCCGGGCCGCACTTCCGCGGCCAAACGCGCTAAAATGGCGGCCAAACGCCGGCCGCCCTCTTTGATAATCTTGATTTCCGCCGCTGTTTTAAGATAAATCATAAATTAGAGAATACGTCGCAAACCGCCGATCAAACCGGATTTTGCGCCGCTCCCGGAACCGCCGGTTTTGGCTTTATTGCTCGGTCCATTTTGCATTTCGCTGAAAGCTTTTTTTTGCAATTCCCGCGCCGTCGCGCTGGAGCCCAGGCGGGACATTTTATTATATTTTTGTTCCGCTCGCAACAAACCTCTTTGTCCGTAAGCTTGCCCGCCGGCACTTGATCCCGCCAACCCGGTGAACTCCGCCTCCGTTTGAATTTTCAAACCGGCCCAATCCAACTGATTGTTGGGATCGCGATTGATTCTTCCCGGCCGCGACACGGCTTTTTTGCCGCGAACGGCAAATAAATTCATATTACCCATATTATTTGGTTTTAAAACTTTCTAACAAATCCCTGATCTGCTCCAAATCTTGATAAGTCAATTTTAATTTCAAGCGATTTTGGTACAAACGATACATGTCTTCTCTGACGGTAAATCGTGACGGCGTAATTCCGTCGCGCAATTTTTCCTGATATTTTTTAAGCAAATCCAAAATCAAACCGCGATTGGCCTCGTCCAGGTTTTTATAACGCGGATTAGTCCGCAACATTTTTTGGAATCGCTGTTCCAAACGATAAATGGTTTGATCGGCCAATCCCTTGGCCACGCCGGTTAAATCCATAGTAATCTCGATTAATAAATTTCAAAAGATATATTTATTATATCATAAAAAATAACGGCCAACCAGCCGCTATTTTTTATTTTATATTAAACAAAATATATCAAAATTAGAGTCCGTCATACTCCCGCATGGTCAATTGGGATTCAATCTGCTTGACGGTTTCAATCACTACTGAAACGACAATCAACAAGCTCGTGCCGCCGATGGACAAAGCCTGAATGCCGGTAAAATAACGCATCACCAGCGGTAAAACGGCAATCAAGCCCAAAAATAAAGCGCCGACCAAAATGATTTTATGAGTAGTCCCGGACAAATATTCTTCGGTATTCTTGCCCGGTCGGATACCGGGAATAAACCCACCTTGCTTCTGTAAATTCTCGGCGATTTGTTTGGGATGAAAAACGACTTCGGTATAAAAATAAGTGAAAGCGAACACCATCAAAAAGTAAATGATGCCGTAAAATAATTGATTGTTGAATAACTCTATCGTTCCGGCCGCAGCCCGGGCAATCCAGGCTGTCTTCGCGTGAATGAAAAACTGCGCAATCATGGACGGAAACAACACCACGGAAATGGCGAAGATAATCGGAATAACGCCGGCCATATTGACGCGCAAAGGCAAATGCGAACTGGTGCCGCCATAAGCGCGGTTACCGCGAATCTGCCGCGCGTATTGCACCGGCACGTTACGTTGACCTTCATTAATAATAACGACGCCGACTACCGTAATAATGGCGATAACGACGAAACCGATCAAAGTGAACAGTTGCGCCTGATCAAAAGTGATAATCAATTGTCGGAGAATCTGCGGCAAGCTGGCGACGATACCGGCGAAGATGAGCAAAGAAATACCGTTACCGATTTTCTTTTCGGAAATCAATTCTCCGATCCACATCAAGAAAATCGAACCGGCGGTAATGGTCATGATCATAATGCCGAAATCCAACGGCGTAATCGTGCCCAAAATGGCGGCCGAACTGCGACGCAACAAGGTAATCATGCCGTAAGCCTGCAAAGCGCCCAACGGTACGGTCAACCAACGCGTCCACATATTGATTTTCTGTTGTCCGGCCTCCTCTTTCTGCATCTCTTCAACGGACGGAACAATCATGCCTAACAATTGAAAAATAATGGATGAAGTGATATAAGGAGCGACGCCCATCATCACGATGGAAAAATTCTCCATGCCGCCGCCGGAAAACAAATTCATCAAACCTAAAATCTGATTGGAGGCGAACAAATTTTTTAAGGCCACATAGTTTACGCCGGGAATCGGAATATGAGCCGCCAAACGAAAAATAACCAGCATCGTCAAAACGAACAGAATGCTGTTCCGCAGATCCTTAGCCTTCCAGATTTGCGTTAGTTTATCAAACATAAATGATTAAAGCTAAAAATTAACCGAGGTTTATTTTTGTCCGGCCGTTTGATCTTGCACGCCGGCGCTCATTTTTATTTTCTCAAATTTAACCTTAACGGTCAATTTTTCTTTGCCCAAAATCTTGACCGGCAAAGAGACCGAGCCGATTAATTTCTTTTCCGCCAAAGTCGTCGGATTAACCGTTTCGCCGTCTTTGAAATGGCGATTAATCGCTTTAACGCTCACCACCTGATTCTTCGGTTGCAAGGAACGAAAGCCGCGAGACTTCGGAATTTGCAACAAACCGGCGCGCATACCCAAGCGCTTCAAACCGGAGACGCCGGAACGAGATTTTTGTCCTTTAAGACCGCGGGTACTGTAAGTACCATGACCGGAAGCGTTACCGCGACCGACACGTTTACCTTTCCGGGAAGAGCCTTTGGCTTTTTTAATCGTATTAAGTGATAACATATGAGTAATATCGCTTGTTAATTCTTAGCGGCGACTTTTAATTTTTATCGGCCACTTCTTTTTTATCTTCTTTAACTTCCTGACCGGACTCCCGACGAGCTTCCTTGCCGGCGCCGGACGGTTCTTTCTTTCTCAATTGCGCCAAAGCGTCAATCGTACAACGAGCATTGTTGATTTTGCTCTTGGAACCTAAAGTCTTGCTGGTAACGTTCTTGACACCGGCCAATTCCAAAATGATACGGGTAACGCCGCCGGCGATAACGCCGCGACCGGTTTTAGCCGGTTTCAACATAATTTTGGCCGCGCCCATTTTATGAAAAATCGCGTGCGGAATGGTGTCTTTCACCGTCGGCACGTTAATCATTTTCTTTTTGGCGTGATTGACGGCTTTATTGACGGCCATAGTAACATCGGCGCCTTTGCCCAATCCGATACCGACATTTCCCTTTTTATCCCCCAAGGCCACGCAAGCCCGAAAATTCATTCTTTTACCACCGGCCATAACGCGCGTTACTCTGGCGATTTCCAAAATCCGTTGCTCCAAATCGTCTTTCGGACGATCGTCGCGTCTGGATCCGCCGCGTTGACCGCGTCCGCCGTCGCGACCGCCTCCTTGGCGGCGATTCTTGGCGGCGCCATACAAATCTTTGGCCACGGTTTGAGCCGCACCTTTGTCAACAGCGTCGGTTGGTTGATTTTTTTTCTCTTCGGGCATATTGGCTAAATTATATGTTTATTAAAATTCCAGACCGCCTTCGCGCGCTCCTTCGGCCGCCGCTTTCACCCGGCCATGATATTTATAAGAGCCGCGATCAAAAACCGCTTTGGTCACTTTCTTGGTTTTGGCTTTCTGGGCAATCAGTTTTCCCAATTCTTTTCCTAAGTCCACCTTGCCGGCCGTTTTTTTGACTTCTTTCACGCCGGCACTGGCGATAGTGGTGCCTGTTGAATCATCAATCAATTGTAAAAACATCCCCTTGTTGGAACGAAAAACGCTCAAACGAGGTTTAAGCTCGGTCCCCGCAATCTTCGCGCGAACGCGACGATGACGGCTGAGCTGTTGTTGTCTTTTACCTTTAATTTTATTCATATGATTAAAAACTGATAATAAGGGATTACTTGGCGCCCTTGACCGTCGCTTTTCCGGCTTTGCGTCTGATAATTTCTTCGGCATATTTAACGCCTTTGCCTTTATAAGGCTCCGGACGACGAATTTTTCTGATCTGCGCGGCCATTTCGCCGACTAAAGCTTTATCGATGCCGCTCAAAGTGATGACATTATCGGCGACAGTGGCACTCACTCCGGCCGGTAATTTGAATTCTATCGGATGTGAGAACCCCAAACTCATATTCAAATTATTGCCGCTGACAGCGGCGCGATAACCGACGCCGTTAATTTCCAATTTTCTGGTAAAACCGACTCCCACGCCTTCCACGGCATTTTTGATCAAACTCCACATCAAACCCCAAACCGCGGCGGCGTTTTTTTCCTCCTTATTGCGCAGAGCGACCGTAACTTCCGAAGGCGTGACCGTGACTTCAACATTGGCGTCAAGCTTCAAACGGAATTCTCCTTTCGGTCCTTTGAACGTCATCTCCCCTTCCTGGACCGTGGCTTGAACGCCGGCGTTTAATTTAATTGGCAATTTTCCTAAACGTGACATAAACGGATAAATAATTGATTAAAAGATTTCTCCCAAAACCTCTCCGCCGATCTGATTCTTTTTCGCTTCTTTGTCGGTCATCAAGCCTCGAGAGGTGGAGATGATCGCCAAACCGAAATGATTCAAAACCGTCGGAATTTCATTTTTAGAAACATAAATACGCAAACCCGGCCGACTGATGCGGTTAATAGCGCTAATCTGCGGCTTGCCGTTCTTGCGATATTTCAACTGAATCTGCAATTCGTCAAATTTGCTATGAGCGCCATTCAAGCCGCCGGGGATAACCGTCACTTTTTTAATCCAGCCTTCGGCTTCCAGAATCTTGGCCACCTCATATTTTAATTTGCTCATTGGCAAAACAAGCTCCGGTTTCTTGACGGCGGAGGCGTTTCTGATTCTTGTAAACATGTCTGCGATGGGATCCATCATATTAGTTTGAAAGTTGAAGTTATAAAGTTAAACTCTGTTCGTCGCGATCTTGTATAACTTCACAACTCAATAAATGATAACTTACCAGCTGGACTTCCTGATTCCCGGCAAATCGCCATTGTTGGCCAATTCTCGGAAACAAATCCGGCATAATTTAAAATCGCGCATATAGCCGTGATTACGGCCGCAACGCCAACACCGATTGATCTTCCGGGTGGAAAATTTCGGTTTTCTTTTTGCCTTAACGATTAAAGCGGTTCTAGCCATAGTATTTAAATTATTTGCTGTCTTTTTTAAAAGGGAAACCCAAAGCGCGGAACAATTCCAAACCCGCCTCCCGATTCTTGGCGCTCGTTCCCAAACAAACTTCCAAGCCGAAAATATTGCTGTCCGCTTCATCGGCCAAAATTTCCGGGAAAGAAACGTATTCCTTGAAACCGACCGTCATATTCCCTTCTCGATCCACCGACTTTTCGCTGATACCGCGAAAATCGCGAACGCGCGGAAAAACGATATTAACCAATCTTTCCACAAAGTCATACATCCGCTGTCCTCGCAAAGTGACTTTGGCGCCGATAATCAAACCTTCTCTGATTTTGAAAGCGGAAATGGATTTTTTGGACACGGTTAAAACCGGTTTCTGTCCGGCAATCTTGGTCAAGCCCTTTTCCACGTTAGCCATAAAATCTTTTTCTTTGACGTGGCGGCCGAAACCGACGTTCAAAACCACCTTGGTCAAACGCGGCACCAGCAGGCTGTTCTTGAAGCCCAACTTGGTCTTCAATTCCGGGGCGATTTGTTTTTGATATTTTTCTTTTAATCTCATATAATTACTCGATTACTTCCTGACATTTCTGACAAACGCGGAATTTTTTCGCTTTTTTACCTTCAATATTTAAAACTTTATGACCGACACGAGTGGCCTGTCCGCATTTCGGGCATAACAAAGCCAAATTGGAAACCGCCATAAAAGCGGGAAACTCGATTCTCTGGCCCTTTTCTCCTTGTTTGCTGGGACGCATGTGCTTAATCAGCAAATTCAAACCTTCAATGCTGGCTTTGCCGGCCGATTGGGAGGTGGCGGGAATGACTTGCAGAACCTTGCCGGTCTTGCCTTTGTCTTTCCCGGCGAGAATCTTCACTTTGTCGTTCTTTTTGATATTCATATAAATGCCAACAAATGTTTATAAAACTTCCGGCGCCAACGAAGCGATTTTGGCGAAGCCCGCCTTTCTCACTTCACGGGCGATCGGTCCGAAAATACGCGTGCCTTTCGGTTCCTTTTTCTCGGCGTCAACGACAATCACGCAAGCGTTGTCGTCAAAACGCAGATAGGATCCGTCGGGACGACGAATTTCTTTTTTGGTGCGCACCACCACCGCTTTGACCACATCGCTTTTTTTGACGGCGGCATGCGGCACGGCCGATTTGACCGCGGCCACAATAATGTCGCCGACGTGGGCATAACGTCTTTTATAACCGCCGATAACCCGAATGCATTGCACTTCTTTGGCTCCGGAATTGTCGGCCACCTTTAAATATGTTTGGACCTGAATCATATTGATTAAATTTTATGACTTACCCGCCATCTTTTATCGCGGCTCAAGGGACGACATTCCACAAACACGACCTTATCGCCGACGTGATATTCGTTTTTCTCGTCATGTACTTTAAAGCGTCGGCTAACCGTATAGCGTTTGTGATATTTGGGGTGCTGTTTGATGGACTCCACTTTAACGACGATGGTCTTGTCATTTTTATCGCTGACCACCGTGCCGTTGAATTGACGTCCGCCGATTTTCGGCTGTTCCGTTGTCGCCGCCGTTGAAACTTTAGACATATTATTTTTGCTTACTTAAGATAGTTAAAATCCGCGCTACCGTCTGCCGGACAAGCCGAATCTCCCGAATATTTTTCAATTGCTTGTTAGAATCTTTAAAACGCAAATCGCGAAGTTTTTCCTGATTGGCACTCAGCATTTTTTGCAAATCCGCCTTATCTTTAGTTTGTAATTCTTTAAATTCCATATGGTTAAACAATTATTCTTTGCTGATAAACTGACACTTGACCGGCAATTTATGCCCGGCCAATTCCATCGCTTTTTTCGCCACTTCCCGGGTTATTCCTTCCATCTCAAACATAATCGTGCCCGGTTTGACGATCGCCACGTAATAATCCACCGCGCCCTTGCCTTTACCCATGGGAATTTCCCCGCCATGCGCGGTGACCGGCTTATCCGGAAAAATTCTGATCCACACCCGGCCGCCCTTGGCGACATAACGGGTAAGCACGCGCCGCGCCGCTTCGATCTGGCGTGAAGTCACCCAACAAGCGGACAAACTCTTCAGGCCGAAACTGCCGAAACTGATATTCAAACAACGGCTGGCCTTACCGCCTCGCCGGCGCTTTTGATCTTTTCTCCATTTTGTTTTCTTGGGCATTAACATATCTTTGGTTGAAAATGGTAAAATTAATTTATTCGGCGATCACTTCGCCCTTGGCCGTTTTGTCTTTTTCAAAAACTTCTCCTTTGTAAACCCAAACTTTGATGCCGACCGCTCCGTAAGTGGTGTGAGCGGCGCCACGGGCATAATCAATATCGGCGCGCAAAGTTTGCAGAGGCACTTTGCCCCAAACCAATTTTTCGTCGCGAGCGATTTCCGCCCCGTTCAATCTTCCGGCCATCATGATTTTGGCGCCTAAAGCACCGGCTCGCTCCACTTTCGCCAAAGCCTGCTTCATCACTTTGCGAAAAGGCATTCTTTTTTCAATTTCCAAAATCATGGATTGAACGACGATTTGCGCGCTCAAATTCGGACGATTGGCTTCTTTGATATTTAAATTTATTTCGCCTAAACGAAAATTGCGTAAAAACTTATCGTGTAATTTCTTTTTCAATTCTTCCGCGCCATTACCGCCCCGACCGATAATCAAACCCGGCTTGGCGGTGGCAACGTTAATTTCTATCTTATTGATACTGCGGATAATTTCCGTTTGATCGATGCCCGCTTCCTTGAATTCGCGCACCATATACTTGCGGATACCGACATCCTGCTTGATGTTCTGAACATATTTGTCGCCGCGCTCAAACCATAAAGACGGCCAAGTTTTGGTGACACCCATGCGAAAGATTTTCGGATTAACTTTTTTACCCATATGTATTTGACAATAATAAATTATTACCCGGACTTGCGTCTGAACATCTTGCCGGAAAAGCCTTTGCCGCCTTCAATCTTGGCATGGCCATGACGACCCTCCGAGCGCGGATCGACGATTTCCTTGACGCTTTCCGAAACTACGGCCGTGCTCTTCGTCGGTTTCAAATCTTTATTGGCTTTGGACACTTCCCGCTTTTTTTCCGGTTTTGTTTTCAAAGTCTTCTCGCCGTCTTTCGCCAATTTTTCCAATTTTACCGGTTCGTCAACTTTAACTTTTTTCTTGTCCCGGGAACCGCTGGCCACTACTTCCGCCAAAACGATATAAATATGACAACCGCGTTTCCGCAAGGAGGTCGCCCGACCGTGCGCCCGCGGCATCCAGCGTTTCAACATGACCCCTTCGTCGGATCTGATTTCTTTGATATATAAATTATCGGCGGACAAACTATAAGTTTCAACCGCGTTGGCAATAGCCGATTTCAACAGTTTGGCTACCGGTTCGGCCGCGCCTTTATTAAGAAAACGCAATTGGTCCAAGGCGGTCTGCACCGGCATTTTGCGGATAACATCAATCACCAAACGGACTTTCCGCGGCGACATTCTTAAATGTTTTAAACTGGCTTTCACTTCCATATGATCTAATTATTATTTTTTAGCCTTGGTGTCCGTCGCCTGCGCTTTGGCAATTTTTCCGCCGTGCGAAACGAATTTTCGCGTCGCGGCAAATTCGCCCAAACGGTGCCCGACCATATTTTCCACGATATAAACGGGCAAATGAGTCTTGCCGTTATGGACGCCTAAAGTAAAGCCGACCATTTCCGGAGTAATGGAACACGCCCGATCCCAAACCTTAATTACGGTTTTGTCTCCCGGTTGCAAATTTTTTATTTTATTGAGCAGTCGTACATTCACATACGGCCCCTTTTTCGAACTTCTGGACATATATTATAATTTAACGTTTATTTACGTTTTGTCCGGCGTCTGACAATCAAACGATCGGAACGGCCGCGCCGTCTGGTCTTGACTCCCAAGGCCGGCTTGCCCCAAATGGTCTTCGGATGACGCAAACCGATCGGCTGTTTGCCTTCACCACCGCCATGCGGATGATCGACCGGATTCATGGCCGTACCGCGAACCGTCGGACGAATTCCCAAATAACGACTGCGACCGGCTTTACCGAGCGAAACATGACGATGATCGGAATTGCTCACTTGGCCGACCGTGCACAAACATTCTTTTTTCACTTGACGAATTTCTCCGGACGGCATCTTCAACTGGGCATACTTCCCTTCCACACCCATGACATAAACGACGTTGCCGGCACTGCGAGCGATTTTCGCTCCCCGACCCGGTTCCAATTCAATGCAATTGACCGCCAAACCGGCCGGAATAAACTGCAAAGGTAAAGCATTACCGATTTTTATTTCAATTAATTCTTGCGAACTCATTATTTTATCGCCCACTTTTAAATCCTGAGGAGCGATGATATAGGTTTTTACTCCGTCAACATAATATAATAAAGCCAACCTGGCGCCGCGAGCCGGATCATATTCAATCGCCTTGACGATCGCCGGCACATTAAATTTATCGCGCTTAAAATCAATCAAGCGGATATAACGCTTGGCGCCGCCGCCACGATGACGAACGGTGATTTTACCGCTGGCATTGCGACCGCCGCTGCGCTTGCGAATCATCACTAAATTCTTTTCCGGAGAAAATTTGGTCAAATCGGCAAAATCGTCAAAAGTCGCTCCTCTTCTTCCCGGCGTATTCGCTTTTACTTTTTTTATTCCCATATGTAAATAATAAAAGAGTTAAATTAAACGCCTTCGTAAATCTGAATAGTCTTGCCCGGCGGCAAAGTAACCACCGCTTTGCGCCAATCTTTTCTCTGACCGCTGATACGTCCGCGTACGGTTCGTTTGCCGGAAACATTCATGATATTGACTTTTACCGGTTTGACTCCGTAAACGGTCTGAATCGCCTTGGCGACCGCAATAACGTTCGCTCCGTTATCCACGACAAATACATATTTATTGGCCGCATTCAAGTTGGTGGCCTTTTCGGTCACCAAAGGTTTGACCAAAACAGTGGCCGCGGACGCCACGGCTCCGGCCACAGTCTTCGCTTGACCGCCGCTGGTCGCGGATACCGCCGCATCGCTATATAAATCCCGCATAGAGGTCGCCGATTTCTTTTCTTCCGTTTGAGGTTTGTTGACGACGTCCCCGGTTTTTTTTGATCCGAATAAAGACATAAATTTAATTGGTCTTCTCTTTCTTAAGATAACGATCGCTTATGGTTTTGACGATGCTCTCCGTCAATAACAAATTTTTATGATTTAATAAATCCAACAAATTGATATTTTCCAAATTAATGATTTTGACGCCGGTCAAATTGCGCGCGGAATATTTGGTCATTTCATCCTGAGAATCGTTAACCACCAAAATATCGCGTCGGTCGGTATTTAAAATCTTTTTTTCCACCGCCGTCAACAAAGCGTTAAAAGTTTTGGTTTTATATTCTTTAAACTGCAAATTATCCAACACCACCAAAGATTCGGTGGCCACTTTGTCCGATAAAACCATCAAAAAAGCTTTTTGTTTCATTTTTTGATTAATTTTTTTCTTGAAATTGCGATCTTTGGTCGGACCGAAAGTCACACCGCCGCCGATCCAAATCGGCGAACGACTGGAGCCGGCGCGCGCGCGACCGGTACCTTTCTGTTTCCAGGGTTTTTTACCGCCGCCGGAAACTTCACTGCGGTCCTTGGTGTGCGCCAAAACTTGGCGAGAATTCGCCTGTTGGGCGACCATCGCCTGATGCAATAACTCGTTATTGGGCTTGAGACCGAAAATTTTCTCGGATAATTCCAGATCCTTAACGGCGACAGCGGCTTGATTGTAAACTTTTATCTTCATATTTATTTAGTTTGATCCTTGTCTTTTTTTTCGTCTGACACGGCTTCGCTGGCTTCCGATTTGACTTCTTCCGTCTTGGCTTCTGCCGGTTTATTTTCTTGAACCGGCGCCTCCACCTTGACTTCTTCCGTCCTGGCTTCTTCCATCTGGGTTTCTTCTTGTTTGTTTTCCGTCACCGGCGCCTCAGTCTTCGCTTCTTCCGGTTTGCCTTCTTCAACCGCAGACGTTTCCTTGATTTCTTCTTTAACCGTTTGAGCGGCTGTTTTTAAATTAACCTGCAAATCGCCTTTGCTCCGAATCATCACTAGACTGTGCAAAGCGCCCGGAACCGCTCCGGCCACAAATAAAATATTATTTTCGGCGTCAATCGCCGCTATTTTTAAATTGGTGGTAGTTACTCTGTCGCCGCCCATTCTTCCGGCCATCCGCGTGCCTTTGAAAACGTGCGCCGGACCTTTGGCGCCGATGGATCCCGGCATTCTTTCCTGATCTTTGTTACCGTGCGTTTTGCGGAAACCGTGAAAATGATGACGTTTCACTACGCCCTGAAAACCGCGACCCTTGGAAACGCCGCTAACATCAATGATATCGCCGACCGCAAAAGTCTCCACGCTGACAACATCGCCTTCTTTGAAGGAGGGTGCTTCATCAACACGAAATTCCCGAACATGTTTCGGTTTAAGGCCGGTTTTTTTAAAATGCCCGCGCTGAGGTTTGTTGATATTCTTTTCTTTGCGTTCGCCAAAACCCATCTGCAAGGCGTTATAGCCGTCGGAAGTTTTATTTTTAACTTGCGTAATCACGCAAGGACCGGCCGATACCGGCGTTACCGCCACGACTTCGTCGCCGGACCAAATTTGCGTCATCATCGCTTTTTCTCCTAGAATAAATTTCATAAACTATTTTTACAGACTGAATTTAAAATAAAAACTGGTCGGAAAACCAGTTGAAAACAACAACAAAAAATAAATTAAAACTTTTATTTTTTACTTGTTCTTTTGACTGACTGATTTACCTCCTAATTTTGGCTAATTTTCACTTAAACACTTTCTAAAATGTTAGAGTTATTTAAACGAGTATAGGCCAAATAATATTACTTTTTTATACTACTACATTTTTATTTCCACGTCAACCCCGGCCGGTAAGCTCAAATTCGTCAAATCATCGATGGTTTTGGAGCTGGGATTAATGATATCAATCATACGCTTGTGAATCCGCATTTCATATTGATCGCGCGCGTCTTTATGAACGAAAGTGGAACGATTAACGGTATATTTCCGTTTTTCCGTCGGTAACGGAATCGGTCCAAAAAACTGCGCGTCGGATCGGCCGACGGTTTCAATAATGGTTTTGGTGGATTGATCGATGATTTTATGATCAAAAGCTTTAATCTTGATTCTGATTCGCTGTTTAAAATCTTTATCTTTCTCGTCTTTTTTGTTTTCGGACATAGTAATTAATTAAATATACACTACAACCTCGCCCTACCCGATTATCGGAAAGAGCGAGGCAAAGTATCTACTTATTTCAAAATTTTAGTGACCACGCCCGCGCCGACGGTCCGTCCGCCTTCACGAATGGTAAACTTCTGCTTGTCTTCCAAGGCAATCGGTGAAATCAACTTGACGTTTAAGTTGGTGGTATCGCCCGGCATAACCATTTCCGTTCCGGTCGGCAAAGTAATGTCGCCGGTAACATCGGTGGTTTTGAAATAAAATTGCGGTTTATAGCCGTTGAAAAACGGTTTATGGCGACCACCTTCTTCTTTGGACAAGACATAAACTTCCGCCGTAAATTCGGTGTGCGGCGTGATTGAACCCGGTTTGCATAAAACCTGACCGCGTTCCACTTCGTCTTTCTTGGTGCCGCGCAACAGAATGCCGGCGTTATCTCCCGCCTGTCCTTGATCCAAAGACTTGTTGAACATTTCAATGCCGGTAACGGTGGTCTTTTTGGTATCCATCAAACCGACGATTTCCACTTCATCGCCAACCTTGATGATACCTCTTTCAATACGACCGGTAACTACGGTGCCGCGTCCTTCAATGGAGAAAATATCTTCAATCGGCATTAAATACGGATGATCGATATCGCGAGTCGGCTCCGGAATATAAGTATCCAAAGCTTCCATCAATTTCATAATCGGTTCCGCATCCGCGCCGGTCGAATTTTCCAAAGCCTTCAAGGCGCTACCGCGAATAATCGGGGTAGTGTCGCCCGGGAATTCGTATTTTTTCAATAAATCGCGAATTTCTTCTTCCACCAAATCAATCAATTCTTTATCTTCAACCATGTCGCATTTGTTCAAAAAAACGATGATATAAGGCACGCCAACCTGTCTGGCCAACAAAATATGTTCTCTGGTTTGAGGCATCGCGCCATCGGTCGCGGCCACCACTAAAATCGCTCCGTCCATTTGAGCGGCGCCGGTAATCATGTTCTTCACATAATCGGCGTGACCCGGACAATCGACGTGCGCGTAGTGTCTCTTTTCCGACTCATATTCCACGTGAGCGGTGGCGATAGTAATACCGCGAGCCTTTTCTTCCGGAGCGGCATCGATTTCATTGACGCCTTTTTTGGAAGCTTTCATGCCCTTGGCATTGAAAACGGACAACATCGCGGCGGTCAGCGTGGTTTTCCCATGGTCAACGTGGCCAATAGTACCGACGTTAACATGGGGCTTAGTGCGTTCAAATTTGTCTGCCATGTTTTTGTTGTACGGCCCCCGTTTGCCACGGGGTTTTTTCCCTAATGGATTAGATCCATCGCCGGAAACCAGCCGAACTAAATTAAATTATTATTAATAAATTATTATTCTTGAATTTCTCGCGCCTTGTCTTTCACTTGCGGCGGAATTTGCCAAGCCTGTTTAGGCTTGTTTTCCTCGGTCGCGGAAGACAAATCATCCCGATTTTTCCACATCGAGATTTCGCGATTAATTTTATCAGTTAAATCTTCTTCTGTCAAATTTTCCGTCTGATCGGATTTTACCTCGGATTTGGCGGAAACTGGGGAAAAATTACCTGAATTTCCTGTTGCCGCCAGTTCGCTATAATTGTCAAAATTCATGATAACATAAGAATCGTCGGGGGCATTGCCGTCAAACACGATTACCCGATCGCCGGTTTTTTTCACTAAATTTAAAATTTTTTTTAACTGCTCTGGGAACATATAGTAAATGTAAAATTAGAAATTGTGTTTTAAGGAGCGATTGTTCTTTTCGTCCAGCAAAATTTAGCGATAGCTAAATTTTGCCACAGAAAAGAACTAGCGGGAAAAACATAATTTCTGATTTTACTTCCCTTTCTTTTCCTTAATCGCTTCTAAAATATTTCTTGGCACTTCGGCGTAATGAGAAAATTCCATGACATAACTGGCGCGCCCTTGACTCATGGAACGCAAAGACGTGGCGTAACCGAACATTTCCGCCAAAGGTACTTTCGCCTTAACCACTTTCACGTTGGCACGATCGGTCATTTCTTCAATCTGGCCGCGCTTGCTGTTCAAATCGCCGATAATATTGCCCATATAATCCTCCGGAGTAACCACTTCCACTTTCATAATCGGTTCCAACAAAACGGCCCCGGCTTTCTGACAAGCGTCTCGGAAAGCAAAAATAGCCGCCATTTTAAAAGCAATTTCCGAAGAATCAACTTCATGATAAGAACCGTAGAATACGGCCGCTTTAATATCCACCATCGGATAACCGGCCACACCGCCGGACAGCAACGCTTCCTTGACGCCCTTTTCAATCGCCGGAATATATTCGCGCGGAATAACGCCGCCTTTCACTTCGTCCGCAAATTCAAAACCCGAACCGGCGGGCAAAGGCTCAATCCGTAAAGAGCAATGACCGTACTGACCGCGTCCGCCCGATTGCTTAACGTATTTATTCTCCGCTTCCGCTGTTTTGGTAATGGTTTCCCGATAAGAAACTTGGGGGTTGCCGACATTGGCTTCCACGCCGAATTCCCTTTTCATGCGATCAACAATAATTTCCAAATGTAATTCTCCCATGCCGGAAATCAACACCTGATTGGTTTCTTCATCGCTCTCCACGCGGAAAGTCGGATCTTCTTCGGCCAAGCGCTGTAAAGCGACGCCCATTTTTTCTTGATCGGCTTTAGTCTTCGGTTCCACGGCAATCTTAATGACCGGCTCCGGAAAAGTGATGGATTCCAATAGCAAAGGCACGGCTTCATCGCACAGCGTATTGCCGGTTGTCGTATTCTTCAAACCGATAACCGCGGCAATGTCGCCGGCATATATTTCTTTGATTTCTTCGCGATGGTTGGCGTGCATGCGCACCAGACGACCGATTCTCTCTTTAGTTCCTTTGGAAGAATTGGTGATATAAGATCCGGCCGATAAAACGCCCTGATAAACTCGCACAAAACACAATTTACCGACAAAAGGATCGGTGGCGATTTTAAACGCCAAGCCGATAAACGGTTTATCGTCGTCGGCTCTGATCGGGACTTTCTTTTCCGGATCGCGCACATCGCTGGCTTCGACTTCCGGTACGTCCAACGGAGACGGCAAATACTCGGTCACGGCATCCAAAACCAATTGCACGCCGATATTTTGCAAAGCCGTTCCGCACAAAACCGGATAAATAATATTGGCAATAACGCCTTTTCTGATAGCCGCTTTCAGCTCATCCAAAGATATTTCCTGACCGGCTAAATATTTTTCCATGGTCGCTTCATCGCATTCCACGGCTTTTTCCACCAATTCATTGTAATATTGATCCACTTTTTCCTTCATGTCTTCCGGCACGGGAATTTCTTCAACATTGACGCCGTTCACGCCGGAAAATTTATAAGCCTTTTTGGTCAACAAATCAATGATGCCGCTGAGATTGTTTTCCGCACCGATAGGCAATTGTACGGCCACGGCTTTTTGATTCAAGCGCGTCCGAATTGACTGTAAACTCATATAAAAATCCGCGCCCATTTTATCCATTTTATTAATGAAACAAAGACGCGGAACCTGATATTTATCCGCTTGCCGCCAAACCGTTTCCGATTGCGGCTCCACCCCGGCCTGACCGTCAAAAACCGCCACCGCGCCGTCTAAAACGCGTAAGGAACGTTCCACTTCCACCGTAAAATCCACGTGTCCGGGAGTGTCGATAATATTAATTTTCTTATTTTTCCAAAAACAAGTTGTGGCCGCCGAGGTAATCGTGATGCCTCTTTCTTTCTCCTGCTCCATCCAGTCCATTTCCGCCGCGCCCTCGTGCACTTCGCCGATCTTGTGTTTTTTACCGGTATAAAAAAGAACGCGCTCGGTAAAAGTCGTTTTGCCGGCGTCGATGTGGGCCATAATGCCGATGTTTCTAATGTTTTCTAAAGCGTAGTCTCGGGCCATAATTATAAAATTATTTATTGAAATTGAAATTGAAAATTGATTATTTTTGAGTAGAATTTAGAAAGAAATCACAAGTTAAAGAAGTTAAATTTTGAGACGGATTTAAGGAAAAGACGAGGAGCGAACCGAGCCGTATTAACATACGGCGAGGGAGAACCGGAGTCTTTGACGAAAAAGCCGACCAAAATTTAGCTTCGCCTTATCTGGAAAAATGAGCGAAAGCTTTGTTGGATTCCGCCATCTTATGAACAGCTTCTCTTTTTCTGAAAGCCGCGCCGTCGCCGTTGGAAGCGTCCAAAATCTCATAAGCCAATTTTTCCGCCATGGAATGACCTTTCCGGTCTTCCGCCGCCACAATCATCCAATTACAAGCCAAAAAATAGCGTCTTTCGCCTCGAACTTGAAACGGCACCTGGTAATTGGCGCCACCGACGCGCTTGCCGCGCACTTCCACCAAAGGCGAAACTTTTTTAATCGCTTTATTGAAAATATGGCGCGGATCCTGTTTGGTTTTGTCCTTTAAAATATCAAAAGCGCCATAGACGATTTTCTCGGCGGCACTTTTCTTGCCGCGCTCCATGACGTAATTAATAAATTTGGCGATGCTGACATCGTTATATTTGGCGTCGCCCTCAACGGCTCTTTTTGGTGCTGGTTTACCTCTCATATGAATTGAATAAATTAAAAATTATGCTTTCGGCTTTTTGGCACCATAGCAACTGCGCCCTTGACGTCTGGCTTCCACGCCGGAAGCGTCAAAAACGCCGCGCACCACTTTATAGCGTACACCCGGCAAATCTTTCGTTTTTCCGCCCTTGACCAGAACGATGGAGTGCTCCTGCAAATTATGGCCCATGCCCGGAATATAGGCGGTCACTTCCATGCCGTTAGACAAGCGCACGCGAGCGATTTTCCGCAAAGCCGAGTTCGGTTTCTTGGGAGTGGTCGTGGTCACTTTTAAACAGACTCCCTGTTTGAACGGGGCGCCTTTGGCCGTATCTTTCTTTTTACGATGCAAAGAATCAAGACTGACGTGAAGCGCCAAAGCGTTCCGTCTTTGGGATATTTTTTTGCGACCGTGACGAATTAACTGATTGGTAGTTGGCATAAGTTAAATTTATGATAAGCAAAAATAATCCTGAGTACTCAGGATAAATATTATACTAGGCTTTTATACTAATTTAATTTAACAAAATCTACGGAGGAAGTCAAGGGTCGCGAAAGCATTATTTTGAATCAAAATTTTCCGATAAAATCTAACTCCCCACAATCATCCTGAATAAAAAATTGACAATCGGGATAATCATTCCTCCCGCTAACATTACGAATAAAATTATCAAAATAAAGCCGGCGCGTTCACTGCCCAAATAACGGGCGCGGACGCTCGGCGACAAAAACACCGCCAGAATTTTGGAACCGTCCAGGGGAGGAATCGGCACCAAGTTGAAAACCATCAAAACCAGGTTAATATACACTACCACTCCCAAGAGTCCGATGAAGGTGATGTTAAAAACCGGCAGAACCCGAATCAGCAAACCGAAAGACAAAGCGATAATAAAATTAGCCAAAGGTCCGGCTAAAGCCACTTTCGCTTCGCCGTATTTCCGATCTTTCAGATTATAAGGATTATACGGCACCGGTTTGGCCCAACCGAAAACAAAAGGCATTTTAGTGATAATCATCACCAAGGGCAAGAAAAAAGACCCGAACCATTCCAGATGCGCCAAGGGGTTTAAAGTCAAACGTCCGGCATTTTTCGCGGTGGAATCGCCAAGACGATAAGCCATCCAGCCATGCATATATTCATGAGCAATGGCCGAAAAAATAAAAACGATAATTTGGAAGATTTCAATCATATTGACTCTATTCTATCACATCTTGATTATTTTTTAAAACATTGCTAGCATATAAGCATTATTGACTAATTTTCCGGTTTGTTTCCGATAAAGACTTGTCTTGAACGGATTGGACCGAATAATAATTTTTATGGCCAAGAAATGTGATCTGTGCGGACGCAGCGCCACCAAAGGCGCCAGCCGATCTCACTCCAAGATTAAAACTCTTAAAAGACAAAACATCAATTTGCAAAGCAAAGTAATCGACGGCCTTAAAGCAAAGGTTTGTTCGTCCTGCCTGCGAACGATGGTCAAGCCGAAACGCGTCAAAGCGAAAAGAAAACCGGCGAAAAAATAAGGAAACAATAATTATCACGGATATTTTTAAAAATCGCTCGCTTCCGTAGGGGGGGGGCGATTTTTTATTGTCCGCGGTTGGCCGAACGACGTCCGACAATAATCCGCCGAGTGATAATCAAAAGGAACAAAAGCAAATAATATCCGCCGCCCCAACGCCAATCGAAGCCGGTCGTCTCGACGGCCGCCCAATTCGGTTCGGCCAATAATCCGGAAACGACAAAAATAAAGCGGAGCAAAAAATGCGCCGGCCAAAACCATAGAACTCCCAACGCCGGAATAAGCGCGGCTAGCGGCCAAGCGATAATCAAGGCGGCCAACAACGGCGGGAAAGTCCACAAAACCAAAACATTGGCCAAAGGAGCGATCAGGGATAATTGCCGAAAATTAATCAAAGCAATCGGCAAAATCACTATCTGCGCCACCAAGGTCAAATTAACGGTATCGGCAATCAGCTTCCAAACGTCGCGCGACCGTTTTTTTAATTTCAGCTTATTCAAAACGCGCCGAGTAAAGGTTTCTCCGACAGGATAAATATAAATGATGCCCAAGACCGCCAAAAAAGATAACTGGAACCCGAGGTCGTCGCGCAACAAGCGCGGATTGGCAACCAGCATCAGAGCGGCGGCAAAAATCAAAGCGTTAATCAAGGAAGCGACGCGACCGTGATAAACCGCCAAAAAGGCCAAACTGCCCATGATGGCCGAACGCACCGCCGAGGCGGACAAACCGGTAATCAAAGGATATACAAACAAAAAACCGAAAACAATCAATAAAGAACGACGACGACTGAAACCGAGCGCCAAAAGAAAATTGATAATCATCGCGCTCAAAATGGTGATATGCGAACCGGAAATGGCAATCATATGACTCAAACCGACGCGCGCAAAAACATCCAAGTCTTCCCTGTTCACCGTACGCCGATAACCGAGCAAAATAGCATTCGCCAAGCCGGCTTCCGGCTCGGACAAATTGATATTGATCAAGCGCGCCAAATATTGTTTGCAGTCAATCAGCATCCGATAAATCGTCTGCGGCCAGGTCAAAGTTCCGGCGGTCAGATTGATTTTCGGATAATACATCACGGAATAAATATCATAGCGCGCCAAATAACTTTCATAATCGAAGCCGTCAATCGCCGGCGGCGCCTGTAAACGGCCGCTAATTTTTATAAAATCGCCGTAATCATAAACCGGGTATAAGTTCGTCGTTACCAACGCCCGACTGTTCAAGCGACCGCCGGCGCAAACCGTCAAACGCCGGCTCTTATAATCCACATCCGCTTCTTCGCAAATTCGGGCGACAAACGACGTTTCTTCGCCGTTATAAAAAGACAAGTCTGCCGCCGTGGCCGGTCGGCGAAAAGCGTTCGACCGCGAACCGAGAAAAAATATGACGATAATAAAAATCAGGTTGCCCGACAGAAACAAGCGAGCGGCCGTCAATCTTATTTTATACATAAAAATACCGTTAAGATTAATAACGGTATTCTATAACATCGGCGATAAAGAAAAGATAAAGTCTTATTTCAAGCCCGACCGGCGCTCTTCTTTCAACCACTTCAGATACGCTTCCATAAAAGCTTTCAGGTCGCCGTCCAAAACGGCGTCAATATTGGCGGTTTCATAATTTGTCCGATGATCCTTGATATAGCGCTTGCCGTATAAACAATAAGAGCGAATCTGCGAGCTCCAGGCGGCTTGCTGTACTTCGCCCCGCAAACGCCGTTCCTCCGCTTCTTTTTCTTCCAGCGCCAATTGATACAATTTAGTTTTTAAAATTTTCAAAGCATTTTCCTTGTTCTGATGCTGCGAGCGTTCGGATTGGCAAGAAACGGTTAAACCGGTCGGCAAATGAACAATCCGAATGGCCGAGTCCGTAGTGTTGACGCTTTGTCCGCCCGGACCGCTGGAACGAAAAACGTCAATTCGCAAATCATCGTCTTTGATAACCACCGTGCCGTCATCCTTGATTTCCGGAATCACTTCCACGGAGGCATAAGAAGTCTGCCGTAAACCGTCGGCGTTGAAAGGCGAATTGCGCAACAGACGATGCGGACCGTTTTCGCTTTTCAAATATCCGTAAGCCCAGGGACCGGCGAGACGCAAAACCACGCTTTTGATTCCGGCCTCGTTACCGTAATTTCTATCCAAAATCTCCGCTTGCCAGCCTTGCCGTTCGCTAAAACGCAAATACATCCGTTCCAGCATCTGCGCCCAATCCTGAGCGTCCACGCCGCCCGTACCGGCATGAATGGCCAAGAGAGCATTGTCATGATCGTACTTGTCGGAAAAAAGCGATAGAAATTCTAAATCGGCAAATTTTTTTTCCAACTCTTCGGCTTTCTCGGCCAATTCCGTCAACAAATCTCCGCCGTCTTCTTGGCGCGCCAAAGCCGTCAATTCCTCCGCTTCCCTGATTTCTTTTTCCATCGCTCCCCATTCTTTGACTTCCGCAAACAAAGCTTCCGCTTCCCGGCCGATCTGAGCGGCGGCGGCGCGGTCGTCCCAAAAATCGGGCTCCGACATTCTTAAACGCAACTCTTTCTCGCGCACCATTTTCCGATCAATATCCAAAAGCGCTTTCGTTCGTAAAAAGCGTTCCCGCAAATCCGCCAATTTTTTCAATAAGACTTCCATAATTGATTGTTACCATCATTATAATCAAAAACAGCGACTTTATCAAATCGCTGTTTTGTCAAAAATATAAAAATATTTGCTAAAAAATACCTTAACGCTTGCTCCATTGCGGGGCTTTGCGCGCTTTTTTCAAGCCGGCCTTCTTTCTTTCCACCTGGCGTGAATCGCGAACCAAAAAGTCGTTGGCTTTCAGTGCTTCTTTGGCGGCCGGATCATAAGCTAAAATGGCCCGGCTGATACCCAAACGAACGGCGCCAACCTGTCCTTGTTTACCGCCGCCTTGAGCGAGAACGGAAAAATTAAAATCACGACCGTGACCGGTAACTTTCAAAGGTTGAGCGATCAAGTTTACTCCTTCGCCCGGAAAATATTCGCCGGCCTTCATGCCGTTTACCATGATAATACCTTTGCCGTTTTCATACAAACGAACTTTGGCCACCGCTCGCTTGCGGCGTCCGACCGCTTTGATATATTTACCGGAAAAATCGGCCCCGGCGCCCGCTTCTTCTTTTTCTTCCATTTCCGGCGCTTCGGAAATCAAAACCTTTTTGGTCGTTTTATCTTTAACGGCTTTAACTTTTTTTACTGCCATATTATTTGATAATTAATCTTTTGATCATCGCCGTCCGCAATTTTATCGGCGGCAACATTTCCGTCACGGCGCGACGCAAAACCTCGTCCGGATTCTTCGCGTAAACTTCAGACATTTTTTTGCTCTTCAAACCGCCGCGATAACCGGAATAATGATGATATTGTTTCTGACTTAATTTCTGGCCGGTAAATTTCATTTTGGAAATATTGGCGACTTCCACGATATCCCCCAAATCCAAATGCGGCTCAAACTCGGGCTTGTTTTTTCCCCGCAATAAAACAGCGATTCTGGTGGCTAAACGGCCGACCGCTTGGCCGGTCGCGTCTATCTGATGTAATTTTCTGACGATATTTTTCATATATATTATTCCGCTATGTTATTCCGCTCGACGCCGTTCGGCGACAGCAAATTATACTAATTCAATTTGAACTATTTCCGCTCCGTCTCCGGCGCGCACGCCCAATTTAACGATTCGGGTATAGCCGCCCGGACGACTCTTATAACGGACACCGAGAACTTCAATCGCTTTCTTGACCGCGTTTTTTTGCAATAAAACCTTAATCAAACCGCGACGAGCGTTCAAATCGCCGGCTTTGGCGGCCGTAATCGCTCTTTCCACCAAAGGACGAACAACCGCCGCTTTCGCTTTGGTGGTTTTGACCTTTTCGTATATTAAAATGCTGGACGCCAAATTGCGTAACATCAATTCACGCGGCGCTTTCTTTCTGTCTAAAATTTTATTTTTATTTCGGTGACGCATAATGGCAATGATTATTTTTTGGTTTTCTTCTTAACTTCCTTTTTTTCTTTTTTGGCTTTTTTGGCCTCCTTGTCTTCATGAGAATCTTCAGTCGTCGTCCGATCGTCGACCGTTTCTTCAAGCTCCGCCGTCGCTTCTTCCGTCGACTCGGCCGCAATTTCCGCCGGCAAAGCCTCGCCGGAACTCAAAGCCAATAAAGAATCAAACTGCTCCACCAAAATCTTGACCGCGCCCGTAAACGCTTCTTGCGGCGTCATCGTACCGTCGGTCTTAACGTTTAAAATCAATTTGTCCCAATTGGTCATCTTGCCGACACGGGTATTTTCAATATTGATGCTCACCAGCACGACCGGAGAAAAGATGGAATCGATTTCAATATAACCGATTTCCCGATTTTCTTTTTTGGCTCCTTCGGTCATCTTGTAACCGCGTCCTTCCCGCGCGAAAATTTCCATTTCCAAACTGCCGGCTTCATCGGTGATATGCGCCAAAACCAAATCCGGATTCTTGATTTCCACGTTGGAATTCTTGACGATATCGCCCGCGGTCACCGCTTTTTTTCCTTTAACCTTCAGCTCCAAGCGCACTTCTTCTTCGGAGAAAAATTTCAAACGCAGTTGCTTTAAATTTAAAATCATTTCCAAAACATCCTCTTTGACATGCGGCAAAGCCATAAATTCATGACTGGCACCTTTAATCTTTACGCCGATGACGGCCGCACCCGGCAAAGACGACAATAAAACGCGACGCAAAGAATTGCCTAGAGTCATGCCATAACCCGGAAACAAAGGTTCAACCGTAATGACGCCTTCGTGCAGATTACTGCCGGCATTAAACTCGATTTTTTTAGGATTAGCAATGTTTTGCATATTATTTTTTTATTTTGAATAATATTCGATGATAACCTGCACATTGAAATTTTGCGGCAAATCGGCGTCTTTAGGTTCATGCAAAATTTTGGCGCTTAACTCCGCACCGTCAAAATTCAACCAACTCGGCCGTTCCGCTTGTTTCAATTTTTCCCCCAAATTTTTAAAATATTTATTGTCTTGATGACCTTTTTTGATTTTGATCACCTGACCGGTCTTGACGAGGAACGACGGCGCGCTGGCGCGCTTGTCATTGACCGTAAAATGGCCATGAGCGACCAACTGTCTGGCTTGCGCCCGGGAAGTCGCCCAGCCGAGACGATAAATGGTGTTATCCAAACGCATCTCCATGGCGCGCAAGAAATTTTTTCCGGCATCGCCGGCCTTTTTGGTGGCTTTGGTGAAAGTCAGACGAAACTGCTTCTCGCCCAAACCGTAAAATTTCTTGGCTTTTTGTTTTTCCAAAAGTTGCAAACCGTAACCGCTCAAGCGCTTGTGCCCTTTCGGACCGTGAAAACCGGGAGCGTAGTTTCGTTTAATCATCGCACATTTCGGGCCGGAGCAACGCTCTCCTTTCAAAAACAGCTTTTCACCGACGCGACGACATTGTTTACATTTATTATCAATATTCCTTCCCATAGTGTTTTAAACCCGGCGGGGTTTTTTAGGCCGACAGCCATTATGCGGCACCGGCGTCATATCTTTAATAGCGGAAACGTTTAAATTATTGGCATTCAAAGCGCGAATGGCCGCTTCCCGACCGGTTCCGACACCGGAAACAAAAACGCTCACCTCTTCCAAACCGTATTCTTCGCGCGCTTTCTGAGCGGCGATTTTGGTAATGATTTGTGCGGCATAAGGAGTGGCCTTTTTGGCCCCCTTGAATCCGGCCAAACCGGCACTGGCCCAAGAAATAACATCACCGTTGGTATCCGTTAAAGTGATAATGGTGTTATTATAAGTCGCCTGAATATAAGCCCGACCGACTTTGACGATTCTGGCCACTTTCTTCTTTTTCTTTTTGATTAATTTTTTCTTGGCGCGGGCCGCTTTATTTTTTTCCAGTTTCTGTTTGATTTCTTCCGGCAATTCTTCCACTTCGGAATCAAAAGAAAACTCGGCGCCTTCATCCGCCGTGTTTTTTTTAGTCTTTTCTTCGGCTTCCGCCGCCAAAACGGTGTTCGGAGTATCGGTCTCTACCGCCGCTTTTTCCTTTTCCGTTGTTTTAACTTCTTCAGACATATTTTATCTTTTAATAATCTTAGGTTTTCTGCAGGCCGGCCTTGCTCTTGCCGCTACCCATGGTCACGCGCTTATTGCCGCGAACCGTTCGGCTATTGGTTTTGGTGCGTTGACCGCGAACCGGCAAATGCTTTAAATGACGCAAACCGCGATAACAGCCGATTTCTTTCAAACGTTTGATGTTGCTTTGCACTTCCCGACGCAGATCGCCTTCCACCGTGTGTTTCTTTTCTATAATTTCCCGTAAAGTGTTCACATCGGCTTCGGCCAAATCTTTGACCCGAGTATCCGGATTGACTTTCGCCGTCGCCAAAATCTTCTGAGCGCGGCTGCGGCCGACTCCATAAATATAGGTTAAAGCGATTGCAATTCTTTTTTCGTTGGGGATATTAACTCCCGCAATTCTGACTGCCATAAGTTATGAATAAGGTATAAAAAAATTACCCTTGTCTTTGTTTGTGTTTAGGGTTCTTACAAATAACGCGGACCCGACCTTGGCGCCGCACTACTTTACAATCTTTACAGATTTTTTTAACGCTGGCTCGTACCTTCATATTTAAAATTGATTACAATTGTCACATGCGATAAGTGATCCGCCCCTTGGTTAAATCATAAGGACTGATCTGCAATTTTACTTTATCGCCGGGCAAAAGACGAATCTTATTCATTCTCATTTTCCCGGAGAGATGCGCCAAAATCTGATGTCCGTTTTCCAGCGCTACTTTAAAGCTGGCGGCCGGCATCAACTCCAACACTTCTCCTTGCATTTCAATAAAATCTTTAGCATTAAGAGTGGCGGAACTGTCGTTATTATTTTCTCGTTTGTTTGACATTAACACAAAAAAATTTGATAAAGATCATCTCACTTTATCAAAATTCTTTATAAAGTTATTTAAGTTTATTTTTATAATAATCTTAATAAAATTATTATAGAGATAAGATTAGGAATTGTCAAGAGTCAATCGGCCGACGAAACTCGTTTAATTTTAGCCGTATTATTCTAATATCGCTTTTATCCGTCTGACCCCGGCGCTGGAGGCCTCTTCTTTCTGAATTTTAAAATGCCCCAAATCGCCGATTGCCTGCACATGCGGACCGCCGCAAATTTCTTGGGAAAAAGCCTGAGCAAAATTAATTTGCCCGGAATCGTCCGCAAGACCGATCGTATACACTTTCACTCTTTCTCCGTATTTTGAATCAAAAACTCCCATGGCGCCACGTTTTTTAGCCTCTTCCAAGAAAAGCTCTTCGCAAGAAACCCGAAGATTTTGAGCAATCGCTCCGTTAACGTCATCTTCCACTTCTTTAATTTGTGCCGGCGTCAATTTATCGGGATGAGAAAAGTCCAAACGCAGTCTTTCCGGCGTAATATTGCTTCCCTTCTGCAAGACATGCTCGCCGAGAGTCTTGCGCAAGGCGGCCAACAACAGATGAGCGGCGGTATGCAATTTAACCGTTCCCTCGCCGGCATCGGCCAAGCCGCCCTTGAATTTTCCGGCGGCGGCGGTGCGAGAAAGTTCTTGATGCTTTTGAAGTTCCGCCTCAAAGCCGTCGCGATCTACCGCAATTTTTTTCTCTTTGGCCAATTCCTCGGTAATTTCCAGAGGAAAACCGTAACTTTGATATAATTTAAAAGCTTCCGCGCCGCTGATACCGTTCGCCGACAATTTATTGAATTCGGACAAGCCTTTTTCTAAAGTATGACTGAATTTATCTTCTTCCTGATTCAATTTCGTCAAAATAAATTCTTGCCGACGCGACAACTCCGGATAAACCGGTTGATAGTCGGCAATAACCGTTCGAGCGATTTCTGTCGTCCAGGAATTTTGTTTGATACCCAATTGCCGGCCGTGACGAATCGCCCTTCTGATCAAACGACGCACCACATATCCTTGATCCATATTGGACGGCGCCACGCCCTTGTCGTCACCGATGATAAACGTAGCCGCTTTGAGATGATCGGCGATAATACGCATCACGCGCGTCATTTCCGAATTTTCGTCATAACGATGCCCGCTCAGCTCTTCAATCTTACGGATGAGCCCGGCAAACAAATCCGTCCGATAATTGTCCTCCAGATTGTTTATGACGGCGACCACTCTTTCCAAACCGAAGCCGGTGTCCACGTTATGTTGCGACAACAATTCATATTTTCCGGCCGCGTTCTTGTTATATTCCATGAAAACATTGTTCCAAATCTCCACCCAGGCCTCGTGATCATCGTTAAAACCCGACGGCAGGGCCGCCGCCTCGCCGGTCCAATAAAAAATTTCCGTATCCGGTCCGCAAGGACCGGTCGTCCCGGCCGGACCCCACCAATTGTTTTTCTTGGGGAGTTTGGCGATGCGCTCTAAAGGCAAATCATTCTGTTTGAATATTTCCGACCAAAGACCATAGGCTTCTTCGTCGAAAGGAACGTCGTCATCGCCGGCAAAAACGGAAACGGCCAAACGATTTTTGTCTAAATTCAACCACTCGGGACTAGTTAAAAACTCCCAACTGTAAGCGATGGCTTCTTTTTTAAAATAATCGCCCAATGACCAATTGCCCATCATTTCAAAAAAAGTGTGATGAGTTTTATCGCCAACCTCTTCAATGTCGCCGGTCCGAATGCATTTCTGCGCATTGGTCAAGCGCCGGCCGGCCGGATGTTTTTCTCCCAAAAGAAAAGGCACGAGCGGATGCATGCCGGCGGTCGTGAATAAAACCGTCGGATCGTTTTCCGGAATTAAAGACGCGCCGGAAATCACGGCGTGATTTTTGGCTTTAAAAAAATCTAAATATTTTTGACGCAATTCCAATGAGGTCATATATTTTAACGCTTCGGAGATCTGCTTGTCCGGCCGACAATTCATTGCTCGGAATCCGAAGCAAAGCTTAGTTATATTATATTAACTTCTTCTTCCAAATCAATGGCGAATTTTCTTTTGACCGCGGCTTTGACCTTTCTGACCAAAGCCAAAACTTGCTTAACGTCGGCGCGGCCGTCGTGCACCAAAATCAACGCCTGTTTCTCGTACATGCGGACCGGACCGAACTTCCGCCCCTTCAAACCGACCGCTTCAATCAGCCAACCGGCCGGAATCTTCATTTTTGTCCGGCCTTCCGGCCAACTTGGTATGGTCGGATATTTTTTTTGCAATTCCCGAAAATGCGCGCGACTGATAAAAGCGTTTTTGAAAAAAGAGCCGGCGTTAGGCAATACTACGGGATTCGGCAATTTGCTGTGGCGAATCTCTTGAATCGCGTCAATAATATCGCGTTGCTCGGGATGAGTCAAACCTTTTTCTTGCAATTTTTCGCGCAAAGGGGCATAACCCAAATTAAAGGCCGGACTTTTCTTCAGCCGCATAGTCACGGAATAAATAAAGTATTTGTTTTTTAAACGACGTTTAAAAATACTATCGCGATAACCGAAGCGACAATCCGACCGCGCAAAAATTTTTTCATGACCGGTTTTCAAATCCACGGCGCGCAGATGATAAAAAGAATCTTTCAGCTCCACCCCGTAGGCGCCGATATTCTGAATCGGCGCGGCGCCGACCGTGCCGTAAATCAAAAAAAGATTTTCCAAACCGGATAAACCGCGCTCCACCGTAAAATTGACGAATTTACTCCAAAGCTCTCCGGATTTCGCTTCTACAAAAGCATAATCTTTATCTTGCTTGATTATTTCTTTGCCTTTAATTTCATTTTTGATAACCAGGCCCTTAATTTTTTTGGCGATTAAAACATTGGAACCGCCGCCCAAAACCCATAAGGGTTTTTTATGATCGCGTGCCCAGGCAATCGCTTCCGACAAGTCTTCCCGACTGCCGACCAAAGCAAAAAATTCCGCGGCGGCGCCGATTTTCATGGTGGTATAAGGAGCTAGCGATTTATTTTTTTCAATGGTCAGCATAAATTAATTATAGTAAAAATCACGCCGCTTAACAATCCGCCCGCCGAAACGGCCGATCGTCAATCCACTTCTCCCATTTTCTGCAATTTTAACAATTCGGCATATAAACCGCCCGAAACTTGTGCCAATTCCCGATGACTACCCTCTTCGGCCACCCGGCCGTTCTTTAAAACGACAATCTTATCCGCCTGCCGGATAGTGCTTAAACGATGCGCAATAACGATCATGGTCCGATCGCGACTGATTTTTTTCATGGCATCCTGAATCAGGACTTCGCTTTGGCTGTCCAAGCTGGAAGTGGCTTCGTCAAAAATCAGCACTCGCGGATTGGCCAAAATGGCGCGAGCAATGCCGATGCGCTGGCGTTGTCCGCCCGATAATTTGATACCCCGTTCGCCGACCATGGTCTCGTAGCCGTTGGCCAATTTATTGATAAATTCTTCCGCATTGGCGATTCGGGCGGCCGCCTGGATTTCGGCGCGATCGGCGCGCGGTTTGGCGTAAGCAATATTTTCGGCCACACTCAAATCAAAAATTTCCACTTCCTGCGGTACGATGGACAAGAATTTGCGGAAACTCGACAAATCATAATCCCGCAAATCCCGACCGTCCAATAAAACTCGGCCAGCTTGCGGATCATAATGACGGTAAATCAGGCGCGCCACCGTCGTCTTGCCGCCGCCGGAAGGACCGACCAGGGCCGTCACGCAACCGGAAGTTATTTTAAAATTCAAATTCTTGACCGCCGGACGCTTGTTGTCGGCATAAGAAAACGAGGCTTGTTCAAATTTTATTTCTCCCTCGATTTTTTTCGGCTTATAAGCGTCGGCCCGATTGACAATCTCATTTTCGGCGTTAAATAACACCATCAAGCGATGTACGCCTTCGCGCCCCTCTTCCATCCGATCGTAAAAACGCGACAAACGATAAATGGCATTATATGCATGATCGCTCAAAGTAAAAATAAAAATCAAAGTACCGATAGTCATCGAGCCCTGCATCACGAAATAAGCGCCGAACAAAAGCACTGCCACGCGACCGAAATCCACCAAAGAATTGCGCCCCAAACCGACTTTCATCATCCAACCCCATTGACGATCTTCGTTATCGCGCAAACGGGCGCGCGTTTTTTCGAACATCGCCAACTCGCGATTCTCTTGGACAAAAGACTGGACGGCATTGATATTGATAATCGCTTGCGCCATCTGGCCGGAGGCGATTTCATAATCGCGAAAGATCTGCTTCCGCACCGAATACATTTTTTTATTGGCCCAATACGTAATGACGATAAAAATTATCGCAAAAAACAAAAATGACAAACCGATACGCCAATCCGTTATCAACAAAGCGACGCAGGTGGCGACCAGCTGAATCATGGTCGGCAAAGCTTCCCAAAAAACATTGTTTAAAAACTCGGAAATCTTATCCACACCTTTCTCGATCTTGATAATTTTACTGCCGGTATTTTCGCGCTCGTGATAACCGAGACTCAAATTGACCAATTTTTCCTGGGCTTTCATACCCAAAAAATATTCCGTTTTCACCAACAAACGTAAAATGCGACGGTCGCCGAGATATTGAATCAAAGAACGAACCTCATCCGTAACCAAATATAAAGCCAATAATTTCAAAAAAAACAGAAAATTTCCGGCCGCCAAATTATTCAAGCCGTCAATGACGACTTTCAAAATATACGGTTTGGCCAAATCCAAAAAAGTGGAAATCAAAATAATGGCGGTAATGGAAAAGAAATATTTCCGAAAAGGACGCAAAAGTTTCCACAGCTCCGACCAGAACTTTTGCCGCTGAGCCGATTTAGCGTGTCGGTTGTTTTTTGTTTCGGGCATAAGATGATAATAATCGGTCGCCGACGCGAAAAACGTCGCCGGCTCCCATCAATAACAGCAAATCGCCGTTGCCGAGTTTATTTTTTAAATATTTCACTGCCGCCGTCATGGACGGAATGTGTTTGACCGTTTGGACAATGCCGTGATTCCGATTATGCACCCGCACCGCCGCCGCCAACTGGCGGCTGGAAGTTCCGCCCTGTTTTTCTCGCGCCGAACCGTAAATATCCAAAATTATCAATTCGTCGCTGATAATGAAACTGCGCGCGAAGTCCGCAAAAAAAGCTTTAGTACGCGTAAAAGTATGCGGATGAAAAACCGTCAAAATTTTCCGGTCGGGATAACGATCGCGCAAGCCCTTGAGCGTTTCCCGTATTTCCGTAGGATGATGGGCATAATCGTCAATCAGCAAAGTGCCGCGATATTTACCCAAAATTTGCGCTCGTCGTTCCGTTCCCCGAAAAGCGGCCAAATGCTTTTTAATTGCCGACAACGGAACCTGCAATTCCCGCGCGGTCGCGATCACGGCCAAGGCATTTAGAATATTATGCTCTCCCCAAAGCGCTATTTCAAAGCGTCCCAAATATTTCGCGCTTCGGCCGCCCTTTCCCTCGCCACGGCAGACCACCCGAAAAAATTGTCGGCCATTTTCTTTTTGCCAATCATAAGCCAAGTAATCGGCGGCCAAAATTTCGGTAATGACCGACATTTTATTGGCGGCGATACTCGCTCCGGTCACCAAATCGTAACTGATGGTCCGACCGCGATTATGCCGTTTGATTTTCCTAATTTCTTGGTCGCGCCGACTGACAACCAAAAATCCGCGTGCCGGAATTTTCTTAACGAAATCGGCAAAAACTTTCGTATAAGCGGCCGGAGTTTTAAAATAATCCGGGTGGTCATAATCAATATTGTTCAAAACGACGCCGCGCGGTTGAAAATATTTCAACTTATTCTGATATTCGTCCACTTCGGCGACAAAATATTTGGCTTGACCGACCAGGCTACTCCCCTTAAACTGCGGCACCCGAGAACCGACCAAAACATTCGGCTTTTTTCCGGCGCACCATAAAACATAGCCGAGCCAAGCCGTCACCGTGGTTTTACCGTGACTGCCGCAAACGGCCAGGCCGTAATACTGATTAAAAATTTCCCCCAAAGCTTCCGGGTAAGACAAAACGCGAACATTTTTAAAACGCGCCGGATTGTTTTTGACAAAAGCCAGCTCCGGATTGTTTTGGAAATTATAAGCCGTGGAATAAATCAACCGATCCAATTTGTCCGGAATATTCCGAGCGTCAAAAGGCGAAAAAACTTTAATTTTCGCGTCGCGCAAAACCTTGTCGGTTAAAAAAACGTCTTTAATATCGGAACCGCTGACTTTGTTGCCTCGAGACGCCAAAAATTGCGCCAACATGGTCAGGCCGACGCCCTTGAGGCCGACGAAGTAGATATTTTTATTTTTTTCTTTTTTCTTGGACATTGTATTATAACCGCCACTTTTTATTATTCGATAATTTTTTTGATCAAGCCGGCGATAGTTTCGGTCGCACCCCGCTTAATTATTTTTCCGATATTCCGGCTCAAATTTTCTTTCAAAACGGAATCATGCAACACTCTTTCAATCTCCGCCGTCAATTTTTCCGGCGTCAAATCTCTTTGTTCCAAAATCACGGCCGCTTCGGCTTTGGCCAATACCGCCGCATTGTCTTCTTGGTGACTGTTCGGCATCGGAATCAGAATGACCGGCTTATTCAAGGCCGACAATTCCGTCAAAATGCCCAAACCGGCGCGAGAAACGACCAAATCGGCCAGAGCCAACAAAGATAAAAATTCTTCATGATCCAAAAATTCAAAAGCTTGATAAGCGCGCATTTCTGTCGGCGTCATGGTCGGAATCGCTTTGCCGGCGCCGGTAATATGGATTATTTGACCAAGGACGCTCAGTTTGCCGATAGCCGGAGAAATTAATTTGTTGATCGCCGTCGCACCGGTGGCGCCGCCGATAATCACTATCAAGGGACAATTGCCGTCCAGACCATATTTGGCTTTTATCGCTTCGCTTCGGACACGATTTTTATCAATCTCCGAAAAAGGATTGCCGGTCAAAACCGCCCGCGAACCGTAATCCGACAAAGACTTTTCAAAAGTAACGCTAATCACTCGCGCAAAGGGGGCCATCAATTTATTCGCCAACCCCGGTCGAACATCCTGTTGATGGATTAAAATCGGAATTTTCCGACCGGCGGCTGCCCAAACCAGAGGCGCACTCACAAAACTGCCGGCAGAAATCACGATAGCCGGCCGGTATTGTTTTAAAATTCTCCCGGATCGCAAAAAAGCGGCCATAATTCTAAAAATATCTCCCAGGTTGGCTAAAGAAAAATAACGACGCAATTTTCCGCTCGGCAAGGAAATAAATTCCAATTGTCCACCGGTCGCCCCGATGGCCGCGTTAAAGTGATTTATCATCTCCCGTTCCGGACCCGACGCCGTGCCGACAAAAACCAAACGATAAGCGGTTTTATCGGCGGTACCGATCAGTTTTTCCGCCACGGCCAAAAGCGGCGTCACCGAACCGCCCGTCCCGCCGCCGGAAAACATAATTGTTTTTTCAATCTTAAAATTATCCATTTTATTCGTTTTAAATCACCGTTTCAAGCCGGCGCGCCCGCTTCTGGCCGGCCGCCGCGTCTGTTTACTGATATTAAGTAAAATCCCCATCGCCAGCAAGGAAGATAAAATCGCCGAACCGCCCTTGGAAACAAAGGGCAAAGGCACGCCGGTCATGGGAATCAGATTTATCATCCCGCCGATGTTCAAAAAAGTCTGCACGGCCAGCCAAACGACGATGCCGATGGCCAAAGTACTGCCATAAATATCCGGCGCGGCGCGGGCAATCAATAAGCCGCGATAAAAAATGAACAGGTAAAGCAAGATGAACAGCGTGCTGAAAAAAAATCCGGTTTCTTCGGCCACGATGGAAAAAATGGAGTCCCCCCACACCTCGGGCAGATATAGAAATTTTTGCCGGCTCGCGCCCAAGCCCCGACCGAAAAATCCTCCGGAACCGACCGCAATCAACGACTGATTGATCTGATAACATTTATCCTGAGCGCTATAACCGGGATCTTTCAAACATTTAAAACGATCGCTTTGATAAGATTGCTCCGAACCGATGACGATATACAAAATCAAAATGGCCGACAAAACAATCACGGCGATATGCGTCACTTTTCCGCCGCCGGCAAAGAATACCACAAAAGCGGTAAAAGCGATAATGAATAAAGTGCCCAAATCCGGTTGGGCGATCATCAAGAGGCTAATCACTCCCAAAATCATCAAAAAAGGAATGATGCCGCCGCTCCAACTGTTCAATTGACCCTTTTTCGCCTCCAACCAAGTGGCCAGATAAATCAGAAAAGATATTTTCACCAGTTCCGCGGGCTGAAAAGAATAACCGAAAATATTTATCCAACTGCGTGCCGAGCCGTAACCGGCGCTCAATCCGGGAATAAACACCAATAACAGCAAGACGACGGAAAAAAATAAAAAAAAACCGGCAAATTTTTTCCACCAATGATAATCAACGCGCATCGCCGCAAAAAAGAAAACCAAACCGATCGCCAAACTGAACAGCTGACCGACCAAATAATGATAGGTGTTGCCGCGACTGGCATAGGAAACGACCGAAGAGGCGCTGAAAAGCATGATTAAACCGAAAACGATCAAAACGGCCAAAGCCGCCAGCAAACTCTTGTCCGCCTCATGTCCGCCGTTCGGCGTCGCAGAAAATTTTTTAGACAAACGAGCAAACATCATGACGATTAAAACTTTTTATCCAATAAAAATACCATCAAACCGACGGCGGCACCGATAGCCGCAATTACCCAAAACCGCATCACCACTTTGGCCTCCGGCCAACCGATGGCCTGAAAATGATGATGGATGGGCGACGATAAAAATACTTTCTTGCCGCGAAATTTTTTGGACAGAACCTGAATGATGACCGATTTTGACTCCAAAAGAAAAATCAAACCGATAAAAATCAACAATAAAGAATTATTGGTCAACATGGCGATAATGCCCAAAGTCACCCCCAAACTCATTGCCCCGGTGTCTCCCATGTAAAAACGGGCGGGCGGAATATTAAACCACAAGAAAGCCAACAGCGCACCGATAATCACACCGCAAAAAGTGGCCAATTCATAGCGTCCCAAAGCGAAGGCGATGACGCCGTAAGCGGTAAAAGCGATCAACAAGGTGCCACCCGCCAAACCGTCCAAACCGTCGGTTTCGTTGACGGAAAAGGAGGTGGCCACGATGATAAAAATAAAAATCGGAATATACCAGGCGCCAATTTCAAAATTGCCGAAAAAAGGCACATGAAATACCGTCCAATCCAGTTTAAAATAAAACCACAACGCGCCGACAATGGCAATCAGAGTATAAATAAATAAGCGATGACGCAATTTCAAACCGCCGCCGCCCAAAACTCCTCGGCCGCGAACGTCCAGCCAATCGTCAAACAAACCGATTAAAGCCGAAATAACCAAGGCTCCCAACGGCAATAAAGTTTCCGCCCGCGACAGAAAATTCAAATAAGAAAAAATGTCGGCGACAAACAATCTGTCCAATAAGGCAAACAATAAAATAAAAATCAACACCGTTCCCCAAATCAACACCCCGCCCATCGTCGGCGTCCCTTCTTTGTGAGCGTGCAAACCGGTAAAAATCGGCGTCTCGCCGTTCGCCCGCACTTTTTTGCCCAGTTTGTATTTGTATAAATAGCGCGTCAAAAGAGGTGTGACTAACATGGCAAAAATAAAAGCCAGCGTGGAAAAAAACAAAATTTTAATGACATAAGCTTCCAGCATAAATTCTTAACGAAAATTAACTAAATAAATAAACATCATCGCCAAACCGAGAAACACCGCAAAAACCGTGGCGGCCACCGACAAAAGATGAGTAAAGGTGAAAAAATTTTTATGACGACTCAAGCCGGCGGCCACGCTTAAATTTAATATCAAAATCGCCAGTCCGAAAAGCGGATAATAAAAAATGTGCGACGGATCTCCGGCCAAATCGATTCCGTAATCCACATTATAATGCTGAACCAACAACTTGCCGGTCAGGTGGCGATATATATAAACGGCCGCCCACCAAGCGCCCAACTGCAATAAACCGTTAATTATCAGATAGACACGGCTGGGACGAAAACGCCAAACGGCCAGCAAGGCCGTGCCGACTCGCCGTCGCCAGTCATGAAAACGGGCATAAAAATCGGAATAAACCATAAAATAAGAAAAATAATCAAATAATTGACCTGATTTAAGTTTATCACATTTTAAAATAATACAAAACCGTGTTATAATAAAGCCATTATGAGCAAAAAAATCATTACCAATCTTCTCCGCTACGCCACCCGGGAAGGGGCGCATAATTTGACGATTACCAGCCGGCCGCACCAGATCTCTTTTGATTATCTGCCGGCGGACGGTGTCCGACGAGAGTTTAGTTTACCGAAAAAATTGGAACAAAACTTCATCGGCAATCTGCGACAAATTCTGGCTGTCGCGCCGCAGGAATTAATTGTCAAAAAATATTGCCGACTAAACGACCAGCAGGGTCGCCTGGCTTTTTATCTGACCATTCTGCCGGACGGACAAGGAGAAAAAATCATCATCAATATCAACAATCGGGAAAACGACATTTGGCGGCTCAATCAGTTGGGACTGCAAACGTCGGACAGGCACGCCCTGCAAAAAGCTATCCACGGCCGTTCCGGCCTGATTATCATCAGTTCTCCGCCGGACGGCGGCAAAAGCACCACTCTCCGTGCCCTGCTGACGGAACTGAACGATCCGCGACTGAATATTTATTTCCTGTCGGAAAATCTGCCGATTGAATTGCCCGGCATCAACCTATTGGCCAACCGACCGGCGAACTGGGACAAAATAATCCGCCATGACTGCGAAATAATCGCCGTTGACGATTTGGATGAAGCCGGAAGCTTGGAAAAAGCTCTCCGGGCGGCCGCCTCCGGACGTTTAGTTCTAGGCACCATGACCGGTGACGATTCCTTTGAAATCTTGAATAAATTGCTGGCAGTCAACCTGCCCTTGAAATTAAAACTGGACGGACTTAAAATGATTGTCAGCCAACGTTTAGCCGATTTGAAGCGAAGCGGAACGAAAAAAAATCAACGGCAAAAAATCGCTTTGTTTGAAATTCTTTCCCTGAATGCGGACCTAAAAAAATTCCTGTCGGAAACAAATTCGGATGAAACCCGCGAGTTTGCCGCCGCATTGGAAAAAATAGCGCTGACCAGCGGTTTTCGCCCCTGGACAACGGACCGGCGACAAAAAATCAAAGACGGCTTGCTTGTTTAAAAGATTCACGGTCATATGGCAAAAATCATTTGTATCATCCCGGCCTGGAACGAAGCCGGCAATATCGCCAAAGTCATCAACGGCGCTCGCTCGCAAGTTGACGAAGTCGTGGTCGTCGATGACGGTTCCACCGACGACACTTATCGCGTCGCGGCGGCTACAGGCGTGACGGTTTTGCGTCACCCCATCAATCGCGGTCAAGGCGCCGCTCTGCAAACCGGCAACGACTACGCCTTAAAAAACGGCGCGGACATCATCATTCATTTTGACGGCGACGATCAATTTTTGGCCGCGGAAATAAAAGATCTGGCCGCTCCCCTCTTGGACAATCGAGCCGATATTGTTTTCGGTTCCCGTTTTCTGGGAAAAAAAAGCAATTTGCCTTTCGGAAAAAAATATTTTATCATGCCTCTGGCCAAAATATTCATGCGCTTGTTGGGCATTAAGCTCAGCGATCCGCAAAACGGTTTCCGGGCTTTAAACCGATTGGCCGCGCAAAAAATCGTCATCGCCAATCGGGAGATGGCGCACAGCAGTGAAATTCAAGCGAAAGCTTTTCAATACAAACTAAGGGTCGCGGAGGTGCCGGTCACCGTAATTTATCATCATTTCGGACAAAAATTTTCCGGCGGACTGAAAGTCATCAACGATTTGTTAATCCATAAAATAATCAAATAATCTTATGTTCCAGCAAATTATCGCTCTGGCCATCATCTTTTTTTTCGTTCTGCGTTTATTGAGCCAGAAGAAAAAAAACCAGCTTAGCACCAACGAATTCGCTTTATGGCTGACTTTCTGGTTGCTCGCGGCGACGGCAATAATTTTTATCAGACAAATCGACCGCTTGGTGGCCTGGCTCGGTTTTTCCGGCACCGGCATCAATTTCCTGATTTATCTGGCTGTCTTGGTTTTGTTCTATTTGGTTTTCCGCTTACGTTTGACTTTCGCCAAAATGGATCGTCATTTGACGGACATCGCCCGCCAAATCACTTTAAACGACAAAAAATAACTTATGAAAATCGCCCAAGTCGTCTGCGCCTTTCCGCCTTATGCCGGCGGCATCGGTAACAGCGCTTTTGAAATCGGCAAAATTTTGGCGACGCGGCATCAGGTCGTTAATTTCACGCCGCACAATCTCAAACCGTGGTTCAAATATGGCCACGGCGCTTTTTTACCGCAATTACTCGGCAAATTGCGAAACTTCGATTACATTTATTTGCATTATCCTTTTTTCGGTACGGCGGAAATCGTCTGGCTCTTAAAATTATTCTGCCGTCGGCCCAAGCTGATCATTCATTATCATATGGATGTCAAAAATTCCGATTGGTTGGCCAAACTTTTAAGTCTGCCCGATTGGTTCATCCGCCGTTCCCTGTTTCGCCAGGCGGACGCGATTGTCGGCGCCAGCCTGGACTACATCGCTCAAAGCAAAATAAAAAAATACTATCGTCGCCATCCGGAAAAATTCCGTGAAATTCCTTTCGGCGTTGATTTGAAAAAATTTCGGCCTAAACTGATCAACCGTCCGACCGACGGCTCCATTGTCGCTCGCGCTCAAGAAATCGTCCATTACATCAACGATAAGTTCATCAAAAAAGATCGCCTGGATTTGTTGTTCGTCGGCGGTTTGGACGCGGCCCACTATTTTAAAGGCTTGGACATTTTATTGAAAGCGTTGGCGGAGATGACGACCCGCCCCTGGCGACTGACAGTCATCGGCAGTGGCGACCGGCAAAAAAATTACGAATCTTTGGCCCGCCGCTTGAATCTGAATAAACGCATAGATTTTCGCGGCAAACTGGCAGAGACCGATTTGATTCGCGCCTATCAAAACGCCGATTTGCTGATTTTACCGTCAATCAACAGCAACGAGGCTTTCGGTTTGGTATTGATTGAAGCCCTGGCCTGCGGCGTGCCGGTGATCGCTTCCGATTTGCCGGGCGTGCGGCGCGTTTTTGACAGTCATAAACAAGGGCTGTTGATCGCACCGGGAAACGCGGCGGATTTAAAAAAGAAATTGGAATTCATTTTTAACAATGAAGAAATGCGTCGCGTCATGTCGTTGGCGGCGCGTCGACTGGCGGAAGAAAAATATGATTTGAAAATGATGGAAGAAAAATTAATGGCCTTATATGAAAATCGGTCTCATACATAATTTATACGGACAATTCAGCCGCGGCGGCGCCGAAACCGTCGTGGAAATGATGTTAAACGAACTCCGGCAAAGCGGCCATGAAGTTTTTTTAATCAGCACGCGTCCGCTTGATCGCCCCCGGGACAAAAATCAAAATTCGACGACGCAAGCTTTTAAAATTTATGACCGACCTTCCCGATTTTACCGGCTGGCCGAAATGCCCAAATGGCGACGCTTGCTTTGGCACGGCGGTCAACTGTTTTTTCCGACGAAGCGACAAATCCGGAAAATTCTGCTGACAGAAAAACCGGATCTGATAATCACGCACAACTTGTCGGGCCTGGGATTCCGTCTGCCAATCATGCTGAGAAAATTAAAAATTCGTCATGAACATTTCCTTCACGACATCCAACTGCTTCACCCCTCCGGCTTACTGCTTTGGGGACAAGAAAAAAAACTTGAGACCCGATCGGCCAAAATATATCAAGCGCTCACTCGCGCCTATTTTGCTTCACCGGCAAAAATAATTTCTCCGTCTCGCTGGCTGTTGGAAACGCACCGACAACGCGGTTTCTTCAAAAATTCGGCTACCGAGATTCGACCTTTCCGCTGGCCGCAGTCCGCGGAACAACGTCAAATCACGGACAAAACCGCCAAACATTTTCTGTTTGTCGGCCAAATTGAAGAACAAAAAGGCGTCTTCCTGCTGATTAAGGCGTTTCGAAAATTGACCGATCCCGACGTCAGCCTGACTTTTGCCATTCGGAACGGCGGCCAAAAAATAACGGCGGCCCAAAAAGCCGCCGCCGGCGACACCAGAATCAAATTTCTGGGACCGCTCAGTTATGAAGAAACCAAAAAAATCATGTTAACCGGCGATTGTCTGGTCGTGCCTTCCTTATGTTATGAAAATTCACCCACGGTCATTTACGGCGCTCAGTCCGTCAATTTGCCGGTTCTCGCCGCCGCCATCGGCGGCATTCCGGAAATAATCGGACCGCGCGATCGTTTGTTCCGACCGGGAGACGAAAGCGATTTGTTAAAAAAACTGGCCGCCTAGGCCAGTTTTCTTTATTATCCGCCCAAGCCTTGCAATCTTTTATGCGCCTCGATATCGAAAATGGTTTTTTTCAAGCCGTTTTCCAAAGTGACCACCGGCATCCAACCCAATTCATTTTTGGCCAAACGAATATCCGGCAAAACCAACTCCGAAAAGAATAGTTTGCCGTCGGCATAAGTGATTGAGGATTGCGAGCCGGTTTCTTTAATGATAATCTTGACCAAATCGGTCAAATTGACGTCCACATCGGAACCGATATTGATCGGTCCGGCCAAATCGGAATTCATAAATTTAAAAATGGCATCCAAGGCGTCGCTGATATAACAAAAAGAAGAAGAAAAATCGGTGTCGCCGGCAATCGTAATATCTTTGTTGTCCAAAGCGGCAGTAATATAATCGGGAATCATTTGGTCATCGTTGGCTTCCAAGCGCGGACCGTAAATGCGAAATAAACGAATGATTCGAGCATCGATGTTATGAATGGCGCGATAATTGGACACCATCGTTTCGGCAAAACGCTTCCCTTCGTCATAAGCACTGCGCTCGGATAATTGATCCACAAACCCCAAATCGCTTTCCTTGGCTTGCTTGCCGCGAGCTTCGCTCTGGCGCGGCCCGTAAACCACCGAAGAAGAAAATTGCAACAATTTGGAATTATATTTGACGGCCAAATCCAAAAGATTTTTAACCGCATACGAATTGGCCAAAAGGGTCGCCAAACGATTCTCCAAAAAATTCCGCGGCGACATCGGACAGGCGAGATTATAAATCTCTTGCAAGCCCTGAAATTCAATCTTAAATTTTTTCAAACCGGCCTGCGCTTCCAAATCCAGCGGTTGCGACAAGTCGTGATTGATAAAAACGAAATTCGGATTGGCCAGAAGATGATCAATATTGCGCTCACTGCCGGTCACAAAGTTGTCTACGCAAATTACTTTATCGGTTTTAACCAATTCGTCGCAAAGATGCGAACCGATAAACCCGGCGCCGCCGGCGACCAGAACATTCTTTTTGTCGAAAATAACTTGTTTGGACATATAAAAACTGCTATTAATTAGACACCTTTATTATACCAATATTCACGCCGCCGTTAAAGCCTTCTTCCCAAGCATAGAAAGATTCCAGCAATGTGCCGGCACCGTCGAAAGAACGGACATGCGGTGCGGCTCCCGGTCGGGCGCCGACCAAAATCTCGGCGCGGCCGTCGTTATCCAAATCGCCGGCGGCCAGATTGACGCCGCCCTGCCAAGCGCGACCGTAAGCCAAAAATTGCTTTTTCATAATCGCGTGATGATCGAAAATTTTAATCAACGGTTCTCGCCCCTTGCCGGGAGCGACGATTATTTCCGCTTTACCGCGATCTCGGCGACCGTCTAAATTCGCCACCGCCACCGACACGCCGCCGCGAAAACTTTTTTCGTACGGCGCGAAGGCGCTTAATATCCGACCGGCCGGCGTAAAAATTTTAATCAAGGGTTCGCGTCCAGCGCCGTAAGCGACGACTATTTCCTGATTGCCTTTGCCGTCCAAATCGCCGACGGCCACATCCAATCCTCCCCGCCAAGAGCGACTATCCGCAAAAAATTGTTTTTTTAATTTGCCGCCGGCATCAAAAATCCGCACTTGACCGTTGCCGCCCGAAGCCTGGGCGACAATAATTTCCGCCCGATCGTCGCCGTCGACATCAGCCGCGGCCACGCTGACGCCGCCGCGAAAATTTTTATCAAACACCAAAAATTCTTTCAATAATTTGCCGTCCAGGTTAAAAATTTTCACCTGCGGTTCTTGTCCGACGCCGGCCGCCACAATCAATTCTTCCGCTCCGTCACCGTTAATATCCCCAGCCGCCAAATCAAATCCGCTTTTAATGCCCGCGGCCGAAAACTTTTCCACTAAATTGCCGTTGGCCGCTCTGATTTCCGGACTCTTGTCCGCCCCCTTAATCTCGCTGTCGGCTAAAAGCACTATACGTCCCACGCGACTGTACAGACTTTCTTTGGCCAATTCCACGGCGCGATCCACATTCAAACGGCCGTTACCCAGTTGGCCCGGATAATCCGGATTCAAGCGGGTAATATTGTCGGTGGAAGCGAATAGAATATTGACAATTTCCCGCCGGCTCAAACTGGGGTCGGCCGTGGCGATTAACGCCAAAGTGGCGGACACCAAAGGCGCCGCCATGGAAGTGCCCGACCAATAACCGTCGTAAATATTTTGCGGATTTTCCAAATCACTGCCGATACTGGTCGCTCCGAAAAAACTGATGCCCGGCGCGACAATATCCACGCAACGGGAACCGTAACTGGAAAATTTGGCTTTCTGATCCAAAGCATCGGTAGCCGCTACGCCGATAACCATATTCTCTCCCCAGGCGCCGTCATAACAAGCCGGATAAATCGGAGTTTGATCGATGTTATAACCCTCGCCGGCCGCTTGCTCGTTTCCGGCGGCGGCGACAACCATTACTCCGGCTTGATGAGCCCGCTTCACCGCCTCTTGCAAAGATTCATTATAAGTAAAACTCACGAAGCTCAAATTGATAATATCGGCGCCGTTATTGACCGCGTAATCGATGGCTCGCACCACGTCGCTCGTCTTCCCCTCGCCTTTGTCGTTCAAAGCTTTCAAGGGCATAAGTTTGGCCTCCCAAGTGACTCCGGCAATTCCCTGACTGTTGTTGCCGCGAGCGGCAATCACTCCGGCCACCGCCGTTCCGTGCGTCACGCCGGCTTCCGTCCAACCGGGAATAAATTTCGGCGACGGATCGGAAGTATTATCGGTGAAATCCCAGCCGTTTACATCATCGATAAAACCGTTGCGATCGTCGTCAATTCCGTTGCCGGCAATCTCCCGGGAATTGGTCCAAATATTATCGCGTAAATCGGGATGACTGATTTGCAGACCGGAGTCAATGATCGCGATAACGACGTCCGGACTGGCGGAAATTTTGTCCCAAGCACTATCGGCTTTGATTTTCATCAAATACCATTGATTGCCGTAATAAGGATCGTTCGGCGTAATGTCGGCCAAAACCGGCTCAACCAAAAATAGCGAGAGAATAAAAAAAGATGTTATCAGTTTTTTCATATAACATCTATATAATATCATATTATGATTATTTATAAAACCTCGTTTTATCCGTTCCGACTGCCGCCAAACGACCTAGCAAGTCTCTATTTCTTTCAAGGTTTCACGGGCGCATTTTTCCCAACTGAAGGCTTTCGCCCGCTCCAGTCCTTTAGTAATCAGTCGGCGGCGCAATTCGGCCTCGCTGACAATCCTTCTCATCGCCGTCGCGATGGCATATTTGTCGTGTTGATTGAAATACAATACACCCTCCCCGGCGATTTCTCTTAACACCGGCAAATCGGAAACGGCGGCGGGCACGCCGCAAGCCATTGCCTGCACCACCGGCAAACCGAAGCCTTCATGTTTGGAAGGAAAAATAAAGGCGCTAGCGGCGTTGAAAATATAAGGCAGATCGGCCTCGCTCACCCAACCGGGCATAATCACTTCATCGTTCAAATTAAATTCTTCGATTGAATATTCAATTTCGTCAAAACCGAAACCGGCATCGCCGATTAAAACCAACTTGGCCTTGATTTCCGGATGATGATCGCGAAGAATGGCTAGAGCCTCCACCAAAGCGGAAACGTTCTTTTTCTTTTCCAAGCGACCGACATATAAAAAGTAGAGATCCGGCAATTCATATTTGCGCAAAACCGCCTGCGTCTTTTCCGGTTCGTTTATCGGCCGAAATAACTCGCGCACATAACCGTTGTGGACTACGGCGATCTTGTCTTTCGGAGTGTGCGGATAAAAATCCAAGATTTCCCGACGGGTAAATTCGGAAACGGCGATAATTTTGCGCGCATGTCGCAAAGAAAACGCCGTCGACCAATAAAGATAATCCACCGATCGGGAGCTGTATTTGCCGAGAGTCAAAGATTTCACCGACAAATCGAGCAAACGTTGCGAGCCGGGACGAATATCTCTGACTTTCCAGGAATGATACAGATTTTGTTCGCGAACAAAAGCGATATCATGAATGGTGTTGATGGTTTTGCGCGGACCGAAAAGCGGCAAAGCGTGCGCCGGAATAAAAAGGACGTCCGGACGACGCCACAACATTTCCAGGGTCAAACGACCCAAAGTCCAAAAATAACGCACCGGCCAATTCAATAACCGAAAAGAAAAATTCGGATTATCTTGAATCGCTTCCCGCAATTCTTTGACGGGCGGGCGATTCACATAAAGCCAATAAGTATTTTTTTTATCGATCGCCGCCAAACTCTTAATCAAATAAAAAGAATACCATTCCGTACCGGTCTTATGTTGAAGATTGGCGCGCGAAGCGTCGATGCCGATAATCATAATATAAAAAACTAACTGAAAATAATTTTTATTATTTGGTCGCCAAAATACTGCGCTTATAAGAATCCAAATTATCCAAAGCGATACCGGTGCCTTTGGCGACGCAGAGCATGGCATCGTCGGCCACGTAGGCGGACACGCCGGTGGTGCGGGAAATCAACTGGTCGATATTGCGCAGCAGCGCACTGCCGCCGGTCAACACAATTCCTTTATCTATAATATCGGCCGACAATTCCGGCGGCGTTTTATGCAAAACTTTCTTGGCCGCCGCGATAATCGCTTCCAGTTCATTTTGAATCGCCTCCGTCACGTCGTCGGAACTGACCGTAATACTGCGCGGCAAGCCGGTGACGATATCGCGACCGCGCGTTTCCAAATATAATTTATCTTCCATATATAAAGCCGAACCGATATTGATTTTAATCTCTTCGGCCGTGCGTTCGCCGATGGCCAAATTATATTTTTTGCGGACATATTCCAAAATCGCCGCGTCAAATTTATTGCCGCCGACCCGCACCGAAGTGGAGGCAACGATACCGCCCAAAGAAATCACCGCCATTTCCGCGGTTCCGCCGCCGATATCAATCACCATGTGCCCGGTGGACGAACCGATGGGAATATCGGCGCCGATGGCGGCCGCCACCGGCTCTTTAATAATATAAGCCGCTTTCGCACCGGCGGCGATAGTCGCCTCGATAACCGCCCGCCGTTCCGTGGAAGAAATTCCGGCCGGTACCGCCACCATCACTTCCGGACGAAACAAGCGAATGCCGCCCAGAGTCTTATTGATAAAATAACGAATCATCGCCTCGGTCGCGCGATAGTCGGCAATAACGCCGTCTTTTAAGGGACGAACGGCCATAATCGTATCCGGCGTTCGGCCAATCATGTCTTTCGCTTCGTTGCCGACCGCCAAAATTTTCTTATCGTCAAGAGAAACCGCCACCACGGAAGGTTCGTTAATAACGATGCCGCGGCGCGGCAAATGAATCAAAGTATAGGTTGTTCCGAGATCGATCCCGATTCTTTTTATAAACATAAAAACGATAAAAACAAAAAATTAACCTTAAATCATCTTAGTATTTTTTAAGGGTTTAGTCAATCAAACGACCCTATTCTTCATAGTCGCGTTCTTCGGTTTTTTCTTGATTGGCGATAATTTTTTTCACTTTTTCCGCGAACTCAAAAGTATCAAATTCTTCTTTGAAAAAAACATAATCCGCCCCCAGATCCAAACTGCGCTGACGGCTGTCTTCGTCGCTTAAATCGGTAAAAATAAAAATTTGTCGGTCATCAAGTTCATCGTCCGCTTTCATTTTTTTGATAATTTCAAAACCGTCCACTTTCGGTAAAATCAAATCCAGGACCACATAATCGGGATCGAAGTCGCGCATCCTGGTCAAGAGCTCCTCCAGTTCTTCTTCGCCGGTAGAAGTTTCCACTTGGAACTCGCCGAATTCGAATTGCGCTTCCAAGCCGTAAAGCAGATTGGCGTCGTCCTCAATAATAAATATTTTTTTATTCATACCGATAAAATTTAAAATTAACGAGAAATTTTTAATTTTTTCCACCAAGCGACATTATCTTTATACCAGGCGATGGTCCGGCGCAAACCGTCGGCAAAATCAATCTGCGGCTCCCAGCCCAACTCTTTTTGCGCCTTGCCGAAATCAATCGCATAACGCCGATCATGCCCGGGTCGATCGGGCACATATTCGATCATATCTTCGCCTTGTTCCATCAATTGCAAAATCATCTTGGTCATTTCCATTCCGGTTTTTTCATTACCGCCTCCCAGACAATAAGTTTCACCGATTCTTCCCTTTTTGATTATCATCTCCACGCCGCGATTATGATCGTCGACATGAATCCAATCGCGAACGCATTCGCCGCGACCGAAGACCGGCACCTTCTCGCCGGCCATCAATCTGGTCGTAAACAACGGAATTAATTTTTCCGGATATTGATAAGGACCGTAATTATTGGAACAATTGGAAATGCTTATCGGCAAATTATGAGTATGATAATAAGCGCGAACCAAGTGATCGGAAGCGGCTTTGGAAGCGCTGTAAGGAGAACGGGGATCATAAGGCGTTTGTTCGTTGAACTTCGGCGAATCAAAATCCAAAGAACCGAAAACCTCGTCGGTGGACACATGATGAAAACGAATATGGCCGTTATTTTTGGCGGCGTCTAAAAGAACACGCGTTCCCTCGACATTAGTTTTGATGAAATCGGCGCTGTCTTTGATGGAGCGATCCACGTGGCTCTCGGCGGCAAAATGAACTATCAAATCAACTCCTTTAACCAAATCGTTAACCAAGGCGGCATCGCAAATATCGCCCCGAACAAATTTATAATTGGGATGGTTTTCCACGTCTTTCAAATTATCGAGATTGCCGGCATAGGTCAGAAGATCGAGATTGATTAACTGATCCTCCGGACAATTCTGCAACCAATAATGTATGAAATTGGAACCGATGAATCCGGCACCGCCGGTAATTAAAATTTTCATATTTAATTTTTTAAAATCTCTAACATTTTTTCCGCTTCCCCGGATCCGTAGTCAACGTGCAACCATGTCGGATAACCGTCATCCCGATGCCGCGGAATAAGATGAAAATGAAGATGCGGAACGGTTTGTCCGGCGGTTGCGCCGTTATTCAAAATAACGTTATAGCCCTCCAAGTTCAATCTTGCTTTCAACCGTTCGCCGATTTTTTTGACGACCACGATCAAATCTTGCAATTCAAGAACGGGAATTTCTTCCAAATTCCGGTAATGTTGTTTGAGAATAACCAGCGTGTGACCGGGATTGACCGGACGCACATCCAAAAAAGCGAGAACCCGCTCGTTTTCATAAACCTTCTTCGCCGGAATTTCACCGCTGACGATTTGGCAAAAAATACACATATAATTGATTTAATGACGTCTTATCGGCCCCCTGACGTCATCTGATTAAATCCTCGCTCCGCAATTTAATCTATCTGATAAGGGCTGTCTTCTTTATTCTCCCAGCGAATCTCATCAACCGTTTCTTTTTTGCCGACGCCGCCATAAAGCTGATTCGGTAAATTGATGCTTAAGGCCGGAATGTCGGAAATACATTTATAGCCGTGCACCACGCCCGGAGGAATAATCACCAAAGAAGGATTCTCTTCTCCGACTTCCAACACCAATTTTTCTCCTCGTGTCGCGGAATCTTCCCGACGGTCCCATAAATATAAGCGGAAACTGCCCGGACCGAGAAAAACAAAACAATCGCTTTGACTGACATGTTCGTGCGGACCGCGCCTCACGCCGGGGTTAGTCAAACTGACGTAAGACATCGCCGGCCGAAAATCGGATTCGTCATTACGCCATACTTCGGACAACCACCCGCGCTCGTCTCGATTCTTGTCGAGTTTTTTGATAATCAAATCTTTAATCATAAAAATATCGTTAATTTTTCGGTCGCTTTTTCCCGACCGTTTTCAACAAACCGTCTTGAGCGCCCAGATGAGCCACCTTGGCGGCCGCATTTCTGACACTCAAACGCAAAGCGCGATTAATATCGCCGTCAAACAAAACCAGTCCGGCGGCAAAAGTGGAATTAAACACGTCACCGACACCGGTGGTGTCCACGCGACGGCTTTCTTGTTTGATCGGCTGATAATAAATCTGCTGTCCGTCATAGACCTTCACGCCGCTCTGACCCATGGTAATCATTACGATCTTCGGACCGAAGCTCTTGATGATTTTTAAAAGATTGTCGGTATCGTTTAAAACGGCGCGACCCAAACGGCGATGTTCGGCCGAGCTCAAAACCAATTCTATCGCCTCATCTTTATTCAAAGCAAAAATCGTCGTTTTCTTTAAAAAAGCCGCGATTTTTTTCAATCCGGCCCGACATTGCGTCGTTCCGGGATTCCAAGAAATCTGCGGCCGACTTTGGCCGGTACCGACGGAAGCGCACACGGAAAAAACTTTTTTTAATTTATTTTCCCAATCGCCCGATAAAGAGGCGATATGAATATTTCGCGCCGCGCGCAAAGCCTTTAATTGCGGACCGTCAATCGTCAAACTACGATTGGCGCCGCGCGAACCGAAAATAACCCGTTCGCCGGTCGGCGCCACCAAGATAAAAGAAGTGCCGCTTTCCGTCCCCTTGATAACGGACAACAGGCGCGTATCGATATTCCGGTTTTTTAAATTGGCAACAATCAAGCGACCGCCCTCGTCCGTGCCGATGGCCGCCAAGCAAGCGGTTCGGAAACCGAAATTGGCCAGACAGACGGCCGAATTGGCCGCGCCGCCGCCGAAAGAATAGTAAAATTTATCCACTTTGATTTTCGCGCCATATTCAAAAGCCAACAATTCCTGACGCAAAACGTCCCGACGATTATCAATCAATACGCCTTGATCGGTAAAAAAAGAAATGTCGCGAGTCGCTCCGCCAACGGTGATAAAATCGTATTTCATATAAGTGATCCTTTAATAAAATAATATCATAAAAGGGGCTTTTTCTCCAGGAAAAACGGTTGCAGACGACGAGTCAAAATGCCGGCGAAATTAAAAGTCAACAGAGCAACAATCAAACTCCAGGCGCTCTGATAAGCCAGTGCTCGCCAAAAATTACCGTCAACCAGAAAAAACGCCGCTTGATCGTACGCCGATAAAGACAAGAGAATCTCTTTGGTTATATTATAAACAATCGTCGCCGATAAAATTAACGCCAAAAACGAATATAAAGAGCGATTGGTCAGCCAAGAAACGGACAACCAGTGAGCGCAGGCGGCTGTCAAAAATAAAGCGATCAAATACAAGCCGAAAAAATTGAAAGAAATCAGGTCCAGCCAAAAACCGGCGATGAGTGCCGTCCAGACGGCCGTCCGAAAATCGAAAAAAAATAAAAAAAACAGCAAAACAATCACCACCAGATTAATTTGTCCGAAAAATTCCGGCAAAGAAGACAAAAAAGAAAATTGCGCCAAAGCCGCGGCGGAGACAAAAACAAGAAAAAAAATAATCTGCCCGATTTTTTTAAACATAAGCTGGCTTGATAAACCGAATAAATCAAGGAATGATTACGGATACGACCGTCAGGCTGTTTAAATTAACCAACGGCTCAATGGTCGCCGATTGCCAAACCTCGTTGCTGGCATTTTGAACTTGGGTCACTTTACCGATAATCAAACCGCGCGGAATACCGCCGCCGAGACCGGAAGTAACCACCGTATCGCCCGGAGCGATTTGATCCAATTGCGGAATATAATTCATCCGAACGGTCAACCCTAAATCGCCATCGGTAATGCCTTGAGTCTTATCCTGATTTTGAATGGCCGCCGCCAATTGACAACGCGGACTGGTCGTCAAACAAATTTTGGCGGTAGCGTCCTTCACTTCCACCACTTGCCCGACGATTACGCCTTCGGCGCTCACTACGCCCAAACCGGAGCGCAGGCCGTCCCGACTGCCGCGATTGATAATCAAATCGTAATTATCGGCCGCCGTCGTTTCTCGGGCGATGATATTGGCCACCACCGCTTGAAAATTATTGACATTCAAAAATTGCAAAGTTTCACGCAATCTTTTATTCTCCTCAACCGTCTCTGCGCAACGGGAATCGGCCACCGTCAATTGAGCGACCGTGGCGGTCAAATCACTAACTTTTTTCTCCAAATCTTCCTTATTTTGCGCCGCTTCGTAAGAGCCGTTCAGCGCGACGCCGTCTTGATAAAAACGAGCCAAAAACGGCTTAGTCAAAAATAACAACAGATTTTCCGCCGGACGCAAAGCGCCGACCCCATGTAAAAAAACGAGCAGTCCACCGGCTACCAAAAAAATTACGATCGGCTTGTTTTTTTTGATGATCATCGGATTGACCGCCGATTATCGCCTGACATTTCTTTACTCCAGATTATTCGGCAAAATAACTTTTTCCAAAAGCTCTTTATTGTTAAGCAAAATACCGGTACCGCGCGCCACGCAAGTCAAAGGATCGTCCACGATTTTAACCGGAATTTTTGTGGCCGCGGAAATGGCTTTATCCAAACCGCGCAGTAAAGCACCGCCGCCGGACAAATATAAACCGCGCTCGTAAATGTCGGAGACCAATTCGGGCGGCGTAGTTTCCAAAATAGTTTTGATATTTTCAATGATTTTGACGACGGTGCGATTAATCGCTTCCCTGATTTGTTTATCGCTCACCATCAAAGCTTTCGGCAGACCGGTCAAAAGATCGCGACCGCGCACCTCTATCTCCTGCGGTTCCTCCAAAGGCACGGCCGAGCCGACGGCGATTTTGATGCTTTCCGCCAATTGTTCGCCGATTAAAATATTGAATTCTTCGCGAACATATTCAATAATATTATTGTCAAATTCATTGCCGGCCGCGCGTAAAGATTTCCAAGTGACGACGCCGCCCAAAGAAATAACGGCAATTTCCGTCGTGCCGCCGCCGATATCCACCATCATCGTGGCGGTTGCTTCCGTCACCGGCAAACGCGCACCGATAGCCGCGGCCATCGCTTCATCAATCAAGTAAACACGCCGCGCTCCGGCCGATTTGGCCGCGTCTTCCACGGCTTTTTTTTCTACCTCGGTCAAATCCAACGGAATGCCGATGACCACGCGCGGCCGAGGAATCAGCGCGAAATTTTCCGCGTGAACTTTATTGATAAAATATTTCAACATTTTTTCCGTTACTTCAAAATCGGAAATTACGCCGTCCACCAAAGGCTTAATCGCTTCAATATGCCCGGGTGTCTTGCCCACCATTTTTTTGGCCGCTTCGCCGACTTCCAAAATTTCATTGGTGCGCTTGTTAATCGCCACGACGCTCGGTTCGTTAACGGTAATTCCTTTGCCGACAACATAAACCAGGGTATTCTTCGTACCCAAATCTATCCCCAAATCATGACTAAATTTTCCGAGCAATTTATTGAACATAAATTATTTTAATTTAAGCGCCAAAGCGTCGATTTTTACCAGCTCACCTTTATCATCCGCCCGCTTTTTCAATTCCACGCTATCTTGACTCAAAGTTTTTTTGCTGACCACGACGCGATACGGGCAACCGATCAAATCCGCATCGGCAAATTTCTCTCCGGCCGATAAATCGCGATCGTCATATAGCACTTCCGATCCGGCCGAAGTCAATTGATCATAAATTTCGTCTGCGGTCTGATTTTCGTTCAAAGACACCAAATGCGCTCGGAACGGAGCGACACTGGCCGGCCAAATGATTCCCCGATCATCATGATAAGTTTCCACAATCGTTCCCAACGCTCTACTCGGACCGATGCCGTAACAACCCATAATCACCGGTTGTTCCCGGCCGGCCGCATCCTTATATTTCACTTCAAACGGAGCGGAGAATTTCGTGCCCAGTTTAAAAATATTGCCGACCTCGATTGCTTTCATCTCCGCTAATTTCTCGTTGCCGCATAAGGGACAAGTTTTCTGTTCGGCGACAATTTCCTGATTGACGGCCACACGACACTGATTGCAAACATGAATCCGATCTTCGCCCTCTTCCGCCAAAGTTTGAAACTCATGGGAATATTTGGCGAAAGAACCGCCGGACGCATAGGTCAAATAAGTGTTGTCTCCCAAACCCAAACGCTGAAAAATTTTAAAATATGCTTGGATGACGCGCTCGTAATAAGCGTCCAAATCCGCTTCGTCGACATGGAAAGAATATAAATCTTTCATCAGAAATTCCCGGCCGCGCAATAAACCGGCTTTAGCCCGTTTCTCGTTACGAAATTTAGTCTGAATTTGATAAACGCCGAAAGGCAAATCTTTATAAGAAAAAATGTTTTTGCCGGCCAAAGGAGTGACCACCTCTTCATGCGTCGCCCCCAAAGCATATTCCCGTTGATCGTTGCCGGATAAGCGAAATAAAGCGTCAAAGGTGGCCCAACGATCGGTCGCCTGCCAATTTTCTTTGGGAATCAAGGCCGCCATCAATATTTCCTGACCACCGATATTGTCTATTTCCTCGCGAATAATTTGGCAAATTTTATCCAACACCCGCTTGCCTAAAGGCAAATAAGAATAAATACCCGCCCCGGTCTTGTCGACAAAACCGGCGCGAATCAATGCTTGCGCATTATAGCTGGCCTCGTCTTTCGGCAACTCTTTGACAGTTTTGGTGAAAAGCTGAGATTGTCTCATAAATAAAGATTATTTTATTCTTATACTAACGAAAAAAAACCGGCTTGTAAAGCGCATTTTTGACCGCGCGCCGATCAACGTCGCGCCATTTTTTTCAATGCTTCCTTCACTCTTTCCCCGCTGTCTTTCACGTCCGAACCGACGGCATTTAAAGCCGAGCGCGCTTCGGACAAAGAATATCCCAAAGACATCAGCGCCTCCAATTCGTCACTGCCGCCCGGACCGGTCAAGGTCGCCGTCACCGCTCCGCCGATACGAACGATTTTATTTTTCAATTCCAAAACTACACGTTCCGCCGTTTTTTTGCCGATACCGGCCACCTTGGTCAACAAACCGGCATCGTCGCGAGCAATCGCTTCTTTGATATCGTCGGCCGTCGCTAAAGACAAAACTCCCAGAGCCGACTTCGGACCGACGCCGGAAACGGTTAAAAGCAATTCAAACAATTCCAAATCTTCCGCCGTTTTGAAACCGTACAAATCATCGGCTTCTTCGCGGACATGATGATGCGTATAAACTTCCGCTTCCGCGCCGACTTTCAAATCATTAAGCAGATTCTCGCCGGCATAAATCCGATAACCGATATCGCCGGTTTCCAATACGACGTAATTTAAAGTTTTGGCGATTGCCCGTCCGCGCAAAAATGAAATCATATTGATAATTTGCTTGTTTAATTTATTTTTCTTCTCAGCACCGTTCCGATCGGAACTGCGCCGGCCGCGGCCGGTATTTCCAAAATTGCCTGGCGACGACCGCCGCCACCGTGCGCTTCAAGCAACTTGGCGCCGGTTTTGGCGTCCCAAAGCTGTCGCGGCTTTGTCTTTATTATATCATATTCCGGCTTAATAATCTCGACGCTGTCGCCGACTTTGACGGTATTGTGAACCGTAAAATATATCCGTCGAACGCCGGCTTTTGCCGCCCCGGATTTAATCACTTGTCCGCAAAATTCCCAAGCGCTGGCTTGATGAGAATTAACGATGTTTTGATCGGCTCGCCCGCCCGACAAAAAGCCGGACGTATAACCGCGATGCGTCACTTTATCTGTCAACTCCTTATATAAAAGATTCGTTTCTTTCTGCCATCGCGCCGCGGAAATCGGAGCGGCCAATAAATTCAAAGCACGACGATAAATTCCCGTGATCGTCGCTTGATAATAAACGCTTTTGGCGCGTCCTTCAATTTTAAAACTGGTCACGCCGGCCGCCCTTAACTCTCTTAAATATTTCAATAAACATAAATCCCGGGAATTCAATAAGTAGGCGCCGTGTTTTTCTTCCACCAACTCTAAAATCTCTTCATGACCGCCGGCTTTAATTTCATAACGATTGACATCATATTTCCAGCGGCACGGCTGAGCGCAATCTCCCAGATTGGCGCTCCGATCAACGAATAATTTGGATAAAAAACAACGGCCGGAGTAAGCCATGCACATCGCACCATGCACGAAATATTCCAACTCCACGGCCGGCGCGGCCCGATGAATCTCTTTTATTTCTTTCAGCGTCACTTCACGCCCCAAGATAATACGTTTGATTCCTCGACGCGCCCAAAACTTCACCGCCTCCGAGTTGGTGCAATTCGCTTGCGTGGACAAATGAATCTCCGCGGCCGGCCAATATTTTTTAACGACGGCGATGACGCCGGGATCGGAAACAATCAGCGCGTCAACCTTCAACGCTCGCAATTGTTTCAGATAAGCCGGCAATTTTTTAAAATGTCGATTATGAGCGAAGATATTAATGGTAACATAAACTTTTTTCTTGGCCGCTTGCGCATATTTGACGGCCATCTTGATTCCGGCCAAATTAAAATCATTGATTCTGACGCGCAAAGAAAAATCAGGCAGACCCAAATAAACAGCATCCGCCCCGTAAGTAAAAGCGGTTTTCATTTTCAATAAATTTCCGGCCGGCGCCAATAATTCCAATTTTTTCATATATTAGCCAATATTTTACTCAATCATAGTATAGTACAATTTTATGTTTAAATAAATATTGACAATATCATATAAAAATGTTTAAATAGCCGCTTGCTATTGACAAAAAAGAAATAAAATATAATAATTGACAAACAAGGATAATCAATGGGCGCCCGTGAGGGCCTTATAAACAGCACTTTCACAAACAATCAAAAAAATCAAATTATGATAACAATCACCTTAATGACCATTTGCCAGCTCCGGGAGTTTCGCCGCAAGATCAATCGTCCCTATCATTTTTTTCTTATCTCGGCTTGGGATCGCGATCGCCGGGTTGACTCTTTCCGACTGAGTTTCGTCGATCATGACAATCGAGCGACCACGCTTACGGAACGGATACAAAAACACACTATCGTCGCCGTTAAAAAAAATGAAAAAATCACTTTCTTCACTCTCAACTCCTGTTGGAAATTAAAAATCCAAGAGTTGAAAATAAAATCGGAATTTTTCATTCCCGATTTCATCATTCCGGCTTTGGAAACAAAAGAGGCCGAACCGGAACAAGAACAGGAAATGATTAAATTTTTTCCGAAAAAAACCATAGATGAATGCTTGCTCAATTAAGCTCATCTAAAAACCCTTCCGATAAAGAAGGGTTTTTTATTTCCGCAAAATAATCGTAAAAAAATAAGTTTTATTCCATCTACGCCTTGAATCTTTTGACGCGGATAATTCCGGAAGTCGGAACGACGTTTATTCCCCGCTTTTCCAATTCATCCAGCAACAAATTCATGCCCAAAGAATCGGAAGCCATATGGCCGGCGATAATAACATTGATATGATATTTTTCCGCTTCTCTGCGATGTTCCTCGCTCATGTGCATGCCGATAACCGTGCCGATCCCGTACTGCGACATTTTTTCGTATATATCTTTGGAGCCGTCCGTACCGCCGGTAAATTCAGTCACTACGATTTTGCCGCAACTGCGCTCTCGGTCGCCGGCAAAAATCATCGGTCCGGCTTTCTTGGCTACGGCCGCCGCATATTCCGGGATAGCTTTCAGCAAATCAACCACCTCGCCCACGGTATCCAAATCTTTTTCTTTCTTCTTCAAAAGCTTCACCAAAAAATCCGCCCCCAAATTATCGGCCGGCGTATGAACGCACATAAAATCCAAATCCAACAGTCGGGCCATATCCACCGCACGATCGTGATTGACCGGAGAAACACCACGACTCACTTCGCTGATGCGCGGTTTGATGACCGATTCGGCCACATTGATCGGCAGACCGTAATCGGCCAACACCTGAGCCTGCAAATGCATGACATCCGACAAATCGGCCAAAGCCCTTCCCTCGGGATGATGAGCGATGACCAAATCGATATCGCCCAATTGCTTGGCCAATAATAATTCCGGACCTTCCATATCAATGTCGACCAACACTTTTTTGACCGGTTTCATTCGACTATATAAAATTCGCGTATCCGAATACGGATTGGTCAATTTCTCCCGATCGAATTCAGCCCGCGCTTTTTGAGGCGCGTCTTCATAATTCTTTTTGATTCGCGCCAAATATTTTTTAACCGCGGCCGGACCGCGTAAATCGGCTTTGATGCCTAGATTAACGGCCAAGTCGTAAATTTGTTGAGTAGTCATAAATTTCGTCTAATCTTCATAAATTAGAATTTAGTTTTTACCGTCGTTTAAGCTTGCTTGTCGGTTTGAGTCTGATTGAGATTCTTTTTAAAACTGGTAAAAGCTTTTAAGATTTCCACCGGCGTGACAAAAACCACCGTGTTGGACTGATCGCTGGACATATCGTTGATGGATTGGAGCGTCCGCAAATGCAAGGCGCCGTCCGATTGCGCCAAAATGGCGGCGGCCTTGGAAATGTTTTCCGCCGCGGCCAGTTCGCCTTCGGAATTGATTATCACCGCGCGTTTTTCGCGTTCCGCTTCCGCTTGTTTGGCAATCGTTCTTTCCATCGATTCCGGCAAAGAAACATCTTTCAATTCCACATTATTCACTTTCAAACCCCAATTATCGGTTTCCTTATCGACTATCTCCCTGATTTTTTCGGCAATCTTTTCCCGTTGACCGAGCAAATCGTCCAAAGTCACTTCGCCAACGATATTGCGCATCGTCGTCTGGGCATATTGCGAAATGGCATAATAAAAATTTTCCACTTCAATCACCGCCTTTTCGGCTGCCGCCACCTTGTAATAAATAACGGCATTGACCATCACCGGTACGTTATCGCGGGTAATCGCTTTCTGATCCGGCACGTCAACGGCTTTGACGCGCATATCCACCTTTTTATAAGTTTGAAAAATCGGAATCAAAATTTTCCAACCCGGTGTCATGATGCCGGAATACTTGCCCATCGTGAAACGGACGCCCCGCTCGTATTGATTGATCTGTTTCAACGTCGATAAAATCAAAATTCCGACGATGATTAAAAATGTAATTGAACCTCCCATATGTTTAATGATTATGGCCGGCAATCCGGCTGTTAATTATTTTTTCTCGATTCCCAGTACCAATTTAACTCCCTCGACTTTAATTTCTTTTTTGAATTCTGCCTTTATTTCTGACACAACCTCAAGGGATGACGAAAGTGTATCGCGCAGAATATCGTTCTTCATCTTTTCAATATCGTCGGCCATGGCCGCGTCCGCACCGGAAATATAGACGACCGCTCTATCCTGAAGATTCAAACCGGCGTCTTTGCGGAGCAAATTTACGAAACGAATTATTTCTCGCTTGGTTCCCTCTAATTTAAGTTCGGGAGTAATTTCCGTGTCCAAATCAACCTCAATTTCTTTCCCGTCTCCAACAATATTTTCCACGGTCTGAACATTTAACTCGTCACTCACCAAAACAGAATACTCCGGCTCCATATTAGCCGCCATTTTAACCGTGACTTTGGCCAACATTTGTCTGATCTTGATTCCGGCCGCATCGCGCTTCGCCAAGCCGAGCTCGACAATGCGACGAACCAAAGCCATCTTGTCCAAAACCGCCTGATCAGTCTTCGCCGCTCCTTTTCCGACCGGCCAAGCCTCCAGATGAACCGACTGATTTTCATCTTGAAAATCATCAGCGCTCACTTTCTGCCAAAGAGTTTCCGCCATAAACGGCATAAAGGGCGCCATCAATTTTGCCAGTTCAATTAACACGTGTTTAGTCGTCGCTAAAGCCGCTTGCTTGTCCGCCTCGTCATCGGCTTTGAAGCGATCGCGACTGCGACGCAAATACCAAGTGGATAATTCATCAATAAAATCCGTTATCGGCCGCATCGCTTTCGGCAGATTATAGGCTTCCAGAGCATCGGTCATTTCTTTGATAAGCAAATTCAATTTCGCCAATATCCATTGATCCAAAACATTTTTACCGGCCACGATATTTTTATTGTCTCCCGCCGACGTTGGTCCATTTTCGGCCGTCGCAAACATTTCATAAAATTTATACACGTTCCACAGAACCATGATATTTTTGCGCAGAGATTCTTGCACGCCGGCTTCGGAAAAACTCAAATTTTCCGCGGCCATCACCGGCGAAGAGGACAGATAGGCGCGTAAAGCGTCCGAGCCATATTTGTCCATAATCAAAAAAGGATCGGGGTAATTTTTCAAACGCTTGCTCATCTTTTTGCCGTCTTCAGCCAAAGCAATGCCGTTAACGATCACATTTCGAAAAGCGTGCTTGCCAAAAATGCCGCCGGCAATGACATGCAAATAATAAAACCAAGCCCGGGTTTGATCCACTCCCTCGGCGATAAATTGCGCCGGAAAATTATGATCGAATTTTTCTTTGTTTTCCGTCGGGTAATGGAGCTGAGCGAAAGGCATGGAGCCGGATTCAAACCAACAATCCAGCACGTCGGGAATACGTTTCATCTCGCCGCCGCATTTAGAACATTTAAAAGTCAGGTTATCAACTTTGTCTTTATGAATATCGGTAATGGTTTGGCCGGTCAATTTTTCCAATTCCTCCACCCCGCCGACAACCCGGCGTTCGCCGCAAGCGCACTCCCAAATCGGAATCGCGCTCGCCCAAAAACGCTGGCGGGAAATGGACCAATCGCGCGCCCCTTCCAACCAATTGCCGAACCGGCCTTCTTTCAAATAATCGGGCGACCAATTGATATTCTTCGCGCTTTCCAGTAATTGTTCTTTTATTTTCGTCACCCCGACAAACCAGGAAGAAGTCGCGTAATTGATTAACGGCGTTTCACAGCGCCAGCAATGCGGATAACTATGTTCATATTTAGCTTTGGCAAATAATAAACCTTGGCCGGCCAGATATTTGATGATTTCCACATCGGTCGCCGAGTGATTGTCAATCGGCTTGACGTGGAGGTCGGGAAAATCTTTCACTTCCGGCTTGAAAACGCCGTCCATGCCGACATGTTGAACGAACGGCAAATCATTATCCTTACCGAGCCGCATATCGTCTTCGCCGAAAGCGGGCGCGATATGAACGACGCCGGTGCCCTCTTCCGTAGTCACGAAATCGGCGGCATAAATTTTCCAACCGTTAGCGTGACCGGGTAAAGTTTGGTCGGAGGAATAGTAATTGAAAAGAGGTTGATATTTTAAACCAATCAAATCCGAACCCTTGATATCTTCATGAACAATCTCAATTTCCTTATCCTTAAAAACATCAGTAATGCGTTCAGTCGCCGCAATAAATAGTTCTGGAACATCCTTAATCCTTAAGGCCGTATATTTTATATCCTTCCCTACCGCCAAGGCGACGTTGCCGATTAAAGTCCAGGGCGTAGTCGTCCAGGCTAAAATATAAGCCGTATCCTTAGTTTCTTTGCCAACGCCGTATTTCTGACCGGCCTTCAATTTGAATTTCGCCGTTACCGACAAATCCTTAACATCCTTATAGCCTTCGCTCACTTCCGATTGCGACAAAGTCGTTTCACAACGCGGACAAATATGCATGGAGCGGTAGTCCTTATAAATCAAGCCCTTATCCCAAAGTTGCTTGATGGCCCACCAGATGGAATCCATAAAATCCAAATCCATAGTCTTATAAGCGTTTTCCATATCGGCCCAACGACCGAGCCGACGAATAACTTTCTTCCATTCGTCAACGTAAGTCAGGACGCTTTTTCGGCAGAGATCGTTGAACTTTCCGATACCAAGAGCCACAATTTCCTTTTTGGTCTTCGTGCCCAATTCTTTTTCCACGATATTCTCCACCGGCAAACCGTGACAATCCCAACCCCATTTTCGATCGACATGATAACCGCGCATGGTTTGATAACGCGGCACGATATCCTTCATTACGTTGGCGACGATATGACCGTAATGCGGCGTACCGGTCGCAAAAGGCGGCCCGTCATAAAAGACATAGTCGCCTTGCGGAGAATCTTTGCTCAAAGATTTATTGAAAATATCCGCGCTTTCCCAAAATTTCAAAACATCCTCTTCTCTTTCCGGAAAAGACCGATTTATTGTCGCCGTCGAATTATCATTTTGATTGGCTTGATTATTCTGCTCGTCAGACATAAAGTAAATAATTAATTTTATTCTTTATCTTTTTTATCTTTATTTCTAAACGTATCCATATTTCGAGACGGATCAATATCGCCCATCACATCTTTGTCGCCGCTGTACACTTCGGCCATTATTTCCTCCCAACTTTTAGACGAACGGGTGGCAGAATCTTTTTGCTTGGCTTTTTTTGGCGCCGGGGCCGGTTTACGACCGGCTGGCGTTTGACGTAATTTTTTAATTTTCTCGTTTTTCAAGCGTTGGCCGCGCGTTGCTAAATCTGCTTCAAATCTTTCCCGATTGGCGACATCTTCCGCAAAAATCCGATCCGCTTCTTGCCTCTGCCATTCTTCATCCCGATCTTCTTCCCAAGGATCAGTTTTTTCCGCCGTCTTCTCGACTTCCGCCTCCAAGTTTTCTTTGTCGACGGCCGAATTCTCGGTCGCTTCCGACCGCCTGGTCGCTTTGTCTCCGTCATCCGGAAAATTAATTTTTAAATTTTCCCAACTCATATGTTTAATGATTAAATAATTTTATTTCCCGCAACATTTTTTATATTTTTGACCGCTACCGCAGGGACAGAGGTCATTTCGCCCGACCTTGTCGCCGCTCTCGTCTTTCATCTTTTCATGAACCAAATCAACCGTATTGCGTCCGCCGGCTTGTTTGTGCATTTCCTTGGCCGCACCGGAAAATTCCAAATTCCGCGTCGGTCGGTCGGCAAACATTTTCACTTCGCGATCGGCCGCCATCATCAAAGCGTCGCCGGTTTTATAAATGGAATAAACCACCTGTTTATTAATCAAATCATTCAATTCTTGATACAAACGGTATGCTTCTTTCTTATACTCCACCAAGGGATCGCGTTGTCCGTAGCCGCGCAAACCGATGCCGCGGCGCAAATAATCCACGGTTTCCAGATGCTCCACCCACATTTCGTCCAAAGAACGAATTAAAAGACCCCTTTCCACTTCCCGAAAATCCAGACCGGCCGTTTTAAAATTATCGCCCAAAGTCGCATATTTTTTTTCCGCTTCGGTTGTCAGATAAGCGATCATGTCCGCTTGAATAAGTTCATTTTTCTTGCCGGACTTAACCAAGTCCTCCAGTTGCGAACGCGTCTCCTCGGTAGCGGTCCAAATCGTCCGGACGGTTTCATATATTTCTTTCAGGTCCCAATCATCCAGACTGTCGGCCGCGGTATGAAAACCGACAACATTGGCGACGGTCGCGCACACCATGTTTAAAATAATATCCGTCAAAGATCGAGAAACATTTGGCTCCGCTTGTTCGGCTTGCTTGGCTTGCTCGGCAATTTCAATAATTTCCCGACGACGTTTATAAATGGCCGTCCGATGTTTGTTGATTACGTCATCATATTCCACCAAATGTTTTCTGATATCAAAATTATTCCCTTCCACTTTTTTCTGAGCGCTTTCGATAGAACGGGAAATTAATTTATTTTGAATCGGCATATCGACCGGAACGTTCATGGTTTTCATCAAATTTTTCATCCGATCGCCGCCAAAAATTCTCATCAAATCGTCCTCGGTGGAAACATAAAATTGCGAAGACCCCGGATCGCCTTGGCGTCCGGCACGACCGCGCAACTGGTTATCAATCCGTCGCGATTCATGACGCTCGGTGCCGATAACATGCAAACCGCCCAAATTGCGAACTTTTTCCTGTTCGGCGGCCACGGGCGGATTCCCTCCCAAAATAATATCCACACCGCGACCGGCCATATTGGTCGCCAAAGTAATCGCTCCTTCCCGACCGGCTTGAGCGATTATCTCCGCTTCTTTCTGATGGTTTTTGGCATTCAATAAATTCGGTTTCAAACCTTCGCGCATCATCAATTCCGCCAAAATTTCATTTTTCTCGATGGAAATGGTGCCGACTAAAATCGGCTGACCCTGCTTGTTTCTTTCTTTGATATCGCGAATGACCGCCTGAAATTTATCCAACTCCGTGCGATAAATAAAATCATTATTGTCCAAACGAATGTTCGGCTTATTGGTCGGGATAACGATCGTTTCTAATTTATAAATCTTATGAAACTCCTCCGCTTCGGTTACGGCCGTACCGGTCATACCGGATAATTTATCGTACATGCGGAATAAATTTTGGAAAGTGATCGTCGCCATGGTCTGCGATTCTTTTTGCACCTTAACGCCTTCTTTGGCTTCAATCGCTTGATGCAGGCCCTCGCTATAACGCCGTCCCGGCATCATGCGGCCGGTGAACTCGTCAACGATAATAATTTCTCCGTCTTTGACCACATAATCTTTGTCGCGTTTGAACAAAACCCGCGCTTTCAAGGCTTGCTCCAAATGATGGACCTCTTTAACGCCGCCGGCCACATAAATATTTCCCAAACCGAGAATTTTTTCCACTTTATTGATGCCGTTTTCGGTCAAAGTGGCCGCTTTCATTTTTTCGTCGACATTGTAATCTTCATTTTCTTCCAAGTGCTGGACAATCTGAGAAAATTTAAAATATTTGTCGGTTGATTCTTCGGCCGGCGCGCTGATAATCAACGGCGTTCGCGCTTCATCGATCAAAATGGAGTCTATTTCGTCCACAATCGCGTAACGCAAAGACCGTTGCACCGTCTGTTCTAAAGTATAAACCATGTTATCGCGCAAATAATCAAAACCGAATTCGTTATTGGTGCCATAGGTGATATCGCAATAATAAGCGTCCCGACGCGGAACTTTTTTAAAATGTTTTAAACGATCGTCATATTGTTCTTCGTCAATATATGCCGGATCATAAACATAAGCGCTGTCATGAACGATTACGCCGGTCGTCAATCCCAAAGCATAATAAACCGGCGCCATCCAACCGGCGCCCAAACGAGCCAAATAATCGTTGACCGTAATCAAATGAACGCCTTTCTCTTCCAGGGCATTCAAATACAAAGGCAAGGTCGCCACCAAGGTTTTACCTTCACCGGTTTTCATTTCCGCAATCTGACCGCGATGCAAAACCAAACCGCCGATCAATTGAACGTCAAAATGCCGTTGATTCAAAATTCGGCGCGCCGCTTCTCTGACCGTCGCGAAAGCTTCCGGCAAAATATCGTCAAGCGATTGACCGTCGGCCAAACGCTTCTTGAATTCCGCGGTTTTTGTCCGCAACTCTTCCGGGCTCAATTTTTGCAAACCCGGCTCAAAACTGCCTATTTGTTCGATTGTAGGCCGCATCGCTTTAATTATTTTTTCATTGGGATCGCCGAATAAATTCAAAAAATTCATATCATTTTAATAATTTACCTGATATTACATAAAATAAACCAAAACAAAACAAGCTTTAGCTCTAACATTAGTATAATACGTATTGACGATTAAATAAATATTGACTGATACATAAAAAAATGCCAAAAGGCTCCGTCAAATAAACGGAGCCTCTCTTTATAATCATCCGCTCGTCACGAGCGGTTTTAATGGGCGTGATTATCCACTTCATATTTGGTGTTCTGCGCTTCAAAAAAATTGACGAGTTCCAAAGTATCGGTTTCGGTCGCCATCCATTGCGCCGGATTGGCGTCATGAAAATGAGGTTCAAAGCCCAGCTCTTCCAAGCGCCGATCGGCGATGTAGCGAACATACTGATTGACATAATCGGCGTTGATGCCGGAAATGCCGCGCGGAAACAAATCTTTATTGTAAGCGTTTTCCAATTGAACGCCTTCAATGACAATCTGTTTTATTTCCTCGGCAAATTCAGTCGTGGCAATTTCCGGGTTCTCTTCCAGAATGGTCAAAATGAGATTCAAGCCGAACTTGAGATGCAAACTTTCATCGCGCACGACCCAGTCCACCATAGAAGCGAAATTTTTCAATTGCTGTTTTTGGCGAAAACTGAGGGCCACCATGAAACCGCTGTAAAACCAAATGCCTTCCATGACAATATTGAAGGCCACCAAATTTCGCACCAAATCCTGTTTGCCGGCGGCACTCTCAATGTCCAAATTTTCCGTCATCCGTCCCAAATATTTGGCGATGAAAGCTTCCTTGGCTTTAATGGACGGAGTTTCCAAGTGAACATTGAAAGCTTTATCTTTATCCAGAGGAAAAGTTTCCAAAACATATTCAAAAGCCTGACAATGATTGGCCTCCTCCCACATTTGCTTGGCCAAATACAGATGCGCTTCCGGCGCTTTCAAATAAGGATAAACGCCCAAAGCCAAGGAGCGATTGACAATCAGTTCGGCCGGGTTGAAAAAGCTCATCAAAAAACTGACGGCATGCTTCTCGTCTTCGCTCATCTTTTTGAAATCTTCCAAATCTTCGCCCAAAGCGATTTCATGCGGAAACCAAGTATTGGCGACGGCTTGATTATACAAATCATATGCCCACTGATAATGAATGGGCCGAAGATTCATGTCTTCTTCCAAAGGTTTTCCTAAAATCATATGATTAAAATTAAAATTTATAATACCAATTTATAGCTACTGGCAACTCTCGCACAAAAGACGCTCCTGCGGATCCAACGGACAAGACTCGGACGGCATCTCGGCCGCCACCGCCTTGACCAGCGTCGCTCCGAAACCGCGCTTGCCCAAAGAAGTCGCCTTATTCACTTTGACCGTACTCTGCTCGGCGCTATGCCGCGGCTTCATATGCAGATAATAAGTGGTTTTCAAACCGCTGTTCCAAGCGGCCAAATACAAATTCATAATCGTTGCTATTTCCCGCGTCGCCAAATACATATTGCGGCTAATCGCTTGATCCACCCATTTTTGCGCGCGCGCCGCCACTTCTATAAAGGCTTCCGGACGAACCGAAAAAGAATCTTTAAAAATTTCCCGAATCGTTTCGGGAATATAATCCAAATGACCGATATCGCCGTAAGCGGACAAAATATCGGCTCTGGCTTTTTCCCATAACTGCAAAGCTTTCAAGCGCGCCACCAAATTATTGTTTAATTCCAAATGTTTTCCTCCCAGAGTGTTGCGGCTGAAAATTTGCGCGAAGCGCGGATCGATGCCGGTGGAAGTGCCGGCCACCAAACCGATATTGGCGGTCGGAGCGATGGCCAATAAAGTGGAATTGCGCATGCCCTTTTGCGTGCGCAGACGCAATTTTTCCCAATCCAATTTTGTCCGTCGGCTAACCGACAATTTTTGACCGCGGTTTTTTTCCAACATCGCCAAAGTGTCAAACGGCAAATATCCCTGTTCCCAACGCGAGCCCATAAATTGCGAATAGGCGCCGCGTTCGGCGGCTAAATCGGCGCTGGCCGAAATCGCCTCGTAACTGATAAATTCCATCACCTCGTCGGTCAATTCGGCCGCGGCCGCCGAGTCATAAGGCATTTCCAAACGCTCAAATAAATCGGCCAAACCCATGACACCGAGACCGAGGGCGCGATTATGACTGTCAAAATTGACGGCTTCGGGAACCGGCGGCTCATTGATATCCACCAGATTGTCCAAACTGCGAATCGCCAAACGAACGCTGGCGCTCAACTTTTCCCAAGCGATTTGTTTTTTGTCCACATGACGGGCCAGATTAACGGAAGCGAGATTGCAAACGGCGACATTGCCGCGATTGGCCGGCAAAGTTATTTCCGTGCATAAATTGGAACCGTAAATCGTACCGGTGTTGTTATTCAAAGCGCGCACGTTAATCGCGTCCTTAAAAGTCAACCAAGGATGGGCGCTGGCCTGCAAAGAAACGATAATTTGACGGAATTGATCCAAGGCTTTAATTTTTTTAAAAGTTCGCATCTTGCCCGCCTCCGCCAAAGAACAATATTCCCGATAACGACGACCGAAAGCTTCGCCGTAAAGCTCCACCAAATCGGGCGTGTCGGCCGGATCGAACAAATACCAATCGGCATCCGCTTGAACACGCGCCATAAATTCATCGGATAAATAAACGGCGATATTGGCCGTTCGCGTACGACGGTAATCGTCGCCGGCGTTTTGTTTCAAATCGACGTATTCCTGAAAATCAAGATGCCAATTTTCCATATAGAAACAGAGCGCGCCCATTTTTTTGCCGGCCCGGGAAATCGCCCGAATGGAGGAATCGATAATATGAAGAAAAGGAATCGGCCCGGAAGAAAAAGTGTTGTTGGTGGAAATCGGCGAACCGCTGGCGCGCAATTTGGTGACCGACAAACCGATGCCGCCGGTGGCTTTGGATAATTTCAAAACATCGGCCACCGTTTTGCCGATATGTTCAATATCGTCTTCCATGTCCATAATAAAGCAATTGCTCAAACGCGGTTTGGCCGAACCGGCGTTGACGTTCGTCGAGCCGCCGGGGACATATTCCAAGCGCGACATTTTATCGTAAAACTGCGCGGCAATCTCGTCCGGTCGACTTTCGTTCCAAGACAGCCCCATCGCCACGCGCAACCAAAAATATTGCGGCAATTCCAAGAGCCGTTGTTGTTTGTCTCGCATCATGTAACGACGAGCCAGCGTTTCCAGTCCGGCGAAAGTAAACAGGTCGTCGCGTTCAAAATCGGCTTGAGCGATTAATTTTTCCCAAGTGAATTTTTCCAATTTTGAAGACAGCCAACCGGCTTTTACTCCGGTCGCCAAGTTCTCCCGAAAATGAGAACGATAACGATCCAAAAATTCCGGCTGTCCGCTATCCAAACCCAAGACTTCCCGATATAAGCTGTTCAACAGCAAGCGGGCCGACAAGCGATCGTAAATCGGATCGTCTTTGATGTGCTGACTGGCGGCGCGCATGACCACCTTATCCAATTCGGCCTCCGATATGCCTTCATAAACCATCAGGGCCGCCTCTTTGGCAATACTTTCCAGAATCTCCGGAACAATCGGCAATTTTTCCAAATTGCCGAAACCGGCAACGGCCAAGTCCAATTTGGCGGTGATTTTAGTATTCATAAAAAATAAATTAAATTTAAAGGCCTAAAAAGGAATTTGCGCCTATTTAGCCTATATTGTGGTTGAATAAGCTTTATTATACCATATGTTGTATATGGGCGCAATAAGCAAAAACCCCTTAAAAATCGCCATTACCTTAAAAAAATCCGCCGGAGAGGCGGATTTATTTTTATAACTGTGGATAAATAAATTAATTCTTTTTTTTCTTCCGTTGATCGACCATTTTTTCTTTATATTTTTTGATAATCAGCTCTAAATGGTCTTTGACTTTATCTATCGCCTTATACATATCGGCTTCGGTCTTCTCAACGCGCAAAATTTTGCGCGGCACTCGCAAATTCACTTCCGCCCGAAAAATTTCTCCCTTATTCTGACCACCGACGGCTTTCTCGATTTCACAATCGCAATTCAGCACCTTGATTCCTCCCAAATATTTCTCCACCATATCCATTTTCTCCTGAAAATAGTCGCGAATGGCGGCCGTCAATTCTAAACGAGTGGATTTGATTCTGATTTGCATAGATTTGAAAGATTAACTGTTAAAATAACTTAATGATATCTTTGTAGGTGATAAAAATAATCAAGACGATCAGCAAAACAAAACCGGAATTATGAATCAGCGCCTCCACTTCCCTTTTGACCGGGCGACCGGAGATTTTTTCAATCAACAGAAAGACGATGCGTCCGCCGTCCAGGGCCGGAAAAGGCAAGATATTCAAAATCGCCAAATTCAAAGACAATAAAGCCACGAACTGCAGAAGATAAGCAAAGCCCAAACGAGCCGCTTGACCGGTAATCGTGGCAATGCCGACCGGACCGGCGAATTGATCGCCGACTTGATTCCCTTGAAAAATATTCTTGAACAGATCGGCGAAAGCGATCACAATTTGTTCCAAAACCCAACCGACAGTTTTTGCTCCCTCCCAAAAAGCGGCCAAAAACGGATAGCGTACCAAGCCGGCCGCGAAAATAGCCACGCCGATGGTCGCGCGTCCGCCGTCACGGGATAAAGGCACGACGCTAATGGTTTGTTCCTGTCCGTTGCGCCTGATCAACAACTGCGCTTCTTGATCGGCACTGGCGGCAATCGCTTCCTGCAGTTCTTGTTCCGTCCCCACCGTCCGATCATTGACGCGCAAAACTTCATCGCTGGCCTGAAAGCCCGCGGCGGCCGCGACGGAATCCGGCAAAACCTGAGCAATAACTACCCGTTGTTCGCTGACCCAGGCGCTTTTGCCCAAAGTATCGGTGGATTGAGGCAGGCCGATCAAATAGCCGACGGACAATAAAACCCAAGCCAACACGACGTTCATAATCACGCCGGCGGACAAAATCAATATTCGTTTCCAAATTTTCTGGGCCGCAAAACTATCACGGTCGTTCTTTCCTTCGCCGTTTTCTCCTTTAATTTTCACAAAGCCGCCAAATGGCAACCAATTAAGCGAATAAACCGTCGCCCCGGCCGCCGGATGAAGATTTTCATCCGCGCTCGTTTCCAAACTCTCCACCGACCGATTGCCTCTCACGCGACGCCAATGTCCGAAACGGTTTTTATACCAACCCACGGCACGAGGCGGAAATCCGAAACCGAATTCTTCCGCTTTCACCCCGCAACGGCGGGCGGTGAAAAAATGGCCGAGCTCATGCGCGAACACCAGCACCGACAAAACCAAAATAAAAATAATAATCGTTAAAAACATGTATTTATGATAAGTTCTCCTATTAAATTTCCATAATATCTTTCTCCTTTCGATCACGAACCTCTTTCAGCTCTTCGTTCTTCTTGGCGGAAAATTCGTCCAACTCCTTGATGAAACGAAATTTGTCGTCTTCGCTGATTTCTTTGTCGTCAAAAGCCGTTTCAATCGCGCTCTTGGCGTGATCGCGCGCCTGACGCAAATTGACGCGCGTCTTTTCCAATTTCTCGTTCAATTTTTTGACCAGTTCTTTGCGATTTTCCTCCGTCAACGGTGGCACGGTCAAACGAACCTTATCACCCTCGTTAACGACGCCGAAACCCAGCCCCGCGTCAACAATGGCTTTCTCGATATTTTTCAACACTCCCTTATCCCAAGGCGCAATCACGATACTGTGCGTATCGGACACGGCAATATTGCCGACGGCGTTCAAAGGATTCATGGTGCCGTAGGCTTCAACTTGCACGTTCTCCAATAACGCCGGATTGGCGCGACCGGTGCGCAAAGAGGAAATGTCTTTCTTGAAAAAATCCAAGGCGCCGGCGAATTCATTTTGTTTGGCTTGTAAATATTGATTCATATGTTTAATTAAAAATTGACAATTAATTTTTGACTTGATTTTTCAACTTAATCCGGCGACTCAATCTTTCAGCCTGATCGTGCCCAAATAAATATTGTTGGGGTTGTCAAAATCAATCAACAGCTCGCGGCCGGCACGGCCGGTCGGCAAATTATTGGTTGACCAGGTCGCTCCGCCGTCAAGAGATCGGAAAAAAGCGGTATTGGTGACATAATACAGATAACGAGAATCGCGCGGATTGACGGCCAAGGCGTTGATAACCGCATCTTTATCGGACGGAATCAACATGACATTTTCCCAAGTGATGCCGTTATCGGGCGAACGAAGAATCAGCTTATCGGTGGCCAGAAAAAGAAAACCGTCAACGGTCACGACAAAATCCCGGAAATTCGTGCCGATTTTGAAATCGTTCAAAACGACGTTCAAATCCGTCCAATCGTCCACCAGAAAATTCTGCTCCAAATTGGCGGAATTGGCGACATTGGTATGAGTGGTGGAAATAAAACTGAAAATTCGGTTCTTGTCGGTGGCCACGAACAGCAAACGGCTGTCCAAAGGAGAAATCACCAAACGCTTCAAGCCTTCATCCAAACGCTGAATAGTTCGCCAGGTGGCACCGGAATCGATACTCTTGATAATTTCGCCGCGCGACGTCCCGATGTACAAATTGCGGGTGTTATAATGATCAATCGCCAACGTGGTGACGACCACTTCCGGATTATTGTCAAAATAAACCTGCGTCCAATTGCGGGAACAATCGTTAGACCGATAAAGACGATTGGCCAGAGCGGCATAAATCAAACATTTGTTCTGCGGATCAACGGCCACATCGTTAACGGTCGCCGCGGGCAAACCGGTGACTTTAGTCCAACCGTTATTGATGTTATAGGTATAATACAAACCGTTCTCGAAACTGGCGAGATAAACCGCTCGGCTGTCGCCGGGATCCAAAACCATCCGATTGACATTGAGGTTGTTGATGGTTTGCGGCCGACCGGTAAGCGTCGGCAAGCTGGACATCGCCTGCCAATTGTCGCCGTTATTGACCGATAAAAAAACGCTGTTATCACTGCTGGTGGCGTCACCCGAAGAACTGGTGGAGATGGAGCAACCGGCCGTCGCCAAGGCCACCGCCGCCAAAATAATGGTAAATTTTAAAGTTTTTACGGACATATGATTAATTTAAATATTAACGGCTAATTGTTCCAAAACCAAACGCGGATTGACGTTGGCGGCCAGATACTCCTTGGCTTGAGCGATCAATTTCAATTGTTTCAAAATCGACGGCACGCTATTCTGATCGCTTCGTTCGTTTAAAAGCGCCAAAGTCTTGTTTAAGGCGGGCGCCAACGCCGAATGTTGCCAGCGATCTTTTTGTTCCAAGCTTGATAACAACAAATCGCGACTCAAACCTTCGGCCATGGAAAGAACGGCGCTCGCCGTCTCGGTCGCCTGCCGACTCCAAGTCTTATCGTTGAAAATCTTATCCAAAATCTGCAAACGAGTGTTAAGATCGGCATTAATCAGCGACAACCACCGTTCCGCCCGTTCCAAATAATTTTGATAATCTTCCGGCGCTTCCAAAAATTTGACGGCGGCCAAAGGACGACCGAGCGCCAGATTCGCCAAATCTTTGGCTAAAGAACGATTGGCGCCGCAATGCTTAATCAAGTAATCATAAATCACGGCCGCGGGCACGGGATGAAAATACAAGATTTGGCCGCGCGACAGGATGGTGGCCGGCAAACTGTTTTCATCGCCGGTCAACAAAATGATTATCACCGCTTCTTTCGGTTCTTCCAAGGTTTTAAGCAAAGCGCTCTTGGCCTCTTCGCTCAAGAGATCGGCGTCTTTGATAATTCCAATCTTATAGGAATTCAAGAAAGAACTCAAATTCAAAGTCTTGATGAACTCGCGCACGGCTTCAATGGAAATGTTTTTCCGATCGGCCGCCTTTTCCAAAATATGCAAATCGCTGTTGAAACCGATACGGTTCCCTTGCAAATTGCGCGCAAACGCCAAGGCAATCGTAAATTTGCCCAAATCGTTCGCGCCGGCAAAAATATAAGTCTGAACAATTTTGTTATTATTCAAGCCGCGTTCCAAAAATTCTATTGCCTGGTCGTTGCCGATTTTCGGCCAGGAAAACTTTTCTTTGGCCATACTGAATTAAAACTGGATTATATAAATAATTTTAAAACCCGGAACTGATTTTATTCAAATCGCTATTTTTTATCCCCAGGCCGCGCTGGCGCATAATTTCAAAAGCATCGGCCGGACGATTCAAATAATACAACTGCAAATCTACCGGATCAAAATAATAAGCCTGCCCTTTGTCTTCCGTCTGCAAAAGAATGCGACCGGCTAAACGTCGCCAAGCGCCGGGATTGCTTCGCACGGCCGCCAAATCGGCGTTGGAAATACCCAGACCGAAACGGCGCATGACCTCAAAAGCGTCGGCCGGCCGGCCCAGATAATATTTTTTGCCGGAAACCGGCTCCACATACCAGGCTTGCCCCTGACTTTCAACTTGCAATAGAATCCGGCCTTGCAAACGCGTCGCCAAAGAAACGGGCACGGACGAAGCGGCCGAGGCGCTGGCAGAACCACCGATCGGACTGACCGTCGCGCCGGAAACCTGAAAAGATTGTCCGGACGACAATAAATAATTGCCACTCACCACCACTTTCACCGCTTGCGTCACACCGTTCTTGGCATAAAAAGTCTGACCGTAATCTTGATTGTTTTTGCCGGCATATACCGCCAAGTACGGACCGGCGGCCAAAGACAAAGAGGCCGTCCGATTGGAATTTAATTTAATCGTGCCGACTTGCTTATCGCGATAGAAAGAGCCGTTGGCATCGGCGCTCAAAGAATACAATTTTAACGAAGCTGTACTGGACAAACCCTCGCCTTGCGCGTCGGACAAGGTAAAATTGGTCAAATTGGTCGTTAATTTCTGATAATCGCCGGCCGGTTTGACCGCGATGCCCCAAAAAATATTTTCCCGGTTGAAATAATCGCGAACCGCCAACGCGTATGTCCCGGCCGGATATTCTAAACGAAAACGGCCGTTGGCATCGGTTTTGGCTTTCTCCAATTCACGTCCCAAAGTGCCGGCGGCGGTCTGTTCATAAAGACGAACTTCCTTCCCCGTCAACAATTGTCCTTTGGCGTCCCGCAATTCTCCGCTGACGCCGCTGAAATCGTAAGACAGAGTATAGTCTTTATTTTCGGGCACGCTGATATTATATAAAACGGAATTATTTCCGTCCGCATCCTTGGCGCTGACGGCATAAAAACCGGTCTGACCGCGACGATAAGGATTATAGGGGGCGACATAAACGGTCGCTTGACCGCTGGCACCGGTTTTCAGACTGGCAATCAAGTCGCCGCTTTCAAAAATCGGATTGTTATCGGCATCGTATCTTTGCGCGTAGAGAGAAAAACTGTAATTCTTTTTTAGCTCTCCGGCCGCATCGCGCAAAACGATGTGCAAAGCCGGCAAAGATTTGGTCAGATTGCGATTATAATCGCAGGCAAAAGTGACCGCATTAAAAAACCAGAATTCTCCCAAATTTTCTTTTTTATCCCAAACATGCAAAACATGGGATTTACATTGATCGGGCTTAAAGCTGAAATTAAATTGCCCCAAACTGTCGGTCGTGCCGCCGCCGACCTTATCGCCGGCAATCGGCAAACCGTAGTTATCGGTGTCCTGTTCATACAAGGCGAATTTAAAACCGGCCAAAGCCTCGCCGCTGAAATTGCGCAAAGTTAAAGTGAATTGCGATTCCCGCTCGCAGACCGTGGACGGAGCGGGCAAATTGTAATTATAATTATTTTCGTAAATATAAACATCGCAAACATCGTCCCGCGCCGCCGCCGGCTCGCCAATCGCCAGCACCGCAATCAGGACAAGAAATCCGCCAATTATTTTCCCGCTTTTAAACATAGAAATAAAATTTAATAATGATTATTCTATTTAATATTAGCCTAATTATATTTAAGTGCCCTCTCCCGTCCGATTTGCCGACACAAAAACGATGATTTTCCGGTTAATCTAGGATTATTATAGCATACTTTTCCAGAAAACCAACCGATTTTTTATTGATTTTTAGACCTTAAACTGATATATTGAAGGAGTCTTTAATTTTTAAAACATGTCTCACCGTTTTAAGAAATTAATCCTCTTCGCCGGCGATGTGGCGGCCTTATCCGGCGCTTTATTTTTAACTTTGGCTATCCGTTATCCGCAAACCGCCTGGAACGAACGTTGGCACAGCCATTGGCCGAGTTTTTCGGTCATTTTTCTCATTTGGCTGATAATATTTACCATCAACGACCTTTACAATCTGGATTTGCGGGTAAACAGCCGCCAATTTCTCCGCTTGACCGTCAACACCGCGGCCGTCAGCAGTTTGTTGTCCATTCTCTATTTTTATCTGAACGTTCAATCCGCCATCGCTCCCAAAACCAATCTGGCCATTTTTATCGTTGTTTTTCTCGGCCTATTTTTTGTTTGGCGCGGCTTATACCAATTAATCCGCGGCGCGTTCATCCCGCAAGACAACCTGGCCATCATCGGCTTTAACCAACGAACGGAAGAATTGGTCGCCGCCTTGAAGCAACGTCCGGCGGCCGGCTATCAAACCGCTTTAATCTTTAAAAATCCGACGGAATTGACCGATCTGGCGGACAGCCTGAAAATCAAAAACATCCGCGCCGTCGTCATCGTGGACGATTTCGGACAAAGCGCCATTTTGCGTCAGGCCTTGTTTGATTGCTTGGCTTATAAAATAACTTTTTTCAGTTACCCCGATTTCTACGAACTGCTAACCGGAAAAATCCCGGTGGAAGCGATTGACGCCGACTGGTTTTTGAAAAACTTGCGCTCGGGCCAAAAAAACTATTTTGATTTTCTGAAGCGCCTTTGCGACTTTTTCGGCGCCCTGACGATTTTTCTGATATCTCTGCCGTTTTGGCCGTTCTTGGCTTTAGCCGTCAAATCAAGCGGCCGCGGTCCGATTTTTTTCCGTCAAACTCGCTTGGGACAAAACGAACAGGAATTCAAGATCATCAAATTCCGCACCATGCGCCAAGAAAATAATGATTTTACGCCGACCGCAGAAAACGACCCCCGCATTACCCGTTTCGGATATTTTCTGCGCCGCACTCGTCTGGACGAACTCCCGCAAGTGCTGAATATTCTGAAAGGCGAAATGAGTTTTATCGGTCCGCGCCCCGAAAGACCGGAAATCATTAAAGAATTGGAAAAGAAAATTCCTTTTTATAAAACCCGCCTGCTGATCAAACCGGGACTGACCGGCTGGGATCAGATATCGGGACGTTACCATTCCGCTTCGCCGGAAGACAGCCGAGAAAAACTGCAATACGATTTATTTTATTTAAAACAACGCTCGCTTTATCTGGACATCGCCATCGCTTTGCGGACTCTGGCGACTATTGCCGGCGGCGGCGGAAGATAGCTCATGAAATTCTCCCTGATAATCATCAACTATAAAACACCGGACTTGACCGCCGACTGTCTGCGAGGAATTTTTTTATGGCTATCCCGGGAAGAAGCGGAAATAATTTTGATAGACAACGCCTCCCGCGACGGCAGTCGGGAAAAATTACAAGCCGAATTCGGTTCGCAAATCAAAATAATCGCCAATGAACACAATCTCGGTTTTGCCGCCGCCAACAACCAAGGCGCGGCCGTCGCCCGAGGCGATTACCTCCTCTTTCTGAACAGCGACACCGTAATCAAAGAAAATTTCTGGAACACTTGCGCCCGTCTGCTTGAAGACAATAAAGACATCGGTTTGATTTCGCCGCGACTGCGCCTGCCCTCCGGAGAATATCAACAAGCCGCTTTCGGAAAATTTCCCACCTTATGGCGATTGCTCGCTCAAACCACCAAAAAAGATCAGGTGATATCCGGCGGCACCGATTTTTATGTCAGCGACTGGATTAGCGGTTGCGCCTTGATGATTAAAAAAAATGTCTTTCAAGAACTCGACGGCTGGGACGATAATTTTTTTCTGTATTACGAAGACGTGGATTTGTGCCGCCGCGCTTATCAGAAAGGATACAAATCGGCGGTAGCTCTGAACACCAACGTTATCCATTTGGGCGGACAAAGCTTAACGGCCGATCCGGAAAAAAAGAAACGCTATTATGCTTCGCAAGATTATTACTTTCAAAAACACTATTCCTTCTTGGTCGGCTTGATTGTCAAAATCGCCCGATTTTTTTATTCTAATCTTAAAGTATGAAAATTGCCGTCAACGCCATTCCTTATACCCGTTGGTCGGGAATAGAAACTTTCCTGCGGAATCTCTTATTGTTTTGGCCCGATAATACTCAAGATGAAATTGTTATTTTTACCAATCAGCGAGCGGCCAAGTTCTTGCAACCCCTGCCGGCTAACCTGAAAATCAAAATTAAAACTTTCTCGCGACTGAGCCGCTGGCGACTTTTTTTGTATCAACAAATCGCTTTGCCCGCCGTCTTGCGCCGAGAAAAATTTGACTTGTTATTTTGCGCTTCCCTGCTCGCCCCCTGGAGTTATCGCCGAAAAATAATTACCATCCATGACGCCGCGCCTTTTATTCTGAAAAAGGAAACCGGTCCGATCGGAAAAATTTTTTGGAACATCAATCTGCTGTTTAATCGGCGCTCCGCTCTCAAAATTATTACCGTATCAGAATTTTCCAAACAAGAATTGATAAAAAAATTGGGCATCAAGGAAAATAATCTGGAAATAATCTTCAACGGCGCGCCTTTAATAGGCGCAGACGAAAGCCGGCCAGAGGCGAAAAGAGAAAAATATTTCGTCACCGTCGGCAACGCCCGGCCCAGAAAAAATTTGGAAATTTTATTCCGAGCGCTGACCGATCCGCACAACAAACTGACCGATTTTAAATTGTTGGTTATCGGCCAGTTGGACAGTCGCATGAAAAAATTGCAAAAAAAATATAATTCGTCGCAAATAATATTCACCGGCTTTGTCGCTGAAAAAGAAAAATATGCTCTGATCAAAAAAGCTTCCGCCTTGATTTTTCCTTCTTTGCATGAAGGCTTCGGTTTGCCGATTGTGGAAGCGGGCAAGTTAAGAACGCCGGTCGTCTGTTCCGACATCCCGGCCTTTCGGGAAATCGCCGGCGACAGCGCTCTTTTCTTCAATCCTCAAGACGAAAAAGAACTGGTGCAAAAAATAAAGGAAACAATCGAATCCGCACAAACGATTTTCACGCTGGGAGAAAAAGGATACGCCAACGCCAGAAGATTCAACTGGCCGGAATCGGCCGCCAAACTGGCCTCAATAATCCATCATTATGAAAATCCTGCAAATAAATAAATTTTATCATCCCTGGATCGGCGGCGTGGAAAAAATTGTCCAAAATATCGCCGAAGATTTTAACGGCCGCGACGGTTTCCGAGTGGACGTTTTAGCCTGCCAAGCTCAAGGCCGACGCCAAACGGAAAACATCAACGGCATCACCGTCTATCGCGCCGCTTCTTGGGGATATTGGCTGGGCATGCCGATTTCCTGGGATTTTTTTCGCCTGCTCCGAAAAATTAAAAAGAATTATGACCTGATTTTAATCCATCATCCCTTTCCTCTGGCTTTTCTGGCGATTCCCTTTTTAAAAAATAAAAAAATCTTCATCTGGTACCATGCGGATATCATTCGGCAAAAAATCAGCAAACATTTCTTCCTGCCTTTCATCAAACTGGGATTAAAAAGGGCGGACAAAATATTGCTTGCCAGTCGCAGTTTACTTGCTCAGTCTTCATTGTTAAAAAAATATGTCGCCAAAAGCGAAATAATTCCTTTCGGCTTGGATCTGGAAAAGTTTTCCGTTAAAAACGACGATGACCGACAAACAGCGGAAATCAAAAAACGTTATGGATCGCCGCTAATTCTGGGCGTCGGGCGACTGGTAAGCTACAAAGGTTGGGAATTTTTGATAACAGCTCTGGCTGACGACAGCTTACGCGCTTTGCCGGAAGTGAAACTGTTGATTATCGGCGCCGGACCTTTGGAAACTGAACTGAATAAACTGATTGCGGACTTAGAACTGCAAAATAAAGTTTCTCTGCTCAAAACTGTGCCGGATCTCAAGCCATTTTACGAAGCCAGTGATTTATTGGTTCTGCCCTCCGTTTCGTCAACCGAAGCTTTCGGGCTGGTCCAGCTGGAAGCGATGGCTTGCGGCAAACCGGTTATCAACACGGATTTGCCGACCGGAGTCACCGAAGTCAGTCTTCACGGTCTTAGCGGCCTGACTGTTCCGCCTCGCGACAGCGCCGCTTTGGCGCAAGCTATTTTAAAAATCCTCTCCGACCCGGAATTAAAAAATCGCTTCGGAAAAAACGGACGACAACGCGTAGAGGATTTCTTCAGCCAAAAACTTTTTCACGAAAACTTGGCGAAGTTGTTCCGCCGCGCCGCACAATAACTTAACGACAAATCAAACAAAAAGAGGCCCGACCAGGGGCCTCTTTGTTAAATAAGCAAAATAATTCAATCGACAACTTATATAACGCGGCGATAAAACTCCAAAACCTGGTTCATCTCCACATTCTTGGGCAAATCGTTTTCCGACGGAACGGACAATAATCTTCCTTGATTTTCGCCATACTCCAAGAAGCCCAAAACAGTGCTCTCTTTCCGATTATTTTTTACCTGCTCCAAAAAGTTCGCTCTTTTCAAGACTTTCGCCGCCAAACCGATTGTTTGACCCGGCTTCACTTCATAGGAAGCGATGTCCACTTTGCGACCGTCCACGACGATGTGTCCGTGATTGACCGTTTGCCTGGCCTGTTCTCTGGTTTTTCCGAAACCCAAACGATAGGCGATGTTATCCAAACGAGTTTCCAGACGCCGCAACAATTCAATCTGCGGATTGCCGGTTCCCTTCAAAGCTTCGCGCGCGTAGCGCTTCATCTGCCGTTCCATAACGCCATAAATAAACTTCAAGCGTTGTTTTTGCAATAACCTTTCGCCGTAAGCGGACAAGCGAGCCGTTCGCTGATCTTTTTTTCTAATGCTCTCTCCCTCCGTCGCCAGGCCCAAACGCCGGCGCTTCTTCATTTTCGGTCCGATATATCTTCCCATATTATTAATATTATATGATTTATCACTTTATTTATTAATTAAGCTTGGTTTGGATACTATCATCTTTCCATAAAAAAAACAAGACAGCTCGTTTGAAATGGACAATTTATTCACTTTGACTGATATTATTTTAGCATATTGATAAATTTTACAAAAAAAATAACCTCGAATTGCTTATACAATCCGAGGTTATATCCGCCTGCCGGCGGACAAAAGACAAAAAACTAAAGTCTAAAGACTCAAAGGGTCAAAAGACTAAGAGTTAGAAACTTGCGAAACGACGAAAGCAAACCCGCCGCTACGACTCCACCTGTCATCAGGGCCGCCATAGCACGTGCCCAACCAAGAACCACGGCCACGGCGATCAGCGCTGAGCAATGAAGGATCGCCGTCAAAATCTTTAATTGATTCGTGCATAACAACAATCCAATATAAATCCATAATTTCCAGTTCTTTGTTGGAGAATCTCTCTCTGATTAAACAGGCCACTTCAGCGTTTGGTGTGGTGAGCCTACGATTTTTAGCATCTTTACGGATGTTTTTAGTGACACGTTCGTTGTCACTGAAAAGTTCGCTTTTTAAAACGGCAATTTTGTAGGTAATACCACTTGTCGGTTTAAAGCTTTTTGAACGTAGAACACTTTTAGCGTCATCCTTGACACGAAATATTTTGGATTCCAAACGAGAAATCCACTGTTCGCCGGTTGTTCCGTCGGAAGTGACGCTAAAATAAACAACTCCGTTTTTTTCAATCCACTTCGGTTTAATGACTGAAATTTGTACTTCTCCGGCGTTAACCATACGAACAGCTTCATTTGGGTTATTTACTCCGGTTTGTTTCATAATATTTTTAACCATGGCATTTAATTTTCCAGGTAAAACATCAGAAATTACAAAAAAATCATTATTATTCATCTTTTCCTCCTTGCGCTTATTTGCGCTGTTTATTTGCTCTTATCCGAAGCAGGAACTATAACCATCGTGGTCACAGCCAGGAAATGACTATCCGCCGGCTGACGGATTAACCATCTTTTGGCTGTGACCAATTTTGCAAATTAATTTTTAAAGGTCAATAATTATGAAATATTATATCATATAAATTATATTCTGTCAACTCGGCGAGCTGAATTGTAAAGAGGAAATAGAAATGTCGTCCAAACAAAAAACCCCGTCTCTCTCTGCTAACGCCAATCATGAATCAGTTTGAAAAATCGGCACGTCTATGTGCTCGTTTATCCATAAACTTTTTCCAATTCTTTTAAAATACCATTAAGCCGATGCCGCTCTCGACTTAACTCAAAATTTTCCGGAAAATAGCGGCGAGCGGTCTTAACAATACCAAAAAGCAATTTTATTTCTTCTTTTGAGCAAGCTAATAATTTCTTTTTTAAATCGCATATTTTAAAATTCTATTTTAACTATCAATAGCTTTATTGCTATTGCTGTCAATCAGTTTGAAATTTTTCCGGCTAACAACTTTTTTTCCGGTTTTTTCTTCCAATTCCAATCTAGCATGCTTCGCTACCGCTCCGCCCTGTTGAGCCGGAATTTTATTTTCATCCAATCCTCGAGCATGATCCGTTTCCGCTATTTGCCGAGTAGAAAGTTCGGCTAATGCCGTAAAAACCAACTCCGCATCAGTCATGTGGTCGCGCAAATTCTCCGTCTTTAAGCCTTTATATTTTTTATGTTCCTTGGTGGTCAAATCGCTCCATTCTTTATGAATAATATCGGTTAGAATAGCATATTCCTCTTTTTCTTTGACTTTATTGTTTTTCCAATAATCCGTTAGCTTATTTCTCACCTCCTGCCCCATCATTCTTTGCTGAATCCATTGTTGACTTCGGCCCATCTTTTGCCAATAGCCTCTGGAGCGATTTAAAGCTTGCTCCGGATCGGCTATTTCCTGGACTCTTTCATAACCGACTTTTGCCAGCCAAAGCTTGAACGGCTCGGCTTTGGGAGACGGGATAGATTGAACCAAGCGAAAAATCGTCTCAACATCACCGGCGTCACTTAAATAATATTTACCGTCTTTAGCTAAAAATTTCAGTTGGTTACAATTTGTAACCGACTGATTACCCTCATCTTTTAAACGACTCTTCAAAACTTTCCAATAATTACGCGCATCTTGGCTCCCCGTTAAAACTCTAATTACATCCACCACGCTAAACATCCACTTCTCTTCTTTTTCTAACCATACCCGTCGTACCGGATCATTGTCAAAAATGACGATAGATTTTTTATTGTTTGTATCAAGCATATTTTATATATAAATTTACATTTATATTATAGCAAAAATGCCCTTAAATTCCCATAAATTTTTAATAAAATTAAAATAAAATGCGCGAAAATAAAAAACATCAAATATTAGCTCATTAATGAATTTCTAACCCAAAGCAGGTCGTCTTCATCTAAACGGCAAAAAATTTGATATTTTGATTTAGAAAAAATATTTTTAAATTGTCCGGCTTTTGAATCCCTCTTGAGCCCGACCTTAATAAAAGTAACCCAACGCAGGTTGGGTTCTTTTTATTATGCGGAGAGAGGGGGCGCACTGGGAACGGTTATATTAAAATCATCATAAGAATTTATGAGCCCTAAGACCTGCCTAAAATAAAAAAGGATATTAATAGGCTACTTGATATTTTTACAAGATATAAATATTTTGTTATTATAATTAATATGGACAAAATCAATATCTATATAGATGGAAATAATTTATATCGCTCAGCCAAAGAGCTGGGCTTTGAGATTGATTACAAAAAATTTAGAGGTTGGCTTAGACAAAAATATAATCCAACTTTTGTTTATTTATTTATAGGATTAGTCCCCGAAAGAACAAATTTCTATGAACACTTACAAAAATGCGGCTATATTCTAGTTTTTAAACAAACAGTTTCTGTCGGCGAAAAAATAAAAGGCAATTGTGATGCAGAACTAGTTCTTAAAAGTATAAAAGATTATTACACAAAGTCTTTTGATTCTTGCATTTTAATAACCGGGGATGGTGATTTTGGGTGTTTAGTTGAATTTTTAAAAGAAAACAAGTCTATAAATTGTATTATTGCGCCAGATAGGGACAAGTGTTCTATTTTACTTAGAAATAAAAATACAGAAATCACTTTTTTGAATGAACACTATCATAAATTTTCTGGGGAAATAAAAAAAGCCCCCAATATGGACGTATCCACACCAGGGTCTCTTTCATAATGATGTTATTATTATAACATTAAAAACAAAAAAGTCAATATTATAATAAAAATAACTCTAATATTAGAGTTATTTTTAATCTGCGGAGAGAGGGATTGCAGGGCGGCTAAGCCGCCCTTTCTGCCTGCGTCGCTCGGAACTGCTAGTCTGCCTAACGGCAGTCTAGCGCTGCCTCGCTATCCTCGGCAGTGCGAACCCAAGGGTTCTCATCATATTCTTGCTCCCTTCAACCAAACTAAAAACACCCTTACGGGTGTTTTTAGTTTGATAGCGGGCTACCTCGGGCTGGAACCGTAATTTCGGCAAGCCCAGCAAGGCTTTTCGGTGATTTTTTAAGACTTTAGAAAATAAGATCCTCGTGCGCTATGGTTTTTCTTGAAAAGTGACAAAAGTGACACGAGTATTGATATAAAGGTTACAGGCAGGTGTAACCTAATTAAGTCAATTTAGAGACTATACTTATGCTTCAATAACGCCACATCTTTCCCGTTATCTTTCTTTTTAAGGCCAGCCAATACCTTACTTTCAGTTTCTGGCGTCCAATATATTTTTAATTTTTCTCTTGCTCTAGTTATAGCAGTGTAAAATATATTATGTGTAATCATTTCCTCAATTTCATTTGTAACAACGATTTTAACTGAATCATACTCTAAGCCTTGTGCTTTATGAATTGAAACAGCATAAGCAATCTGAAATGGAACTATACTGGATCGATCATCATCGTCCTCATCGGTATTTTTTGACTGGTTAACAAAAAACCTAATCACCGATTTATCTTTTTCAGTACTGTCTAAAAGTTGAAAATCATGACCCAATGCATCAAACTCATTTATAACTTTATTAATTTCAACATCAAACTGAATTTTATCACTCAATTTATTTATTCCAAGTATTTTTCCTTTTAAATTATTATATACAACAGGAGAAAATCTATTCGATTCATTAAACAAAACTGGATCGTTAACTTTATATGTTTGAACACCCCATCTGATGGATGGACTTGGGTTATTATTTTGTAAGAATCGATTAATATTATTTATTCCGTAAAGTCCGTCATAATTTAGACATAAAATTATCTCGTCTTCATTAGAATGATCAAAAATTGAATCGTCTAGTTTTGCAGAGTATTTATTTTTTGTTATATGCTCTAAAATATCACCATCTATTCTTCTTACTCTGCCCCACAAATCTAATAATTTATCATTTTTAGTCCTATACGGTCTAGTTAACTCAGATACTGATGATTTTGGGATAAAAGACTTAGCCATATTAAACCAATTTCCAAAAGATATGGATTCTATCTGAAAAACATCTCCAACTAAAACCAATATCTTAAAAGAGGCTTTTTCTAAAACCTTTCTCATGTCGGAATTACTTACAGTACTACACTCATCAATAATTAATAAATCAAATTCTGTGATATCCGTTTTCGATGACAGAAAGCTAGCGATTGTCTTAAAGGTACTATTAGAAATATTAATTTTTTCCGTTAGATTGTTAATTGCTGGGTTAGTGTTGGCTAAATATAATTTTTTAGCACTATCAAAGAAATTAGATATATGTTTTATCATTGTAGATTTTCCAGTTCCGGCCGCACCATAAATAAGGGCAACTCGCGAATTTTCAAACATTTTTTTCAATATATCTTTTTTTTCTGGACAATCGATAGAATAAACTGCTGATTGCAACCATGCTTCTACTGAATTTGAATATTTTTTAAACCCACCAGAAGACATCTCTTTGAGTTTTTTAATGATTTCATACGTGTCATCTTCATATTCCTTTATATAAATGCATTCTTTGTATGTTTCTAGTTTACGATTTCCGTGCTTATAATATAATAAACTATTATATTTAATTATGAGATCATCTATATTCGAATAAGTGGTTATATCTTTTTTTGGAGTATATAAATTACCGTCTATCTCCGTATTATTTTTTATAAATTTAGCAAATAATTCATATTCTCGATTATCTTGATCTATACAATCAAATAGATCCGAGGTCTTTGGATTATGATTAATTAAGGAGGCATAAAAAGGCATTTCATCGAAAGGCACACATTTCCAATCAAGATTTAAATCAGATAATTTTTTACACCCGCCAAATGTACACTGCTGTTTAATAATTTTATTATTTAAATTATGTAGTAAGTATCTGACTACATTCGATCCTTGTTTTTTGCCTTCTACTAGTTCACGACACTTATCTAAAACATCAAAAATATAAGATTTCTTTGACCCTTTTAATACATAATCTTTTACGCCCTTGTAGTAACCTTCTGGCAAATTAATAATTTCAACTAAATCATTATTAGTCTTTGTTAAAAAGTTCATTAAGTTTCCATACTCGGAAAGGCCTCTTTGAACCTTTGAATTATAGCCAAAAATGGCAGCAAAATTATTAAACTCACATGGACGGATAGACACACTCCAATCATCAATGATCTGGATTGGCATGTTGTTATCTAAAATTTTTATGCTTTCGTCACCTATGGATAGATCGACTGCATAATTTGGCAAAATATCAAACTTTGTAAACGCAATAATCCTATCAAATTTGCTAACTTTATCATTGGCTAGCGTCAAGGTGACCTCATAACGTATATCATGGTCAACAAAAAACGGCTTTATCTTTTGAACATAGTATCTATCTCTATAAGATTCTTTATTCTTAGATAATTCTATTTGTTTTATCTTTTCGGTTATTTTTTCATAATACTCTTGCAATGTTTTATCAGTATTAATAGGAAATTTATTGATGTTAGAAAGAACATCTAAACTATATGCGGTCTTTAAAAATTTCTTTATCCTAATTAAATATTCATAATACTTTAACATTAATCTCTCAGACCTATCTTCGTCTAATGTGTAATGAGATGATGAGATTTGTAAAAGTTTATGAAACTTTGATAAAAACCCAAAATTACCTCTCGTTTTTACATAAGCCTCAGCTTTTCTGATATTCTCGAAATTATTTTCAATATCTTTACCGTTGCTATATATTTTTAAAAAAATATCCTCAACAAAATTTCTTAGTTGGGATAAAATATTTTGTGACAACAATCCCCTGTCAGAAACACTTAGCTTGTCAATGTTTTTACAAATAGCAACATCAATATTTAAAATATCACTATCAATTTTATTCATATATTCTAGGTTTTAGAAAATTTTAACCTCCCCTGTTTGATAATCCTTAGCAACATTATCAATTATTGCTTTATCTGTGATCTGAGATTTTTTGTCTAATGAGAATGCTTCTATAGATTTTAATGGCCTCCCTGCGTACTCCATAGTCTTATTAAGATAGCCAATGAACGATCCTGAATATCTATATCTTCTTATACAATCATCAATACAAATATTTATTAAGTCATTATATCCTCGCCACCTATTTAGCTTATATCCTTCTATCCATTGGTTAATTAAAAATGGTATAAGTTGTTTTAGTTTTTGAATCGCAAACAAATTTCCTCTTTGGGCTAATCGTACCAAACTTATACTTATGCGATCGCAAATTTTTCTATCTTCTTGATCAATTTGCGATATAAATGTATATAATTTCTCTTTGTAGGGATTAAGTACTAATATAACTTCGCTCGCATCGCTGTATTCATTTGATTGTTTCCTTTTTAATCCTTTCGACCACAACCTTTGAAATTGCCTGTCGAGATTAGCAGTAACTAAATCCCAATCTGGCTCACCGAATTCATTGGTGATATTATTTATTATGAATCGATATGATATATTACATCGGTATTTAATCCAATTTGCGTTGAAAGACTTTGGTTGTTTTTTATCAAGGGAACGGTTAATGTTTCTAATTGCTTTTTCGAAATTCATTAATTTTGTACTTTCTTCTTATCAATTTCTTTTATTTTTTTATTTTTTATTTTTCGTATAATTTAAAATTGTTTTGAGAATTGCCCATCCTTTCCGTTGAGCAATTCTCAAGAACTTTAGACTAGGATTTAACCCTATTACTTTCGATCAGTGTCGCCGCGTCCTGGTTTAGGGACTCTTTCAACTGTGGTCGTATTCGGCCTGCGACGAGCCTCGTCAACAGGAATAAACTCACCAGTTTTAGAATCTCTACCCAATAAAAATGACTTTGAATTGGACATAGTGGTCTAATGCTAAAATTTGAATGATCAGTGCAAATCATGTACAATACAAGTACTAAGTTATACTGTGCTGATTTTATTGAATACCGACCCAGAACCAAGGAAAAGGAATTCTAATTCAATGAACACCTGAGTAAGCCACCAAATTTTGGTGGCTTATTTAGATTTTCAAATAATTACTTCTTCTTTGTACGATTATAAGGCGACTGATTAACTGGTTTTAAACCAACGCCGAGTTCAGAAGCTTTATTTTGTACACCACCAACTGGTCGACCAAGTTTAAAACCTATAACCCTGGTTGGCGTATTATCTTTCGCAAGCTGTTTGAGTTGTTTGATTTCTTCTGGCTTCCATTGCTTGCCAGCATTTCTTAGGTAATCTGGATTATTCATATTTTTAAAATTAATTTTTTATAACATCGACGACCTTTCCATTAATAATAAATTGATCATCCTCGCCAATATAAATTGGCATATACTCGTGATCAGAATTAGCCTTAAGGATAATCCTGTTGTTCAATTTATCACGATAAAATTCCTTTATAGTTGCTAGCCCATCGATAATCGCTAAAACTATTTCTCCATTGTTATAATTAGAAACCTCTCTATCAACCAAAACATAATCACCACTTTCGATAGTTTTCCCGTTAACATCCGCCTGATTCATCGAATCTCCGTCGGCCTTAATAGCGAATAGACGATTTTTATTCCTTGGCAGAAGACTTGAAGATATCTTTAAATAGTTTTCCACTTTCTGATCAGCATACGTAACGGCTGGTCCGCAATTAGCTGCTCCAACCACCGGAATAGCAAACAATGGGCTTTTACTAGAATGATTATATCCTTTCTTAACTAATTTTAAGATATTTTGTTCAAGATTTACCTGTATAAGCCCAGCTTTTTCCAACTGCTGAAGATGATATTTAGCAATTTGAGGCTTCCCCTTAACTCCTAATAATTCGGCTATTTTTCTAAGACTCATTGACCCTATTTCAGGGGTAGAGGCAATAAGGTTTAATAATTGAGTTTGTAGTATGTTCATATGCTCTAATAATAGCACACTATAGATTGTTTTGCAAGTCTTGTTGTCAAACTATTTGACATTTTACACTGAGGTGCTATAATGAATTTGTAAGTCAATAATTTATATGGATTATCAACTACAACTTAAGTCTTTTGAAGGAGAATTAGGGTTTAAACACAAAATCCTACAAATAACAGATATAACCCTTCACTCCTCTGATAGACAACCAACAAAATCAATTGGCAAAAAAATACGACAAGCATTTTCCCAGAAAAAGCCAGGCAGATTTTATGGATTTAAGATTCAAGAACCAACAGGAAAACAAAACTCCGTTGAAGCCGTCATGGAACTTGTTAAAAAAGACCCTGAATTAATGAAGGTGATTCAAGAAGAAGAAAAAAATGGCTACAGGATATTCATAGGCCTGCCTAAAGATGGTGTGCCTATACTACTAGGAGAAGACGCTAAAGAATTTATAAATAGTAAAAATGGCCAAAGAGTAATTAGAGGAATTAATCATTAAGCGGAAGTTTAATATAAAAACAATTTAATAAATGCGTAGTAAAAAGTAGAATAGAGTATCGCCTAAAAAACCATGCCTATTCCGCGCAAGAAATAGCTTTAAGATTTAATATCTTTGTCTGTTTCGTGTGTGGAATAGGCTTTTTGTTTGTCCATACATTAATTTATTAAATTACTTAATAAATTAACGAATAATACTATGGAGAAACTCCAATGGCACACAGTGCAAAAAAGAGTTAATGATCTTGTCCCTCAAGATGTTAACCCTAGAAAGATCAACGACAAACAAATGTCGGATCTAAAGAAAAGTTTGGCTAAATTCAATTTAGTTGAAATTCCCGCAATAGATTTTGATGAGAAAATCTTGGCTGGCCATCAAAGAATAAAGGCCCTTCAGCTCCTTGGTCGAGGAGAGGAATTAATTGACGTTAGAATCCCTAATCGAAAGTTAACCGAAGACGAGGCTAAAAGATATCTTATTTCCAGTAACGCTTTAGGCGGTGACTGGGATTTTGAGAAGTTAAAGACGTTTGATTTAGACTTGTTAGTTGATATTGGTTTTGACCAAGTCGATTTATCTCATTTCTGGGACAAAGATTTAGAAGTAAAAGAGGAAGACTTTGACGTTGAGGAAGAACTTAAAAAAATTAAAACAGTAAAAACAAAGCCAGGCGATTTAATTTTTCTGGGTTCACATAGATTATTATGCGGGAGTTCGACTGACCCCGATAATCTTAGACGACTATTCGGCGAAGACAAAGCCTCAATGATTTATAGCGACCCACCCTATAATATAAAGCTCGATTATTCCAAAGGTATCGGCGGAAAAAATGACTACGGCGGAAATGTCCAAGATAATAGAACTTACGAGGAATATAAAAAGTTTGTTAAAGACACGATGATTACCGCTCTTACAGTTACTAAGCCAGACTGTCACGTATTTTATTGGTGCGATCAAACCTATATTGGCCTTATACAAGAAATATATCGTGAGCTTGGTTTAATTAATAAACGGGTTTGTCTGTGGCTTAAGAATTCGCAAAACCCTACCCCTAAAATTGCCTTTAATAAGTGCTATGAACCAGCGGTTTATAGTGTTAAAGGTAAACCATATCTTAATCAAGCTATTCAGAACTACAACGAGGTCTTAAATAGGGAGTTAGGAACTGGAAACAGCCTATTTGAAGAAGTATTTGACCAGCTTGATATATGGCTTGTTAAACGCCTATCAGGGCAAAAATATGAACACGCCACCAGTAAACCACCCAAACTTCACGAGAAGGCCATACGTCGTTGCACTAAGCCAGGTGATATTATCCTTGATTCATTCTCTGGCTCAGCTAGCACTATGATTGCAGGAGAACAATTAAAGAGAAAAGTTTATGCGATGGAGCTAGAGCCAATTTTCTGTGACTTGGCCATTAAAAGATACTACAAATTAACTGGTAGAAAGGAGAGGGTGGAACATGTCTAAAAAAAATAAAATCCAAAATGTATTTTTGGAAGAACTAAAAAGAATTCCGATTGTGTTAGTGGCTTGTGAAAAATCAGGCCTATCTCGCAACAGTGTTTATCGCTGGAAAAAAGATGACAAAATTTTTTCAAAAGCGATGGACGAAGCTTTGGCTGAGGGCGAAGCGCTGGTTAATGATATGAGCGAAAGCCAACTACTAACTCTTATCAAAGAAAAGAATTGGCAAGCGATGAGCTTTTGGCTTAGACATCGTAATCCGCGATTTAGAGATAAGATTGAAGTTACTTCTAAAATAGAAGATTCGGAAGAACTTACACCCTCACAAGCAGAAGTTGTCCGCCAAGCCTTAAAACTGGCCAGAATATTGCCAGTTGATGATCAATTAATTAATAACAAAAATAAATATGATAGAAAACAAAATGATTCCACAAGACTTAGTGGAACAAATGACCAAGGACAAGAAAGTAAGGACGGCGATAACTAAAGAAAGTTTTTCTTATTTCTTCCATTTCTACTACGCTCATTACGTTAAATATGCGACCGCTGATTTTCAAAAAGAGATAATTGGTTTAATCGAAAAAAGCGACAAAGATAGTTTATTTGTAGTTGCGTTTCGAGGTTCGGGAAAATCAACTATCGTAACGGCCGCTTATCCGATTTGGGCTATCTTAGGCAAACAAGAAAAAAAGTTTGTTGTTATTTTCTGCCAAACCCAAGCGCAAGCTAAACAACACATGATGAATTTACGCCGTGAGCTTGAAGATAATGAATTACTGAAAAAAGACCTCGGCCCCTTTAGAGAAAACAGTGACGAATGGGGTGCACAGTCAATTGTATTTTCCAATACGGACGCACGTATTACCGTCGCTTCAGTCGATCAAAGTATTCGTGGTATTAGGCACTATCAGTATCGCCCAGACTTAGTTATCTGTGATGATGTTGAAGATATAAGTTCCACTAAAACTAGGGATAGCAGAAACAAAACATATCAATGGCTAAAAAGTGAAGTAATACCTGCTGGGGATAGAAATACCAGATTAATAATAGTCGGAAATTTACTTCATGAAGATTCTCTGCTAATGCGACTTAAAGAAGAAAATGAAAAAGATATCATTGATGGTAAATTTCTATATTTTCCATTGGTCGACAAAAAAGGAAAATGTCTTTGGCCAGGAAAATATCCAACTCAAAGTGACGTCGATAAAGAAAGAAAAAATGTCGGTAGTGAAATTACTTGGCAACAAGAATACCTACTTAATATTGTGCCGTCAGAAGATCAAGCTATATTTAAAGAGTGGATAAATTATTATGACGAAATACCTGCTCGTCTAAAATTATATGGCGGTTACTCTTCTCACCTGGAAGTAAGAATTGGAATTGACCCAGCTATTTCTAAGAGTGATGTCGCCGATTATACGGCTATGGTTCCTGGATTACTATACGAAACGCATACTGGGTATCGGCTCTATATTCTGCCTAAAATAATAAACAAGCGCTTGAGTTTTCCTGAAACTGTTGATACTTGCAAAACATTATATCAGAGCTACAAAAAAGATTATGAATACCCAAAGTTTGTTATCGAAGATGTGGCTTATCAAAAAGCCCTGCCCCAGCAACTACAAGCTGAAGGTATTCCTAATGTCATGACTACTAGACCTGGAAATCAAGATAAAAGAAGCAGGCTTGTAATACTGGCTAACATGATTAAAACAGGACAGATCCTATTTCCTAGAGAAGGAGCCGAAGAACTAATCCAGCAAATAGTCCACTTTGGAGTGGAAAAGCATGATGATTTAGTTGATGCTTTCGCTAATTTAGCTCATAACATGCTTGAAAAACCACCCCGAACAGCCAGGTTCTATGTTATTGGTTAGCAGTATTTCCTTTAATATTAAAGGAAAAGTTATCGACAAGTTGCCAACAGCTAGCTGCTTAGCAAAAGCTTAAAAGTGTGTCATTAATGGAGGTATAGATTTAACTAATAATTAACTATAATCATATGCCTCCATTATTAGACGTCCCTTTAAAGTATTGCCTGTATGCTAGAAAAAGCACTGAATCAGACGAGCGACAAGCCCTGTCAATTGATTCTCAAGTTAAGGAAATGCTCCAAATTGCTGAACGGGAAAACTTAGAAATTGTTGATATTCGGAGAGAGTCAAAATCAGCTAAAGACTCTGGTAACCGACCAATATTCAAAGAGCTTATCAAAGATATAACGGAAGAAAAATTTAACTCTATTATTACTTGGGCACCAGATAGACTATCGAGAAATGCTGGCGACTTAGGATCACTGGTTGATTTAATGGATGAGAAAAAATTAATGAGTATTCGCACCTTTGGTCAAACATTTAGTAATTCGCCAAACGAAAAATTTCTGCTCATGATTTTATGTTCTCAAGCTAAACTAGAAAATGACAACAGAGGCATAAATGTAAAAAGAGGTTTGAGAGCAAGATGTGAAATGGGCTTATGGCCGACTTGTCCGCCAACGGGTTACTTTAAAGAAAAACGGGTTGATCATAAAGGACAATGCTTAGTGGATCCAGATAGAGGTCACGTTATAAGACAAATGTTTGAAAAAGTCGCTTATGAGAAATGGTCTGGCCGAAAGATTTATAATTGGTTACGATTTGATTTAAAATTTAGAACAGCTCTGGGTAAAAAACATTTAAGTCTAGGCAATATCTACCGCCTGCTAGAAAATACCTTCTACTATGGCCCCTTCGAATACCCAAGAGGCAGTGGCAATTGGTATCAGGGAAAACATGAGCCGATAATTACAAAAGAAGTGTTTGATTTGGTTCAGGATCAGATGAAAAATTCTCAATTAGTTAGACGAGAAAATATTGAGTTCGCTTTTACTAAAGTCATGACTTGTGGTTTATGTGGTTCAGGAATATCAGCTACCGAAAAATTTAAGAAACTAAAAAATGGCGGTTATAACCGTCATATTTATTATGGATGTACTAAAGCGAAAGATAAAAATTGTAAATCTGGCTATATCAGCGAAGAAGATTTAATTAAGCAATTACAAAAACAGGTTGAGAAATTAGATTTTAAAAAACTACCAGTTCAAGATAAAATTGAAGGAGAGATAAAAAGATTTAAGAAATTTCAAATGATGGCAACTGGAAAAAATCAAAACATCGACGTAAGTGATGTCGATGTTAAAAATTACATTAAATTTTTGCTAAAAGATGGTGATGATCAAGAAAAGCGAGAATTGCTTACATGTTTAAATGGGGAGATTTTATTGAGTAACAAAACAATAACAATTAACTGATATTATATCTAAAATATTTATTTACTTTCTGATAACATTCTAATAATTTTTAATTTTAATTTCTTTTCATTCCCGTGACTAATCATTCCCAGATAAGAACTTAGCGACTCATCTTTGTAGTTATTCTCTTTTAATTTCCTAAACATACGTTTTTTAGTTGATCTTCTTAAAACTCGAAATTTAGAAAAACTAGTCCAGCCCAAGAAATCAACACCAGAATTTATTGTTTTAATAAAAATTTTATTTGGATGTATTTCTAAATTTAACCTTGCCCCAAGAAAACGCTCAATTACAGGAATTTTATTCTCGAGCCAATCTCTGCTATCTGAAAGAATTACAAAATCGTCAGCATATCGAATATAAAAATTTGTCTTAATATGATGCTTAACAAATTGATCAAATTCATTAAGATAAACATTGGCAAAAAGCTGGGAAGTCAGATTGCCGAGCGGCAAGCCCTTGCTCGTTTCAAAGTTAAAACTATCAATGACTTTTGTTAGTAACCAAATTATGTTCTCGTCTGGAATGTAACCTTTAATAATATTTATTAATATTTTGTGATCAATGCTAGCAAAAAATTTTCTAATATCCCCTTTAAGCACCCAACAAGATCTCGTATTATTTTTACTGACTTTTAAAAATAGTTGATTAAATCTGGTAATCGCCTTATGAGTTCCTTTATCTAAGCGACAAGAATAGCTATCAAAAATAAAAGTCCTATCAAAAAATGGATAGAGCTGGCGATAAATTGCATGATGCAGGAGTCGGTCACGGACAGTAGCTTTATGAATATTTCTAGTTTTAGGATCGTACACCTTAAAAGCCTTATAACCGCCGTGTTCGTATTTATGATATACTAAATCGTGATGCAGATCTAAAATATTATCCATTAGCCTGGTACGAAATTCTTGCACATCTTTGCGCTTGCGTTTACCTAACAAAAACTCCTGCCAAGCCTCTAGTAGATTTTCTAAATTTATAATATCTTCAAATTTATGAGTCAATCTAATTTTCATACCTCTAATTCTACCCCCCCCCCCCCCCAAAAATCAAAAGATTCCTACCTATTGTGGCATACCTATTTTAAACTGATACCAAAAGAGCACCGTTTCAGCCTTGGTGTTAAAATTGATAATATTTTTATTGAAATAATAGAGATGGTTTCTGGGGCTTTATACGTAAACAAAGAAGAAAAGGCGTTATACATAAAGACCGCCATCAGAAAAACAGATACTTTAAAACTATTATTCCTAATGCTCTGGGAAACTAAATCACTTGATAACAAAAAGTATTTAATGATATCTGAAAAAATTGACGAAATTGGACGTATGCTCGGCGGTTGGTTAGGGCAAATTGTAAAACAAAACTCCTCTATCAAAAGATAGGGGAGTTTTTTGTGAGACTTGCGAAACGACGAAAGCAAACCCGCCGCTACGATCCCACTTGTTATCAGGGTTGTTATAGTTCGTGTTCAACCAAGAACCATTGTCATTGCGATTAGCGTTGAGCAGTTTAGGATCGCCGTCAGAATTATGCAAAATACCGCCCGTTACACTGCCCTTCGAATACTCGAATAGGCTGAATATTATTCGGCATCATAATGCCATAGTGTTTTGCACCAAGTTTCGTTAAATAACACCATTATTTTACTCTACCTATAGCCTTAGCCGGAGATATTCTCAAAATAGTAGCATTCATCACAGTGGTCATCAACCTTAATCGATGACATATTCACTTTAACTGATATTATTTTAGCATATTCATAAATTTTACAAAAAAAAATAACCCCGAATTGCTTGTGCAATCCGAGGTTAAAAATTCAAAGGGCTAAAAACTAAAGTCTAAAGACTCAAAGAATCAAAAGACTAAGAGTTAGAAACTTGCGAAACGACGAAAGCAAACCCGCCGCTACGACCCCACTTGCCATCAGGGCTGCTCCAGCCCGCGCCCAACCAAGAACCATCGCCATCGCGAAAAGCGCTGAGCAGCCTAGGATCGCCGCCAGAATCTTTAATTGGTTCATGCATTGCAACGATCCAATAAAGTCCCATGGCTTCCAGTTCTTTATCAGAAAGCTTCTCTCTGATGAGGCAGGCTACTTCGGCGTTTGGCGTAGAAAATTTGCGGTTCTTAGCTTCCTTACGGATTGTTTTAGTAATACGATCACTATCGCTGAAGAATTCTCCTTTTAAAACAGCGATTTCGTAAGTAATGCCGCTGGTGGGTTTAAAGCTTCTTGAGCGTAAAACGCTTTTAGCATAATCTCCAACACGGAAGCCTTTGCCTTCTAAGCGGGCAATCCATTGTTCACCAGTTGTACCATCTGAAATGACGGAGAAACGAATAACGTTGTCTTTTTCAGTCCACTTAGATTTAATAACTGAGATTTGTAGTTCACCAGAATTCATCATTCTAACCGCTTCTTCAGGCTCTGTTATACCTGTTTGGGTCATGATGTTTTTTACCATGGCGTTCAATTTGCCAGTTTCGATACCAGAAATTAAAAATTCACTTTTCATGTAACCTCCTTGCGCTATTTTGCGCTATTTTATTTCCCTATTCCGAGAAGGAGCTATAACCATTGTGGTCACAGCCAGAAAATGGCTAAATATAAACCATCTTTTGGCTGTGACCAATTTCGCAAGCTAGTTTTTAAAGGCCTATTTTATGATGTAATTATATCATAATAGACACATTTTGTCAACAATAATTGGCAAAAACTAAGCTTAAATAACAAATATTTATTTAATGTTAGCAATTTTTAAGTATAATGGAACTTAATGAAAACGAGAATTCCTTAAATTCTTAGTCTAAATCTCTTAAGATTTCTTAATCAATTTTTGATAAGATTGCTCGACTAAACCAAAAACGTAATTCAAATCTTCGGGCTTAGTTAAAATAACCTCGGTTTCTCCTCCACCATGATGGCCAATTCCTTCCACGTTTCTAGCCATATTTTTTGGATCTTCCAAATCTTTTTTCCTTATCTCAAGATGAATTTTTATTTTTGACTGCTGATTATGAACATAAGCGAATGCATTTTTTAAACGATAGGCGACATAATTTTGCTTAGGTCTTTCTTCTATTGAATCATTAATTGAAAGTATTTTTTCTTTTAAAGCAAAGAATAAATCTTTTATATCTTGGGGGATATTTAAGTGGTCATCGAGAGTGTAAACCTTTACCTCACTACTAACCTTATCAATGGTTTTATTTTTTGTAATTGTTTTAATAGATTCTTTAGAGTCTTGGGATAATAACTGATTATATAAAACTACATCGTCTTCATACATTTTTACTTCCCAGAGTTCTATCGGTAAATCTTTAAAATTAATAGCATTCATTTGGTAAGAGGTAAATGAATTTGCTACAAAAATAACTTTAGACTGTGACCAGTCAACATCATCTCTTTTTAAATTATTTTTTGTCCTTTCATTGTATTCTAAAATAAAATCTGACTTGTTATTCAACATTAGAGCCAAATAAGCATAACCCTGATCAATAACACTGAAACTGCGATCTCTTTTATATTCAATAATTACAAAAGAATTATTTTCTTTATCAAAAGCGAGTGTGTCAATTCTAAAACTGTGTAATGCAAACTCCGTGCTTACAAATTCTAAACTAAAGACACAATTTAAATTTGCCTCCGTTAATTTTTGAATATCTCTTTCCAAATCAATACTTTTTTCTTTGATAACAGATAGTGTCGAATTATTTTTTCTAAAAAGTGGCATAATTATTTAAAATTAAATACAAATAACGCAAACAAATTATAATTTACCTCCAGAAATATCAAAAAATTTTTCAAAGAAATTGGTCAACTTAGTTAAAACAGTTTCTCTTTTCTTGCTACGTTCGCCATCTGGAGAAAACCGCGATACAGGCGGCAATACTTTTGTAATTGCCGTACCAGTCGTGGCCACATGACCATCACGAAACGCATTTTTTATAAATGAATAAGCGGCGTCACGTTCGAGACCCTCTTTTTCAATAATATGATCTAATTCTTCAACCTTTTTTTGTTCTACAAATTTTTGCCAATCATCATCGACCACGGAATGAACATCAAGAGAAGTAATAAATTGGTTAATAAGGTCTTTTTTATTTCTAAGCTCAACACTTGAATCGATTGCCTTGTTAATATCAATTAAAATCTCTCTATTCTTGGTGTGATCTTGGTGATATTTCTTAACAAGACTTAAAACATAGTCGATATTAATTTCGACTTGCTTAATAAGCTCCATCTCAAAAACGACGTCATCATTAACATTTTCTTTTTCGTTTTCATTAGTCTTGCGGAGTTCATTATACAAATCAATATACATGCTGTGATAATCTTGAATATCATATTCTGTAAAAATTTCATCAGCAGCAAACTCGTCAAAAGTTGTTAAAATATTGCGTAAACGCAAAATATTACTATAAAGCTTAATAAATTCTTTTTGAGCTTGCTCACTATCAATTCTAACGCCAACGGGAAATTTCTCCATTAATTCGTCTACTAAACTGGCATATCCTCGAACTTCCTTATCGCCATTTTTATAACCGTTGTAATATTCTGCGTATGTTTTAAGTAAAACAATTCCGCATGCTTTTTTATCACCAAAAAGAGCAATAGCTTCGTTTGTAGCCTTTTCTAAATTTCGAAAACAAACAATATTACCAAAAGTTTTAACGCTATTTAAGATACGATTAGTTCGAGAGTAGGCCTGTAACAAACCATGCAAACGCATATTCTTGTCTACCCAAATTGTATTAAGAGTAGTTGCATCGAACCCTGTTAAAAACATATTAACGACAATAAGAATATCTATTTCTCTGTTCTTCACTCTTTGACTAACATCTTTATAGTAATTTTGAAACTTATCAGACGATGTGTCGTACGAAGTGCCGAACATGGAGTTGTAGTCGACAATAGCATTTTCTAAAAAATCTCTGGAACTAACATCTAGACCGCTAGTGTCTTCCGAATTTTCATCAATCATGCCATCAGCATCTTCATCGTTTACTCCAAAACTATAAATCGTAGCGACTTTAAGTCGCTTATCACTGGGAAGTTCGGCGAACTGTTTTTTAAATTCGGCGTAATATTTCTTAGCTACATCAATAGAAGATACGGCAAAAATAGAATTAAAGCCTGCCAGTCTTCGGTCTTTAATTTTGTAGAAACTATTTCGCTTTGTCTTTTGATCAAAGTGTTCACAAATATAACTAACGATATTTTTTAAACGTTCCGGAGCCGCAAGAATTGCTTCTCGGTCTATATCACTGACTTTTTTGTCTTCAATATTTTCAGCCTCATGAACAGTGGAAATATAATCCACCTTGAAAGGTAAAACATTTTTATCTGCAATAGCGTTAACAATAGTATATGTATGTAATTTTTCGCCAAAAGCTTGTTCTGTAGTTCTTAAATCTGGGCGACCACCAGAAGAAGCATTAGCGGCAAAAATAGGTGTACCCGTAAAGCCAAAAAGGTGATAATTATTAAATGCTTTAGTAATTGCTGAATGCATATCGCCAAACTGACTACGATGGCACTCATCAAAAATAATAACAATATGCCCATTAAAAATAGCATGATTTCCATTACGACCTATAAACCTGTCTAGCTTCTGAATGGTTGTAATAATTATTCGGGAATTTGAATCCTCTAACTGTTTTTTTAAGACTGAGGTACTGGTACTGCTATTGGCCGCACCTTTTTCAAATTTATCGTATTCACGCATCGTTTGATAATCCAAATCTTTACGATCAACAACAAATAAAACCTTATCAACATAAGATAATTTACTGGCTAGTTGTGCGGTTTTAAAACTCGTTAAGGTTTTTCCAGAACCAGTGGTATGCCAAATATATCCGCCAGCCTCGATTGTTCCGAGTTTCTTATAATTTGTGCTTACTTCAATTCGACTTAATATCTTTTCTGTTGCAACAATTTGATAGGGCCTCATCACTAGCAAAAATCGATCAGTAGTAAATACGCAGTATTTTGTTAAAATATTTAAAAGTGCATGTTTGGCAAAAAAAGTTTTTGAAAAATCAATAAGGTCAGTGATTGGACTATTTGTTGCATCTGCCCACCAACTAGTAAATTCAAAACTATTACTTGTTCTTTTTCCTTTTTTAATTGCACCTTCGCTCGACTCTTTAATATGCTCTGAGCGCGTTGTATTACTGTAATATTTTGTGTGTGTTCCGTTGGAAATTATAAATAGCTGCACATATTCAAAAAGTCCAGAGGAAGCCCAAAAACTCTCTCTTTGATAGCGATTAATCTGATTAAAGGCTTCTTGAATAGCTACTCCACGACGTTTTAACTCAATATGCACAAGCGGTAAGCCATTTACGAGAACCGATACGTCGTATCTATTAGCTCGCTGTCCATCTTCAGTGGCGTACTGATTAATAACCTGTAAACTATTATCATGAATATTATCTTTTTTAATAAGATAGATATTTTTGATAGATCCGTCATCACGAGTTAAATTTTTTATATGATCCTCTTGTATTATTGATGTTTTGTCTTCAATGCTTTGATTTGGGTTTGATATCTCGTTTGCAAAAAAACGATCCCATTCAGAATCAGTAAAAGTAAACTCGTTTAGCTTTTCTAATTGTTTTCGTAAATTACTAATAAGATCGCCATCTGAAGTAATTGCTACATAATCATAACCCTGAGCTTCTAGCTGCTTAATAAATGCACCTTCAAGTTCAGCCTCACTTTGATAATGAGTCACTCTTTTAGTGTCAGCGACATATTCGGCAACAACGGTGCTTTGAGTATTTTCCGCAACTAAATTGTATTTGTTATTAGCTGACATATTCATTAAAAGTTAAAAGTTTATCTCGATAATATTCATACTGTTGTCTACGAGCCTTAAGCTCAGCTGGTAAACCAATGGAAATATCATTAAGTAAGGCATCAAATTTATCTAAAATTGATACAATTCTTTCTTGCTCTTTTATTGAAGGTAGTGATATTTTTATTTTCGCAAGATCTTTGGCTGACACATCAATAACCTTAGTCCCTTTCGCATACTTTCTTTTTTGTTCTGAAAAAAATGATGTCTGAAAATAATATGACAAATACTTCGGATTTTCATTATGTTTAAATATTGTTGCATGACCGCCTGTTACTATCTCATCATCACCCAACCAAGCCACCGCCTTACAAACATCTTCAATATTTTCACTCGTACTAGTGATAATTAAATCTCCAGTGCTTACTTTCTTTAGTTTTTTAGCTGTTTCTTTTGATACAAAAGATTTAGTTTTATTAGTAAAAGTTCCATAATATGTATAAATCTGACCATAATGAATACAGCCAATGCCAGAATCAGTGAAATCGGTTTTTGGTAAACCACTGCCTCTAATTAGTGTCCCAATTTCTCCTAAAGACATACACTCTACATCCCTAACATTTAATAACTCATCTCTATAATATATATACTGTTTACTTCTTGCCTCCAGCTCTGCCTCCAGCTCTGCCTCCAGCTCTGTAAAACTATTAAGAATTTTTACAATTTCTTCCTGTATAACGAGAGGAGGCAATGGAATTCTTATTTTTTCCATTACATTACTCATCAGCTTAGGATTACCCATGCCAGCATTTACATAAGATTTTGCAATAACACCTAAGCTATATAATAAATATTTAGTATTTAAAACATTTTCCTTTGGCTTAAGCAGTCCGCAAACATTAGTAATACTAAATTTCCCATTATGATAAAAGACCGATCCTGCGTTTGCGCCATCAGTTGTCCATGTTACATATTCTCCGTCGTAGTCATAAGTTTTAATGTGTCCAAAAACACCCTCATTCCCTGTTTGGGAAGAATACACGGGATAATCACCAGCGTTATTTCTGAGATAATCTTTTGACATTACTCTGCCCCGATTAATCTGGCAGATTTCACCAATCTCCTTAAATTTCACCCCTTTTGGGCAATGTCTAGTAATTAGCTCTTCTATTTTACTTTGGTGCTTGGTCATATTATTTTCCTTCAATATTCGCAACTATTTTGTCAATTGCGGTACGTAGTTCTCTTTGCTTTGTCACGATATGGGCTATTTCAATATTAAGCTCATTAATGTCAACTATTTCTCGATTATCTTTTGCGATAACATAACTTGAAACGGTAAAATTATAGTCATTCTTAGCAATATCTTTATTGTCTACAATTTTTGCAAAATGCTCCATATCCTTTCGAACGATAAAAGCGTTTAAAATCTTTTTACGATTTTCCTCACTTAATTTATTTTTATTTCCTCCTCGCACAAATTCAACAGAGGCATCAATAAATAAAGTCTTGTTATCTTTTTTGCTTTTTTTCAAAACAACAATACAGGTTGCGATAGTTGTTCCAAAGAAAAGATCTGGCGGTAATTGAATTACTGCATCGACATAATTATTATCAATTAAATATTTACGAATCTTTTGTTCAGCTCCGCTACGATAAAGAACGCCTGGAAATTCAACAATTGCAGCTGTTCCACTTGTAGAAAGCCAGGAAAGCATATGCATAGTGAATGCAAGATCTGCCTTGCTCTTTGGAGCAAGCACTCCTGCTGGTGAAAAACGAGGGTCGTTAATCATTAGTGGGTTGCTGTCGCCATCCCAATGAATAGAATATGGCGGATTGGAAACAATGGCGTCAAACGGTTCATCGTCCCAGTGTTTTGGATCAGTTAATGTGTCACCATGTTCTATGTCAAAATGATTATAATTAATATCATGTAAGAACATGTTAATACGGCAAAGATTGTACGTCGTTAAATTAATTTCCTGCCCGTAAAAACCTAATCTAACATTTTCTTTTCCGAGAACTTTCGCAAATTTAAGAAGAAGTGAACCAGATCCACAACAAGGATCATAAACTTTATTAACTTCTTTCTTACCAACGGTAGTAATTTCCGCTAGCAGTTCGCTAACTTCTTGCGGTGTATAAAATTCACCTCCAGATTTGCCAGCATTTGAGGCATACATAGTCATTAAAAATTCATAGGCATCACCGAAAGCATCTATTGTATTGTCTGCATAATCGCCTAAACGAAGATCTCCAATTGCTTCTAAAAGTTTTACTAACTTTTGATTTCTTTTTTCAACATTATTCCCAAGTTTAGCTGAATTTACGTCAAGATCAGCAAATAGTCCCTTTAAATCGTCTTCACTACTTGAACCTTTCGCTGAGTTTTCAATATTACTAAAAACATTAGAAAGCGTTTCATTTAGATTTGCGTCATTACGCGCATTTTTACGAACATTTACAAAAAGCCCACTAGGTAATATGTAAAATCCTTTTTCTTTTACTGTGTCAGCACGTCCGAATTCAGCTTCTTTGTCAGAAAGATTAGTATAATCAAAATCTTTTTTACCTGAGCGACGCTCGTCAGTATTAATGTAGCTGGTAAGATTCTCACTGATAAAACGATAAAAAAGTATTCCTAAAACATATTGTTTAAAATCCCAACCATCAATACTTCCTCGCAACTCGGTTGCAATCTGCCAAATAGCACGATGCAATTCCGTGCGTTCTTGTTCTTTTGAGAAATTTTGATTAACTATTTTATTAGCCATAATATTTAAATTTTACTTTTTATTGCTAGTTTCTTCTAAAAATAAATTAACGTCAGATTCTTTAATTCTCCAGACCCCTATTTTAGAAGCTTTCAATTTTCCCGATTCTATATATCTAATAATCGTGCGGGTACTAACCCTCAATATATTTGCAACCTCTTCAATAGTTAAAAGATTATCAACACTATTAGTCATATAAATTCAATTTTCTTTATCTTTTCTTTATCTAAATTTTATCACATTTTTATTAAAAATGCCAAAAAATGACAAAAATAGACAAAATACAAGATTATGAACAGATTAGACTCCTCTCCAACAAAAACAGAGCCTCGGAAAAAGCTCTGATTCTAATTACCTTACACTTAATTTGTTTAATTATTTTGTGGAAATATTAATTTTATTTTGTCTTCCTGCTGTTTCGGTCGAATAAAATTATTTCTATTACTAACAATATCTGTTAATTTTTTTGCAAATTTTTCTCCCAAAGTACCACCTATAAAAGAAGCCATAAATTCATCAACGCCAAAAGGAAAATCTTTATCGAAATTATGCGTCCCATATCCGATCGGATGTTTGCTGAATATTGGATGAAAATCATTAAAAGAATATCCCACTGGGCATAACGATGACCTTCGTGGATGGTACATATGTAAATATAAAACATCCCAATGTTTACCTTCCGCACAAACAGTCTCGTAAACATCCACAACTTCTTCGATATCTTGAACCTCAATACTTCCTAATCGGTGATAAATTAAACCCGTACCGCATTTACATAACAAACGATTCAAATATTTCATTTCACCAATAATTCCATTAACTGGAACTGGATTATTTATATCATGTCCAAGATTTGATATATCTTCATTAATACAGTCACAACTCTTGCCATTCTTGGCCAGAGAAGAAAGCATGGGGTGTTCTTTAGATAAATCCAACAATTGGTCTTCCAAAGATTCATCTATATATTTCTTCTTGAAAAAATTAAACATTTGAGTTAAATATTATTATTGTAATCAATCTAGTTGATTGGATTATTATTGATTTTATAACTAAAATATACCCAAAAATGACCAAAAAGTAAAGATATAATAAAAATAGAGCTTCAAAAAAAGCTCTATTTTCAAGTACCTCGTGCTAGCACGATGTTGCGGAGAGAGAGGGATTCGAACCCTCGGTACTCTTACGAATACACAGACTTTCCAGGTCTGCCGATTAAACCGCTCTCGCATCTCTCCATTTTTTATATAAATCAAAAATCCTGGGATTAGAAGAACCAAATATATTAATATAATTCTCCACAGCATTCTTGCCGTATAAATAAATACTGCGCCCGTCATTCTTAATGTAAGATTCAATCCCAGATTTACGCAGAATACTCGCTACAGAATTCAGAAGATTTCTAGAATAACTCGTGAAACAAAATCCAATATTCTTATAATTCACCCCTTTAATCTTATGGCGATGAATATAAAGACAGCCATCGGTGTCCACTAGCCCGCGTACAAAAACTTTGGAATATTTATCATTTTTACCCACCCAATTGGGAATATCAAACATCTGTTTAATCTTATTACCTCTAACCGCTCCTTTTTTAACTAAAAAATCGACTAATGATATACTCGAAGATACAATTTGTAATGTTCTTTTACCTCTTTTCCTAACTACTGGTTCAATACCAAAAAGTTCACGTATTAATCTAACCACATACTCAGCGTATTTTTCATCTTTATCCGCATTTAAAGTAATAACTACCTGCCAAGGGTTATTAATTCCACCATCACCAAATTCTATTCCAATTAACTCGGCTAAACGAATTGATTCTCTAGGGGTTTTGATGGTCTTGCGATGGCTTTTTGTCGGATACTTTAGAAGATTAATATTCATATAATTTTATCAACATAAAATATCAACCAAACTAAGTTAAAGAATCCTAATATTTTTCTCTTTTTATAACCAACGCTGCGTCTTTATTAATTAAAGCACCCCTCCCCTTCTACCAATTAACGCTTTTCCTTTCTTACAATTAACGATTAATCAACCTCCGCTAATTTTTTCATTATCGTCGCCCGCAAGCCCTCAATCGTATCACCGTTGGAATCTACAAAATCCGCGTAAGGCCGCGCACCCAAAATCATTTCCGAACCGATAAAAATGGTCGGCGCGCCCAATACGCCATAACCAACCGCTTCCGCCATCGCTTGTTCTATTTTTCCTGATTTTTCTTCGTTAGTCAAGCAAAGGCCAAATTTGTTCTTGTTTAAACCGATTTGTTCAACATACTCATCAAGATTATCGCCGATCGCTTGTTGATTCTCGGCTTGCGCAAAAACCAATGTGCGCATCTCCGCCCACTTCTTCTGTTCGGCGGCGCAAGTCACGATTAAAGCGGCTGACCGAGATAAAGCGGAATTTTCCAAAACATAGGGACGCACGATAACGGCAACCGGTTTCTTAAACTCCGTCCTGGCCTTAGCCAGAGTTTTTGCCAAAGCGGCGCTATAGATACTGGCATAATCCTCATACACAAAAATTTTCACCACCGCCTCGGACGAACCGAAAATCATGTCGCCATCTCGCCAAACCGGCGCCTGCTCGGCCGCATAGCTCTGAGCGTTGGCGCCTTCAATATTCAAAACTTCGGCAGAATTGTTAATTGCCACCAGTTTCGGACGCCAAGCGATGATGACTATAATGACAACCGCTATCAAGACGGCCGCCAAGATTAATTGTAACCGGATTTTTTTCATATGAGCGAATTTAGCAATAAATAAAACAACGCTTAATTTTTATTTCGCGTGCCTCTCTTCCGTCGCCGCCAAAATTCCGGCTACCTTTAAAATCAAGCCTTCTTGCAGGCGCGGACCAATCAATTGCGCGCCAACCGGCAAGCTCTTCCCTGCTTCCGCCGCTACCGTTCCCGCCGGTACGGAAATCGCCGGCAAGCCGGCCAAACTGGCGCCGGTCACAAAAATATCTTCCAAATACATCGCCAAAGGATCGTTAATTTGTTGACCAATTTTGAAAGCCGGATGAGGCGAGGTCGGCGTCAATAACAAATCCACTTTTTCAAAAACCCGTTGAAAATCATTAATAATCAAAGTCCGCACCTGTTGCGCTTTTTTATAATACGCATCATAATAGCCGGCGCTCAAAGCATAGGTACCAAGCATAATGCGACGCTTGGTTTCCGCTCCGAAGCCCGCGCCCCGACTGGATTTATAAAACTCCTGCAAATCTTTAGCTTCATTTTTGGACAAACCCCAACCGATGCCGTCAAAACGAGCCAAGTTGGAACTGATTTCTGACGGGGTCACCAGATAATAAACCGGCACGCCGTATTTTGTATAAGGCAGACTCACTTCCATCAACTGCGCTCCGGCGGCCTTTAATTTTTCCGCTCCCGCTCTGACGCGCGCGGCCACTTCCTTGTCCAACTCTTTTAAAAAATATTCTTTCGGCCAACCGATTTTCAAACCCGACAAGGGTTTATCGGTCGCACTCAAAATCATTTTTTGTCGATAATGTTCCACCGCTTCCGTCGCCGTGGTCGCGTCGCGTTCATCAGCGCCGGCGATAATCTCCAACACCAGGGCGGCATCTTCTACGGTTTTGGTTAGAGGTCCGATGACATCGGTGGAAGAAGTCATGGACAACAAACCGGAACGGGAAACTCGTCCATAACTCGGTTTCAAACCGACAACACCGCAAAAACTGGCCGGCTGACGAATGGAACCGCCGGTATCGGAACCGAGCGCGAACAAACACATGTCGGCCGCCACAGCCGCCGTACTGCCGCCGGACGAACCGCCGGGAACCCGACTCAAATCGCGCGGATTCTTAGTCAGACCGTAAGCGGAGCTTTCCGTGGAAGCGCCATGGGCAAATTCATCCAGATTAGTTTTTCCCAAAAGAACCGCTCCGGCTTCTTTTAACTTTTTAATAACGGTGGCGTCATAAGGAGCGACATAATTTTCCAAAATTTTAGAAGCGGCGGTCGTTTTCAACCCTTTGGTCATGATATTATCCTTGCATAGATAAGGAATGCCGAGCAGATTGCCGGTTTCCCCGGCCTTGATTCTGATATCGGCGGCGGCGGCGGCGGCCAAAGCTTCCGGCTCGCAAACCGACAGACAAGCGTGGATTTCCATATCCGCCTCCTTAATACGTGCCAAACAGGCCCGCGTCAAATCAAGAGCGGAAATCTCTCCGCCGTCCAATTTCGCCCGCGCTTCTTGGATTGTCAATTCATTTAACTTCATGCTCTTTATTTTTATTTACAAAACCCGCTTCACTTTAATCTGTCCGCCCTCCAATTCTCCCTGCTCCAAGGCCGCCCGCACTTCTTCTTTGTCCCATTCGCGAATATCATCCGCGCGCCACACGTCAACCAGGCCGCTGACTTGCGCGGTCGGGATGATTTTTTTGGTATCAACTTCATTCAAGCGACCGATATATTTCAAAATCAAATCCAGCTGGCCACCGAATTTTTCTGTTTCTTCCGCCGTCAAATCCAAACGGGATAGTTCGGCGATATGTTTGATTTCTTCGCGCGTGATAGACATAATTCCTTTATTTTATCCTTTAATTATTTGCAAAAATTCTTCTTCCGTCAAAATTTTAATCCCCAATTTCTTCGCTTGTTCGTATTTGGAGCCCGGGTCGGCGCCGACCACCACATAATCCGTCTCGCGGGTGACATTCTCCTTGGTTTTTCCACCCAATATTTTAATTTTATCCTTAGCCTCTCCCCTTGTCAAACCGGACAAAGATCCGGTTAACACGAAAACTCGACCGGCCAACTTTTTGCCGGCGAGCGCGGCGGCAGTCGATCCGCTGGCCGTCGCACGCAGAGTCACGCCGTTATCATGAAATTTTTTCAACAATTCCAAATCATGTTTGTCATGCCAAAAAGCGACGATACTGCGGGCGACAATCGGACCGATGTCGGACATTTTTTCCCAATCATCCGCTTGAAATTTTTGACCGGCCCTGATTAATTCCGGAATGCTGATTTTCCCCGACAACCGCAAGGCCTCCGCCAACAAAGCGGCGGTTTCTTCGCCCACATGTCTGATACCTAAACCGTATATAAAACGCTCCACGGTCAAGACTCGGCGATCGGCCATCATTTTTATGACATTATCCGCTTTCTTCTCGGCGAAACGCTCCAATCCCAACAAATCTTCCTTGCGCAAAACATAAAGATCGGCCGCATCTTTTATCAACCCGGAAGTCAAAAATTGTTCAATCAATTTCGGTCCCAAGCCCTCCAAATCGGCCGCCCCCTTGGAAACAAAATGTCCGATTCGACGCAAATTAACGGCATAACAACGCTTATCGGCGCAACGATAAGCGACTTCGTCTTTTTCCTTGATTACCTCTCCGCCGCACATCGGACAAACTTTAGGCGGAAATATTTCCCGTTCTCGTCCGGTGCGCAAATTTTTCAACACCGTCAAAACTTTGGGAATCACGTCGCCGGAACGTTCAATGATGACGGTATCGTTTATTTTCAAATCCAAACGGCGAATCTCGTCAAAATTATGCAAAGTGGAACGACTGATAGTCACCCCGCCGACTTTGACTGGCTCCAACAGTGCCGTCGGCGTCAGAGCGCCGGTGCGCCCGACTTGCCACACCACTTCACGCACCTCGGTCGTCGCCTGTTCGGCGGAAAATTTATAGGCCATTTCATAGCGCGGCGCTTTGCCGACCACGCCCAAGACCGGCCACATTTTTAAATCGTTGACTTTAACCACTACCCCGTCAATATGAAAAGGCAAACGGGCGCGGTTTTTTTCCGTGGCGCGATAGAAAGCGAAGACCGCCGTCAAATCAACACTCACGCGATTCTGCCGCAAAGTTTTGATGCCCAACAAAGCACTGAGCTTATCGGCCTGCGCACGCGTCGCAATCGTCTCGCCGCGATTGTAGCCGTCCAATAATATATCATAGGCATAAAATTCCAACTTCCGTTCCGCCGCGATTTTCGGATCAAGTTGGCGGATGGAACCGGCCACGCCATTCCGCGTGTTGGCCAACAAAGGCCGCCCCTGGCGCGCGTATTTTTTATTCAATTCCTCGAAAACCGCCTTGGTCATAATCGCTTCCCCGCGAATTTCAATCACGCCCGCCGTCAGCAACTGCCCAATTTTTGTTCTCGCCGCCTTGTCCAAACCTAAATCAATCAATTCTTTCTCGGTCGGACGGCGCAATTTCAACGGCAAACTGCCGATGGTTTTAATATTGTTGGTCACGTCTTCGCCGATTTTTCCGTCGCCGCGCGTCGCCGCCCGCACCAAAAGGCCTTGCCGATATTGCAAACTGACGGCCAAACCGTCCAATTTCAATTCACAATAATATTCCGGCCGAAAACGCCGTCCCAAATAATTATCGTTCCGCTCTTCCCAGGCGCACATTTCTTCTTCGGAAAAAGCGTCAAACAAAGAAATCATCGGCTCGGAATGTTCAATTTTGGAAAATTTATCCAAAGGCCGGCCGGCCACTCTCTGAGTCGGCGAATCCGGCGTAATCAAAGTCGGAAATTCCCGTTCCAATCGAAACAACTCGTTTTTCAGACTATCCAGAGCCGCCGGGGCCACGGTTTCGCGGTCCAAGACGTGATAATTATAGCGATGAAAATCAATTTCTTCCCGCAACTTCGCCGCCCTGATTTTTGCCTCGGAATAGGTCATAAAGGAGTTATAAAACACTTTTATTATAACACAAAACCCTGTTTTTAACAGGGTTTTGATAAGGCTTTAAAAACAAACGAAAACTATTCTTCGGTCGCGGCCGGAGCGTTCTGGCCGGTGGCGCTGTTGATGAAAGTCACCACTTCGCCGATCGTTTGAGAATTCTGAGCGGTCGCTTGGCTCAATTGATTGACGGCGGCAATCTGGCTATTCAAACGAGCGTTAAATTGCCAGAAAATCATTACCAAGGCACCTAAAACGATACCGACGATTAAAGGAAATACAATGTCTCTTCTCATAGTTTTATTATCCGACGCGCGACGGGAAACGCTTGTCTCCGCCGGATCGGTTATATTACTTTTTATATTATTTTTTGTACCGACAAGAACCTTAGTTCTGGTTGTTCTGGGCATTGAGATTGGTGTTTAGGAAATTAACGACGGCGGCGGTTTTGTTGGAATCTTCAATGATGGTCGTTTGCATGGCCATCATCTTCTTGTCCAAGCGATTCAGCTGGACATAAAAATAAACGAACACGGCGGCGATCAAAACCATAATTATGGCGGTGACAATCGGCCCGATCAAGGTTTTTTTCATAATGATAGATTTATTAAAATTTTTGAAGCTATGATAATTATAACAATTTTAAAATAAGGGGTCAAGAAACCACTATCATTAATATTGCAATAATTAGCTCTCGTCTTTATATATTTCTTATTCAAGCCCCGCTCCTCCGCCTCCCGGATATTTCACCACCATTTTAGACACACTGCCATCGGTATTGACGGTCCACATGCTGGTACTGTTATCAAAAGCAATATCAACAGGCGAAGAGGAAAAAGCGGGGTCTATATACTCAGTAGCCGTTCCGGTTGATGTGACACGGATAAGGCCGTGACCGGCAGCAAATGATTGGGCGGTAGTCCAAATATCAGTGTTGTCATAAGCTAAAGCATTAGCCCAATAATCATTCAGGATAATAGTAAAATTCGTCGTCGTTCCAGTTGATTTGGTCATTCTGGTCACATGACCATGGCCGCTACCATACGTCATCCATAAATAACTACCGGCATTAACAATATCGGTGGGAGCGGTTACCAAAGGATATGTCGCCAATACGCTACCTAAATTACTGATTTTAACAATAGCGGGCGAATTTGATGTGGCTACCCACAAATAAGTTCCGTCATGAGCTAAAGCGTTAGGCTTATAACCAGCTAAATCAATAAGCATAGGCGTTCCGGTTAGAGTAACCCTGAACACACTTTCATCAAAAGTATTCGCCGTCCACATATATCCGCCGCCATAAGTAATTGCAAACGGCTCTAGACCAATGTTATATTCAGCCACCAAACTACCATTAGTCGCAACTTTAGTGACCGTATCACTGTTCTCATTGGCTGTCCAAAGATTAGTGCCGTCAAAAGCGATATCAGTCGGATATCGATTATTGCCCCAGCCATTCAACGTATAGCCGGTCATAGCGCCGCTAGACGAAATTTTAGTTATACTATTAGTAGCATCATTGTTAGCCACCCACATATTCGTCCCGTCATAAGCGATCGCCCTCGGGATATCGTCGGTGGGGCCAGAATAAGTAATCACCGAGCCGATGCAACCGGTGATAACGACGCCGGTCGGAGGATTGGCGATAAAAGAATTCCATTCCGTCGCGGTCTTGGTGGGAACGAAATAATCGTTGGTCACGGAATCGTTAGTGACATATTTACAGGGACCGCCGACACTGGTGGCGTCTATTTCTCTGGCCGTTTCCGAATCAACCTTAAAGCCCTCGTTAATGGTATTGATGCCGAAAACAACCGCGGGCACCAAGGCCACCGCGATTGCCAGCCAAAAAAATTTTGATTTTAAAAGATGCTTTTTCATAAAATATTCATTAGGTCTTAAGCGGGCTGTCTTATTTTATCGCCTCCAATTTTTTGATTCGCGCTTCCAGGCTATCAATTTCCGCCTGCTGTTCTTTAATCGCTTCAATCAAAGGGGCGACCAAGTTGGCGTAATGTACCGATTTCGTATCGCCAGCTTCGGAAACTAAAACCGGAAACACTTGTTCCACTTCCTGAGCGATTAAACCGATGCCGGCCTCGCCGTCCTTAATCCAATCAAAAGAAACGCCGCGTAATTGCAGGATCTTGTCCAGCGAACTGTCCAAAGTTTTGACGTTCTTTTTCAATTTTTCATCCGAAGCATAAACAAAAGCCGTCGCCGCCGCCGTGCCGTTGACGTGCAGGAGATAACCTGGACTGGTTGTACCGATGCCAACATCGCCGTATTCAACAACAAACCCTATGGCAGGCTGATTTTTGGCAACATAGAGACCACCACCAACTTCTCCCAAGCGCTGGACTCGCAAATCCTCGTTCAAATAACTGCCTGTAATCGCCGCCTCCGTTTTCCAAACTGCCAGACTAAAGACGGCAGTCGTCAAAATAACGCCAATCACCAACCAAGGCGCACCGACTTTCACATTCTTGAGATTGTTCATAAGATTGTTCATAAAATTTAGATTATTATCTATGTTCATATAATACCATATTTTGAAAAACCCGTAAATAAAAAGCCCCTCCTGACAAAAGTCAAGCGGGGCCCTCAAATAAACACAACTACTGTTGATAAACCGTTAAGCGATCGGTGCGATCGGCCAAGAAAACTTTATCTCCAAAAACGGCGATACTGCCACTCTTGCCCGGCGCGGTTGTCCAGAGGATGTTACCACCCAAATCCATTCTGGTTATTCCAACATAACTACCACCAAACCGATTAGAAAAATAAAAACTATTCTCGTCATATTTCCTTACAAAAATATGTGTACTTTCACTTCCCTCCGCAACAACTTGCCGCCAAATCAAGTCCAAGCCTTGTCCGTCCGCTCTCAAGCGATAACAAGTTACAAGAGACTTATAGGGAATACCTTCTGACAAACTGCCAAAACTTTCACTGACAATCAACAAGGAATCGTTCGGAAAAATTTGTAGGCCCTGGGCTCCTGAGCTGTTAGAATAATCAGGCCCCAAAACTTCCCAGAGCTCGTTGAAGTTCTGGTCAAACTTGGAAATTACGAGTACGCCATAAGCCATAAACCCTCCCGCCATAAAAATGTCGTCATCCATAAAAACAATATAGTCATAATCCGTCACCAAGCTTGGTTCACCAATGATCTCTCCATTCGGATTCAATATCGTAGTTTGCTGAAATCTCGGGGTATAAAGATTTCCATTCGCGTCCATTGCCAAACTGGGAGCCATTCCCTGTCCGGGATCAACCAAGGTACTCCAACGCAACTCACCGCTTTGACAATCATAGGCGTCAATATAAGTGTCGCCATCGCCAATTCCCAGGGCGGCATTTCGAACGATGTGATAATAAACCACCCCATTGGCGACGATAATGCCACCGCGGGGATAATCTATTTGGTCGGTTACAATATCATTTTTCCAAACCAGTTCGCCGGCGGTATTGAATTTGGCGACGAAAGCGTCTCCATAAATACCGTTAAATTGTCCGCCGACATAAACATTCCCATCCGCATCAACTTCCAAATCCCAAATCTCGGTTTCGGGGATGTAAAATCCCTCCAAAGTGGTAAATACCATGTCTGCGCCATAGGTCGTGCCGAGCGCGTTAGTGGCGGTTATGCGGTAATAATAGGTCGTTCCTCCGGTCAATTGTCCCAAATTAAACGATACGGTCGTATCGTTGATAATCACGGCGCCGGAACTGACTACTACCCGATTGCCGTAATCCTTGGCCAAATCATATTCAAAAGAAATGGAAGTAACCAGCGCGTTGGCTTTAACCACGGCATTTAAAGTCGCGGTCGTAATGCCCACCTCGCTGGCGGCTTGAGTAATCACAATCGGCGCGTGATCGGCAATCAAAGTGGAGAAAGTAAAATCATAACCGTATCTCGTACCGGCCGCATTTACGCCTTTCACGGCGTAATGATAAAGTTCACCGTCTTCCAGGCCTTCCAAGGTCACCGACACCACGGTATCGCTTTTGATAAGCAAACCGGTGCCGACTGTCGCGAAATAACGATAAGAAGTGGTCGGGCCGTATCCGAAAGAAATATCAACCGGCAAAGGATTGGCCTGAACGGCGGCAAACAAAGTAACCGTCGTCGTTCCCACTCCCTCCGCTTCCATGGTCGTGACTACCGGAGCGGAAACGGGCGCGGACAAAGTTCGAAAAGAAAGATTGCGTCCGTAACTGGTGCCGGCTTCGTTTTTGGCATAAGCTTTCACCGCGTAATCGGTGTCCGGACTCAAGCCGGAAACAAGCACGGAAAACGGACCGTAACGCTTATTCTCCGCCGAATAAGCCTGGCCTGATTCCAAAATGATAATACCCAAATCCAACAGAGTTGCTCCTCCGTCAGATTCCAAACTGCCGTTAATGACGGCGGAGCGAGCAGTGACGTCACTGCAAGAAACCGTGGTTACTTTCGGCAATTCCGTAAATACTTCGGGTTTGCAACAAGAAAACAAAATCATCTGCGCCAAGCCGGTTGCTACAACCAGCCAAATGGCAATAACTTTAATTTTTTTCATTATTCAAATTTTAAAGTGCTGATTGTATTGAACAACCTCAATACTTGGTTCGTCTCTTTGTTGAGACTGATTTAAAGATAAGCTTTAAATCTATCTGAAGTATAGTATATTTTTATATAAATGTCAATAATATAAGCTAAATCTTATTTAAGATTAGCTAAAATACGGCCATAATATTAAGCCCTAACGCCGCGGTCTCAAGTTTTCCAGCAACTGCTCATATTCAGCATCGGTGAGTGTCGGCGTAGCGGTGGGCGACGGTTTCAAATTTTCCAATAACTGCTCATATTCGGTGTCGGAAAGCGTCGGCGTGGCGGTGGGCGACGGTTTCAAATTTTCCAATAACTGCTCATATTCGGCCGGAGACAATGTTGTGCCGCTATCCTCGCTCTTTTCTTCATTCAACCAAGGAACGATTTGTTCCAGCGGTTTGTCCTTCAAGCTCAACAACAAATAGGCGACCGCCAGCGTCACCAAGATGGCTATGATGGAAATGATAATTCTTTTGGTTTTGATGTTTAACATATTATTTGATTATTTCTAAAGCTCTGATTCTGGCTTCCAAATCATCAATAGTTTTGGTTTTCGCTTCCAAGTCCTCAATCTTGGCTTGCTGTGCTTTGACGGCCTCAATCAAAGGCGCGACCAAGTTGGCATATTGCACGCCCTTGGCTCCGTCCTGACCGAAGACCAATTCCGGGAAAACTTTTTCCACCTCTTGCGCAATCAAACCGACACTTGGCGATCCGTCTTGTTTCCAATCGAAAGTAACACCGCGCAATTTCAAGATTTTTTCCAAAGAATTATCGATACTCGCGACATTTTTCTTCAAATTGCGATCGGAACTCCAAATGAAAGAGCTCGCTTTGACGTTGCCGTTAACTTCCAGTTTTTCGCTCGGCGCCGTCGTCCCGATGCCAACGTTCCCCGACGTCGGCAAAATTGTAATTCTGGCGGTTCCATCAAAATTTCCTGACTTAATATGAAAACGTTTATCAGTATCGGTTCTCAATCCCATCCACCAGTCATCCGTTCCGGCGGTCTGGAAATAGACTCCGCCGGCGTTCGTCGTAGCGCCTCTGTCAATTTCTATCCCGGCTCCGGTGGAACTGTCCAAATGCAAACCATACCCGACAAGATCACCGGCTACGGTTAGCGCTTGGTCGGGCGCGGTGGTGCCGATGCCGACATAACCCAAATTGTTAATCCTCATCATTTCCGTGGCATTACCGGTATTCCTGGAACCGAACGTTAAAGCGCTAGTTACCCCGGCATTTATAGCTACACTCTTGATAAATCCGCTGACACCGACGCCGCCGGTGGAGACGTCATTCGCGTAAAATTCAATGCCGCCATAATCATTAGCCACATCTATAGTGGTGTGCGTGTTCTCTATTCTAAGGTATGGGGCACTGGCTGAAGAGCCGCCATCTTTTGTAATCTGTAAAAGTTTCGCCGGCGCTGTCGTCCCAATCCCCACATTCCAAGCCGTAGAACTGGCATAAAGATTGGAGCCGCTCAAACCCCAATAAGTGCCGGCCATACTATCAACATAAGCTTTCGTGGCGGCATCGGTGTCAACAGTCGGTGTAGCCACATTACCGATTTTTCCGCTGCCGGCTTTGATGGTATAACCGGAGGCCACAGTCGCCACTTCCAATCCGGCAGTCGGTGCGGTTGTTCCAATTCCGAAATAACCGGAACTGTTAATAGTCATTCTGGTAGCCGCATTCACAACAAACTGCATTAAATCACCACTATTATTATACACAATCCACCCTCTATCCGTGTCATCGCTATCGCCAAAATCCAATCTGGCGACAGACGATGTCCCGGAGGTAATTCTTGCAATCGTATTTCCTGTTCCCAAAATATGTAATTGAACTTCAGGGGCTGTCGTGCCGATGCCGACGTTGCCGGCTTGTGTCCAAGTCAAAACATCTACGTCAGCTGCAGAAGTATTAACATGTCCTAGTGTTGCTGAATCTCCTGCCTTACTAGCAATAAATGCCATATTATTTTCAAGTCCTGCTTCAGAAGCATCATAGTGTCTAATTTCTAATCTTTTTTGTTGAGTTACTTCACCATTAATTCTTACTTTGGTAGTTTCTGCTGATTCTGTATTAATATCTAAATGTGCTTGTGGGCTTGTTATTCCTATACCCACCTTCCAAGCCGTGGAGCTGGCATAAAGATTGGAACCGCTTAAACCCCAAGGCTGAGAAGCGCTGGCCACGCTGTCGGCATAAGCTTTCGTGGCGGCATCGTCATCGGCAGTCGGTGTGGCGACATTACCGATTTTTCCGGCGCCGGCTTTGATGGTATAGCCGGAGACCGCAGTCGCTACTTCCAATCCGGCGGCCGGCGCGGTGGTGCCGATGCCGACCAAACCGGTTGACGTCAATCTCATTACTTCGGAATCCTGCGCTGCTCTAAAAGCCAAATATCCCATTTCTGCTACCGTGTTATTTGAAAACGTAATAATCGAACCATAAGGCGTGGTTGTGTCTTTTGTAATTACAAATTGTCTTACTGAAGAGGGGGCCACGCTACCAAGAGTTAAACTTATTGTTCCGCTGTCCGTGTTAGTCCCGGTTGAAACATGAAGTTTAGACGCCGGAGCGATAGTGCCGACGCCGACGTTGCCACCTAAAGGATTTAACAACAAGTCATAAGCAATGGACGCCGTACCAAAATTCCTAGATTGGATATAAGAAGGATAAGGAGATCCGAGCGTTCCCATGACCATTCCGACATTACTTCCGTCGCCAACTACTAAAGCACCCTGGGCTGCCGGAACAGTTAAGTCAGGCGTGGCTAAAGCCGCTTTTACTTCTAGAGCCCGACGCGGATTAGTCATTCCGATGCCGACGTTGCCGCCAACTTGCTGCAAAATCAGATTATTATCACTAGTACCACCTAAGTCATAGGCCTGAAGACCAGTGTAAGTATCACCACTTGTCGCTCCAGTTAAAATTCTAAAACCAGAGCCAACCCCAGTAGCATAATCAGAGTTATAAAATCTTGCTAAATCGGATGAAGCGGAAGACGGTTGAACATGCAAAGCCGACGAAAGTGCTACAGTAGGATTGAGAGCTATCTTTCCTATCACTGTTAAGTTGGCAGAAGGCGCCGTCGTCCCGATTCCGACTTTTCCATTGGCTAAAATACGCATACGTTCTGTCAAAGCAACATCGGCTACAGCATTACGAGTTGAAAAAACTAAATCTCCTATCGTATTTGTTCCACCATTAGTAAGATGCCCCTTAATAGACGCCCAACCAAGCGAGCCTGCCGCTACCGATTGAACGTTACCGAATATTAATGCTCCACCGCTACCGGCGCTGGTAGTTGATGAATTTAGTGCTAACATATCAGTCCGCACGCCGGCATCTGTCAGATTGGCCGTTAACTGACCGGCGCCATAAAGCTCAAGTTTTGATTTTGGATTCGTCGTCCCAATCCCCACATTCCAAGCCGTAGAACTGGCATAAAGGTTGGAACCGCTCAAACCCCAGTAACCGACCGTGGAACCAGAACCACCGGCAAGGGTAGCGACCAAATAACCTTTATTGACAACGTCTTCATCCTGAGTGATGGTGGAGGTTCTCATCTTAATTAAATCACTGACATCTAGTTGCGCTAAAGGAGCGGTAGTACCGATGCCAACGTTGCCGGCATTAATAGTCATATAAGAAGATGCGGCCGTCCCCCATGATTGAATATTATTATTAGGATCTCTCTCCCACCACGTTTTAGTGTCAGTCATGGGAGTCGTAAAAGAACTGTCAACCGAAATAGCGTCATGAACTCTGGCGGTAGTCCACGACGTACCCGCCGCATCTCTAACCAACCAAATCATGTTTTTGACAAAATTGCTTGACTTACCCTGAAAAGTGGTTATTATTTGACTATTTCCTGCCGTTTCTCCCAATAATGTTGTTTCTAAAACATCTAATTTTGACCCCGGAGCGGTTATACCGATGCCTGTATTACCAGAAACTAGAGAAACAATATTACCATTGTCTCTTACCGCCCAAGCCCGATCAATTGATTGAACTTCTTCTACTGTCGGCACGCCGAACCAATTTGAGACACTAACACCGGCATTGTAATAATTTAAAAACCTAAGCTTAATATAGGCAACATCGGCCCCTAATCTGTAATTACTGCTGGCGGTATCGCTTGGATTGGTCCAATCATTAGCTGTTCCCGAGCCAAAAAGATAACCGGTTTTTCTAAACCAAGTGTTGGCGGTCAAATCTCCGTTCCAAAAATAATAATTAGCAGTGCCCACGCCGGCCGAATTATAACAATTGACTTCCGCTTTAGCACTATTATAACAATCAAATCCCAAATATCTTGTTCCCGTGGTGGCATTATCTGTCCGAATCCATAAACTCAGCCTATAGGTTTTTTCATTATCAACCGGTATAAAATTTGAATATATTTGAACATCGCCGGTGGTAGTTATTTTTAAAACTTGAGCATATTCTCCGGTGGGTAACTGCATGGTTTCTACGGAATTACCGGCTTCACCGGTCCACTGATTCATATCTGCAAAATACGGATCCGGCAATAAATTATCGGAAGCGGGCGACCAAGAATAGGCATTATAAATATTATCTCCGAATTTTATATTACCGCTGACATCTAAAGCGGTCGTCGGCTCAGTCGTCCCGATCCCCACATCTCCGTCGATGTTCCAAATTCCGTCACCGGGGAAAGTGGCACCGTTAGCAAAATCCGGGCCGGTCTGCGCTTGTGCCATTGTCAAACCGAAAAGAGCGACCAAGGCCGCGAGAGAAAAAATTAATATTTTTTTAGACATAAACGTATTGTTTAAGCTGTTGATTATCTTTTCCAATTATATCATTTTCTGTAATAGTAATCAAATAAAACATCGGCTAAAAAGGGCGAATGGAATTTATCCGGCCAAGCCGGAAAAACCGCTCGCAAAAAGAATTGATTGATGGACGGCGTGACGAAATCTAAAGCGGTGCCGGCCGGCAATTCTTGCCAGTTTTGACCGTCGGTGGAAAAAGAAAGTTTTATCGTTTCCGCGCTGGCCGCGTCCAAATTCAAACGACTCTTGGCGATACCCTGAAGAGAAAATTGCGGCGCGCGCGCCAAAGGATTGAATTCCACTTGCGCCGGCGTGTTGTTTTTAAAACCGCGGTCCACAAAAGCTTTCCATTCCGTTTGATCGTTATCTATTGTCTTGGCTAAGAGCACATATTTATCGGCCGCAGTTTCCGCCAAACGAAAAGCGACCGCATCCACACTGCCCAAAGTCCGACTGAAAACCGCTTCCCCGACAATGTCTTCGCCGCCGTTCTGCCAAAGCTTGATTAGGCGCGGTCGCGACAGAGTCGTACTGAAAACATACCAGTTGACATCCTGAGCGCGAGTGGCTTTAATCGCTTCCGCCTGAAAACCGTTGGCCATAACGCGGATATCAAAAAATCGGCTGATATCGGTCAATCCCTCGGGCCGAACGCGATAGGCAATGCCCTTATAAGCTCCGTAAATAAGCAAGAAATCACTCTCTTCCCCACCGCCGCCGAACAAGCCGAAATACGATGAATTGATTTGATTATTAAGCGTGGCGCTTAACAAAGGCGTAAATTCCCGTCCGTCAAAATAAAAAACCAAACCTTGATAACCGCTAGTATTTTTTAAAGTGAAACCGACTACCCAGCGTTCCGCCAAAGAGAAAAAAGAAATGGCGCTGATTTCCCGGTCTTTGACTTCCGCCGGCAAAGCTAAGGGCCGATCATTATAATACAATTCGCCCCATCGCTGTTCCAGGCAATCGGCGCCCAAACAACGACGGTCAAAATAAGGACCTTTGAAATTATTGAAATTAAAATCCGTCCAAGAATCCGCCTGGGCGGCCACCAGATCTTCGGCGGCCGTTTGCCAACTGTAATCCGGCGGAAAAAACAGCGCCGTCGCCGTTTTATCTTGGTAAAGCGTAGTTTTATTGAAATTCATGAAAGCTTCGGAAGAAAAAGTATCAAAAAAAGTGCCGAAAGTCAGTGTCGGATCAATAATATTGGGTAAGGAATCCGTTTTCGTCGTATCGGAGTCTCCCGTCAGCGAATGCTGGGGACCGATGGTCAAAGAAGAAACGGCCGGAATGACACCATCAGGTTCATCTTCCTTGGTAACATTGACCGAGGTCGGCGGCACGACCGCTTCTGTCCCCTTCTCCGTCTCGTTCTCCGTCAGCACCGTCGCCGCCGGCTGTTCGGACGGCGCGGAGGCCGAGAAATTAAATCGGGAAATATAATAAGCCAAAAAATAAACGATTACGCCCAGGAACAATAAAATAAAAGTTCGGAAAATTGTCGTTCCCAGTTTTTTTCCGCTTGACAATTTTTTAGTTGGAGTTTTTGCCGACATAAAACAAAGAATTTTAATCGGAAGAGACAAAATAAATCTGATAAACCTTTCTTTTATTATAACACGATATTCGGACCGAAAGCTATAAACAAAACACCCCGCGAACGGGGTGTTTTATCGCAGACAGAAATTTATTTAACAATCATCTTGCCGGTTTCGCCGCGGCCCTTGTGTCCGCCGACATTGCAGAAGAAAGCGTATTCGCCGGCTTTGTCCGGAGCGTTGAAAGTGACCGCTCTGGTTTCTCCGGAATACACGCCGATGCCGATAGCCGATAAGGAAGGATCTTCAAAAACAAAGCTATGGACATAAGAATCCACCGAAGTAATGGCAATCGTTATCGGGGCGCCGGTTTTAACTTCAAATTCTTTCGGACTAAATCCCGCCGTGGAAACATCCAACTTGATAACGCTGGCGGACAGTTCTTCTTTCGCCACCGGACCGGTTTCACCCGGAGCTTCCGATGAAGATTGGGAAACGTCATTGGCGGTCGGCTTGCCTTCCAAGGTGACCACTTTATTGTCTTTGGTGATCGGATTGGCGCCCGGAACTTCCACCCGAGCGTCCTGTAGAACCGTGTTGACTTCAATCATTTCTTCGGACTCTAACGGTATTTCTCCCTCCGCGGTCGTCGCGTCCGTCGGCTGATTAATCTCTCCCGGATTAACCGCTTTCTTGCTCTGAGAAATCGCCACGATGATGATTAGAATAATCACAACCGCGACACCCAAAATAATCCAGATTTTTTTAGAATTGTTCTCCATATTTTTTAGATTATTAATAAAATAGTTAGGATTATTATTCAACAATCATCATACCGGTTTCGCCGCGACCCTTATGTCCCGGAATATCACAGAAGAAGGCATATTCCCCTTTTTCCGGAGCATTCCAAGATTTTACTCTGGTGCTGTTTCCGCTAACGCCCAAAGCGGTCGCAATCAAAGCCGGATCTTCCAAGCGCCAGACATGAGTAAATTCGTCGGTGGAAGTCAACACAAAATTAACCAATTGCCCCGCTTTGACGGTAAAAGTATTCGGCGAAAAACCGGCCGAGCTGACCGACAATTTAACGGTATAAGCGTTATCTTCCACCAAATCGGCGGAAGCAATCGGCGCCGATTCTTTGGGGGCGTCGGGTGAAGAAGGCATCACATTAAGTTTGACCGGTGCACCCTCGGAAGTCACCACTATATTATCCTCCGTAATCGGACTGGAACCGACCGCCAAAGGCCGCGCTTCCTGAAGAGTTTCCATGTCCACCACTTCTTCAGAGACAACGCTTTTGGATGGAGCCACTTCGCCGTTGGCATTCTGTTGCGCCGCCGGTTGAATCGTTTCTGCCGGTCGGCCGTCCTTATTGGCCGCTTGTTTGCCTTGTAAAACGGCAATGGCGACAATCAAGGCGACCAGCACTACGATGCCTAAAATAATCCAAATTTTTTTAGCACTGTTTTCCATATTTTTAAAATTTAAGATGCCGGCGACTAAGCGCGCCAACGCATTAATTATATAAATTTATTAATTACATTATACCATGATTTCCGCCATTTTTGAATATCTTTATTTTACTTTCACGCCCTGCCGTGTTTGATCCTTGACTTTCAACGGCCACTTACGCCAATCAAAGCGTTTGCCAATCAAGCGATATGAAATTTCAGCCGGACGATCGGAACGGAAAATCAATTTATTGTCTTGAATCAAATAATATACGGAAGCAAATTCGCCATAAGGAGTAATTAGAACGTCTACACTGTCTTTGCTAAAATCAACTATTTGCCGCCAAACCCAGAGTTCGCCGCCCTCTTCCGTCTTGGCAAAATCAATCACCGCCTCAAATTCCGTCTTTACTTCGGCAGCTGTCGGCACCGCAACTTTTCGGTTAATTTTAATCTTGCCGACATATTCTTCTTTCACGCCGCCGACGACGGAAGAAACGAAAGTCGCGTAATTAATGCCGTTAAGGAAATATAGAGGATCAATGGTGGTGGCGTTTAATTTTTCAACCGTTAAAGTACCCACTTGATCAATTGAATAACCGCTCATATCAATATATCCCTGCATATCTCCGCCGGCAAGAGGCAAATAGCCGCCTGTTTCATAAGTACCCGACGTACCGGCAATCAGTGTTTTAACTAATCCATAATTGGCTAAAGCATAATCATCTTCGGAAAGATAAGTGTCGGCATAGTTATGACCGGTGCCGGAAGATCCGGCCGGAGCGGCGACACCGGAATTGGTAATGGAAAAAATGTCATTCGGCGCGGTGGTACCGATGCCGAGTCTTCCGGATATATCAAGAAGCATGGCCGTTCCACTGCCAAAAGTATCATTATTAACATTAAATGAAATGCCTTTGCCGCTTCTACCTTGCAAGGCCAGAGTACCGCTATAATACCCGACATATGACCGAGAATTAAACTCTATTTTAGGAGAACCGGTTATCCCGCCCCCATCATCAAGAGACAATAAAGATGGAGGACTGACCGTTCCAATTCCGACATATCCGGAATTTAAAGTGGTCAAACCTTTTATCATGTCAATCTGAGTACCGGCCGGCAAACTGCCGACTAAGACTCCGGTGTCACCCTCCACAATACTAAACGAACCGCCAACTTCAATGCTTTGGTTCAAGATAGAATGGCTATAATATAAATAAGAGGAATTCACGTTGCCGACATATAAATCAATCGTCTTGGAGCTCTCGGTATCGGCGGTAATGATAGCTTTTACATCAAACGAGGTGCCATTATTTGAAACACTGCCGAGATGGTGAATATCTACAATCGGAGAACTGGTCATCGCCGGTTGTCTGGCGGTGAATTTATATATGCTGGTAACATCATTATCATTGGTAATACCCCTCATATGGGTCATAAACGTTCCCTGATATGTATGGTACTGACCGGTTAAAGTTAGGGTTCCTATCTTATGCCACTTACTGTTAGTCGGATCTAATCTTGCAGATTTCCAAGTAGTTATCATTCCCGTTGATTTGATTATTCCGTTGACCTCCAGTCTTTGACTGGGATTCGTCGTGCCGATGCCCACGTTGCCACCATTCGCAATATAAGAAACAGCATTGGCAGTGGCAGCCAATTTTATATTATGATTATTTGCTCCATCATATAAACTTAACGTTCCGCCCCAATCTTGATTATAAACTTTAAACCGAACCCCTGATGAAGTATAATTTATGGCAAATAAATCAACGTCTTCACCCGTAAAATCTATTTGCAGCTTACCAAGAGTCGGTGCCGTCGTCCCGATACCCACGTTCCAAGCCGTAGAGCTGGCATAAAGATTGGAGCCGCTCAAGCCCCAATAGCCGACCGTGGAACCCGAGCCGCCGGCGATTAATGTTTTAACCACTCCATAATTGGTCAGGGCGTAATCATCGGTAGAAAGATAAGTATCGGCATGGTTATGACCGGTGCCGGAAGATCCGGCCGGAGCGGCAACGCCGGAATCGGTAATGGAAAGAATATCGTTAGGCGCGGTGGTGCCGATGCCAACATACCCCAGATTATTAATCCTCATCATTTCTGTGGCATTGCCGGTATTTCTGGAACCGAATGTTAAAGCGCTGGTCACCCCGGCATTTATAGCTACACTCTTGATAAACCCACTGACACCGACGCCGCCAGCGGAGATATCATTCGCGTAAAATTCAATACCACCATAATCATTAGCCGTATCTATAGTGGTATGTGTATTTTCTATTCTAAGATACGGGGCGCTGACCGAAGAATCGCCGTCTCTTGCAACCTGTAAAAGCTTTGCCGGAGCCGTCGTGCCGATGCCGACATTACCGTTATATCTAATCGTCATTGCTCTGGCTAATGTTCCATCGGAAGTAGGGGCTACATCGAAGAAAAGATCGGAACCAAAAGTATTTACGGAATTGCTATTTATCGTGCTTCCTATTCTTGCATAATTTATATTTGCATCATTGTTTTGATAATTTGATCCACGGAAAAGTATTCCGCCTCCATGCCCAACATAAGGCAGGGTATTTGCTTTTGCCGATATCGTCAATATATCATTGTATGTAGTGCGGTTTACTGTTTCATATCTTTGAATTTCTGTTTGCGTGTTTGGCACCGTCGTCCCAATCCCGACGTTGCCGCCAGAAGTAATTCTCATTTTTTCAGTTGTAGCACTTGAAATTCTCGTTCTAAAAGCTAGATCACCACTTGCACCATTTACATACCTTATAGCATCTATTTCCGCCATGGGCGTTGCGGCATCAGCACTAGTAACATCAAAAGCTAATCTCGCACCATCTGAATTAGTAGTTCCTTTGTGTCTAATGGTTGCTATTGTTTCAATCCCTGCGCCATTAGTCCCACCTGCAATCTCTATAGGTGTTGTCGGATCCGTCGTCCCGATTCCCACCTTCCAATCGGTGGAACTGGCATAAAGATTGGAGCCGTCCAAACCCCAGTAACCGACCGTTTCTCCGGAACCGCCGGCGATAGCGGAACCAATGGCAGAATCCAAATAACCTTTATTAATAACATCTTCATCCTGAGTGATGGTGGAGGTTCTCATCTTAATTAAATCGCTGACATCTAACTTAGCGCCGGGAGTGGTCGTACCGATACCAACGTAACCGGTGTCGGGAATAACTAAAGCCGGATTGGAACTCTGAAAAATATAATTGGATACACCGACCGAACTGCTTCCCAGCTTCAATGTCGCCCCTACACAAACCCCTCCGATTAACTCATAGCCCTGGGCGCAAGCCGAGCAAACCTCGGTACATTGATTAAAAGTCGTACAATTATCGGGAACGGTAACATTCAATTTACAAGTAGTCGTTGAACATTTGGTGTAACCGGTATTACAACTTAAAACGCAATAGTTATATGAGCAACTAAAAGCATAGGTTCCGCCGGTCGGGTTAACCGGACAATCGGCGGTAGACTCCACTTCGCAAACAAGAGTATTTCCGTTACACCACGACCTCCCTTCCGTCCAATTACAAAAGACACCGTCTTTCATGGTATTGGTTTCACAACCTCGCGTGGATGTATCAGCCTTAGCCGAAAAAGAAATCAAGAGTCCGAAAAATATTAAAATGGGAAGCAGTTTTGTATGCTTCATAACTGTCTAAATTATACAATTATTACTTACAACAGGCAAATTGATAGGTGAGACTACAACGATTTAAACCGCCAAATCCATCGCCACTGGCTAGCTTGATCCAAACTGCGCCATAATCAGCGGTGGCCGAAGCACTCGTCCAGCCCTGACAATCGTTAGCGTTTGCCGTATACCCCGGAGGGCCATTGGAAATCCAGAAAGTTGTATCTAAAGGAATATCGGCGCCGTTGCCGCTGTTGATTGTGTATAGAATTTCATCGGCCGTACAGACATGACTGCCGGACTCAACCGCATTACAAAGAGCGTCAACGCCGGTATAGCCGGATTGCGAACCGTTGTATTCCAATGGAGTAGAAGTAGAATAACTGGCAAAAGCGACCGGAGCCAAAGTAGAATTAACCCAACCCATAGTAGCCACATCCGTATCGGCGGTCGGTGCGGCCACGTTACCGATTTTATAAGTCATCGCCGTAGAGGTACCGGCCAAAATCGCATAGTCGCTGGGAGGAACGACTTCCAACGAAGCGGTCGGTGCGGTGGTGCCGATGCCGACATTGCCATTATTCAACATCGTAGCAACAACTGTTCCCCCGTCCGTTCCACCAACCCATTGATGAGCTATGCCTGCCGCCGTACCCGCTCCTGTTGTAGATTTATAAGTTATTTTAGAATCAACAGCCGTTCCGCCTATTAAGAGGGGAGTAAATAAACTACTGGTATATGCGCTAAGCCAGTATCTATTTGATGCTCCTAAATTACGGTTATTACTGATATCAGGAATAAGATTACCACTATATTGTATAGTTGAAGCACTAAAATATAAAGCTCCGCTATCTGTCCTGATTCTCGCGTAGCCATTACTTGACTCCATCCAGAGATGTTTTCCTGTAACTGTCCCAGGTTTTAAATCTATTTGAAAATCACCATTTAATGCCAGTTCTTTTCCCGGCGCCGTCGTCCCGATGCCGACGTTGCCGCCAGATTGAAGAAACAATCTGGTACCAACCCCTGTTTCAACGAACTCAAAACTACCAGAAATTCCTCTAATATGCCACTGTTTATTACCAGAGTCAGTTTCAGTAAAACCAATATTAGGGTTTGCGTCACCAATTTCTAATTTAAACCCTGGCTCAGTCGTCCCAATCCCCACATTCCAATCCGTAGAACTGGCATAAAGATTGGAGCCGTTCAAATTCCAATAGGCGGATTGAGACACCTCGTCCCCGTCATCAACATATTGCTTGGTGGCCACATCAGTATCGGCTGTTGGAATAGCCACATTACCGATTTTATAAGTCATCGCCGTGGAGGTGCCGGCCAAAATCGCATAACCGCTGGCCGGGACGACTTCCAATCTGGCCGCCGGCGCCGTCGTCCCGATGCCGACGTCGCCTGCTATGTTAAAAGTTATCTTTGGTGTGTTATTATACATAAACTGATAACCAGCAACACCGCCCTCCGCCCCATTAATTGCAAGATACCCTGACGAAGAAGCCCCAGTTAAACCTCTGCCAACATCATAATACCTTGTACCACCAGATGTACCCATAATTCTTAAAGCAGGACCATCAACATTAATTTGCAATTTTGCCCCCGGTGCCGTCGTCCCAATTCCTACATTTTGAGCGGTTGTACTAGATATATAAATGGCTGGTGATGTTATGCCCCCCAACCCCTGAGTGCCAATTCTTATTGGGGTTCCGGCAGTATTTCCAGCATAAGATGCTGTTATAAAATCAAAAGTAGAAACTGTTTGTCTAAAAAATGTTCTCTTAATATTCACATCTGCTAAATCAGAGCTATTATCTACTTCAAACGTAGTGTCTTTATAAACACCGCTTGCGACATCGGGATAAAATCTCATTGAAGCATTTGTAAAAGTTCCACCCGTTACGCCCATCGCGAAACCCGGTCTTGAATAACCACTCGCAGTTGAACCTGCAACAAACTTCACATAATCGTAAGTTCCAGTACTCCTCACCGCCCCAACCACATCTAATTTCTCCACCGGACTCGTCGTCCCAATCCCCACATTCCAATCCGTAGAACTGGCAAACAGATTGGAACCGCTCAAACCCCAATAGCCGACCGTGGAACCGGAGCCGCCGGCAATTAATGTTTTGGCCAATCCATAATTGACCAAGGCGTAATCATCGGTAGAAAGATAGGTAGAGGCATAATTATGTCCGGTGTCGGATGACCCGGCCGGAGCGGCCGTGCCGGAACCGGTAATGGAAAAAATGTCATTCGGTTCGGAAGTGCCGATACCGACATAACTGGTGGGCGGAATATATAGGGCGGGATAAGTGGCGCTCTGAATCACCGTGTTGCCGCTGGCCGGAACCGAATCATAACCAAGTTTCAAAGTCGGAGCGGTTCCTTCGCAGGCATTGGTACAAGCATTAAAAGTCTCCCATGATTCGCAAGATTGCGTGGCGATACAAGTATTATCGGTCGCGCAAAGCGTATAACCCGGATCACAACTGGCGCAAGCCCCGGCCGTGCAATTGGAATTGGTTAAAGTGGCGCAATGGTCGGCCGGATCATTGTAAGTACAACTGCGAGTCGGATAAGTGCTGGCGGTACACAACAAATAATCGGCGATACAAGTACTGCAAGCGCCGCAAGAATCCAAAGTGGCGCAAGGAGAAACGGCCGTCAATTCATTGGTCGGACAATAGGCCAAATCCATACTGCGACAAGAGCCGGAACAATAATATAATTGACTCGGCTCACTGGCACAACCGACACCCTGCGGACTGGCGGTCGGACAAGTAATTGTCGCCGACGCCGAAGAAGCGAAGATGAATCCGATAACGAAAAATATGGGAATTAGAAACAGGAATTTCTGTCTCATAGTTAATTTAACTTATTATACAAAGAAAACCCGAATTTGTCATTTAACACGCTCAAGAATTTCATTGACAGCAAGCAAACCGAATAGAATTATTGCATTGCATCAACAAGCCGCGCCCCTCCGGAAAACCGGTCGCCGGTTTCTGCCAATAAGTACCGTAAGCGGCCGAGGTATTATTCGTCCGCGCATTACAATCGTTGGCTAAAGCCGTATAGGCGGGAGGACCGTTAAAAACCCAGGCGTCTTCCGAGGGCGGACTGCCGCCGTCTTTAATCGTATTCAAAATTTCAAAAGTGGCGCAGACATGAGAACCGGCATATTCACCGGCGCACTCCGCATGAGCGTAAGCGTAACCGGCCGTACCGCTGTTATCGCCGTTATAAATACCGGTTGTTACGCCGACAAGAACCGCCGTCGTGGAAGAACCGGAAAGAATAAAAGTGGAGTCCACATATCCCTTGGTAACCACATCCGTATCGGCGGTCGGAGCGGCCACGTTACCGATTTTATAAGACATCTCCGTGGAAGTGCCGGCCAAAATCGCATAGCCGCTGACAGGCGCCACCTCCAAGGGAGCGGCCGGAGCGGTGGTGCCGATGCCCACATAACCGCTTTTCAAAATCGCAAATTTACTCGTTGAGGCAACCTGTAAATCAAGCAATTTAGAAGTGGAGGTGGAATTGGTATCGGTAATATTCATCAACCAAGCGGTAAATTCCGTGTTGGCCTCATTCCAGGTTTGGCTGGTGTTCAAAATCGGCGCATTAGTGGTCATCGTTGCGCCGCCGCTGATAATATCTCCGAATTTGGTCACCCGGAAACGAGTAATACCGCCGACTTGAAAATTCAATAAATCGCCAACAAAATTCGCGGGAGGATTAGCGCCGATAAAGGTGCCGGAACTGTCCTGACCGGTCAAATCATTGGGACCGATCTGAAAAAAAGTTTTGGAAGTCGGCGGCAAACCGGTGTTGGTGCTGAAATTTGTTTTTAAAGAGTCACCGATTTTTAATTGCAAAGTGCCGGCGTCATATTCAATGGAACGCTGTAAATCCGTGTCGGTCGGATTGTCCGGATCGTAAAAAGTGATACCGGGCGAAGAAGCGGCCACCAGTAAAGGAGCGGAAAAAACAAAATTACCGTTAGTGCCGAGAGTCGGATCGAAAGAAATACTTTCCCAGCCGTCGGTAGTGCGGCCCAATTGAATCTTGCCCGTGGAAGTGGCGCCCAGCGGATTTTCAACGAACGAAGCCGCCCCCGAAGCATCTAAATCCACCAAAACATTGCCGACCACGCTTAACTTCTCTGCCGGAGTAGAGGTGCCGATGCCGACATTACCACTAGTCGGTAAAACCATTAATTGAACAGAATTGTTTTCTCTCACAGAAAAATTCTTACCAGTAGGTCTATTAAGTATCAGTTGTTGGTCGTTTATACCACTAAGAATATTCATATTACCAAGAGTTTTCGTCAATCCATTCAAAGATATTCCCATATAACCATTGCTTGGTTGCCCCACCTCAAATTCGCCACGAGTTGCATAAGTATCATCTTGAACATGAAGTTTTGATTGAGGTAATAGAAGCCCTATCCCCACCTTCCAATCATTGGAATCGGCATAAAGATTGGAACCGCTCAAACTCCAATAACCAACGGTTTCTCCCGAGCCGCCGGCGATTAATGTTTTAACCAATCCATAATTGGCCAGGGCATAATCATCGGTAGAGAGATAAGAAGCGGTGTAATTATGACCGGTGCCAACGGATCCCAACGGCGCGGCTGTGCCGGAATCGGTAATGGAAAAAATATCGTTCGGCGCGGTGGTGCCGACGCCGAAATCGCCGGAAGCAAACAAATCAACCGCCTGAATTGTGCCGTTGACTTCCAAACCGCTGGCCGGAGCGCTGGTGGCGATACCGAGCGGCCCGTTCATGGAAACCGGCAGCCAAGTGTTAACGAAATCCGTAAACAAATCATTCCATTCCGAAGAAGTTAAAGTACCATTATATTCTTTTTCATAAGTGGAGGTGGAACTGGCGGCCCGAGCTCCCTGTAAAGAAAAAATAAATAAAAAACTTCCGCCTAACAACAAAAAAGCGGCTAATTTAATCGTTAATTTTCGTCCGAAAAATAAGGACATTAAAAAAATTTTCTCTCACTAAACTTACCTGAATTATAACATCTTTTCGTAAACTTGCCAACAAAAATATTTCTCTGCTTCCCGTTTTCCACCCTTACATCCTGATTTCCACACTGCGCTGAGTATTTTGGAAACTGCCGACGGCTTTAAAGGTCAAAGGCGGCCAATCAATAAAATAAACATCGTAAGCGGCGGCCGAGGAAAATATTCCCTCATCCTCAAAAATCGGTACTTCCTCGTCGGGGGTGGTATAAACATAACTGTTCTGCCGCATTTCCCACAGCAAGCGTTCCGCACCGGCTTCGGCCGCGAAATAAGCCTTGGTGGACTGCGCCTGCACGCCGCCGGATTTGATGCTGATCAAAGCGACATAAGCGCCGCCCAAAGCCGACACCAACATGCCGGCCATGATAAACATGGTCAAAAGCAAGGCACTGCCCGGTTGATTATTTTTTTTCAATAAAGCTTTCATCATAGGCGTGATATCCGAATAATCGTTGTAATATTAGGCTATAAATTGTTCCCACAACCGAACCGCCGGATTAAAAATTTATTTATAATAACGCGAGGCGACGCTGGTTTGGAGAGTCATTTCGGATTGAAATTGTCGCTCGTTCAAAGCATGCGCCCGCAGATTGACGGTAAGCAAAGCTTGCGTGGAAGTGCTCGCATTCAAAACAAAATCCAAGTCATCAATCCAAATTTTGGCGGGCGAAATAAAACCCGTTTCGGAATTTCGACTGACCTGAAAACGCTGACTGTCGCCGTCGGACACCAAAGAATAGGTGACGCATTGATTATAATAATTTTTGAAAATCAAGGTATCGCTACTCCCCGTTTCGGAAACGATGAAAATTTCGTCATCCGGTATGCCCGGACAAACAGCCTCGTTCTTCTGCGCCATCCGCATTTCTTTGTTGATTACTTCCAAAAAATATTTCAAACTTTCTTGGACATTTTGTGTGGCGATGGCACTCCGCTGTCCGTCAATCACCAATTTAAAAATGCCGGTCGCCGACAAAATAATGACGGAAAATAAGGCGACGGAGATTATCACCTCCATCAAAGAAAAACCGGCCGCCATTTGCGACGATGCCGAACGATCGATTTTTTGTAAATTTTTCCTAGCGCCAATCATATAAAATAGTTTCCAGGACATAAGAATAATCATTGTCACGGCTGTTCCAAGACACATCGGATAAAACGCGGAAAGAATTCACGTCCAAATCTTCAATCGTAATCAAGCGCGTAAAACCGCTGGAAGTGGCCGCCTCGCTCAAGCCGTGCCGATAAAATCCGTCGTCATCCCGCCGCAAAAGCGGACTGGCGGAAGAAGAGGTCGCTTGCGGCGCTTCATCCAAATAATCCATATAATAATATCCGGCCGCCAAATCGGTATTGAAAGGATCGCTCGTTCGCCAATTGGAATCGCGCACTTTTCTCACCAATTCTATTCCCTCTTGCGCCAACTGATAAGCGATCAGATTATCTTTGTTATAGCTTTGACTTTGAATATTTCTGATAACCAGCGACAAAACGCCGACCAAGCCCATGGAAATGACAAACAACACCACGATGATTTCCAGCAAGGTGAATCCGGCCCGGTGCCGGCGATGCGCTTGTTTTTTATCGATCTTCGCAAACATGAAAATTATTATTAATGACTTTAATTCTGTCGGCCGCTTTAATTAATCATTCCCCTCCCGACCGTTCTAATATGCCTCTTCTCTCCCGGTCGCCGCTTTAATCCGTCACTTCCACCAAACCCAAAAAATTAACCCGCACCGTTTTTACGAACTCGGTGCGCTCTTCTTTCAAAGTAATATCCAAAGTTGAGGACGTCGCCGCACCGTCATAAATATTGGTCTGCGGATCGGGCGGAAAAAAAATGACATTGACGCTGTTATTGAGTTGAGAACCGTCGGTTTCCAGGGCATAAATTTCTATGCCGTCCGGCAAACGCGTGGTACGCGCGCCGTAATTTATCACCCCTTCTTCCGTTTCGTCATAATCCATATAACCGACCGTTCCGGTGGCGTTCAAATCGGCAAACAGAGTGTAAGCGTTTTCATTGATATCCAAATGAATGCCCCAGCCGCTGGCCGGCACCGTCTCGTTATATTTAACCAAACCGAGCGTATTATTCTGCGCCAAATGCAAGTCCGCCACCAAATTCTGCGCGGTCATAATCAAATCCGTCCGCTTGTTGGCGGAACGATAATCAACGATGAACAAAACCGTAATCAGCATAATCATGGACATGCTCACCACCATTTCCAATAGAGTAAAGCCGGACTCAAACCGTCCGCAAGGCGAGATTTTCAAGCACCGGGTTTTGAATTGTAAGATTTTTTTAATCATCTTGTTTCCGTTTATTCCGCTCAACCGATTATTCCGCTTTGATTTCCCGCCACAAAGGCAAATCATAATTGATATTGACGGTCGTGGAAGTACTGCAGACATATGAATCGGGATCGGTGGTACTGAGGTTGACGACCGTACCGGTCGCCTGGAAGAAAATAATGAAAGTGGTCGGCGCGGTATCGTCGCTGATGGTGGCTGACACATCGTCCGTCGTCCACAAATAACTGCAAGTGCTGGTGGAACAACCCAAAGGTACTGCCGGCGCGGCGCTGTCATAATAATAGGAATCGCTGGTAAATTCGGTCGTCGTGCCGACTAAAACTTCATAAGGCTCCCAGGTGAAATAGGGTGTGGGAAATTCATGGGCATAGGTCGTAAAAGTTCTGATGTCGCTGTCCGGATTGCCGTCGGTGGCTTCGTCTCCACTGCCCAAATGTCCGTCGTCCACGCCATATTGATACCATTCGGTCGCCTCGCCTTCCGAATCGAACAACCTTATCCACCAATAATAATGCGTATTATAATCCAAGGCCGGACAACCGGGGTCGGTATTGGGAATAATATATTGCGAGGCGACCGACGGAGTTTTAATGCCGCTCCAACAAATATAATCGCTAGTGGAAGTAGAAAAACTGTTGGTGTCGTTCACCACGATTTCATAACCGTTTTGCGTGCCGCTTTTCAAATACCACTTCAAAACCGCCTTGCGGGCTTCGTCATTGCAGGCGTTGGAATAACTCCAATTCGGCGCGGACAAATGTCCGACCTGCAAATTGCTGATATAAACTTTATAATCCCTGGTCGCGCAATTGCCGGCACCGCCGCCTTCGCTCTCGCAATTAAAACTGATGTCCCCCAAAGTGCTGGTGGCGTAACCGACAAAATCTCCGGGCTCAACGTCATGTCCCGGCAAAACCGAATCATCCAAATAATCCCAGGATTGCAGAGCTACCGGAGTGGCCGTGGCATTGTCCAAGCGAATCCAATCGCCCGAGGAAGCCGTTCGCGCCCAACCATGAATCAATTGCGTGCTTTCGTTATAGCAGGCCCAACAATTATTGCCGGCATTGCAAGTATTGGGACAATTGACATTGAAAGCGTAATTGTCCGGCGGATCGTCGGCATCCGGCGTTGTCGTCGCTTCCAAAGAAATCAAGCCTTGCGAATAATTCCAGGCTGTGCCGGAAAAATTGCCGTCATTATCGATGGAAACATGATGCACCAAGTTAGTGCAAGGCGTCGCATAAAAATGAAAACCGCGCGGCTCCGGATAGGCATAAAGATTTTCCGCCACATCCAATTGATCGCTGACCAAATCGTCCAGACAATCAAAATAAATATAACGATACTCGTCACTCCACCAGGCGGCTCCCCGCACCGTGGAGGTGGCCGCTTGCGCCACGGAAACCGACCGAATTATCAAAAAACCGGCAACAACAAAAATTGCCCAAAAAATTTTCCGACGGTTGCTGATTTTTCGGCTAACGCTCAACATATCAATTATTGAAATTATAACATTTTTCCCGGATTTTAGGAATAAATTTTTACTTAAAACAAATAACTGTTATGATAATAATGTCGGGACTAAATTATTTTTTTCCGAGACTCATAAAAATCCCTCGTTTGAGGGGTTTTTGTTATAAAAATTAGCTAAAAACTTCTTCCCCAATTTAATCATTTCTTCCCGTTTTTTATTTGTTTCATCGGTATAACCGAGCAAATGCAATAAGCCGTGCACCAATAAAAAATAGAAAACCTCGTCGGGGCGGATTAATTTTTTATCCGCGCCCTCTTTCTTTTCCCCGATAATTTCCCGATATTTTTCCACTTTTTTGGTTTCGGAAATATTGATGATGACTTCCCCCAAATAAGGGCCGGAACCGAAGACCGGTCGTCCGGCGCCGCGCGGTATTTTCCCGGCCGGAAATGACAAAACATCGGTCGTTTTATCCGACTGCCGATAGGTTTTATTCAAATTTTTCATTCTCGCCGGTCCGACAATCGCCACCGAAACTTCATATCCGCTTTTCCGATAGGCGCGCAAAAACCGCTCCGCGACGGTCGTGATTTTTTGCGCCTTGATTTTTTGTTTGGTCGTATTGTTGATTTCGATCATAAATTTCGGTCATCTGCCGACAAATCCCTCTCGGACGACTTGTTATTTGTTAAAACAGTCTTCTTAATTTTCTCAAACAACCGTAAAGCAGATACCAACCCGGCTGGTAAATAAGGTCGAAAGTCCCGGGATATTCCGCCGTTCGCCCGCCGAAACCAAGTTTAAAACGCGTCACGCCCGGCCATTTCTCGGCGTCAAGACCGTAAAAATCATAATAAAGATAAGCCTCTTTCCGAGCGAGTTTTATCACCGACCATTGCAGGAGATAAGGCGCCATCACCTCGCGAAATTCATTGTCGGAAGCGCCATGCAAATAAGTAACTTTGTCGCCCCAAAAACAAAACAAGCCGGCGGCGATATTTTTACCGCGATAACGAGCCAAAAATAATTTGACCAAGGCGGTATCGTTCAATAAATTACGATAGTGCTCCGGTTGGTGCAAGCGAAAACCGTCCCGAGCGCCGGTTTTTTTCATCAACCGCCAAAATTCCGAAAAATCTTCCGCTCGACCGACGATTATTTCTACGCCCTTTTTCTCGGCCAAACGAATATTATACCGGGTTTTTTGGCGCATGGCGGCCAACAATTCCTCTTCGCTCGCTTTTAAATCCAGCAATAAAGTCTTTTTGGGTTGCAAATCCCGGGTTTTTTTAAGCGACCAGCCAATCTTTTCCGGTTCCTTGGTCGGTTCCTTGGCCGGTTCCAGTCGCCAGAATACCGGCCGGCCGTTCCCATCTTGGTTCTTCGCCGCTTCAATCCAACCCGTGCCGATATTTTTCATCAAAAATCGAATCGCCGCCGCATCGCCGAGCGGACCGCGCGGCGAATACCAGTAAAAGCGACGACGGCCGATAATGCGTAGGGATTTTTTAATCAGGGTCGCAACCGCCAAAAGTTTAGGTGCCGTTTTTTTGCCGCTCTCTTCCGCCAGCACTCCGACTCTGACAATTTCCTTCCCCTCCGACCGTTCCAATTCTCCCCATTCCCAAGATTGCAAAAACTCCGCTCCCCGGTTTCCCGAAGCGGTTCTAATAAAATCATTCCACAATTTCTTGTCCGAACAATAAATCAATTTCATATACAGCCTCATTATATCATAAAACCAAAAAGGAGTCCGCCGTCGCGAACCCCTTTAAAAATTTCTTCTTGAGAATTAAAATCATCAACCCCGAGAAACCGTTTGCCGGGACTTAGTAAATACCGGCCGGAGTGGCATACCGCATCTCATTTCCGGTAACTTCATTGATGGTCGCCCCCAGGCAGAACTCAATGGAGTAAGAAGAGTCGGCCCCACTATCACCGGTCTTGGCATAAGTATACTCATCGGCATCATCTTCACAGGAATCTCCGTCAGTCGGAAGCGGCGGAACGGGAATAGCGCGCAAATAAGTGCCGTTATCGCTGGATAAAGTGGCTCCGGCGGTCACGGACGCGAATTCCGGATAATCGCCGACATCGTTATAATACATTTCCAGCGCGGTCTGGATTTGCTTCACATCGGCAATACGTTTGGCGTCGCGCGCTCTGGCCCGCGCCGAATTCAAAGCCAGGACGGACAGGGTTGATAGCAAGCCGATAATGGCAATGACCACCAACAATTCAATCAGGGTAAAACCCTTTTTATTTTTGTTCATAAACTGCGAGTTTAAATAAAATAAATTTTATGTAAATATGACTTAATCATATTATAACATTAACGTAAAAAAGGCGCAATACTTTTTGGGAGTTTTAGAACTGACTGGCCAGATTATACATCGGCAAGAGTACGGCCGCGACCATCACGCCGACGCCGATGCCCATCAAAACCATAATCACCGGCTCCATCAACTTGCTTAAATTATCCAACATGTTCGTGCTTTCCCGGGTATAAAAAGACGTAATCCGATCCAGCACCGCATCCACTTTACCGGTTTTTTCGCCGACGGCAATCATTTGCGGCACCATTTTCGGCACGTAATCGCTGGCTTCAAACACTCCGGACAAAGATTCGCCGTCATTGATGGATTGCAAAGTTTCCAAAATCAAATCGCGATAAATCACGTTGCCGACCACCTCGGCCACAATCTCCAAACTGCGCGTAATGGTGACGCCGCCTTTTAACAAGGTGGACAAAGAGCGGGAAAAACGCATCAAATAAATATATTTGAACAAACGACCGAAAATCGGCAAATTGATTTTCAACAAATCCACTTGCCGCCGACCGAGGGCGGTTTTCAAATAAAAATGTATCATAACGCCGACGGCAATCGCCAACAACGCGATTAACCAAAGATACTTCTGCAGAAATTCGGAAGCGCCGATAACCAAACGCGTAGACAGGGGCAAGGCGGCGCCGGTTTCCGTCAAAATCGCCGTCAAATTGGGAATGACGTAAACCATCAACACGATACCGACGGCAATCAAGCCGACCGTGATAAAAATCGGATAAATCATGGCGCCGCGCACCTTGGCCACCATGTCATAATTTTTTTCCATCTCGTCGGCCAGATAATTTAATACGTCATCCAATTTGCCGGAAGTTTCTCCGGAGCGGATGATGTTCACGAAAAATTCCGAAAACAGGCGCGGCCGCTTGCCGAAGGAGTCGGACAAAAACGCGCCGCTGTCCACCTCAAAAGCGATATCGGCAATCAAACTTTTCAACGAAATATTTTTGGTTTGATCCACCAAAATCATCAACGATTCCACCACCGGCACATTGGCGGAAATCATGACCGAAAATTGACGCGAAAAAATCACCAAATCCTTACTCTTGATCGGCGCAATCATCATCAAAAATTTGGTTTCCGAGGTGTTGGTGACGTCCAACAAACTGACGACGGTCAATTCTTTCCGGCGCAAACGCAAAATGGCGTCGCTTTCCGACAAGCCCACGACTTTGCCGATTTTACGGCGACCGTCCGCGTCCTCCGCTTGATATTTAAAAATAGGCATAAGAATTCTCGGTTATTCTTTAACTCTCAACCACTCTCAAAACTTCTTCCCAGGAAGTTTGTCCTTGCAAAACCTTTAACACTCCGTCCTGCTTGATGGATAAAAATTCTTCGGTTTTTTTCACCGCTTCAATATTCAAATTTTGATCGCCGTTATTGATTAACTCCCGCAAAGCGTCGTTGATTTCAATCACTTCGGCGATGGCGACACGATCGGAATAGCCGGTATTCTCGCAACGAGGACAACCGACCGCTTGGAAAATTTTATATTTGGCGAGCGCTTGTTCCGGCGTACTAAACTCCGACAATTCCTGTTTAATGACCTCCGCCGGCGCATTTTGCAATTCGGCGGTCATCTCGGCGATGGCATCGGGAGACAATTTGGTTTCTTTTTTGCAGTGCGGACAAAGTCGGCGCGCCAAACGTTGAGCGATTACGGTTTTCAAGGTGGAAGCCAATAAAAATCTCTCGATTTTCATATCCAACAAACGAAACACCGCTCCCAAAGCGTCATTGGTGTGCAGAGTGGATAAAACCAAGTGCCCGGTCAAAGAAGAATGAATGGACAATTCGGCGGTTTCTTCGTCGCGAATTTCTCCCACCATGATAATATTGGGATCTTGACGCAAAATGGACCGCAAACCGCTGGCGAAAGAAAACCCGATTTTCGGCCGCACTTGCGATTGGTTGATGCCCTTGATTTCGTATTCAATCGGATCCTCCAAGGTGGAAATATTGACTCCCTCCTGATTCAAAATATTCAACATGGCGTACAAAGTGGTGGTTTTACCGGAACCGGTCGGCCCGGTAACCAAAAAGATGCCGCTGGTTTTCTTACTGCCCTCTTCAATCCGGCGCAAAGCCAATTTATTGAAACCCAATTGCTCCAAACTGGGCGCGCCCTTGGAAGTGTCCAAAATTCTCATCACCACTTTTTCCCGATTGACCAACGGCAAAGTGGAAATACGAAAATCAACTTCGCGATTATTGACCACCAAACGAATGCGGCCGTCTTGCGGAATGCGGGTTTCGTCCAATTTCAATTTGGCCAAGACTTTAATACGCGCGATAATGGCGTTATGAACGGATTTCGGCAAACTCAAAGAAGTGTGCAAAATGCCGTCGATGCGATAACGAACGCGGCTGTCGTTGGCATACGGTTCAATATGAATATCGGAAGCGCGCGCTTCCACGGCATGACGAATGATTACGGAGACGATGCGGGAAACCGGCGCGCTGTTGATATCTTCGGCGCTCACCTCTTCGCTGTCCGTTTTGACTGTCACCAATTCCTCCCCTTCTTCCTTGGCTTTGACTTCCAAGGCACTGGAAATTTCCTGTTCAATCTTTTGATACTGCTTGAAAACTTTCTGCCAACCGGCGGCGGAAACCAAAAAATATTTCACTTGCGACTTGTCGTCGGCCGTCAAAAAATTGATCGCCTCCATAGCCTTCAAATTCGGCTCCACCAAACCGATTTTCAAAACTTTTTCCTCCCGACCGAAACAGACGATTTTGTAAGTCTTGGCAATTTCCTCCGGCAAGAAATTGAGAATCGCTTCCGGCACTTCTTCGTTGGTCAAATTATAATAAGGCAAATTAAAAACCTCCGCCCGAAATTCCGTCAATTTTTCTTCGTCAATGATTTTCTGACCGACCAAAAAAGAGCTCAAGCTCTCTTTGTTTTTGAGAATGAGCTTTTTAATCTCCGCCGCTTTATCGGCGCTAATGATTTTTTTGGCCTGCAACAGGCTCAACAGTTGTTCATTTTTATCCATGATAGTGGTGAAAATTATCCTCAAATGCCGACTTTTTATTTTTCCCGAAAAAACAAGGAATTATTGCCTTGCACGCAACGGCGCGGCGCGACCGCCGCCTCGGTACCGGAAGCGCTGGTAACCAAGGGAGTAACCGCCACTCCCGACCCGACCGCCGACGTACCGAGTCGATTGCAAATATCGTCAAAATCGAAATCAATCACGTTATTGGTCAGTCCCAAAAACTGCGGCAATTTCAAAACCGTCAAATCCAAAGCTTCTCCGGCAGGAATCACAATGGATTGCGCCGACGGCGTCAGCGGTTCAATCAATCCGGATCGCTCGCGCAACCAATCCAGGGCTTGCAAGCGGAAAATAAACAACGCCAAACCGCCCAAGATCATCAGGCTAAGAAAGAAAATAAGCATGGCGCGATAGCTGTTTTTCATAATGCTAAAAAGACGCTTGATAAAAATAAGTGGTCAAAAAAATGGTGGCGCTGTCTTCCGACGGCGAAAACTCCACGGCGCTAATGTCAAACAGGCGCAAATTATTTTCCAAAATGCGCAATAATTTTTTAAAATTTCCGTAATCGACCGCCATCACTTCCAGGGAAAGATTAATCGTGCCGACTTTTTTGTCGGTCACACTGATAATGGAAGGACTGGTCGGCGGCGGCGGCACGCCTTCCACCGGTTGATCGATTTGAATGTTGGTCACCAGCCAACCGCCCCGACTGACGATTTCCGCCAATTCGCCGAACAATCTTTCCCGAGCATAGTTATCGGGCAAAACGCTGTTGAATTTTACCAAATCGGCCGGACTGATTTTTTTATATACCTCGGCGATAGCCTGCAGGCTGGCCAGTTTTTTCTGCTGATTCTCGTAAAGCCGCCGTTGTTCTTCAATATTCATCAAGATGGCCGCTTCCGTCGCTCTGAATTTCGGCCCCAAAAAAGCGAAATAAGCGACCGCCAAAAACAAAATCAAGACGCCGGCCAAAATGGCGTTGAAATAATTGTTCAGGAAAAAATTGCGGGAATTTTGATTTTTAAAATTATGGCTGACCATACTTATTTTTGAAAAATTTCCGGATTAACTTTTAACGACAAATCAAAACTGATTTCATTGCTTTGACCGCCGTCCACGTTTTTCTCGGCCTCCGCCAATTCCACCGTCGCCTGTCGCGTCAAGGGGTCGTTCAAAAACGCTTTGACCTGCCAGGAAACATCGGCAAAAGAAGAGGCCTTGGCGCCCAGATTATAAGTGCCGCTCAAATCGCCGCTGAATTCGCTATATTGAACGGTGCTGAGAGTATTGCGCTCCAACCAGCTGAAAAAGTTGGTCCAATAGACATGATTGGACAATAAATTGGAAAAAGCGACCGATTTTTCCTTATAGGCGACCGCCGCTTCGGCCTGTTCCTTAAACCGTCCGACCTCTCGATTGATTTCCGCCACGCTCTCGTTTAAAGCTTGCGCTTGGGCGATTTCTTGTTTTTCCCACCAATTCAAACCAAGATAAATTTCCATGACAAACAAGCCGGCCAAAAACAAAACCACCACCAAAATGAGAATGCTTCGATTCCAATCAAAGAAAATTCTGGCTTCGTCTTTAATAAGATTAACTTCCAAAATTTTCGGATTTTGCAAATATTTTTTTCGGCTGTCTTCTTTTCGGGATGTCTTCTTCTTAAATGAAAACATGAAATTTTAATTATTCTATTTCTCTCATGGCCAGTCCGATGGCCACGGCCAAACGCGGACCGACTTCGCTCAAAACCGGCTTCAACTCCGCCGGATAATGAATGCGATTCCAGGGATCGCCAATAATCACTTTCAAATTCAAGCGAGAAGAAAGATATTCGGCCAAATTCAAAAGTAAAGCTCCGCCGCCTGATAAGACCACTTTTTCCACTTCGCCGCTGTTTTGCGAGCGAAAAAAATCCAACATATATTGCATCTCGGTCACGATCGGTTCCAAAACTTTGACCAAAAACTGCGGCACTTCTTCTTGAGCGTCAGCGCTCAAAGCGCCGCTCAAATCACATTTGAATTGTTCGGCTTGCGCATAAGTCAGACCCATCTTTTCCGCCAGGGCCTTGGTCACGGTGGAAGCGCAAACCATCAAACTGCGATTTAAAACCGGAATGCTTTCCTTGACGATGGACAAGTCGGTGCTGTTGGCGCCGATCTCCACGATCATCACCGTGGATTTATCGTCGCCGAGCAAAGAACGGACCAGAGAAAACGTTTCCGTCTCCAAACTGGCCAGACTCAATTTCGTGGCTTTGAAAATATCAATATATTTCCGCACCAACTTTTTCGGACTGCCGGTCAAAAAAACTCGCATATTCCCTTTGGTCGGAATCTTGCCGTCGGCTTCCGGAATAACTTTCCAGTCCAAAGTCATTTCCTCCAAAGGCAAAGGAATAACTTTTTTGGCTTCTTCGTTAATGGCCGCCGCCAAGCCTTTTTTATCGACGTTGGCGATGTTGATGATGGAGGAAAAAACCGCGAAGGTCGGCAAAGAAGCGGTCACTCTTTTGCTGGTAATCCCGGACTCCGTCTTGATTTTGTTGATCGCCCGCGCCAAATAATTGATGTCCGTCATTTTGGTGAAACTGACATCGCTGGTGCTTTCGCTGAAAGCGTAATTGGACAAATAAATATGACGATTTTTTTTCTTCAGCTCCACCATTTTCAAAGAAGCGTCGCCGATATCGATTCCCAAATAAAGATTGTTGCCGCTAAAAGAAAATAGACTCATATATGATATAGAAAAAAATCCAATCAAAATTGAATTATCCCTTAGTTTAGTATATAATAATTATATAATATCTGGAAACATTAAACAAGCATCTATGAACTTCTTCGCTCGCTATAAAAAAGTTTTTCTGATTTTCTTATTTTTGGCCGCCGTGGCTCTCATCGGTTACCTTATTTGGCGCATTTTTTTTAGTCCGCTTCCCGTCACGCCGACCGCCACCACCACTCCCGCCGTTGTCGGCGGCGGCTTGCCGACAGCCGGTCCGGCCGGCGAAAGCGGCATCGGCGGCGGCGGTACCGGAATTCTGCCCGACGGCACTCCGACCGGCGGTGCCCCGAGCTTGAACGAGCCCGATGTTTTGGCGGTTGGCGGTTTAACCAAGACCGGCATCCTGACCGCTTCGCCCGTACTCAACCCGACCCTGGGAGATGACGGCCAAATTCGTTATTACGATCAAGCCGACGGCCGTTTTTACAGAATTGATAAAGACGGAAAAGCCACTTTATTGAGCGATAAAGTCTTCCATGATGTGGCCAATATCGTTTGGGCGCCGACTCAAGATAAAGCGATTCTGGAATATCCGGACGGCAATAAAATTCTCTATAATTTCCAAACCAAAAAACAAGTGACTCTGCCCTCTTACTGGCAAGAATTTTCTTTTTCGCCGAACGGCGGTCAAATCACTTCCGAAAGCATCGGACTGGATCCGGAAAATCGTTGGTTGGTGGTCGCCAACGACGACGGCTCCCAGGCGCGCGCCGTGGAGAACATCGGCACGAACGCCCAAAATGTCTATCCCTCCTGGTCGCCCAACAACCAAACGGTGGCGATGTATACCAAGGGACTGGATTTTAATCGGCAAGAAATATTTTTCATCGGTCTGAACAACGAAAATTTCAAGTCCACGGTTATCGAGGGCCGCGGCCTGCAAACGCAATGGTCCACCAGCGGCGACCGTCTGCTTTATAGCGTTTACAGCACGGCGACGGATTTAAAACCGCGACTCTGGATTGTGGACGCGCAAGGCGATTCCATCAATCAAAATCGCCGCAGTTTCAGTTTGGAGACCTGGGCGGACAAATGCACTTTCGCTTCCAATACCGAAATCTATTGCGCCGTACCGGAAACGCTGGAAAGAGGCGCCGGCCTGTTTCCGGAAATGGCCGATAAAACCAAAGATAATTTATATAAAATAGATTTGGTGACCGGCGCCCGCAAATTGATTGCCGTTCCGGACGGAGCCTATAACATCTCCCAAGTTCTGGTCGGCGAAAATCAAGATTATCTGTACTTCACCGATAAGATCACTCAACAAATTTACGAGATAAGACTGAAATAGCATGCGCAAATCTTTTTTGTTGGATTTGCTGTTTCCCGTCAAATGCCTGGCCTGCGGCCAAGAAGGCGCTTGGTTATGCGAAAGCTGTTTTCGGAAATTGAAATTCGGCGCGCCGGAAACAAAGCATCGGTTGATCGTTCCCGAGCTGACGGCCATCTTCATCGCCGGCGATTACGACGATCCCTTGTTATCCGAACTGATTAAAAAATTCAAATATAATTTTCTGACCGGCCCGGGAAAAGTTCTGGGGCGGTTTTTAATTTTATTCTGGCAAGGACAGTTGTCCGCAAATCGCAATTTGGCGGTCGCGGAAAAATTTCTTTTGCTGGCCGTTCCCCTTTCCAAAAAACGCCGCCGTTGGCGCGGCTTCAACCAGGCGGAAATTTTGGCGCAAGAATTGGCCGAGAGTTTTTCTTATCCTCTCGGTCAAGAATTGAAACGCATCGGACACCAAAAACCGCAAGCCGAACTGAGCGAACAAGCTCGATTGGCCAATGTGCGCGACGCTTTCGTTTGGACCGGGGCAAGCTTGGCCGGACAGACAATTTTATTGATAGACGATGTGGTGACAACCGGCGCGACCTTAAACGAAGCGGCCAAAGCCCTGAAAGCGGCCGGTGCCGCCGCGGTATACGGACTGGTCTTGGCCAAAGGATAAAAATAAAATTCCGCCCTCCGGCAATTCTTTGTCAATCAATCTCCAGCCAAGAGTGCAGTCGCCCTCTCTTTACAAAAAAAATAAAAAGGCTTATCATTAAATTACCCTCACTAATTGTCGCGCCTACCAAACGCGGTTAGAAAAACAAATTTTCTAAGAAAAATCACTTTTTCCTAAAGTTAAGGTAAATTTTAAAGCGTCCCGCTTCACGGCGGGAAAGCCAGGTGGAACCGCGAGACTGCATATTCGGCGATTAAACGCCCCTAAAAGTCCCGTCCCGGCAACAACAGCTTATTGTTGTTCTTGCCGGGAGGGGATTTTTTTAAATACCGATAATCGAAGACCGATTTTTTGCTGTTTTGAATCACAATTTTATAATTTAACCATAATCATAAATCATATGAACAAGGAAAAAATGCCCGTAGAAACCAAGCGCCATTCCATCGCGCATCTTTTGGCGGCGGCCGTCAAAGAAATTTGGCCGGAGGCGCAATTAAGCATCGGTCCGGCGATCGATAACGGTTTTTACTACGACATCGATTTCGGCGATGTCAAAATAAGCGACGCGAATTTCAAAGAAATAGAAAAAAAGATGGCGCATCTCGCCAAACAAAATCTGAAATTTGAACGTCGCGAAGAAAAAATAGACCTGGCTCTGCAAGCGGCCCAAGACGCGGGCGAAATTTATAAAGCGGAACTGCTGACCGACTTGAAAGCCGGCGGCGAAACGGTGGTGAGCCACTATACCGTCGGCAAATTCACCGATCTCTGTCGCGGCCCGCATGTGAACAACACCAACCAAATCAAACCGGGCAGTTTCAAACTGCATAAACTGGCCGGCGCTTATTGGCGCGGCGACGAAAAAAATAAAATGCTTACCCGGATTTACGGTCTGGCTTTTGACACCAAAGAAGAATTGGACGATCATTTAAAAATGCTGATAGAAGCGGAAAAACGCGATCATCGCAAATTGGGCAAAGAACTGGATCTCTTTTGCTTTTCCGAATTGGTCGGCGCCGGCTTGCCTCTCTACACGCCAAAAGGCATGGTTATCATCGAAGAATTGAAAAAACATATTGAAGCCGTCTGTCGGAATTACGGTTTTGAAAAAGTGATGACTCCGCATCTGGCGAAAATAGATTTATACGAACTTTCCGGCCACGCCAAAAAATTCAGCGAAGAACTGTTTCACGTTTCTTCCAGCAAGGGCCACGATTTTGTCATGAAACCGGTGCAATGTCCGCACCATACTCAAATCTACGCTTCCCGCCCCCGTTCTTACCGCGATTTGCCGATTCGCTATATGGAATCGGAGAAGCAATATCGGGCGGAAAAAACCGGCGAAGTCGGCGGACTTTCCCGCGTCTATGCCATTACCATTGAAGACGGCCACACTTTTTGCCGCATCGATCAGGTAAAAGAAGAAATAAAAAATCTGGTGAACATCATCAAAGATTTCTATAGCGCCCTGGGTCTTTGGGGACGACATTGGGTTTCCCTGTCCGTCCGCGACTATGCTCATCCGGAAAAATATATCGGCGAAACGGCCGACTGGGATTTATGCGAAAAAATGTTGGCGGAAATCTCCGATGAGTTGAAGCTGGATGCCAAACGCCAAGAAGGCGAAGCCGCCCTCTACGGCCCGAAGCTTGATTTTATGTTCCGCGATTCCTTGGGCAAAGAAATTCAAATTCCGACCGTGCAAATCGATTTTGCCACGCCCAAAAAATTCAATCTCACTTACGCCGATAAAGACGGCACGGCCAAAAATCCGGTAATGGTTCATCGGGCGATTCTCGGTTCTTACGAACGTTTTCTGGCCCTCTTGATAGAACATTTCGCCGGCGCTTTTCCCTTGTGGCTGTCGCCGGTGCAAGTAAAAATCGTTTCCGTGGCCGAAGCCCATTCTCCGGCTTGCACCCGGTTGGCGGCGGAATTAAAAGCGGCCGACATCCGCGTTGAAGTGGACGAGGCCAACGAAACCGTCGGCAATAAAATCAGAAAAGCGGTGGCCGAAAAGGTGCCCTATATGCTGGTTATCGGCGACAAAGAAGCCAATTCTCCGACCCTCGCCGTCCGCGATCGCGGCGCGGCCGACACTCGGGAAATCACCAAAGACAAATTCATCGCCGAAGTGCTGAATAAAATAAAAAACCATCTCTAAGAAATGCTAGAAGAAAAAGTCCGTCTCTAAATTAAATTAAAAACTGCCGTTCCGCGGCAGTTTTTTTATGACTGATATTTTCTGGTTCGTTGAAATCGCCTGTCAGCCACCCGGATATTATTTCCCCACGACCAACATTTCCTTCGTCAAAAGCGGAAACGGCTCATGAAAGCCGGTGGCATAAGGACGAATCGCGCGGAACAAAACATCCGCCGAATAGCGATAATCTTCTCCCCGGCGCGTGCCGGGATCGTTGGTGATAAATTCCGCAGTTTCGTAATCGTAGCCTTTAATCAAAATCATGTGCCGTTCCGGTCCGGGCGGAGTGAAATAAGGGTTGCCCAAGGCTTGACCGTTCAACGGCACCAGAACCAAATGCCCCTTGTCCAATTCGCCTATCATTTCCGCCGTCTCCCTGATCGGCTTGAGCGCCACGTTACCGTGCGAAAAATAATCGCCGAAAATCCACACCAACATATCAAATAAAGCCACATCGCGATCTTCGCCGTAGGTCGCTTTTTCCCAATCCGATAATTTTAAAATCCGGGCGCGCCATTCATAACGGTCAAAACCGGTCTCGCCACGCACCCAGGCCAGAGCCATTAAAGCGGTCGCTTCTTCACAGCCGTCTTCTTGCCTTTGGTCCTGCCATTCGGCCAACGGCGCTTGCGCGGTAAAAGGAACCGCTGCCGACAAATTCGCCGGAAAGGACGAAGCGGCGGACACGCTTAAAAATCCGAACAAGACAAAAAATAAGAAAAAAATTCCTACAGCGGCGACTAAAGATGATAATTTATTTGGTCTCATGCCACAAAAGTTTCTTATGATGTTCAATAATCTCATTAATCGTTCCGTCCTCCGCGTATTGTTGCAACAAATAATCGATTGACGGCAAATATTTGACGAAAGGCGATTTTTTGGACACCGTCAGATAAAAATTTTCCGTACTGACATATTCCGGCAAAATTTCCACCCGATCGACCAACTGCTGTTCGGCCATTAATTTCTCGGCGGAATATAAAGCGTAAACAAAATAATCCGCTTGCTCCGTTTCCAACAGCCCGACCGCTTCTTCGGCCGTGCCGACGACTTGAACGGTCAAATTTTCCAAAATATAGGTATCAAATTGTTGTCCGTAACTGTCGCCGACGGTAACCACGCCTTTTTTGCCGATTAAATCGCTCCAGACTTCATAGGAAAAAGCCTTTCCTTTTTTGACGACCAAAACAATCGGATCAACCGTGTAAGGGATGGAATAATCCATATAGGTTTCCCGTTCGGTCGTTTTGTAAGCGGCCACCAGAAAATCCACTTCTCCGCTTCGCGTTTTCGCTTGGGCCACATCCCAAGAACCGACATATTTAAAATCGGTAATCAAACCCAGCTCCGCCAACACCCGGGAAATAATTTCCGGACCGGCGCCGACAATCTTATCGCCCGCCTGATACATAATCGGCGGCCATTCCGGATGTCCGGAAATAATCGCCGACTGGTTCAGAGGTCTATTTTGAAAATAATAAACCGCCAGAAAAATGAAAGTAGCCAAAAAAACAATGCTAAAGACGATAAAAGCCGCCCGCCCGATTTGTTTCCACATAATTTTCATATAATTATTCGCTAGTTTTATCAACGATGATAAGCAAATTCAAAGTCTCGCCCCGAGGACGCTCGTGCATCGTTCCGTCCCGGGATTGATATAAATAATTGACCGGAAAATCTTTCTTCAAATAATCAAAGTGCCGCTCGTCCAAGTCAAAATGCACATGATGCTTATTTCTGCCGGCCGACTCTCGATACGGCACACTGCACAGCAATTTTTTACCGGCCAACGACAATAATTTATTGACACAATCGGCCACGGCTAAATTTATATGTTCTATCGTCTCAAAAGAAACGACGACATCAGCCGTACCTTGAAAATCGGCGATATCCGATTTCACAAAATCAATATTGTCTCTTGTTTTATAATGTTTATTCGCATATTGAATGGCCTCCGAAGAAATGTCCGCACCGACGACAGACCGACAAGAATCGGCCAGCAAGAGGGTGCCGTAACCGGTGCCGCAGGCGATATCAATGACAGTATCGTGTTGAGAAATCAGTTTTTGCGCCCAATGATAACGGGCTTCCTGGTGATAATCGTTGATACAAAATTTTCCCAGGATATTCGGATCATATCTTTCGCCGTTGTTCAACGCATTATGTTTGATAATATTACAAAACTTATAAAACCAATAAGCGATGGTCTTCGGATTATTCTTCAACATCATAAATTTTTCCGACAAATATTTTTTCATGTCCGTCGCCAACGCGTTTTAAAATCTCATATCCCGACAATAATGATTATACCATATCGCCCGCAATCTCCCAATCAGCTAATTCTTCGCTAAAACAGCCCCGAAAGGGGCTGTCGGTAAACTGCGGAGAGGGTGGGGCGCACCGGGAACGGCGCTTGATAACTCCCTGCTGACCTCTTTGTTTAAGAAGAATATAACTGGCTGTGCGTGCCAATGGCTACAAAATAAATAATTTGGCCTTCTGCTACTTCTTCAAAAATAGCCCGCCAGTCACCATTAATATTAATACTCCGATAATTTCGGAGTTCGCCAACCAAGGGATGATTATTCAATATAGAATTATAAGGATCATTAATAAAAATATCTAATCTTGCCTTAAAATTAGTTTTTACATTGACCGGACATTTTTTAAATTCCTTAATAAATTTTTTGGAATATTCAATCTGCATAAATTATTTACTATCCAAAAAACTAATGGCGGCCCGGTTATTTTTAAAAGAATAAAAATTACCCGCCCTTCTCTCATCTCTTGATTCTTTTATGGAAGACAATAAATAATCACTCGGTGTGTCTTCATTTAAAGTAAATAAAACCGCTTTATTGCGAATAAGTTGTTTTAGAAACCCATTAATTGCCCCACTTAAACTTAAGCCTAAATCAGCGGCTATTTTTTGAGCCTCTTTTTTTATTTTGATATCTGTTTTTATGTTGATAACTGTTGAGTTCATATTTTTATTATTTATAAATTAATGTATACATTGTATATACTTAGTATATACGATATTGAAAATTTTGTCAATATGTATTAGTTCAATTTTGGAACTCCGCTATTTTACTTGAGTATTAGATAAAATATTTAAATATCTACATAATAATTATCATGCTCCCCAATCTACTCTGGAACCAAAAAATAAGGCTTAAGGGCTGTATTTTTCTTAATGCGGAGAGGCGAGGATTCTCAAAATAATAGAGTTGGCCGCAGTGGTCATCAACCTTGATTGATAACATATTCACTTTAACTAATTATATTTTAACATATTGATAAATTTATAAAAAATAGCCTCGAATTGCTTATGCAATTCGAGGCTGTATCCGCCAGCCGGCGGACAAAAGGCTAAAGACTGAAGTCTAGAGACTCAAAGAATCAAAAGACTAAGATTTAAAAACTTACGAAACGACGAAAGCAACCCCGTGCCTACGATTCCACTTGCCATCAGGGTTGTCACAGAACGAGCTCAACGAAGAACTATTGAAATCGCGATTAGCGTAGAGCAACGTAGAATCGCCGTCAGAATCTTTAATTGGTTCGTGCATAACAACAATCCAATATAAATCCATAGCTTCCAGCTCTTTGTCAGAGAATCTCTCTCTGATTAAACAGGCCACTTCAGCGTTTGGTGTGGTGAGCTTACGATTTTTAGCATCTTTACGGATGTTTTTAGTGACACGTTCGTTGTCACTAAAAAGGTCGCCCTTCAAAACGGCAATTTTGTAGGTAATGCCACTTGTCGGTTTAAAGTTTTTTGAACGTAGAACACTTTTAGCGTAATCGCCGACTCGAAAACTTTTACTTTCCAAACGAGAGATCCATTCTTCACCGGTGGTGCCATCTGAAGTTACCGAGAAACGGATAACGCTGTCTTTTTCAGTCCACTTCGGTTTGATAACTGAAATTTGTACTTCTCCGGCGTTTACCATGCGAATGGCTTCATTAGGGTCATCAATCCCTGTTTGTTTCATGATGTTGTTTACTAAGGCATTTAATTTGCCTGTTTCAACGTTCTGGATAGTAAATAAATATTTTTCCATGATTATTTCTCCTTGCGCTACATTGCGCTGTTTTACTTTCCTCAACTCCGAGGCGGAACTGATAACCATTTTGGTCACAGCCAGGAAACGACTATCCGCCAACCGGCGGATTAACCATCTTTTGGCTGTGACCAATTTCGCAAATTAATTTTTAAAGGTCAATAATTATAAAATATTATATCATATAAATTATATTCTGTCAACTCAGAGAGGGCTGAACAGGTTCGAGCTTTTTATTATTACGCCAATATTAAATAAATTAATATAATATCTTTCTGCGGAGAGGTGGGGATTATCGCGCTCGCTTTTTGCCATAATGCAAAAAGCTCTCCGCCTCCGCCAGTTGGCGGATGGCGGACAGTTCAAATCCCTTTCATCTTTTACGCATACAAAAATATAACCCTTCTGGGTTGTATTTTTGTATGCGGGGTATTAGGGACTATATCCGAACTGAAATGAAACAAAATACCAATAAACTTATTCAATCCCTCTAACTTCTTGCCAGAACCTCTTAAAATAGGTGACCATAAAATCATGTCTTGCTTTAGCTATTTTTTTTCCGGTTTTTGTTAGTGTTTTATTCTTTATATTTTTTAACTTGAACTCATATTCCATGATAGCCGTATCGTCAACAGTATAAGCCTTGTCTTTCTTTAACTTAACTAGTCTCTTCTCATTTCCGGTATATAGAGCGTGTCGTAGATAGCCGGCAAATAAAAAATCACGACCGATACCAACTGCCCCAATAGAGTCTAATTTATCCGCATCAAACAATACTTTAGCTTCAATCGTTTTAGGAATATTATTGTTCCTGTATCTGTGGCTAATAATACAATGGAGAATATTATCCATTGTATTTTGATCTAATTTATATCTTTGTAAAATCTTATTAGCCATTTCAGCTCCCTTTTCAGCGTGACAAAATTTTCCCCGGCTAGCCATTTCCTCCTTACGACCAATATCATGTAATAGACAAGCTGCCATCAAAACAGATAAATCCGCTTTTTCTTTCCGACCGATATTCATAGCCAAACTACAAACACGCTCGACGTGAGTCCAATCGTGACAACCGTTAGCACCAACAAAAAATTTCTTAGCTTCTTTTTCTATCTTTTTAATGATTTCTTGACTGATTTTCATATTCTTTAAAACTATTGCTTTTTTGATTTATCTATGCTATCTTAATAATAGAATTTCTATTAAAAAGCACCTCTTAAAGTTTCGTCTTTAAGCGGTGCTTTTTTCTTTAGCTATATATTCAAGCTTATTCCTCAAATTATCCATAAACACGATTTTCTCTTTTGCAGTCTTTTTTAACAATTTTGAGCAATTCTTTACATCAGGACTAATCACTCTAGACAGCTTGCCTTTCTCGTATAAATATTTAACCAAGCAATAAAAGTCGCCATCGCTAGAAACAATAATTGCCTGATCAAAATTATCAAATTCTATCATAGTTTGCAAAACCAAATCAGCATCAACATTGCCCTTGGGCTGTCTTTCTTCATTAGACAAAACAGGTTTAAAAATTAAGATATAACCATCTTTTTGCAGGGATGAATATAAATCCTGATTTTCTGGGATAAATCCGATAAACAAAAATGCCTGAGAAACTTTATACTTCTCTTTTAAATAGACACGAAACTTTTTAAAATCAAGCTTCCAATTTAATTTATTAATACCCAGGTTTAAATTCTGGCTATCAATAAAAGCATAGTTGTTTTTGATGTTTTTCTCCATACAAGATTATTTTACCATAAATCTCTGAATCCCAAAAACATACAATTTCGGTTCGAACTTTTTCATGAATGATAAAAAATTAGAAATATTAGCGTTAAAATTGTTATTACCGACAGAAAAAAGCCAAGAATTCTTAAATACCAATTTTCCACGTTCGAACTTTCAAAAGAGCCGATAAAAAAGGACGAAATGAGCTTTTAGGCTCGCTTCGTCCCATTCTGCGGAGAGGCGGGGACGTGATTGAAATGGCATTAAATCAAACTTGCGTCAATTTTTTTTAAATTTTACAATATTCCACAATTTATCTGACTTATTTTTTGAATAATACCCTTATTAGCATCTACTTTTATAAAATCCCCATCTTTCAATATCTGTGTGGCTATTTTAGTACCTATAATACAGGGTTTTTTTATTTCCCTAGAAACAATGGCCGCATGACATAATAGTCCGCCCTCATCGGTTATTATGGCTTTTGCTTTTTTCATAGCCGCTAAATAATCCGGTCTGGTCATCGTAGAAACCAGTATATCTCCATCTCTAACTTTATTAATGTCATTGGGGTTAATAACTATTTTAACATAGCCAGAAACGATTCCGGGACAAGCCACCTGACCCTTAATCTCGTGAATATTTTGTTTTTCTTCTTTTTTCACAATTTTATTTTTATCAACGATAATGTTTTTTCCGTCTTGAAAAATGTAAACACAATCCATAATCTTTCTTTGCTCAATAATTTTCTTTATCTTTTCTGAATTTTTAAATAGCTCTATAATTTCTTGATGAAGCAACAGGGAAATATCTTCTAAACTAATTCTATATCTTTTAGCTATTTCGCTCAGAATCCTGCCGTGTTGATAAAAAGATAGTGATCTGAAATGACTTCTATGGTCTTTCAAGAAAAAATGTTGATGAGCATAATCAAGAAATAATTTATCTATTTTTGACCAAGAATGACTCTTGATAAAAGAAATATATCTCTTTTTATTATTTAAAAACTCTTTTTTGGTCTTGTCTATAAATTCTCTTGCCTGTTTACGATTAATCTTTTTTGCTCTATTTTTAAAATAAGCTGAGGAATAGGGTTTTACTATGGCACTATAACAAGGTATATAAGAATATTTAACCCAATGTTTTTTAAGTAATTTTCCCTTGTCGCCATTATCTAAAATAATCTCCATTAAATCTAGTTGCTCTTGAATGATATAATGGGGCTTTTCCAAAGAACTAACTATTTCTAGCCCAATTTTAATATTTACTTTATTTCTTAACAGGATTTCTATTAATTTTTTTTCCGTTATCTCACCCAAAATGAAACCAACCCAAAGAGCGGAGACGTCGGAATCTAAAACTTTAATTGATTTTTTAAATAATAAAAAAAGCTCTTTATCAGAAGCTTGTTTTAAATTAATTTTGCCTATCCCTCCAAAATATTTTTCAATAAATAAAGCTCTTTCAATTACTTTATTATTAATATCTTTGAGAAATTTAGAATTTAAAAAACGATTATCAAAAAAATAATGATTGAATTCTTCCCACTCTTTATTTAAAAAATATCCATCTGCACTATCTTTTTTGATAAAATAAAGTTGGTTATTTATGCCTCGCCCTATTATTGCCTTTAAAGGTTTCCGGCAAGAGATGGAATAAGTCTGAGCCTGGTGAAGGGTGAGCGGTCTGTTAAAAAATTTATACCAATTGTTTAAGTTTATTTTCATATTTGAAATCTGCGGAAAGAGCGGGACGTAGTTGGAATGGTTATAAATAATAAAATAATTTAAGTTTCATTCTCATTTGCCACAAACTTTTTAAAATTTTCTATATCCTGCTCAGATCCTAATATGTGTATTTGTTCTGGATTTCTGACTTTAATTTGGATGCCTTCTTTAGTTACAGTAGAGCTTTCTACACTTGCATCGTATTTGTATATACGGGCACCTTCTGGCGAAAAAGAAGGATTATTGTAGCTTCTATATTCCTTATCATAAATTACTTTTTCCTCAGTGCTATCTTCTGGTTTAGGCATTATTAAAAGAGATTTAATATTTAAAAGCACGTTATTAATAACATCTCCATAAACACCTTGTATAGGGGAATATGAAAAATATGTACCAAACATATTATCTCTAAACTTTTCTATTTTATTAGAGCTTGCATGATAAACAATATCTCTTACTTTACTGTCTGGAAAAATAGTATCTAAATATTCAGAATACTGTTCTTTTGTTCCAATTTCTGCAAGTTCTGGATTTTGCTCAAATGCAAAATCTACCCCTTCTTTAATTTGAGGTTTTTCAATTTTATTTTCTCTTTTTTCTGCATTCTGCGAAGCATTGTTAAGAAATTTTTCCATATTTTACATTTACCTTAATATTAGCATTGCTCGTTCCAAAGTTCAATTCTCCCTACTAAAAACAGCCCCTATTTCAGGGCTATTTACAAACTGCGGAGAGGCGGGGATTATCGCGCTCGCTTTTTGCCGTAATGCAAAAAGCTCACTTGTCCAGAGTTGGCGTCCGGATTGCCATTCAGGGCAATCCGTCCGACGCTCGTCCGCTCGTTCCGGCTTCCGCCCTCACTCGCGTCTCGCTGCCAACTAGTTCGAATCCCTTTCGTCTTTTACGCATACAAAAATACAACCCAAAAGGGTTGTATTTTTGTATGCGGAGAGGCGGGGATTTCCGCCTCGGGTTGCCTTAGCGGCAACCCTCGTTGTCCTGGGCGGACCCGCTAAGTGCTCCTTAAGGTCGCGCTTATCGTCGCTCGTTCTCTCGTCCTCATTCCATTCGGACTCGAGTCTCGCTCGCCGCCTGTTCTCATCCCCGCCTTCTCAGCTTCTAACTAAAAACATACAGCTTGCGCTGTATGTTTTTAGTTAGCGGAGAGGCGGGGATTCGAACCCCGGATAGGAGTTTACACTCCTATAACAGGTTAGCAACCTGCCGCTTTCAACCACTCAGCCACCTCTCCAAGATTAAACCAAAATAAAAAATTGAAATATCAACAACCCGGTTTTTACACCCTAAATATTTCAATCTTCCAACGTTTATGGTATAATCACTATATAAAATATAGTTTAGCTTGTCAAACAAAATATGCCTCAAAATCAGCCAAACAACACCTCTTACATCCGTTGGTCGGTACCGGAATATCGAACGCCGAAACGCGGTCGCAACTGGTATATCTTCGCCGGCCTATTTGTTTTTCTCTGTCTGTTTTTTTCTTTTTTCTCTCTGCAAGCCTGGCGCTTAACCTTCCTCGGCCCTAACTCCAACTTCCTCTTCGCTTTGATTATCGTCATCGCGGCCGCTATCATGATTGTCAATAAAAATCGCCCGCCCCTGATGGTTAATGTCGAGCTCGGCCCGGAAGGCGTCAAAGTCGGACGTCGCTTCTACGATTATGACGATTTCAAAAGCTTCGCCGTGCTTTATAAGCCGAAACAAAGCCTGAAAAATTTGTATTTTGAACGGAAAAGTTCCGCCAGCCAACGTCTGTCTCTCCCTTTGCGCCATCTGGACGCTTTAAATGTCAGAAATTTTTTAATCAAGTATCTGGATGAAGATTTGGAAAGAACTAACCCGCCCTTATCCGAACAGTTGACTAAACTTCTGAAATTATAATAAGATAAAGGAAGTTTTAGCCTTCATCGTTCAACGGATAGGACGCAAGATTGCGGATCTTGAAATCCAGGTTCGATTCCTGGTGGAGGCACTTTTACCGACGACCCTTAAATTTATGGATTTGCATTCACCCATCATCACATTGCCCCGCGTCGGACAAACAACTTATGCGCTTTTGAAAAAGCTGGGTCTGGAAACCGTCCATGACCTGCTTTTTTATTTTCCTTTCCGTTATGACGATTTCTCCCGAAGCGTTTCCATCGCCTCTCTGCAGGCGGACACGACCGCCAATGTCAGCGGCGAAATTGAGCTGATTCAAAACAAAAAAAGTTTCAAACGGCGAATGTCCATTACCGAAGCGTTGATCAAAGACGAAACCGACACGCTGAAAGTCATTTGGTTCAATCAACCCTTTCTGACACGCACGCTCAAGGTCGGCGATAAAATTTCCTTGGCCGGACGAGTCAGTGAAAACTACGGACAATTGGCCATGGTTTCTCCCGTTTATGAAAAAATCTATTCCGACGAGTTGGTCCACACCAGCGGCCTGGTGCCCAATTATCATCTGACGGCCGCTCTGACTCAAAAACAAATTCGTTTTTTAATCAAACAAATAATCTCTCTGGCCGATACGACGGAAGATTGGTTGCCGACGGAAATAAAAAAGCGTCTCAATCTTTTAGACTTGGGTCGGGCTCTGCGTCAAATCCATTTTCCCAAAAATCACGCGGAAGTTTTGACGGCGCAACGCCGACTGGCGTTCACGGAATTATTTCTCCGCCAACTGAAAGCGCAAATGATCAAACGACAACTGCGCGATCGCCGGGCTCTACCGATTAAATTTCAAGAAGCGGCCACCAAAAAATTCGTGGACTCTCTACCTTTTAAACTCACCGACGACCAACGGAAAGCCGCTTGGGAAATTTTGAAAGATTTGGAAAAGTCCGCTCCCATGAGCCGTCTCTTGGAAGGCGATGTCGGCAGCGGCAAAACTTTGGTTGTCATCTTGGCCTTATTGAATACGGCCCTGAACAAGCGTCAATCCGCTTTGATGGTGCCGACGGAAATTCTCGCCCAACAACATTTTCATTCCATTTCCAAGCTATTGGCGGCCTATAATTTCAACATCGCTTTGGCCACACATCACCGTAAAGATAAGGACTGGCAAAACGCCGACATCGTTATCGGCACGCAAGCCTTAATTCAAAAGAACATCAAATTCAAAAATTTGGCTCTGGCCGTCATAGACGAACAACATCGTTTCGGGGTCGCGCAACGCAAAAAAATTCTGGAAGTCGGCCTCACCGACGAGACAACAAAATCCTCGCTGACGCCGCACTTTCTGTCTCTGACCGCCACGCCGATTCCCCGCTCTCTGGCGCTGGCGATTTACGGCGATCTTGATTTATCCGTCATCAATCAATTGCCGACCGGACGCCAACCGATTATCACTAAAATCGTTACCGAAGCCGGTCGATCGGCCGCTTATGATTTTATTCGCGCCCAAATAAAAGCCGGCCGCCAAGCGTTTGTCGTTTGTCCTTTGATTGACGAATCGGACAAACTCGGCGCCAAGTCCGCCAAACAAGAATATGCCAAATTAACCGCCGACATTTTTCCCGAACTCAAAATCGGCCTCTTGCACGGCCGGTTGAAGGCGCCGGAAAAAGAAAAAGTGATGGCTGACTTTTTGGACAATAAACTGCAAGTTTTGGTGACGACGGCGGTCATTGAAGTCGGCGTTGACGTGCCGAACGCGACGATGATGCTGATTGAAGGCGCCGAACGTTTCGGCCTGGCGCAACTTCATCAGTTCCGCGGCCGAGTCGGTCGCGGCGGTCATCAATCCCACTGTTTTGTTTTCCCCTCCCGGGAAGAAATAAGCAATCTGCAAACCATTGAACGCCTGGAAGCTCTCACCAGACATCGCGACGGCTGGGAATTGGCGAAAATAGATTTAAAACTGCGCGGCGCCGGCGAATTGTACGGCACGGGCCAAAGCGGTTTTCCGGAACTGCAAATCGCCTCCCTGTTTGACTACGCCAACATCAAAAAAGCGGCCGAAGAAGCCAAACTGCTGATTCATGACGATCCGGAATTGCTAAAATATCCCCGCCTAAAACAACAGCTGGGCAAATGGGAAGAAAATGCTCATTTGGAATAAAAAGTTGGCAAAAAGTTGACAGAATTTTTAATTTATATTATAATTATTTTAATAAAGTCCTTTTTAATCACCAAAAACCTTAATAATGAAGAAAACGACAATAATGGAAGCTCTAAAGAATGGTTCCCGGGTCTTGATAGACTCCAGCCGAGCAATTTATACTGCCGGCGGAACGCTCACTCTTCCCTTTATCTCAAAAACGGCATTTGATTTGGGAAAAAAAGATTTTACTTTTGCGCATTTTCAAAGTTTTGATTTTGTAAACGAAAATGACAAAAAAATCATTACCGATCTGTTCCGCTCCAGACAAAGAGCCGCCGCTCGGATAAAGCGAAAAAAAAGAAAAGAGCTCGGAAAATTTCCCGAGTTATACAACTAAAACAAAAAGCAGTTTATTCAACTGCTTTTTTTCTTATTCCGATATTTTAAGCTTTATTTTATAATCTCCACGAGATCGGCCAAATTTTTGATTTTTAATAACTTCAAGCGACCGCCTTTCACGGCAACATTGGGAATAATTGCGGTCGTGAATCCCAGCCGTTCCGCTTCCTGAAGGCGCTGTTCCAATTTAAAAACATTTCTGACTTCCGCGCCCAAGCCCACTTCGCCCAGAACCAAAGTCTGTCGATTAAAATTCTTGTTCAAATAAGAAGAAATAATCGCCGCGCAAGCGGCCAAGTCCAAAGCCGGATCGCTGATTTTCAAACCGCCCACCACATTCAAAATAATATCCTGACTGGTCAAATTTATCTTGGTGCGTTTGGTAATTACCGCACTCAAAACCTGAAGCCGATTAAGATCATAGCCGCTGGTTTTTCTTTGCGGATAACCGAAAACCGTCTTGGTCGCCAAAGCCTGCAAATCGGCCAGAAAAGGACGCGTTCCTTCCATCACGCAACCGATAACCGACCCGGAAATATTTTCTTGATCGGCTTCCACAAAAACCAGGCTCGGATTTTTTACCTCTTTAAAACCCTGACCGGTCATTTCCAGCACGCCGAGTTCGTTCACCGAACCGAAACGATTTTTCGTCGTCCGCAAAAGACAATAATTATTGTTGGTTTCGTTTTCCAGATATAAAACCGTGTCCACGATGTGCTCCAAAGATTTCGGGCCGGCCACCGTTCCGTCTTTGGTGATGTGCCCGATCAGAAAAACGGCAATATTGTTTTCCTTGGCCAGCTCCAAAAACTTGACGGCCGTCGCCCGAATTTGCGCAATATTGCCCGGTTCGGACGGCACCAGAGCGGAATAAACGGTTTGGATGGAATCAACGATCAAAATCGCCGGTTTTAATTTTAAGGCCGCGGCCACGATTTTTTCCGCATTGGTTTCGGAAATGAATTTCAAATTATCCAAAGAGCAACCCAAGCGATCCAAACGAGCTTTAACCTGAACGGCCGATTCTTCGCCGCTGACATAAATAGTCGCATAATCCCGGCCGACCGCGCCGGCAATCTGCGCCACTAAAGTTGATTTGCCGATACCCGGTTCGCCGCTCAATAAAACCAAAGAACCCGGTACCAAGCCGCCGCCCAACACCCGGTCAATTTCTCCGATATTCGTTTTCAACCGCATTAAAACAACGGCCGGAATAGTCTTTAAATCGATTACTTCAGCGCCGCCCAGCTTTTTGACGGCGGCGTTTTTCTCTGTCCGACTGTCCGTGGTTTGTTCTTTCAAGGTTCCCCAGGAACCGCACTCCGAACAACGCCCACTCCATTTAGGGAATTGGGCGTCGCAATTGGCGCAAACAAAAATTGTCTTAATATTATTGGCCATGTCGGTAATTATCTTCGCTTCCCTATTTTTCCCAATAAACCTCGTCCGCCAACCATTCGTCGTCCTCCAAAACAAAACGCAAATCAATCGTTTGAAAATAAGACGTGCCGCCGTTGATCTCTCCCGTGCTCTCGCGCCGTTCGGTGGCGACGATTACTTGAGCGGTGCCGGAATTTTCATCAAAACTCTTCGCTTCCGCGGTCAGCGCCCGTGTCGTGATACCGTAATATGAGCCGTCATTTTTGGCCTGGCTCTTGAGCGTGGCGACATAAGTGTCCACCCAGGTCGCCAAATCATCGGTCATAAAAATTTTCAAATCAATAAAATTGCCGTAAGCGGATTGATTGGAAAAAGAGCCGAAGCGTTCCGCGAAAGACATGGCCAATTTTTCCAAATCGGCGGCATTGAATTTATGGGCTTTCTCTTGAGAAATATCGTATTCTTGACGATTAAGCGGCTTATCGCTCGGCGTCGTCGTGGCCGGCACGGCGGACGGCAGCTGCGCCGTCGTGGCCGCGGGCAAAGTCTCCGCCGACGGCGTCGTTTCTTTCTTTAAAAAGCCGAAATAAACAATCAGCAAGATAAGGGCCAGACCAAGCAAGATGATTAAAATTCCCAATGTTTTGCGGTTGTTTTGCATACTTTTATATTAAATATTGCGTTTATCGATATCGTCTTAGGCCGCTTCTTCCCGCTGGCTTTCTTCAAATTCCTTTTTCGCTTCTTCCAATTCTAACAATTGCCGCGGATCGGAAGTAATCAATTGATCTTCGGTATAGGAAGCGACCACTTTCATCGCCACATGTTTATTGCCGGCGAAAAAAATGCCCTCGCCGATTCCGCATTCCAACAACAAGTATTTTTCTCCTTCCGTCAGCAAGAAAGTTTTCTGAATCAGGTCAATCGCCGCCGGCGATTGCTTCAACAAAATCTGCAAAGAGGAGTTGGTGACAATCGCTTGGCCGTAAGGCGAAGTCAAAAAGTCGTTGACGTCCTGCGTGATGGTGGTGACGCCCAAATAGTATTTGCGGCAACGTTTAACCAGCGCAAAAATGAATTTGGCGCTGTCTTCGTGTTGCATCATCCACCAAGCTTCGTCAATAACCAGGATGCGTTTTTTCATTTCGCTTCTGACCACATTCCAAATATAATTGACGATGGTGTAAATGGCAATCGGTCGCAATTCGTCTTCCAAATCCCGCACCGAAAAACAAACCAATTGATTGCTCATGGCCACGTTAGTTTGATTATTGAGCAAACCGGCGAAAGTTCCCTCCGTATATTTTCGCAAACGCAAAGCCAAATCCGCGCCACCCTCCATGCCGTCCAAAATTTGTTCAAAATCCGACATAATCGGCGCTTCAATCTTGGTCAAATCGGAATCCGGCGTGATGTCTTTCTTGGCATAAGTTTCCAACAACGCCCGATCGACGATGGAATCTTCGTCATAACTCAACTTGCCGAGCATCAACCTGACCAAGCCCTTGAGGGTAATGACGGCACTGCGAATAATGTCTTTCGGCTTGGCCTCTCCGCCGATAGAGCGCGGCAAATCGAAAGGATTGATTTTATTTTCCGAAGACAAAGAAATATTGATGTAAGTGCCGCCGACCGCTTCCGCCAAATGCTTGTATTCATATTCCGGATCAATGACAATCACGTCGGTGCCGAGCATCAAAGAACGCAAAATTTCCAATTTAATGGCATAACTTTTGCCGGCGCCGGAAGTGGCGAAAACGACCGAATTGGCGTTCTGAAGAGAAAAGCGATCAAAAAGAATCAAACTATTATTGTGACGATTGATGCCGTATAAAATGCCCCGATCGCTGGTCAATTCGCTGGAGATGAACGGAAAAGACGAGGCAATCGGCGAAGAATTCATGTTAAAAGTGATATACAATTCATCGTCGCCCAAAGGCAAAGTAGAATTGAAACCTTGTTCCGATTGATAATAAACCCGGCGAGAGTAAACCAGGCGCGAACCCAAAATATCTTCCACCGAATCGGACAGACGATCCAGTTCCTCCAGATTTTCCGAATACAAAGTAATATACAAAGCGAATTGAAAAAATTTCTCCGTTCCTTGTGTCAGGGCGTCGCGCAAATATTCAATGTCGCGCAAAGCCGTTTCCCGCAAAGGATCGCGAGCGGCGCCTTTTTCCGCGTCGCTGACAATCTGCGCCTCCAAAGTACCGACTTTGTTTTTCAGTTGTTTTAAAATAATGGCACTCTTGACCGGATAAAAAAACATGGAAACGTCAAAAGTGGAATTCAAATTGATAATCGGCGCGAACCAACCGACGGAAATATAGCGCGGATAGGAAATCACGAATATCGTGCGCAAAAACTGATTGCCCAAACGAAGGAAATTAGATTCCACTTTCAAGCTGGCCGGAGCGATAACATCGCGTACCGACAGAATGCCGCGACGGAAAGCCTTCTCTTCTTCAATCACCTCGCGCGTCAATTCCGGATTTTCCTCGATCAAAGGCCCGCCGGCCGGTTTGGGAACGAGAGTAATCGGCGTTTGTAAAGTGATTTTATTCGGTTGTTCTTCCTTGTTGAAATTAACCATATATATTTATCTTTCCACTCTGATTTTATCCAAGTCCGCCAAATTTTGATTCTTGGCCGTTTCCGGATTGTAAGTCTTATAGTATAACTCGATCAAACTTTGCGTGTCCAAGCGCGCCGTTGCCACGCCCATGGATTCCATGCCGCCCGCGACGCTGTCAATACGCCTGTCCAACATTTCCTGATATTTTTGAAAAGTTTTTTCTTTTAATTTGATAATCGTCGCCGGTCGCAGCGCTTCGGAAAAAAGATTAAAGAAACTCTTATGCTTGTCGGACAAAGGATTGTAAGGCACGATGACATAAAACCGTTTGTTCATGATTTTACCCAAAGAAGTCAGCTCTTTGATGTATTCGATATAATCGGCGGTCTGCACTTTCAACAATTTGTTGATTTGTTCTTTTTCTTTAACCCGCAAATATTCCAAATAATTGTCTATATCCAATTCACGCGATTGAATGACTATTTGCAAAGTGAAACCCAGATTGTTCAAGAAACGAACATAGGAATCAATGACCGCATTTTGTTCGTCTTCGCTCTTCAAAGAAAAGTTAATGCTGGATACCAGAAGCACGGCGCGCAAAGTGCCGTCCTTCATAACCACCGTATTGTCTTTAATCTCCGCAATATCCAAATATTGCTGGGTGGACGAGCTTATTTTATTTTTGGTCTGTTTGTTGGCCATATATTATTCGCCTTTATATCTTCCTTTAGTGTCCACAATCAGCGCCAATTCCGCCAATCGCGAAGTCTTATATTCTTTTTTAGTCTCCGGTTCATAACCGGGCTTGATGATATCCAACTTCTCTTCCTGTTCTATGGCCACCAACCGATTATTCCAAACGCGCAGACCCGGACGACGAACGGTTTGAATGGCATTTAAGACAAACAAATGAAAGGGCTGGCTATTCACTTTAACGAAAGAAAAAACGGCGGCGATTATCGTTATTATAATGGCAATTACCAAAAACAAAGAAAAATCAAACAAGCGATAACTGATGGCCATAATAATGGCGGCGGCCAGAATAATCAAAAATTGCCGAGTGGTCAACGGACCGATAATCTTGCTTTCCACATCCAGAAATTGTGGCACGGTGAACTGTTGCATAGATTAAACAAATGTTAAAACACTAATTTTCCGTTCAAACTGACGACGGCTTCTATTTCTTCCCGGGTTAAATAATCTTGTCCGGATTGACGACGCTTCTCTATCGCTTCTTTCAAGGAAATCCCGGCGACAATCGCTTCTTGCCCGGAACGCAGATATAAACGATTGACCGGGCTTTGTCGCCAAGCGCGAACACCTGCCACCATTTTATCATACCCGTCTTTTTCCAACAATTTTATTTTAGCCAAAACTTTAGCGGTCATCTCCGCCGGTGTCTGTCCTAAATGACGAAAATTAACCACATCCAAAAATTGCAATTCTTCTATCGGTCCCATTACTTTAGGCACCGCTTTGATATCCTGCAGGCGCGGACGAGAAGCCGAGACGACGGGAGCGGGACGAGCAAGCGTCGTTTTCGGAACGACCGGAGCGGACGGTGCCGGCGGAGCGGATTGAGCGACCGATGAGGCAACCGGAATTTTAGACGCAACCGGCACTTTCGGAACAAGCGGCGTTGGCGGAACGGATGAAGCGGATTGAGCAAACGGAGTTTTCGGAGCGATCGGCGCAGATTGAGTCAGCGTCGTTTTTGGAGCGACCGGAGCGGACGGGACAGCCGGAATTTTCGAAACAGACGAAGCCGTCGGAGGAGTCGGAACGGTCGGAGTTTTAGCGACCAACGGCGTGGCCGCTATTTTTGCGGCGGTCAATTTTAATTTCTTTTTGGATGTAAACAGTTTGGCCCAAAAACCAAGCGGTTTCGACGGTTTTACTTTAGCCTTCGTCGGCGTTACCGGAGACGATGGCAGAATTTTTTTAAGCGGTTGGAGCGTTTGTCCTTGCGGAATCGGTCGGAAAGATCTCGTCGGCACAGCCGCCGCCAGCGGCGAAACTGCCGGGGCTGTCGGAGCTGTCGGAGTTACGGAAACTGTGGCGGCCGTCAGCACGGTTTTATCGGCGGGGGTCGCCGCAGTCGGCCGAAGCGGAACCGGAGGTTTAACCGGCGCAACGGATTTGGGCTGAACCGATTGAACTGGCTTAGCGGCAGTCTGTCCGGAAGACGGCAAAATCAATTGTTCTTCCGGCGACGGCAAATCCAATTGTTTTTCTGCGGCCGGCAATTCATGTTTGGTGTCCAATTTTTCCGGCACTTTTATGCGACCATCGGCGATAACTTGTTTAAGATTATATTCTTCCGCCGAACCCCGGCTCGTAGCCGAGATTTTTTCCGCCCCGGCGATAATTTTATCCAAACGACCCGCCGGAACAACCGGCCGAGACGCGGCGGCGGCATCGATTTCCAAACTTTTGAATTGATGACTGTCGCAAATTTTCAATACCCGATTAATTTCCGCGTCGCTTAAACTCAAGCCGCCGTTAACGACCGGCTTGCTTAAAGACGCGCGCGTATCAATCTTACTGCGTACACCGCGCAAATAAATCGCCAAAATATTTTTAAAACGACCCAATAAATCCGCACTCGGCAAAACCAAACCCGCCTCCTTAATCAATAACCCTGCATCTTTATCCAAATCCCAGGCACGTTTGTCGGCCGCCAAGCCAAGGTGATCGGCCGCCACCATAAAAACTTTTTCTTTCAATTCACGAGTCAGATCGGCCGCTTTTTCCGGCGCCAATAAAGCTTCGCCGCTGAAATAAGCCGGCAAATCCTGAAGAGCCATTTCCTTAATCATCACTTTCATGACAACCATCGCCAAATCAACGTGATAGCGGTTTTCCAATTCCGTCAAAGAGGCCATCACCGATGCCGAAGAAACCTTGTCCCGCAAGTCTTTGGACAGGCTATTAAATTTTTGCAAGTAATCAAACATGGACTTTGTCCCTCTGAAAATAAAGGGGTTAATCTCGCCCCGACGACAAAAATAAAAGAAAAAACAGAACGCTTATTCTGCTTCTATTTTAGCATATTTGGCGAAAAAGAGTAAATAAAAACGGCTAGGGATTACGGGCCGCAAACTTTATCTTTTCTTTATCTCTCTTTTGCTATATTGGAGAGACGGAAGGTGTTGCGCCAAGGTCGGCGTCACTGACTGATAATCAAGTGATTCTTTCGAGAATGAGGTTCGAATCCTCCACCTTCCGCCGGTATTGCTTTTTCTTTTCAAATTTGCTATCATATTAGCAGTTATCAGTCAGTGATTCTCGTTATCCGAAATCTAAAAACACCTCTCCTCACGGAGCGGTGTTTTTGTTTTTAAAACCGTTATAAAGTCGTAATCGGCCGGCTTTGAGTGATATAAAATTTATTTTTCACATAAACCCATTCAATATCGCAAGGAAATTTATAATGTTTCTCGATACCGGCGCAAATTTTCGCCAAGGCCACGATTTGCTTGCCGTTTAATTTCTGTCTTTCTCCCTGGGCTTTTGGGATCTTAACCCATTTCGTGCCGCCGCCCGTGCCTTTAACTATTTGGCGTGCTTGCGCCGCGATATTAATGTCAATCAAAGAATAACCGCGCTTAGAAACCACGTAAGAATCCGGGGTAACGGAGCCGGAAACAATCGCTTCGCCCAAACCGTAGCCGGCTTCAATAATCATTTGATTTCTATCCTGCGTTACCGGATGAACGGTAAAGGCGATACCGGAAATTTCCGCCTCCACCATTTTTTGCACCACCACCGCCACGCTCACGGCCGCTTTCAACAGTTTCTTTTCATGACGATAGAAAATCGCTCGCGGCGTAAATAAAGACGACCAACATTTTTTTACATTAATCAATAAAGTTTTTTCGGTCGTATTCAAATAGGTTTCCAATTCTCCGGCCCAGGAAGCCGTGGACGAATCTTCGGCCGTAGCGCTGGAGCGAATGGCGACGAAAGGCGCTTTCAATTTTTTAAATTCCGCCATGATATCTTTGGCCAAATCCGTCGGCATCGGCGCCTTGGCAATCAAATCGCGAATAACATTGGAGTAACGATCCACCAAATTAATATCTTTGTAATTGATTTTCCTTAACTGCGCCGCCACTTCTTGCGTCAAATCCGTTTCCGTTAAAAACCGATCGGCACCGAAATTTTTGCCGCTGTCATTTCGCCGAGCGAGGCTCCTTTACCGCCGGCTTCAAAAACGGATTTTTTGCTGATTTTAGAGAAAGATTTGATAAAAGTTAACGATTGTTTTTTTGGTTTATTTTTGTCTTTCATTTTATTAAAAATTGCTATTTTCCTATTGTAACAACCCGCGCGCCCGGCAATAACTGGATTTGTACTTCTCGGGATGATAAGCTTTCATCCTTTTTATTTTACAACAAAGACGAAATTTAGCAATTTCGTCTTTTAATTTCCGTAAATCAACCTTTTGATCGTAACCGAGACAAATAAGATCCGGACGATATTTTTTCAGCACCGACCAACGATTTTTTAAGCCTCCCAAAACGGCGCGACCATGAAAATTTGACCGACCGTCAACGACCGGACGAGTAATCGTGATATTTGTCTTCATTTTTTTTAACGCCGCCGTCACCTTCCCGGTCCGCGTCTTTTCATCTTCCTGCGCCGCATACCCTTTACTCCGCCAAACATTTTTATCGCGGGCGACAATAACGATTAACTCTATTCGATATTTTGTTTTTTCTTTTTTGACCGTGTCGTTATTGACCGACTTGCTCTTAACCGAAGAACGCTTCATCATTTTCTCGCCAAAAAACCGCGCCTGCCGGAAATAATCTAAATGGCCCGGATGCAAATTATCAAATGTGCCGAAAACCATTACTTTCATAGGACTTTATCTTTTCTTTATCTCGCTTTTGCTATGGGGGTTTTTATTTAGCCCTGTTAATTATCTTCTTCAGCTCCGCCACCTTATCCAATTTCTCCCAGCGAAATTCCGGCCGGCCGAAATGTCCATAAGCCGCCGTCTTTAAAAACACCGGCTTCTTCAATTCCAAATGATCGATAATCGCTTTCGGACGGAAATCAAAAACTTTTCCGATGGCCGCCAAAATATCTTCTTCCGCGTACTTATTGGTGCCGAAAGTATCGATATAAATACCAACCGGTTTAGCGACGCCGATGGCATAAGCGACCTGCAATTCACACCTGTTCGCCAAACCCGCCGCCACCACATTTTTCGCCGCATAACGCGCCATATAAGCGCCGGAACGATCCACTTTGGAAGAATCTTTGCCGGAAAAACAGCCGCCGCCGTGTCGGGCCATGCCACCGTAAGTGTCAACGATAATTTTGCGACCGGTCAAGCCCGTATCCGCCGCCGGTCCGCCATAAGTGAAAGCGCCGGTGGAATTAATGAATACTTTTGTTTTCTTGTCCATTAACTTGCCCAAAATCGGTTTAATCACTTTCGCTAAAATATCGGCCCGCACTTTGGTCAATTTAACTTTTTCACTGTGACAAGCGGCCACCACCACCGTTTCCACGCGCTGGGCGATGCCGTCATGATATTCCACCGTCACTTGGCTCTTGCCGTCCGGACGAAGATAAGGCAAAACTTTTTTCTTGCGCACTGCCGCCAACTTCGCCGTCAATTTATGGGCCAACACTATCGGTAAAGGCATCAATTCTTTAGTCTCGTCCGTCGCATAGCCATACATCAAACCCTGATCGCCGGCGCCCTGTTCTTTAAATTCTCCCGTGCCTTCATCCACTCCCTGGGCGATTTCCGCACTCTGAGCATGCAAAGACGACATGATACCGACACTATCGCAATCAAAACCGGATTCCGCGCCATTATAGCCGATGCTTTTCAAAATTTTGCGCACAGTGTCGTCAACTTGGATATATTCTTTCGTGCGCACTTCGCCGCCGACGACAATCATGCCGTTAGTGGCAAACGATTCCACGGCCGCATGACTCTCCGGATCTTTTTTTAACATTTCATCCAAAATGCCGTCTGAAATTTGATCGCAGACTTTGTCCGGATGTCCTTCGGTCACCGATTCCGAAGTCATTAATTTGATGTTCATATTTTTGGTCCGTTTCGCCGGCAAGCGGAGATAACGGAAATTAATTAGCGAAAATTTAACAACCTTAAGTCCCCAATTCCCAAGAAGCCAAATAAGCAGCCTGTTCTTTGGTCAAGGTATCAATTTTGATTCCTAATGATTTCAATTTCAATCGCGCCACGCGATTTTCCACCGCTTCCGGCACATTATGAACTTTAACCGCCAACTTGCCGGCGTTCTTTACCACATATTCCGAAGCCAAAGCCTGTGTGGAAAAACTCATATCCATCACGCTGGACGGATGACCTTCGGCCGCGGCCAAATTGATCAGTCTTCCCTGTCCCAAAACATAAATCCGTTTTTTGCCGACCAGATATTCGTCCACATTTTTCGTCACGCCATAATTGACGCGACCGGCCATTTTTTTCAAAGCCGGAATATTTATTTCCACGTCAAAATGTCCGGAATTACAAAGCATGGCGCCGTCTTTCATCACTCTAAAATCATCGGCATCAATCACTTTGATATCACCGGTAATCGTACAAAAGACATCGCCGACTTTAGCCGCCTCTTTCATCGGCATCACCCGAAAACCGTCCATGGCCGCTTCCAAAGATTTGATCGGATCTATTTCAGTCACAATCACTTCTGCTCCCATGCCCCGGGCCCGCATCGCAAAGCCGCGTCCGCACCAACCGTAGCCGGCGACCACGATGCATTTCCCGGCAATCAAAATTCCGGTCGCCCGCACGATGCCGTCCAAAGTGGACTGTCCGGTACCATAGCGATTATCAAACAAATTTTTTGTTTTGGCGTCGTTAACGGCAATGACCGGCAATAATAAGCGCCCGTGCGCCGCCAACGCCCGCAAACGAATCACGCCGGTCGTGGTTTCTTCCATACTGCCCAGAATATCCTTGGCCTGATATTTATATTTATTGTGCAAAAGCGAAATCAAATCCGCGCCGTCGTCCATCGTAATTTGCGGTTTGTTTTTTAAAGCCTGATTCAAATGAGCATAATAGGTTTTGGTGTCTTCGCCGTGGACAGCCAGAACTTTCAACCCGTGATTTTTTACCAAAGCAGCCGCAACATCGTCTTGCGTGGATAAAGGATTGGAGGCGACCAAAGTGACGTCCGCACCGCCGGCTTTCAAGGCCAGCATCAAATTGGCCGTTTCCGCGGTGACGTGCATACAAGCGGAAATCCGCTTGCCTTTAAACGGTTTGTTTTTGCTGAACTCCGCCTTCAAACCGGCCAAAACCGGCATATCGCGTCCGGCCCATTGCAAACGCTTTTCTCCCTGAGCCGCCAATTTTAAATCTTTAATGTGATGAATCATATTGACTTTATTGTTAATTATAGTATAATATAAATATTACTACGAAAAAGACCCCTGTGCGGTTCCGTCCGCATCGGGGGCTTTTTCTTTTAAGACGGTTAATCTTTCTCGGTAATTCTCATAATATCTTTTCTTGAGTCCGGCGAGGGTAAAGCTATGTGTCTGCGTGCCGAACTTCTCCACCGTATAGACCGCAACCAGCCCGGCCAATTGCCCGCAAGTTTTTAAATCGCCGCCGGAAAGCAAGCCCTTGATAAAGCCGGCGCGATAAGCGTCGCCGGCACCGGTCGGATCGCAGGTATTTTTCGGCCGCGCCGCCGGAACGATTATTTTTTTCACCTTATCACCGCGTTGATAAATTTCCGAGCCTTCCCCGCCTTTGGTAATCACTAAAATTTCCACGGTTTTAATCAAAGTCTTTAAATCAATTCCCAGCTTATTCTGCGCCAATTTAATTTCGTAATCGTTGCCGATTAAAATTTGAGCGCCTGACAGCGCTTTTTTCAATTCCGCCGGCGAAAAAGCGATTAGAGCCTGGCCGGGATCAAAAATATAAGGGATTCTCTTTTGTTGATACATCGCGGCATAATCCAACATCCGCGCCTTGTCGTCGGGAGAAATAATCGCCCAAGCAATGTTTTTAAAGCCGGCAACCAGCGGCCGAACATAATTTTTCGGCAAAGGACCGGGATAAAAAGCCGTAATCTGATTGTCTTTCCGGTCGGTGATGATATAGGCGGCGGCGGTTTTTTCGCCCGTCATTTTTTTAACGCGGCTCAAATCAATTTTTCGCTTTTTAAGCCAAGTTTCATAAGATGAAAAATCTTCTCCGACCACTCCAAAAATAGTCGGCCGAACGCCGAGCAGACCAAGATTATAAGCAATATTTCCGGCCGTGCCCCCGAAGCTTACTTTAAGGCCGCCGAGGAAAAAGCTGACGTTGAGATTATGAATCTGATCAGGCAAAATATGGTCGCCGAAACAACCCGGAAAATTCATAATTTGATCGTAAGCCAAAGAACCGGAAACAGCTATTTTCAAAGATTTATTTTTTAACATTTTACTATTTTTTAGCTCACGTACTTATTTCGCGCTAAAATACACAAACTATACTTAAATTAATCCCCATTTAAACAAAGTGGCTTGTTCTATTTTTCTAAAAACCAACTGTTCAAATAATATGCCCACCAAAGCAATCATTATTATACCCGAAATAACTTGATCAAATCTGAAGGCCCATTGCGACATCCAAATATATTTGCCCAGGCCGCCGGCCGTCACAACCAACATCTCCGCGCCGATAAGCGACCGCCAAGCAGAGCCAAAGCCGACACGAATACCGCTGAGTATTTGCGGCAAAGCCCCCGGTATTATCACTTTCATTATAGTTTGAAATTTATTTAATTCCAAATTACGCGCTACCAACAACCAATTCCGATTGACGCCTTGGACACCGCCGATAACACTATAAATCATACGCATAAAACTGGAAATAAAAATAACTATCCAAATAGTTTGACGCGTAAATCCGAAAAATAAAATAATCAGCGGCAACCAAGCTAATGACGGCACCAAATTAATCGCCGATAAAAACGGTAAAAATATCTTACGAAAGTTGGAATTAATTCCGACAAATACTCCCAGTATCAAAGCAAAAAATACAGATACAAAAAAAGATGGAAAAATATTTAAAAAACTGTTTAACAATAATTTAATCAAGCTACCATTTTTAATCAACTTTAAAAAAGTGTTTAATGTCTCGTTAGGCGAAGACAGCAACCAAGTGGGGACTATTTGAGTAATATTCAAAGTATACCAAACAATTAAAACAACTAAAAATAACGACCAACCCAAAACAATTTCTTTAATTTTCGGAACCATATATTTCTTCTTGCGCCACCATTAATCTGTTTTCGAATCTTAAATCATAAACATCCTGAATCGATAGCTCCCGTTCTAACATTCCCATTTCTTTGGCTTTTTTAGCCAAATTCATCGTAACATCCGGATCTTGCCAAATCATATTAAGCACTTCTCTGTTATCCCATTGGCTAACGATTTCTTCGGCCGCACGACTCACCGCACCCCCGCTTCCCTTCTTGATGTGATCGGATAGTAATTTTGCCGCTTCAGGCGCATTATCATGAATTAAACGATGAGCATCAATCAAGGCTTCTAAAAAGGCGGCGGTCTCCCCTTCGTGCTGATCAAGAAACTCTGCGTTAACTACGATAGAATTGCGTGGTAAAAATTCTTGATCATACCCTTTTCTATCCCATTCCGGCAAAACCACGACGCCAGACTCAAGTAACTGCTCCGTGTCTTGTTTAGATACAACTACAGCATCAACCGCTTTTTTATCCATCAGCGCGGTAGCTTGATATGCCCTTTCAATATCAACAAAATTTATTTTGCTTACATCAATATTTTCTTTACCCATAACCGATCTGAAAAAAAGATCATTAATTCCACTGGCGTTAACTAAAATATTTTTGCCGTAAAAATTCGTAAGATTATCTAAATTTTCGCCTGGTCTGATCAACACAAAACTCGGTGAAGCGGCAGAAGCGGCAATAATTCTGATCGGCACGCCCTTGGCCATGGCTGTCATGAAATTAGTAAAACTACCGATACCTAAATCAACTTGATTAGCGGCTAAAGCCAACATAACTTCTCGACCGCTTTTAAGCGGAACCATCTGCAACGTTAAACCGTGCGCTTGGAAATATCCTTTCTCATAAGCGACTATAATTGAAGCATTAGTAACGCTTTCCGTATTATATCCAACTCTAATCGTAATGGGACTAGAATCATTCTCTTCCAATAATCCAGAAAAAATAAAATAGCCGCCAATCAATAATACGATTATTCCGACAAATAAACCTGATTTTTTAATAATTTTCATAAATTAATTATTTCTAACTATGGATTAAACGTTCTGAATATTCCCAAAAACTAAGTTATATATCTTTGAAAATTAAATTATTTTTAAAATCATGATTAAAATTATTCTTAAATTCCTTGGCAATTTCCTTTTCAATATCCTTAGCAATTTTCATAAACTTACTGTCATATTGAGGGCGCGGTCGAGGTAAACTTATCTTATAAATTTTTTTAATCCGAGCCGGCGAGCTTGAGAGAAGATAAATAGTATCCGCCAAGACAATGGCCTCATTAATACTATGGGTTACAAAAACAATTGTTTTTTTGGTCTTTTGCCAAATCTTCTCTAAGTTTGCCCTCATATGCTTACGGCTCTGAGAATCCAATGCCGCAAAAGGTTCGTCCATCAGCAAAACCCTCGGATTAGAAATTAAAGCTCGCGCGATAGCTATCCTTTGTTTCATCCCCCCGGAAAGATTATGAGTATACCAATTCTTAAACTTTGTTAATCCTACCATTTTTAAATATTTGTCCGCCAAGACTTTTTTTTGCCGTAGCGATAGCCCGCTTTTTTCTAAACCAAAAATGATATTACTATAAACCGTCATCCAAGGAAATAAAATATAATCCTGAAAAATCAAAATCCGGTCTGTTCCCGGCTTGTTAATCTCTTTATCATCTAATATAATCCGACCGGTCGTGGGCTTTAAAAACCCGGCCACGAGACGTAACAAGACAGTTTTGCCGCAACCGCTCGGGCCTAAAACGCAAGCCAACTCACCATTATGTAAAGAAATATTAATGTTTTTTATCGCCGGAAATTCATTCTTTCCGCCAAAGTTTTTACTGACATTTTCTAACTTCAAAATTTCCTTACTCATACATTATGGCGAAAATTATCGATTTGCCTGGACAGCTATTTTCAAAGATTTATTTTTTAACATCGGATTTTTGCGCCTGTTTTAACTCCGCCGCCTTCAAACGACTGATTTCCTGCTTAATCGCTTTATACTCCAGGCTGGAAGGGGGGTAGTTTTTCAAACTGGTCTCCAATTGAATCAAGGGAGAAACGGAATCGGTCTGAGAGGCTAAAAACTGTTGATTAAAGGCGGATATCGATTGCGGGGTTGTTTCTTCCAATAAAGCCTTCGCGGCGGCTATCTTTTTATTTTCAAGCACCGGATCTAAAACTCCTTTTCTAAAAATATACAATTTTCCGTCTATCTTTATCGGCGGTTCTTCGTCAAACCCTTCCGGCAAATCCGAGGGCAAATTAAGAAAATCATAAATATTAAATAGAGTCATCAACTTTTTATAATCTTCGGGAGAAATATCCTTATTTCCTTTGAAAGAACCGAGATATTGAGCTTTTATCAGATTATCAACTTTATCCAGACCCACTTTGGATACATAATTCTTGACCCAATCCTTCACATATTTTATTTCGTAGTCGGCAGTGATTATTTCATTATTTTCCAACAGAGCTTTCTTTAATTCTTCTTTAAAAACATTGCGATCGTCAATTACTAGTATGCTCAAAATTTTATCGACTATCTTGGCCAGAATATTATAGTCTTCAAGCTTAAACTGAAAACAAAAATTATCTTTAATCAAGCCGATGACTTCCTTGTCGCCCAGTGCCGGCAAACAAACAAACTTTAATTTCAAAACCTCCGATTGATAAAATCTCAATAGCTTTGGCTGAGCTCTAAGCTCATTGATGTTTCTGTCTATAGCTCGACTTAAGAGACGCGAAAGCTCCAATGCCCTGAAGCGATCGTCATTAGTCACAATATAATCACTTATTTCCGGCAACAAATCGGCATAACTCTGCTCCAATATTCTTTTTGATTTATTGGTATCCATAAATTAATTGACGCCTAAATCGTTAACAACATGACTATAACGCGGCTCTATGTCTCCCTTGCCTTTTCCGGCTAAATTTCCAAGGCGGGTTTCCAAGACATCAAGGAGAGACTTGTTGCTATCTTTATTAATTTTACTAAATTCGGTCTCTAGTTTGGGATTGGCCTTGATAGCCTCATAACAGTATTTAGCGGCACTTTCATTCATAGTATTCATTCGACCGTGGCCATGAGCGTTATCCATGCTCTGTAATTTAAGAACTCCGCCGACATTAAGATGAAACTTACCTTCCTTATCGTGATAACCGTAAGCCAAGCGATTGTCTTTGCGGATGCACTCTTCTTGCTGTCGCTTTCCGCTTTCCGTCGTCATGATATCATTATGCTCTAAATCGGTTGTTTCGCGCCATTGACCGTTTTCCATCACATACGCAGAAGTGGCCGCCCAATGACTCGTGGCTTTATTTAGCTCGGCAATCTGACTACCAAGAGAAAAGCCCTCCTGTTGACTGAAACCGGCATAATTATCGGACTTTTTATCCGAAAATTGCCTCATCAAATCCTTCAAACCGATATGATCGGTTCGACCGGCGAGTGGCTGCAAAAATTCATTATCATTTCCATCCTTGGTCATCTTCAAAGTGATAGCCTTGACCATGGTCGTATCGTGACTCTTAATCGCATCTTTTAAAATTCGTCCTAATTCTGTCGGATCGGTAATATCATGAATCTTCGATGACTCTTGAGAAACTAATTTTTGTTCCATCGCCCGAGCCTCAAAAGAATATTCGGGAATATTTCGTTCAATCTTTTTCTTCGCTTTAGCTGCGTTAACGTCAGCTTCTTTTTTGTTGGCTAAAATTTCTTCCTTATCTTTATCGGAATACACTTTTCGTTCTTGGCTCTTATCTTGAACTTGCTTAATAAATTGCTGAACCGGCTTAAGTTCTTCGCCACTTTTTCTAAGATCGCTGATTCGTCCTTCATTCTGTAATCGTTCCTTTTCTAAAGCTTCAATTTTTCCCGTATCTTGAACTCGCGGATCTTTTTTCTTTTCTGCCTCCAATTCTTTATCTATAACATCTATTCTATTACGAGAACCCTTGATGTCCCCAGCAATTTTATCCCTTTTATTCTCTACTTCCTGAACCAATTTAGTTCTTTCATTAACCCCATTGGCGTCTTTCTTGTTTGGATCGGTATTCGCCCATTTTTCTTCAAATTCATATCTACTTTTATCCATCTTAGCCTGCCTCTCCCCTTGAAGACCCTCGTCTTTTAATTTCTGCATTCTCTTACCACCTTTAACGCGTTTCACTATTCCTTTCCAGGTAGTCACTTGATCCCAGGCGTCACCGGCATTACCGGTCATGGCCAAAGCTCCATGGACACGACCACCCTCTTCCATCGCTTTCCTGGCGGCAAGTACTCCTCGACCGTAACGTTTTTCTTGATTTTCTTTCCTCTTGGCTTGTACTACGCCCCAAGATCTTTTTAAATTTAAGTCTACACCGGTTTTTTCATGTAATTTATCGGCGCCCCAAGAAAACGGCTGTTTGGCGACGCTCTTAACCCCGGATAAAGCCATGCTCTTTCCCTTATTCAACGCTTCCATCCCCTTCCCGGCCAAAGAGCCGGCTTGACCGCCGATATCCTGAGAAATTTTCAAGCCGCCGATCAACATGCCGATGGCAATAACAAATTTAATCAAAGCGCCGGGAGTGGAGGCTTGCGTTCCGGCCAAAGCCGCCGACGAAGTGGCCGAAGAATCTAACTCCGCGCCCTGAATTATCGCTGCGGTTTCATCCGTAATGGTCGCTCCGCTAATGTCCGCCAATTGTGCGGTATTGATGGAATTTCCGGTTTGCAAAGCGGCGAAAGACAACCAGATAAAAAAAGCCAGAACCGGGCCGACAATCAGATTTTTGGTAAATTCGCTCCACCATTGCGAAGCATATTTTTCTCCGCCCGGGAAAGCTGACAGCAAATAAGCGAGCGGCGACAAAACGACATAAATCCAAATCATCACCAAACGCATCACCAGAATCATCATCATCGTCGTAATCACAATCAGAGCGACGATCATATAAATCAAACCCAAAACATAGGCGCCGACTATCGCCCAAAAACCGAGATCCGCACTACCTTTAGCCATGGTGACTATTCCGTCTATGCCCAAAATGTCGGTCATATTGGCGCCGCCGACGTCCTTGAACGCATTGACAAAAGTAATCATGACCACCTGCGCGACATCAATCAACAGACCGCAAATCGTTTTGGAAAAATTAATCAAAATCGCCATCAGCACCAGTTTCGGCAACCACTTCTTATAACTATAATTTTCCAAATGCAGAATCGTGCCGAAAGCGATAATCATCAAAATGACGATAAAAAACATGTTGCAAATATCCCGCACTATCACCCAGCCCAACACGACGACCTGCGAATCAATAAAATGCTGATAACCGGCGATTGAAATCAATACCTTGATTACCAAAATAAGAATCAAGCCCAAAGCGCTGATAAATATATTAATGATGCTGCCCACCATCTCCCCCGCCCAATCAGCGGCCGTCGCCGAGACACTCGGCCCAAACAAAAAAATCCCGGCCACCAATATCAGCGGCAAAGAAAAGGCTAATAATTTTTTGCTGTTTATCTTACGCATGAGAATTCTCCGAATAGACGATAAAATATAAAATCTATTTATTTCCCGTTATGATACCCCAGAAACTGGGCAAAAGATGCTTGATGGCCTCCAAAGGATTGGCAATGACATTCAACATCATCGCCACCACGGAAAAAGCGGCAATCACAATGAACAAACATCCTAAATTACAGCAAGCCAAACCCATAGGCTCAACCGTACCGATTATTTTTCCCTGATTCTTGGCTTTTTCAACCTGTGCCGACACTATATTGTCATCCAACCATTCGGCTCCCAATTTACAAAAAAACTTATTACCGAAAACCGCTCCCAAAAAAACATGAACATCAATCCAAATCAAAGTCAATCCGAAACTGTCGACAAGATGCAACCAAGCTTGCCGCAAAAGTTTGCCGGTAGCACGGTTGGCCGACGTGCCCGCGGTCGCCGTTTTATTTTCCTCATTCAAAGCGGCTTTGGCCCTTTGTCTTTTGGCCGTCTGCGCCGCCTCCCGTAAAGTGCGCGGTTCGGCCGCTTGTGCGGTCTGATCGCGACGCGCTTGTTGACGCGCTTGATTCAAAGACTCCGCGCGCTCGGCCGACTTTTTTTGTTTCGTGTCCGGCAGTTTTAACAACTGTTCATCAAGACTCATAACCGTTAAAATATTTGCGCTTTATTTTAAAATTATACCTTATTTAAAATAATTTTAACAGTTTCTTACCGCGATAATTAAAGAATAAAAGAGCTCGGTCGACAATCTTATTTTACTATAAAATCACGATAAAAGCAAAATGGAAAAACAGTAAAATTGCCCATTTTTTGGCAAAAATACAATATACATTGACAAATATACAGACTTATGATATAATATTAACAGATAATTCGTTCTTTAATCTGTTCTTTTAAAAACTTAAACTATATAAACAATGAAAAAAATTCTGATTCTGATGCTGATCGCTATGGCAGCCATAGTAACATCATGCGAAAAAGACCCCCCGGTTATCATTGAGCCCGATCCTGACCCGACGGAGCAATATCCGGATAGCGCCATAATAATCATTCAATTTACGGTACCGCCTTTGGAGGGATATGAAGTTGTCGGAAGTGGCATGGCTTTAATAAATAATGCCATCACCGATATATTAGGGCCTATAAGCATTAGCAATGAATTTAACGGTTCGGATACTATGTCCACACTAGTAATTTCCAAAGACGAGATGGAAAATTTCTTTAATACTCCGGTTGACATAAATTTTGTTGTCGCGGCTCAAAATCGCTCTTCTTATCCCATACAACAACGCGTAATCAATCATCGCTTCTACGATGAAAAAATTACCGATACGCTAACTGTTCATCACCTTGAACTGACCTGGGACTGAAATGACCACAACGTTAATTTTTCTTAAAATCAAAACACAAAAAGCCATTATTTTACATAATGGCTCTTTTTATACCTGAGTAATTTTTAATAACAGATTGAATAATAAGAAATAACCGAATTATGGGCAATCATCCAAATAACATCTCCATCTATCCCAATTGTCTACAATCTTAATTTTGATGATATAAGGTGCATCCCTTTTGATGTAGTAATGATAAAAAGCGTGCGGTGTGGCAATATCCGGACGATGATCTTCGCCGGTAACGGACTGAAGTCCGGAATTATCGCCCCAATCAATCACGATGTGATCCAGCGGCTGTTGTTCTTTATCTACCGTCGTGTTGAAAGACAGCACATAAACGCCGGAACTTTTTACCGTCGCGGAGCCATTGCTTAAAGGCAGACCGTTCATTTTAACATTAGCTATTTGTGGCAGGACACTGCAGAAGCTGTTGGGGTTAACCCGTGAATCGGTAGGAGAGCATAACGACGGATAAGCGTCACTGTCACTACCCCCAACCCAAGTAAAACTAAGATCGGAAGCGGAAGCAGAAGCGGACTGATAACCGGAGCTGGATAAATAACTATAATGAGAATATTGCTTATAGAATATATTCCTTAAAACCTTTTCATTATCTGCTTTAGAATGAGCAATATCTGTCTGTAGCGGCGTCGTCCACAATCTCTGACATACACCATAGTCTCCGCAACTTTTATCGTTTACTTCATAAACGGTCTGAGTCGTGTTCGGATCGTAAATACAGAAAACGTTGAGATTGCCGCTACACTGGCCGATATTGACACAGCCCGCTTCTCCGTAAGAACAGCCATAAGGACGACCGGCCAAAATATCATTGGCCTCGGAATATTGGCTGCGCAAATTAATCGCCGCATGACCGACTAATTGCGTATCGCTCGGCAATATGGCGGCGCCAAAAGGAACGTCTTCGCGATTGCGACCATATTTTAAAATGTTACCGTAATAGGAAAGGAAAAATTGGGGAGTATTATCAAGCGACGAACTCGGCCCCACCCGTTCCACCCAGGCTTTATTGTTCCCTGCGCTGTCCACCAATTGCGTAAAACGATTACACTGAATTTTAAATTGTTTGTCCTCATCATCGGTATCAAAAAATTTTAAAGCACCTTCGTGATTCATGCCGGTCTTAAAAACGGCAATAGGCGGATCATAATTGGTAGACTCATTAATATTATTTACCGTATCATCAGGAGGATCATCGGCAAGATTTGTAACAACTAAACTTCCGCTATATGGCACCCAGGCATAGGCCAAAAACTCAATTTCATCAACACAGGCGGAGGAATCGGCGATGTCCCCCATGTCAATCATATTAGATTGGTTAGCCAAAATAGTCGGACCGGCAATCCGGGTACTAGAATCTCCTTTCGGCACACAATAAAGCACATAGCGTACTTTATTATTACTGCTCACTTCCCGGCTAGATATCAGCTTATAACTGCTGGTATCGACACAATAATCCTCAACAAGAGCATCCTTAAGATAAACATATCTTTCATAATCATCGCTATCGCTGTCACTATGATCACAACCGAACGAAGCCCCCACCCTATTCTTCAAATCCCAACAAGCATTACCGGTGCAATCATCCTTCTCATTATCAAGCCACTTCTTAACCGCCGTGGCCTGTACTTTTTTCACCAACTGAAAATCTCCGTCCGCTTCCGTACAATAATACAAAGGAAATTTACCGTTATACCCGAGCGTTTGACTGGAGCGGCCGGTAAAGCCGAGCTTGTCAACCGGATACCACATGGCGCAAACCTTGGGATTCAAAGGATCATATTGCAGACAATAACCGTACAAACCGTCTTCGACCACATTATTATTGAAAGACGTGCAAGTCAAACTGGTGGAATTCGGATAAAGACGACAATCTTTAGCCACATAATCAAAAGCCTCGTTGCCGGTATTCGCAATCTGCAGAACCGGCTCAATATTGATATCGTCAAAATAAACGGTCGTGTCAGAACTTAACACGATTTTGATATTGCGATGTGCACCGGTATTCAAGCGATGAACTTTACGCTCCCACCCGTTTCGGGCACTATCAATAAATTCGGCGATTACCGCCTCGCTATCAGCATCTTGAATAGTCACTGTCGCCGATAAAACAGTCCCCTTGGTATTTAACAAATAATTAAGGTAATAATAACTTCCCTCTTCAACCAGAAGAGATGAACCGACTGTCACTTGCGTTTTGGCCGGTACTCCGAGATAGCCTCGGCCGTGTGCCGGATAATCGGTCGGCGCCTCGACAGGCTCCAAAACAAATAGACCATTGGGCGCACTACCATCGTTAGTTTCAAAATCAAAATGCGCCTCGGTGTCCAAGCCGACTTCTTTCATGTTGCCCAAATAATAGCGATCCAGTAAAGCGTAGCCGGCAGAATTCTTGTCGGTATTGACGTCAAACTGATGTGTCAAAGCCGTTTCCGAAGGGTCAACGAAATGCTGACATTCATTCTTATCGTCCAAACGATCGCACTCGCCGAGCGCGTAGCAAACTTTCTGACCGGCGGCATCCAAGCCGTAAGTGACGCAATCCAACCAAGAAGCACAGACCCTATCCGGCCGAACTTTAATCAACTGATTGGCCGTACACGAACCGGCGACTGTCGAATCGCAAACTTCGGGAGACGCGCCGTCTGCCGTGGCATAGGCGTCCCAACCGGTACTTAAATCGGCCAATCCGGCGGCGCCGTTGATAACGCGCTCGTTAAACAAAACGCAACCGTTATCCAACTTCACCGTCCCGTTACAATCGGTTTTATTGACGCTCTCTTGATGTTGATAATCAATAATCAATTCTTTGACGGTAATGGTTATTCCCGTTTTTCCGCCCGATAAGCGCGCCAAGGAATTATTCAAAGAATTAAAAATAATCGGTTGGCCAAGGCCATCAGATATTTCCAAATTAAGCGTCGCCGTCCCTAAAGTATTATCGGCTAACAAAGGACGAACCGTTTTCGAGAAATCCAATTCCACCATACCGCTGATGGCACTATCGGTATTGGAGCTGACACTGAGGCTATATAGCTTGTTTTGTTTTAACGCAATCACTTGTTGCGTCTCGTTCAAAGAAGTTTTATTCCAGCTATTGCCGCTAGTATTGCCCCAACCCTCGGCCACTTCATTCGTCAATTGATAACTCGGATTGGCGACACTATTAACGGAAAACTGGCTGACCGGATCAATATATTCACTGCAACCGGCCGCGGCCGGTTCGCATAAACCGACAGCTTGATCGGGAGTCGGAATTTGATTGCCGCTTCCTCCCCAGCCGATAGTTTTGAAATAAGAAACCGAGCAAGGATAATCATTGTTATCTATCACGCAGGCCTTGTCGCCGCAATCGGTGTTGCCGGCACAAATCGCCGTACCGCTCTCCGCTCCGTTAATCGTTCCGTCGCCGTTAGAATCGCAACGCTTGACCGGAACTTTATACCAAGCTTTGCCGGAAATATTCGGATCTCGACTGGTACGATATAGACAGGCGTCAAAACCCGGATTTTTGAAATAAGAACTGTCGCCCCGGGCATCTCGCCATTCTTCACAGCCGACATCCTCCGGACCGCAAAGAATTTGTTCATACTGATTCGGATTGTTTCTCTTGAACACGTCGGACCAAGCCGTAATTTGCGAACTTACTTGACCTTCGCCCAAACGACTGCAACCCAAATCGGCGGCATGACATTGACGCGAAGGATCATAAACGGCATACACGGCGCTGTCGGCCGCCACGGCCACGCAATTCTGATCATCGGTATCGCAAGATTCTACGGCGACGCCATTCAGCCAATAAGCTTCATCGGGTGACGTATAATTTTTCGTTTCAATCATCTGTTCGCAACCGACGGCCGAATCCGAACACAGTTGCGTAAATTTACGCAGGTTATGCTTTAAACCGCCGCGATCGGTATACTGAGAACAACCGAGATTATATTCCGATCCTTGATAATCGTCAAAAATGTCATAATAGCAAGTATCCGGAACTTGACTGGATTCTTCAAGCAAATAATAACGATCGGTGATTTCCGACAAAATCAAATTATCAAGATAAAATTCGTCACTGCCGGAAACGGCCAGAATTTCATTTTCGCCGACAGCATGATCCAGCGCCGCTAAATTAACCTGATAAACATTCCATTCGTTGCCGGCTTTCAAAACGAGTGGCGTGGCGGTAAAAGAAGCGACGGCGTCCGTGGCCGGATTCAAGAAATAAATTTGAACACTCGTCTGGTTGGCGGCCCGAGCCAAGAACTTCAGACTATAAGCGGCTTTTTCTCTGACCAAACCGCTTACTTTAATTTGCGCCACCACCTTTTCATTGGCCAAAATTTGTTTAATCAAAGGCGTCTTGACCAGATTCCCTCCCGGATCAACACCGCAACTGGAGATGTCGGTGTATTGCAAAGAATGTCCGTCTTTACTATTAGCAATCGTACTTAAGGCAACGCCGCCGACACAATTAGAATGCCAAGAGCCCAAACCGTTTTCAAAATCATAAGAAGCGATTAAACGAACATTACTGCCGTTATTGCCGTTATATTCGCGACAGCCGTTTTCACTGGCGCGGCAAGTCTGGCCCTCTCCCGGAATGGCCAAATAAGTACAAGCTTTATTGACATTATCCCAGACACCGCCGTTCAAGCAGACATAACAATCGCCCGTGGCCGCATCCCAATAACGGTCATTGCGACCGGCCATGGCGCATTTTCTGGAAGTATTCAAACTGCTGTCAATATTTTTCTCGCTCAGGCGATAAGGGTGGCAATCTTCGGAACAAGTTATCACCCGTGACAATAAATGATAGGCGATTGCTCCGGAAACGTTATAAAACTCGCGGCAATCCGGATTGAAGTCCGGATGATTTACCGGCAAATTATAAATGGTCGCATTGCATAAACTGCTGTCGTCGGCGGTCACTGCCGGTAAACCGGCGGCCGTTTTCTTCAAACTATAAGCTTTCAATTGATAACCGTCGCCGCGTCCCTCCCAAGAATAGAAAGACGCGCAAGCGGTTACGCTCGGTTTAATGCATTGCTTGAGCGAAGTGTAATATTCTTTTTGTTCCCCACCCTGCGTCAAAGCGTCCAAATTGGTAAATTCATTGCAACCGGCCGCTTCCGCTTTACAAACCGTCGCCGTTTCCGGAATCAAATTTTCAACGCGCGGCGAATTGAAATAACTTTCTTTGGTGACATAAACATCGTAATTCAAACATTCTCCCCGACAATAATCGCTGTCCAAGGCTTTGGCCGGCACAGAAAAAATATCATTGACCGAACTGAACAATTCACAACCGACTTCATCTTTATTGCAACGGCGGGCATAATCATCACAAACCGCCGGCGCATCATTTTTCAAACGATAATCTTTGCTGGCGCCGGTCGCATTCACATAACAAATTTCTTCCAAATACGCCGGCAATAATTTTTCATAAACTTGAGCGGGGGCGTCATTGGAATAATATCCGTAAGAATTATAATCGGTATCCCAGCCGCCCACTTCAAATTTAAGATTTTTAATATAAAAAACCACTTGACCGGAACCCGCTCCGCTGATAGTGAAGTTCGGTTCGCTATAAGCCAAATCGGACGGACGAGTGATGGTCAAATGTTGCCAAGAATTTTTGACGGTTGTCGGGGCGATAAAGCCGTCCCCTTCCGGACCGGCAAACAAGCGGACAATATCGGCGTTGGCCAAATAAACATCCACGCTTACCGTATAAGCTTGACCGAAAATCGTTTGAAAATTATCGGGCAAAAGAGAGTGAGCGGCATTGGACACAATATTGGCCGTTGAAGATCTTCCCGACTTGGCCTGAGAAACAACCTTCATGGCCTTGCCGCTCAATCCGCCCGGCGATTTGGCGGCATCAACGACGGTCAATGTCGGCACGGCACTGCCGGAAACATACCAGTCGTGCAACAGGCCGCCGGAGGAAGCATCGTTAATTTCTTCATTGGCAAAATCGGCGTCCTTGACCAAATTGGTTCCCCAAGTCGGCTTAACGCGCATCAACTCCGTACAGCCCTCGTCTTGAGCGCGACAAGTTCCCAAATTCTTGTTCAAATATAAACTGGAAAGACCGTTCCAGGCAATCGTTCCGTCTACGGCATAATCACCGGACAAAGAATATTGCCGACAACCGGAAGTTTCCGGATTGCAAGTTCCATAGTCCAAAGTATTTTCCAAATAAGCGACGGTTTGACCAGAAACGGCATTGGTGAAAGCTTGGCAAGTATTATAAATCGGCTCGCAGGAATCCGCTTCAAAGCTCCAAACTCTTTTCTCTTGATTGCAATAACCGTAGACTTCGCAATCGCCGTTGTCCTTTTCTTTGATACAACTCTGCTCGTCGGCGCAATATTCTTCGGCGCGGAGAATATTCACTTCGCTGGAAATGCCGCCACTGCCGTCGGCCAGCGGAGTAATCGAAGGGGCACCGATAATCTGTGCGCCGACACCTTCCTTGGCGCAATAATTTAACGGCGCTTTCAATACCCAATTAGGATCAATCAATCCCTGACACCAAGCCTGATCGCGTGTATCAAATTCCGAACTGAATTGTGCATAACCGTCCCCGGGATCGAAACAAGAAACTAAATCGTTCAAAGTCGCTTTGACGCTTTTGTTCGCCAAACTGGAAACGGCTTTCTCCCAGCCGACCGGCAAAATGCGATACTTGCGTAAAATGGCAATATTGCGTTCGGTATAGCTGTTATTGTAGCTGTCACCCTTACTGTCAAGCGTAAATTGCCAATCGCCGTGCAAATAACCGTTCTCCAAGGCTTCGGCCACGGTTTGCTTTTCGGAAATTCCTTGCATGAATTTGCTGTCAATCACGCAATCCGTCGGACCGGGATTATCCTTATTTATACAGCTGGATAATTTTACCAAAATATCATAATTAGCCTGCGTATCAAACTTCGGTTGAATCAATTGACGGGTGATTTCTTTGACATTACCAACGCTATATTGGGGAGAGCCTTCTTCGTCCCCGACCAAACCGGCGGTCACGGAGCCGGCGGTTTTGGTTTTCTTGCCCAATTCCTGCATCAAGCGATTGAATCCGGCAATGCTCAATTGATTCAAAAATACATTGGCGGAGTCTACCAAAATATCGCCGGTCAAACGACCGAAATTTGCTTCTTGAATGGCCTGAGCTTGATCCAATTGTCTTTCCGCCTGACCGGGAATGCCGACTATACTGCCGGCGGCATCGGTTACATCCGCCCAACCTTTGTTGACGGTGAATTTCGTGTTGGCATTTTCCGTATCAATAATCGCCTTACTGGATAAATCGGTACGGGCCAACAAATAAATGCCGAGATCGTTGGACACCGGATTGAAAATATTGGAAAAATCGTCAAGATAATCTTTATTTTGCAAATCGGTGATTTTTTTATTGATATCCGTCTGCCAAGTCTTAACCATTTCCGAAGCGGTACAGTTAGGCGCCGGCGCGCGCGTCTGTTCTATCAAACCTAAACTGATTTTCAGTTTCGCCTCCAAGGACGAAGGACTGCAAACGTTAAAAGAAGGAGAGGCTTGCATATCCGATTGTATGCCACCGACTTTACCTGAAGCACAGGCCGTATTTTGCTTATCGCAATTATCAAAACATCCCTGAAGCCTTATTAAGTCGCCGCTAATGGTCTCCTTACAGTTTTCCTGACATTTCTTCAACTCATCTCCGCACTCCATCCCGGCGGTATTCAAATTATTGACAAAGCTTTCCACAAAGGTTCCGGCCGCTTCATCGCCGATTTGCGACATATAGTCGCCGAAGTCCTGCGTGATATACAAAGGTTTTTGTCCACTGCCGGAAGCGGCGATATAATTGGCGGCATCGTAAGCGATTTTGTTGAGCGCCGTACTGAGGGTGCGCTGAAAAGCGATGGAACCAGCTTTTTGCAAAGATCTGGCCACTATTCTTAAAAAAGTATTTTCAATATTAGCAATCGCCTGATTAAGATCGAGCTGAGCTTGCGCCGGTTTGAGCGGCATAACCATCGTCGTCAACAACAAAAAACCCGCTAAAAAAATACCGGTTTTTCCAAGCAGATTGAAATTTTTTTTCTTTTTTGACACCAAAGAAAAATTCATTTATTTATGTTGCTGCTAATCTTGTTCCTGGCTCGCTAAAATATTCCGATAACTGTCCAATAGATCTTCATCACTGATATTTTCCAAATCTTCCGCCCGGGCACCGTTGGCAATCAAAAGTTGGCGGAGAGTATCGGCATCAATCTGCGCGCCTAAAGATTCCAATAAAATATCGGACTCCGTATCCGCCGCGGCGGAATTTTCCGATAAGATAATTCCGGACTGAACGACGGCGGTATTGTCGGGCAGAGCAATTTCCAAGGGCGTATCGCAATTTTGGCCAATCGGACAATTGGGATTGGTCTCTTCATCCAATTCCTCCCGATCGGACGGACCGTCACTGTCCGTATCTTCCAAATACGGCGAGGTTTTGTAAATATAAATTTCGTCGTAATCCGATAAACCGTCGCCGTCCGTATCGCGATTGCTTAAAACCACCAGAGAATCGGATAAAGTCGCCACCGCTTGTCCGGTAGCGGCGTCAAAAGGACGACGAACCTGAGAACGAATTTGCCAAGCGCCGAGAAACAAAATTAAAACCGCCAAAACGGTCAAAATTCCAACCAAAGCTTTTGACCTTGGCGTCGAATTCGGCGGAGTTAAATTATCATTATTCAACTGTGAAAAATTTTTTTCCGGCATAATGTCAAAACAAAACGAACCAGCGTTTTAGTAATTTTATTATACCATAAACGTTCGCAAAGCCGCAAATAATTTTCGCCAATCTTCCACCGATAAAGCTTCCGCGCGGATTCCGACGGGAAAACCTTGTTTGACAAGCAAAGCGGCCATCGTTTCCGACTTGATTCTCAGTCCCGCGGCCAGATTATTTTTCAACATTTTGCGCTTGGAACTGAAGCCGAATTTTATCATTTGAAAAAATTTTTTATTTTCCGCCGACTCGCCGGCGTACAACACGGAGGCGTCTTTAGCGGCGGTCCGGTCATGAACATCCAATCTGATAATCGCACTGTCCACTTCCGGTTCCGGCCAAAAATTTCCGGCTTTGACTTCCCGAATGATTTTCGGAACGGCGTAATATTGGATGGAAACCGCCAAAATACTCATCTCCGGCGGAGCGGCGCAAATTCGTTCGGCCACTTCTTTCTGCAACATCAGCACCAGAGAAACCGGCCGACGATCGACGCTCAAAAACTGACGCAAAAAAATTGAAGTGATGTTATAAGGCAAATTGGCGACAATTTTATATTTTTCCGCGGCCGCCAAATGCGCGGCTAAATTGAATTTTAAAATATCTTCATTAACCACCGTCACGTTATCGAGGTCGGCGGCATCTATGCCGGTTTGCAAATAGGCGGCCAGCTTATCATCCAATTCCACGGCGATAACCCGTCGAACTTTTTTAGCCAACTTGGCGGTCAAAAATCCCAGTCCCGGCCCGATTTCCAAGACCGTATCGGTCGGCTGTAAATCGGCGGCGGCGATTATGCCATCGTAAATCTTGTCGTTGATTAAAAAATTCTGACCCTTGGAGCGGGCCGGTTTGATTTCCAACAGACGGCAAATTTCGTGAGTTTTGGCGGCAAGATCGGACATAATTTATCGGTATTTATCGTTTTTATTATTTAGCTTTTGTTTAACGACTATTTGACGACGATATTCAACAATTTGCCCGGCACAAAAATATTTTTAACAATTTCTTTTCCTGCCAACCATTTGCGGATGTTTTCATTTTCCTGTGCCATTCGCCAAGCCTCTTTTTCGGAAATATCGGCCGCGACTTCCCAAGTCGCCCGTAATTTACCGTTAACTTGAACAATCAAATTGATTGTTTCATCCTTAATCATTTCCCGATCATATTTCGGCCAAGTTGATCGGAAAATACTGGCCGAACCGCCGCTCTTCTCCCATAATTCTTCCGCCAAATGCGGCGCGAAGGGTGCCAAAATCTTTAACACCTGTCGGAATTCCTCGACACCGAACGGCAAACTCCGGTTTTTATTTTTATAATCCGTCAATTCGTTAATTAAAATCATCAAGGCCGAAACCGCGGTGTTAAAATTAAAATTTTCAATATCTTCCCCGACCTTCTTGATGGTTTTGTGCAATAAAGACAATAATTTTTTATTGTCACTCGCAATAATATTTTTCGCCGCCGGCATCGTTTCCGGATCCTCCGCCAAATTCAAAACTTTTTCCAAAAATTTCCGCGTACCGACCAGGCCGGCGGTATTCCAAACGACCGCTTGCTCAAACGGTCCCATGAACATTTCATAAACGCGCAAAGCGTCCGCGCCGAATTTTTCCGCCATGTCATCGGGATTGATAACGTTCCCCCAACGCTTAGACATCTTGCGGCCGTCCGCACCGATAATCAAGCCGACTTGTTTGAATTTAATAAACGGCTCTTCATAATTTATCACACCGAGATCATAAAGCACCTTATGCCAAAAACGGGCATAAATAAGATGACGAGTGGCGTGTTCCGCCCCGCCGACATAAAAATCCACCGGCGACCAATATTTTTCTTTGGCTTTATCCGTTAACTCCCGATCGTTATTCGGATCAATGTAGCGCAGATAATACCAGCAAGACCCGGCCCATTGCGGCATCGTATTGGTTTCGCGTCGCGCCGGCCCGCCGCATTTCGGACATTTAACATTAACCCAATCGTCAATAAGAGCCAAGGGCGACTCGCCCGTACCGGTCGGCTCGTAACTGTCCACTTCCGGCAAGCGCACCGGCAAATCTTTTTCCGGTACCGGCACGACCCCGCACTCGGAACAATGAATCAACGGAATCGGCTCGCCCCAATAACGCTGGCGCGAAAAAACCCAATCTTTAATTTTATAATTTGTTTTTCTCGCTCCCAATTTTTTCTTTTCCAACCAAGCGATCATTTTTTTAACGGCGACAGCGGAAGACAGCCCGGAAAATTCGCCGGAATCTTGCAACAAACCGTTGATGACCACCGTTCGAAATTCCAAACCGTATTTTTCCGCAAATTTATAATCCCGTTCATCATGCGCCGGCACGGCCATAATCGCGCCCGTGCCGTAGGAATTCAAAACATAATCGGCGACAAAAATCGCCACCGGCTCGTTATTGAACGGATTAATCGCCTTCACTCCCTCCAAAATCACGCCGGTTTTTTCCTTGTTCAAATCCGTCCGTTGCAAATCGGTTTTATTTTTTGCGGCGGCAATGTATTCTTCCACCGCCGGCCAATTGCTTATCCGTTTTTTCAATTCATTGATCAGTTTGTGCTCCGGCGCCAAGACCACATAAGTACAACCGAAAATCGTATCCAAACGCGTCGTGAAAACTTTGACGACCGATTCGTCGGCGACGGCTTCGGCCTCAACCCGAAAAATAATTTCCGCCCCCTCGCTCCGTCCGATCCAATTTCTTTGCATTTCTTTGATGGACTCTTCCCAACCGCCAAGTTTTTCCAAATCATTCAACAAACGTTCGGCATATTCGGTGATTCGCAAAACCCATTGACGCAAAGGCCTCTGTTCCACTTCACTGCCGCAACGTTCGCACTTGCCCTCTTCCAAATCTTCATTGGCCAAACCGGTTTGGCAAGAGGGGCACCAATTGATCGGCTCATGCGATTCAAAGGCCAGGCCCTTTTTCCACATCTGCAAAAAAATCCATTGCGTCCAACGATAATATTGCGGGTCGGTCGTGATCACTTCCCTGGCCCAGTCATAAGAAAAACCCAAAACCGCCAATTGTTTTTTAAACGCCGCGATATTGGTCTCGGTCGCTTTTTGCGGATGCAATTTATTCTTGAGCGCATAATTTTCCGCCGGCAAACCGAAGGCGTCAAAACCCATCGGATGCAAAACGTTATAACCTTGCATCATTCTCAGGCGCGCCAAAATATCGGTGGCAATATAGCCTTTCGGGTGACCGACATGCAAACCGACACCGGAGGGATACGGAAACATGTCCAAAACATAATATTTCGGCTTGCTAAAATCCTCACCGGTTTTATATAAACCGGAGTCTGCCCAAATCTCCCGCCATTTTTTTTCTATTTTTTGATGGTTATACATATAAAATAGTTTGCAATCTTTAATCTTTCAATTCTATTCCAATCGGAGCATGGTCCGAACCGGTTATTTTATCTAAAATATAAGCTTTTTTAACGATTCTCTTAAGTTTAGCGGAGACGCAGAAATAGTCAATCCGCCAGCCGATATTCCGGGCCCGGGCGGCGGAACGAAAGCTCCACCAAGAATATTGGATTTTCGAGCCGTTCAAGTCACGAAAGGTATCTATAAAACCGGCGGCAAGAAATTTAGTCATCCAAGTGCGTTCGGCCAGGGTAAAACCGGCGCTGCCTTCATTCTCCCGCGGACGCGCCAAATCAATTTCCTCGTGCGCGACATTAAAATCTCCGGTCACAATAACCGGTTTCTTTTTTTCCAATTTCTTGACATATTTTAACAGCGCTTCGTTAAATTCCAATTTATAATCCAAGCGCGACAATTCATTGTTGGAGTTGGGAAAATAGACATTGACCAAAAAGTATTCGGCCCCCTCCCAGGTCTGCACGCGACCTTCAATATCAAATTTTTTTATTCCCAGACCATTTTGTATTGCTAGCGCTTTTGGCGCCCCCTCTTTGACCAACATGGCCGTACCGCTATAACCCGGGCGAACGGCGGAATTCCAATACTCGGTATAACCGGCGAAATCAAATTCCGTCTGTAAACGCGCCGCATCGGAAATTTTCACTTCTTGCACGCACAAAATATCCGGCCGTTCCCGCTTTAAAAATTCCGCCAAACCTTTTTTGGCCACGGCTCTGATTCCGTTGACATTCCAAGAGATTATTTTCATAAATTATGTTATAATAAAATTATACTTGAAAAAAGCGGTTTTTTCAATTTTATCAAATTTATATGGCTTTAGAAGAACGACTAAAATTCGCGGAAATGAAGGCGCGCCATCAAGGAGCTCTGCGCCCCTGGTATAAAAAATGGTGGGGAGCGCTTATTTTGCTGATTTTGGGCTTATTATTGATATTTTTGGTAGTCGCCGGCTTATACCTCAATGATAAAATCAAACAAATTTTGGCGGAGCGAGAGCAAAATTTTTCGCAACAACAACAGCAAGGCTATTTAAGCGCGGTCAACGGTAACGGCGACAACCATTATCTCGGTACCGCTAAACCGCAGGTCACGATAATCGAATTCGGAGATTTTGCCTGCAGTGTTTGTCGCCAATCGTCGGCGGGCTTCCGAGCGATGGCGGAAAAATACGGCGATCAAGTGAAAATGGTGTGGCGCGATTATCCGGTAGTCAGCCAACATTCCATCATCCTGGCCTTGGCCGCCCGTTGCGCCGGCGATCAGGATAAATTCTGGGAATTTCACGATCGACTGTTCGCCGATCAAGCCGACTTTGCCGGAGCTCCGTCCGACGAGGCTTTCGGCGAATTATTGGACGCCCTGGCCGCGGAACTGAAAATGGATGTCATTAAATTTGACGATTGTCTGAATCAACAAACCTATATCAAACAAATCAACCGAGACTACACGGACGGAGGATTTTTGGAAATAATCGGTACGCCCACTTGGTTCGTCAATGATTACTACAAAATTACCGGCGCTTTGAGCGAAGAAAAACTTGAAGAATTAATTACCGGACTGCTTAAATAATATGGAACAAATCCGCGTTCACGGCCGCGGCGGACAAGGAGTGGTGACCGCCGCCGAATTAATCGCCATCGCCGCTTTTTTTGAAGGACGAGAGGCGCAAGCTTTTCCGAATTTCGGCGTGGAACGCACCGGCGCGCCAATCCAGGCTTTCGCCAGAATCAGCGATCAAGCGATTATCGTCCGCGAACAAATATATCGGCCGACCGTCTTGATAATTCAAGATTCCTCCTTAATCAATACCGCGGATGTTTTTGCCGGCAGTGATAAAAACACTAAAATCATCATCAACGCGCCGGACAGTCATCGCCAAAAACTAAAAACTCCTTCACGACATATTTATTTTTCTCCGGCCACGGCCATCGCGCTGAAAATATTCGGCAAAAATATCGTTAACACCGTTATTTTGGGCGCTTTTGCCCGCTACACCGGTTTAATTTCTTTAGAATCTTTGGAGAAGGCCGTCCGAGTCAAATTCGCTTCCAAGGGGCCGGAAATAATCAAAAAAAATATAATCGCGATTGAACAAGCTTATCGCACCGACTTGTCGCCGGACATCATCAATCAATTAACGGCCGGCCGGGATTAAAAAAATATCGGAGACTAAAAAACACAAAAATTCCCCTGGTCAATATGAAAAAAACGAACATAAAAAATTCCCCTATAAAAACCCCGGCTAAAAAACTGGCCGTCGTCACCGCGCCGAATACCTCTTTGAAAAATAAGACCGGTTCTTGGCGCACTCATCGGCCGGTTTTCGATCATTCTCTTTGCATCGGTTGTTCCTTGTGCTCCAAAATCTGTCCCGAGGGCTGTATCGTCATGGCCAAACAAAAAAAATACGGTCAAAAAATAAAACCGGTCGTTGATTACGATTATTGCAAGGGTTGCGGTCTCTGCGCCAAAGAATGTCCGGTCAAAGCGATAAAAATGGAAAAAGATTATGAATAATAAAAAACAAATCCTGGAAGGATCGCGAGCCATTGCGTTGGCGATAAAAAATATCTCTCCGGCGGTAATTTCCGCTTATCCGATTACGCCGCAAACGCATATCGTGGAAGATTTGGCGAAATTCAAAGCCGACGGCGAAGCGAACTACGAATACCGACGAGCCGAAAGCGAATTCGCCGCCGCTTCCATCGTGCTGGGCGCCAGTGCGACCGGCGCGCGCGTGTACAGCGCCACCAGCTCGCAGGGATTATTGCTGATGACCGAAGTCGTTTATAATATCGCCGGCCTGCGCTTGCCGGTAGTGATGACCTGCGCCAACCGAGCCGTCTCCGGGCCGATTAATATTTGGAACGACCACAGCGATGTCATGAGCATCCGCGATGCCGGCTGGATTCAACTTTTTGCCGCCGATCATCAAGAAGCGGTCAATCAGCACATTTTAGCTTATAAATTGGCGGAAAAATTGAAACTGCCGGTCATGGTCAACGTGGACGGCTTCATCTTGACTCATTCTTACGAACCGGTGTTGATTCCGACCGGACAAAAGATAAAAAAATATCTGCCTACTTATCGTCCGTCCGACGGCACATACCTCAACCCCAAAAATCCCGTCACGCTCGGCGCTTTTTTTACGCCCGACGATTACCTGGAAACTCGTGAAGCCTTGCATAACGATTTGCGAAACAGTTTAGAAACAATCAAAAAAGAATATCAAGTTTTCCAACGCGCTTTCCGGGCGGAAAGCGCCAACGATCGCAATCATAAAAACGACAACGGCCTTTGGACATATTACGGACCGGCTAAACCGAAAACCCTTCTGATAGCCATGGGTTCGGCGGTCGGCACCCTGCGCGAAGCAATCAAGAGCAATCCGACAGTCGGCGTGTTGAAAATAAAAGTCTATCGCCCCTTCCCCGCCGCAGAAATCGCCACCGTCATGGCCCGAGCCAAAAATATCGCCGTCATTGAAAAAGCCGTCAGCCTCGGCCAAGCCGGACCGCTGTATTCCGACATCAAAGCCGGGTTAAAACCGACCGCCATCAAAAATTTAAATATAAAAAACTACATCGTCGGATTGGGCGGCCGGGATTTCACGCAAAAAATGATTGCCGCGATTATCCGGGATTTGCCGCGTAAAAATGAAATTATAAAATTTATCGGGAAAATATGAAAATTCTAAAAATTTTAAAAATCGCGTTCGTCGTCTGTTTCGCTCTGCAAGCCGGAACGGTTCTGATTTTAGCCACCACGCCGCTAGCGGCGCAAGCGGGACTTTTTACAGACCCGAAAGCAATAGATTTCCGTCCGCAAGTATCCATTCCCAACTCGATTTTCACGACCACCGGCGCGGTCAGTAGCGGCTCGGCCGACGAAGACGGCAAATTCCAAAGCAATCTGCTGGCCAATTATATTAAAGCCATCTACGATTACGGCCTGGCCATCTCCGGCATTCTGGCGGCAATCGTTTTAATGGCGGGCGGAGTTTTATGGCTCACCTCGGCCGGCAACGACACCAAAATAACTCAAGCCAAAGAATTGATTTCCGGCAGTGTCATCGGCATTATCATCTTGTCCGGCTCCTGGATTATTTTGAATACGATTAATCCGAATTTATGGAAACTGAAAGAAATCAGTGTCACCGGTATCGCCAAGAGGACCTACTGCTGTGATCCGGATAAAGGATTGGTACCGGCCGGAGAAGATGGCACTTGTGTCCTCGGAGAAAGCTGCCCCATTGATAAAAACTGTCAACAAGTCAACACCAGTTATAAATGCGTCAAACAAGATATTGTGTGTTGCGAATATCCAGGCATACGATACAAAACTTGCTTAAACGACATAAGCCCATCAGAGTGCGATAAATGGCACCGTTCAAATACGAAATTCTTTGGTGGCAGTGAATTTTTTACCTGCACACCACACGAAGGATGTATTGCTACCACGGTCCTTGACTGGGAGTAAATTATTCACCCGCACATTACGCGAAAAGTGCATAGCTAACGATAACGGCGGACAATGGTAAAATTTCCAATCCCTATGACAAAAAAAATAAAAAATAATAAATTCCTCTCCCCGGGACATAATGCCTGTGCCGGTTGCGGGCAATTGTCGGCGGCGCAAGCCGTAATGCGCGGTTTAAATAAAGATGTGATTATCGCCAATGCCACCGGCTGTTTGGAAGTCACCACCACCGCCTATCCGCAAAGCTCTTGGGGATTGCCTTGGATTCATTCCCTGTTTGAAAACGCCGCCGCCGTCGCTTCCGGAATTTTGGCGGCCTTGGCACAGAAAGGCGACACTAAAACCAAGGTCATCGTCCAAGCCGGAGACGGCGGTACTTACGATATCGGTCTCGGCTTAATTAGCGGTATGTGGGAACGAGGCGAAAATATCCTTTATGTTTGCTATGATACCGAAGCCTATTCCAACACCGGCATTCAAGCTTCCGGCGCCACGCCTTACGGCGCTTCCACTACGACCACTCCGGACGGAAATGCCTCCGTCGGTTCCACACAAAGAAAAAAAGATATGCTGGCCATCGCCTTGGCGCACGGCGTCAACTACGCGGCCCAAAGCACGGCCGGTTTTCCCGACGATATTACCGCTAAAGTAAAAGCCGCCTTAGCTGTGGACGGCCCGAGCTATCTGCAAATTCTTGCCCCTTGCATACCGGGTTGGAAAATCAACAATGATGAAGCGGTACTAATGGGCAAACTGGCGGTCGCCACCGGATTGTACCCTCTGTTGGAATATCGGAACGGAAAATTAAGCGCCTCCAGTATCACGGTCGCTTCCCGGAAAGTCGCGGTCAGCGAATATTTAAAAAACCAGGGCCGTTTCCGGCACCTGAAAAATAAAGAAATAAAAATTATTCAAAAATTGGCCGACGATAATTTGAAAAAATACCGTCTCTAAGCCGTCCCTTTGTCCATTGCTTCGTTCGCCAGCCGATCCGCCTCTTCGTTTCGTTCCCGCGGAATATGAGTATAAGTGATTTTTTTAAAACTCAAGGAAAGATTATGCACGATTAAAAACAGAGGCGCCAAGTCTTTGTTTTTTACTTTATACTCGCGCTTCAATTGTTTGACGACCAATTCGCTGTCCAAATAACACTCCAATTCCGCCGCCCCCAAAGAGACGGCTTTTTTTAAAGCGGCGATGAGTGCCTGATATTCGGCCTGATTATTGGTGGCAACGCCCAAGTATTCGGAAACTTCCGCGACCAAACGGCGATCGGCGTCATAAATCACGGCCCCGATTCCGGCCGGACCGGGATTGCCGCGCGCGCCGCCGTCGGTGTAAATGACAAGTTTATTCATAGAAGACATATGCTTTAAATATAAAATTTCCGATTTATTTTATTGATTACTCGCTAGCCTCATATCCACTATCTTCAACTGCACTTCCTTCCGACCGTTAAACTCGTTAATTTCCAAATAATAAACCACGTCCACTTTGTCGCCGTCACGGAAATCTTTATATTCCGCCGCCGCCCCGAAAGCCAACGCCCAAAAAGACGACAGGCGAAATTTAATATGTTGATTGTTCAAACCCATGATGACAATCTCGCCGATTGTCAGGCCGTAAGAAACGAAACGCGGTTGAGGATTATCCTGTCCGAATGGCGCCAACGCGTTAATTTGTCCGATCAAATCCAAAGTGATTTCTTCCGGCTTTAATTCCAAGTCCACTTTTAATTTAGGAATCAAATCCGCCGGGTCCAACTGCTCGGCCGCGGATTTCAATAAGCGTTGTTTAAAATCTGCCAGATTTTTTTCGTTATTCAAAGAAAAGCCGCAAGCCATCGGATGACCGCCGTATTTATCCAATAAATCCGCAGCCGCTTCTACGGCCGCGATCAAGTTGAATTCCGGCACGGAACGTCCCGAGCCTTTGAAAGATATTTTTGGAGCCGATTCTTGTCCGGAATTTTTATCCATATCCTCTTCTTCATTCAAACGGGTAATCACCAAAGTCGGACGATAATATTTCTCGGAAATCCGACCGGCCACCAAACCGATCACGCCTTCATTCCAGGTCCGATCAACTTCGGCCACGCCGATAATCACCAAAGGTAAATTGGCGGGGTCAATCTGTTCTTCCACGGCGGCGGTAATCTCGGCGGTAATTTTCTGTCGGGAAATATTGCGCTCATTGAGTTCCTCGGCCAAACGTCGCGCTTCTTCGGGAACGACGGTCGTCAAAAGAGCAAACGCGCTATTGGCATGCGCCAAACGACTGGCGGCATTAAGCCGCGGACCGATTTGCCAACCGATATTCCAGGCTTCCAAAGGACGATTATGATTGGCTTTGGCGATTTTAATCAGCTCCGTCAGTCCCAAGCGTCGAGATTGATTTAAAATCTGCAAACCGCGACTGACCAACAAACGATTTTCTCCCAAGAGGCTCACCAAATCCGCCACCGTGCCCACGGCCACCAAATCCAAACACTTTTCGCCGATCAGCCGTTTTTGATTTTCCGGCAAATCCGCTTTGGCCAAAAGCGCGCTAATTAATTTAAAAGCGACACCGACACCGGCCAGATAAGGCCAGGGATAATTGTCGCGGGGATCGGCCGGATCGATATATAAGCAGTCGGGCAGATCTTTTTCGTCTTCGGGCAAAACATGATGATCGGTAATAATCACTTCCAGACCCAGGCTTTGCGCATAAGCGACTTCCGCTTGATTGCGAATGCCGTTGTCGACGGTGATAATCAATTTAAAACCGCGAGCCGCAATCTGATCAATGGCCGTCTTATTCAAACCATAACCTTCGGAAACCCGATCCGGCAAATAAACTTCCGTTTGGCCATGCAAAATTTTTAAAGTTTCCGAAAGAATTACGGATGAGGTCACTCCGTCCGCATCATAATCGCCATAGACCATCAACCGACTGCCTTTTTTAATATGGCTGATAATCAAATCGACCGCGGCGGCCATGTTTTTAAATAAAAACGGATCGTGGAAGGCGGTTTCTCCGCTTAAAAATTCCGCAATCGCTTTTTTTTCTTGCAAGCCGCGATTATAAAGCAACTGCAAAACGATCGGATTAATGTCCGAATAAGCCCGAGAAAATTCCGCGGGAATTTGTGGAAGCAATTGCCATTTTTTCATACTTTAAAAACCGAGCATGACGGTCCAGGCCACCATGGAAACAACGACGACGAAAGAAATAAGCACCCACAGCGCTTTGATGATTTTGCGACGTTTCATAAGATTATCTTTTTAAAATTTTTACAAACGCGTCGGCCGGAATGTCCACGCTTCCCTTGCCGGCCGCCATCATTTTTTTCTTGCCTTTTTTCTGCTTCTCCAGCAATTTCCGTTTGCGCGTCACATCGCCGCCGTACAATTTGGCCGTAACGTCTTTACGCATCGCCGACAATTTTTCCGAAGCGATGATCTTGGCACCGATAGCCGCTTGAATTTTGACGGCGAACATCTGTTTTTCCAAATTATCTTTCAGAATATCGACAATTTTTCTGCCCTCCCGATAAGCGTCATCGCGATAAACGATTGTGGCCAGAGCTTCAACCGGCTCTTCCGCCACCAAAATATCCAATTTCACCACATCGGCCGAACGATAATCCAAATACTCGTAATTGATGGAAGCATAGCCGGCGGAAACTCCTTTTATCTTATCATAAAAATCGGTTAAAATCGCGGCCAAAGGAATTTCATAATGCAATAAAACGCGACTCTCGTCACTGCCGGTGGAAATATATTCCGTATTTTTATAAATTCCTCTTTTTTCTTGAGTCAAATTGATGACATTGCCCAAATAATTTTTCGGCGTAATAATGTCCAACTTGACCCACGGTTCTTCCAAGGAAGAAATTTGCGTCGGATCCGGCAAACGTTGCGGCGAACGCACAATAATTTCTTCGCCGTTGGATTTCAACACTTTATAAGCGACACTCGGCATGGTCACAATCAAATCCAAATTATATTCCCGCCGCAATCTTTCTTGAAAAACCTCCAAATGCAACAATCCCAAAAAACCGCAACGAAAACCGAAGCCGAGCGCGTCCGATCTTTCCGGTTCGTAAAACAAGGCGGCATCGTTTAATTTCAATTTATCCATGGCATCGCGCAATTCTTTAAAATCGTTGCCTTCGCGCGGAAAAATACTGGCAAAGACCATCGGCTTCACCTCTTTATAACCGGCCAAAGCCGCCGGTGCGCCCAGACCGTCCCGATCGATCGCCGTCGTGACGGTATCGCCGACGCGACAATCGCCGACGGTTTTAAAACCGGTCACCAAATAACCGATTTCGCCGGCGCGTAAAATTCCGGTGGACAAATAATCCGGCTTGAAGATGCCGCAATCCAAAATTTCGCTGGCGGCACCGGTCGCCAAAAGTTTGATTTTATCGCCTTTTTGAAAAGCGCCGTCAAAAATGCGGACATAAGCGACTACGCCGCGATAGACATCGTATTTGGAATCAAAAATCAAAGCGCGCGGCGCACTCTGCCCGGCCGAACCGACGGTGTCGTCAACGTCGCCCGCTTCTCGCGGCGGATTGCCGGCGGCGATAACGGCGTCCAAAATTTCTATCACACCGGCACCGGTTTTTCCGGAAGCGGCGATGATTTCTTCTTCGCGACAACCCAACAATTCAACAATTTCTTTTTTGGTTTTAACGATATCGGCGGCCGGCAAATCGATCTTATTGACTACCGGAATAATCGTCAAATCCTGCTCTAACGCCAAATATAAATTGGCCAAAGTTTGTGCCTGAATTCCTTGCGTACAATCCACCAACAACACCGCCGTCTCTACGGCGGCCAAAGAACGGGAAACTTCATAAGAAAAGTCCACGTGGCCGGGCGTATCAATCAAATTCAATTGATATCCCCGATATTTCATGGTCACCGGCTGCAACTTGATGGTAATGCCCCGCTCCCGCTCAATATCCATCCCATCCAGAATCTGTTCTTTCATTTTCCGTTTTTCTACCGTGCCGGTGATTTCCAACATCCGATCGGCCAAGGTTGATTTACCATGATCAATATGCGCCAAAATGGCAAAATTTCTGATTTGATTCATTTCTTCTATCATGTGAATATAGCTAAAGTTAGCTTATTTTAATCAATAAATATCGGTCCCGCCTAATCGCCGTTCGCTCGAAAAAGAAAATAAATTTTCTTTTTGCCTAAACGCCCGTCGATTCGGCAATATTAACCGCGCTCACTCGCCTGATAACAAATAAAGCGACTTTTTTCAGATCGCCTAAAGCTGATATTATTGTAATTGATTAGAGGGCGGAGGTCAAATGAAATTTTCTCTTGTCATGCCGACGATTCCGGCCGCTCCGTTCGCTCGGCTCGTTCTCAGCGAACTTCTTTTTCCAAGGCTTTCAATATCTGCAAATACATTTTTTCCACTATTTTTTCCTGGGCGCGACCGGTGCGAACATAATGATCCAGGCCGGGAGCGGCGTTGATTTCAATCACCCGATATTTTTTCGGCGCGGCGGCGATTTCGCCGTCAATCATCAAATCTACGCCGCTTAAACGCAGGCCCATGTCTTTGGTCAATTGAATCGCAATCTTTTTGAATCCCGAGTGAATTTCGTCGGTCACGTCCGCCGAATCTCCGCCGCAAGACAAATTGGCGTTATCCAATAAAAAAATTTTCTCGCCGCGCGCCGGAATTGATCGACCGGTCAGTCCTTGTTTTTTCAAATTATTCGCCAAGCGCGAGTCATCGGATTTAATGGTCGCCGGGCGCTCCAAAACATGAAATAAACGCAATTTATTTTTGATCAACTTGTCCAAAGAAGAAATGCCGTCACCAACGACGCTGAACGGCGTGCGCCGATAAGCGGAAATAACCCGACCGTCCAAAACAACCAGGCGATAATCTTGTCCCTCAATCACCGGTTGCACCAAAGCCACTCTGTCTTCGGAAAAAATAGTTCGCAAGGCGCGATAAAATTCCTGGCGACCCCGCACCTTGGCTACGCCCCGGCCCTGACTGCCGCTATTGGGCTTAACCATTACCGGCCAACCGATGCGACCAGCGTAACGATAAGCGGCCTCGATATTTCGCGAGGACTTAATCGCCCGACTCCAGGCCGGTGAAAAAAACGCCCGACCGGGAATCGTCGGATAACCCATTTTCTTCATAAAAAAATTGGCGTAATCTTTATCTTTGGCGATTTCCGTCGCCCCCAAAGGATTAAGGTCCAAACTGGAATAACGAAAATATCTTTTCCGCCCGTTTTTAAAAATAATCTGTCCGGCAATTTGCCAGTCCGGCTCGATTACAACTTTAGCGCCGATTTGCGGCGCTAATTTTTGTAAAATTTTTCCCAACAAAGGAAGAGTTTTTTTATTTTTCATAACCATCCCGTTTCGCGAATTAAACGCCGCGCGCTTCCCCTTGATCGCCGACTCTTATCTTCCGGAATGACAAACGTTTTTTCAAGGATGACAACAATCCGAACAATTCTTCGCTCCGGAACAAATAACAGAAACCGATATAAACGGCGACCCCGACAAGGCCGGACACCGTCAACTGAATAAAAACGCCGCTGAACTTCGTCATATCAATCACCGGCCAAATGACAATTTTCATGATTTGCGCCGCCAAACCGGCGGCCAAAGCGCTGACCGTGAATTTCAAAACCGCCGTCGCGACTCTCTTGAAATCCAAAGAACCGACATGAACGGACAACCAAATCCACAGTAAACAAAAATTCAAAATATTGGCGATGGAATAAGCCAAGGCCAAACCGATAACTCCCATCCGAGCGCCGAGCATCAGCGATAAAATAATGTTGACCGCCACGGCCGCCAAGCCCAGATAAAAAGGCGTCGCGGAATTATGGCGCGCGTAAAACACTCTGACCAAAAGCGGAATAGTCGCCTGCGCGAACAAACTGACGGCAAAGACTCCCAAGGTATTCATGGTTAAAATCGTATCTTGCCAATCAAAATTTCCGGTTCCCAAAACCACGCGAATGATTTGCGCCCGCAAAGCGATAATCAAAACCGTGGCCGGAATGACAAAAAACAAAATCTGCCGAATGGTTTGGGAAAAATTGGCCGACAACCGTTCTTTATCAAAAGCCGTTTCGGCCAAGGCCGGAAAAGCGGCGATGGCGAAAGAAATTCCGAAGATGCCGACGGGAAAAGATTGCAAATTATTGGCAAAATTAAAAACGGTCAAGGAACCGCTGGACAAACCGGAAGCCAAAATCGTAATCACCACCAAATTAATTTGAGAAATGGCCAAACTCAAAGTCCGCGGCACCATCATCCGCCCGATCGCCCGAGTATGAAGATCGCGCCAAATGATTCGCCAACGATACCGCCAGCCCAAATGATAAACCGTCGGTATCTGAATGGCCATATGCAGAAAGGCTCCCAAAACCACGCCCCAAGCCAAACCGGCGATTCCCTGCCGTTCCACAAAATACAAAGCGCCGACGATAATACCCAAATTATAAAAAAGCGGCGCGAAAGAATAAATTAAAAATCTTTTGAACGACTGCAAAACGCCGCCCAAAATACCGGAGATGCCCAGAAAGAGCGGCGATAAAAACATAATTCGCGTCAACGTCGCCGTCGTGGCCTGATCCGCCGCGCTGAACCCGGGCGTAATCAGGCGCGTCAACAACGGCGCGGCGATAATGCCGACCAAAGACAAGGCGGCCAAAATAAGCAATAAAATATTCAAAACATTGTTGGCCAAACTCCAAGCTTCTTCATTTTGAGCCTGACGAACAGCCTGACCATCGCCACCAAGCGATTCCGGTCGGCGATTTTTAATCAATTTGGTGAAAATCGGAATAAAGCCGGCCGATAAAGCTCCCAAAACAACCAAATTAAAAATCAAATCCGGCACCCGGAAAGCGGCGTAATAAATATCCAAAGTCGTTCCGGCGCCGAATTGACCGGCTAAAATACGATCGCGAATTATACCCAATAAGCGCGAAACCAAAGACGACAAGGCAATCAGCGTAGCCGCAATGGTGATGCTGTTGGTCGGTCTTTTGAAAATTTCCCTGAATTTAAACATATGACATAAAAATATTATCCTCGTTAACGATTTTCCAACAGAAACAAGCGTTGAGCAATTTCTGCATTGCCGTGGCTGATCTGCAGGCCGGCGCGCCAAAATCGCGCCGCTTCAATCGAACGATTTTGATTATAATATAAATCACCCAAATTAAACAGGGCTTTATCGTAACCGGGATTATTCTGCAATTCGGCCAAAAATTCTTCTTCCGCCCGAACAAAATCTTCCTTACCCAAATAAATAATCCCCAAATTATTGTGAGCCATTCTTTCCGACGGATTCAATTCCAAAGCTTGCCGATATTGTTCTTCAGCTCGCTCCAAATCATTTTCAAAATAATACATCACCCCCAGATTGCGATGTGCCAAGGGCGAATGTGGCGCGTCGGCCACCGCTCTCTCCCAAAAAACCAGCCGATTCTTGAAATTACCGCTATGCCAAAAAGTCAGTCCGGCAAAAACCGCCAAAACGATCAGACCGATTATTTTGCTGGTCGGTTTTTTGAAATTTAAATTTTTTATCCAATCAAATTCCAACAAGACGATTAAAAATCCGACCAGAGACAGGTACAGGCGATGTTCCAAAAAATCCGGCAAATCGTTCAAGCGAATGAAAGACGGCAACAGGAACATGAAAAACCAAGCCAAACCGAATATAGCATATCGTCCGCGACGCTGACGCGATGCAAAATAGGCCAACACCAACAAGGGGCTGATGATCAGACCGTATAACAAAGTGGAGTCAAATAAATTCGGCAAAACCGACAAGTTGGCCGGCAAAATCAATTTCCCGACGCCCACCAAAATAGCCGGCAAATTATGAACAAAACCGGTGAAAGCCGACAAATAATCAATCGGCTCGCCGCCCAAGCTGAAATTGCGCATTAAAAACCAAATGAGAGCGACCGTGCCGGAACCGGCAACAATCAGCCAACGATCGGTTTTATTTAAGCGACCGCGATCAATAAATAAAAAATAAAAAATTATCAAAACCGGCAAAACAATCGCATTCTCTTTGGTCAGCAAAGCGCAAAAAAAGAAAAACAAATAACCCAAATAAGAACGCAGGCGCGGTCTTTGCAAAAAAGCTAAAAAAACATTAAAGGCGGCCAAGATAAAAATCGTCAACAAAGAATCGTTGCGCCCCGGAATCCAAGCCACGGCCTGCGTCAAAACCGGATGAACCAAAAAAATCAAAGACAGGAAAAAAGACAAGCGCCGTTTGCCGGTCAAAAGTCGCAAAAAATTGAACAAGAGACCGACCGCCAAACAATGCCATAAGATATTGGACAAATGGAAAAAGAAAGGCAAAGTGCCGCCCAGCTGGAAATCCAACATGAACGATAAATTGAGCAGAGGACGGTAATAAAATTTATGAACGGAAAAAAAAGCGTCAGTCGTAAACAGCTGACCGATATTTCTCACGTCCCGCAGAATCTCCGTTTTCTCCAAAATTAAAATGCTGTCGTCAAAATAAGTAAAATCAAAAAATAAAGTCTGACTGTACAGCAGAAAACCGAGCGCCAAAATCAAAAAATAAGGCCGCCAGGCGCTTAACCAATCAACCGGCTCATTGATTTTTCTCCGAAACATTCTGCCGAAAGAAAATCCGCTCATAAATAAAAATTAAATTTAAAAAATAAATTTCAAACCGTCAATCGCTCGTATTCGAGCGTCTATTTCAAAAAGCTCCGCCGATTAAAAAGATAACGTCCGGCCGTCGCCACGGTGCCCAAACCGTATTTCAGACTCCGCAGAAAATTAATGGAAGACGCCTCTTTAAAATAACGAACCGGCGCGGGTATTTCGCCGATGCGATAAGCGCGGGCGACTATCTGAAATAAAACTTGGCTGTCAAAAACGAAATCGTCGGAATTAACCGCCCAATTTATCTTTTCCAACACTTCTTTTTTATAACCGCGCATGCCCGTATGCCACTCCGACAAATTATAACCGCTGACCAAATTTTCCAAAATCGTCAGCAAGCGATTGAACAAATATTTATAAAAAGGCATGCCGCCGGCCAAAGCTTCGCGACGACTGCGAATGCGCGTTCCCAGCATGACGTCAAAATAATCGTCGCCGATAAACTCCGCGAAATACTTAACCAATTTCGGATCATATTGATAATCGGGATGAATCATGACGACAATATCCGCGCCGTGATCGAGCGCCAGGCGATAACAAGTTTTTTGATTGCCTCCATAACCTTGGTTTTTTTCATGCTCAAAAACGAACAGGCCCAAACGTCGCGCCAGGGCCGCGGTTTCGTCCTGACTCTTATCGTCCACCAAAATAATTTCGTCCACCAAAGCCGGCAAATCCCGCACCGTCCTCTCCAAAGTGCCGACGGCGTTGTAGGCCGGCAAAACAACGATGATTTTTTGATTATTATACATAAAATTCTAGAGAATGATTCTCACGTCGGCCGCGCGCACGCCTTTCTCAAAAACAAACAAAGGATTAATATCCAACTCGGAGATTTCCGGATGTTCATTGGCCAGGCGCGCCAGTTTCACCAAGGCTGTAGCCATCGCTTGAATATCATATTTTGTCCGACCGCGCGCCCCTTGCAAAATCGGATAAATTTTCAACCGATGAATAAGCTTAACCGCTTCGGTCTGATTCAAGTCGCTGACGGCCAATTGAAAATCTTTAAAAACTTCCGCGTCAACGCCTCCCTGCCCGACCATCAGCAAAGGTCCGAAAAGCGCATCGCGCTTAAAGCCCAAAATTATTTCCCGGGCTGACTTGACTTGCTCTTGTACCACCAAATAATTGGCCGGATTTTTCAAAGCGCGCTTATTTTTTTTCAGTAAAGCAACGGCGGCCCGGCGCAAATCCGCCGGCGTTTTCAAATCGGTAATCACCCCGCCCCGATCGGTCTTATGCAAAAAATCCGGACCGCTGATTTTCAGTACCGTCGGATATCGGTAAGCGGACAAATGGCGATGATTATAAGCCTCGGTTTTGACAATCGGCAAGCCGTATTTTTTCAGCACGGACAAAGAAGCGAGATAATCGGCCGATTTTATCGGCCGCTTGACCAAGGGGCGGGCGGCGACGAGCGGCGTTTGATACGGACGCAAGCTTTTCATTTTTTCTTGATAAGCGACCAATTTTTTAAAACTGCGAATGGCTTCTTCCGGATAAGCGAAGGTCGGCACACCGTTCTTGGCCAACAATTTTTCGGCCGACACTAAAGATTGACCGCCCACGAAGCTGGCCATAATTAATTTGCGCGGATACCTCCGAGCGGCGACCACAAGAGCGCGCGCGGTGGCCAGGGGTTCGGTGGAAGTTTGCGGCGTCAATAACACCAATAAATTATTGACTTTTTTATCGGCTAAAGTTTTATCGATTGCCTGCCGATAACGTTTGGCGTCGGCATCTCCCAGAATATCTTGATGACTGCCCAGGGTCAAGCCGCAACGGCTTATTTCGTCCACGCTTAAAACCCCCAGACCGCCGGCATTGGTAATAATGTGCAGCTCTCGGGAATTTTTGTCATGCCAAGATTCTTTTTTAAACAACAATAAAAGATTGAACAGTTCGGCCATATTTTCCAAACCGATCGCGCCGGCACGTTCCAAACCGGTCGCGACCGCCGCGGCCGAACCGACCAAAGAGCCGGTATGCGATAACGCCAAGCGCCGACCGGCAACGCTCTTACCGGCCGTCAAAATGGCCACCGGCTTACGTTTGGCCAACCGAGAAATCAGGCTCATTAATTTTTGTCCGTCCTTAATCTCTTCCAAATAAGCGATAATCAAGGCGATTTTCTTATCGGTCGCCAAATATTCCAAAATTTTATTTTCATCCAAAGAAACTTTATTGCCCAAACTGATAAAGTAGCCGAAATTAAAATCTTTAGCGCGCAGCCAGTCCAAAGCGGCCGCACCGACGGCACCCGATTGAGACAAAAGCGCGCTTTGGCCGACCGCTCGATCGGCGGCGGCAAAAGTGGCGTTCAGACCCTGCCAAGTATTGATCATTCCCAGACAATTCGGACCGAGAATATTCAAGCGGTACCGAGCGGCCAAGCGGGCGATCGCTTCTTCTCTTTTTTTGCCCGCCACGCCGCTTTCTTTAAAACCGGCGGCGATAATAATGATATTTTTAATTCCGCCGCGAGCGCATTTTTCAACTTCCGCCGGCACCAAAGGCGCCGGAATGGCGATGATTACCAACAAGGCGGCTCGCCCGCCTTTCGGCAAATCGGTCAAAGAACGATAGGCCGGCCGGCCGGCGATTTTCTTGGCGGTCAAATTAATCGGAAAAATTTTACCCTTAAAACCGCCCCGGATGATATTATCAAAAATTTGCCGACCGAGTTTCGCCGGATTATCGGAGGCACCGACCACCGCCACGGCGCGCGGATTGAAAAAATAATTCAAAGACATAAAAAATCAAATTATAAAAATTAAACCCACTATCAACCAAGCGAGCAAAAGATAGTTTAAATTGAAATAAACCAAAACGATATTGGGCCAAAATATTTCCAAAATGACAAGCGCGGCCAATAAAATCGAAAAGAAATAAAAAATTTCTCTAAAAATTATTTTATTTTTGCCTTTTGTCTTAATCATAAAAAATAAAAAAACCTCATTTTTTAAACCATTCGCCCAGCTTGTCAAAAACGGTTTTGCCGACCAACGTCACCCTAATTTCCTTGATTTCCAAATAATCATCAGCTCCGTCCGACGCCTTCAGCCCCGGCACGGAAAACATGAAAGTATATTTATCATTTTCCCGATAAGTTTCTCGCAAATCAAAAGTCGCCTGCGCGGTTTTAATTCCCTCTGTGACAAGCGGGCGCTCGTAAGAAGCGATGATATATTTAACGCCGTCTCCGGGCGTAAACCGGTGATCCATTTTCCTAAAATCCGGATTGAACAACGCGGCGCGAGAAAAACTGAAAACGCCCCGACCGGATAAAATGACATCATCAATCGGTAATTTTATTTCTTTGACGCCGGCGGCACCGACAACGCCAAACGATTCATGGGTTTTATCCAAAATAATTTCTTGTTCGCCGAAATGCAGACTCCCCAAGCTGGCCGGACTGAAAGTTTTCGCTTCCAGATATGCGCTGTCGGTGAACAAAACCAATCCTCCCCGACCGGAAACCGGCCACACTTTATCGATAAAAGATATTTTATCCGAAGAACTGTTAATTTTGGCGATAACGATATCCGGGCTAACCTTGACCTCCACGCGATAAACTCCGGAAACGGCGTCTCCCTGAACGGACAGCTCTTTATTTTCCGTTTGACCGCTATCCGGAGACAAGTTTTCATCAAACAAAAATTGCGTAGCAACCAATTCCTCGCCGGACCAGACTTGAACCGTAATCGGATCGGCCGCTTTATCCTGATTAAGGTCGACAAAATCAAAACCCAAACGCCAGGGACCGTTGAAATAAACATAAAACTGATGCGCGCCGCGCAAAGGTTGATCAATCACCGCGGGAAACAACAACTGATAATCCGGCCGACGGTAATCGAGAGCTTGAGTATAATTATATAAAGCGACGCAAGCCCTAACTTCGCCCGGCAAACAATCCGGCAATTGTCCGGAATTTAAATCGCGTTCAAATTCTTCAGGAGAAGAATAATTTCTAACGGCCTGCAAAATCAATCTGTTCTCCGTATCCTCCAAGCGCGGCCAAGAAAAGCGCAGCTCATCCAAAATATCATTTTGAATCGGTCGCATTTCGTGACTATCGGATAATTTATCCTGTAATACTCCCAGCTCAATCAACGGCGAATTTTCTCCCAACCGTTCGCGATATTTGACCGTCACCGTCGCGGTATCAAAACGGCGCGGCGTAAACAAAGAAAAATAAACTTGGTCGGCGGTTACTTTCAGACCGGCTTTATCTTTCCCGCTAAGACCATTTTCCGCGACAATCAGCCGTTCCGCCGGCTTAAAATCATAAATAAACCCCTTCCCCGAAGCCAAACCGCGCGGCCAAGCTCGAGAATAAGTAATCCGACCGAAAGGCACGATTTTAAAATACAAAAAAAGACCGATAATCATTACTAAAATCAGCCCTAAAAATAAGCGCCACTTAAATAACGGATTATCGCTCCGCGTTGTTTGCGCTCGCTCGGAAGAGTGAATTAAGTCACCCTTCTTTCGCTCACTTGATAATAAAAATGGCCATTTTGTCAAAAACGGTTTAAACATATGTTCCTCTATATTTTACTTCATTATGAACAATAAAAAAAGTCCCTTCTCGGGACTTTTTTATTATTTAAAACTGGTCATCTTTTATTTCCCGTAATCCTCTCTTTTCTTCTTGCCCTTATAACCCGTGCCGGCCGGAATCAAACAACCGATAATAACATTTTCTTTCAAGCCTTCCAAATAATCAATCTTGCCGTTCACCGCGGCATCAATCAGAACGCGCGAAGTTTCTTGGAAAGAAGCGGCGGACAAGAAGCTGTCGGTCGTCAAAGAGGCTTTGGTGATACCCAACAATAAGCGCTCTCCTTGAGCCGGCTTTTTGATCGTGAGATTGGCGGCGCCCAAAACTTCTTCTTCCACCGTTTCACCCGGCAACAAGTTGGAATCGCCGGCTTCTTTGATCAAATAGCGAGAGAACATCTGACGAGCGATAATTTCCACATGCTTATCGTTCAAAGGCTGGCCCTGAGAAGAATAAACGTATTGAATCTCTTTGATAATATATTTCTGCGTTTCCAAACGGCCTTTTAGCTTATACAATTCGCGCAAATCAAGACTACCCTCGGTCAATTGCTGACCGCGTTCAATGGAGTCACCGTCTTTAACCATCATCATCGTCCCTTTCAAAATAGAAAATTCCTTGACCTTGTCCACTTCCTTGGCGATGGAAATATATTTATCCGTAATCGCCACGGCGCCGCCGGTTTTTGCCCGAACAATTTCCGCGCCCACTTTGAATAAATCGGTATTTTTGGAAACTTCCTCTCCGGCCTTGACCAATACTTTCACTTCCAATTTCTTGGTATCTTTGGCCGTCAATCCGCCGGCCAATTTCAGTTCATTGATTTTTTCGGAAAAATAATATTTATCATGATCCTGACCTTTATAAAAAATGCTCAAAATCTTGGTTTGCGGGTTGCTGACCAAAATATCGTTGCCGTCTTGATCCTTGATGGTTTTCTGAGCGAATTCGATTTTAACCTTGCCGGCCACGTCGGAAATAAGCGCTTTTTTCTTCGGACTGCGCGCTTCAAAAATTTCTTCCACGCGCGGCAAACCCTGAGTAATATCATCCTGTCCGGCCACACCGCCGGTATGGAAAGTTCTCATGGTCAGCTGTGTGCCCGGTTCGCCGATGGATTGCGCGGCGATAATGCCGACGGTAGAACCCATTTTAACCGGCTTATTGTACGCCAAATCCCAACCGTAACATTTGGCGCAAACGCCTTTATGCAAATGACAGCTTAAAACCGAGCGGATGCAGACATCGGAAACGTCTTTGCTTTTCAACAAACTGATATTTTCTTCATCCAACAATTCGCCGGCCGACAAAGCCACCTTGCCTTTGGCGTCCAAAACATCTTTGGCCAAATAGCGTCCGATTAAACGTTTGAAAAAATCTTCGCCGCTCTTTTCGATTTCGGCCCGATTCAGGCTTAATCCTTCCGTATCGCCGCAATCGTCTTCGGAAATAATCACGTCTTGAGAAACGTCAACCAAACGACGAGTCAAATAACCGGCATTAGCCGTTCTTAAAGCCGTATCGGACAAACCTTTACGCACGCCGTGCGTGGAAATAAAATATTCCAAAACGCCGAAGCCTTCTTTAAAATTTCCTTTCACCGGCAATTCGATAATCGCGCCGGAAGGCGAAGTTACCAAACCTTTCATGCCCAAAATCTGCACCGGTTGCGCCCAGGAACCGCGCGCGCCGGAATCAATCATGGAATAAACCGGCAAAATATCGGTTAAACCTTGGCGGCAAAAATCCGCAATCTTGTCTTTGGTGTTGGTCCATTCTTCAATCACTTTGGCGTAGCGTTCGCTTTCGGTCAACAGGCCTTCATTATACTGTTCGCGGAAAAGCTCAACTTTTTTATTAGCCTCGTCAATCAAGCGATCTTTATCCGGCAAATTCGGCAAGTCGCCGAAGCCCCAAGACAAGCCCGATTTCGTAATAAAAGCGAAACTGTGATTTTTCAAGCCGTCAATGAATTTAACGGTCTCTTCTTCGCCATAAATCCGCAAGCAATCTTTAATCAGCTCTTTCAATTTTCCCTTGCCGACCACTTCATTGAGATAACGCAATTTTTCCGGCAATAAAGAATTGAAAATCAAACGACCGATGGTCGTCTTCAACATGGCGCCGTTATATTTCACCCGGATAGCCTCGTGAAGTTTGATGTAGCCGCTTTCATAAGCCAAACGCGCTTCGTCTTCGTCATAGAAATAACGCATTTCTTCCGGCTTTTTGTCTTCATGATCCTTTTCTATCAAAGTAATGTAATAAGTTCCCCAAACGATATCTTGCGCCGGAGCGACAATCGGGTCGCCGGTCGCCGGTTTCAATAAATTATGGGTGGACAGCATCAGCGTTTCCGCTTCGTGCCGCGCTTCCTTGGTCAAGGGGACGTGAACGGCCATTTGATCGCCGTCAAAGTCGGCATTGAAAGCCGTACAAACCAAAGGATGAATCTGGATCGCCTTGCCTTCTATCAGAATCGGTTGAAAAGCTTGGATGCCTAAACGATGCAAAGTCGGCGCACGATTCAACAGAACATAAGATCCTTTCACCACTTCTTCCAAGATATCCCAGACTTCGTCATGACCGGCTTCAATATAGCGTGAAGCACTGCGAACATTATGAACTATTTCCCGCTTGATCAATTGAGAAACGATAAAGGGCTTAAACAATTCCAAGGCCATGATTTTGGGCAAACCGCACTGGCCCAAATCCAATTTCGGATTAACCACGATAACCGAGCGTCCGGAATAATCAACACGCTTACCCAATAAATTTTGACGAAAACGTCCTTGCTTCCCTTTCAAGGTATCGGCCAAAGATTTTAATTGTCGTTTTTGACCGGTGGAAGCCGTCACAGTTTTTGTGTGACGGGCGCTATTGTCGATTAAAGCGTCAACCGCTTCTTGAAGCATTCTTTTTTCATTGCGACAAATGACTTCCGGCGCATTCAAATCCACCAATTGTTTCAAACGATTATTGCGATTGATGATTCGACGATATAAATCGTTCAAATCGGAGGCGGCAAAACGACCGCCGTCCAAGGCGACCATCGGACGCAAATCCGGCGGCACGACGGGCATCACGGTCATAATCATCCATTCCGGACGAATGTCGTTATTGCGAAAACTTTTTAATAATTTCAAACGCTTCACCAATCTTTCTTTTTTGGAATCGATGGCGGAGCTTAATTTTTCTTCTAAAATTTTAATACTGCCATTCAAATCTATTTTGGCGAGCAAGGTGCGGATGGCTTCGGCGCCGATGGAAGCTTCAAAAATATGACCGAACTTCAAGCTCAAATTTTGATACTGCTGTTCCGACAAAATCAAAAGCGGCTTCAATTCTTTCAGTTCTTTCTGCACCTGTCCGAAATCTTCTTCCAAGCGCGCCAATCTTTCCGCTTTGGTTTTGGCGAATTCTTTGCTTTCCCGACCGCCCTCTTGAGCGCCCTCCGAACTGCCGGCTTTAGTTTTCAAATTCTTCAACTGGTTATTATAATCGTTATCGATGTTTTTAATCTTGGATTTATATTCCTGCTTGACCTGTTCCAAAGTGGATTCTTTCAAAGCTTCATCGACATCGGTGATGATAAAGCTGGCATAATAAATAACCTTTTCCAAGGATTGAATGCCCAAATTCAGCAACAAACCGATTTTGGAAGACAAGCCGCGCAAAAACCAAATATGAGAAACCGGCACTTGCAAAGAAATGTGCCCCAAACGTTCGCGACGCACGACACTGCGCGTCACTTCCACGCCGCACTTGTCGCAAACGATGCCCTTATAACGGATTTTTTTATATTTACCGCAAGCGCATTCCCAATCCTTGGTCGGACCGAAAATCTTTTCGCAAAACAAGCCGTCTTTTTCCGGCTTCTGCGTGCGATAATTAATCGTCTCCGGACGGGTAATTTCCCCGTGCGACCAATTTAAAATTTCTTCGGGACTGGCGAGCTTCAGGCGAATGGCCGCAAAATCGCTGGTTTTTATCGGATTTAACATATATTAATTCAAGTTAGAACTAAAATTCTATTTTTTAACAATGTCTCCCGCTTACTCGTCTTTCTCGCTTTCCTTCAAATCAATGATGATTTCCGGTTTTTCATAAACGAATTTTTCGTCTTTTTTAATCTCTTCGTCAATTTCCGTCACCACTTCCGAAGCCGGTTGACCGCTCTGACCGCCCAACAATTCCACATTCAAGCCCAAGCCTTTCAATTCGCGAATCAAAACGTTAAACGATTCCGGCACATTCAATTTCTCGATTTCTTCGCCTTTGATAATCGCTTCATAGGCCTTGCTGCGCCCCGGCACGTCATCCGATTTGATGGTTAACATTTCCTGCAAAGTGTGCGCCGCTCCATAGCCTTCCAAAGCCCAAACTTCCATTTCTCCGAAACGCTGACCGCCGAATTGCGCTTTACCTCCCAAAGGCTGTTGCGTAATCAAGGAATAAGGTCCGATAGACCGTTGATGGATTTTGTCTTCCACCATGTGATTCAATTTCAAAACATATTTATAACCGACCGTGATATGATGATCGTAAGGCAGACCGGTTTTACCGTCATATAAAAGCACCTTGCCGTTTTCCGGCAAACCGGCGGCGCGCAGTTCGCTTTTAATCTGTTCTTCGCTGATGCCGTTCAAAGCCGGACTGACGACGCGATAACCGAGTTTCTTGGCGGCAAAACCCAAGTGAGTTTCCAATAACTGCCCGAGGTTCATACGAGAAATAATTCCCAAAGGAGACAAGATGACGTCAATCGGTGTGCCGTCGGCCATAAAAGGCATATCTTCGGCGGAAACGATTTTGGAAATGACGCCCTTATTGCCGTGCCGACCGGACATCTTGTCGCCGACCTGAATCTTCCGCAAATTGGCCACGGAAACTTGAATGGATTTCAAAACACCGGCCGATAATTTATCGCCTTCTTCCCGGGAAAATATTTTGATGTCTACGACTTTACCGTGTTCTCCGTGTTCCAGATACAAAGAAGAGTCGCGGACATCCTTGGCTTTTTCGCCGAAAATAGCGCGCAACAGTTTTTCTTCGGCCGAAAGAGTCGTTTCGCCTTTAGGCGTAATCTTGCCGACCAAAATGTCGCCGGAAGAAACTTCCGCGCCGATACGAATGATTCCGTCTTCATCCAAATTTTTCAATTTTTCTTCATTGATATTCGGAATGTCGTTGGTAATCACTTCCGATCCGAGTTTAGTGTCGCGCACGTCAATCGTGTAATTTTCAATATGAATGGAAGAATAAATGTCTTCCTTAACCAAGCGTTCGGAAATAATGACGGCGTCTTCGTAATTGAAACCTTCCCAGGTCATAAAAGCCACCAAAACATTCCGACCCAAAGACAATTCACCGTTATCGATTGCCGGACCATCCGACAAAATTTGTCCCTTTTTCACTTTTTCGCCCACTTCCACAATCGGATGCTGATTGATACAAGTGGAAGAATTGGACCGTAAAAATTTATTCAATTGATAAGTGGTAATATCGCCCTTCTTGCCGGTCAATTCAATCAAAGCGGCATCGGCTTTGGTAATCACGCCGTCTTCTTTGGCGATTACAATATGACCGCTGTCGCGGGCGGCGCGTTCTTCCACGCCGGTGCCGACCAAAGGCGCTTCGCTTTTGATTAAAGGCACGGCCTGACGTTGCATGTTGGTGCCCATCAACGATCTTTGCCCGTCATTATGTTCCATGAACGGAATCAAGGAAGTCGCGATGGAAATAATTTGATTGGCGGCCACCCCGACAAAATCTATCTGGCCGACTTCTTCCATGCCCGGCTGACCGTGTTTCCGAACTTCAAATTTATCAACCATGAAATAACCGGACGTATCCGTAGGAATGGTGGAGTCAACCGTAATATATTTTTCTTCTTCAAAAGCGTCCAGATAAACGATGTCGTCGGTAACGCGACTGCCTTTTTTGTCATGTAAAACTTTCCGATAAGGCGTCTCCAAAAATCCGTAGCTGTTCAGACGCGAATAGCTGGCCAAATGTCCGACCAAACCGATATTCGGTCCTTCCGGAGTGGCGATCGGACAAATTCTTCCGTAGTGCGTGGAGTGTACGTCGCGAACGTCAAAGCCGGCGCGCTCGCGCGTCAAACCGCCCGGGCCCATCGCCGATAAACGTCGCTTATGCTCCAGTTCGGCCAAAGGATTGGTCTGATCCATAAACTGCGACAATTGCGAAGACATGAAAAATTCCCGCACAACACCGATAACCGGCCGAGCATTGATTAATTTGGAAGGCGTCAGCGAAGCGACGTCGGAAGTGGACATTCTGTCTTTGATGATGCGCTCCATGCGCGCCAAACCGACGCGAAAACGATTTTGAATCAAGCCGCCGATGGCGCGAACGCGACGATTCCCCAAATGATCGATATCGTCCTCCATCTCTTTCGTGATGTTGAGACGGATAACTTCTTTAATTATTAAAACCAAATCTTCTTGGCGTAAAATGCGATTTTCTTTTTTATTGGCCGGCAAATTCAAATTAAAACGACGATTAAGCTTATAGCGACCGACCCGACCGAAATCATAACGGTCAAAACGAAAAAACATGGAATGAATCAGTTGTTTGGCGTTTTCCACGGAAGCCAAATCACCCGGACGAATGCGACGATAAACTTCCTGCAAGCCCTCCGCTTCATTTTTGGCGGTATCTTTCTCGATCGTCGCCTCAATGAAAGTTTTTTCTTCTTTATTCTTGACGACATCGACGTCCGCAAATAATTTAATCAACTCCTCGTCGGTTTCGTGACCGAAAGCGCGCAAAAGAGAGGTGATGGCCACCTTGCGTTTACGATCGATTCTCACCCAAATAACCTTATTTACATCGGTTTCTATTTCCAGCCAAGCGCCGCGATTCGGAATAATTTTCGCTCCGTAGCATTTTTTGCCTTTAATGAATTCAGCGGTAAACATAACGCCGGCACTGCGGATTAACTGAGAAACAACCACTCTTTCAATGCCGTTGATGATAAAGGTCCCCTTCTCCGTCATCAAAGGAAAATCACCGAGAAAAACTTCTTGGTTCAAAGAGCGGCTATTTTTTTTGTTCACCAAACGAGTCTTGACGCGCAAAGGCGCTTCATAAGTAATATTTTTGGCGCGGCTGTCCGCTTCCGAAAACTTCGGTTCGTCCAAATAGTAATCTTCAAAATATAGCTCCAAATCACGTCCGATAAAATCGGCAATCGGGTTGATCTCGTCAAAGAGTTCGGTCAAACCTTCTTTTAAAAACCAGTCATAGGAATCCTTCTGGATTTCGATCAAATCCGGCATGGGCATGACCTCTTTCGTCTCTGAGAATGATTTACGCTTAAGCATAGGACGATAAGTTAAAAGTTATAAAGGGGAAAAATTTTATAAACAAACAAAAAAATAGCGCGAGCAAAGAATGCGGGGAAAAAATCGGAAAAATAAAAAAAAAGAAGAAAATTAACAAAAAAATCCCAATCCCAAATTGGTTTGAGTTCAAGAAATATTAAATTAATTAGTTTTGTGATATATCACTTTTTTTTGAAAAAAGTGTTAAGGTAAATTTATAATATTATATTTGTTATCTTTTGTCAATACACATTTTATCCACAATAGCCGCGCGAACCTCGCTTCGCTCGTCCCAGGGAATTTTATGTCCGCCGGCAACGCAAATCGCCTGCTCCGCCCCTTTGCCGGTAAACAGCACTAAATCGCCATTATTGGCTAACGATAGCGCTTTTTTAATGCCTTCGCGCCGATCTAAAATCTTAAACAAGTTCTTGTTGAGCTCTTTGCCGGCCATTTCCGCCCCCGCGGCCACCTGATTGATAATGACGGCCGGATCTTCGTCATAGGGATCTTCATTCGTCACCACGACATAAGCGGCTTTTTCCGCGGCCAAACGTCCCAAGATCGCTCGCCGAGCCTGATCGCGACCGCCACCCGTCGCCCCCAAAAGATGGATGATGCGATTATGCGACCATAATTTTACAGTTTGATAAAGTTTTTCCACGGCACGCGGTTCAAAAGAATAATCGACAATGGCCGTAAAATCCTGGCCGGCATCGATAATTTCCAATTTTCCGGCTAAGCCCGTTACTCTTTCCAGGCCGTTTTTTATCTCCGCGGAAGATATATTTTGATTGGCTCCGACCGCATAAGCGGCCAACGCGTTGGCGGCGTTGAATTCGCCGAGAAGCCGTAGATTTATTTCCTGACGATTAACGGTCAATTTTGTTCCGGACGCGTCGGCGAAGGTTTCCCCGCCGGAAATGACCGTAAAATCTTTCACCGCGACGTCGTTGTTCATTTTTTTCAAAAAATAATCGGCGTCAACCGCGGCCTTGAAAGAATAAGCCAATTTCGTTTCGCTCCAAAAATTCAAAAAATAATCGGCACTATCGTCATCGCCATTGACGATAATCGTTTTAAAAACACGGGTTAGGTCCAATTTTTTAAGTTCACTCGACGGCCTGACTACTTGCCGCAAATCATTAATGTACTTGGTCGCGCCTTTCTTCAAGTGAGCGAATAAGCGCCCTTTCGCCTCCCGATATTTCTCAAAACTGCCGTGAGACTCGATATGTTCCGGATAAAGCCCGGTAAAAACCAAAACGTCGTAATTGATAAACCGGTGACGGAATTGTTTGATGCCTTCGGAGGTCGTTTCTACAATGGCATAACAACAATCGCTTTTAACCATCCGTCGCAAAAATTTTTGAATGAAAAAGCGACCGGGCATGGTCATCTTTTTATCGTTAAGCCATTCTCGATTACCATCGGAAAAAACGGTCGTGGACGTAAAACCGGTTTTATATCCGGCGGCCGCCAACATCTTGGCAATCAAATAAACTGTGGAAGTTTTGCCGGCCGTGCCGGTCACGCCGATAACGATTAGGCGGCGACTCGGGAAGCCATAAAATAAAGCCGCCAGCCAATTCAACAAAAAATGATAGGCCGGCTGGAGAGCTTTAAAAAATCTTTTGGGAATAAATTTTTTTATAAATTCTAACATCCGATTTATTTTGCGAAAAACATTTCATCGTCATCGTCCAGCGGCGTTCGTTTGACGGTCGGTTCCGCTTTTTCCGTCGGCGTCGATGGCGCTTCTTCTTCGGCCGCCTCTTCTTCAACAATCTCTTCCTCTTCGTCGCTATTTTCCGCCTCGACATTTTCTTCCTCGGCGTTTTCTTCCTCCTCATCTTCTTCTTCAATATTTTCTTCTTCAATATTGTCTGTCTCTTCCCCGTCGTCTTCATTATCCGCCTCAACGGCCGCGAGCGTCGCCGCCGCGTTCCCGTTCTTAAAAACCAAAGGAGCGTCGTCCTCTTCCTCCTCGGCGACTTCTTCCTCTTCCAAATAGCTGTCCGGTGCGGCGGCCGCCTGACGATTATGAACCGGCAAAGAGCTGATACCGCCGCCGGCCATGGCTTCATATTGTTCGGCGCTGATCATCACTTCCCGCGGCTTGGCGCCGTTAGACGGACCGATAACGCCCGCCTCTTCCAACATATCCAATATTTTGGCGGCGCGACCGTAACCGATAGACAGGCGACGCTGTAACATGGAAGTGGACGCCTTGCCCGCTCTGACAATTAGCGCTTGCGCTTCTTCAAACAATTCATCCTCGTCGCCATGCGTTCCGTCCAAACCGACGCCGGCATTGCCGCTTACCTTCTGGCGATCGGTGATGCCTTCCAAATATTCGGCCGGACCGCTCTTATCTTTAATATAATTAACGACATCATTAATTTCATTATCGCTCAAATACGCTCCCTGAATTCTTTTCGGTTTGGACAATTCCGCCGCGGTAAACAACATATCGCCTTGGCCCAATAATTTTTCCGCTCCCGACGAATCCAAAATGGTTTTGGAGTCGACCAAGGAAGCGACCGAAAAAGCGATGCGCGTCGGCACGTTAGCTTTAATCAAACCGGTAATGACGTCCACGCTGGGACGTTGAGTCGCCAAAATCAAATGAATGCCGATGGCGCGCGACATCTGCGCCAAGCGAATAATGGCCGCTTCCATTTCTTTGCCGCTGGTCATCATAAAATCCGCCAACTCGTCTATAATGAAAACGATGTAAGGCAGTTTCTCCGCACTGGCCGCGTTATAAGATTGAATATTTCTTTTACCGGCTTTATTCAACACATCATAACGCCGCTCCATTTCGTTCAAACACCATTTCAAAGCGTTGATCGTTTTGTTGACATCGGTGATAACCGGCGTCAACAGATGCGGAATACCGTTATAAGTCGGCAATTCCACGCGCTTCGGATCAACCATGATAAAACGTAAATCATCGGGATTATTTTGATATAACAAGCTGATGATAATCGCATTCAAACAAACCGATTTGCCGGAGTTGGTTGCGCCGGCCACCAACAAATGCGGCATTTTGGTCAAATCGTAAAGCCAAGCCGTGCCGGCAACATCTTTTCCCAAAGCGACCAACAGATTATTTTTGCGCGCTTTAAACGCGCCGTCTTCCAAGATTTCTCTGAGACCGACGATCGCTTTCGCCCTGTTCGGCACTTCCACGCCAACCAAAGATTTCCCGGGAATCGGCGCCTCGATGCGAATCGGATGCGCGGCCAAAGCCAAACTCAAATCGTTGCTCAAGGTGGTCACGCGCGACAATTTGACGCCTTCGGCCGGACGAAATGTATATTGCGTCACGGTCGGACCGACTTTGGTTTCTCCCATTTCCACGACAATGCCGAATTTCTCCAAAGTTTTCTGAATCTTATGCGCGTTAATCTCCGTATCGCCGCCGATGGCTTTGGAAAATTTATTATTCAACAACTCCAACGGCAAATCTATTTTAATCGAACGTTGCGGCCAAACGATTTTTTCTTGTTTCTTGGGCAACCCGGAAGGAGGAGACTTTTTGACCGGCAAAACCTCATCCGCTTCGTCCGCCTCGTCTTCCGTATCAAGCTTCTCCATCTTGGCCGGCACTTCCCGTTTTTCCCAGGCGCCTAAAATTTCTTCGCGCGCTTCCGCTCCGAAATCGCGTTCCTCGCCAAAATTGTCTTCCGAAGAAAATAAACTCTTGAAAAATAAAACGAAGGGGCGCGCGATTTTGGCCAACAAACTCTCTCGGCCGACGATCTTATCCAAAGAAGCGTTAAATACCAACACTAAAGAAATCAATAACAAGGCCACCAACACCAACACCCCTCCCCAAAAACCGAACAAATAGAAAAACAATCGGCTTAACTGCCAACCGACATAACCGCCGCCCTGACCGAGCCGAACCATTGCCTCCCAATTGATCGGTTTGATGAAAAAATGAAATAAAGTTTGATAAGAAACGAATAATAAAAACAAACCGAGATAATCGGTGAAATTCAACGACTTTCTGGTTTTACGGATGAGAATCAAGGCCCAATACAGAAAAAGCAACGGCGCCAACCATTTGCCGAAGCCGAAAACAAAGGCCAACTCTCTGGATAAAAATTGACCGAAATGACCGGAAAGATTAAAAAGACCAAGCAAACTGATAACTCCCAAGACCGAAATAATCACGATAAAAATACTGCGCTTGGCGCGATCGTTTAAATTGAACTCCGGCAAAGTCACATAATCAAAAGGATTGGTATTTTTCTTTTTTCTGGACATAAATCGCAAAATAGACTCTTAAATAAGGCTAAGCACATTATAACATATCGGCCGGATAAGCAGTAAGCCGCAATTTATCGGCCGAGCGACGGACTTGATCACAATTTTAAATTATTTTTTACTTTCTTCAACAATTCTTCCGCCCGTTCTTCATTATGGCCGAATTTTAAAAACCAATAAATCGCCGTTCTCATCGCCATCCAATTATAATATAAATCGATCCGGGCTTGCAGTTCGGCGGTCAGCGACCGTCCGGAAATCGCCAAATAAGTATCAAGAAATAATTTTCGCATTTCCGCGCTAGCAAATTTCAGTTCATCTTTTTTATCCAGTTTATATTCCAGTTGCTGTAAAAACGTTCCTAAATCGCGAGCAAAGTCGCCCAAGCAAAAATCCGTAAAATCAATCAAGCCGATTTTGCCGATGCCGGTTCTGATAATATTTTCCGGATGGGCGTCGCCATGAATCAAGGTCAAAGAATTTCGGGAAAGAAAAAATTTTTCTTCCGCGGCAATAAAAAAACTGTAAATTTCAGATAAATCGGCGTTATATTTGTTCTGATAGCGCTCCGCCATTTCTCTAAAAATAAATTCCGTTCCGGGAATGACGGTTTTGATGCGAGAATTCAGAAAATTAAAATTTGCTTCCGGATTGGCCGGCAAAGCGTGCAGACGGGCAAAAAGACCGGCGGCGGCGATAATGATTTTTTTCACCTCGGAAAACTTTCTTTTCCGAATGTAATATAAAAGGTTGTTCCCTTTCACGGCCCGATAAAAAGTGCCGTTAAAATGCGCGGAATAAAATAAAGGTTTGGGAATATTGACGGCGCCGTTGGGAAATTTCTGCTTCCAAAGATACTGCAAACAAAGATGGACGTTTTGCCGCGGTTCACTGCTATGAGCCGAGCAAACGAGAGGAACTTTCGTTTCTCGACCGTCGCCTTTGACAAAATAAACGTCAAAACCGATCACGACATGATAAGTCGTCTCCCAAATCATATTTTTATACGGCTTGATTTTGATCCGATTGATAGCGACAAATTTCGGATATAAAGGCAAAACTTCACGCGTAAACAAGTCCCGCACGAACTCAACGTCAAAAAGAGATTTGATCTTGTTCATATGATTTTCTGCCAATATTTTTTCCAATGTTCTTCCCAAATCAATTTCTTGGTCCGCAGATAATATTTTTCCGCCTCCAATTTTATTTTTTTTGTCTTAGGGTCGGCAAGCGAACGAAGAGAGCGAATCAAGTCTTCCAGACCCCGCTCGATATCGTCCGGACTCCAGGCATAGGGACCGAAAACTTTGGAAAAATCTCGGCCGCTTGCCCACCAGAAAGTGCAACTGGCCAAACCGCGAATCAAATGCCAACGATACCAAAAAAAGTTTTTATCATTTTTGAATTTCCGGCCCGTCTCCAGAGATAAATTAGCCAACTTCCAAAGATTCGTCTGAATCTTATTGCTTTTATCCAACCATAAACGAAAAGGTCGGCCGCTCTTGACTTCCGCGACGCTGGACTCCCAGGAAGACGGCCACAATTTTATTTTTTCCGTTTTGTTTTTTTCGATTGATTTAAGAAAGGCGGACACGGTTAAAGTCTTCAGCTCTTTGATCTTCGCGACTTTCTCCAATTCCGCGGTCGGATCTTCATGACGCAAGCCATACAATTCCGCATCCGTGGCGGTAAGCAAAGTTTGCGTGCCGGCCGGAGTTTTTTTAAAAATAGCCTGCAGCTTATCCGGCGGATAACCGTTGGACAAGGCCCGATCCCGAAAGATAACTTTCAAACCGGTCGCTTCATCCGCATAAGGGCGCTGAATATCCGGCCGACGACCGGAGGCGCCGCTGTAAGCGATTTCATCCAAAATAATCCAACGATACCCCAATCGCTTGATGATTTTAGCCACCGTCGGACTATAAGCCATCTCCGGCAAAAAGAATCCGGTCGGCTTAAAATTTTTGCCGAAACATTTTTTCAAAATCTTTTCATTGGTCTTGATCTGACGGACGATTTCTTCTTCCGACAAAAGCGGTAAAAATCCGTGATAAGCGGCCGAACCGGTTAATTCCAAGCGGCCTTTCTTGACCAAAAATTTCAAATGATCGATAAACTTCGATTCTTTTTCTTCCAACAGTCGTTCCAAAAGACAGCCGCTGACATTGACGGTAAAACGTAAATCAGGATGTTCCTCCGCCCATCTGATCAAACGCCAATAACTTTTATCCAGGGCTTTGCGGATATCATGAAAATCGGCGTTGGCCGGCTGATAAAAATGTAAAAAATTAAGCCACAACATAAATTAGTCTTTAAACGCTTTTTTGTATAATTCCAAATATTTCTTGGCGGGAATTTCCCAGCTATTGGACTGCTTCATCGCCCTTTTAACCAAATTATTCCAAGTTTTTTTGTGTTTATAATTCTCCAAAGCGCGAATCACCGCGGCATAAAACATGGCTTCGTCTTCGGTTTCAAAAGTAAAGCCGGTGCCCCGCTTGGTCGTCGGATTGAAATTCTCCACCGTATCGTACAAACCGCCGATTTCCCGCACAATCGGAATACAACCGTAGCGCATGGCAATCAATTGATTCAAGCCGCAAGGTTCGTGCACCGAAGGCAAAAGAAAAAAATCCGCACCGGCATAAACGTTGGTTTCATATTTTTGATTGGCTTCGTGCGAAGGAATAACGGCAATCTTATCGGGATAACGACGAGCGATTTTCTGCAATTCGTTCAAATACTTTTTATCGCCGGAACCGATGATGATAAATTGGGCGTCCAATTTCACCAATTGAGGAAAAAGATTGATGATAAATTCAAAACCTTTTTGAAAGGTGACTCGCGAAGTCGTGCACAGAACGGGCACGTCTTTATTCACCGGTAAAGAAAATTTCTTTTGCAACCAAGCTTTATTGTCGGCCTTGAGCTTCGGTTCCGCCGGCGAATAACGTCGCGCCAAACTCTTGTCTTCGGCCGGATTGTAAGTATTGTAATCAATGCCGTTAATGATGCCGAACAAACGATCAGAGCGGTTTTTCAGAATCCGCTGCAAATCTTGCCCGAATTTTTTAGTCATAATCTCTTCACGATATTGTTCGCTGACGGTATTGATGATGTCCGCCGATAAAATCGCGCGCTTCACGAAATTGATATTCTCCAAGGCCGGATCGGCCAACCGCGGCAATTTGGTCCGACCGTAATCTTTATCGGCCAAGGACACTTCCCACCAATTTCTGCCGAATTGAAAGATGAGATTATGAATGGTAAAGATCGACTTGGCTTGTTTCAAAGTTTTGGAATAGCGAAAATCGGTTTTTAGATAATAAGGAATGAGCCCGGTTTGCCAATCGTGACAATGAATGATAGAGGCCGGATATTTTAACAAAGAAAGCAATTTCAAGGCCGCCACGCTAAAAACCAAAAACCGGGCATTTTCATGACTGGAACCATAGAGATATTTATGTTTGGAAAAGAATTTCTTGCACTCCACAAAGTAAACCGGCAAATCCTCCATCAAGTAGCCGCGCCAATAATTAACTTTGATGCTTTCCTGACTATTCAGACGCACGACGACATCGCTAAAAATAATTTTCAAACGGTGTTTCTTCTTATCGATCAATCGGCCGTAAAGAGGCGTAATGATCATTACTTCCTGATTAAGTCTCCTCAGAGCCTTGGGCAAAGAGCGACTGACGTCTCCCAGGCCGCCGGTTTTGGAAAATGGCGCCACTTCGGAAGAAATATGAACAATTTTCAATTTTTTGGGCATAAGCGTAAATTTGAAGCGCAAACGGCAACCGCCAAGGCGTCGGCGGCATCGTCAGGCTCGGGCAATTCTTTTAAACCAAGAATTATCTTGACCATCTTTTGCACTTGTTTTTTGTTCGCCTGGCCGTAAGCCGTCACCGCTTGTTTGACTTGCGAGGGCGTACAATCGATAAGCGGCAATTTGTTTTGACTGACGGTCAAGAGAACCACACCGCGCGCTTGGCCGACAATCAAAGCAGTCCGAACATTTTTATTGAAAAATAATTGTTCGATAGCCACCAATTCGGGTCGATATTTTTTAATTATTTTATCCAGCTCCCGATGCAAAATTTCCAACCGGGCGATGAGCGGCGTCCCGACTCGAGTTTTAATCGAACCGTAAGTTAAACAAGTCAATTTACCGCTCTCGACTTTGATGACGCCATAACCGGTATCGGCAATGCCGGGGTCAATGCCCAAGATTATTTTAATCATAAATTATTGACCGATTTAAGCGACCGCCATCACGCCAAATTGGTATAATAATCGCTGGCGTCTTCGTTGTTTTCCAATTCTTCAAAAAATTTATCCATTTTTTGTTGTTCCTCCGCACCGAGAGTCATTTTTTCTTTGGCGACATATTCTATTTCCGCCGCCTCCGGTTTCAATCCCTTCCCTTCCAAAAATTCCCGGATTTTCGGAAAATCCTTAACCTCCGTATAAACGGTAATACCCTCCGGCTCTTTTTCAAAATCCAAGATTCCTTGATCGATGAGCTCCAACTCCAACTCTTCATTATGCAATTTATTGGCTTTGATTTGTTCGCCAGCAATCCGAATCACTCCCATTTGAGAAAAATTCCAAGCGATAGAACTGAAGGCGCCGCCGTTTTTGGCAAAAAGATGACGAATAGTGGCGCCGCTGCGATTTTTATTGTCGGTCACGCATTTGATCATCACTTGAACGCCGGGCGGAATAATTCCTTCATAATATAATTCTTCAACTTGATCGCCGGCCAATTCGCCCGTGCCTTTTTTAATTGCCCGATCAATATTGTCTTTGGGCATGCTCGCATCGCGCGCTCGGTCAACGGCCGCGCGCAAAGACGGGTTAGCGGCGGGATCACCGCCCTTTTTGGCGGCAATAGTAATAATATTGGCCAACTTGGTAAAAATTGCCCCGCGCTTGGCGTCAACTAATTCTTTCTGGCGATGAGTGGTCGCCCACTTGGAATGTCCCGACATAATAATTTTGGCGCCTCGCTTAAAACCAGGCGCCGACAACGATTAATTTCAATGATTATTATTTTCATCCTACCGCAAATTGAAATAAAAATCAAGATGAATTATAATGAAAACATAAACAAAATAAAGAAAAATTATGACAGCCAACAATCTGCCCAACCTTAATGACAGCGTCCGCGAGGCTTTGGATTTTTTTCGCCGAAATCGGCCACCGCATTGGCAATCACGCTCCGGTCTGCGTTTTGTGGTCGGAAGCGTTAACGCTTATCACACCGGTAAAATGCTTTTCAGCGATCAGGCGGCCATCTTTGCGGATGAAAGCGATTTTTCAACGGTCTTAAAAACTTATCGTCCCCTGATAAAAAATAAAACCATCAAAGAAGCGGTCGTCATTTCCGCTTCGGGAGAAAAAGATTCTGTTTGGGAAGTCAAAGCGGCTCAAGCGGCCGGATTAAAAACCCGACTGCTGACTTGCAACGCCGACTCAAGCGCCGCAAAATTGGCGGATGACTGCGTGGTCTTCAACAAAATTCCGGAGCCGTATTCTTATAATTTTTCTACTTATCTGGGCATGCTGTTGTCGGTAACCGGCGAAAGCGCGACCACCATCAAAAAATTTCTGTCCGCGGTAAAACCGCCACTGGCTTTTAAAAAATCATCCTTCTTTTCTTTCGTTCTGCCCGACAGATTCCGTCCGATCGCGGATATGATTATGGTTAAAGACGACGAATTGTTCGGCCCTTACTCCAGTCTACGCGCTTACAGCGAAGGTCAAGCGCGACACGCCAAATTTATCGCCCGTTCGTCCCGCGAATTGATTATCAGTTTTGACACCACGGTTTACTTCGGCGACGCCAAGCAACGCTGGAACATCAAATTGCCTAAAAATGCCGACTTCGGCCTGATCTTGGCCCTCAGCTATCACCTCGTCGGACTGATTCAAAAACAAAAGCCGCCGTATTTCAAAAAAGGCCTGGCTCGTTTCTGTCGCCTGGCGCCGCTGGCTTACGGAAAAAAAGAACCTTGGGCAATGATCGTCAAATAAATCCGGTCGCTATCAATAATCCGATAATCGATAATTCCGTTTAAAAACTCCGGCGTCAATCCGGAGTTTTTTTATTTGGTCACTTTAATTTGATTCTTGATTTTTTCCACCGCTTGCGACAGTTCTTTTTTGGTGGCCAAATACCGATATTTTTTCGGACGCAATTTGTCGTCCAGTTCATAAACCAAGGGCAGGCCGGTCGGCACGTTCAAGGTCATGATTTTTTTATCCGAAATATTACTCAAAGATTTTATCAATCCCCGAATGCTGTTGCCGGAAGCGGAAATTAAAATTTTCTTTTTTTGTCGGAGAGCCGGGACGATTTTTTCTTTCCAGAAAACGGCGACCCGTTTCTCCACGTCGCACAAACTTTCGGTTAACGGCGCCGGAATATTCCGATATAAAATATTATCACTCTGATCGTAACGACTGCCCCGCTTGATTTTCGGCGGACGAACTTTATAGGAACGCCGCCAAATAAAAACTTGCTCTTCGCCGTATTTCTTGACCATTTCTTTTTTGTTCATCCCTTGCAAAGCGCCGTAATGTCTTTCGTTCAAACGCCAATCCTTTCTGACCAGGGGGCGCTTCCCTCCCAATTCTTCCAGCGCCAACCCGGTGGTGTCCGTACAGCGTTGATGAAAATTTTCAAAAACCAAATCAAATTTAAAACCGGCGGCCCGCAATTTTCGACCGGCGGCCCGAGCTTCCCGACGACCGCGAGCCGTCAAATCCACGTCCGTCCAACCGGTAAACAAACCCTTTTTATTCCAAGTGCTCTCACCGTGACGCAAAAAAACTATTTTATACATAATATATTAACCTAAAGATCGCCAGCTTGAGTTATTTTTTTATTATACCACAAATTGACGATAAAAGTTTAAAAATGATAGTATAGATATGAACCTTAAACCAAGGGTCTTTTCATTTAAGCAACAATATCAGACGGATAATTAAGCGACAACTCAAGAAAATCGGAGTAGAAAGCGGCTTGCTGGGCGTTAAATCCCTGCGTTTATCGGGTCGTTTGCTTCTTAAGATTTCCCAAATCGGCGGCGGCTTTTTTCGTTTTCTTTTTAAAGGCATTCTTTATAGAATATTAGCGGAATTTTACTATGCTTTCTTTCGCTTTAAAAAAACTCCTCTGGCGGGCAAAACCCTGAATGAACTGTTTCACCATAAATCCGTCTATCTCTTTATTTTTACTTTGATCGCTCTATTAACCTTTTCCAATCTTATCCACCAAGATCGGGCCAATGCCTTGGAAACCAAAATTTCCAAAACTGTCATGGCCAAATTGGTAACTACGGACTTCAGCGCCTCGCCCGACGAAGAGTTGATTGAAGAGGTCGCCAGTCCTAACAGTTTCCTGATTGCCAATCAAGAGAAATATCTTGACCCTTCTTACACTTTAGACAAGCAAAGCGGCACAGTCATTTCCAACGAAACCAATGTCAACAATTTTCTGTCATTCAGCAACGAAAAAGATTCGTTGTTCAAACCGCGAACTATCAGCGGCGTCGGCGACTTTATTCCGCAACGCGCGGAAATAGTTTATTACACCGTTCAAAACGGAGATACGGTCAGCAGTATCGCCCGTCGTTTCGGTTTGACCGTCAACACCATCCTCTGGGCCAATAATTTAACCGCCTATAGTTTAATCCGTCCCGGCGACAGTTTGGTGATTTTGCCATATAGCGGTATATTATATACAGTGAAATCCGGCGATACCGTCAGCAAGATCGCTCGCTATTACGGTTTGGAAATTGATAAAATTCTCAGCAGTAACAACCTGGGCGCCGATTTGAAAATAGGACAAAAAATTATTTTACCGGGAGCGAAAAAAATCACGCAATCGGCGGCCGTCACTCAATCGAACAATTATACCGGTTTAACGGCCATCCGCGACCTGATTAAAGCTCCGGCCGCCAAAACAAGCGGCAGTACGATGGCTTGGCCGACCAAGGGCAACCGTATTACGCAGTATTTTTCCTGGCGTCACGCCGGTTTGGATATTGCCAATAAAATCGGCACGCCCTTGTACGCCGCCGATGATGGCGTCGTGATAACCGCGCAAGGCGGTTGGAACGGCGGATACGGCAACACTATTGTCATTGATCACGGCGGCGGCATCAAAACCCGCTACGGCCACGCTTCCAAGCTTTTTGTGAAAGTGGGCGATACGGTTCAAAAAGGCGAAAATATCGCCGCCATGGGATCGACCGGTCGCTCTACCGGCTCGCACTTGCACTTTGAAGTTTTGATTAATGGCGTCAGATACAATCCTCTTAATTATATAAGATAAATATTATGCCTTTTTTTCTCGGCTTATTGATTATCTTGGCCGGTCTCGGCTTGACCGTGAAGACCGAATGGTTTATAAATAACTTTGGAAGAATCGCCTGGTTTGAACAGAAACTAGGCAGTGAGGGCGGCTCTCGGCTCGGTTATAAACTGGTCGGTCTGACGGCCATTATCATCGGCATCATTGTCATGACCGGCGGAGGACAAGACCTTTTGGGCTGGATAACCAGTCCGTTCGTAAAATATAATCAATAGCCAAAATAAATGGGCCCTTAGCTCAGCTGGCTAGAGCACCTGCTTTGCAAGCAGGGGGTCATCGGTTCGAATCCGATAGGGTCCACAAACAAAGAAAATTCCTAACGTATGTTAGGAATTTTTTTGTTTATGATTCGTAGCTATCGGATTCGAACAGGCGGCGAGCGAAATAAAGGAGGAACGAAGTGACGACGAATATTTCGCGACGATAAACGCGACCCGAGGGAGCGTTTAGCGGGTCCGCCGCGACAACGAGCGATGCGGCTGAGCATCGCGAGGCGGAAATCCGATAGGGTCCACCGACTAATAAAACTCCATAGAATATGGGGTTTTATTTATTATATTGACATTATTATAATTTTTGCTATAATGTATATATTAATATAAAAATGTATAGATTTGTATAGTTTTACAATATTTGTATATATTTGTAATATATGATAAATAATCAGAATAAATTAATAAAAATTAATGAAGCCGCAAAAATACTTAATATTTCCATACAAACATTAAGACGTTGGGATGAATCTGGGCGGCTTAAGGCTATCCGGGAAAACCAGAGAGGCCACCGCTATTATAAGTTTTCCGATATTCAACTAATGACGAACAATATTTTTTCTTTAGCTGAAGAATGGATTTCAAGACAAACGGCCAGCGAGCCGGATAACCAATTTTTTTGTCTCGACAGCCCGACTTTTCAAGCTAGGCTCAGCCGCTTAGAAATGGCCATGCAAAAAATTCCTGAACTCAAAAAAGATTTTTCTTTTATCAGTTCAATGGTCGGGGAAATCGGCAATAACTCTTTTGATCATAATTTGGGCTCTTGGCCAGATATTAGAGGTATCTTTTTCGCCTACGATTTAAATAAAAAACAAATTGTTTTGGCCGATAGAGGCCAGGGCATTCTAACCACCCTTAAAAGAGTCCGGCCGGCCTTGATGAATGATGGCGAGGCCCTGCGCATGGCCTTTACGGAAAAAGTCTCTGGACGAGCTCCGGAGAACCGAGGAAATGGCTTAAAATATGTTAAAAAAGTCGTGGTAGATATTAAAAAAGATATATCATTAAAATTATATTTCCAATCGGGCAATGCTTTTACTATTTTAGATGATAAAACGATTAATCTAAAGATCGAACAAGCCGCTATACCCTTCCGAGGGTGTTTAGCTTTAATTAATTTTTAATAATATGCTCATTGAATTAAAAAAATTTGGCAATTTATTAACTTCTCGACAACTCGGAAAAGAATCTTTAGCCGCTCTGTCTCCTCAACTTCCTAAAGAAAATACTGAAAAAATTATTGTTGATTTTTCAGAAATTACAACTTTTTCTCCTTCCTGGGGAGACGAATTCCTGTCGCCTCTTCAACAAAAATATCAAAATAATTTATTCTTAAAAAATACTAATAATCCTTCGGTAAAAGCAACTATCGAAATTCTGGAAGAAACGAACCAAGTAAAATTTCAGGTAGAATAAAACTTTGCTCATCCTCCTTGCCCAATAATTAATTTCCCCAATAATTTTGTCTAAAGAGCGGGAAATCCATTTTTTAATAACCACATAATAAAATAACTCCACCCAAGTGGAGTTATTTTTCTATTTATAAATAAATTTGAACAATTATTCCGACTTATGCAACAATTCATAAAATTCCGCCAACTCATTAACCTTATCAGGATCCAGAAACATTTCTTCTTGCGGCCGGTCTTGATTATCAAAACTAATTTTTAATTCTTTAAATTCGCCGTTATCATCAGTTTGAATATCAACATTATAAGAATCGGACGGATCAAATTCGCCTCCTATTTCTTTAATATCATTAAAACCAATTTTCCCCTTATCGCCGTTCTTAACCACTAAAGCTTGTTGCAATAAAAATTCCATTGTTCCACCATGAGTGCCGGCCGGTAATAAAACTTTTGACCCCGAGTTCAATTTTTTAGCCATTGCTTGATAATGTTTAACTACATAGGCGAAAGAACCGGCTATTTCCTTTTTGTATTGAACGGCCTCGGGAGTAGAAAGACCTATTAAATAATTAACTGTGGCCATTTGGGCTTTCTTAGCAGCAACTATTTTTTCGGCATCGGCTAATTCGTCAAAATTATCCGGTAAATTTTTATTATAAATTTCGGTATGGTTGTAAGGCCTCGGTGAAACTAATTTTTCATAACTTAAAATATCGTTAACTCTGGTTTTAAATTTTTCATCACCGGCAATTTCGGTGGCATAAATATCAGTCGTTTCTAAAGCCCTGCCCATTTTAATATCTTCTTTAATCGGGGAGGCATTGGAACCAATAGCTTTGACAGCATCAAAATCGTCCTGTTTTATACCGCTTTCAACCGCTTTTCTTTTTGTGATATCTCGGCCTAAGTCTAATAACTGCAAATCTTTTCCACGTTCACCGTGGCGCATAAATTTAATTAATATTTTTACATTTCGTCCGAATCTTTCCTGTTGTTCTAATCCGTTATTTATTCTTTCCATAAAATTACTTACTTATTATTTTTCCTTAATAATTTTTATGATACCGTTATCAGCGTCAACTTCAACTTCATCACCGTTTTTTAAGATTTGCGTGGCTGTTTTTGTTCCGATAACACAAGGAATTTTTAACTCTCGAGAAATAATCGCCGCATGGCAAGTCAAACCGCCCTCATCGGTAATAATCGCACCGCATTTTCTAATTAAAGGCATTAACTCCGGACTAGTACTGGTCGAAACTAAAATATCTCCTTTATTAAAAGTTAGGGATTTAATTTCGTTAGTTATTATTAAGCGCACTATGCCCCGGACTAATCCGCCACAAGCGACATTTCCCTTAATAATACCAACTGATTTAGTATTTCCCTCTATTTTCTTAATAATTTTAGTCGGATCTTTTACCCAATCAACTTTTTCCACACCATTAAGATTTTTATAGACAAAAAATTTGCCTTTATTTGAATCTGAAATCCTTTTTTGCAAATTAATATTTTTTTTGCTTAATATCTCATTTAAAGTGAGGAAATTAACTTCCTCTTTATTTTTTAAGCCAGCTAATTTTAATTCTTTAAACGCCAACGGTATAACAACCTTATTTATCACTCTTTCATAATAGGAAACCATCCTTAATTTCTTAACTAAATTAAAAATTTTTCTATCCTTGGCTGTTTCCGTCAAGGCGTCGCCAGATCGGAAAGGCAAAACCGTACAAAGCAAAGACAATTCAATTAAAAAATCAACGGCTGATTTAAAATTTTTAAAATCATTTTTCTTAATTGCCAAGATTGCTCTTTCGTTTAAAGCCAAACCCTTTTTTAATAACCTTTCTAGCTTACTTCTCTTTTTTAAAACTAAATTACTAAAAGTCAGAAAAAGCTTCTTTTGCTCGTTTTTGTCCCGGTAATACCTTACCATTCCTTTCGGATATTCAACCATTAAACAATTCTTGACGTTTGCCCCGGCTATCTGTCGGCACTGTTTTGAAAGATACCATTCGTGCCACAAAGAAGTCCCAAAAAGAGTAAACGGCCTAGCAATATATAATTCCCAGTTTTTGTCCTTAATGTCCATAGATGTATAATTATCTTTTATTATAGCAAAATCCGGCTATTTTTCAATGAAAATTTTATTATCCAAAACCCCCGCCCAATACTTAATTTCCCCAATAATTTTGTCTAAAGAGCGGGAAATCCGCGTTTAAACGACCACAAACAACGAGCCGCGCAGTGCGCGGCGAGGGCAAAATGCCCCTAGAGACTACCAAAAAACATCCGGCAATAATTAGCCGGATGTTTTCAAATAAATAAATCCTATTTTAACTTATAATAAGTCGCCTTACCTTTACCAACTTTTTCGATAATTCCGTCAGCTATCAATTTTCTAAAATCTAAATTCCTGGTTGGCTTGGCGCGATCAGTTAAGGCGGAATAATCTCTATCGGTGATATAACCTCTCTTTTTTATATAAGCAATGATCTTTTGATGATATTCTTTCAATTCTTTTCCTGGAGAATTATTTTCTTTTTCCAATTCTTTATTGACTCGTAAAAGTTCATCAATAATGCCGTCGGTAAAATATTCTAACCAAGGGGTAAGCTCAATTCTATCTTTAATTTCATAATAATTTCCCAAAACTCCAACTTCTTGAAAATAGCGGCTAACATTTTGATTATAATAATTTTCAAAACTGAAAAGATAAAAAGTATCGAGACCCATTTTGGCCAATAATATCTTGGTGGCTAACCTGGCAGTTCGTCCATTACCATCCACGAAGGGATGTATAACAACAAATTGCTTATGAAAAATACCGGCTAAAATTAAAGGATCTACTATATTCTTATTTTTATCAAGATAAAAAAATAGTTCTTTAAGCAATTTCTCCACTTCTTGATAATCTGGAGGCAAATAAACAGTTTGGCGTGTTTTAGGATTGTTAACAAAAACCGGTTCTTGACGAATTTTTCCGCAACGATAGTGCTCAATTAATCCCGCGGTAATTGTCTGCTGAATATGCGATATTAATTTTGTATCAAAAACTTCTTGACCGGATTTAATCAGAGCGTTTAATTCAACCAAAGCTTTGTTATAATTTAAAACTTCTTTTTCGCTGTCTCTGGCATTCTCCGGACTATTTTTTAAAATCCTCTTTACATCCGTCAACGGTAAAGGATTGCCTTCGATGCTGGTTGAAGAAAAAGCCGAAACTTCACGAGCTCGCTGCTCCATATTTAACAAAACTATGCGCGAAAAATTGCGATTATTAAGCTCGCTAATAATTTCACTAATTCTTTTAATATTAGCCAATAATTTATTAGAAATTGTATATCTGGGGTTAAACATATATAGTCATATTATAGACGATTATTAGACGATTGTCAATAAATATAATAAGACGATAATGCCCCGGTGACCGCTAATTATTTGTAACCGTAAATATCTTGAGAAACAATCAATAAGCCAAAGCGATAATTTTGTTCAACAGTTCCCGGTAACTCATCCCTTGATCCATCATCAACATCGGAAACATGGAAATATCGGTAAAACCCGGCAAACTGTTTATTTCATTGAGGTAAATTTTATTTTTGGCTATCAAGAAATCCACGCGGGCAAAACCGCGACAATCGGCCAAACGATAAGCTCTGGCCGCCAACGCTCTTATTTTCTCCGTTTGCGTCGGGTCGATCGCGGCGGGAACAATCATCTGCGCTTCTCCCTTCTTATATTTGTCATCGTAATCGTAAAAATCTTTAGCGAGTCGCAGTTCTCCCGGTCGAGAAACCAATAATTTTTCGTTGCCCAAGACCGCCACCTCGATTTCCCGAGGATTGACCAAGCCTTCTTCAATGACGATTTTTTTATCATGCTTCAGGGCATTCTTGACGGCCGTCGCCAATTGCGCCGGCTTGGTTATTTTACTGATGCCCACCGAAGAACCGGAATTGGCCGGTTTGACATAAAGCGGAAATTTAAAATCACGACAAGCTTTATTCCGGCGACGAAGCAACTCCGCTGAAGAATCAATTTGGTAATCCAAAACAGCATATCCGGTTTGATTAATTTTATCCGCCGTCAGCAAATTCTTGAAAATCGCCTTATCCATACAAACCGCCGAACTCAAAACTCGGCAACCGCAATATTTTATTTTCTGACTGTCCAAAACCGCCTGCAAAATGCCGTCTTCGCCATAACGACCGTGCGTCATCAGCAAAGCGACATCAAACAAACGGGAAAAATCTTCAACCCCGATTCTGTTCTTCGCCGATATTTTTAATTTATCGATATTCTTGATTTTATAAAATCGCCGATCTTTTTTATGCCAATAAATTAAAATCAGTTTATAACGACCGTAATCAAAATACTTGACGACATTGCCGGCGGACATAATGGACACTTCATGCTCATTGCTCGGCCCGCCAAAAAATAAAGCGATGGTTTTCATATATTTAAAAGGTAATTATATTATAGGCTAAAAGGCGATATTTTAAAAGATTGATTCTAAACAAACATCTCCTTTCCGCTCTCCGCCAAACATGGTAAAATCATTATATGTCCAAGACCAAACCTCGGCTCGTCATCATTGACGGAAACGCCTTAATCCATCGCAGTTTTCATGCCCTGCCGCCCACCATGCGCACCAAAAGCGGCCAAATAGTGAACGCCGTCTACGGCTTCACGTCTTTTTTCTTGAAAGCGCTCAATGAATTTCAGCCGGAATATGTCGTCCTGACTTTGGATAAAAAAGATCCGACTTTCCGGCATAAAGCTTATGCCGACTACAAGGCGCATCGCGCCAAGGCGCCCGACGAATTGTACGAACAAATCCCCTTGGTGAAAAAAGTGGCCGCAGCTTTCGGCGTACCGATTTTCGAACTCAGCGGCTTTGAAGCCGATGACTTGATCGGAACGATTTGCGCGCAGACGGACAACAAAAAAAACTTGGAAAAAATAATCATCACCGGCGATTTGGACACTCTGCAACTGGTCGGCCCAAAAACCAAAGTCTATACCATGAGTCGCGGTCTGTCCGACAGCGTTCTCTACGGCGCCGAACAAGTCCAAGAACGCTATGGTTTGCGGCCGGATCAAATGATTGATTATAAAGCTCTGCGCGGCGATCCCAGCGACAATATTCCCGGCGTCAAAGGTATCGGCGAAAAAACCGCCGGCGAATTAATCGGGACCTTCAAAAATCTGGACGGAGTGCTGGAAGCCGCAAAAAAAAATCACGCCAAAATCAAACCGCGGATTATCGGCCTGCTGAAAGAATATCGGGAAGCCGCTTATTTAAGTCGCGATCTCGTCACCATCAACTGCCAAGCGCCGCTGAAATTTTCTTTGGAGGACGCCAAATTCGCCTCTTTCCGCTTGGAAAAAGTTTTGACCATTTTCAGCGAGCTGGAATTCAAATCGTTATTGGTCAAAGTCAAAGAAATCAGAGACAAACTGAATAAAACGCACAATAAAACTCTGGCCGGCGATAATGACGAAAAAACCGACACCTCGGAAACATCGGGCGATTCCGGTACAATTAAATTCGCCAGAAACGCCGCCGACTTCGATTATCAATTGATAGACGACGATAAAAAATTTGCCGTCTTCTTGAAAAAATTAAAAACCGCGACGGCTTTCGCCATCGACACGGAAACTTCCGGTCCGGATCCGATCACCGCCCGATTGTTGGGCATCAGTTTTTCCTGGAAAAACGGCCAGGCTTATTTTGTCCTCGCCAATGACCGACGCTTGGCGGCGCTCAAACCGATTCTGGAAAACGATAAAATAAAAAAATACGGACATAATCTGAAATTTGACTGGCGAGTACTGAAAAACCAAGGATTGGAATTGGCAGGCTTGGAATTTGATACGATGATCGCTTCTTATCTCTTGAACCCCGGCAATCGCCAACACGATTTGGATTCCCTGGCTTTCACCGAGCTGGGCTACGAAAAAATCAGCAAAACCGACTTGGCCAACACCCAACCGACCCAGCTGACCCTAAATTTTTCTGCTTTGGATCCGAAAAAATTAAGTCTATATTCTTGCGAAGACGCCGACTTCACCCAACGATTAAGCAAAATCCTGAAAGAAAAAATTATTACGGGACAACTTAACGACGTCTTAGATAAAATTGAAATGCCGCTCATTCCCGTTCTGGGAGAAATGGAAAACAACGGCATCAAAATGGAAATCGCGCCGCTGAAAAAACTGGACAAAGAAGTGAGCGATCAACTGGCCAAACTGGAAAAAACCATTCATCGACTGGCCAAAAGCCAATTTAACATTAACTCCACCAAACAATTAAAAGAAGTTTTGTTTGAAAAACTGGCCATTCCCACGGACAACATCAAAAAAAACAAAACCGGCTTTTCTACGGCCGAAGACGAATTAATTAAGTTGCGCGATTTGCACCCGATTATTCCGTTAATTCAGGATTATCGGGAATTGAATAAACTGCAAACCACCTATTTAAACGGTTTGCCACCGATGATCAGCCCCAAAACCGGTCGAATCCACACCAGTTTCAATCAAACAATCACCGCCACCGGTCGTTTATCTTCCGCCGAACCGAATCTGCAAAATATTCCCACGCGCACCGAGGAAGGTCGCCGCATTCGCGCCGCTTTTGTCGCCGCTCCGGATTATCGTTTAATCGGTTTCGATTATTCGCAAATAGAATTGCGTCTGGCCGCTCACATGTCCGGCGATAAGAAAATGATTGCCGCTTTCGTTTCCGGAAAAGACATTCATGCCGCGACCGCCGCGGAAATAAACGACGTCACCTTGGAAGAAGTGACCAAGAGCATGCGTCGCGAAGCCAAGGCCATCAATTTCGGCATCATTTACGGACAGGGGCCGCACGGTCTCAGTCAAAACGCCGGAATTTCCTATGCCCGAGCCAGTGAATTCATCAAAAAATATTTTCTGGCTTATCCGGGAGTCAAAAAAATGATGGACAATTCCATCGCCGTCGCTCAAGATCAGGGCTATGCCGTGACACTTTTCGGACGCAAGCGCCCCCTGCCGGAAATGAATTCCGCAATTCCGGCCGTCAGAAAGAGCGCCGAACGCATGGCCATCAATACGCCCCTGCAAGGGACGGCCGCCGATCTGATCAAACTGGCGATGATCAAAATCGCCGCCTTGATCAAAAATCGCGAAAATGACATCCGCCTGCTTTTACAAGTTCACGACGAGTTGATTTTTGAAATCAAAAAAGATAAGCTAGACACTTACGCGCCGAAGATCAGGGCAATCATGCAAGAGGTTTTGAAATTACGCGTCCCGATTGTGGTTGATGAAAGTGTCGGCGATAATTGGGGAGAATTAAAATAAAAAGGCCATGTTAAAAACCTCCGACCAACTAACTGAAAAAAAACTCGCTTTACTCGGCTTAGGCTTGGATAACCGAGCGCTTTTGACATTGCTTGATCAGACTAAAATCTTAACCGAGGTCACTATTTGCGATGCGCGACGCCGATCGGATTTGTCGCTAAATAAATTTAAAAATCTCACGATACGCTACCGGCTCGGTAAAAATTTCAATAAAGATTTGAATAAATTTGATATTCTCTCCCGCTCTCCCGGCTGGCCTCTGACTTGTCCCGGAGTTCGAGAAGCGCAACGATACGGCCGCACAAAAATTACCAGCCCCTTAAACATCTTTTTTGCGCTTTGTCCGACAAAAAATATCATCGGCGTCACCGGCGCGAAAGGCAAAGGCACTACCGCCAGCCTGATTTATAAAATCTTGCGCGACGCCGGCCGACGCGTTTGGCTCGGCGGCAACATCGGCGTCTCGCCTTTATCGTTTCTGACAAAAATAAAATCGACCGATTATGTCGTCTTGGAATTATCCAGTTTTCAATTGGAAGATCTGGAATATTCTCCGCGACTATCCGTCATCACCAATCTTTTTCCGGAACATCTGGCGCCGGCCGATCCTCATAATCCCAACTTTCATCGATCGCTGCAAATTTACTGGCGAGCCAAACTGAATATCGCCGTCGGTCCGCAAAATAAATATCTCGTCGCCAACAAAACTTTGGCCACACGTCTGAAAACCGCTCGATTAAAAACCCGGCCGATTTATTTTTCCGCTTCTTCCCTGCCGTCCAAATTGATCGGCGATTTCAATCGCGAAAATGTCGGTGCCGCCGTGGCCGTCGCCAAAATTTTAAAAATAGCGCCGACGCGTTATCAAAAAACTGTCGCCAATTTTGCCAATCTGGAACATCGCCTGGAACCGGTAGCGACCATTCGCGGCATCAAATATTTCGACAACAGTTTTTCCACGACGCCGGAAAGTACCATCTTGGATCTCCGTTCTTTCCGAGCGCCGATTATTTTAATCGCCGGCGGAGCGGACAAAGGCGCGGATTTTCGAGCGCTAGCCAAAACCATTCGGCAAAAAGTAAAATTTTTGATTCTCTTGGCGGGTCAGGCCACGCCGCGAATCAAACGCGAACTCGCGGCGCAAAAGTTTCCCGCCCAAAAAATGATTACGGTCGACAACATGAAAAAAGCGGTGGCGGTGGCGCGCCGGCAGGCGGACAAAGGCGACATCGTTCTCTTATCCGCGGCCTGCGCCAGCTTCGGAATGTTCAAAAATTACAAAGAAAGAGGAAATTTATTCCAACAATATGTCAAAACTGGCCAATAAAATCGGCTTCTTTGATTCCGGCCTGGGCGGACTGACCATTTTAAAAGATGTTTTGGACAGACAACCGAATTACAATTACGTTTATCTGGGCGATAACGCTCGCGTGCCTTATGGAGAAAAATCGCCGGAAACGATTTATAATTATACTCGCGAAGCCGCGGATTTTTTGTTTGCCGCCGGTTGCAATCTGATAATCATCGCTTGCAATACCGCTTCGGCGCAAGCCCTGCATCGCCTGCAGCAAGAATATCTGCCGCAACATTATCCGGAACGCCGAATTCTGGGTGTGATTCGTCCTTTGGCGGAAGCAATCGCCAACGATAAAAACATAAAAACCGTGGGCGTCATCGGCACTAAAGCGACTATCGGTTCCCGCGCCTACGAGATAGAATTGCATAAATTAAATCCGGAACTCAAAGTCGAACAATTGGCGACTCCTCTTCTGGTCCCTTTGATCGAGGAGGGCTGGGCGGACAAACCGGAAACTAAAATGATTTTAAAAAAATATCTGCGACCCTTGAAAAATAAAAAAATCACGGCGCTGATTCTAGGCTGTACGCATTACCCTTTTCTGTATCCCTTAATCAAGCGACTGTCCGGACAACGCTTAATCGTGCCGCCGCCGGGAGCCATCGTCGCCGCCAGTTTGGAAAATTATCTGGCGCGCCATCCGGAATTGAATCTTCGGCCGGTTGAAAAACCGGAATACTTATACTACACTACCGACGACCCCAAACTATTCCGCGTTCTGGGAGAAAAATTTTTAAAACAAGCGATTACCAAGCTGGAAAAAGTTAAAATCACGCCATAATAAAATGATTATTTTCGCTCATGGCGCCGACACCTTCCGTTCGCGCCGCTTTCTGCAAGAATTGAAAAACAAATTTACCGATCGCGTCGACCCCGGAGCGACGAGTTTAAGCGTGGTTGACGGCCAAACCGCCGATTTGAAAGAAATCAGCGACCAAGCGAACACCGGTTCGCTATTCGTCAAAAAACGACTGATCGTTATCGAGAACATTTTTAAAAACAAAAAAGAAACCTTGTTTACCGCCTTGCCGGATTATCTGAAAAAATTTTCCGTTGACGAAGACCGGATTATTATTTTCCGCGACGAGGAATTGAATACTCGCGACAAACCTTTAAAGACCGCCGGAAAAAAGTTGTTCGTTTTTCTGAGCCAACAACCCTATTCTCAAGAATTCAAACCGCTGACCGGTAACCAATTACTGTCTTTCCTTAAAAAAGAAACCGCACAATACAAAAAAGATATTAGCGCGCCGGCCGCTTTGCGGTTGATAGAGTTGGCCGACGGCGATTTGTGGACGATCGCCGGCGAACTTAAAAAACTGGCTTTTCGCGTTACCGCGCCGACCATTGAGCGGGCGGATGTCGACGAAATGGTCGCCGGGTCCTTCAACGAAAATATTTTCGCTTTAACCGATGCGTGGAGCGTCAAAAACAAAAAATTGGCCGCCGGATTGCTGGAAGAACAATATGCCGCCGGATTGGGCGACGAATATTTGCTAACCATGCTCATTCGTCAATTTAAAATTCTCCTGCAAATTCGCTCCGCCCTGGACACGAAAATGAATCCGGGAGAGATGCCCCTCGCGTTGAAACTACACCCCTTTGTCGTAAAAAAAGGAATCGGCCAAGCCGGAAATTTTTCCCAAGCCGTCTTAAAAGATTATTTGAATCGCTTGATCCGTTTGGACTTTTTAAACAAAACCGGCGGCGGCAACATCAAAACCGAGCTAATATTGCTCATTTCCGGCCTATAATCTCTTGCCTTTTTATTTATTATTTGTTATAGTCTTGGCAGTATTTTTTATTTTGAAAAGAAAAATTTAATTATGGCAATCACGGGCAATTAGCTCAGTTGGTTAGAGCGCAACACTGATAATGTTGAGGTCGGTGGTTCGAATCCACCATTGCCCACGTAAATCATAGCGGGGTAGAGCAGTTGGCAGCTCGCCAGGCCCATAACCTGGAGGTCGTCGGTTCGAGTCCGACCCCCGCAACTTTTTTTAAAAATCTGCCTCGGTAGCTCAGTGGTAGAGCAAACGACTGAAAATCGTTGTGTCGTCAGTTCGATTCTGACCCGAGGCACCAGATGAAGCGCCTCGGGGTGTGGCCCAGTTGGTCTAAGGCGTCTGGTTTGGGACCAGAAGATCGTGAGTTCAAATCTCACCACCCCGACATCAGAACTGTCCGGAAAGTACAGTTTTTTTATTTTAAAGAACAATTTCGGACAAGGGCCGACCGAAGCGCCGAGCCCCCAAGTCACCCCTTGATTTTTATTTATTATTATGTTAATATCAGAATACTTTATTAATAAACTTATTTTAGAAACCGACTATGCCAAACAAGAAATCGGCGGCAAAAGAGCTGCGCAAATCAATCAAAAGAAACGCCGCCAATAAAAAAGCGTCCAGCCAGCTGAAAAGTTTGATAAAATCCAATCTCAAACAACTTAAAGGAGGCGATAAAAAAGTCAAAGAAGACATCGTCAAGACCATTAAAGCCTTGGATAAGGCGGTTAAGAAAGGTATTTTGAAAAAAAATACCGCCGGTCGCCGCAAATCGCTTTTAATGAAAAAAATCAACGTTTTGAAATAAACGTTTCTTATAATTTAACGCACTTCTTCTGGGATACGGCCGCCAAGCAACAAGAATTTCGGACCGTTTCTCGGACAAAGCGCCAACACTATGTTAGACAAAAAAACCAAAGAAAGAATCATTAAAAAATTCCGGGTCCATGACACCGACACCGGTTCTCCTCAGGTGCAAATTGCCATTCTGACCGAAGAAATCAAAGAGCTGACCGATCATTTGAAAAATCATAAGCATGACTTCTCTTCTCGTCGCGGTTTGTTGAAAAAAGTCGGCGAAAGACGCAAGCTGTTGAAATATTTACAAAAAGAAAGCGAAGCGGAATTCCGGGAGCTGGCGGAAAAACTGAAACTGAAAATCACGAAAAAAATGGAAGAAGACGAGCTGGAGGAAAAGAAAAAAGAAAAAAATTACGTTGAACCGGAAGAAGAGGGCGCGGAAATTAAAGACGGCCCGGAAGAAGAAAAATAATTATTATGATCAAACATAAAGAGCAACGTGTCGGAATTTTGGTGGATGTTTCCAACATGTATCATTCCGCCAAAAACCTATACAACAAAAAGGTAAACTTCAAAGAGATTCTCATCAAAGCGGTGGCCGGAAGAAAATTAATTCGCGCGACGGCTTATGCCATTCGCACCGAAAACAAAGAAGAATCGCCATTTTTGGAGGCGCTGAGCCAGCAAGGTTTTGAAGTCAAAATGAAAGATTTGCAAATTTTTGCCGGTGGCGCCAAGAAGGGCGATTGGGACGTGGGCATCGCCATTGACGCCATCAAGTTGGCGGACAAATTGGATGTCATTGTTTTGGTTTCCGGCGACGGCGATTATTTGCCGCTGGTTTCCTATCTGCAAAACAACAAAGGTTGTTTGGTGGAAATAATGGCCTTTGACAAAACCTGTTCCGCCAAATTGATAGAAGAGTCCGATGATTTCACGGATCTCGGCAGCAGCAAAAAATTCTTAATTTACAATCACTAAGATCAATCAAGAACTTTAATTAAACACTAAGATTTTGACCGTTAAATAGATAGCGCTGTATGCTAATACAGTTCTGTAATTTAACGGCCAAAGCACACAAAATTATGGAAAAAGTATTTTCGGGAGATTGGCTTGGCCGCCCTCTCACTATTAAAACCGGACATGTCGCCAAACAGGCCGATGCGGCCGTTTGGGTTCAATACGGCGAAACTGTGGTACAAGCCACGGTTGTTCAAGCTAAAACCGAACGGGCGGGAATTGAATTTTTTCCGCTCATGGTTGATTTCGAAGAAAAATTATATGCCGCCGGCATTATCAAAGGTTCTCGCTGGATCAAACGCGAGGGCCGACCGACCGATCAGTCGGTTTTGACCGGTCGCATGGTTGACCGCTCCATCCGCCCCTTGTTCACTCCCGGCGACAACCGCGATATCCAGGTGATCATTACTGTTTTAGCAGTCGATCAAGAAAACGATTACGACGTCGTCGCCCTGATTGCCGCTTCGGCGGCTTTGTCCATTTCCGGTTTAAACTGGAACGGACCGATCAGTTGCGTGCGCGTCGGCTTGATTGAAGATAAATTCGTTTTCAATCCGACCTACGAAGAACAATTGAAAAGTTCTTTGGACCTCATCGTAGCCGGTACGGACAAGAAAGTAATCATGATTGAAGCCGGAGCCAACGAAATTTCGGAGGATATCATGTTGAAGGCGATTATCGCCGGTCAAAAAGAAATGCAAGGAGCGCTTCAAGTCATCAACGAATTGAAAAAGAATATCACTCCGAAAATCAAAGCGGCCGCGGTTAAACAATCGACGGACGCGGCGATTTTGGAAACCGAAAAGAAAAACAAGGAACTGTTGAAACTGGGCGAAGATTGGTTGACCGCCAACATCAAGAATATTCTGTTCGATAAAGTTTATTATTCCAAAGGCGAACGCAAGGCCGCCGTTACGGCCATCAAAGAACAATTGAACGAATATCTGACCGCTCAGAATATTGACGGCGAACAACGTTCCAATATCGTTAAAAAAACCGTCGAAAAGGCAATTGATGCCGAAGTCACTCGCGCGATTATAGAAGAAAAGCGTCGCGTTGACGGTCGGGCCCTAGACGAAATTCGGCCTTTATCGGCCGAAGTGGCGGTATTACCGCGCGATCACGGCACTTCATTATTTTCTCGCGGCGAAACGCAGGTAATGTGCATCGTCACCTTGGGCGCTCCCGGATTGGAACAATCTTTGGAGGGCATTGAAGGACAAAGCAAAAAAAGATACATGCATCATTATAATTTTCCGCCCTATTCCGTCGGCGAAACTTCGCCTTTGCGCGGCACCGGTCGTCGTGAAATCGGCCATGGCGCTTTGGCGGAAAAGGCTTTATTGCCGATGATCCCCACTAAAGAAGACTTCCCTTACGCCGTCCGTCTGGTCAGCGAAACTCTCGGTTCCAACGGCTCTTCTTCCATGGCCGCCACCTGCGCCTCCACTTTAGCCTTGATGGACGCCGGCGTACCGATTAAAAAACCGGTTGTCGGCATTGCCATGGGCTTGGCCTCCGATAAGACCTTGAGCCATTGGGAGGTTTTGACCGATATCCAAGATTTGGAAGACGGCGAAGGCGGTATGGATTTCAAAATTACCGGCACCGATGCCGGCTTGACCGCCATTCAATTAGACACTAAAACCGACGGCTTGACCGAAGAGATAATCGCCAAAACCCTGACGCAAGGACGCGACGCTCTCAATCAAATTTTGGCTGTCGTTCTTAAAGCCCTGCCCGCTCCCCGCGCCGAGCTGTCCAAATACGCACCGCGCCTGGTGAGCTTTACGGTCGATCCGGAAAAAATCGGTGCCATTATCGGTCCCGGCGGAAAAGTTATCAATCGCATTATTGACGAAACCGGAGTCAGCATTGATATCGAAGACAGCGGTCTGGTGATGATTTGCGGCACGGATGCGGCCAAAGTTGACGAGGCTGTCCGCCAAGTCAAAGAAATCGTTCATGTTTTCGCGGCCGGTGAAATCGTTAAAGGCAAAGTTGTCCGGCTCTTGGATTTCGGCGCTTTCGTTTCCTTGAATGCCAGCCAAGACGGGATGGTTCATGTGAGCGAATTAGCCCCTTATCGCATTGAAAAACCGAGCGACTTCTTGACGGTCGGCGATATGGTAACCGTTAAAATCAAAGAAATCGACGATCAGGGACGAGTTAACCTGACCATGAAAGGATTGGAAGAAAATGCCGATTTGTGGAAAGAAGAAAAAGGCAAATCCAACGGCAGTTCCTTCGGCGGCGCTCGTCCGAGCTTCGGCTCTAACGGACGCGGCGGTGCCGGACACGGTCCCAGTCGACCGAGCCGCTTCGGTGGTCGCCGTTAAGCCGATTAAACCGATATTGACTTCTTGCCGAACTTAAGCTAATATTTTTCAATATAAATAACCCTGGAAAAACTATGCTAGTAATTAAATTATCAAAAACAGGAAAAACCAATAAGAAAATGTTTCGTTTGGTTATCCTGGAAAAAGGACGCGATCCGTATGGAGATTTCTTAGAAAACCTCGGTTTTTATAATCCTCATACCAAAGAATTGAAAACCAAGCCCGAAAGAATAAAATATTGGTTATCCAAAGGGGCGCAAATGACCAAAACCATCAATAATCTTCTGGTCGGAGAAAAAATCATTGACGGCCAAAAGATAGTGATCGCCAAAGTCAGCAAGCCAAGCGAAAAACGTTTGGCGCAAGCGAAAGCCAAGGCCGACAAAAAGGCCGCGCCGGTAAGCGCTCCGGCCGAATCCGCCAGTGAAGCGCCGACGGAAGAGACGCCGGAAGCGGCGACGGAAGCTCCGGCTGAAACTCCGGCTGAAACTCCGACAGAAACTCCGACAGAATAGGTTTAAAAGCATCTTGACAAATCAAAGAAAAGTGTTATAATCACTAAATAAGGCTGCTCAAGTGGCAGTTATTTAATAAAATTTCTTTCTGTTTTCAACGGTTATAAACCGTTAAAAATTTGAAAGACGAATGAAAACTATGGTAGAACAAGACAAAGAGTTCTTGGAATTCGTGGTAAAGAGCATCGTCGGCAATCCGAACGATGTCGCGGTAGATCGGACGATTGATGAAAGAGGCGTTCTGTTGACCCTCAAAACCAATCCGGCCGACATGGGTTACGTGATCGGTCGCAAAGGACAAACCGCGCAATCTATTCGCACCTTGCTGAAAATTATCGGCGCCAAGAATAACTCCCGTGTCAATTTGAAAATCTATGACCCGGAAGGCGGCGCTCATCGCAGTGCCCCTCGTCGAGACGAGCGCGAAGATGTGGATACTTCCGCGATTGACGACTTAAAAATCTAAATACTTGAATAAACAAAAAAGTCCGTGTCAAAAACGGACTTTTTTGATATAATAATCTTATGAAATTCCATCTGCTGACCATTTTCCCCGCCATCTTTGACTCTTACCTCAACGAGAGTATTTTAAAGCGCGCTCAAAACAAAAAAATCGTTAAATTTCAAATCCATAATCTTCGCGACTGGACTAAAGATCGCCACAGAACGGTGGATGACGCCCCTTATGGCGGCGGTGCCGGCATGCTCATGAAAATTGAACCGCTTTACGACGCTCTGAACGACATCAAAAAACTGAACAAGAAAATCCGGCCGACAAAGCGCAAAATCATTCTTTTATCTGCCGCCGGAAAAACCTGGACTCAAAAATCGGCGCAGAAACATGCCAACTTGGAAGAAGTCATTTTAATTTGCGGACGTTATGAAGGCGTGGACGCGCGGTTGAAAAAATTTATCGATGAAGAAATATCGGTCGGCGATTACGTTCTGACCGGCGGCGAATTGCCGGCGTTGACCGTCATTGATTCCATTGTCCGTCTCCTCCCGGGAGTACTGGGCAATGAAAACAGCATTATTGAAGAATCGCACGCCACCGCAGGCGTCACCGAATACCCGCAATATACGCGACCGGCCGTTTTCACGATCGGCCGGAAAAAGTACTCCGTTCCCAAGATACTGCTCTCCGGCGATCCTAAAAAAATTAAAGCCTGGCAAGACAAACAACAAAAGAAAGTGAAATAAATAAAAATCGGAATCAATTCCGATTTTTTATAACCGCTCTCCGACCGAACAATCAAGCGATTGACGACAAGTAAAATTATTTTCAAACATTATTGATCACTTTCCAGCCGGTGTCGGTTTTCTGCAAACGACCGGCCAAAGAAAATCCGGCCGCTTTCTTGTGTCCGCCCCCGCCCCACTTTTGAGCGATTTTGGCGACATCGATTTTCTCGTCATTCGTTCGCAAACTGCCCTTCACCCGATCATTCTCTTCCCGCAAAAACAAAGCGACCCGCACTCCGGACAAAGAACTTAAAAAAGAAACGATATCGCCGAAAAGATCGGCGTCAAGCTCGGCATTGCCCGGCGATAACAAGGTTTTTATTTCCGCGGACGTTAACGCGGAAACGGCCAATCCGGTGTCTTCGTTCAAGCACAAATTCTCCAAAGCGCGTCCCCAAATTTTCAAAGAAGAAAAACTTTTGTTGTGCACCGTATTGTTGACGATTTTCGGCAAAGAGGCGCCGCGCAATAACATTTCCGAGGCGATCGCCATAGCTTCGCGCGAAGCGTTGGCGTGCAAAAAATGTCCGGTGTCGGTCATCAGACCGATTAAAATGCAATGCGCCAGCGTTTTGCTTATCTCCAAACCGTTTACTTTTAAAAAATTATAAATAATTTCCGTCGTGGACGCTTTATTTGACAAGCGAATTTCCAAATCGGCATAGGTCTCACTCGGCTCATGATGATCAAATTCCATCAGATAGGGGCGCCGGGCGATATGACCGTCTTGCTCGGCTTTAATCAAAGCCCGCAATCGTTTTTCCAGTCCGGTACGAGCGATTGAACCGCAATCCAGGATTAAAATCAAATCAAAAACTTTCAAGTCAACGGGTTCCGCGGTTGAAACCAGATTATTCCGAGGAATAAAATCATAATAATTATCCGGTTTTTGTCCGGCATAAGCGGAAACTTCCGCCCCGAAACCATCGGCGATTTCCGCCATCGCACTGATTGAGGCTAGCGCATCGGCGTCCGGCGACACGTGGCCGACCAATAAAACGCGTTTCGCCAACTTTATTCTGGTATAAGCTGTTTGTAGTTTTTCAGTAAAATTCATAACCTCTCATTCTACGGGAAAACCGAGAAAATGTCCAGATTTAAAAACAGGCCTCCCGGGCCTGATTTCGTCAATTCCTTTTCCGCCGACTTATTCTATCTCGGCTATCAATCGTTCAATTTTATCCGCCTCTCTTTCCGTGGCGTCAAACTCCCAAATCAAATGCGGAATTTTTCGCAATTTTAAGCGCGTTCTTAAAATCGCCGCCAAAGTTCCGGTGGCCGCCGTCAAGCGTCGCAAAGCCGTACCCGCAAATTTATCCGGCAAAACGGAAAAGCCGACTTTCGCCCGTTTCAAATCCGAACTGCACTCCACGTAAGCGACGGTAAGCAAAGCATCGGGAATCGCCACTTCGCGATTGACCGCTTTAGCCAATTCTTCTAAAATCAATTCGTTTAAGCGCGGAATTTTGGACATAAGCAAATTAAACTTTATCGACAATTTTCTCTTCGCGATAAACTTCTAAAATATCGCCGACGGCCACAACCGGTTTTCCTTCATATTTGATTCCCGCTTCTTCGTCTTGATCAACCTGATCGACGTCCTGTTTACCGGACTGCAGACGGGTTAATTTGCCGGAAACGACGAAATCGGTGCCGCGTTTCACGTCAATCAAACTGTCATTCTTAATGGCGCCGTCCAGTACTTTGCCGCCGATAATCTGACTGTTCGCTTCCGTGCGGAATACGGCCAAAACCTTGAGACGACCCAGTTCCACGCGATTGATTTCCGGTTTGATAAGTAACTGCATTTCCTCCTTGACGAATTTGATGAGATCGTAAATAACGGAAAAAGTTTTAACCGTCACTTGTCTTTCTCGCACCAAAGTTTCAATCGTCGGCGATATGCGAACATTAAAACCGAGAATCTTGGCGCCGGCATCTTCGGCGCGTTTGACGTCGCCCTCCGTAATATAGCCCAAGCCTTTGCTGATTATTTTTACTTTGACCTTTTCGCCGTTCAATTTCAACAAAGACTCTTCAATCGCTTCCGCCGAACCGAGAAAATCGGTTTTAATGACCACATTGACTTTCGGCGTCCGATCTTCCGGACCGTCTTCCAATCCGGCCGGCAAAACATCGGCCGCTTGCGAACTGCTTTTGATTTTCTTGGTCTTCACTTTTTCTCCTTCACCGACATTCAAAATATCGCCGACCGCCGGAGAAATCTTCAATCCTAAAATTTTCACGGGCACGGACGGTCCGGCCTGGCTCATTTCTTCTCCTTTATAATTTTTTAAAGCCTTAACCTTGCCATAAACGATGTCATTGAAACATAATTGATCGCCAACGCGCAAAGTGCCGTTTTGAACTAAAATTGTCGCCACCGGTCCGGCCGCTTTATCAACATTGGATTCCACGACCGTGCCGGCCGCCGCCGCTTCCGGATTAGCTTTCAAGCTCGCCGCTTCCGTATCGGCCACCAACAGCACCATGTCCAGCAATTCCTCTATCCCCGTGCCTTCCTTGGCGGAAACCGGCGCACAAATCGTTTTGCCGCCCCAATCTTCGGGGGTAATATTTAATTTTGAAGATAATTCTTGCTTAGTCTTATTGATATCCGCCGTCGGCTTATCAACCTTATTCATGGCCACGATAAAAGGAATTTTAGCCGCTTCAATAATACGAAAAGCTTCCACCGTCTGCGGCATCACACCGTCATCGGCGGCCACGACCAAAATGGCGATATCGGCCACTTTGGCGCCGCGACTGCGCATCGCCGTAAAAGCTTCATGCCCGGGCGTATCGATAAAAGTAATGGTTCTTTCTTTACGAATAATCTGATAAGCGCCGATATGCTGGGTGATTCCGCCCGCTTCACCGGCGATAACATCAGTACTGCGGATAGAATCCAATAATTTCGTCTTACCATGATCAACGTGCCCCATAACAACAATTACCGGCGGACGCTCTTTCAAATCCGCAATCTGTTCTCCGGCCAAAATCGTTTCCAATTTTTTATTTTCCTTCTCATTTTCTTCTAATTTAACTTCGGCCGCCTGAACATCAAGATTCAGATTTTCTCCGATAATCGCCGCCGTATCAAAATCAATTTTTTCATTGATGGAGGTAAAAACTCCGTTTTTCATCAATTCCGCCAAAACGCGGTTAACCGGAATCCCGGCCAATTCGGCATAGGCGCGTACGCTGATGACTTTCGGCACGGCAATGGTTCTTTTCTCTTTCGGCAGAACCTCATCCTGTTTCTTGATTTCCGCGGCCAGCTTTTTTTGCTCCCATTGGCGACGCAAAAACGGCCAATCTTTAATAATTTTTTTGGCGGTATTGTTATCCACTTTAATCGCTTTTTGTCCGATCGCAAATCCGAGCTCCGGCAACAAATCGCGCAATTCCTGCGGATTGATTCTTAAAATTCTGGCTAGTTCGGTAATATTCATAAATTTTATCTATTTTTTAATATTACTTTAATTTTTGAGTTTAGTCAACCAATAATTTCATACTATCTTATTTAATTTCTGTCAATATTTTCAAATCCAAATATTAATGCTAAGCTAAAGAAGTAAATTTTATAATTTATTAATCTAAAGTCTGTTTTTAGGGATTATTAGAGAAATTAACTGCCGCCTCGCCGTCAACTGACGAACTGTCCAGAAATTTATTTTTGAGCGCACAAATCTATGCTTTCCTTGGTTTTTCACTCTAGCTTAACTACAAAAAATCAAAAATCCACTAGCCCCTCTCTTAAATAAATCGCCTCTGAGGCGTACGGTTATTATTTTTCAAAATTTAATAGTTCCCTTGCCACCCCCAATCCCCAAAGACAGGCTCCCTTAATATGGAATACCTAAACTATGTCTTGTATGTCGTCCTGGCCGCGGGTGGTTTTTTTATTGGTTTTGTCGCTTACAAAAAGAGTGCCGGCAAAAAAATCTCCAGCGCCAGCGAACGAGCGGAAAAATTGATCAACGAAGCAAAAATCAAAGAAAAGGATTTATTGCTGAAAGCGCAGGATAAAGCCCTGCACATCATTGAAGAGTCCAAAAAAGAAGAATCGGTCCGACGCAACGAAATGAATAACTTGCAAAAAAGACTGGAACAACGGGAGACCGCTTTTTCTCAAAAACTTTTGGATTTGCAAGAAAAACAACAAAAACTCTACGACAAGGTCAACGAAGTCCAAGAAATCAAAGAAAAAATAAAAAGCGTCAAAGAGGAACAAGAGGCTAAGTTGGAAAAAATTTCCAATTTGACTCGAGATGAGGCCAAACAGATCCTGTTGAAAGACGTGGAAGAAAAAAGCGCCGAAGATTTGATGATTCGCATCAAAAAATTGGAAAACGAAGCCGAAGATAATATTAACGATAAAGCGAAGGACATGATGGCCTTGGCCATGCAACGCTTGGTCTCCGGTTATACGGTGGAGTTGACGACCACCACGGTCGATTTGCCCAATGACGAAATGAAAGGACGTATTATCGGTCGCGAAGGTCGCAACATTAAAGCGATTGAACAAATGACCGGAGTGGAAATTATCGTTGACGATATGCCTAACGCCATCACCGTTTCCGGCTTCTCTTTGATTCGCCGCCATATCGCCAAAAAAACTTTGGATTATTTGATAAAAGACGGACGCATCCATCCGACCAAGATTGAAGAAGCGGTGGAGAATGCCAAAAAAGATATTTCTTTGGACATCAAAAAAGCCGGCGAAGAAGCGATGTATGAAGTCGGCGTCACCGGTTTTGACCCGAAATTGGTGCAAATTTTAGGACGTCTAAAATACCGCACCAGTTACGGCCAAAACGCTTTGCGCCATTCCATTGAAGTCGCTCATCTGGCCGCCATGTTGGCCGAAGAATTGGGCGCGGACGTCACTCTGGCCAAAAAAGGCGGTCTCTTGCACGACATCGGCAAAGCGGTTGATCATGAAGTCCAAGGCAATCATACCGAAATCGGTCGCGATATCGCCAAAAAATTCAATTTGCCGCCGGAAATAATCGCGCCGATCGCCACGCATCACGATGACCAGCCGGCTTCCTTGATTTCCGTTATCGTTAAAGTTGCCGACGCCATTTCTTCCGCTCGTCCCGGAGCGCGCAAAGACAGCTATGAAAACTACTTACAGCGCCTGGAAGAGCTGGAAAAGATCGCTTTAACCTTTGAAGGCGTGGAAAAAACCTACGCCATCCAGGCCGGACGCGAAATCAGAGTCTTTGTCCAACCGGAAGCGATTAACGATCTGCAGACTCATAATTTGGCTAGAGATATTGCAAAAAAGATAGAAAATGAGTTAAAATACCCAGGAGAGATAAAAGTCAACGTTATCCGGGAAATGCGGGTAACCGAATACGCCCGTTAAGCCGAAAAACGTTTAACATCTTTCCCCCCTGCGCCTGACAACTTTTTATTAAACTAAGCATTAATAAACATATGAACAAAGCGCAACTCATCGACAAAATTAATCATGATGTCGAGGGCTTGAACAAGAAACAAGCCGAAAAGATGATTGATGTCTTGACTGACACGATCATTGAGGAACTCAAAGCCGATCGCGAAGTGACTATCGCCGGCTTTGGCACTTTCTTGTCCCGGGTTCGTTATTCTCGCGGCGGCGTCAATCCGCAAAAACCGAACGAGCGAATTACGATCCCGGCCGTGAAAGTTGCGAAGTTTAAAACCGGCTATCACTTGAAACAGGCCCTTAAGGGAAAGCGATAGAATCGATGCCCATAAGGACAGTCCCCCAACCTTAATTGAAGGGCGTATTATTTGTGTTCGGAAACCGACCTGACGATAATTAAGAGCGCCCGTAGCTCAACTGGATAGAGTACTTGGCTTCGGACCAAGGGGTTGCAGGTTCAAATCCTGCCGGGCGCACATTGGCTGGGTAGCTCAGTTGGTTAGAGCGTAGCACTCATAACGCTAAGGTCGCGGGTTCGATTCCCGCCCCCGCCACATTCATTAATGGCGCCCTCACGGTCGCTAAAAGGCCTCGTTAGCTCAGTTGGTAGAGCAGCTCCCTCTTAAGGAGATGGTCGCAGGTTCGAATCCTGCACGGGGCACGAATATGTTAAATCTAATTATCTTTGGCCCTCCCGGATCCGGCAAAGGAACTCAGGCGGCGCTAATCGCTAAAAAATATAAACTTGCCCATTTATCCAGCGGGGATATTTTGCGCCAAGAATTAAAAAACGGTTCCTTGGGGGCGAGCATCAAAAAATATCAAGAAACCGGCCGACTGGTTCCCGACAATATCATTATCGCCATGATGGAGGCGACCGCCGTTCGCAAGTTAAAAACCAAAGGTTTGGTTTTTGACGGTTATCCGCGCAATCTGCGTCAAGCTCGACAGCTGGATCGCTTTCTTAAGAAACAACGAACCGCTTTGACTCTGGTGTTAAATTTGAAATTAAGCGAACAGGACGCTCAAAAACGCATTATCAACCGCGGCAAAACTTCCGGACGCAATGACGACAACCTTAAAACCATTCGCACCCGTTTTCAAATATACCGCGCCCAAACGGAACCGATTTTAAAGTATTACCAAGCTCAAAAAAAGATAATCGCCGTTGACGGACGTCCGTCCATCCAAAAAGTAACTCAAAACATTACCGATATTTTAAAAAAACAACAATCGACGGATATAAAAAAGGGGGCTAAAAAATAGCTCCCTTTTTTTAACGATTACTCTAGCGTTTGGCGGCACCCCAGGCACCGATGTTCATCATATGAGAATTTTTTTTCTCATCGCTTTGAGCGCGAGCGGTTTGTTCTATAACCGTTCCGTCCGCGTCCGTTGCCGGCGCGTCGCTCTTGTCCGCAAAACGTGTTTCTTCGTTAAAAACTCCTGATGAATTTTCGCTGAAATCTTCATCAAAATACCTTCCCCGATGCTCGGGGAACACTGATTCGACCATAGACTTTTTTTTCATCTTGATTTGAGATTTGGTTTATGAATTAAAAGAACTGCTTTATTAACAAAGACCGAGCCTTAAGGCTCGGTCTTTAATTTGCTTGATTTATTATAATCTGATATTAAATATTTTGCGCAAATAAAGACCGGCCTTTCAAAAAGCCCCAAATAATAATATAGGATGTCTTTATTTGTAAATTTCTCATATCTAAGGGTTAATGATAGCAAGACGTTCAAAAACCGTCAAGCGTTTCACTCGCCAATCCGGGTGCCGACGTATTTTTTACCGGCCAGACAGGCGGATAAATTTTTTATTTTCTTTCCGTTGATCACCACGACTTTCAATCCCTTCTCGGCCGCCAATCGCGCCGCGATCGGATCAAAAGGAGCATTAAGACCGGGCCGCCATTTATGGCCGACTATCTTCCGAAACTCCGGCCAAGAAATCGCCTCTATCCGGCGCGCCGCGGAAAATCGACGCGGATCTTTATCGTAAACATAATCAATATTTGACAGATTAACGACGGTTTCTATTTTGTACTTTTGCGCCAACAACACCGCGACATAATCCGTTGATCGACCGGGTTGATAACCGGCGACAATAATAATTTTCTTGGCGGTTTTCACGGGCTTGGTCGGATCAAAAATAATATTCGGATAGGCCGCCGGTCCAAAAACGGCGCGCACCAACTCGGCATTCAATCGCGTCGCGGCGATGCCGACCCAATCCTGATCGCTCCGTAAAATCTTCGCGGTGGCCGTGGCGGCCGCAATATAATTTCTGGCGGTCGCTCCGCCGCCGATCACCAAATAAAATTTATCGCCCCGTTTGCTCCGACCGAGAATAAAAGCGCAAAACTTTTTTAAAAAGTCCGCTTCAATTTCTTTCTCGGTAACCAAAAGCGAGCCACCGACCGACAGCACGAAAGATTTAGCCATATTGATTATTTACTTTCTTCTATCTCTTTGCTTTTAATCTCCGCCAAAATCGCTCGCCTGATATCCGCCATCATTTTCTTATTGTCTTTGATGGTTTTTTTGGCCGCTTCCCGACCGAGGCCCAATTTAGTTTCGCCGAAAGAAAAGGAGTTGCCGCTCTTTTTGATCACTTCGCATTCCACGCCCAAATCCACCAAATCGCCGGCCACGGAAATGCCTTCATTATACATAATGTCAAATTCACAAGTGCGAAACGGCGCGGCCACTTTATTTTTCACGATTTTCACCTTGACGCGATTGCCGATGATTTTTTCGCCTTGCTTAATCTGAGCGGCGCGCCTCACCTCTACGCGCATCGAGCAATAAAATTTCAAAGCATTGCCGCCGGTCGTGGTTTCCGGATTACCGAAAAAAACGCCAATCTTATTTCTGATCTGGTTGATGAAAATAACCACCGTTTTTGTCTTGGCGATGATGGCCGTTAATTTTCTCAGAGCCTGACTCATCAAGCGCGCTTGCAAGCCCATATGTTGATCACCCATTTCCCCCTCAATTTCTTTCTGCGGCACCAAAGCGGCCACGCTGTCCACAACAATCACGTCAACGGCATTGGAGCGCACCAAGGTTTCCACGATTTCCAGCGCTTGCTCGCCGCTGTCCGGTTGGGACAACAACATTTCTTTGATGTTTACGCCTATCTTGGCGGCATATTCCGGATCCAAGGCATGCTCGGCGTCAACGAAAGCGGCAATGCCGCCGGTTTTTTGCACTTCGGCGACAATATGTTGCGCTAAAGTCGTTTTGCCGGAAGATTCCGGACCATAAACTTCAATCACTCGGCCGCGCGGTACGCCGCCCACGCCGGTGGCGATATCCAAGGATAAACAACCGGTGGAAATGGCGTCCACATTGGTTTTCGGTAAATCACCGAATTTCATAATCGCCCCTTCGCCGAAACGAGTCTTAATTTGCTCAATGGCGTTTAAGGCCGCCCCTTCGCGCTTATCCTTGTCTCCGCTTTTTTCGGAGACACTTTTCTTTTCCTTTTCCTGTCTCATATAGATTGATTAATAAATTAATAATTTTTATTATAGCATAAACTCCCTGAAATAACCGCTAAAAAATGATAAACTAACGATAATTTTTTATTAAAACGAATCTGACACTCTCAAGCGATTTTAACGCAAATTACCTGATGTTTTCGCTAATTTTGAGAAAACAACCCTAAAGACCGAAACGGCAGAAGCAATTTATGTTCTCGCCCGTCTTTTCTTCGCAAAATTATTTCACCGCCGTCATCAGTTTTTTGCCAGTCCAAATAAGCACTCGGATTGTCGGAATCATAATTAATTTCCTCGGTTTCGGCGCTGTTTTCCCATTCCGTTTTGATTTTCTCTATCAAGCGCGACCAAAATCCGTCCTCCTCTGCAACGGATACCTCCGCATCGGCCAACATGTCTTCCACGAATTCTCCGCTAACCGGTTCTTCCAAGCCCAAATCAACCAAGCTCTGCGCTACTCCGAAAATTGTCCCCAAGACCATGTTTACTTGTTTATAAACAAGGCTTTGCTGTCTTTCCGCTCGTTGCGCTTCATCGCCGCCGTAAAGAATGGTCGCCACCGCCACCAAGACTAAAAAAATAACGACAGTCAAAACGCTTTTAATCGGACGCAATACCGACATAAATTTAAAAATAATTTTTAAAACCAATCGTTTTATCGTTCCGACTTATCGGCGGAAGAAAAAATATTTATCTGACCGTATTGTCCGTCAAAACCGGGCGTGATAATCAATTCGCCGTCGCGCACGCGTCGAATTCCTTCAATAATGCGCACATCAATTTCTTCATTGACCGTCTGCAAATCCAAATCCAATAAAATTTCTATCTCCGAGCCGTAGGTCTCAGTCAAACGCCGATATTGCTTTTGAACGGCCACCGAAGCGCGATTTTTAAGACCCAAAGCTTCGCCGATAATCTTATCCAATTCCACGGTTTTTCTAAAACCGACAGCTGACAACGGTCGAAAACCGTACGGCCGATCCGCCAATTCCTCTACCCGATTCAAGACGCCGATGACTAAAGGCTCCCCGCACTGCGGGCAAATATTTTTTAATCGCCGACTTTCCGTCGGCTCGCAACTGAAAGCGCAATCGCGATGCCCGTCCAAATGATACATGCCCTCTTCCGGATAAAATTCCAAAGTTTCCCTCATTCCTTCTCGATCGGTCTCGGCCGGAGCAACGCGACGACGGTATTTTATGATATCGTAAATCTTTTGGTAAGTAATCGGTTCGTCAATCTCCATGATATTCGCTTCCCGCGCAATATTGTTTAAGCTATGCGCATCGGAATTGGACAAAACCGTTAAATTATCCAAGGCCGATAAACGCCAATTCATTTCCGGATCGCTGGACAAACCGGTTTCATAAGCATATATATGCTCGGTCTGCTCCCGAAAACATTCTTCCAAAGTGTCAAAGCCGGATTTAGAGCCGAAAACCGAGAACCAAGGAGTCCAAATATGCGCGGGATAAATCAAAAATTTATCGTTGATTTTTAAAACCAGTTTCACGAATTCCGGCGCGGAAATCCCCAAAATCGGCCGTCCGTCCGAATGAATATTGAATCTTTTGGCCAGTTGACGATTTAATTCAACAACCGCCGACATGTTCGGAGCCTGAACGACAAGATGAATCCGCCTGCAACGTCCGCCATCCATATAAATCAAAGCTACTTCCGTGCTCAACAAAAATTTTACTTTATCGTCCGCCGCTCGCTTCAATTTATACAAACCCGCATCGGGAAATATCTCCTCCAAATCTTTTTTTAAAATTGCCGCCCATTCCGGATGCGTAAAATCGCCGGTGGCAATAACGTCTACGCCTTTTGTCCGGCAAGTCTGTTCAATATTCTCGGGCAAAAGCTTGGGAGAACAAGCGCGAGAATAACGGGAATGGATATGAAGATCTAAAACCTGACGCATAGACGCATATTTACGATTAAAGCACCAAGCCTTCGGCAATTTTCAGCTCCTCTTGGCTGTTGATGCCCATTGCCTCATAAGGCTCAATGTTAATGGTGCCGATTTTTTCGCCGGCGGCAAAAGCCAGCTTCACCATATCGGTCAAATAATACTCTTTTGATTTATTCTCATTTGTCAGACTATCAATATTCTTAAACAACCAATCTTTATTGAAACGCATAAACCCGGGATTAACGGCGGTAATTTTTTTTTGTTCTTCGTCGGCGTCTTTAAACTCCACAATTCCCTGGACCGCTCCGTCCGTGCCGATAATGAAACGCCCCCAATGATAAAAATTTTGATACCAACCCGCGAAGTTCGGCAATCGGGTCGGCATAACCGTTAAAACCGTAGAGTCGGCCGCCGCGAACTTCTTGATAGACTCTCTTTTTAAAAAAGGATGATCACCATAGAGAACCACGATATTATCAATTTTTCCGTCACCGCTTTCAATGGCCGCCCGTGCGCAAGCCACCGCTTGGCCGGTGCCGAGCGGCTCTGTTTGCGCCACGTATTCGGCATCATATTCGGTCAACGCGGCTTTAATAATATCTCTGTTGTCATCAGACACGACAATAATCGGCCGCGGATCAATTTGAGCCGCCCTCACTTCCTCCATCAAATACTCTAACATCGCCCTGCCTTTCAAAGGTACTAAGACTTTGGGTAATTCGCTCTTCATGCGCGTCCCCCGACCGGCGGCTAAAATAACGATGCGGGTCATAAAAAATAAAGATTAAATGCCTATCTTAAAATATAAAAATAAGGAAAATCAAAACTGATTTCCCTTATATTTTAACATTTTTTGCCATCGGAAGCAAACTAATATCTTAAATAAATTTTACTTAATATAAGCTAAAATTTTCTCTTTTATCTCCTTTATTCTCCCGGCGACTTCGGCGGAAGTTTTAGCTTCGGCGTAGATTCTGATAATCGGCTCGGTATTGGAGGCGCGCAAATGTACCCAAGAATCCGACCAGTCAATCTTCACGCCGTCAATGTTCGTAATCTTCAAATCGCCGGAAACCGAGCTTTGTTCTGTTTTATAAGCCTGCTCAACATCAGCCAATAATTTATTGACGTCCAGCCCGTCCGTCAATTCCAAACGATCCTTGACCATAAAATACATGGGAAATTGTTTTTTAAATTCAGAAATTTTTTTATTCTGTCCGGCTAACGCGGACAAAAATAAAGCGATGCCGACCAAAGCGTCGCGTCCGTAATGCAGTTCCGGGAAAATCACGCCGCCGTTCCCTTCACCGCCAACAACCGCCTTCAATTCTTTCATTTTCTGCACGACATTAACCTCGCCGACCGCCGCCGCTTCGTATTTGCCGCCGCCTTGTTCCGTAATGTCTTTTAAGGCGCGAGAAGAAGACAAATTGGAAACGGTTGCCTTTTGATATTTTCCGGGATGTTTTGCTTCAAGAGATTTATAGTTTTCTAACACATAATCCGCCACGGCGACTAGGGTATATTCTTCGCCGAACATCTCGCCGTTTTCGTCTATAAACGCCAAACGATCCACGTCCGGATCCACAACAATTCCCAAATCCGCTCCCGTGGCTTTAACTTTCTCCATAATCTGCGTTAAATTTTCCGCCAAAGGCTCCGGCTTATGAGCGAAGCGTCCGTCCGGCTGACAATTTATTTCAATTACTTCCGAAACGCCCAGCGCTTTCAATAATTCCGGCACGATTATCCCTCCGACCGAATTAATACCGTCCACGACAATTTTGAATTTCTTATTGGCGATGGCCGTTTTTTTAACCGTTGCCAAATTTAAAATGGCGTTTAAATGATTTTCGGCCAAAAATGGATTAAAAACATATTGGCCGGATTGCTCCTCGGTCGCAAAATTAATATCCGCTTTCTCCGCCAATTTCAAAATTTCCTGTCCGTCGGCCGCGGAAAAAAATTCTCCTTGACCGTTTAAAAGTTTAAGCGCGTTCCAGCCGACCGGATTATGCGAAGCGCTAATCATGATTCCGCCTTGCGCCGCCTGTTGAATCACCGTCATCTCCACCGTCGGCGTCGTTGCCATGCCCAAATCAATCACGTCGGCACCAAGACTTAAAAGCGTGCCGATGACTAAATTTTTAACCATCTCTCCCGAAATTCGTCCGTCGCGACCGACGATTATTTTTAATTTAATATCCGGATAATTTTGTTTTAAAAAAAGAACATCGGCCGCGATAAAGCGAATAATGTCCAACGGAGTTAAATTTTCTCCCGAAATTCCGCCGATTGTCCCGCGGATGCCAGAGATGGATTTGATAAGGGGCATATGATTATATTATACTATTTCTTTATTTTTTACTCTTTTAATTTATAATATGATTATATAACAGAAAAATCCTTTAATAAAGATAGGAAATAATAATTTGATTCAAATCTGATCCTTGACAAAGACCCTTAAGTGTACTATATTATGTTGATAAATATAGTTCTTAACCAATTAAAAATTTAGGGATGGAAGCACAATTTTTTAGAATAACTCTTTATGGCATGATGGCCATTCAAATGCTCGCTTGGGGATGGTTCAGTTATAAGGCCGGAAAATTATCAGATAAAAGCTTTCTTATGTTCACAGCCATGATGATGATTGGTCAAATCGGCGCCGGCATTGAAACTGTCTATCTACAAGCTTGGGGAGCTTTTTCAATGCAAATTTATTTCTTAATATTTACTCTATTTGGTGGCATACGCCGATATTCCTCTCGTAAAAAAGGTAGCTAATTTCATGATTGTATATTAAAGCGGATTTATAAATTCGCTTTTTTTTATTTTCCCCAATAAAAAAACACCATTGTTCTGGCGGCGACCTACTTTCCCAGGGCTCAGGCCCAAGTATCATCGGCGCTGGAAGGCTTGACTGCTGAGTTCGGGATGGGATCAGGTATGACCCTTCCGCTCAAACCACCAGAACAATGGTGTCTTTTATATAGAGCCTATCTTCAGCCGGAGCCGCCGATAGGTTACCATTGTGAATTTGTCAGGTAAAAATCAGAAAACTGCTTGGACATCAAAAATTCTTAAAAATAAAAGTGTGGGAAAATCAAACGACTTATTAGTACCGCTCCGCTCAATCCCTTGCGGGACTTACACGTACGGCCTATCAAGGTTATAATCTCTAACCAGTCTATGAAACCTAATCTTAGAGACAGCTTCGCGCTTAGATGCTTTCAGCGCTTATCTAAACCGAAGGTAGCTACCCGGCAATGCCCCTGGTGGGACAGCCGGCACACTAGAGCTTCGTCCTTCCCGGTCCTCTCGTACTAAGGAAGGGCCTCTTCAAGTTTCCACGACCACAGTGGATAGGAGACCGACCTGTCTTACGACGAACAGCCCAACCCTTGGGAGCTTCTCCACCCCCAGGATGCGACGAGCCGACATCGTGTATGATTCCATTATTACTAATGGTACGGACTATGTCTTCATCCCACTAAAATCTAATGGGAGTTGGCGTATTATGACTCAAAGCCATAAGTTTCTTCCGGCCAAGGAAGAAAACAAGTCTCTACAGGGTCATAACTCAATTTTATAGCGCATTGACGGAATAATATATTTCTCTATCAAATTCCTGAGTTTTGGCAAACTAGACTTGATAAATCTTATTCGATAATAAGATTTGTCTTTATTTAAACCGGCCGATAAGCCAATTTTCTTTAAAGAAGAAATCATTTTCCGCTGCGACCCGTTATCAAATTGCTGAGTATTAAGGTAAATGTCCGACGAACGACATTTGCTGCCATCGTCCATAAACCAAATTGCTAAAATCATAGAATTAAGCCGAAGATTGCCAGGAATTATTTTTTTACCATTTTGATAAAAATTCTTAAATAATTCCGTTAACTCGGGGTGTTGTTCGGTATAAAACCGATACGCGACCCTGCCTCCATTGCCTTTTCTTGATTTTGGCGGACTCTTCACAATACTTTTCAATTGATCATACTTCCAATCAACATATTTTTTCTGTTTTATGGAGTGATTAATCTCTAAAAAAGCATTTCTTCTACCTTTGATAACGCGCAAGTAACCGTCGCCCAAAATTGAGCCGACGATTATTGATTTTTGCGTTTGAGTTAGACTTCCCGCGGCGTTGTCCATAATTAATTATTATAGGCCAAATAAATTATGGAGTCCACCGTTATAAGCCAATTTTATTCACTCGATTACTCGAGATGGCACCCCGATATGTTAAGGTGCCGAACCAGGTCGTCGATATGGACTCTTGGACCTGACTAGCCTGTTATCCCCGGAGTAGCTTTTATCCGATGAGCTTCCACCATCCTACATTGAATGGTCGGATCACTAAGTTCCGCTTTCGCGACTGCTTGACTTGTAGGTCTCGCAGTAAAGCCGGCTTTTGCCTTTACACTATCTCCCGGGTTTCCATTCCGGGATAGCCGACCTTGGTAAACGCCTCCGTTACTTTTTGGGAGGCATCCGCCCCAGACAAACTACCCACCAGACACTGTCCCCCGCTATCGCGGGGTGAGAATTAAAAATAGGCAAGGGTGGTATCTCACTGGTGCCCGAAGGCTCCCACCTATGCTGAACAAGCATACCTCTAATTCAATATCAAGTTGTAGTAAAGCTTCACGGGGTCTTTTCGTCCAACTGTGGTTAACGAGCATCTTTACTCGTATTGCAATTTCACCGAGTACTTCGTTGAGACAGTGCCCAAGTGGTTAAGCCATTCGTGCAGGTCGGAACTTACCCGACAAGGAATTTCGCTCTTCACTTGCTTAATATTTCTATTAAGAATGGACTTTATCTTACTCATGATATGAATTTAATTCTTCTAAAACTTTTAGAGCGGATATTTTATCCTGTCTGTTCATTTTAGAAGCGATGGCAATAATATCCTTAATGCCTTCAGCCGATAAATGTTTATTTTGGTTCATCAATGCAATAATCTCCTTAAATTTAATGAAATCAAATTTCTTTTGAGTCAATAACGGATATTTGTCAAAATGAGGAATAACGAACTTATTCATATGTTCTAAAGATCTTATTCTCAGCTCATACCGAGTATCGTGATTTATTCTCACGACTCCAGCGCCGAAATATTTCTTTAAAGCATACAATAATTGTATATCGCGTTTATGCTGGACTATCCGAAATTCCGGCAATACTTGAAAATTTATTTTCATCGTATCGTTTTTATTTATTCCAACATAAAACGTTCCTTCACCATCGACAAATCCGCTTACCCAATGTGGATTTATCTTCATATTTTAGAGTCTCAGTTTTTAAGTCTCTGAGGATTTTTAATCCTGCGCGTTTGCCCCGTGTATCTAAGGATTTTTACTGAGGTCGACAACCCCGAGTACCTTAAATCTTTTGAGGATTTTCACGCATTTTACTGAATATTTAATGACAACTATAACTTTCGCTATAGCCAGGCAACGTATTTTTATGTTTATCACCATATAATCGTCCCAGTCCTTTTGCAATCTAATGTAATAAATTGCAAAACCTTAGGACGATTATAGTTATCGCCGGCGTTCATCCGCGCTTCAATTCGAGGCTTCGCCTTACGGCTAACCCCTCCTCTTAACGTTCGGACACTGGCCAGGCATCACCCTCTATACATCCTCTTGCGAGTTAGCAGAGAGCTATGTTTTTGATAAACAGTCCCTTGGGCTCTTTAGCTGCGGCCCTGCTTGCGCAGGGCAGGCCTTATCTCTAAATTACGGCCGCTGTTTTGCCGAGTTCCTTAACGAAGTTTCTCTCGTACATCTGAGGCTTCTCGCCTCACCTACCTGTGTCGGTTTACGGTACGATTACTGTTACCTTAGCCCTAGAGGTTTTTCTAGTCAGTTCTGCCACTTGAATTGATTCCGCCTTGCGACTTCATCTCTTCTCAATCCCTTGAAACTATGGCCCGGATTTACCTAGGCCGTTTCTTGAGACCGCAAACGCACATACCATAGCGCGCTCAAACTTTAGAACTGCGTCTCCCCATCGGAAAATAACAGTAGTGCCGGAATATTAACCGGCTCATCCATCGGTCAGGGCCCGCACTACACGGGCTGGACCTTAGGATCGACTAACCCTGGGTCGATTTTCGTTGCCCAGGAAACCTTAGGTTTTCGATGGGCGGGGTTTTTACCCGCCTTTTTGCTACTCATGCCAACTCACGACACGGCTTCGACGCTGAAGGGAATGCTCCTCTACCACTGCCTAGATTTCTGTCTTCTATTTCTCATCTTCGTGGGCACTACACTCCACGAACCTCTAGCAAAATTTATGTTTTGCCGGAAATAAACGACACAAATCTAGGCAGTTCACACCTTCGGTACTATGCTTAGCCCCGATAAATTTTCGGCGCGAAACAACTTGATTAGTGAGCTATTACGCTATCTTTAAAGGATGGCTGCTTCTAAGCCAACCTCCTAACTGTCGTAGGGGACCTTAGATTGTGATTAGGGCTGTTTCCCTTTCGACTGATGAACCTTAGCGCCCATAGTCTGACTCCCGGACTCTACCCCCAGGTATTCGGAGTTTGATTGAAGACGGTATCTTGCGACCCGCCCTCATCCAGTGCTCTACCCCCTGAGGTCAACATCCGAGGCTAGCCCAAAAGCTATTTCGAGGAGAACCAGCTATTGCCGAGTTCGATTACAATTTCTGCGCTAACCACAAGTCATCCCATAGTGTTGCACGGCTAATGGGTTCGGTCCTCCATCCGTCTTTCGACGAACTTCAACCTGCTCATGGTTAGATCACCCGGCTTCGGGTCTTGTCCATGCGACGAATGCTACGCTTCCGTCCCGCTAGCGAATATCCGAATCTTGCGACCCGGTTAAACGTTGGACGAAAGCGAAGCACAAACGGGCTATTAACCCTCGCTTTCACTCTGCATGCTCTCCAAAGGAGATTATGCCAGCCACATAGAACAAACTCGTTGGCTCATTCTTCAATAGGCACGCCGTCACCCCTTGCGGGGCTCCGACTCTTTGTAAGTATATGGTTTCAGATACTATTTCACCTCCCTAAACGGGATGCTTTTCACCTTTCCCTCACGGTACTTGTTCACTATCGATCATAAGAAGTATTTAGTCTTAGGTCATAGTCGACCTGGCTTCAAACGGGATTTCACGAGTCCCGTCCTACTTAAGACAAAAGCCACGAAGAGTCAATTCTTTTCGCTTACCGGGCTATCACCGTCTCTGGCCGAGCTTTCCAGCTCGTTCAACTAAGAATTGTCTTTTTTTACTTCGCCCTGTTGATCTGGCAACAAGCGCTAATATCTTGCAACACCGAAAAAACATATGGCTCCAGAGCCTTCTGAAGCAAACTTGGCGAACCAAGCTCACTTCTCAGTTATTTGGGTTTAGACTTCTCCCCTTTCGCTCGCCACTACTCAGGGAATGATTGTTATTTTATTTTCCTCCGGCTACTAAGATGTTTCAGTTCACCGGGTCTTCCAGCTCGCCTTAAAGGCTGAGCTTTCTCCATCTTCAATGGAGAGGGTTTCCCCATTCGGAGATCCGCGGGTCAAAGGTTGCTTGCCACCTCACCGCGGCTTATCGCAGGCTGCTACGTCCTTCATCGTCTTCTTATGTCAAGGCATCCACCATATACTCTTATTGAGATTTTCCCACGCTTTTATTTTTAAAGCTACAAAAGCGCGTTTTTCAGTATTCCGATTACAGCCTCTCGATCTCGGACGAAAAATTCGAGACAAGAGATCCAAATACTGATCTTACTTAATTTTTGATGTCTTTACTCTAACATTGATTGTTAAGGGACTTGATAGCAGGGCGCAAAAAAACCGCTGGTAAGCGGTTCTAAGTAATCGCAAAATAGCTGATCGTTAGAATCGCTTTTTAAGATAATTTCTGAGCTTCTTTTGCATATTGTTTTCGGCTTTTTCAGCCCTGTTAAAACTGATAAGAATTATACCAGTTTGAAAAACTATGTCAAGGGGGATAAAGTGTTGAAAAGATAGCGGAAAATAAGCTTTTTCATTCATAAGTTTATCATTCATAATTTAGCTGATTTTAGAGTAAATTAATTATATCTATTGACAAATAATATATTATATGATATAATAGCTTCATCAGAATCAACTAGTTATTTACCAAATAAATATATCATGAAAAAAATTGTAAAATTTTTCGAGCTGGTTTTAAGTTCACCGAGAAGACTTAAAGAGCTAACACAAAAATATCCGGAAACTTGTTCCCTGGTCGTAGGAAGCCTATGTGCGATTGCTATTATAGCAGTCTTCATAACTAAATTGACCGTGCCGGCACAGTGGAATTTTGATGCTTTCGCAAACTTTCTGTTCGATTTCATTTTTATTCTTCTGATGAGTTTATGCGTCGGCGGCTTGTCCTACTTCATGGCTATCATGATGTTTGGAGAAAAAAAATCCGAGGAATTAAGCCAAGCTGCGCTTAAAAACGAAATCAAGCTAATCATCAACACCGGATTAATAAACAGCGGCGCCGCTAAAACAGCCGATGACTTGATAAAATGATCAGATGCATCAAAAAACAAAACAGCCAATCTTCAAGAAAGGCTGTTTTTTTCTTAATCAAAAACAGGCTCCGGCCTGTTCTTTTTCCAAAAAATTTATTAATTTAAAATTTTCGCTTCCTGATTTTAAAGCGCTCGTCCTTAGAAAGTTCAAGCGCCAAGCATGCCGATATCTTCCATATTTCTTTCCGCTACCTCCCGACTGATTTCGCCGGCTTGATATAATTCTTTGAGATGGCGGTCCAAAGTAATCATGCCGATTGAAGCGTTCGTTTCAATCGTGCTTTTAATCTGGGCGGTCTTCCCTTCCCTAATCAGATTGGCGATCGCCTCGTTGTTTATTAAAACTTCCCGCGCCGCTATCCGTCCGCCCTTGATACGCGGTAATAATCTCTGGGAAATAATCGCCGACAAAACGCCGGACAACTGCGATTTGATTTGATTTTGTTGATGCGGCGGGAAACTGTCAATAATACGATCGACCGTCTGGGCCGCGTTATAAGTATGCAAAGTCGCAAACACTAAATGTCCGGTTTCCGCCAAAGTCACGGCCGCGGCCATCGTTTCCGGGTCGCGCATTTCACCGAGCATAATCACGTTCGGGTCTTGGCGCAAAATATGCTTCAAGCCGGCGGCAAAACTCAACATATCTTCTCCCAATTGTCGTTGGGAAATAATGCTTTTGGCCGGCGTAAAAATATATTCTATCGGGTCCTCTAAAGTAATGATGTTAACGCCGCGCGTTTCGTTGATATAATTGATCATGGCGGCCAGCGTCGTGGACTTGCCGCAACCGGTCGGTCCGGTCACCAAAATAAATCCCTGCGGCAGATTCAAAAGATCTTCCACCACCGGCGGCATGCCGATTTCCTGAAGCGAGGGCTTGCGACTGTCAATCACGCGAGCGACAATCCGAGTATTATTTTTTTCAAAAGAAAAATTAATCCGATAACGATAGGCTTCAACTTGATAGCCCAAATCCAAATCGCGTTTGTCCGAAAAGCGCGCCCTTTGTTCTTTGGACAACAAAGTCTGAGAAAAGCTTTCCAAATCGGCGGCCGTTAATTTGGCGAAGGCGCCGTCGGGAACAATTTTATTGATATCCGACAGCTCCCCGTCAATTCGTAAAATCGGCGCTTGATCAAAAAGCAAATGAATATCCGAAGCTTTTTTTTCCGCCGCCAGTTTTAAGAGATTATTGATATCCATAAATTTACCACTCCAATTTTTTAATTCCCTTGGCCGCCGCGTCAACCTGGGCTTCTTGCTTGGACGAGCCTTGACCGGTGGCGATCAAGTCTTCTTCAAAATATAAACCGATGGTAAAAATTTTGGCGTGATCCGGACCGACCTCGTCCAAAATTTGATAATGCGGCGTAATCCCTTTTATTTCTTGCGCTTTTTCCTGCAAGCGAGATTTCGGGTCCAAATAAGTTTGATTCTCCAGAATATCGTCCAATTTGGAAATCACATTTTTCTTGATAAATTTCTTGGCCGTTTCCAATCCTTGATCCAAATAAATCGCGCCGATAATCGCCTCTACGGCATTGGCTAAAATAAACTGACGAGATTTTTTATTCTTGTCGCGCGCTTCGCCTCGCGACAAATACAGACAACTCTCGATATCCAACTCTTTAGCTATTTCATAAAGCATTTTGGCGTTGACCAAAGACGCCCGCCAATTGGTCAAATCCCCTTCGGGCGTGGAAGTGAAACTGAGATACAAATATTCCGTCACGACGATTTCCAAAACCGCGTCGCCCAAAAACTCCAGTCGCTCGTTATGACCGATTTTAAATTCCGAGTGTTCGTTCAAATAAGAACGATGCACCATCGCTTGTTTGAGCAAGCTTTCGTCTTGAAACTTCACTCCCAAGCGTTTTTGCAATTTAATCAAATCATTCATAAAGCAGATTTTAAACCAATGGCGCCCCGAATGGGGGCGCCGGTAATTCATAAAATTATTTTTCTGCGACCGCCGCCTCTTTTTCGGCCCCCTCTTTTTCGGCTTCCTCTTTTTTGGCCGCCTCCACCTCTTCTTTATTGTCTCTCTTTTGAACTTCCGGATCGTCGTTATATAAAGCGCCCAGAACGCCATTGATAAATTTCCCGGAAGCGTCGCCGCCGAAACTTTTGGCCACTTCAATCGCCTCGTTAATGGCTACGCGCGGCGGAACGGCCGTATACAACAATTCATAAATGCCCAAGCGTAAAATATTGCGATCAACGGTCGTAATCTGATCCAAGGGCCACTCCGTCGCGTATTTGATAATATATTTGTCAATCGCCTCTATTTGATCGCGAACGCCAATCACCAAATCTTTCACAAAACCGCCATCGTCAAAATTCGGAGCGAAGTTGGCAAAATTATCGACGATTAATCGCTCGATATCGTCGTCTTTTCTGCCGTTAAAATCCCAGGCAAATAAAGTTTGCAAAGCGATGGTTCGCGCCAAATGTCTGTTGGACATAATTATTTTTTCTTAGCCGCTTTGATTTTGATTTTCAAAATCTCTTTGCCTCGATAAGAGCCGCACAAAGCGCAGGCCGTATGAGGTTTCACGGCGGCGCCGCATTTCGGACATTTATTCAAGACTATCTTTTTTAAAGCCAGATGCGCCCGGCCTTGATGAGTTTTACTATGGGTTTTGCGTTTTTTAGGGTTTGCCATATTGATTGAAACTTTTAAACATTTTCTTCGCCGTCAGGCGAATTTAATTTATTATTTTTATCTAATTAGCTCAATTTCAGTATATCTCAAATTCAATATTAGTCAACCGAAACAGCCGCCTCGCGCTTCGCCGGTTTCGGTCCGACCAACTGCTCAAATTCCTCTTTTTCCAGAGTTTCTTTCTCCAACAGAACCAAAACAATTTTTTCCAATTGTTCTTTTTCCCGATTGATAATCTCGGCCGCTTGCGCTTCGCCTTGTTTGATAAAGCCGCTGATTTCTTGATCGATTTGCTCGGCAACTTTTTCGCTATAGTCCCGCTGTTCGTGAATTTCTCTGCCCAAGAAAATCATTTCTTCTTTTTCGCCATAAGTCCGCGGACCCAAGTGATCGCTCATGCCGAAATCGGTAATCAGGCTACGCGCCAAAGAAGTCGCGCGACGCAAATCCGACGTCGCGCCGGTCGTCACCTCTCCGAAAATCGTTTTCTCCACCAAATGTCCGGCCAACAAGACGGCAATTTCGGAAATGAATTCCGATTTGGAATGCATATGACGATCCTCAGACGGAACTTTCAAGGTATAACCGCCGGCCGAACCGCGCGCAATGATGGAAACCTTATGCACCGGATCGGCGTCCGGCAAAAAATGCGCGACTAAAGCGTGTCCCGCTTCGTGATAGGCAGTAATCTTCTTTTCTTTGTCGGTAATCACCCGACTTTTCCGTTCCGGTCCGATCATCACTTTTTCAATCGCTTCAAACAAATCTTCATTGACGATTTCTTTTTTATTATTTCGCGCCGCCAAGATAGCCGCTTCGTTAAGAATGTTGGCCAAGTCCGCTCCGGAAAATCCCGAGGTCCGCCCGGCCACGACTTTCAAATCCACTTTCTTGCTTAACGGTTTCTTGCGAGCGTGCACCAACAAAATGTCTTCTCTATCCTTCAAATCCGGCAAATCAATCATCACCCGACGATCAAAACGACCGGGACGCAAAAGCGCCGGATCCAAAACATCGGGACGATTGGTCGCGGCAATAACGATAATACTTTGCGTCGGCTCAAACCCGTCCATCTCCACTAAAATTTGATTCAAAGTCTGCTCTCTTTCATCATGACTCCCTCCCAGGCCGGCACCGCGACGGCGACCGACCGCGTCAATTTCATCGATAAATACGATGCAAGGTGCGTTCTTTTTGGCTTTTTCAAACAGCGACCGGACACGCGAAGCGCCGACTCCGACAAACATTTCCACAAATTCCGAACCGGACATATGAAAAAACGGCACTTGCGCTTCCCCGGCGACCGAACGGGCCAAAAGAGTTTTTCCGGTTCCGGGCGCGCCCAATAACAGAACGCCGCGCGGAATCTTGGCTCCCAAGTCATGAAACTTTTTCGGAAAACGAAGAAACTCCACGATTTCCTGCAATTCTTCTTTAGCTTCTTTCGCACCGGCGACATCTTTGAAAGTGGCGCGATTCTTGGCATCCGGCTTAAAATCCTTAGCGGTTGACTGACCGAAACTCATCGCTCGAGAATTGGCCCCCTGCAAACCGCGCATGGTGAAAAAAATAAAAATACCGACCAAGAGAAGCGGCAAAAGAAAAGGAATGATATTGGCCAACCAATAATCCCACCCGCTCTCGTCTTTAACGGAAATTTTGACTCCGGCCACTTTAGCCGGATCAACCGCGAAATTGCTCAAAAGAGCGGACAAAGATTCGTTCGGCTCTTTCCGGATACTTTCCGATTTGCCGTCCTTCAAAGTGGCAGTAATTTTGTCGCCGCTGACGACCAATTCGCCGATTTCATCATTATTGATTCGACTAATCAAGGTTTCCAGGCCAACCGTTTCACTTTTCCCTTTCTGGTCGGTGAAAGAACTGAAGACCGCCGCGATTACCAAAAAAATAATGAAAAATAGCAAAAAATTTCTAATTAATTTTTTCATGAATTTAAGATTAATTTTGTATCTATATTATAGGCGGAAAAAGCCGTTTTGGCAATGCCGCGCGCCATCGATTTGAATAACAAAAATGCCCTGTTTCAGGACATTCTTGTCTATATTGATTTTCTAAAATAATTTATTTTTTCTTTTTGGCCGTCTGGGACTTTTTATCTTTTTTGCCGTCTTGTTCATCGGCCGCCGGCGAATCCTTGTCTTGATCCGCGACCTCTTTTTTTTCTTTTGTTTCTTTGGCCGTTTCTTTTTCCGTTTCTTCATCGGCTTGGTCGGCTTTTTTCGTCTTAGCCGGTTTTTCTTTGGTCCCCGCCGACTTAGATTTCGCCCCCTCGTCGGCCAACTTTAAACCCAAGCGATGTTCGCCCGGAGTGATGCTGACGATTTCAAAATTATTTTCTTCTCCCGGTTGATATAATTCGGTAATTTTCTCTTTAACCTCCAAATTTAATTGGCTGATATGCGCCAAGCCATGAATGTCATCGTCAAGTTTGACGAATAATCCGAAAGGATTGACTTTCAAAATCACGCCCGGCACGACTTGGCCGATTTGATATTTGGCGCTGGCCTCCAACCAAGGATCTTTCAGCAATTTCTTGGCGCTCAAAAACACTTTGGCGCCATCAATGGAAATGATTTCCGCTTTGATCTTATCGCCGACTTTATACATCTCGCTCGGAGAATCGATTCTTTGCCAAGCCAACTCGGAAATATGAATCAAGCCTTCGATATTTTCGCCGAAAGAAATAAAAACGCCGAAATTGGTGATGGCCGTAATTTTTCCTTCCGCGACCATGCCAATCTGATATTTATCCAAAGCCGGTTTCTGTTTTCTGTTCCAAACGTCCTTTTCACTGAAAATCACTTTATTGTCTTCTTCGTTTAAAGTAATGACCGTCACTTCAAATTCCTGACCGACAAATGATTTCAATTTTTCCAAAATTTTGCTCTTGTCGCCGCCGGAGATGCGCGGATAATTTTCCGGTGCCAACTGCGAAACCGGCAAAAATCCGTCAATCTGACAATAACGGCTCAACAAACCGCCCTTATTGGCGTCCATGATTTTAACTTTAATCGTGGTCTTGTCTTTAAACGCCTGACGCAATTTATTCCAGGCTTTTTCCTGCCCGACCAAACGAAAAGACAGCTCCAATTCGCCGTTCTCGTTTTCGGCGTCTATCACCGCCGCCTCGATTTCGTCGCCCGGTTTCAAGCGAGAAAATTCTTCCACTTCGTTATAAAGTTCCGGACCGCGGATGATACCCATCAACACGCCGTCAACATCCAACTTCACTTCCGATTTGGAAGCGGCTACGACTTTACCTTTGACAATATCTCCGGTTTGCGGAATTTTAATATTGTCTTTTTTCAATAATTTTTCAAACTCGTCCAATTGTTCTAAATTTTGGTCGTCCATATAAACAAAAAAAATCTCTAACCCGATCTGACAATCAGGCCCGGCGGTCACTTCCGCTCGTCTCGTCAAAGACAAGCTTATAATCCGCAGGCTTTATTAAAAGTGATCTTAAATTAACTTCTCACAGTATATAGAAAAACTCGCCGGCTGTCAATCCTAAGCGACTTCCCTTTTCAAGCCGGGCTTGAGAGCTTTTTTCAGTCTAATTGTCTTATTAATTCGTTCCGGTCCGGCCGCTTTCGGCTGGCGCGGCAACAAACCCTCAATCAAATTGACGAAAACATAGGTCAACTGAGGATTATTTTTATCCGGCACGATTTTTTGATTCTGACGATCGTAAAAATAATCTCCCGGATCCTCTTCTCCGTCCGCAACATATTTTTCTACGGCGCCGTTCGTCGATTTTTTATAATTGACCAATTGTTCGCGTTCGCGAAATTTTTCCGCTTTGAAATAACCCTTGCCCCACGCCCCTTTTTCCACCATATATTCGCCGTACTCGTTGGCTTGTTCCAAAATATCTTCCGTTTTCAACGGCTCGCCTTGTGCGTCAAAAACATAAATTCCCCGACGCTGTTTAGCCGGCATTCTCAACCAAGCGTAAGCTCTGGTCATCAAATCTATTTCTCCGGCCGAATATTCCGGCGCCTGCGCTTTAATGCGGGAAAATTCTTTTCTCAAAGCGCCGATTTTCCGTTTGGTTTCCAATTTTTCTTCCCTGGCCGCTTTATCCCTGGCCACTTTTCTGAAAAATGCCTCGCGTCTGGTTTTCAATAAGTCGGCATCAATTTTGGCATCCAGATTTTCTTCTTCGGTATTAAAATATCCTTGACGAGCCGTTTCCAAATCGCGAGCCAATCTGGCTTTTTCAAAATGGGCTTTCTTTTGCCGCTTGTCGTCGTCGGCAATGTTCCTCAAACGTCGCGCCGTCGCGAAGGACGATTCCAAACGCACATCATCAAGTTTGTCTTCCGCCTCCTGACTGCCCGGAGCGGTCATGGCATTGTACTCGTCATTGGAAATATCTTCTCCGGTTTTAAAATTGTTCTTTTTGGCTACCCGCTCTTGATCTTGAAACCAATCTTCATTTTCATGATATTCATCCGCAGATTCAATGTTGCGCAAATTACGCCCCTGATCGCCGATACCGGTCGCTCCTTTGGCGCTCATCTTCTCCAAACTTTTGTCTCGTCGCGGTCGAAATCCTATTTTTTCAAAAAAACCCATATATTTAAATCTTTTGGTGAAAATAAATTTTTCACTGCTATATTAAATTGATTATTTTCAAAAATCAACCGGTGACTGAATAAAAACAGTTGGCGCCACATTCCTCGCTAACTTAATTCCAGCGCTTTTTAGGATCGTTAACGATGTCTAAATATTCTTTGACTTTTCTGACCGCCGCCGGATCGGCCATTCTCCGGTCAACCTCGCGAGTGACTTGCTCTATATAACTCTCATCGCTGTCCTGAAGACTGCCCGTTGAGTATTTCTCGTCGGGATTACCGCTAAAACTCGCCTCCACTTCCGCCTCCATTTGTTTGCGGATGGCAGCCATTTCTTCTTGAGAAGATCGGGACATTTCCCGCGGTCGCGCCGCTAAAGCTCCTTCGATGTTCATATTTTTGTGGTTAATAATCAAAGACTCTTTTATATTATGATAATTATATCATAATAACCCCAAAAAATGTAAATGTCCAGACGGGACGGCCAATGATTATCGGGGTGTATTCATTGACAAATAATTAAAATAGTTCTAATATATAGACTTCTTTTAAAATTAACCAAAAAACTCTCGTCTTCATGAAGAAACAAGTTAAGCCAAGGTTAGATCAACAAAAATTGAATCTAATTACCAGAATTCTCGGCGAAGGCCCTGTCTCTCCCGTATATAAAGGAAAGCTCAAAAAAATAGAGCTAATTGACGGGAAAATGATTATTTCTTTTAAATCTTATTCGGAATATATTGAAGGAAAATGGGTAAAAAAACCCTGCCCCTCGGATATGGCCATAGATTTGAAAAGTGTGATACCCGTTTGGCGCGATGCCAATCACGGTTCGGCGTTATTCGTTAAAAACACTTTTCACCATCCAACCACGATTAAGAATTGGAAGTTCTATATTTAATAAAATAAAACACCGATAAAAAGGTGTTTTTTAATTAATCACAAAAAGACGAGATGGTTCTCGTCTTTTTGTTGGTGAGGTCTTGGCGCGGGGTGGTTATGAATTTGAGGAAATGAAAAAGCCCTTAAAAAATAAGGGCTTACTGCTTATTCATAACTAGTTTAATGTTCTTTATAACATTATCGACTTCCTCAACTTGCAAATGAGTTAATGTGCGCTCTAAGAACTCATCACCACCATCGAAGTAATCATTTAAAGAAAAAGCATGTATTCCTTGCAAGGGCAGACATGAAGTTAGTAAAGTTCTACGTAAATAATTATAAAAATTATCGCCTTTTAATAAATCAAAAAGAAAAATACTTCTTTTGATTTTTTCCCTCATCTCCACGGTAAAATCCCGCCAACCATTATAATCCTCTTCGGCCCAAACCGTCAGCTGAAGACTGTCTAATAGTAAATTTAAAGAAAGAAGATTGCCTTCTTGCGCGGCAGCGATAAAATCCAAAGCAACCAAATTACGCTTTCTTTTATCTTCCTTGTTAAGGCAGGCGTAAAGAGTATAAAGCTCGTGTTGGTGTTTTTTAACTAGCCGGCGAAACTCGCTTGTGCCTTTATAGAAATTTACTTCTTTGACTGCGCCCTTATACCTCCATTTGTCATGCCATTTTTTGTCTAGCCTGGAAATCACTTGATCCCAATCGTTCTTAAAAACAATCCCTATCTGCTTATCCAGGGAACCGTTGTGCCTCTCAATCCAATTAGGAGAAAAAAAGGGCGGATTTTCCTTTTCTAAAAGATCAGAAAGCCTCTTTATTATCTTATCCTTATCTCCTCCATATTTAATCAGGCGGCGATAAGAGAATTTTTGGATATCAAATTTATCAAAAACGAATTTCCAATCAATTCCATTATCGGCATTCCGAAAACCCCGTTTAATCGATAAATATAGGGCGTAAGAATTATTTCTAATCCATTGTGGCATCGGTTTAGAGATTTTCTTTTCTTTCAAAAGATTCGCTAAACGGCTAAACTCTTCTTCATTTAAAAAGTATAAAATTTCTTTCCGAACTTCACGACAAATAATATCTGCCTCTTCTTTATACTCAGAGAATGGGGCGAGCGCCTCTTTTACTTTTAAGTTGCACCACTTAGCAATATGACAAGGGTTAGGCTTCGTAGGAAGCGTAGATAAAATGGAATTAATTATTTTCCATTTTTTTTGATTAAGTACTATTCCCTCTTTAGCGGCCGCTTTAATAATACAACGACTGACAAAATCAGGCGATAAAGCTTTTCCGGTTCTACTCATGATATCTAGTTTTAGTTGTTTATATTTTTAAAGTTCTATTTTTACTTAATAGAACAAAATAACATATATATCCATAAATATCAAATGATTTATAAGCCCCCGAAAACGTATTCTTAGAGTACCAAAAAATGCCCTAAAGTTAAGGCATTTTTTATTGGAGCTCCTTTTGCAGTTTGGTTATAAATTCAATAAAATTTAAAAAATATATTTTTCCAAAATAGCTATCTTTAAACTACCTCTTATAACCTATTAATTCAAAAACTTTATCCATTGCAACAACTACTGAATATCCTGAATTTTCAAATTCTGTGTTAACTAGCCTGTTTCTTGTATTAACCCATTTTTGGACGAATGGGATAAATTGAGACACAAGCCCTATTATTTTATAATGCAACCCATTAAGACCATCCTGCTCTACCTCCACTACCGGACCACCACTATTTCCGTAATAAACTGGGCAATCAATGATAATGGTGCCATGATTTTTATACACGTTCGCCACTATTCCTTTCCTTAATAGAGGTTTATTGTAATCAAATTGTGGAGAATCAGCCATTCCTAAGGAAGTTGGATAGCCAGACAAAAAAACATTATTAGAAATTAATACCTCTTCTAAAAGTTTAACCTTTCCAGCATCTACTTGAATCATCGTTGTCTTTCCGGAAACTTTTTTTGTTACCCCACTATTGGCTATTAACTTGTACCCTTCGCCCGTCTCCGTTTTTTCCAGCTCTCCCATCTCAATCGCAGCAACATCGGAGTTTGGGTGTGCAATCGGCGCAAGCACTCTCAAATCGACACCATAAACATGGACGCTATCATCATTGATATCTCTAGCAGGAATTATCAAATCAATATTGCTCCCTCGTATTTTCTTATCATCATCAAATAAAACGTGCTTTGCTGTGATTAAAAATACTTTTTTGTCTGCTCGTAACAAAAACCCTGACCCCTGACTGCCTGTATCAAATTTAATTAGTAACGGATAAGCTAAATTGTCTTCTGGTATTGCTCTCATATAATTCAACAAAATAAAGTCTACATATTTATTATACCTTCTTAAAGCAAACAAAAACAGCCCTTTCGGACTGTCTCTGTTTCGTGAGCTCCTTTTGGAGTTTGGTTATAAATTTAATTAATGTGCCAACTCAATGCCTTCTGGAACATCAAAGGATTCAAAAATCTCTTGTAAGTCAGCATTTCTAATAAAAAAATAAAACGTAGAATCAATTATCTTTAATGTCCTAATACTTTTATCATAGTCAAATAAGGGAGGAACAATTCCTCTTTTAATCTGTGATGCGACAATATTATGTAAAAAATTACTCATATCAGATGGCCTTACGTCATTGGGTCGATGATGAAATGATTTTATGCCTGTTTGTATCTCCACTCTCTTAAACCCAGCTACCATCGCATCAAAATCTTGAACAAAAAGGAATTTAATAAAGTAATAAGGGAGAAAGAGTTGTGTATCTGCGGATCCTCCGCCACGTTGCTCAATAAAAGTTTCAACGCTTCTTAAATGCCTCCCAGAATAATCTTGCCATTTTTTCTCTTTTGCTTTCCTAAGATTATCAAAACCTAATATAACTTTATCAGCGCCGGTATTCTCGACGCCAGCGGCTAGACAAACTTCTTTGCAAAGTTCCTGAAAAACACCCACACTATCAAAAGATAAATTTACCAGCTCTTCAAATATTTCATCAAATCGAACATTTAGCAACGGGCTACCGCTTTCTATAATTTTTCTAAAATCTTCCTTTGACCATGGCTCAACCGGTATCTCTATCAACCTATCTTGGAGATCTCCGTTAAATTGAGCTAATCTATTTTTTTCTCTCCATATGCCTAAAATAATAAATAGAATATTATTATCTTCAAAAACTCTTAAATGATGCGCTAACTGTTTTTGCACTTCCTCTGGTAAATAATGAAAATTTTCTAAAATAATTCTTTTCTTAAAGCCAATTTTTATTAATATTTCACAAATATCCTGCGGCAATTCTAAATTATACTCAACCGTGCTATATTTTATCTCTTCTGAACTGGTTCCCGCTAACTCTGACCCAACTTTTGCATCGCCTGAAAAAAATGGTATTAATACCTTTGCTCTTACTTCTCCGGATATGCCGCCTTTTGTTTCCTCTCTCAAAGATTTCTCAATTTCAAATTTGATATTTAACTGACGCAAAATAGATCTATATATATCAATAGGTGTAGTTTCCGGAGCACAATTTATTCTGACAAATTCTGTTTCAGCTAAATGTCTATTAGTCAAAGCTGATTTCCCTTGCTTTGAGGAACCGAAAACTATAATGTGTTTTCTGGTTTCTATAGCTCTAAGAAATAATAAATCGACACTTTCTCTTTCTATATAGCTCTTTATGTCACTATTTGAAACGCCAAACACTTCAATGGTTTTGCTCATAAATAATTTTTTTAGTTAAATATTGTATAACAAAAACCCCCATTACGAGGGTTTCTGTAATCTGGGGGTTTATAAACCCCCGTAAATGGAGCGGGTAACGGGAATCGAACCCGTCTCTCGACCTTGGCAAGGTCGCATAATAACCACTATACGATACCCGCAATATTTTAATCACGTGGTCCAGGTGGGACTCGAACCCACACGCCTTTTGGGCACAGCATTTTAAGTGCTGCGTGTATACCAGTTCCACCACTGGACCTCTCCTGTTTGACTCTGTGGAGATGATGGGAGTTGAACCCATGTCCAACCGGTTTCCCTAAATACCTGTACAAAAATAGTTCGATTTATTTGTTTTAACCTCAACCATCAATAACCGAACGAAAAGCGATTGAAGCGATCTTCCTGCTTGTTTCGACGTTTTCCGGAAAGCGCGGTTAAACGTCTATCTCCATACCCGCTTCGCCGAAGCGAGGCGAGCTTATGACACCGGCCGTCGCTTATGAAGACTGGGCGCGACCGATGGCTATGGAACCTTTATTAGGCCATAACTGGAGCGTAACTCGGGCAAGCCCAAGTGAACGCTTTTGCCGTTTTGGCATTTGTGTTTTTTTAGTCGGTTTTGCGTGACGGCTAAGCACGTTTTGAGTATTTAAGAAAAGTCCCGGCTGTCGATGCCTGGCATCCCCTTTAATCGTTAAGCGGCCGCCGAAGCGGCTGAACTCAGCGTCTTTTTGTCAATGATCGCAAGTGTCTTTCCACTTCCCGTTTCTTGATGGTTTCCCGTTTATCATACTTCTTTTTCCCTTTGGCCACGGCAAATTCCAGCTTCAGAAAACTACGATTAGTATATATTTTGAGAGGGATAAGTGTCAAGCCTTCCGTACGAATTTTACCCAACAAATGATTAATTTCCTGGCGCTTCAACAGCAATTTTCTTTCCCGCCGCTGATTATAATCCGGCATCGTACCGGCGTTCTTGAACGGTGAAATTTGGCAATTGACGAGATACAATTCCGTCTGTCCGTTCTTGGTGCGCAAAGAAATGAAACTGCCCTTCAAACTGGCCTGACCGGCGCGCACCGCCTTCACTTCGTGTCCGAATAAAACTAAGCCGGCCTCATATTTATTGAGAATTTCATAATCAAAATTAGCCTTTTTATTTTGTGCCAGCGGGGGCATAGTTCCATTCTTTTAATTGGGCGATGACTTTTTCGTTAGTTAAAATATTTCTCAAATAATCGGTATAACCGGCTTCTCCCAAAACTTTGGACACCTCTTTATTGTCCGCGTACTGTTTTTTCAGCTCGGCGATTTTATCCGCGATTTCTTTGTCGCTAACCATAATTTTTTCCAACACGGCGATTTCACGAATCACTAAAGCCGATTTGACGCGCTTCACCGCGTTCGGCAAAAGTTCCAGTTGCAAAGCTTCGCGAGTTTTTTTCAGATGTCCGAGATAATCTTCAAACTTGCCGCCTTGACGAACGATATTCGTTTCCAGCTCTGTCATGATGTTACGCGATTCGCTCTCCACCAAAACATCCGGCAAATCGCCGAATTTGGTATCGGCGATAATTTTGGAAATCATCTCCGCCTCGTTTTTTAAATCCGTATTGCGTTTTTTCTCCTGTTCCAAGCTTTCCTTCAAATTGGTCTTCAGTTCCGCCAAAGTTTTCAAACGAAAAAACCCGGCAAACTCGTCATTCAATTCCGGCAAAGTGCGGCTGTAAATATCCTTCACGGTTACCGCAAATTCCACCAACTTGCCGGCGATATTTTTTTGATGATGATTATCGGGATACGGCAAGCTAAACTTTTTTTCTTCGCCTTTTTTCGCGCCCAATAATTGTTTGTCAAAACCCGGAACGAAATAATCCTTGCCGACAATAATCGTCGCCCCTTGATGCTGGCCGTCTTCCAACGGCACTTTGTCTAAAAACATCTTGATATCCGCGACCACTTTATCGCCGTCGCCGATGGCTCGATCCGCCAACGCCTCTTGCGCCCGCATCTCGCGCAAATCGTGCAAAGATTTTTCTATCTCTTTATCTTCCACCGATACCGCTTCCGGCTTAAGCCCCAAGTCTTTATATTTTCCCAAAGCGATGCTCGGCAAACAGGAAATCACAATCTTATATTCCAAAGGATTATTCGGCGCCAATTTCGTCACGTTAACTTGCGGCTGTCCGATCGCCTGAACGCCAATCGTATTTTGTTCAATGACATCGTCAATCGTTTTGTGAATGGCCAGATGCGCCGCTTCTTCCAAAATCGTCATCTCGCCGATTTTCTGTTTCAAAATTTCATACGGCACTTTTCCGGGACGAAAACCTTCAATTTTAATCGTGGCGGCCACTTTTTCCGCTCCTTTGGGAATATAGGGGGCAAATTCTTCAACACTCAATTCTACCGATAATTCCAATTGCGATTTGGGCAATTCTTTTTTGACAACTTGCATAAGCGAATAAATAAACGAAATTAAAAATCTCTACAACAATAACCCGACGATGAGCAAAGCCACGATGTTCAAAACTTTGATCATCGGATTGATTGCCGGACCGGCCGTATCCTTATAAGGATCACCGACCGTGTCTCCGGTCACCGCCGCTTTATGAGCATCGGAACCTTTGCCGCCAAAATGACCGGCTTCAATATATTTCTTGGCGTTATCCCAGGCACCGCCGCCGGAAGTCATGGATACCGCCACAAAAATACCGGTGATGATGGAACCGACCAACAACCCGCCCAAAGCTTCCACGCCGTGTCCGGCTCCGAATAAATTAAAACCAAAACCGATTAAAATCGGCACGACCACCGGAATCAAGGCCGGAATAATCATTTCCCGAATAGCCGCCTTGGTGACGATATCAACCGTGCGCCCGTAATCCGGCTTTTCCGTGCCGTCCATAATGCCGGCCTTTTCTTTAAATTGCGCCCGCACATCTTCCACTACCGAACCGGCCGCGCGACCGACCGCTTTCATGGCCATCGCTCCGAACAAATAAGGCAACAAACCGCCGATAAACAATCCGACCAGGACATAAGGATTATCAATCAAAAATTGTATCTGTCCGCCGCCTTCTTTTATCTTAAAAGTAAAATCCGCGAACAAGACCAGGGCCGCCAAAGCCGCCGAACCGATAGCATAACCTTTGGTAACCGCTTTGGTCGTATTACCGACCGCGTCCAAGGGGTCGGTCACATTGCGCACGTCTTCTCCCAGCTCCGCCATTTCGGCAATACCGCCGGCGTTATCGGTGATCGGACCGTAAGCGTCAATCGTTACAATGATGCCGGCCATGGATAACATCGCCATCGCGGCCACCGCGATGCCGTAAAGTCCGGCTAAAGAAAAGGCGCCTAAAATCGCCAAACAAATAATGATAATCGGCCAAGCCGTAGACTTCATGGAAACCGCCAAACCGGCGATGACATTCGTGCCGCTGCCGGTGCGCGATGCCTCGGCGATGCCTTTAACCGGACCGAATTTGGTGGAGGTGTAATATTCGGTTACGACCACCAATAAACCGGTAACGGCCAAGCCGATTAAACTGGCGAAATAAATTTTCAAACTCAAACCGCCGACAATGAAATATTTGGTCAAGGGATAAAAAGCGATCGCCGATAAGACACCGGCGGCAATTAAACCTTTATACAAGGCGCGCATGATATTTTGCTTTTTGCCGAGACGAATGAAGAAAATGCCGATGATGGAAGCGATGATGGACACCGCGCCCAAAACCAACGGATATAAAATGATATTGGCGTTCCCCGCAAAAGTCAGACTGCCCAAAACCATCGCCGCGATGGACGTGACGGCGTAAGTTTCAAACAAGTCGGCCGCCATGCCGGCGCAGTCACCCACGTTGTCGCCGACGTTATCGGCGATAACCGCCGGATTGCGCGGATCGTCTTCCGGAATATTGGCCTCCACTTTACCCACCAAATCCGCGCCGACATCCGCCGCTTTGGTATAAATGCCTCCGCCCAAGCGGGCAAAAATGGAAATCAAAGAACCGCCGAAAGCAAAGCCGATCAAAGCATGCAAATCATAAGTCAAAAAATAAAAACCGGCCGTGCCCAACAAGGCTAACCCGACAACCAATAAACCGGTTACACTGCCGCCGCGTACCGCGACATTCAAGGCCTTCTGCAAGCCGCCCCGCGCCGCTTCCGTGGTACGAACATTGGCGCGCACGCTCACGTACATACCGATATATCCAGTTAAAGCCGAAAAAACCGCGCCGCTAATAAACGCCGCCGCCGTCAGCCAACCTAAAATCGGCACGAAACCGATAATCAAAAATAAAACAATGGCCACGATGGCGACCGATTTATACTGACGATTCAAGAACGCCTTGGCGCCGGCTTGAATCGCCGCCGCGATAGTTTGCATTTTTTCATTTCCGGCCGGCAACCGCAGAATGGACACGATCACCAGAGCGCCGTAAATCAAAGCGATCAACGCACTGCTCAGAATTAAAAGATTGGTTAACATAGATTTAAAAATTCTTATTATTTTTAATAATTTTATTCTTTCTCTTTTTTAACCTTTTTGGTTTTTTTGGGTTTGGCCTTGTCTTTTTCAACGACCTCTGCGGCAACGCTTTCCGCCGTCGTTTCGACTGTCGCTTCGGTAGTCGTTTCAGCAGTCGCTTCGGCGACCTCTCCCTCCGCGATTTCCATATTGTTCTCGTCCACGCCCAAAACTTTCTTCTCGCCTTCTTCGGACGCCTCAATAATATCAATTTTCCAACCGGTCAAGCGCGCCGCCAAACGAACATTTTGTCCGGCCTTGCCGATTGCCAACGATAATTTATCGGAACTGACTTTGACAATCGCTTTATGCTCGGCTTCGTTTAATTCAATGGAAATCACTTTGGCCGGAGCCAGGGCATTGGCGATAAACTTCGCCGGCTCTTCGTTATACTCGATAATATCGATTTTTTCTCCGCCCAATTCGCTGATAATCGTCTGAACGCGACTGCCGCGCTGTCCGACACAAGAGCCGACCGGATCAACATTTTCCGCTTCCGTCCAAATCGCCACTTTCGAGCGCGATCCGGCTTCACGGGCTACCGCTTTTATTTCCACCAAGCCATTGGCCACTTCCGGAATTTCCAAATAAAAAATCTTACGCAAAATTTCTTCGGAACGACGCGATAAAATTATTTCCGGACCTTTATGTCCCTCGCGCACTTCTTTGATAAAAACTTTAACGCGGTCATTCGGGTTATAACGTTCGCTGTAAATTTGTTCTTCGGCCGGAAGCAAGCCGATCGCTTTGCCCAAATCGACAAAAACGAATCGTCCTTCGCGACGCTGAACGATGCCGGAAACCACTTCTCTTTCCTTGCCTTTAAACTCGCTGAAAATCATATCGCGTTCCATTTCCCGAAGTTTCTGGATGATAACTTGCTTGGCGGTCTGAGCGGCCATGCGTCCGTAGCTGTCCGGCACCGGCAATTCGGTAACCAATTCGTCGCCGATATTGGCATTATGCTTTAAAATACCGGCTTCTTTAAGTTGAATGTCGGTTTTCGGATTAAACTTTTTTCGGCCTTCTTCCCCCGCCTCTTCCTCTTTTCTCAACTCCGGAGCTTTAAAATCATTACGAATTTCTTCTTTATGAAGTTCTTTCTGATTCGGATTATATAAATTCTGAAGCATTTCCGCCTCTTCTTCTTCCGGCAAATTTTCCACCACGGTCTTCACGTCAAAAACTTCCGTTTTACCGGAATTCGGATCGAACTTCACGCGAATGTTTTGATTGCGCTCGCCGTAATCTTTGCGATAAGCGGCCGCCAAAGCTAATTCCACCGCGCCGATAACCGCCTGATAGTCCAGGTTTTTTTCTTCGCACAATTGCTTGATGGCCGCGCTTATTTCTGACATATTATTGTTGTTATTAAAACGCTTATTTAAGAGAAAAAGCTAATTGTAAGAACAACTAGCTTTCCGGATATATTATAACATTATTATCATTTTTGTAAAGTCGGCTAGTAAGGAGAGTAAAACATGTAACCGGGGGTGCCAGAGATTGTTCTGGTCATCGTCCAAAATATGTAACGCGTAATCGTCCAGGCCGTCATGATAATCACCAAGCCGATAATGGCGTTTTTCAACAAGCCGACCGATTTTTTGATTTTCTCTTCATTCCCGCCGGAGGTCATATATTGAAAACCGGCGACAATTATCAGCGCCAGAAAAATCATGCCCAAAAAGGTCAAAACGATATTGATTATTTTGACAATCGTAATCCGTAAGTCCTGGGGCTCGCCGGCGCTATTATAGGCAAGACCGCCGATTGTTTGCAAACCGATTTGATTGTTGATTAAAGACTCATCCGCCTTGACCGGAACGGCGATAATCGCCAAACTAAAAATAGCTAAAAGCAAAAAAGAAAAAATTCTCCTCCCGATCGCCTTTTTAGTGATAACCATAAAATATGATATAATTAAATAGATATCATTATTATATAAAAATCCCTCTTAAAACACAAGAAAATGAGCTTGGCTAAAAAAGTGGCCCATAATACCCTGATCCAGATTGCCGGAAAAATCGTCTCTACGATCTTGGGTCTTTTCGCTTTGGCACTCATCACCCGTTATTTGGGCCTGAACGATTTCGGCGAATATACCACCGTCATGACGTTTCTGACTTTTTTCGCCGTCATTGCCGATTTGGGGCTGATGGTCGTCACGATGCAAATGATCAGCGGCCATCACAATCAAGAAGAGGAAAATAAAATCATCAATAATCTTTTCGGCTTTCGCTTGGTCACGGCTTTAATCTGTTTTGCTTTCGCGCCCTTGATAATACTTTTATTCCCCTACAGCCCCGCCATCAAGCTCGGCGTAATTATTTCTTTGGCCACTTTTTTCTTTCCGTCGCTCAACCAAGTCATTGTCGGCTTGTTTCAAAAAAGACTGAGCATGGATCGCGACGTAGTCGCGGAAGTGGTCAGTCGCCTGGTATTAATCGTCGGCATTTTCGCGGCCAAAGAATTGCAAGCCGGATTTAACGGCATTTTAATCGCCACGGGCGCTTCCAGTTTCGCCAACTTTATCTGTCACTATTTGCTGGCCGTAAAATTTGTCGCGATTAAGCCGGTTTTTAATTGGACAATTTGGAAAAAAATAATTTCCAAATCCTGGCCGCTGACCATCACTATCGTTTTCAATTTGATCTACTTGCGCGCCGATATTTTGATTCTGTCTTTATTCCGCGGCGCCGATGAAGTCGGTTTATACGGCGCGGCCTATAAAATCATTGACGTACTGACCGCTCTGCCTTTTATGTTCGGCGCTTTGATTCTGCCGATTATCACCACCGCCTGGCTGGACAATAACCCGGCTTATTTCAAAAAAGTCTTGCAAAAATCTTTTGATTTTATGGCCATTGTCGCCATTCCTTTGGTAATCGGCGCGCAATTTCTCGGCCAACCGTTAATGTCGCTCGTCGCCGGTCGCGATTTTATCGCCGCCGGCGGAATTTTACAAATCCTGATTTTTGCCGTCGCGGCCATCTTTTTGGGCACGATGTTCTCTTACGCGGTAATTGCCATGGACAAACAAAAAAAGATGATCGGTTTCTATGCCTTTACCAGCGCCACTTCCCTGATCGCCTATTTGATTCTGATTCCTCGGTTTTCTTATTTGGGCGCCGCCGCCGTCACTATTTACAGCGAGGTCTTAATCGGCCTCTTCGCCGCTTATTGTCTCTTTAAATACAGCCGCTGGTTGCCGGGGATAAAAACCTTTTTGAAAGTCCTGTTCAGCGGTGCCGTCATGGGCGGCTTCCTATATTTTCTGGCCATCGGCCGATACCTCGGTATTCTGGAATTGATTTTGATCATTAGCGCCGCTAGCTTAATTTATTTTTCTTCTTTATACTTGATAGGCGGCATCAAACCTGAAGATCTCGCCGCCATTTTCTCTCGTTCCCGAGAAAAAAACACCCCGCCTTACAATCCCGGCGACGAGCTCGGCTCGGGAACCGGACTATAAAACAAATATGACCACTAAACTTTTATCCGTTGTCCCGGAAATAATTTCGGACAACGGCGAATATTTGATAATCAACAAACCGGCCGGCCTGGCCGTTCACGGCGGCGGCAATTTGAAAGAGCCGACTCTGGCGGATTGGCTGATCGCCAAGTATCCCAAAATCAAAACGGTCGGCGACGATCCCGCGCGCCCCGGCCTGGTTCATCGTTTGGACAAAGATGTCAGCGGACTGATGGTCATCGCCAAAAACAATAAAAGTTTCGCCAATCTAAAAAATCAATTTAAAAGTCGTGAAATCAACAAAGAATATTTGGCGTTGGTGCACGGCCGTTTACTGAAAGACGAGGACACGATTGATTTTCCGATCAAACGTTCGGCCGCCGGCTATAAAATGGCCGCCCTGCCCTTGAATTCTTCGCGACTGCTCACCAGGCGACATCCCCAGGGACGCGATCAAGGCAATATTGACGGTTGGTTTAAGTCTCGGCCAGCCACAACCGAGTTCACGGTCTTAAAAAAATTCGTCAATTACGCTTTTCTGCGCGTTAAAATCATTACCGGCCGAACACATCAAATTCGTGTTCATTTGTCCGCCTATGGCCATCCCTTGGTCGGCGATGATTTATACGGCACCAAAAAAACCAAAGCAAAAAATAAAAAGTTGGCGCTGGGCCGCATTTTCTTGGTGGCCAATCATCTCAGTTTCCTTGATTTAAAAGGCAAACAACAAGATTTTTCCCTGTCTTTGCCCGCTGAATTAGAGGCCGTTTTGCCGAAACATTAAAATTAACGCCAAATTCAAGCGCCGTTTTTGACGTTTAAAAGAATTTACCGTATAATATAGATGAAAATTTAAAAAAATAATTAAAATAAAAATTATGAAAAAAATCATAAAGAATTTATTTTCTCGGGAAAAGTTTACCCGAGTCACCTTACCGATCCTGCTCGTGGTCGCTTTGGTGCTAATCGGTTTTTTCTCGTTCTACAAGCCAAGCCAAAACTTGTCTCCGGAACAAGCCAAAACCAAAACCGAGCAATTCATCAACGACTATTTGATGACCGGCGGCAATAAAGCGACCGTTAAAGAAATCACTCGTCTTTACGGCCTGTATAAATTGCAGGTGGATATCACCAGCGATGTCGTGGAGTCTTACGTCTCCAAGGACGGGAAATTATTTTTCCCGCAAGCCCTGGACGTCGATCAAATCAGCACCACTCAAAATAACGCCGCCACCACCGGCGCCACCGGCGGAAATGCCGCTCAAGTATCGATTAAAAGCGACCGACCGACCGTGGAATTATTCGTCATGAGTTATTGTCCTTACGGCACTCAAGTAGAAAAGGGCATGCTGCCGGTTTTGGCGGCTCTGGGCGACACCATTTCTTTTGAGTTGAAATTCTGCGATTACGCCATGCATGGCGAAACGGAGTTAGCGGAAAATTTAAATCAATATTGTCTGCAAAAAGAACAATCGGATAAATTCGCTCCTTATTTGCAATGCTTCTTGGAAGCCGGCGATTCCGCTGCTTGTTTGACTGCCGCCAATGTCAATAAAACCAAATTGAACAATTGCGTCGCTAGTACCGACAAGGAATATAAAGTTACGGCCAACTTCCAAAATCAAATCGGTTATCAAGGCAGCTACCCGGGTTTTGACGTCAACAAGGCCGATAATCAAAAATACGGCGTCGGCGGTTCTCCGACCTTGATTATCAACGGTCAGGAAGTTTCCAGCGGTCGCGACTCCGCCTCCTTGCTGAAAACCATCTGCAGTGCCTTCAATGAAGAGCCGGCCGAATGCGCCACCGTCTTGTCCGGCGCCACTCCGGCCCCCGGTTTCGGTTCCGGCACGACCGCCAACGCGGCCGCGGCCAACTGCGAATAAATTTAAAGCAGCGAGCCAAACCGTTAAATCATCGGTTAAAACTTCAAATAAAAATTGCCAATTAAAAACAAGCTTTGCAAAGCTTGTTTTTAATTATCTCAAATAAATTTAATTACAGCGAACACATTCTCAAATCCTTCCTCGCGCTTTTTCCGCCGCTAAAATTCTCTTGACGGCGATGATATAGGCCGCCTGGCGCAAAGTAATCGCGCCCGGTTTTTCCTGATATTTACCATAAACCCGACTCCAGCCGCTCTTCATTTTCTTGTCCAAAAGTTGACGCAAATAATCTTCATCCAAAATTTGTCCGGTTCTGTTTTGCGCCCATTCGAAATAACTGGTAATGACGCCGCCGGAATTGGCCAAAATATCGGGGACAACGATTTTACCGGCCCCGGCCAAAATTTGCTCCGCTTCGTAATTGACCGGCCCGTTGGCCAACTCGACCAGATAATCCGCCTTGATATTGGCCGCATTATCTTTGGTGATTTGGTTCTCCAAAGCGGCCAAAATTAAAATATCCGTTTTTAATTCCAGTAATTCCGCATTGCTCACCGACTGTCCGCCCTTATATTCGTTAACGGCTCCGCCGCCGTTCTTTAAAGCGATTAATTCCTTGATATTCAAACCGTCGGCATTGTAAACGCCACCGCGACTGTCGGAAACACCGATAATCTTATAACCGTCATTGGCCAATTTTTCTGTCATAAACAAGCCGGCGTTTCCAAAACCCTGCACGACGATCTTAATGTCCTGACGATCGCTTAAAAAGTTTTTAATCAACTCTTTGGTAATCAAATATCCGCCCTGGGCCGTCGCGTCGCCGCGCATGCTGATGCCGCCCAATTCTACCGGCTTGCCGGTAATCATGCCCGGCTCGTGCCGTCCTTCCCGTTTTTCAAATTCATCCAACATCCAGGACATAATTTGACCGTTGGTATATACGTCCGGCGCCGGCACATCCTTGTCTTGTCCCAGATACTGATGAAATTTACCGATATATTGACGGCTCACTTCCTCCAATTCTTTTTTGTCGGCCGCTTTCGGATCAAATTTGACGCCGCCTTTCGCGCCGCCGTAAGGAATGTCGGCCAAAGAATTCTTTAAGGCCATCCAAAAAGCCAAAGCTCTCACCTCGTCTTCGCTGACATCCGGATGAAAGCGGATACCGCCCTTGCCCGGACCGAGCGCTTCGTTAAAAACGATCCGCCAGCTGGGATATTTCCGACCATTAATTTCCAACTCGGCATAATTTGACTTGACCGGAGCCGAAAAAACGCTCATCTCTTGATCGCTAATACCTTCCAGCGCCTGAATTTCTTTCAAGCGTTTTTGATTATCCTCAAAAATACTCATACGATTATTTATTGGACCGACGGAGGCCGATCTTATTGCAAGAAAGCTCCGAGGTCCGCTTTTAAGGTTTCTTTGTTTTTTAAGCCGATAAACTCCGCAATCACTTTTCCGTCTTTAAACAGCTTCATATTGGGAATATTTTGAATCTGATACTCCGCCGCCAATTCTTGATTGGCCGGATTTTCAATATCCACTTTGGCGATTTTCACTTTATCGGCCATCTCCATGGCCATTTCATCCAAAATCGGGCCCATCATTTTACAGGGCATGCACCAAGGCGCCCAAAAATCCACTAATACCGGCTGAGCGCTGTTCAAAACCTCGGCCGCGAAATTTTCTTTGTTGACTTCTAAGGGTTTAGACATAAGTTTATTTCTTAATTTATTATTATTTATTAGCCTGTCTGCTATTTTTTATTGTCGTTACTTATTATCGCGATTATTTATTGATTATTTCTTTAAACATTTTTTCCAACCTGATTTTGTTCGGTTGGCGATAATTCACCAAACAATGACTTAATTCGGCCGTCACAATCTTTTCCATTAAGGCCGCCAGTGCGGAACGCGCCGCCTTCAATTGAATAAGCGGGGCAAAACAATCCCGGCGTTCGTCGGCCAGCATTTTTTTCACACCTTCCAATTGGCCAATAATATTGTTTATTCTTTGTTCGGCGGTTTTGATCCGTTTATTCACTTTCATATATCCTATTATATAACACACCCCTATGGGGTGTCAAGAGGCGAGTCATTTTGGCGGCCAAACCGACGCTTATCGGCGCACGACGCACCAATAAGACCGATTGCGAAAACTCTCGACAACGACGCTGCCGGCCGCGGCCATCGTTTTTTTCAACTCCCGTCCGGTAAACACATGATAATAACGCTGGCTGACGATTTGACCCGCCGAGTTCTTCCAGGGGAAGATCAGCTCCCGCCAGCCGGCCGTATGTCGACCCATGATTCGCCGCCAAATATTCTTTAACAAGCGACGGCGATCTTTCGCCTGCGACCATAAATTCCAAACGCTAATCACCAAATATCCTCCGGGTTTCAGTTTTGCCAACATTTCTTCCACGGCTTTAACCCGCCGCTCTTTTGTCGGCAAATGATGCAGAACCGCCAAACAAAATACCCAATCAAAATCCGTTTCGGGCACGACGCCAAGATCTAAAATGTCGGCAATGAAAAATTTTCTGTCCGGATAAGCGTGTTGCGCTTGAGCCAACATCTCGGCGCTATTGTCCGTCCCCCGATATTCTATCGGCTTATCGACAAAGGCTTCCAAAAGTCGTCCGTTGCCGCAACCGACATCCAAAACCCGACTGCCCTCGCACACTCGCTCGGCAAAAAATTTCATTTCCGGCCAAATTTCTTTTTTTCTGGTAATATCAAAATCAACGGCAATTTCCCGATAATTGCGCTTCACCAGCTCCATTAGTTTGTCGGCCGTCGTCGTTTTCATGCCGTTAAAATTAAACTTAAATATGACTACTTAAATATGGTTACCTATATACCTGTCTCGAATATTTAGCCTAAGTATTCTTTATGAAGATAGTTTTCTCCGCCACGGGAACTGTTCCTGTGAAGCTTGACGCAACTGTCGCAACGTCCGCAAGGTTTGGCGTTCATATCGCCGAAATATTTCAAAATATATTCTTGCCGACAACCCGGATGATAAGCGTAATTTTCCATTTCGGCCAGCTTTTCGTAAGCGCACACCGCCTTGTCTTTCAAAGCTTTAAAATCCAAATTCAAATCTTCCGGCGCGACTATTTTCAAAATCTTGATTTCCGTGCCGCGATACGGCGGCCGATATTCCACCAAATCTTTTTCCGCCAATTTTTTGACGGCGCGCAACAAAGAGTCTTTTTTAATTTTTAACACCACCGCCACCTCCTCCGGACTGAATTGCCAACCGTTTTGCAATTCAACCGAATATTTTTCGCCCAATCCGGCCACTATTTGCGCTTGACTGCGGGCGCGTTGACCGACGGCGGCCGCCACCTCCGCCCAATCTTTTTTCGCTCTTAAAAAAGAGCTGGCGGTTTTTTCGTTCGGTCGCGCGATATAAGCTTCTCTTTCCAAAATTTTCAGCGCCGTCCCGATCGCCATTTCCGGCACGGACTCGGACAGGCTCTGCGCTATTTCCGCGTAAGTGATCAAAATTGAAGCGGACGGATCAATCTCCATTCCGGCGCGATTCAACAAAAAATCATATATTTCCAAAATTATTTTCGGATCGGGATTGTCGCCTTTGATGAAAAACTCCCGCAGATAGCGGTCTTGTTGATGATAAAATAACAAACAAAAACTGTCTTTTCCGTCCCGACCGGCGCGACCGGCCTCTTGATAATACGCTTCGATTGTCCCCGGCAAATCATGATGAATAACGAACCGAATATCTTTCTTATTAATCCCTAAACCAAAAGCGTTAGTCGCCACCACGACCGAAGCCTTGTCGGACATGAATTGTTCCTGAACCCAGTCGCGACTGTCCGCATCCATGCCGGCATGATAGCCAACCGCTTTAACGTCGTTCTCCACCAAAGCTTCCAAAATTTCATCGGCTTTGGCGCGCGTACCGGCATAAATAATCCCGGAACCGAATTCGGGGTTGGTAGTCAAAAGATTGACTATATTTTCGATTTTTTGTCCGTTAGAAGTCGGCACTACCGCGAATTGCAAGTTCGGACGAGCAAAACCGGTGACCACCGTATCGGCGTTCTTGATGCCCAATTGTTTAATGATGTCGTCGCGCACTTCCGGCGTGGCCGTCGCGGTCAAAGCTGCTACCGTCGGCGAACCGACCGATTTGATAACTTCTTTCAATCTGAGATAGCTGGGACGAAAATCATGTCCCCATTGGCTGATGCAATGGGCTTCGTCAATCGCAAACAAAGAAACTTTAATTTGTCGAAGTTCCGTCAAAAAACTTTGATTATAAAACCGTTCCGGCGCGACATAGACTATCTTATAAACGCCCGCTCTTATCTGCGCCAAACGCCGAGACGTTTCCAAAAGCGAAATTGAGGAATTGATAAAAACCGCCGGAATGCCGACGCGATCCAAAGAATCCACCTGATCCTTCATCAAGGCAATCAAGGGCGACACGACTATCGTTATCCCTTCCAAAACTAAAGCCGGCAATTGATAAATCAAAGACTTTCCGCCGCCGGTCGGCAAAACCACGACCGTATCGCGGCCGGCCAAAATATTATCAATCGCCCTTTCTTGACCGGGCCAAAAAGATTCATAACCGAAATGAATTTTTAACAATTCCTGAAGTTGTTTTTTCTGTTTTTGAATCATTATAGTTAGCAGATAAATTGGCTAATATCAAATAAATTATTATCACAAGCTTGACAAAATAATAAAATAATTATATAATTATTTCATCATCAATACTTTGACATATGAATGTTTCGCCCACTTCTCCAGTTTTAATTGCCCGGGCTGGTTTTGTTCTTTGCGCAGTCCTGACAGTCATATTGTTCTTTTTGTCTATCGGCGGTCGTTTCAACGATCCCGAAATATCAATTTCCGCGACGGGAGTAGCTTTTATTTTAACTATCATTTGCTTATATCGAAGCGTCAAATGAAAACGCTCGTGAAAATTTAGACCGTTCATTCAGGCGGTCTTTTTTATTTCCCGATTTCTTTTGTAAATTTCCAAAACATTTTTAAATAAAAAAGCAATCGTCATCGGTCCGATTCCTCCCGGTACCGGCGTAATGAAACCGGCTCGATCTTTAATATCTTCAAAATCAACATCGCCCAAAATTTGATCGCCCTTTTTCGTAATGCCGATATCGATAATCGTTGCCCCTTCCTTGATCATGTCTTTTTTTATTTTTTGCGGTTCGCCCAAAGCGGTAATCAATAAATCGGCGACCACCGATTGGCTTTTCGGGACAATCTGCAAACCGAGTTTTTCCAAGGCCTCTTTAATGCTCAAACCGAATATTTCGGAATTATATAAAACACAAGCGGTTTTTCCGACGGCCGAAAATTTTATGGATTCCAGGCAAGCCAATACGGAAGCCAGAACCGGAGAAACAACATACTCCGGATGGCGCGGATGAAAACCGTCCGCATCTTTTTGAGAATCAATGGCGGCGATGATCTTGTCAGCATCAAATTTGCTCGGCAACGGCAATTGCACCAAAATGGCGTCAATCAAAACATCTTTATTCAAAAAATCAAGCACTTCCAAAATTTCTTTTTCCGAGCTGTCGCCGGCCAATTTGTAAATATGAGTGTCAACGCCGACAACTTTACCGACACGCTCCTTTAAAGACACATATAATTTGGAATCCTCCCGATCGCCCACTAAAACAACGGCCAAGTTCGGTCTTGGTCCGTTAAATTCGTATATTTCTCGCGCGATTCGATCTTTAATTTTGTCGGCAAGCTTGGCGCCGTCAATTATTTTTACCATACTGCTTGATACAATCAAATTAATTTATCGATTGAAATAATTTATTTGGTCGGAATCGGAAACTTGACACACAAATCTTGAACTCGTTTTTTGATGACATCCAGTGTTTCTTGATCGTCTTTATTGCGCAAAGCTTCATCAATATATCCCGCCACCGCCAGAATTTCCTTTTCTTTCAAGCCGCGCGTCGTTACGGCCGGCGTCCCGATTCTGATACCCGAAGGGTTCAAGGGCGGATTCGGATCGTTCGGAATGGTGGAACGAGAAACCGATAAACCGATTTTTTCCAACACCTGTTCCGCCTCTTTGCCGGCCAAACCTTTATCGCTCAAATCCAAAATAAATAAATGATTATCCGTGCCGCCGGAAACAATCCGATAACCGAGCCTGATAAATTCTTCGGCCATCGCTTGCGCGTTCAGAATGATTTGCCGGGCATATTCCTTAAACTCCGGTCGAAGCGCCTCGCCGAAAGCAATCGCTTTAGCGGCCGTAATATGATCATGCGGCCCGCCTTGCATGCCCGGAAAAACCGCCATATCCACCTGTTTGGCAAACTTTTCTTTACACATGATGATCGCTCCCCGCGGCCCGCGCAAAGTTTTATGCGTTGTCGTGGACACGACATCAAAAATCGGTACCGGATTTTTAATTTGCTTCGCCGCGATCAGCCCCGCAATGTGCGCAATGTCCGCAAAAGTATAGGCGCCGATTTCATCGGCGATATCTTTAAATTTTTGCCAATCAATTTCCCGCGAATAAGCGCTAAACCCCGCCACAATCATTTTTGGTTTTTCTTTCAAAGCGATGGCGCGAACTTCGTCCATATCAATTCGTCCCGTAACCGGATTAACTCCATATTGAACGAAATTATATAAACGACCGGAAAAATTAACCTTATGTCCGTGCGAAAGATGACCGCCATGATCCAATCTCAAGCCCAAAACCTTATCGCCCGGATTTAAAAAAGCCATATAAACCGCGGCATTGGCCGGCGAGCCGGACAAAGGTTGAACATTGACATGCTCGGCCTCAAATAATTTCTTGGCTCTTTCAATCGCCAAATTTTCCATTTCGTCAATCACCGCGTTACCGCCATAATAACGTTTTCCGGCATAACCTTCGCTGTATTTATTGGTCAACACCGTCGCCATGGCCTCCAAAACCGCCGGGGAAACATAATTCTCCGAAGCAATCAGCTCCAGTTCGTGATTTTGCCGCTCTTCTTCTTTTTTCACCACCTCCCAAACGGCCGAATCCTGTTGTAAACGGCTGTATTTCATATAAATTAAGTTAAACCGACACCTTTATCTTAGTTTAGAGAAGGCGGTTTGTCAAAATGCTTGCCGATAATTTTAACCATGTAATCGCCGCGACGCCGATAACCGAATTTCTTATAATAACCCCTCACGCCGACTCCGGAAATCACGGCTATTTTAAAGCCCGACCGACCGTTCGTCCGCTTTTTTATTTTAGATCGATTTTTATCCGGACAAATTAATTCTTGTCCGGCAATTTTTTCCGCCTCATTCAATAATTTTCTGCCCCAACCGCTATGCTGAGTTTTTTTGTCGGCGCCGACAATTGTTTCTTCTCCGACGGAAGCCAATTCTCCATAAACATGCAGTTCGCGAATGATCGCCGGTGCAATCGGGCTGGACGAATCAATTCGCAAACGACAAAAGCCATATAAAGTTTTTCCGTCGCGACTGTCAACGCTGATAAAATATTCTGTGCCGGCGGAAGCCGGATATTTTACCACATTAATTTCGGCTGCGCCGATTTTTCCGTCTTTCACTTCGCGACAACGAATACAAGCGCATTTCACTCCCTGATCCTTCATCATCTGCCGCAAATTCGTAATTTTATTGCCGGCCACGATAGATTCGCCCGGAATATCGCGAATCAAACGAATAATCCGCACATATCTCGGAACGGCCGTCTTGCATTTGACGATCAATTCCCGCAAAACCTTATCCGAATAAGGCTTATATTTTCCTTGTCGATACCAACGATACAATAAGCTCCCTTTCGTCACGACCGTGGGATAGAATTTGATTTGATCAGGCTGAAATCTCTCGTCCACAAACAATTTCTTAAACATCGCCAAATCTTTCGCCGGCGTTGCGCCGGGGAGAGCCGGCATCAAATGATAAGTAACTTTAAAGCCGTATTTTTTTAAAGCGGCGGTCGCGACGGCGATGGCCGCTACGCCATGACCGCGTTTATTAAGTTTGAGAATCTTATCATCAATCGCTTGCACTCCTATTTCCACTCGCGTACAGCCCAATTCCCGCATTTCGCGCAATTCCTCTTCATTAATATAATCCGGTCTGGTTTCTAAAGTCAGTCCGATAATCTTATAACGCGCTGTTTCATTTTTAACTTGTTCTTTTTTCAATTCTCGGCGTAAAATCGCCAAACTTAAGGTCTGCTTCGTTTTTTTTGTTCGTTCAGTCAATGATTTTTTAATTTTTTCGTAATCATTGGCCGCTTTAAAACAATTTAAAATATACCAATATTTATATTTGACCGGCAAATAACTCCAAGTACCGCCGATAACGATAATTTCAATCTTGGTCGGCTCGTGTCCATTATTTTCCAAAGCTCGCAACCGCGTCACGACCTGGCTATAAGGATCATAGCCGCAACGAATGGCTCTCATCACGGCCGGCTCATTGGACAAATAGCTGGTGGGTACGTCTTTTTCATGAGGACAATAAGCACACTGGCCGGGACAAGGATATGATTTGGTCAAAACCGCCACCGGCGCGATTCCGGAAAGAGTACGCACCGAACGTTTCCGCAAAATACCCAAAAAAGCAGTCAACGGCGGAATTTTTCCGGCCGACAATAAAATCCGATATTCTTTTAAAATATCGGCATTAGAAATCGCCAATAAACCGTATTTTTTGCAAATCCTTCTTTTAACGGCTTCCAAATCATCGCGATTCTTCAAGTTTGGCGCACTATTTTTCAATAATTCGTTTATTGCCTCCGACATACATTTAAGCTATAATTGAACTATCAATTTGAACTGTCAATCGTTCAATATTCACTTAACAATATAACATTTTTTTAAATTTAACAACACACACTTGATTTCTATGAAAAACAAAATCTCAAAAATTTTTTGGTTATCGGTCTTGATTCTGGCGCCGGTATTGGCCGTCAACGCCGCCAACACCAAGGCCAGCGATTCCATTTATGTAGCCAAAGAAGAAATCGTCAGCGGCAATCTTTACGCCGTCGGCCAAACGATAATCATTGACGGCTCCATCAGCGGCGATTTAATCGCCGCGGCACAAACCATCACTGTCAACGGCCGAGTGGAGGGAGACGTTATCGCCGCCGCCCAAGATATTACGATTAACGGCGAAGTCGGCGGCAATATTCGTATTGCCGGCAATTCTCTGATTATCAACGGCTCGACTGTTCGCAACGTCAATGCTTTCGGCAACAATATTGTCTTGGGCGCGGATTCACGCGTCGGCTGGGACGTCTATTTGGCCGGTGCCCGAGCCGAATTGCGCGGCATCGTTGACGGCGGATTCAGTGGCCATGTCGGACAATCTTTAATCACCGGAAAAATCGGCAAAAACGTTAATTTAAAATTAACCAGAGGACAAGTAAATCAAAATTTGGCCGTCACCGCCGAAGCGATCATCAACGGCGACCTTATTTATACTTCCAAGGAATCCGCTCAAATATCCGATAAGGCCGACATCGGCGGAAAAATAGAACAGAAAGAAAACAAACAAACGGAAACCAACCGATTTATCTCCTGGTTGTGGAGCAAATTGTTCGCCATTTTTTCAGCTTTAACGGTAGGCTTATTTCTGATATTCGTCTGTAAAAAATCCACCCCTAAAATTTTAAGCAAAATAGAAATGGCCCCGGTAAAAATGCTGGCGCCCGGATTGATAATCATGTTTATCCTGCCGCCGGCGGCCATCGTTTTGGCCTTTACCTTAATCGGTATTCCTTTAGCCGCCATTGTCGGTTTCGGTTGGATTGCGGCCGTTTATCTGGCAAAAATAATTACCGCCATTCTGGTCGGCCAATTGCTGATTAAAAAAGTTTTTCAAAAAGATGTTTCTTCTTTACTTTGGCCTCTCGTTTTGGGAGTGGTTCTCTGTTGGTTATTCTTTGCCATCCCTTTCGTCGGTTGGATTTTCGGCCTAATCGCCGTCTGGCTCGGCCTGGGAGGAATTTGGTTTCAACTTTCGGAACGTTCTAAAAATCCGGAAACGCTTTAAATTTTCTAATCGCCAATCTTATGAACATCAATCCCAATATTTTCCGCGGCTACGATTTGCGCGGTCTGGTCAATAAAGATTTAAACCCCGATATCGTTGAACATTTGGGCAAAGCTTTCGGCACATACCTGAAAAGAAAAAATATTTTTAAGGCGGTCATCGGCCGCGATTGTCGAGCTACCAGTCCCGCCTACAGTGAAGCGATGATTAAAGGACTGCTCTGGACCGGAATTACGGTGGTAGATATCGGCCAAACCATGGTCGGCACTTTTTATTGGGCACAATATTATTTGGATTGCGCTGCCGGAGTTTTTGTAACCGCTTCCCATAATCCGGCCGAGTATAACGGGTTCAAATTCGCCAACGGATTTTCAGAAACGTTGGTTAGCGACGGCATGCAAGAACTGCGTCACTTGGTAGAAACGGAAGACTATGAAGCCGGTCAAGAACCCGGAAAAATCAGTCAACAAAATATCCAAGATGTTTATTTTGCGGATTTAAACAAGCGCCTACCGATTGCCAAAAAATTTAAAGTAGTCGTTGATGCCAGTTGTGCCACCCCCGGAGTCATCGTTCCCGATTTATTGCGTTACATCGGTTGTGAAGTCGTGGAAAGCAATTGTGAAATTGATGCCAGCTTCCCGATGGGCACTCCCGATCCGACCGAATTAGCTTTAGCCACTCGTTTAAGTCAGCGCGTCTTGCAAGAGAAAGCCGATATCGGCTTTTCTTACGATGCGGATGGCGATCGTATCGGCGTCGTGGACAATGAAGGAAAAATAATTTGGAACGATGTTTTGGTCGCGCTTTTCGCCGCTGATGTTTTGGCCCGACATCCGGGCGCCACCATTATGTTTAATACTTTATGTTCTCGAGTAGTAACGGAAACGATTTTATCCCAGGGCGGCCATCCCTTTATGTGGCGAACCGGACACTCTTTCTTAAAAAAGAAGAACCAAGAAATCGGCGCCGCTTTCATCGGCGAATTGTCCGGACACTTCTTCTTTTCAAAAGATTTTTATAACCACGACGACGGCTGTTATTCCACTTTGCGTCTTTTGAGTTATTTGACGCGCACCGAACAATCTTTGGCGCAAGCCATCGCGGTCCTGCCTCGTTATATTTCCAGTCCGGAAATCAAAGTCGGTGCGGCCGACGATTTAAAAATCAATTTGGTGGAAAAAATTGCCGCCGTATTGAAAATTGACTGGCCGCAAGCCGAAGTAATTAACGACGAGCGGGCCGGAGACGGTGTCCGCTTGGAAATGCCGGATGCGATGTTCGTTGTTCGTTATTCTCAAAATGGCCCCTATCTGACAATCAAATTTGAAGCCAAAACCGAAGAACGTTATCAAGAATTAAAAAAATATATTAATACGCTGCTTCATAAGTTCCCCGAAATAGACTGGAGTTTCGGGGTCAATACAGAAAGCTTGACCTGACAAACAAAATTTAACTTGTCCAAAAAAACCGCGCTTTAAATCAACGCGGTTTTTTGTTTTAAAAATATCGATTATTCCACCGTCACCGACTTGGTCGGAAGACCCCTTATGAGGTATTCTTTGAGAAGACAGGTGTTGCACTTCGAGTTTGAATGTACCCCATCTAGTCTTGACACATTTATTCAAATATGATATATTAGGAACTCAATAAATGTTCTTTACAACCAAATAAAAACTATAGCAAAATGAAAAAGATAACAAACCCTATCAATCCCCGCCCCGCCGGGCGAATAAGCTGGAAAAACTTTCTCGGCAAATTATTAATTTCCGGAAAATTTTCTCGGCCAAGCTCCTCAAAAGAACAAGTAGAAAAACAAAAAATCAGGTACGCTTGGTTAAACGTTAAATATCGGGAGTTGGTCAGAGAACAGCAACGGCAAGCGGAAATAATTAATCAACTGACGGAAGAAAACAAAAACTTAAATCAAGAAAAAGAAAATTTAACTTATCTTTTTTCCATGGTTTCCCATGATTTACGCGGCGCTTTTGGCACCACCCTGGGTATTTCCCGTCATATTGTCGACGGCAGAATGACCGAAACGAAAAAACGGGAATTTCTGAACCTCTTGCTCGTTTCGCAAGAAAATAATTTTCAACTTCTGGACGATCTGCTCTCTTTGTCTCTGGTCCAATTAGGCAAACTGCCTTATATGCCCAGAACATTTAACCTGAGAGATAAGCTGACAAAAGTTATTCGCTTGTTGGATAACCGAAAGCAAATCAAAATAGAAAATACTGTCGGCCCGAAAATAGAAATTTTGGCCGATGAAGCCATGGTCGGAACTATTTTGCAAAACTTTCTCACTAACGCGATAAAATTTACCAAGTCTCGCGGAACCGTTCAAATTTCCGTGGAAACTCTGAATAAATTGGCCAAAATTATTATTGCCGACAACGGCATCGGTATGAATCAGGATACCCTGAAAAAAATCGCCGTCGCCAAACATCGTTCCACCCCGGGAACCGACAATGAAAAAGGCAGCGGGTTGGGGCTGTTAATCTGCCAAAAGATGGTTAAGAACTGGCAAGGAGAAATTTTTATTGAAAGCGAACCGAATAAGGGCAGCCGTTTTTCTTTTACGGTCCCTCTTTCCGAATTCGGAATATAATATCGGAAGTTTTCAAAAAACAAACAATCTAAACAACAAAGCCTAATCTCTATAAAATATGATTAGGCTTTTTTATTAATTAATCTGATCGCCGCTTGACGATTGTTCTTACCCGTCGACTTGGCTCGCTATCGTCCATAGGCCTCCTTGATATACTGTTTCAAAACTCTTTCCGTGTTGAAAAATGAAGCGTTGCGGCCGATGACGGAACGCATCAGTTTATCCCATTTTTCCGGTTGATTATAATAAAGCGGCAAAATTTCTTTTTCCAATAAAGCATAAAGATTGTTCCGCCCGTCGGCTTCTTCTTTGATTGTCCAGCCCGTCCGATTTTTAACATAAGCTTCCGGCCACCATCCGTCCGGCGTGCTCAATTGCGGCACGCCATTGGCCGCCGCTTTCATGCCGCTGGTTCCCGAAGCTTCATGCGGAGGCAGTGGAGTGTTGAGCCATAAATCCACGCCGGCCACCAACAATTTAGCCGTACTCATATCATAATCTTCCAAAAAAACCATTTTTATCCGGCCCGATAGTTCATCTTTAAAACGGCGAATTTGCCCGACCAGCTTTTGCCCGGCCGCATCCCGCGGATGAGCTTGTCCGGCATAAATAATTTGTATCTGCCCGCCTCGTGCTTGCGTCATTAACAATTGTTTAATGTCCCGAAACAACAGACCCGGTCTTTTATACGTCACCAAACGACGCGCGAACCCGACAGTAAAAACATTCTCCGCCAATTTTTCCGAGGATGTTGTGGCAACATATTTCAACAACCGACGCTTGGCCAACCGATGTGCCGTCCGAATTTCCGTCAAAGGAATTTTTCTGGCCCGATGCAATAAATTATTCTTAAAACGCCAACCCGAAAAATATTTATCGTATAACTTTTGAAACTCCGGCGCCGTCCAGGTCGGTAAATGCACTCCGTTGGTAATGGCTCTGATACGATAATCGGGCCAAAGCGCCGCAACCGTCGGCCGATGTTTTCGGGAAACCGTATTGGCGTAAGCGCTGAAGTAAAGAGCGACGCGTGTAAAATTAACTTGATGATTTTTTACCAGCTTATCCGAATCACCGGGAAAATCCGGTTGATGACGCAACAAATACGCCAACGGAAAAATATCTTGCGCTCCGGGAAGCGAGGTGTGCGTGGTAAAAACACAATGTCGTCGCGTCTCCCGAAGACGAGCCACAAAAGTCGTCGGAGGAAGATTCAAAAAAAATTCCACGGCAGCCAAAGCGCCGTGTCCCTCGTTGAGATGAATTTTTTTTATTTGATTATAGCCCAAGGCTCGCAACATTCGCACTCCCGCCCGACCCAAAATAATTTCTTGTTTCAACCGATATTCCAAATCGCCGCCATATAATTCATCGGTTAATTTCCGATCGGCCGCTTCATTTTCTGGTCTGTCGGTATCCAAAAAATAAACCGGCGTCGTCGTTCCCGAGCGCGCCGGCAAAGAATATTTCCAAACTCCGACCACGACTTGTCTGTTTCCGATCTGAACCGAAACCGTGGGCGACATCTTTTTCAAACCGCGAAAACTGAAAGCTTTTTTTAAACCGTCTTTTCTCCGACCGGACGCTTTGGCCGCCGAATAAGCATAACCCAATTTATTAAGTAAGGTTATGCCCACCATGGGAAATTTTTGATCGGCCGCCGCTTTAAGAATGTCTCCGGCTAAAATTCCCAGCCCGCCGGCATAATTATTCAAGTCCTCGGCCACGGCTATTTCCATGCTGAAATAGGCGACCACCGGCTGTTTCTTTTTCAAGGTCATATTTTTCCATTAATTTAACCGAACATCAACACTTGCGGCCAAAATATCAACAACAAACCGATGGCCAGCATTAACAGGCCGCCAATCAAACGGGAGGCGCGCGTATATTTGGTGGTCACGCCGGTTACCCGCAAAGTAATCATGGCCGCGAAGAAAACAAACAAATCATCCAACATGAAAATAAAAATATATAATGCGATATAAGAATAGTGTTGCCATTTGGTCAGATCGCTCAACGCCAAGATCTGCGTATACACCGCCGGCAAACCGGCCGAACAAATCAACTCCACTAAATTAACGGCAAAAGCCAAAATGATTATGCCTCCCAACGCCAACCAAAAACTAGGCAACTGCGTAATCGCCCGTAATCTCCCAAAAACTCTCTGTCTTTTTTCGCCGCTGACAACTTTACAGCTGTCGTCTTTACGGACAAAAAATTCTTTCAAGCTGTACGCTCCGCCCAAGAGAGCAACCAATCCAATCAATATTCTCACCCACAAAACAAAACCTAAAAATAAAATCAAATTAAGCCAGGCGGCCATGAATACAAAATAAACCGAAGCCGAAGCGACAATGAAGGCAATTCCCAAAATCCACATCCTTTTCCGGTTCTGCATGCCCAATAACAAGCCGATTAAAAACAAAAGGGTCCACATGGCACAGGGGTTAAAACCGTCCAAAGCGCCCATAATCACCGTCAATACCGGTAAAGAAAAAGAATTTAAATCCACTCGTCCCAAGAAAGGAATGTCCATTTCCTTTTTTTCTTGTCCGCCCTCTTCCGTGACGTTCGCCGCTGTTTGGACATCATCGCCCGAAATCTCTTGATCAAACGTTGCCTCATCCTCCTTGTCCAAGCCGACAATGCCGGCCGTTACATTCGGACAAGTTTGTTCCAAACAAAAAGCGACGCGATCGCCAAGCTCCGCGGGACTGGAAGATTCGGAAAAACCGACAAAACTTTTATCGCCGATAATGGTAAACGGAATGCCCTCGACTCTCGCGCCCAACTCTCGTCCGACTTTCTGCAAAAGCAAAGCGTTGCTCCGATTATTATAGATTTCAAAATCATGAACGCGTATTTGCGGATATTGTTGTTCCAACTTATCAAGATAAATTTCCTCTTTGGCACAATGCGGGCAACCGTCTCCCCAAAAAAAATAAATATCCAATTCATCGCCGGCCGAAGCAAAATTTGCGGTCGACAACAAAATAACGATTGCTATCAAAAAACCCCATATTTTTATTCTTTTCATATTTTCTGTTTTAGTGATCAAGCAATTTCACGGCCGACATCAAAACTATTCCCAAAATAAACACCACAAACAAGCTCATGGATTTTTTCAAGTTGGCTTCTTTCCGTATTTCCGGCATCAAGTCGGAGGCGGCGATATAAATAAACCCGCCGGCGGCAAAAGGCAAAAGATACGGAATAATGCCCTCCAAAGAAAAGGAAATAAAATATCCGACTACGCCGCCCGCCACGACGGTCAGGGCGACCAAATAATTTACCAACAAAGCCTGGCCTCTTTTCAATCCGGCATGAATCAAAACGCCGAAGTCGCCTATCTCTTGAGGAATTTCATGCAAAGCGATCGCTAAAGTTGTAGCCAGACCCAAACGAAAATCCACCAAAAAAGTGCTGGCGATAACCAAACCGTCAATAAAATTATGCAAAGAATCTCCGACCAAATTCATATATCCGAAAGTGTGTACCGAACAATCGCCTTTATGACAATGGTGCCAAAACAATAACTTTTCCATGAAGAAAAAGAAAATAAAAGAGGCCAAAACTATCAAATAAAGCCGATCGGCGGCGATTTTTCCGGCTGCTTCCGGCAAAAGATGCAAAAAAGCTCCGCCCATCAAAACTCCGGCCGAAAGAGCCAAAAGAAATATCGTAATTTTATTCAAGGTTGTTTCTTTAAAATACAAAAACAAAACCGCCAGCCAAACACAAAGACTGATCGCCAGACAAGCTAAAATAATAATGAGCAACACTCCCATAGATTTATGTTAGAAGATTTATTTTTTTATCACGGCCACATCAAAAGAAATCACCACCTGGTCGTCAATAACGTTATCGGCTAAATTATCAAAAAAATTTCCCGATCCGTATTTGACTTCCCATTGCGTTCTATCCCAAGAAAATTGCGATTTAATTCTGGTCTCCTCGCCTTGTTGATAAATCGTCAAGGGCAAAGAAAGCTCCCGAACAGTATCTTTAACGGTTAATTCTCCGTTTACCGACACCACTCCGTCAATCATAATTTCAAACGATTCTAAAACTTGAAATTTAATTGTCGGAAAATCGCTAACGGCGAAAAAATCTGCCGATTGCAAATGATTGGCCAAACCGTCTTGACCGCGACCGGATCCCGTCACATCAACGCGCAAACTGTTCATATCCAAAACTATCAGCCCGTCGCTAACCCTTCCCTCTTGAACCGTAAACGCCCCGGAACGAATAGCTACTGTGCCCAAATCGGAATAATCGGTTTTCAACGGCTTGCGCCCACTCCACATAATTCTGTCGCCTTTCTGAAAAAAATATTCTCCATCCGATAAATTCACGCCTCGCGCCGATTCCTTTTCCTGTTTTTCCGCATCGCCGACCAAAGCGGCTAAATTTTGATTATTCCCCTTATTTCTCAAAACCAAAAACCCAATCACCAACACAACTATGATCAACAAGCTATATAAAAAATATTTCATAAGTTAAAATGATTAAATTTAAATTAGATTTTAGTTATTATATGATAGCAAAAATATCATATTTTGAAAACCCGCCTCAAATCCCTACAGATACCGCGGTAAACGGCGCTTGGTTTTCAGGCTGGGAACCTTGATACAATAGATTAAAGCCCAAAAAATCCGGGCCAAACGACTTCGCAAATGCCAGCCCCAGAGATTGCCTAAGGCCGATTTTTTACCCAAAGTCAAAAATTCACCGCGATGCTTATAAACAAAAGGCCGCAAGGGTTTGTTGAGCACAAGTGCTTCAATGTTTCTCGCCGCCACGACAGCCTGTTGATTGGCTACTTGCGCCAATCCGGGAAGAGGTCCCCCGTTTACCAGCAAACAAGAACTGTCCCCTAAACACAGAACGTTACGATGACCTTTCATTAATAATTCCGGAGTAATTTCCAGCCGGCCATTAACCGCCACCGGCTGATTGCCTAAAAATTCAGGAGTTTGCGCTTTAAGACCCGCGGCCCAAATAATATTTTCGGCCATAATTTCTTGACCGTTTTGCAAAACAATCCCTCGCGGCGACAAAGATTCCGCCAAAGAATTAAAAATAATTTCCACGCCGATTTTATCAAAACATTTTCGAGCTTCGGCTCTCATCCAAGCGGGAAAAGAGGCCAAAATTTCCTGTCCGCGACTAATCAGTTTTACCGAAAACTCATTATCGCGCAAATGACTGCCCGCACTCAAAAAATGTTTCTGTTGATTCAACAATTGTTCTTGAATATGGGCCGCCAGCTCGACTCCGGTGGGACCGGCGCCTAAAACGGCAAAAGATAACAGTTGTCGCCGACGTTGTTCGTCACTTTCTTGAGAAGCAAGCAATAAAGCTTTTTCAATTTTGTCGCTTAAGCGAAGGGCGTCGTCAATGTCTTGAAATTTATAAATTCGGGAGCTTTCTGCCGGAAAAAAAATATCAGCTTTAGCTCCGGTGGCAATAACCAAAATATCAAAAGTCAAAATCGTTTTTTTCAATCGGACTTGACGCCGCTCCAGATCAACGGCGATTATTTCTTGATGATAAAAAGTCGTCCGCTTATCCAATAAGCTCACCAAAGGAATGGCCACCTCGTCCGATCGCAAACGACCGAAAATCAATTCGGGCAACAAAGGAGTAAACAAAAAATAATCTCGCCGATCTACCAAAGCCAGCTCTATCAGTCCGCGACGCTGAAGCGGCTTTAACAGTTTGGCGGTTTTAATCCCGCCGAATCCCGCTCCCAAAATGACGACTCTTTGTTTATTTGTCATGGCCGAATTTTATCATAAATTGTCTTAATAAAAAAGAGCTCCCGAAAGCTCATTTTTTGTAAATATGGTATTTTCACCAACTATTTTTGGGCATTAAACCATAAATTAATATAAAAAGCCCACGTTTTATAGTGGGCTCTTGCCTTCTCCTTTAAAGGCATTAAACAGTTTGTGTTAATAACAACCCTGTTTCCCAGTCGTTTTCAACAACTCCCTCTTTTGGTGATTTCGTGGCGAGCCGCGAGAATTTTTAACACTTTTTCTAATGTACTTCATGTCTTTTTCCTCCATATTAAGTTAATACTAAAGACATTTAAATAATATATCTGTTATACCTTCTTGTCAATTGGTTTACTTTCTCACAAAGAATCTATATTTTTAAAACAAAAAATGACCATAAAATTATTTTTATACACCCCCTTACGGGGTGGCTAACCGCAAAACTTGGCAAACTTTTTTGATGGAGTGCTTGATACATTAAAAAAAACCACCTACATGAGATGGTTTTTGTAAAATAGTTCTTTAAGATACCGCAGTGATATCGCAATCCGCAAAGAGCTTCGGCCCACCCTCACAGGATGATTTTTTTATGCCTTAGCTACAATTCTGGGTTATCAACTCTTAGTGAGGACTTCCCCTTTAATTAGGTTAACCATCTTGCGAGTGATGGTCAGATACTTTGCCTAACTTTCTCAAAAAGAACTATATTTAAATCTTAACATTAGTATTCAAAAAGTCAATAGATTGTACAACATTAAACTTAAAACAAAAAATAATTCCTAAAAAGAAATTGTTTTTATATATGAGTGGCTATTCGAGAAACTTGAAAAACTTTTTTGATTAAATATTTGATAAATTGATATAAAAAAGACCCGCGATATTGTTACGGATCTTACAGTTTTTATTTAAACATATTTTGAGGGCATGAGCTAATAGTGATTAAACCTCAAAATTTTCCCTAATGGAGTAAAGAAACGCCAACATGAAAGCTGCGCCAGCGCAAGCTAGAGTTATAACTGATGCTTCAGACTTCCAGTAAAAAACAAAAATGCCAAAAAGAATTGCTGTAAAATAATTAAAGAATGTTTTCATAACTTATGACTCCTATTTTTAATGTTAAATATAATTAGATTAATTATTAAGTTTACTAACATTAATAGACTTAATAATTAATCTAATTTTAACCTTTTTGTAATGAACTATATAACTAAATAATATATCACATATATTATATTTTGTCAATCAATTTATATTATTTAATACTGTTGAGCCACATTTTAACCTTACATAATAGAAAAACCGAGCTTTCGGACCCGTGCTTTCCTTAATCTATTCCCAAAAAATTAATACCAATGAAACAACCCCCAACAAGAAACCGATGATTTGAATTCTATTAATCGGCTCCTTATAAAGCACCATCCCCAATATTACTGCGATAATAGCCGACGCCACAGAAAAAATAATTGCTCCTCTTCCTAGTCCGGCTCCATTTTTAAGAGAAAACAACCAAAAAGAATTTGCCACCAAATAAAGAGCAAGGCTGATTATTGCAAACCAAATTATTTTTTTTAGCGACCACTCTTTTGCAAATACGTCAGCAACTGCTTCAAAAATTATTAACAATAAAAGCGGAAAACTTGAAAAACTTTTTTGATTAAGTATTTGATAAATTGATATAAAGAGAGGGCTAATTGCTTAGCCCTCAAAAATTTAGAACTCGTTGAACTGCTTTCAAGGCTATTTCACTCTATTCGCCCCTTCGATTAATAAGGACGGTATCTTATTTTTGACTCCGCTAAAGCTGGCGCCCTAGGTTCACAGTCTCCCGCCTATTCTGCACATTACTAATCTATCTTCAAGCCAACATACAGGAATTGGACCCGCTGGAGATATAATCTCTTGCGCCCATTGCGCTACATTGTTTCTAAATTTAATTAAATATTATAAATAAAATCAACTTTTGTCAACAAAAATACAGCAAGATCTATTTTAACCCTCATATCCCAGAAAAAAGCAAAATAGTTCATTTTTCCCAAATAGGTGGTTAATCGCAAAACTTGGCAAACTTTTTTGATGGAGTATTTGGTGAGTTGATAAAAAAGAGACCCTTGATGTTATCGCGGGTCTAGAAATTAGGTAATAAAATCTTTAATTTACATAAACATCAGAGACATCAAAATAAATACCGCAGCAATAGCCCACGCAAGCGATGATTTTTTAGATTTTTTTTTAAAACTAAAATATAAACAAAGAATACCGGTAATGAATACTAACACTTTTAAAATTAGAATAAAAATTTCCATTATTTCTATTTTTTAATTTAACAATTCGATTAATTCTTAAATTTACTATTTATAATAAACTTAATAATTAACCCAATCGTTTTTTGTAAAAGAACTATATAACGAAATATCATATCACATTTACTATTTTTTGTCAATTAATTTGTCTTCCCACTAGGGGGTAACAAGACCAAAACAAAAAATAACCCCAATCCGCCAGCCGGCGGAGGAGTTATTTTCGCTAATATTAGGGTGCCTACTGGGAGTATCTCACTCAGCCGCCGCCGGAAACGCGGCGGCTTCGCTCGTCCTGGGTTGGCGCCGAGCCCTGCGCCAGCTCGGGTTCGTCGACGCTCGTCCGCTCATTTCGGCTTCCGCCTCAACTCGCGTCTCGCTTCCAACCTGTTCAACTTCCCGGCTAACGCCGACAGTAATAAAAGAACGCGCAAATGCGCGTTTTTTTATTACTGGGTGCCTACTGGGAGTTGAACCCAGACTATCGGGACCACAACCCGACGTTCTACCGCTAAACTATAGGCACCATGATTATATTTTAACGTATCTTTAACGATCGTTAAACGTACGCCCGGGGGGAGTCGAACCCTCATCTAGAGCTTAGAAGGCTCCCGTTCTATCCGTTGAACTACGGGCGCAAAAATAATCCGTAAAAAATAATTAGGAAATTTTCCTCCCTAATTATTGTCTTATATTAATAAAAATATTCATTTTTGTCAAACTGCTAATAAATCATTATCTGTTTGCCGATAAGCCTCTTTTATTCTATCACTTCTCTTTGCCGTAAGACCTCAAAAATAATGACCGCGGCCGCCACTGAAACATTGAGGGAGTCGATTCCCTTGTTCATCGGAATTTTAATCAGCTCGTCGGCGTCTTTCAACCACTTAGCACTTAAGCCTTCGGACTCCGATCCTAAAATAATCGCCGTCGGCCCGCTCAAATCAACTTGCGTATAATTTTTAGAAGCGCCGGTGGCCGCGCCAAAGCTTTTTATTTTCTTTTCTTTCAACCATTTAATCGTTTCGACGATAGACGCGCTGACGACTTTTTCCGTAAAAACAAGTCCTTCGCTGGCTCTAATAACATTCGGATTATAAATGTCCGTTTGATTGTCGTTAACAATCACCGCCGCCGCGCCGGCCGCATAGGCGGTTCGGATTATCGCCCCGAGGTTTCCCGGTTTTTCCACCGCCTCCAGAACAACAATTAATGGATTATCGTTTAGTCTGATGTCTTTAAAGGTCGTTTCTTTTGTTTCGGCAATCGCCAAAAATCCCTCCGGCTTTTCTTTATATGAAATCTTATGAAAAGCCGATTCGGAAACTTCAATTATTTTTTCCGTAGCCACTCCGAAAAATTTATCGCTGTTCCCGACAGTGCCCTTTATCAAGCTCGGACAATAAAACAAATTATTGATTTTCAATCCGGCCTCAATCGCCAATTCAATTTCGCGCGCACCGTCAATAATAATCAAACCGCGAGTTTTTCTTTCGCCGGTCTTTTTAAGTCGCACCGCTTCCTTGATTGTCTGATTGCTCAGGCTATTTATTGTTTTCATAATTTTCAAACTGCTTTTATTATATCAACAAACCCTCGGCATTACAAAAGCCCCCGAAAACTCGGGGGCCCTGAATAATCAAATTATAAAAACTAAATCTTATTTACTGCCCATAGCGCGAGTATAGGCGCTGGTACCGACACTATAATTTTTATTACTTTTCTCCGGCAAATCGGCCAAGTCAACCTCAATGTCAACATATTTTTTAACGGAATCTAAAACCGAAAACATGTCCACTTCTTTCCCCGAATTAAATAAGGTAATAGCATTTTTTAACACTCCAAAAGATTTGGCCCTTTTTTCTTCAACCAATTTTTCGCTACCCAGGGCTTTGCCGATGCCTTTTAAAATTCCACCCAAACCATGTTTAACTTCTTTTTCTTTGTCCGACCAAGCTTTAATTTTTTCTTTAATTTCGTTAAGCTTCAGCGCGGTCAATTCTCTGATTTTTTCCTTATCTTCGCCTTTTTCCTGACCGCCGATTTCCTTGATTTCTTCCCGTGTTTTTCCTAAACTTTGTTTTTCCGAGGCCGCAATGGCCGCCGCTTGCTCTACGGAGCGATTATCCGCCGAAGAATCCGCTTCTAAAACCTCCGTCATTGTGGCCGAAAGATCTTTAGAAATCTCCTTTTCTTTGGAAGCTTCTTGGTTGCTAACGCCGGGCACTTTTTCAAAATTGTCTAACATATGCTTTTGATTATCTATAATAAGGCTTTTTCAAGCATTTTTAATAATGTTATTATAACACAAAACTCAAAAATAATCAAGAGCAACCAATTAAGCGCTTATTATGGCCCTAATATCAGCTAAAATTATTAAAAATTTCTAAAAAATCGACTAAAATGATATAATAAAAAGGCTATTTTAAATTCTACCTCTTTAACTATTATATGCCTATTCCTCAGCTACGTTCAAGAAGTTACGGCTCTTGGCACAATCAAAAAAATTATTCTCGCCCCAAAAATTCTCCTTTGATCCACCGCAAAAAGAAGCAAAAATTAATAAAAAAATTGATTTCCTTCGCCTTGGTGTCGGGGCTTTTCTTGCTAATTTTCGGATCAATTTATATTTCCTTGATTTCCCGTAATCTGCCTAACCCGAATGAATTGATTAACCGCGAGGTGGCACAAAGCACCAAAATATATGATCGCACCGGCGAACATGTTTTATATGAAATCAGCGGCGATCAAAAAAGAACTTTGGTCGCGCTTCAAGATATTCCCGACAACGTCAAGCAGGCAACAATCGCGATTGAGGACAAAAATTTTTATACTCACGGCGCTTTCAGCGTTTGGGCCATGTTTCGCACCGCCGTCACCAATGTTTTGTTTGGACGCAGTGCCGGCGGCTCCACCCTCACTCAACAATTTATAAAAAATGCCGTTCTGACTCCGGAAAAAACCATTACCAGAAAAATCAAAGAGTTGATTCTGGCTTATCGTCTGGAAAAGAAATTTTCCAAAGACGAAATCTTACAGATGTATTTAAATGAAATTCCTTACGGTTCCAACGCTTACGGCGTGGAAGCTGCCAGTCAAAAATACTTCGACAAGAATGTGAAAGATTTAGCTCTGGAAGAAGCGGCCATCTTGGCGGCTATAGTACAAATGCCGACCCGCTATTCTCCCTATGGCCCCAACAAGGACATTCTTTTGGGACGTAAAGATTATGTTTTAACTTTGCTGGCCGAACAAGGTTATATTTCCGAGCAAGAGCGCGATGAAGCGCAAAAAAAAGAAATAGTCTTCAAAAATCCGGGGACCAAAATTACCGCCCCCCATTTTGTCATGTACATAAAAGAAATTGTCGCCGAAAAATACGGCGAACAAATGGTTGAACAAGACGGTTTAAAAATTTATACCACCCTTGATCTTTACAAACAAAAAATTGCCGAAGAGGTTATCGCCGCACGTTCCGAAGATTATCCTAAAAAATATAATGCCAATAACGCCGCCCTGATTTCTCTCGATCCCAAAACCGGACAAATTCTGGCCATGGTCGGTTCGCGAGATTATTTTGACGATTCCATCAACGGTCAGGTAAATGTCACCACGCGTCCCCGTCAACCGGGCTCTTCCATGAAGCCGATAGTATACGCCGCTTTATTTGAAAAAGGTTACACTCCAAACACAATTTTATATGATACTCTCACCAATTTCTCCACCAACAGCACCCCTTATTCTCCCCATAATTACGATGATAAAGAGCGTGGTCCGGTAACCGTTCGTCAGGCTCTGGCTGGCTCTTTAAATATCCCCGCTGTTAAAGCGATTTATTTAGCCGACATCAACACCGTTATCGATTTGGCTGAAAATATGGGCTACACCACTCTTTATCCGCGCAATCGCTTCGGGCTCTCGTTGGTATTGGGCGGCGGAGAAGTTAAACTTTTGGAACATACAAACGCCTATAGTGCCTTCGCCCGCGACGGTCAAATCAGCGCTGTAACGGGAATTTTGAAAATTGAAGACAAAAACGGCCGCATTATTGAAGAATACCGGGCGACCGAAAAAAAGGCTTTGAGTTCCAAGGTCGCCAGAATGATTAACAATGTTTTATCGGACAATCAGGCGCGCGCCTATATTTTCGGCGAAAAAAACTACCTGACGCTAGGTAATCGGCCGGTAGCCGCCAAAACCGGTACCACCAACGACTATCATGATGCTTGGACGATTGGTTACACCCCTTCGTTGGTAACGGGCGTCTGGGTGGGCAACAGCGACAATAAAGCGATGACCGGACGTGCCGACGGCAGTATTTTAGCCGCTCCCATTTGGCACGATTTTATGGACAAAGTTTTAGGCGACACCCCACAGGAAACATTCAAAGAACCGGAAGACTATAAAACCGGAAAACCTGTTTTAGACGGAGAAGTTTCCCTGGGACAAAACGGCTCGCCGATTCATCACAGCATTCTTTATTACGTGAATAAAGATGATCCTCTTGGTTCAACACCAAATAACCCCGATAAAGATCCGCAATTTACCGCTTGGGAAAATTCTGTTCAAGAATGGGCAAATAAAAACGCCACTTCTTCTCCGGACGGCTCCGGCAACGGCGAGTTTAATGTCCCGGAAAACCTTCCGACGCTTAAAATAGATTCCCCGACAGCCAACGAAACCATTACCGTCAGCGAACTAAAAATATCTTTAACGGCGGACGCGCCGCGTGGCATCAACCGGACGGAATATTATATTAACGGCAACCTCTGGGAATCTCGTTGGAATCACCCGGAACCGTTTATTAAAGAAATAAATTTTTTAAATAACGGTTATCATTCTCTCCGGGTCAAGGTTTGCGATGATGTTAAAAATTGCCGCGAAGAAGAAATTAACTTTAATCTTTTAATAAAAAATAATCCGGTCAGTGCCGGAAAAAATTCTCTTATTCTGTCCGGTCTAACGACCGGAGTGGCCGCCACCGCCCTTGATTTTCCTCTCGCCCTGGAATTGCAAATTGCCAAGCCGGAACGTGTGGCTGAAATCCGTTTATTTTCCAGAAATTCCGATACCGGCGAAGTTCTTCTTATCGGCGAATTTGCCGGACCGTTCGGACAAACAATTTCTACCGATACGGGGCCGGCTCCGGCCGTCGGCTCTTACGCCGTTTATGGAGAACTCAAAGATTGGAACGGAGAAACGATAACCAGTAATGAAATAAAAATAACCGTCAGCCAATAAAACTATAACTTATTGTCCGATAGGCATAACGATATAAAGATAGTTATTGTCTTTTTCCGGTTTTAATAAAAACGGTTGTTTGTCGTTAAGAAGTCCGATTTTAACACGATCGTCATCAATATTATTTAGGCCGTCAAGTAAATAGCGGAAATTAATGGTAATCTCGTTATCGCCACCGCTTACTTCCGCGGCCACTTCTATCTGACTTTCTCCGCTTGCCCCGGAAGACGCGGAAACGATAACTTTATTTTTATTAAAATTCAAAGTGACATCATTAAGGCCGGTTTTGGAAAACAGGGCGGCGGCTTTAACAGCGCGAAGTAGTTCTGTGCGTTCAATAATTGCCTCCATTTGGCTTTGCGCGGGAATGATTTGCTTATAGTCCGGATAATGACCGTTAACCAGACGGGAAATCAGACTAACCGAATCAATTGTAAATAAAATTTGATTATCGGATAAATAAATTTTAATTTCCGGCGTTCCTTCGATATTACCGGAATCAAAATTATTTAAGATTCTCAATAATTCTTGAATCGTCTTGGCGGGAACAATAACTTTATGTTCTGCACTACTTTCATCTGCTAGAGCGGCAATTTCTTTTTCCGCCAAACGATAACTGTCCGTGGCCGCCAAACTTAGGCGGTTTTTAATAAAAGAAAACAAAACGCCGGTTAACTCTACCCTGTTTTCGCTGGTCGCGACCGCAAAAACAACGCTATTAAGGGCTCTCTTTAGGTCGTCCGCCTGACAAACATAGGGATTGTCTTTGGGAATGGTGGGGATTAAAGGAAATTCTTTGGCCTCCTCACCTTTTATTTTTGTTTTATAGTTTCCGCACTCAACCGCCAACTCGCTTTCTTTAACTTCAACTTTTACTTTTTCTCCGCTATTCAATAAATTAACATATTCGGTAATCAGTTTGGCGTCCACCGTAAACTGTCCGTCTTTTTCGATTTTTCCGCGAACCTGATGAACGACCCCAATTTCCAGGTTGGTGCTTACCAGTTCAATATTTCCTCCCTCGACTTTAATTAAAATATTATTAAGAATCGGAAGATTAATATTCTTGGCGGTGGCATGACCGACAATATTTAAACCGCGTTTTAAATTTTCTTGTAAACCGATGAAACGCATATAGTTATAATTGTTATATTATTTATTATATTAATTAATAATAACAATAAGGGAGTGGATAATTTTTACTTTTGGCGATTTTTTTAAAATTTATTAAGGATTTTTTAGATTTTCATGTTGATAACTCTCGGGGCGTTTTGTTGATTACTTTTGACAACCGGTGGACAGAAAAAATATTTTTTAAGTTATTCACAAAACACTTTTTTTATCCACAAAGAAATTAACAAGATATCAACAAAATATTTGGTTAAAAACGGGCGGTTTTAATAAGCGGCGGTAAATAACTGTCGGATAGAATCTACCTCTTGCTTTATCTTTTTGTTTTCCAACTCTTTTATTTCTTGGGAAATTTTGTTGTAAGAGTGCATGGCGGTGGTGTGGTCGCGCCCGCCCAGTTCGGCTCCGATTGCCGGATAAGACGTTCCCAGCTCTTCTCTAATCAAGAAAATGGCGATTTGTCTGGGCCAAACCAACTCCTTTTTGCGACTTTCCCCGGTCAGATCTTTATAATTTAAATTATAAAATTTGGCGGTTGTTTCAATAATTTCTTTGGGAGTCAGGGACCTTAATTGAATATTGGAAACATAGTCATTAAGAATCTCTTTGACCGTTTTAAGAGACGGAGACAATCCTTTAAATTGGTGCGAGGCAATAACCTTTGTTAAAGCTCCTTCCAGTTCTCGAATGTTGTTTTGAACGTGATCAGCAATGTAGGATAAGATTTCTTTATCTAAAGGAAAGTTTTTTTCCAATGACTTTTTTTCTAAAATAGCAATTTTAGTTTCTATGTCCGGCTTGCCGATGTCGGCCACCATCCCCGATTCAAACCGGGAAATCAGCCGTTTTTCAATCGCCGGCAAGGATTTTGGCGGACGATCGGAGGTCAAAACAATTTGCTTGTCGTTTTGTTGCAGTTCATTGAAGGTATGAAAGAATTCTTCTTGAGTTCCGTCTTTCCCACCCATAAATTGCACGTCGTCCACCAAAAGCAAGTCAACATTACGATAAAGATTTTTAAATTCTTTTGCTTTTCCGGTTTTTACGGCCTGGATATAATTATTGGTGAATTTTTCACTGGTGGTATATAATATTTTGTCACTGGTTTTGGCCACGACGCCGCCGATCGCCTGAAGAAGATGGGTTTTTCCCAAGCCGACACCACCGTAAATAAACAAAGGGTTGTAAGATTTACCGAGATTTTCCGCCACAGCCAAGCAAGCGGCATGGGCCAACTCGTTGCCGCGTCCGACAATAAAATTTTCAAAGACATAGCGCGGATTTAGCCCGAAGCGGTTGCTTCCGCCATTCGATTCCCGAGAAACGGAAGAATCGTTTTTAATCGTTTGAATGGGAGTCTCGATTTTTGTTTCACTTTTAGTCGCGAGAGGCGCTTGTCCGCCGCGTCGTAACTCGATTTTATAAATAATTTCTTGGATCGGTTTTTTGGAAACGTTTTCCAGCGCACCGAGAATGTTTTTATGATATTTTTCCTCCAGCCATTTTTTTACAAAGGCGTTGGGAACGCAAATAATGACTCGGTCATTTTCAAAAGAGGAAAGAAAGGTATCTTTAAACCAGGTAACAAAATTTGCTCGAGACAGCCCTATTTCAATTTCACCCAAAACGGCTTGCCATATTTGTTCGTTGGTCATAAGCGTGAAGTTGATAAGAATCCTTAATCGGAAAATATTAATAAATTTATAGTAGTCTAATTATATTAGATAAACAAGTTCTTCACAAGTCGGAGTAATGTTTATAAGGTGTTGATAAGCGGGGGAAAACTATTTGGCGAGGTTTTAATCGGTTGACTTCGCCAAATAAAGGTGTTATGTTATAAAAATAATAAAGCATTTAATCATTAATATGCCCAAAAGAACTTATCAGCCCAATAAACGTCGCGCTAAAAAGAAACATGGTTTTATCAAGAGAATGGAAACCAAGGACGGGCGCAAGGTTTTAAAACGTCGTCGTCAAAAAGGCCGTAAAAAAATAAGCAAATAAGCTAGACAAGCGTCGCATGCTTCCTAAAAACAAAAGAATTAGACTTAATAAAGATTTTGACCATACTTTTAAGACTGGTCAATCTTTTTATGGGCAAATTTTAGGCATTAAAGCGGCTAAAAACATTCTCCCCGGCAATCGCTTGGGAATTATTATTAATACGAAAGTTAGCAAAAAAGCTGTTGTCAGAAATCGTTTAAAACGGCAAATTAGAGAAATCGTTAAAAAAGAATTTTCTCTGCTGACAACCGGACATGACCTGGTTATTATCGTTTTTCCGCCAATAATAGATAAAAATTTTTTAGAAATTACCGCGGTCATAAAAACCGGCTTAAAGCGTTTGGGCTTATATAAAGGATAATTGGAATTGATTAACAGTATGTTAAATTATATAAAGCACGGGCCCAGAAGATTGGTGGTTAAATTGATTAGAATTTATCAAAAAACCCTGTCCTTTGATCATGGCCCGTTAAAAGTTTATTATCCGCACGGTTTTTGTCGTTTTTCTCCCACCTGTTCCGACTATGGGGCGGAAGCGATTACTAAATATGGCTTAATCAAGGGAGGGTTGATGGCTGGTTGGCGGATTTTACGTTGCAACCCCTGGAATAAGGGTGGACACGATCCCGTAAAATAGACAAGTTATTGAATTTATAATTTTAATACTCAAGCGAGAATAATCGTATGAACAACCTTTTTACAAGTATTTTTTATCAACCGATTCTTAATTTATTGGTCTTTTTATACAATACCGTTTCTTTCCATGACCTGGGCGTATCCATTGTTTTGTTGACCGCGATCATCAAATTGGTTTTTTGGCCCCTGGGAAAATCATCCATTAAATCTCAAAAAGCTTTACAAGACTTACAACCGAAATTGGAGGAGTTGAAAAAAACCTATGCCGGTGATAAAGCCGGGTTGAGCCGGGCCACTATGGATTTGTATAAGGAAAATAAAGTTAATCCTTTTTCTTCTTGTTTGCCCTTGTTAATTCAATTACCTTTCTTGTGGGCGGTGTACCGCGTTTTTCGCGATGGCGTAAATAATAAACTGGACTTGGTTTATTCTTTTATTACTCGACCGGAAACGATGAATGTTATTTCTTTCGGACTCTGGGATTTATCTCAGCGCAGTATTGCCTTGGCGATTTTAGCCGGGCTGGCTCAATTTTGGCAAGCAAAGATGTTGATGTCCAAAAAACCGGTTGTGACCACTCCCGGATCTAAAGATGAAAGCATGGCCGCCATCATGAATAAGCAAATGCTTTATTTTATGCCGGCCATTACCGTTTTTATCGGCCTTTCTCTTCCGGCTGGCCTGACTTTATATTGGTTTTTCTTTACTTTGTTTACCGCTTTACAGCAAGTGCTCACTTTTCGTGAAAAAAATACTCCGGAAAACCGGAGTAAAAACACCATTGAGGGTGAGTTGATAAAATAAATAGTCAGCTATTTTAAAACGACCGGAATTCCGGTCGTTTTTAGTTAGAGGAAGAATCGGGAGCGGTCTCTCCGGAAACAGCCGTTTCTGAGGGCGGAGTTGTTTGGGAGGTTGAAGTGGCGACAGAGTCGGCCGGACTATCAGTGTTGTCTGTGGCGGGCGTTGAGGTGGCGGTAACACCGACCAGACAGACGGCCTGCCAGGGCACGTAGTGAGAACTGAAGCGTCGTTCTTGGACGGAGGTGGTGGTGGCTCCCTCCGGATAAACCACGGTGTAATCAAAATAAGCGTCGGCGCCGTTATGAGAGCTTTCCGTGCATTTTTTTTCTCCCGGCGCCAGATCCGTGGTTTCAATTATTTTTGTCGGTTCCGGTTTGACTATATTGTAAATTACCGGAGTAGTGGTAGTTACCAGGCGACCGTCTCGTACTCCCCAAAAATCAAAATATAAATCGTCTTGAACAATGCGCGATTGAATAAGAATGTAATTACCGGTATCGTTTATGAAGCGAAAATCCGGAGCGGGATCGTAAATTGTTGCGTCTGTTCCGGCCGGCTCGTAGTAAGAAACGCGATAAGAATGGTTGCGGCGAGCGGTTACCGGCAGTCCCGAGGCTAAAACGGTACGGAAGAGAGTGGTGCCGATTTGGCATAATCCGCCGCCGAATTCCGGAATGGTTTTATTGTCTTTGATAACCAACTCCGGCAAATATCCGGTTTCACCGGTGATTTCTCCCAGAGCTTTTAACAGTGAAAATTCTTCACCGGGCTTGATTAACAAACCGTGTAAAGCTTTCGCGCCGACATTTATATTATGGCGGCGGTTGGCGGGAGAGCCGGCGAAGCGCGAAGAGCCGGTGCCGACCACTTCTTTTATTTGAAAATCATTATCGGCCGTAAATCCAGTTCCCTTTCGGCGGTAAAAATTATTTCGGCTATTTTGGTAATAGTCAGTTCTTGATTTATTTGTCGACCATTTTCTCCCACCTGCCAGCTGGTTACTCGATCATTTTTCATTTCAAAGCGCGGTCGGACGGCCTCTTTATTTACTTCGGGAGAAACGACGTCGTTCAGATATTGTTTAATTTTTTCCGAATTCAAAGACAAGGTTGCTCGGTCGTTGTTTTTTTGCGCGCCTAACCAGCCGATCAACTCGGTCGGTGTTATTTTCCAATATTTGGCCGTACTAGTGCCTTTTTCCGGTTCAAAAAAACGTAAGACCAGTTCTCCGCCGCTAAGAATGTTTTGTGCGCGCTCTTCTTGGCCGATTAAATCTTCTTGTCTGACCGTCGGATATTGAGTTTTGGTTTTAACTGCAATGATTTCATTTTTCAGGTTTTCCAAATTGGCGGAGAGTTCCGTTAAAATCGCCGCGTAGTTGATTTCTTTGCCCAATTTTTCCGGACGAACTTCCAAGCGGAAATCGTTATCTTCGTTTTGCTTGTCAGTTACGGCGAAATAAGCGTCCGACGATGTTATGTTGAGCTCCGTAAAATTATCAGTTAAAAATTTGTTTATTCTCTCCGCATCCAAAGTGTAAAGAGCTTTGATTTTTTGTGAAGCTTGCGGACGGAAACGAGCGGATAAATAGGTAAAAAAATTGCGATCGGAAGGTTCTCCAAAAGCCGCCAGGGCGGTTTCGGCGGGATGAAAGGCTAATGAGAGATAAGAAAGATCGGAGTCAAAAGAGGCCACGGCCGGTGTCAGGGTGGCCGTTTTTTGTCCGGCCTGAAAAACTAAGCCGACGGTTTCTATTTTTTGCATTTCTTCGGTCAGCACTATTTTGGCTTCATCCAAAGTCAATCCGCTTAATTCCGTTTCGCCGACCCTTACCCCGGGGTAAATCCGAGTGATATATTTATTTTTCCAAATCGAATAGTTAAGAATCAAAAAAAGAGCCAATAAAAAAATCGCCAAGAAGGAGATAATTTTAATTACTCGGGACTTCTTTTCCATAGAAGTGTTTGCTTGATGCCGGCCTAGTCTTTTATTTTGACTTTAATTTGGCCGGGATTGTTTTTATAAAGAGTGACGGTCAGAATGCCGTCTTCTAATTCCGCTTCAATGCGTTTGGAATCCACTTCCGCCGGAAGAATAATGGAGCGTGAGAAAGAGCCCCAATAACATTCTTTATAGAGATAATCCTCTTCTTTTATTTCTTTGGCGGATGAACGGCTTCCTTTAATGGTCAAAAGATCGTGATGCAGGGAAATTTTTAGGTCTTCCGGTTTAACGCCGGCGATGGTGGATTTAATGATAATTTTTTTGTCCGCCTGGTAAACGTCAATTGCCAACTGTCCTTCGGTTTCCATTTCATCGCGATCCAGCCAGCCCGCCGGCGGAATTGATTCGGCTTCGGCGCGTAAATTGATTTTTTTATTTTTTTTAGGGAAAAACATATTTTTTTATTCTGTATATAATTTACCAATAATCGGGCAAAAAGTAAATGATCTTTACAAAAACACGTCGGTTTAAGACGTGTTTTTAGGGTGGGTCCTACTGGATTCGAACCAGTGACCTCTACGATGTCAACGTAGCGCTCTAACCAACTGAGCTAAGAACCCTCTTCCTGTGCGCCTAGATGGACTTGAACCATCGACCCCCGCTTTATAAGAGCGGTGCTCTAACCACCTGAGCTATAGGCGCATTCGGCGTTGGACTGCAATTTATTTTATACCATTATGAAGTTAATTTATCAAGTTTGTTTCGCAAATTGACGACAACTTCCACCGTGGCCGTTTCTAGGTCTTGATTGATTAGGGCTTGAGCAATTTTTATCGTGCCTCGGGCCGCATATTCTTTGATAAAATCAAGAGCATTGATGTTTTTAAGAGAATAAATCAATAATTTGGTTTTATCGGTGGCCTCTTCCCGCAAGATGGCGACGATTTTGGCGCTGGGAACATTGGCGATCAATTCGTCCACGATTTCCGTTAATTTATCGTCGGCGGTATCGACTCCTTGGCAATCAAGCGCGCTTAAGCGGGACCATAAAAATTCTCCGTTCCTTTCCGATTTGAGATTGGACAGCACTTTCCCCCATAATTTCAGAGAAACGAAATCTCGGGAACGATATAGATGGTTGACTATTTCTTCGCGTCGGGCGCCGAGAGAAATAAGCTGAGAAGTGGTCAGCAAGGTGCGCGGCGTCAAGTTTGCGGTTTTGAAGTTTTTGGTTTCTAAAATTATTCCCGCCAACAAACAAGAGGCGATATCCTCGTCGATTAATTGCGGTTTATAATTTTTTAACAGATAAAAAAGAATTTCCGCCGTAGCGACCGCGTTTAGGTCCACAAAATTTATTTGTCCGAAGTCTTCGTTGGCGGAGCGATGATCGATATTAACGATGGTTGTTTTATAAAAAAATTCCACGTTATCGTCATAGATTTTTCCTAGCGCTTCCAGGTCGCTGGTACCGAGAGCAAGAATTAAATCATATTTGAATTCTCCGGCGCGTGTCGTAACGTCCTCCGATTTAAACCAGCCGCTGGCCGGAGAAATGATAAAATTCAATTGCTCTCTGTCTACGGTGTATTTGATTTGATTAACCTTGGACTGGCTGATATTCAGAGAAACGATGAAACGACGCAAATTATGAAGATCGTCCCGAATTTCGGTGCTGGCCGGCAAGAAAGATAAAAGTTTGTTTTTTCCTTTATTGTTCGCGCCGACAATTTCCACTTCTTTCCCCAGTTTTTTTAAAAATAAGAAAAAAGCCAAAGCCGAGGCGGTGGTGTCGCCGCTCTGATCGGCCGGAAAAACAAGCAAAATATTTTTTGATTTTTCCAGTTGGCGAAAAATTTGTTGTTCTAAATCAAGCATTTTTTCAATTTTAAACCGTCCACCCCGGCAATCAGGGCGACCTTTCAATATATAGTTATTCGCGGCTAAAGTCAAGATAATCGCATTGACTTAAAGGTCTTTTTTTGGTAATTTTAAAGTATGAAACAAGACTTGGATAAGATTTATAACCCCGGAGAGAACGAGGATCAAATTTATGAAAAATGGGAAAAATCCGGCTATTTTAACCCGGATAATTTAAATTTGTCCGCGAAAGCGCCGAATTACACCATTGTCCTGCCGCCGCCGAATATTACCGACAAATTGCACATGGGCCATGCGGCCACAGTGGCGATTGAAGATTTATTGATTCGCTATCATCGTTTGTCCGGTTTTAGAACTTTATGGTTGCCCGGCACCGATCATGCCGCGATCGCCACTCAAAATGTTGTCGAAAAAAAACTGTGGCGCGAACGGAACAAAACTCGGCATGATTTGGGACGCGAGAAATTTCTGGAAGAAGTTTGGGCTTTTCTGAAAGTGACGCAAGGCAAGATTCTGCATCAAACCCGGAAACTGGGAGCGTCTTTGGATTGGTCGCGCATCGCCTTTACTCTGGACGAACCGCGTCGCCTGGCCGTCCGAACCATGTTTAAGGAGATGTACGACGAGGGGATTATTTATCGCGGAGAAAGAATCGTCAACTGGTGTCCGCGTTGTCATTCCACTTTAGCCGACGATGAAGTGGAATATCAGGAACAGTCCGCGAAATTATATACTTTTCAATATGATAAAGATTTTCCGATTGCCATTTCCACTACCCGCCCGGAAACTAAATTGGGCGATACGGCTGTGGCAGTTAATCCCAAAGACGAACGTTATAAAAAATATATCGGTCAAGAACTTGACGTTGATTTTTGCGGTCAAAAATTGAAGATAAAAATTATTGCCGATCGCAACGTTGAAGCCTCTTTCGGCACGGGAGCGTTGGGGGTTACGCCGGCGCACTCTTTGATTGACGAACAGATGGCGCGAGAAAACGATTTGCCGATTATTAAAGTTATCAACGAAGATGGGTTGATTCATTCCGGTTTCGGACAATATTCCGGTCTGAGCGTCGCGGCCGCTCGGGAAAAAATAGTGGCCGAATTGATTAAGCGCGGATTATTGAAAAAAGAAGAAGACATCAATAACAATTTATCGGTTTGTTATCGTTGTGCCACGCCGATAGAGCCGCTGCCTTCGCGGCAATGGTTTATTTCCGTGGATAAAAAATTGAAACGATTAGGCAATCTTTCCTTGAAGGAGCGAGCGCTAGAAGCCGTGCGAACGGATGATTTAAAAATAATTCCCGCCCGATTTACGAAAAGATATTCTGATTGGATGAGCAATTTACACGATTGGTGCATTTCCCGACAAATTTGGTTCGGACATCAGATTCCGGTTTGGTATCAAGGAGAGAAAATTTTTGTCGGTTCGGAGGCGCCGGACGGCGCAGGCTGGACGCAAGATCCCGACACCTTGGATACTTGGTTTTCTTCCGGCATGTGGACTTTTTCCACTCTCGGTTGGCCGGAAAATTATAAAAATGGCCGAAAAAGCGGAGATTTAAGCAAATTTCATCCGACGCAGATGTTGGAAACCGGATATGAGATTTTAACTCTCTGGGTGTCGCGCATGGTGATGATGTCCTTTTTCGCTTTAGGTGAAGTTCCGTTCGAAAAAGTTTATTTGCATGGTATGGTTTTGGATGAAAACGGCAAGAAAATGTCCAAGTCCAAAGGTAACGGCGTGGACCCTTTGGATATTATCGCCAAGTTCGGTGCCGATGCGGCGCGACTTTCCCTTTTGATGGGGGCCACTCCCGGAAACGATTCTCGGTTCAGCGAAGAACGGGTGGAGGCGAAAAGGAATTTTATCAATAAATTTTGGAATATCGCTCGGTTTATCATCGGTAATATCGATGCAACATATTTATCGGCTGCACCCGATCGGTTGCCCGACGGTAAAACGGCGGCGGACATTTGGATTTTGGAAGAGTTCGCCAATTTGATCGAAAGAACGACCGCATTTTTGGATAATTTTGATTTTTCTCTCGCCGCCGAAGAGCTGACTCAATTCACCAAAGAGACGCTGGCCGATTGGTATTTGGAAATCGCTAAATTTGAAAAAGATAAAGAAGAAATTCTTGTTTATTTGTTAAAAAACCTTTTGATTCTCTGGCACCCTTTTATTCCTTTCGTGACCGAAAAAATTTGGAGCTCTTGGAATGAAGCCGAAGACCATTTGCTGATGGTCAGTCATTGGCCGAAAAAGACGGGCTCAAAAAAAACCAAAAAGATTCAACAAAATTCGGCCGACTTTCGAAAAGTAATTCGCTTGATTCAAAAAATCAGGGAGTTGCGGGCGGAACATAAAATTGAACCGGGAAAGAAATTGCAGGCGGTTATTCGCGCGGGTCGGGAGCATGCGCTGATCAAGGAGCAGGAGCTGTTGATTAAAAGTTTGCGCACCGGCATCGCCGGTTTAGAAATTACGGTTGACGGCCCCGGTCCCGAAGGCGCGATTGTCGGCTTGAGCGACGATTTGGAAATATATTTGCTTGGCGCCGTCGATGAAGAAAAAGAAAAAGCGCGCTTGGCCAAAGAAAAAGAAAATCTAAAAAAACTGATTGCCGGTCAAAAAAATAAATTGGCCAATAGCGATTTTGTGTCTCGAGCCCCGGAAAAAATCGTGGCCGCCGAAAAAGATAAATTGGCCGGCTATGAAGCGGCCTGGGAAAAGATAAATAAAATTAATTTATGACTTTGAAAAGTTATTTGTCGGTGATGGCCGTTTTAACCGCTTTTTGTTGGGGTATTTTCTTGTTCGTCGCCAGGCTGGTTGATCCGACGGCGACCAATTGGCTGGGGTTCTTGTTGTTTTATTTGGCCCTGTTCGCTTCTTTGAGCGGAACTGGCGCTCTGGCGGGGTTCGTGATTCGCTTTGTGGCTTTAAAAAAGGAATTGGCCTTTAATCTGGTTAAAATCGCTTTTCGCCAATCTTTCTTGTTTTCCTTATTTATCATTTTTCTTTTGATTTTGAAGTCACAGCACTTGTTCAATTGGTTGAACTTGTCTTTGTTGATAATAATTTTTACGATTTTTGAATTATTTTTAATTAGTTATAAGAAAAACCGTTATGAAAAATAAATTGCAAAAATTGCGAGACGATTTTTTGCGGCAATTGTCGACGGTTGATACGAGCGAGCGTTTGCGCGATTTGGAGCTTAAATATCTTTCTCGCAAGGGAGAGCTTAGCGAGATAATGCATGAATTGAAAAATTTAAGCGGAGAATTGAAAAGAGATATCGGCGGATTGGCCAATGCCGTCAAAACGGAATTGCAGGATAAGTTTACGGAAGCGCGACGTCTTTTGGATAAGCGCTCCGGAGGCGAACGGATGACGGACGTCAGTTTGCCGGGAGAAAAAATTATTAACGGGCACTTGAATCCGATCACCCTGGTTCAAAACGAATTGGAAGATTTGTTTACTTCCTTGGGCTTTATGGTTTTGGACGGTCCGGAATTGGAGAGCGATTATTATAATTTTACCGCCTTGAACCTTTCGCCGGATCATCCGGCGCGCGATATGCAAGACACTTTCTATATTGATTATAAAAATAAGAGCGGACAATATGATTTGTTGATGCGGACACAAACCTCGCCGGTGCAAATACGGGCGATGAGAAAATATGGCGCACCGTTGAAGGCCATCATTCCCGGGCGCTGTTTCCGCAACGAATCTACCGACGCTCGCCATGAACACACCTTTTATCAAGTGGAAGGAATTTTGGTCGACAAGAATATCAATTTTGCCAATTTAAAAAGTTTTTTGGAAATTGTCGGTCAGAAATTATTCGGTCCGGACACTAAACTGCGGATGCGTCCCAAGTTTTTTCCTTTCGTGGAGCCGGGAAATAATGGTGAATATTCTTGTTTTTTATGCGGAGGAAAAGGTTGTCGCGTTTGTAAAAATACCGGTTGGCTGGAAATTGTCGGCGCCGGATTGATTCATCCCGATGTTTTGCGCGCCGGCGGCATCGACCCGGAGGTTTATTCCGGCCTGGCGTTCGGTTTCGGTTTAAATCGTTTGGCGATGCTTAAATATAGCATTAATGACGTCCGCTTGTTTAATAGCGGCGACCTCAAATTTTTAGAACAATTTTAAATCTATGTATATTTCTCTCAATTGGCTTAAAGATTTCGTTAAAATACCGGCTAAAATCAATCCGGCGGTGTTGGCGGAAAAATTAACCGGGCATACGGTTGAAGTCGAGGGTTTTGTGAATTCCGGAGAGCAGTTCGATCGAGTCGTGGTCGGAAAAGTTTTGGAAGTCGCCAAACATCCCAATGCCGATCGTTTGCGATTGACCGTCGTGGATGTGAAAAAAACTAAATTGAATATTGTTTGCGGCGCACCCAATGTCGCGCCCGGTCAACTGGTGGCGGTGGCTTTGGTGGGCGCCATTTTGCCCAATGGTTTGGAAATAAAGGCGGCGGAAATTCGCGGCGAGAAATCGGCCGGCATGATTTGTGCCGAAGATGAATTGGGTTTGGGAAAAGATCATGAGGGCATTATGGTTTTGAATGGCGACGCCAAAATCGGAGAGCCGTTCGCCAAATACTTGAAAGCCGAAGACATCGTTTTGGAAATAGACAATAAGTCATTGTCCAATCGTCCCGACCTGTTGAATCACTACGGCTTGGCGCGCGAGGTGGCCGCTATTTTTAGTTTGCCGCTTAAGCCCTATGATAAATTTTTTCAGAAAAAATGGAATTTTGCGGAGGCCAAAGAAAACACTCTGGAAGTTAAAGTTAAGGAGCCCGAACTTTGTGCGCGTTATCAAGCGCTTAAAGTGGAAAATATCGAAGTCAAAGAATCGCCGGCCTGGCTCAAAGAAAGACTGGTGGCCATCAATCAGCGGCCGATTAATAATATTGTGGATTTGACCAACTATGTCATGTTTGACTGTGGTCAACCGATGCATGCGTTTGACGCCGCCAAAGTGACAAAAATAGTTGTCAGACGGGCCGAGGATAATGAGGTTTTGGAAACATTGGACGAAAAAGAACGGGTTCTAGACAATCAAGATTTATTGATTACCGACGGCAAGGAAGCGATCGCGATTGCCGGGGTCATGGGGGGACGTCATAGCGAAATCGGCCCGGACACTACTGCTTTGATTTTGGAGTCGGCTAATTTTCTGGGTTCGTCGGTGCGTCGTACCGCGCAAAAGTTCGGTTTGCGCACTGAAGCATCGGTGCGTTTTGAAAAATCTTTGGCACCGAATTTAACCGAATTTGCTTTATGGCGGTTTTTGACTCTGCTTAAAGAAATTTGTCCGAAGATGAAAATTGCCAGCGCTTTGGCGGACATCAATAATGCGGCCGACAAAGAAACGAAGATCGTTTTAGATTTAAATTGGTTGACCGTCAAAATCGGGCAAGAAATTTCTCGTTCCGAGGTGGCGGATATTTTAAAAAGATTGGGCTTTATTTTAGCCGATGAAGACGGGGACATTCTGACGGTGACGGTTCCCGCTTGGCGAGCGATCAAGGACGTCACGACGCGAGAAGATTTGGCCGAGGAGATTCTGCGATTATTCGGCTACAATAATGTCGTTTCACGTTTGCCGATTTTAGAAATGCGCTTGCCGGAGACCAATCAAGAAAGAGTTTTAGAGAGGAAGATTAAATCTTTGTTGGCCGGCAAACACGCTTTGAATGAAGTTTATAATTATTCCTTCGTGGGAGAGGAACAATTGAAGAAATTAGACATTGATTTTTCCAATCATTTGAAATTGGCCAATCCGTTGACGGATTTACAAACGATGTTGCGCCAATCGCTGGTTCCGGGCTTGATTAATAATATCAAAACCAACCAGTCTCGGCCCGGCGACTTGGGGTTTTTCGAAATCGGCAGTATTTTTTGGCCCGCTCCGGGTAATTTCAAGAAAGAAATAGCCGGTGATGAAACTTTGCCTTATCAGGAAAAGCATTTAGGAGTTGCCATGGCCGGAGAAGACGGCAATGCGCTCGGTCGCGTGAAAGCCGTCGTTAACAATATGTTGCAGAATTTGCTGGGCTATGAAGAAGAGGCGGAATTTTCATTATTAGAAAATATCCCCGGTTGGGCGAATAAAAAAGCGGCTGTCAGCATCAAAATTTATGAAAAAGAAATCGGTTTTGCGGCCATCATCAGCCCGGAAACGACGGAAAAAGTTAATTTGAAAAAAGAAGCGGCCATAGCGGAATTGAATTTTACTTTTTTGGTTCAGCTTGTTCTCGGTCGCTCATCTTTCGATTTTCGAGAGCCGGCCAAGTACCCGCCGATTATTCGCGATCTCGCCTTTGTAGTAAATCAAAAAATATTGTATAATGATTTAAGGAGTGAATTTTTAAAATTTAATCCTTTAATCAAGAAAGTAGAATTGTTTGACGTTTATAGCGGCAGTAAATTGCCGGACGGACAGAAGAGCTTGGCTTTTCACTTGGTTTATCAAGACGATTCTCGGACTTTGACGGCGCCGGAAGTCAATAAAATTCAGGAAGAATTAATGGTGCATCTGGCGAAGAAATTTGAAGCTAAATTGAGAGATTTTTAAATTTAAATAAAATATTATGTTTGCCACTTCTTATGATGTTTTAAACTTAGTGCTATCGATATGTGCCATCGCTCTGGCTTTCTTTCTTTGCTGGGCGCTCTATTATTTCATCGCCAGCGTGCAAAAAATTCATCGTTTGGTGAAGCGAGTGGAGGCCGGTGTCGATAAGGCGGAAGAAATCGTGGACACGGTTAAAGATAAAATAAAAAATAGCTCGGCTTACGTGATGATTTTGAGCGAGCTGGCCAGAAAAGCGATAGAATTTATTCAAACGAAGCGAGCGGGGGCGCAGAAAAAAAAGAAAACAGGAAAAAAGAAATAAGATTATATTTACAGTTTGCTAAAAAAGGCGCCTATTGATAGGGCGCCTTTTTTGTGAGAGAGATGATTGATCTTCTTTTTATTTATTCTTTATCCGCAAACACAATCAGTCGTCGAGGAAAAGTTCCGGAGAGCTTATCATAAGCGCCGTCGCAAGTAATCAAATTGAGATGAGCTTGTCCGTCGGTTGAGAAAAAAATCTCCGAGGCCTCCGCCTGGGCCTTATATTTTTGTATTTTACGTACTATAAAGGCAACTCTTTCTCCCTCAGCGGTTTCTACATATATTTTATCCCCCTTTTTCAGTTTGTTCAGATTGTCAAAGACCGATCCTTGTCCGTTTTTCCAACGACCGTAGTGTCCGGCGATAACCGCGCTTCCTTCGTCTCCCGGAAGCGTGCCCAAATTATACCAGGCGGCGTTGGCGGGATTTTTAGGAATGTCCATGGCGCCTTTCGGAGTTAAGCCGACCGATTCCAATAAGGCGTTAACTTGGATTTTCGGAATTATCAAGCGCACCGGAAGGCCGGAATCGGTCGTCGTGCCCGGGGCTATCAAAGGAACAATCTCAACAGATTTTTTATCAAGCTGTCGGTCGACCAATCTCAAGGCCGGTTGTTTATCGGTTGAGAAAGTTGTTTTTAGATTGGCTCCCTGAGCGGGCAGATTGAAAGACAAAAACAAAACAATAGTTAAAGAGAGGGTGGTTATTGTCAGGCCGGGGATTAAAAGAGAGTGTTTTAATAATTTTTTCAATAACATAAATTTTGCGCATCTTTCAGTCAAGATGAAATAAGAAGTCGGAATAAATTCAGAGCCCCGTGTTGGCGGGGCTCTGGAAGGCTATTTGCCTCTGATGATTCGTATTAGAAATAGGATAATCGCCAGAGCTAACAGAAAATGAATAAATCCGCCGAGTATCGGAAAAACGATGAATCCCAACAACCACAACACAACGAGCACGCCGCCGATAATATAAAGCATAAAGTTGGTGTTAAGGGGTTAATTATTTAATTGATTTTTTCTCAGAACGGCGGTTAAGGCGACGGAGGATAAGACTAAAAATCCGGTGGCAATAATAATGCTCCACAGCAAGGTTCCTCCGGCGGATGTTCCCGTGTTAGGTAAAGACGGCACGACTGAGGCGACGACTACGGTGGCGAGAGCAAAATCTCTGACGGTCAGGCCGTTAGCTTCACCGACTGCCACAGCGGTATTGGTCGTAGTTTTAACGAGCTTGGTTGAGCAGGTATATGTCCAAGTTTCGGTAGTGTCTAATTTGGCGTCATTATTCGTATCGCCGGAAATGTATTTCATCGGACTGCATTTGTCATCCGTGAGGCGAACATTGCTTAAGGCCACCGCACCCGGATTGGTGATTTTTTCCGTATAAGTGACCATGCCTCCTCCGGCCGGCAAGGTTAAGGGGCTGGGAGATTTTGTGACATGGATTAATGGCGGGATGATCGGTAAACCGACCACCACCCTCGCGCTGGCAATATCCGTGGCGCTGATGCCGTTGGCCCAGCCGGTAGCGACAATCGTATTGGTATGCGTTTCCGAAAGAATTGTAGAGCAAGTATAAACCCAGGTTTCGTTGAGATCAAGCTTAGCGTCGCCGTTTGTATCGCCGGTCGCTAAATTTATCGGACTGCAGGTGTCGCCGACCATCGTGATATCGGTTACCGGAACCGTGCCGATGTTGCGAAGTGTGTAAGTATAAGTAACCGCGCCCGGGCCGTTCGGTAAAGACAAGGGGCTAGGCACTTTAACGACATCAATTATCGGCGGTACCGGAGGGATGGCCGTGGGAGCGCCGATATCATCATTGGTAATGATGCAGAATTTAGCCTCATCCGGATTAAGGGTCACAATGCCGTTGCTGTCGCAATCGCCGGAAAACGTTTGAGTATATTGAGGGTCGGTAGTTTCGGTTACGGTATAATCATAAGTGACGATATTGGAGGTGCCGAAACGGTTAGTAATGCCGGAAGCGATGAAACCGCCGTTAATAAATAGCGGAAAATCGGCGACAGTTTTAGTTCCGCCGTTGTCATTAATTACTGTTTTAACGACATTGATTGTTCCATATTTGGTGGTGCCTCCGCTCGTGCTCGCGACGGCACAAATCGGTTCGGTGATTTGGTTTCTGATTAAAGTCACCTGAGCGTTGCGCGATAAGGCCCGACCTTCAAGAGTGGCACTGTCTCCGAATGAAATAAGGGCCGTGTTGGTAATAATCGTACCGACCAGTTCTGCTCCGGCACCGATAGTCATGGCTGTCGGCACTTGCCAAAAGACATTGCAAGCATCGGCTCCGTTGATCATGACGACTTCAGCGCCCGGGTCGACGGTGATGCTTGAGTCGCTGCGGAAAATATAAACACCGGCGCCGTCAAGAGTTACTGTGCCGTTTAACAAGGCCGCTCCGACGGTATAGACTCCCGGCGTGACCGTAACTACTCCGGATAAATTTTGTACTCCGTCAGCCGCTTGAGCGTTTAACGCGCCATAAGCCGTTAAAATTGCCGCTTCTACGCCGGCTCCGGCATCTATTACTCCGTCTACTTGGGTCGCGTCGTCAAGGTTAGTGACATTAACGGCATCGGCACCGACATTTCCCCAAATGTGAGTCGTGACCGAAAGATCATTGGTCACTCCCGTTTTACCGAAGACCGCATAAGTGGCCGCCGCGCCCAGATCCGGAGCTACTCCGGCCGCAGAAACGGAAATTGTTCCGAGCGGACTGAGTACGAACGTTATGGCTAAAAGGATTGTTGAAAAACCTTTAAATAGCTTCATAAATTTATAATTATTTGTTAAATTATTTTTTAAGACCAACACTATATGTTATTTTTAATTTAGCTTATATAGTATATCACACTCTGGACAACTTAACAATTTTTTAGTAATTTTTTTTATTTTTAGTCAAATTTTGGGCGAGATTACAAAAAGCTAAAAAAATGTTATAATTAAATTAGAAGAAAAATAGGAAATAATAAAGAATAGCGGTTAATTGATTTATTGCATTTTTATTTTTTTATATGAAAAGAAAAATAATTTTTGGTCTTCTATTTAGAAGAATGGCCGATAATAAATCGAATTTAAATAATAAACGGGGCTTAAATTTAGGAATTTGTATTTTAACATTTACGGTCCTTTTTTCTTGGCCTTTAGTCGCGCTTAAAGCGGGAGGAGAAATAGAATTGATAACCCAACCAATATTGTCTAAAGTCGAAACAACGGAAACGGAGTCGGAATCGGAGGTTGAAATAATTAGTTTACAGGAACAGATAGTAATGGCCTTAGCTTCGTTTACTAAGACTTTACAAATAGGGGCGACGGGTGACGAAGTTCGGCAGTTGCAAACAATTTTAAAAATTTATCCGGAAATTTATCCGGAAGGAGTGGTGACCGGTTATTATGGTCCACTTACCGAAATGGCTGTACGACGTTTTCAAATTAAAGAAGAAATAGAGGTTGCCGGGGTTGTCGGTCCGTTGACTAGAGATAAATTAAATGGATTAATAGCTAAGGAAACGACCGGGACAGTCGGTCCGACCGGGGCCACCGGCGAAACAGGCGCGACTGGTGCGGTTGGGACTACCGGAGCGGTTGGCGAAACTGGCGCGACCGGAGCTATCGGCGAAACCGGAACAACGGGTGCAATTGGCGAAACAGGAGCGCGAGGCAGGTCCGGTTCTTCCGGCTCAACCGGGGCCACCGGTGAAACAGGAGCGACCGGTTCCGTTGGAGCGACCGGGACAGAAGGTGCAGCCGGTGCTGTCGGCGACGCTGGGGCAGAAGGTGCGGCTGGCGTTGCTGGCGTTGCTGGCGACACTGGGGCAGAAGGTGCGGCTGGCGCTGTCGGAGCAGCTGGAGCAGAAGGTGCGATTGGTGCAACCGGTATTGAGGGCGCCGCCGGTGAAGCTGGCGTTGCTGGCCCGGCTGGGGCAATCGGCGAAACCGGGGCCACCGGCGAAACAGGCGCGACTGGAGCGACTGGAGTTATTTTGTCCGCTCAATATGTTCAGCTGGGAGCACAGCCGGCAACAGTGGGCGCCGGTCAACCATTTACTTATACTACCGAGGTCTTATCCACGCCGGGCATTACTTTTGAAACCGCGGTATTTAATCCGCCGTTTATTACGAGCGGCACAATTTTTACTTTAGCCAATGTCGGACGGTATGAAATAAATTATCAAATGACCTACCCGACGGACGGTGGCATTGTCTTATATTTTGGCTCGACCATTCCGACAATGTTGCCGCTTCCTTATACGATGATCGGGAAAACCACAGACGGATCGGTTAGCGGTAGAATAATCATTCAAACCACGACGCCAAATTCATTTTTAAGCGTTAATGCCGCGGCCGGAAACGCGGCGGCAATTGATATACCGGCGAATACCAGCACCACCAATCAAAGCGCGACCACAATATCGTTTAAGCAGATTCAATAAAGAGGGTGGTTTTACGCCAGGTTCTTCATTAAGCTATCAAAAATATTTAACACCAATAAAAAAAGACGCTGTTTAATCAAGCGCCTTTTTTGTGAGAGATATGATTGATATTCTGTTTATTTTTAGTCAATATTAGTTAATTTGCCCGGGCTTGACTGCAAGTTATTTTTGTGATTTAATTGAAAGTCGATTGGTGTGGCCCTTTAACAACAATGAATTAATCAATGATTTGATTATCGGTTAAAGCTTTAATAATTAGAGTTTTGTCCGATAATCAGATCTAGTATTAATTTAAAATAGAAAATGTCATGAAAAAAGTGTATTTATCGTTACTTGTTGCGGTCGTTATTATTGCCGGTCTTTATATTTATAAAAAATCAACCAGTATTTTGGAACTCGTTTCTGTCGGCCAAGAGCTGACAATAGAAATTCCGCGAGATCGATTGTTTCTTGCCGAAGCCGACAGGATGTTCAAACATATTGATCCTCGATTGCTGGCGATGGAAAAAAATAAAATTAACCATTCAAACTGCCAAATCACGTTTGACGTTTACGACGCCGACTGTAAAGTCGGACAAAATTTAGCCGATATTTTTGCCGCTCTTCCTCAGACGAATCGGGAAACGTTAACCTGGGAAGAGGTCAAGATTTTTTGCGTTAAACATTACGCCTCCTTGGCTCAAGGAGGAAGAGTTAATTTATTTTTAGTGGAAAGCAGCGAACAACAATCAAAAGTTTTTGTCTATGTTGACCCGGACGGATTTTATGTTCTTTTCCAGTTGTTTGAATATGACGATTTTTGGATCGGTGAAAGTTCCTGGCGCCTGATCGTGCCTCGTTAAATCACTCCACCCTCGGATTAAAGCAAACGCTTTTAAATCCGGGGGTTTTATTTATTTTGCGTGTAACCGCAATCCCGATTACTGCATTTTACTTGGCCGCTTTTATCGGTGACCAATAAGGCTTGGCAATCCGGACACTTATCGCCGGTCGGTTGCCCCCAATAGGCATTTTTGCATTTCGGATAAGCGGAGCAGGCCCAAAATGCGCCGCGACGACTGAATTTTTTAACGATTTTGCCTTCGCCGCAAACCGGACAGTCCACTTCTTTCCCGTCTCCCGGTTGAGCGATATTTTTGATGTTTTTACATTTCGGGTAAGCGGAGCAAGCCAGGAAAGGCCCGTATTTTCCGGTGCGGACTTTCATGGGCGCACCGCATTTATCGCAAACTTCGCCGGCATATTTTTTTTCCAGTTCCAGAGTTTTGGCGTCCGGCTCTTTTTTTTCACCGCCGTTTTCGCCGGGCATTTTTTTGATGTTGCGGCAATCCGGAAAAGCGCTGCAGGCCAAAAATTTTCCATAACGTCCGGTTTTGATAACCATGGCCGCGCCGCATTTATCGCAGATTTCGCTGGATTTTTCTTCAGGCATAATATCTTTTTTATTAATTTCTTCGTATTTGATTTGTAAATTATCGTGAAATTCTTTATAAAACTCGCCCATCACCGGTTGCCATTCTTTTTTTCCCGCGGCGATAAGATCCAGATCGTCTTCCAATTTGGCCGTAAATTCATAATTAACTATTTTGGGAAAATGATTAATCAATAAATCGGTCACGACAAAGGCGATGCTGGTCGGCTTCAATTTTTTATTTTCATCCCGCTCCACGTAATTGCGAACGATAATGGTATTGATGGTCGGAGCGTAAGTGGACGGTCGGCCGATGCCGTGTTTTTCCAATTCTTTGACCAAGCCGGCGTCGGAATAACGGGCCGGCGGATTGGTGGCATGTTGTTCGGCCCGCAAGTCCAACAAAATCAGCGCTTGTTTTTCGGTTAAGACCGGCAATTCTTGCTCTTTGGTTTTTTCCGGCCAAATTTTCAGATAGCCCGGGAAAATCAAAATTTGTCCGTTGGCACGAAAAATATAAACTTCCTTTTTTATCTGAGCCTTGATATCAATCGTTGTCGCCGCCAATTTTGCGGGAGCCATTTGACTGGCGATTGCTCTTTGCCAGATTAAACGATATAAGCGTTCTTGATTTTTATCCAGTTTTCCCGCCAGCAATTCCGGAGTGGTATTGGCCTCGGTCGGTCGAATGGCTTCATGAGCTTCTTGAGCGTTGCGACTTTTGTTTTTAAAGACGCGCCCTTTTTCCGCCGCGTATTCCGGTCCGAGATTAGTTTTTAACCAAGCGGCCGCTTCCGTCAAAAATTTCGGCGAGAGGTCCAAGGAGTCGGTGCGCATGTAGGTGATGTGGCCTTGCTCGTATAATTTTTGCGCCACCATCATTGTTTGTTTGGCGCTGAAGCCCAAATAACGATTGGCCGATTGCTGTAAGGTGGAAGTCGTAAACGGCGCCGCCGGATTTTTGTTGATTTGTTTTTTGTCTATTTTATCAACGGCGTACTCCGCGCCGGTTAACAATTTTTTTAGACTGTCGGCTTCCGCTTTTTTGATATCCAGCTTATTGAAAGTTTTATTTTTTATTTTATAAAGATCGGCCGTGAAAGCGGTTTCTTTTTTGTCGGCCGTAAAATCGGCCGACAGACTCCAGTATTCTTCAACTTTGAAGTTTTGTATTTCTCGTTCCCGCTCCACGATTAAGCGGGTAGCTACGCTTTGCACTCGTCCGGCCGACAAACCTTTGGCCACTTTTTTCCATAAAAACGGAGACAGTTCATAGCCGACCAGGCGGTCCAAAAGGCGTCGGGTTTGTTGAGCATCCACCAAGTTGAGATCAATTTTTCGCGGCGTTTTTAAGGCCGCCAAAATCGCCTCTTTGGTGATTTCATGGAAGACGATTCTTTTGTTTTTGTTTTCATCCAAGTTCAAGGCTTTCACCAAATGCCAAGCGATCGCCTCGCCTTCGCGGTCTTCGTCGGAAGCCAAGATAACTTCCGTGGCCTTTTTGGCGGCCGATTTTAAAGCGGCCACGGTTTTTTTTGCCTTGGCGGGGATGATGTATTTCGGTTCAAAACCGTGTTCAATGTCTATGCCCATCTCGCTTTTCGGCAAATCGCGAATATGACCGAAAGAAGATTCAACCTGGTATTCTTTGCCCAGGAATTTACCGATGGTTTTCGCCTTAGTCGGCGATTCAACGATGATTAAATTCATATATTCGGAAACTTAGATTAGTTTATAGCCGAATTCGGCGGAGCTTATCACTCCTTTAATCTCCAATATACTTAGTGTACTATTTATCGTCGCGGTGTCAAGTTTGGTGTTTTTTATAATTTCATCCGCGCTCAGTGCTTCCGCCCGCTCTTCGGCCGATTTCAATAAATTGCAGATTGTCGCTTCGTTTTGATTTTCCGGTTGATAAGAGGAATGAGCCTTTAATTTTTTAGAGGGCGTTGACGCGGATGACGTTAATTTAAAAACTTCCAGAATATCGTCGACATTAATGACGGTCTTTGCTCCGGAGCGGATTAAATCGTTCGGTCCGGCGGAAAATTCCGAGAAGATATTTCCCGGAATCGCCAACACTTCCCTATTTTGTTCCAAGGCGTAGGCGGCGGTAATCAGCGCTCCGGATTTGGCTTTTGCTTCCACGACCAAAGTCGCTTGCGCCAAGCCGGCGATAATGCGGTTGCGTTGCGGGAAGTTTTGTTTGTAGGGAGGCGTGCCGGGCGGGAATTCCGACAGCAAAAGGCCGCCGTTGGCGATGATATTTTCCGCCAAACGCCAATTGGCGGACGGATAAATATTTTTAGCATCTAAGCCGGAACCGAGAATCGCCCAGGTCTTCCCTTTCAAGTCTAAAGTTTTATGATGCGCCAAGGCGTCTATTCCCAGAGCCAAGCCGCTGATAATTTCTATTTCGGCGGCGATCAGCGGCGGCAACAGTTCGGCAATTATTTTTTCCGCGTAGGCGCTGTGTTGTCGGGAGCCGACGACGGCCAAGCGATTTTTTATTTTTCCCGCAAATTCTTCGGAACAACCTTTATAATATAAAACCGGCGGCGGCGCGGATATTTCTTTTAACAACGGCGGATATTCCGGATCGTGCCAAGTGATGAAAGAAATATTTTCTTTTTCCAATTCGGTCAGGACGTTTTCTATCCGCCAATTTCGTCGCCAGGCAATAAATTCGCCGGCTAATTTAGGATTCAAACCGGCTTTTTCCAAAGCAAAACTAGAGGCCGTAAAAGCGTTTTTTAAATCCGAAAAATAATTTTCTAATCTTTTCGTCGCCATCGGGCCGATTTTTTGGAAACAGTTGAAGGCGAGATAATAATGTTTATTTTCGTAAGTCATATTTTTATTTTTAACCGGTTATATTTTGAATAAATAAAATCCCCCTAAGATTTTTAGGGGGATTTTATGATTATTTTAGATTTTTGATGTTCAGTCCGGCGAGTAATTTTTGCAGGCGTTCTTTTTCTTCCGGGCTAAAAGCGCCGAGGACGAATTTGTCGGGTGGAATGTGGGTTCTCAATAATTCGTTTTTAACGCCGAGGCGAAGGCGGGTGATTTTTTTGGTTTTCAGATAATCAATGATGGATTGGACGCCGCGATGTCCGGCGCTGGCGGAATCGACAGCCACCTTATAATCGCCCAAATTTAAATCCAGGTCGTCATGAACGACAATCAGTGTTTCGCTCAAATCGGCATTTTTCTTTTTTATCAAACCGAAATTTTTTGGTAAAAGTTTGTAATAGTTGAGAATTTTTTGTACTGCCATGCCGGAGTTATTCATGAAGGTCAGCGGTTTGACGAATAAAAACTCGCCGCTTTCATGAAGTAAAGCGTTGAATTTTTTGTTTTCCGACCAATTAACGTCGCCTAGCCAGTTATCCAGGGCTAGCCAGCCGGCGTTATGGCGCGTATTTTTGTATCGTTCCCCGGGATTGCCCAGGCCGACTACGATTTGCATATTATTTTTTATTTTTTATTTTCTTGGGACGAGAGGGCTCGTTATAGGTTGTATGCGATTTTTTATTCTTAGTGACGCGAATGCTCAGAGGTGTGCCGATAAATCCGTGTCGTTCGCGTAAACGATTTTCCAAGAAACGCACGTAAGAAAAATGCAAATTATCGTTGGGCCCGATACGCAGAACAAAAGAAGGCGGATTATTTTTGGTTTGGCGGAATTCGTAAATGTGCGGAGCCTTCAATCCCTTGCCTTTGGCCGGTTTATGAATTTTTACCACATGTTTGAGAAACTTCTCCGTTTGCGAATCGCTCAATAATAATTGTCGTTGAGTGGCCACGGCGATAATCGACTCCAGAATTTTATTGACCTTTTCTCCGGTTTTGGCGGAAATGAATTGAGTCGGCGCCCAAGTGGCGAAAGGTAATTTATCATACAAAATAGCTGCCCATTTTTTGGTGTCGCGTCCTTCCACCAAATCCCATTTGTTGGCGATGAATATCAAGCTCTTCTGGCGATCAACGATTTCTTGCACCAACTTGGCGTCTTGATGAGTTAAGGGCTCGCTGATATCCATCACTAATAGAGCAATGTCCGCTTTTTCCAAAGATTTTAAAGATTTGACGATCCCGTCTTTTTCAAAACCGGTGACATTGCGGCTATGTCGGGCGATGCCCGCAGTATCCACCAAAGTAATTTTTTTGTCTTGATAAGTTATTTCCGTATTTTGCGGTTCTCTGGTCGTATGCGGCACCGGACTGACAATAACGCGCTCATAGCCGAGAATAGCATTCAATAAAGATGATTTGCCGACATTCGGTTTGCCGATCAGACAGGCGGAAATTCCTTTATCCGGATTAACGATTATTTCTTCATCTGAATTTGTGTTTTTATTGGCCGGTTTTGATATGTTTTTTCTTTTGGCCAGTTTTTCGGTAATTAAATCCAAAAGATCGCCGGTACCCAAACCGCTGGCCGCCGAAATGATTATCGGGTCGCCCAGGCCAAGGCGATGAAAAGGAGCCGCTTCTCCGGCGGTCCGGAAACTGTCAACTTTGTTGGCCACCAATAATACCTTTTCTCGATATTTCGGATTTTTCTTTAGCTCCGCCGCCAATTTCTTGTCTTCCGACAAGAGACCGGCTTTGGCGTCCACGATAAATAAAATCAAGGCCGCTTCCCATAGATAGGAACGGGCTTGTTTTTGTGTTTGGCTGTCGATATCTTCGCCCGAAATTTTTTTATCGGTCAGAATTTGCGAATCCAACAATCCGGCAGTATCCACCAATTCAAAGGATTGTCTCGCCCATTCCACGAAGCCCAGGTTACTGTCCCGCGTCGTGCCGGCGATATCGGAAATCAGCGCCTGTTTTTTTTCCGTCAGACAATTAAAAAGAGTGGACTTGCCGACGTTGGTTCGTCCGCAAATGGCCACCAGCGGCAATTCTTGATTTATTTTTTTCCGAAGGTTTTTAGTCATGTTGATGTTATTTCGTTTATTCGGCGTTGGCGCCCAGGATGAGCAGAAAATCCGCCTGATAAGTTTCGTTGATTTTATAATTTTGAATCCATTCCGGAGAATCGAAAGATTGATTGGCGCCGGTTATTCTTTTTAACGCTTCCAAGGATTCGTTTTTCTTGCCGTAGGTCAGGTCATAGAAAGTGGTTTGCGAAAAGTCTCTTAAGGGAGCATTGCCAACCTCCACAACATTAAATTTTGATAAAGTCAGTTGACTGGCGCTTTTAGTGGCCAGGCCGGTAATCCAGGTACCGTTGAGAACGATAATTTTGGCGTTGTCGTTGATAGTTTCTCGCGGTTCGGAAGATTTTTGTTCCAGCGGCGCGGCGGAAAAAATATTACGCACCAGATTTTTTATTTCCGCAAAATTGCCGGAACGGGGCACCAGAATGTAAGCGCCGTCTTCGCCTTGGCCGGCCACCAATAAACCGTCGGGAGCGTCGCTTAACACTTTATTGATAATTTGATCGCGGTTGATGTCCTTGAACAAATCCCAAAGCCGCAATATTTCCCAGGCGCTCAGATTGGTGGAAATGTTTTTGTTGAATTCATTGATTAATTTGGCGATGATAGTGGGGTTGAGCAGAATTTTGCTGGAAAGAATTTTATTTTTTATCGCCTCAAGTACCAATTGTTGTCGACGGGAACGCGCGAAATCGGAACCTTCCGAGCTGAGAGCGTGACGACTGCGCGCATATTTCAGAGCTAAAGAGCCGTCCATATTTTGTACCCCTTTATCAATATGCAGATGTTCAAAGCGTGCATAGTAATTGGGATTATCTTCTTGGCCGAAAATCGGATAAGTATAATCATCCAAAGTATTTTCTACATTGACTTCAATGCCGCCCAGTTCGTCTATAATTTTGGCGAAACCGCTGAAATCGACTCGAACATAATAAGTAATCGGAGTCTCCAATAGTTCGCTTATTGCTCGAGTGGTTGCCTCGCCGCCACTGCCTTGGTTTTTTTGTTCGGCATAAGCATTGATGCTGTTTATTTTTCTCCAGCCGTTGACCGGCGAAACCAAATCGCGCGGCAGAGATATCATGGCCACTTGTTTGGTGGATGGTTTCAGACTGGCAAGGATTATCGTGTCGGTTAAGTAGGCGCCTTCGTGCCCCTCTCCGCCCATGCCTAATAATAAAATATTGATTTGATCTTCGTCCTCGCCGGCCAAAAGTTTATCGTGACTGGTAATCAGATGTTTTATTTTGCCGAAGAAAGTGTCTTCCGGAAACCAATTGGTTGCATTTTGACTGGATACTAAAATTCGTCCGGAAAAAATTAGCGCCACGACAACAATCGCGATGGTATAGGTGATAAATCTTTTTCTTTTTTTATTATTAATAATGAGCTCCGGTTGCTCCCAAGTCAGAGAAGCTCGGTTGGCATGACGCTCCTCCTCTTCTATTTGTTTTTTAAAATCAATCATAAGAATACTAACGATGATAGAGTCGTTTCTGGGCTTGTCATCCAGAACGTTTAAAGTTTATTGTCGGGCCGCCGGGAATTGAACCCGGGTCACACGCACCCGAAGCGTGTATAATGCCGTTATACCACGGCCCGATTTATTAGTGGACTTGAGGGGACTTTCGCGCTCGTTCGCCGCTTGTTCGAGTTCCTTTCGATCAGTCAATAAATTATTCAGACAAAGCCTGAATAATTTATTGATGTGGACTTGAGGGGACTCGAACCCCTTACCTCTGCAATGCGAATGCAGCGCTCTACCAGATGAGCTACAAGCCCTTGTGGAGTTTAAATTAGCCTGGATTCGTCATTCCCCATCCACTATCCGTTATTTGTCGCTGACGGAGGCGGAGAATCAAGACCATTTGTCGGGCTGCCCGGAATCGAACCGAGGCTACATGCACCCCATGCACGCGTACTACCATTATACTACAGCCCGGGTTAAGGAAAAAGAATCAATAAAAAAAGGCTGGCGACCCTTTATCTCATATTAACATAAAACTCTAATTTTTCAAGGTGTGTTTTTAATGCGATTTACCGCTTATTTTAACAATATCTTGACAAAAATATTAGGATAAGTAAATATGTCTCATAGGTGGGGCGCGAGTTAGTTCTAAAGTTCAGTAGATACGTGCAGAACTTTAATGTTCAAGCCTTAAAAAGCTAGTTAGTTCTACTGCAAAAGAATAGTCTGACTGATGTGATTATATTTGTGAATTTCTGAGGCTAGCGACCTCGGTGCTCCGTTTAGTATAATCGTTTCTATTGTTGATAAGTCGGCAACATCCCGGACCGTACCAGTCTTTGGCCGTATCGACGAAAAGGAACAGCACAGTCAAGAAAGGTTGGAGGGTTCGAATCTCTTCCGGTTCGCCCCACATTTTTGTTCTTTCATCTAAATCAGGGCCCGCTTATATCAAAAGCGGGCCTTTTTATTAATTTGCTAAAAACGGCCGATTAAATTACAATATTGATATAAAATAAAATTATATGCCAGCGCAAAAAATCATTTTTTCCGGTATCCAGCCTAGTGGCCGTCTTAATATCGGCAACTACATCGGAGCGATTTCTCAATGGGTGGAAATGCAAAAAAATTATAATTGCATTTTTTCCGTGGTCGATTATCACGCCATTACCGTCAAACAGGATCCCGAGGAATTAAGAAAAAGAATTATTGAAGTCACTAAAATTTATTTGGCCGCCGGAATTGATCCGGAAAAATCTGTTATTTTTCAGCAATCCGCCATCCCGGCTCATACCGAGTTGGCTTGGATTTTTAATTGTTACGGAACGCATATCGCCGATTTGAATAAGATGACGCAGTTTAAGGATAAGTCCGGCAAAAATCAAGAATCGGTTAGTGTCGGTCTTTACGACTACCCCGTGTTGATGGCCGCCGACATCTTGTTATACGATACCGATATTGTTCCGGTCGGAGAAGATCAAGTTCAACACGTGGAATTGGCTCGCGATATCGCTCGTCGTTTCAATAATGAATTCGGCGAAACTTTTAAAATACCGCAATCGGTAATACGTAAAGAAGGCGCGCGAATTATGTCTTTGCTTGATCCGGCTAAGAAAATGAGCAAGAGCGATGTTAATCAGAATAATTGCCTTGCCTTATTGGATGCGCCGGAAGTTGCCAGGAAGAAAATTATGCGCGCCGTGACCGATTCCGGCTCGGAAATCAGTTATGATCTTAAGAATAAACCGGCGTTAGCGAATCTCTTGACGATTTATGCTCAGCTGGGCAATCGCGAAATAAAAAGATTGGTGAAAGATAATTCCGGACGAGGATATGGTGATTTTAAAAAAGACTTGGCCGATGTGGTTGTTAAATTTTTAGAAGATTTTCAGAAGAAATATAATAAGATTTCCGATAATGATGTTAAAACGATTTTAGAAAACGGGCGTCAGAGAGCGGAAGAGATTGCGCAAGTAAAATTGGAACAAGTTAGAAAATTAATTGGGGTGAGATAATCAATTAGTATAAGATAATCAAAAAACCGCTAAAATAAGCGGTTTTTTGTATAGTCAATCATGAAATGAATTTTGAGTCTAATCGGCACCAATTCGTTGTTGTCTTGCGACAACCACTCCGACAGCTAAGTCAGAGGCGACTGATTCTTCTTTCCACGTGGAAAAGAAGAATTTTTCTCCCTAGAAAGGAGGTGATCCATCCACAGCTTCCGCTACGGATGCCTTGTTACGACTTCGTCCCTGTCGCCAGTCTTGCCTTCGTCCCGCTAATGCGAGCCTTCGGGCACTACCAACTCCCTTGACGTGACGGGCGGTGAGTACAAGACCCGAGAACGTATTCACCGTGGCATAGCTGATCCACGATTACTAGCGATTCCAGCTTCATGAGGGCGAATTTCAGCCCTCAATCCGAACTGAGAAGAATTTTTAGGGATTGGCTCCACCTTACGGTTTGGCGTCCCTTTGTATTCCCCATTGTAGCACGTGTGTTGCCCAAGGCGTAAGAACCATGCTGATTTGACGTCATCCCGCCTTCCTCCCATTTAAAACGGGCAGTCTCCCATGACATATAAAACATAGGAAAAGGGTTGCGCTCGTTTCCCGACTTAACGGTACATCTCACGACACGAGCTGACGACAACCATGCAGCATCTGTCTAGCACCCTCGAAGGCGGATCTGTTTCCAGACCTTGCAGCTAGATGTCAAGCCTTGGTGAGGTTCCTCGCTTATCATCGAATTAAACCACATGCTCCACCGCTTGTGCGGGTCCCCGTCTATTCCTTTGAGTTTTAGCCTTGCGGCCGTAAGCGCTGGCAGGGTCGATACTGCCAATGCTTAGTATCCATCGTTTACGGCGTGGACTACTGGGGTATCTAATCCCATTCGCTCCCCACGCTTTCGTCCACTGAGTGTCAGAACTGTCCTAGCAAACTGCCTTCGCATTTGGTGTTCTTGCTGATATTAATGGATTTAACCCCTACACCAGCAATTCCGTTTGCCTCTTCCAGTCTCCAGTTTATCCATCTCTCCCGCTGACTCGAGGTTGAGCCTCGAGATTTAACAGGAGATGCGATAAACCACCTACGGACGCTTTACGCCCAATAAATCCGGATAACGCTTGGGGCCCTCGTATTACCGCTGCTGCTGGCACGAGGTTAGCAGCCCCTTATTCATCAGGTACCGTCATGAGCTTCTTCATACACGCGGCGTCGCTCCCTCAGGCTTTCGCCCATTGGGGAAGATTCTTGACTGCAGCCTCCCGTAGGAGTCTGGGCAGTGTCTCAGTCCCAGTGAGTGGGTCCATGCTCTCGCACCCCATACCCGTCGTAGCCTTGGTGAGCTATTATCTCGCCAACTAGCTGATAGGCCATAGGCTCCTCTCTAAGCGCCGGAGCTTTAATTAAAAAGCTTATGCTTTTTAATACTATCGAGTATTACTCTCGCTTTCGCAAGGTTATCCTCGTCTTAGAGGTAGATTGCCAATGTGTTACTCTCCCGTTTGCCATGCCTGTATTGCTACAGACATTCGACTTGCATGCCTTAGACACGCCGCCAGCGTTCATCCTGAGCCAGGATCAAACTCTCTAAATTTGATTGACTCTGTTTGAAAGCTTACGCTTTCTATATAGATTCCGTTTTTAGAAACGGACAAAATTTATTCTTACCGAATTGATGCCGATTAGCATCAAAATTAAACCATCACCATGATTGTTTGTTATAGAATTTTTAAGGTTCCAAATAGACAGAAAAAAACAGAGATATAAAATATATCTTGTTTTTATTGAAATATTCCGTTTATTTTTAATAACCTTATTTTATATTAATTAAAAAGAGCTGTCAAGAGGCGCAGATCTTTCGTTTTAAATTGACTTTTCGGTATTTTTAAGATATAAATATATTTAAGCTAGTTATTGTAAAAAAAATCATCATTAAGCGGTTGCGGGTTCGGTTATTGAAATACTTATTATAAAAACCATGCGGATTAAATTCCATCGTTTAGAAAGAAAAAAAGAAGTGCCGATTTTTAGAGCCAATACTCAGATACGAGTACCGGAAGTATTTTTAATAGATGAAAACAATGAAGCGATCGGCAAGATGTCGACGGCCGAGGCGATTGCCAAAGCTCAGGAAAGCGATTTGGATTTAGTGGAGGTTAATCCTAAAGCCAATCCGCCGGTAGTTAAAATCGTGAATTTGGGTCAATTGAAGTATGAACGGGAGAAGCAGGCGCATAAGCAAAAAATGCAACAGAAGAAAATTGATACCAAAAATATTCGTCTGTCTTTCCGCATCAGCGAACATGATTTGGGCATGCGTGTTTCTCAGGCCGAGAAATTTTTGTCTAAAGACAATAAAATCAAAGTAGAGCTGATTTTACGCGGACGAGAGAGACAATATCCCCAGAAGGCCGCGGAAATCGTTAATAATTTTGTGGCCAAGTTGAAAGCCAATTCGGAATTAGTCATAGAAGCTGAACAGGCCTTGACAAATCAGGGCGGAAGATTTACTATTATATTGATTAATAAAAAGTAATATCGTTAAATTCAGGTGTTCACCTGTTTTTTAATCGGTAAAATTATGCCCAAGATCAAGACTCATAAGGCCACCGGCAAGCGCTTTACCAGAACGGCTACCAAGAAGTTAAAACAACGGAAAGCCGGGCAGGATCATTTTAATTCCCGCGATACCGGAAACGCGACTCGCAAGAAACGTTTGGATATTTCCACTCATAAGACTTTGGAGAAAACCATCAAAATGCTGACTCCTTATAATTAATTTAAAGATTATATTAATTCGGTTTAATACGGATCATAATTTTATCATATGCCTAGAGTAAAACGCGGTACGACCCATGTTAAAAAGAGACGAAAATTGCTTAAAGCCGTTAAAGGTTATAAGTGGGGTCGTAAAAAATTGATTAGACTGGCTAAAACCGCTCGGACTCATGCCGGAGCGCATGCTTATATTGATCGTCGCAAGAAAAAAAGAACGATGCGCGGTTTATGGCAAATGAAAATTAACGCTTTTGTTCGCGAGCACGGTTTGTCGTACTCCAAATTCATCGATATTTTAAAAAAGAACAAGGTTGAGGTTGACCGGAAAATTTTGGCCGATTTGGCGGTTAACGATAAGGAAGTATTGACGGCGTTGATTACTAAACTTCATCAGAAATAATATGATTTTTTGGATTAAAATCGGGCAAATTGCGGTGGCGGTGCTTTTGATGCTCTCGATTTTAATGCAAAATCGCGGTTCGGGTTTGGGCGGCGTTTTTGGCGGTTCCGGCGGAGTATATCTCACCAAACGCGGATTAGAAAAAAAACTTTTTGTCGCGACTATCGTGTTAGCCGTGATTTTCATCCTTTTATCTTTATTCGTTTTCCTTATATAAAGATTAAGCGTTGTTAGGGCGCGTTAAGATTTTTTGTGTCTTCACTTCAGAATAAAATTATTTCTTTTTGGCGAAAGTTGAGAAACGCTCGACTATTTTCTAATTGGTTAAAGAGCGATTCTTTCAGTCAGGAAAGCGCGGACAGAAAACTTATTTATGCATTGTCGCCCCGGAAGATTCCGAATGGGGAGCAAATCAAGCATTTGAATAAATTTTTGAATCCTCGGGAATTTTTGCTTATTAAAATATGTATTTTAATCGTTTTGGTGAACGGTGTTTATTTGGGAACGGTTTTTCTAAAAAAACATTTGCAGTATCTGCCGGTAATCGGCGGTGAATACATTGAAGGAGTGGTGGGCTCCCCGAAAACAATCAATCCGCTTTACGCGGTTAATCGCGATATAGATAGCGATCTGAGTCGCTTGATTTATTCCAGCTTATTTAAATATGATATTCACGGGCGTTTAAGTCATGACTTGGTCGAGACGATGGAAATCGGCGGCGAGAACAAAGAATATATCATTAAAATCAAAGAAGGCGTTAGCTGGCATACCGGCGGCAATTTGACTGCCGAAGATATTGTTTTTACCGTTAATCTTATTAAAAGCGCCGAATACAATTCCCCGCTCCGTTCCGCTTTTACCAATATTACGGTGGAAAAAATTGATGATCTGACTCTTAAATTTGTTTTGGCCGAGCCATATGCTCCGTTTCCGGATCTTTTGACCTTTGGCATTTTACCGGCCAATCTTTGGAAAAACATCGCCCCGAATGCGGCGGTTTTGGCCGATTTAAATTTGAAGCCCGTCGGCTCCGGTCCATATAAATTCAAATCTCTGGTTAAAAGTAAAACCGGCGACTTGAAAGAATATCGCCTGGAGGCCAATGCCGATTATTACGGCGGCCAAGCGTATTTGAAAAATATTACTTTTATTTTTTTCGTAGATTACATTGAGGCCATCAAGGCTTTCAATGATAATCAAATCATGGGTTTGAATTATTTGCCCTTTACTTTACGCCAAGAAATTTTGGCCCAGAATTCCGTGAAATTTCGGGAATTGGCTCAACCGCAGATTATTTCTCTTTTTTTCAACAGTGTCAAAAATAAAACTTTGGCCGACAAAGACGTTCGGGTGGCTTTGGCGACGGCCTTGGATAAAAATCAAATCATTCAAGAAGTTTTTGCCGGTATTCATTCTCCGGCGGACGGACCGATTTTAAAAGAAAGCTTCGCTTATAACGAAGAAATTAAAAAATATGATTATGCTCCGGCCACAGCCGCCGAGACGATTAAAACTAAGCCGGTAACCGCGATTTTAACCGTTATTGATTCCGGAAACAACGTGGCGGTAGCGGAAAAGGTTAAAGACTATTGGACGAAGGCCGGCGGACAAATTAGTTTGAATATCGTTTCGGGTGATCAGGCGGCCGAAATTGTCAAAAATCGTAATTTTGAAATCTTGTTATACGGTGAATTTATCGGTGGCGATCCGGACGTTTTTGTTTTTTGGCACTCCAGTCAAGCTGGTGAAAGAGGTTTTAACTTGACCGGGTATAACAATCCGGAAGCGGATAAATTATTGGCGGAAGCCAGAGTAAGCACAGATCAGGCCGAGCGCATCAGTCGATATAAAAAATTTCAAGAAATAGTCGTCGCGGATTTGCCGGCCATATTTTTATACTCTCCGAGTTATACTTATGTACAGAGCAATAAACTTAAGGGGTTTTCCGGAACGGCGATTGTTGATCCCGGCGATCGATTTAGCGGCGTCGGCGGCTGGTATTTAAAGACTAAGAAAAAATTAACTTGGTAAGTTCTCGTTAAGCTTCGGCCGAGAGAGCTTACCCATTCATATAACTCATCGAGGGGAACCTCGAATTATCGGTGTCCGTGTCCTTAAAATAGACTCGCCCGATACATTAATAATTAAATAAAATGTTTGCAAAACAACACACTCCGACGCCAACGCCTCGGAAAAGCTTTTCCGGCCGCGGCCGGGAAGCTTCGTATAGTCCAGTTCGTGTCGATAAAAAAGAATTCGGCCCGGCCACCAATCCCCTGAAGGTCATGGTGGTCGGCGGTTTGGAAGAAGTCGGGCGGAATATGACGATTATCGAGTATCGCAAAGAAATCATCATCATTGATATGGGTTTGCAGTTCCCGGAAGAAGATATGCCGGGCATCGATTATATCATTCCTGACGTTACTTACTTGAAAGACAAGAAAGACTGGGTTAAAGGCGTGATTATCACGCATGGTCATTATGATCATATCGGCGGCATTCCTCATATTATGGGAGAAATAGGCAATCCGCCGATGTTCATGGGTAAAATGACCGCCGGTTTGGTCAGAAAACGTCATCAAGAATATAAAACCGCGCCCGCTTTGAAAATCAAAGAAATAGACGAAACAAGTTCGGTTAAACTGGGCTCGTCTTTTCAGATTGATTTTTTACGGGTTAACCATTCTATTCCCGATTGTTTCGCCATTATCGTGAAAACCGCTTTGGGAACAATTATTCATACCGGCGATTTCAAAATAGATTTTTCTCCGGTGAACGATAAGCCGGCCGATTTGAACAGAATCGCTCAATTGGGCGCTCAAGGCGTTTTGATGCTTATGTCCGATTCCACCGACTCCACTCATCCCGGTTATCAGATTTCCGAATCGGCCATCGGCGAAGAGTTGGGAAAATTGTTTGATAAAATCGAAGGACGCATAATTATCGGCACTTTCGCTTCGCAGTTAAGTCGTGTTCAGAAGATTTTTGAGTTGGCCGAAAAATACGGTCGTCGCGTCAATCTTCAGGGGCGAAGCATGAATTCCAACGTTGAGGTCGCTCATCAGATCGGTTATCTTAAATTTGATCCGCGCATTTTGGTGGAAGATAAAGATTTAAATCGACTGTCCGACAATAAAGTCATTATTATCGGTACCGGCGCTCAAGGAGAAGCAAACGCCTTTCTGAATAGAGTCGTCAATAACGAACACCGTACCGTATCGTTAAAACAAGGAGATACGGTGCTCTTTTCTTCTTCCATTATTCCCGGCAATGAGCGCAGTGTTCAAAATATCATGGATATGTTGGTTAGACAGGGTGCCAAGATTATCAATTACAGAATGTTGGACATTCATGCCGGCGGTCACGCGAAAGAAGAAGACTTGAAATTAATGATGCGCTTGATTAAACCGGAATATTTTATGCCCATTGAAGGCAATCATTATATGTTGAAGGCTCATGCCGATTTGGCCGAAATCGTGGGTATTCCGAAAGATCATATTTTTGTGGCCGATAACGGTCAAGTAGTTTCTTTCCATAAAGCCGTCGACAATAAAATTGTCGGTACGTTGACGAAAGAAAAAATCCCCTCCGCTTATGTCATGGTTGACGGTTTGGGTGTCGGCGACGTTTCGGAAATCGTTCTGCGTGATCGGCGCATGATGGCCGATGACGGCATGATTGTCATTATTGCCACCATTGATAATAAAACCGGTACCATCATCGGTAATCCCGATTTGATTTCTCGGGGGTTTGTCTACATGAAAGGCAATCGTGATTTGATTGAGAAAACCAGAATGAAAGTTAAGAAGATCGTTAAAGATAAAAATCCGATGACTCCGGCGGATGACGATTATATCAAGAATAAAATCAGAAATGATATCGGACAATTTTTATTTAACGCCACCAAACGACGCCCGATGGTTTTGCCGGTGGTGATTAAGGTTTAAGGTCGGTATTGATAAAGAGATTATCTTGATATTTAGCTAATATTCATTTAAAAAAGACCAATAATAAGTTGGTCTTTTTGCTTGTGGTTAAATTGTGGATAAAAGTATGTGGAAAGTATTGACAAGCAATGTTTTATATGCTATAGTAATAAGTCGTTTAAAAATACATAAAAGACATCTTTAGAAAAGACCGCTTTAAACGGGTCAGGCACGACAAGCATGGGGATTTTCTTGTAGGTTTTTCTGGCTCCGCGCTCGAAAGTGCCTAGAAGAAATTTTCTTGCCTACCCGTTTAAGTCGGTCTTTTTTTATAGAAAATATTTATTTTATCTTATTCAAACATTCTGTCTTTACCGACGATTACGTTAACGCGATCTTTGCTGATACCCACTTCAATCGGCGTGGCCATCTCGATAACGCCGTCAACCAGTAATTTGTTATTCGGATTGGTTATCAATAATTTTTTGGCGCTCAAATAAGTTTGGTCTTTTCTTTTGGTTTTGATGTAAATATCCAATTTGCCGTCATGCGGATTGGATTTGATGCTTTGATTTTTGTCGCTGAGCAAATTAATAATACTTACTTCCCCTCTTTTGATAATCTCCAAAGAATAATCGTCAATTTCCAAAATCGTTCCCAGGCTTTGAATGGTGGCTTGGTTTAAAAAATAATATTGCCCGACTATCCCCAAATCTATTTTTTCCACGCGGCGCGCCAGCAGGATATTGCAGGCCTCTTCTTCATTTTTAATGCCGAAAGAAGCGGCAATGGAATTGTCTCCGCCGACCGGAATGATGCCTAAAATAGTTTTCTTTTGGAAATCGCTATAGATATCCGTATCAATAACCGCTCCGATTATTTTATTGATCGTTTGGTTGTTGCCCACGGCGACGATCGTTTTTGCGCCCAGTTTTATTTCGTTTTGGATAGTTCCCTTGATATTCTTAATACCGCCTAAACGAATAATTTTACCGTTCAATCCCAAATCAGTCAGCCGAATTTCTATTCGGTTAATCGTTTTATTATATTTGCTTTTATTTAAATAGTCGTCGTAAATGTAGACGTGCATAGGGTTGCGCCCGTTTATTTATCTGTCGCTACCGCCTTTTCTTCCGGTTTTAATTTATCGTTGCGTTTATGTTCTTCGCTCAACATCATGAGTTGACCGTTAATGATCGCACCTTTGGCCACAGAGATTTCTCCATATTGGATATCGCCGAAGATTTTGGCCGTTCCGCCGATGGCCAAATAATTTTTAGATTTAATATTGCCGCGGACCTCCCCGTTGACAATGGCATCCTTCGATTCTATGTTGGCGGTTACTTTCGCCCGATCGCCGATAAACAGATTGGCATCGGTCTTTAAAGAGCCTTCTAACGAGCCTTCAATGATAATGCTTCCCTGTCCCTGGAAATTTCCTTTGACCTTGATGGAGGCGCCAATAATCGTTTCCGCATCCTTAAACTTTTCCAATTGATTGTCTTTATTAAACATATGGTTAATTTAATTATTAGGCTAAATTCTTATAAATAGCGGATAAATAAAAAGGCAGGATTATATTCTTATCTTAGTTTAATCTTAGCCGCTTGTCAAAAGCCGAATTGTCTTCAAAAACATTAATTTTAATTGTAAAAGTTATTTAATTATTATAGAATTAAAGCTGGTTATCCAATATTTTGTAAATGTCCTCGTAGTTCAACGGATAGAACGAGAATCTCCTAAGTTCTAAATCCAGGTTCAATTCCTGGCGGGGACACCAGTTTTAGTATTATCATAATAAATTTGGTTTATTGTCAAGTATTTGACAGAATTCCATAATTATTACATTGGTTCCCTCTTGACTTTTATTTTTATTCTAGTATGATATAGATAGTTTTTATAGTAGTTTTGGCTATAAAATAGCAATTGTTCCTTGAGGAACAATTTTGGGTTATTAGCTCTTCCCTCGCTTCCCGTTCATTAATTGACGAAGGCGGAGGCTAGAGCGCCTCAATGTGTTTAAGGGCCATTAGCTCAGTTGGCTAGAGCGCTTCCATGGCATGGAAGAGGTCAAGGGTTCAAGTCCCTTATGGTCCACTAAAAAAAAGAACCCCACCTGCGTGGGGTTCTTTTTTTAAGATTGAAAGCATAAGGGACTTGAAAGCCGGAGGCGATGCGCACTTGTGCGCCGCCGAGGCCGGGTCGGGGCGCTTAGCGAGTGAGACTTGCGAAGCAAGCGAGCGAGGCTTAGCGACCGTGACCAAGTCCCTTATGGTCCACTAATGAAAACAACCCGAACTGCTTTGGGTTGTTTTCATTAAAGATAAAAATAAGGGACTTGAACGGATGGCTATTATAGTATATTATTTAGGTGTACTAATTTAATTAATATGAAAAAAAGAGTTTTTATAATACATGGTTGGGATGGGTCTCCGCAAGAGAATTGGTTTCCATGGTTAAAAAGGGAATTAGAAGTTAGAAACTTTGAGGTAATTGTGCCTCAACTTCCTAAACCGGAAGAGCCACGGATCAGTAATTGGATTCCCTTTTTAGAAAAAATTGTTATTAATCCGGACATTAACACTTATTTCATTGGTCATAGTATGGGTTGCCAAGCGGTAGCTCGTTTTTTAGAAAGATTACCAAATAACATTATTGTTGGTGGAGCGATTTTTGTGGCTGGATTTTTTAAACGTCTAACGAATCTTGAGGATGACGATGTAACTAACAGTGTTGCGAAAGAATGGTTAGTCTCTTCCTTAGATTTAAAAAAAGTTAAAACTCATTTAAAAAATAGTGTTGCTATTTTTTCCGACAACGATCCGTATGTTCCATTAGATAACCAAGAAGAGTATATAGATTATCTGGAATCCAAAATAGTGGTTGAACATAATAAGGGGCATTTCAACAGTGGTGCTGGTATTACTGAATTGCCGTTTGTTTTAGAAGCCGTATTAGAGATTAGCAAGAGAGGGAATTGATATAAATATTGATATAAATAATGTAATGCACATGCCGCTAAGATTAGTCTACAATAATGTAGACTTTTCTTTTTTATTTAGCTAATATTAAATAAATAACACGTTTAGACAAATTGTGGAAAAGTTGTTATTATCTAGTAAATTTTTCGCTAAAATTAAATAGACATCAATTTAAAGATCAATAATTTTTTTTAAATTTCGTTGATTTGCTTTTAATAAAAAAAGAAATTATAATTAAGCTATTAAAATTAATTTTATTATATTTATGTATGATTTAATCATCATTGGTGCCGGTCCGGCCGGCATGACTGCCGGTATTTTTGCCACCAGGCGGGAAATGAAAACTCTGATTATCGGTCGAGAGGTCGGAGGACAGTTAGTCTGGGCCAGTGAAATTGAAAATTATCCCGGGTTTCTTACAATAGACAGTTTGGATTTGATTAATAAAATGAAAGAGCAGGCTACAACTTTCGGAGTTGAGCTGAAAGAAGATGAAGTGCAAAAAATCCAAAAGACCGAATATAACAGTTTTTTGGTTTATACCGGTCGGGAAAAATTTGAGGCCAAGACCGTGGTTATTGCCATGGGTTTATCGCCGCGACGTTTATCGATTCCGGGAGAGACCGAGCTTAATGGCCGAGGCGTTTCTTATTGCGCGAATTGCGACGGACCACTATTTCGCGGTAAAACCATTGCGGTTGTCGGTGGCGGAAACTCCGCTTTAGACGCCGCAGAAATGATGTCTAAAATCGCCAAAGAAGTTTACTTGATTCATCGTAGCGATAGTTTCAAGGCTTTTGATGTACTGGTAGATGAAGTAAAAAATCGTCCTAATATAAAAATTTTGATGAATACGGAAGTTAAATCAATTGGGGGAGAAGGGAAGGTGGAAAAAATAAAAATCATGGACAAACAGACAAGCGAAGAAAAAGATATTGTTTTGGACGGCGTTTTTGTGGAAGTCGGCCGTTTGGCCAGTACGGAATTGGTTGCCGGCTTGGTGGAGCGTGACGCCAAACAACAAATTATTATAACCAACAAAGGAGAAACAAAGACCCCCGGATTGTTTGCCGCCGGCGATGTCACTAATTGCGAATTTAAACAAATTCCTATCGCCATGGGAGAGGCAACTACGGCGGCTTTAAGCGCCTATCAGTATTTGCAGTCAAAACAAGGCGGGACTTTTGTCGCCAAAGATTATTAGTATTCGGCGGTTATTTTGGCATCTTGGCGGTTATTTTGGTATAATAGAGGCAGAAGAAACATTTTTAAAGTATGGACTCAAAAAAAATAAATCTTGTGGCCGCCGACATGGGATACGGTCATCAGCGAGCCGCTTATCCTTTAATGGATTTGAGCGGGGGAGAAGTTATCACCATCAATAATTATCCGGGAATTCCCGATTGGGAAAAAGAATATTGGGTTAAGAGCTTGCGTTCTTACGAACGGATTTCTCGCTTTAAAAAAATTCCATTTTTGGGCGGTTTGGTTTTTGAAATTATGGACGCTTTTCAAAAAATCAAACCGTTTTATCCGTTTCGCGACTTATCGCGGCCGACCGTTCAACAAAAATATTTTTTTAAGTTTATCAAAAAAGGCTTGGGAAAAGCCTTGATTAAAAAATTAAATCCCAGCGGCTTGCCGTTTGTCACGACTTTTTTCGTGGCCGCTTATATCGCGGAATACTACGATTATCAGGGCGATATCTATTGTATTATTTGTGATACCGATGCTTCGCGCGCTTGGGCGCCGCTTAATCCCGGAAACAGCCGTACTAAATTTTTAGTGCCGAACGCCAAAGTCAGAGAAAGATTTTTGATGTATGGCGTTAAAGCGGAAAATATTTTTGTTTCCGGATTCCCTTTGCCGAAAGAAAATATTGGTGCCGACAAAAAGATATTAAAGACGGCCATTGCTCGCCGCTTGGCGGCGCTTGATCCGCAAGGAGTTTATCGTCAGCAGTATCAGGCCTTATTAAAAGAAATTTTGCCCGATTTTGCGCAAGAAGCCGTTTTGGAAATGGCTCATCCGTTGACAATTACTTTTGCGGTCGGCGGTGCCGGCGCGCAGGCGGAAATCGGCTCGGCTATCATGACTAAACTGGCGGAGGCCATTAAGCAAAAGAAAATAAATTTAAATTTAATCGCCGGCAATCGTCCGGAAGTCAAGGATTATTTTATTGAAGAAATCCGCCGGCTTAAATTGGAGGCGGTGGCCGGTATTCAGATAATTTTTGATGCGGATAAAGTTGAATACTTTAAAAAATTCAATCAATGCTTGAATCAAACCGATATTCTTTGGACCAAGCCTTCGGAATTGTCTTTTTATTGCGCCTTGGGCTTGCCGATCATCATGTCCGTGCCGGTCGGCAGTCAAGAAAATTTTAATCGAGAATGGTTGTTGACGATTGGCGCCGGCATTGACAGTTTGGAGCCGCAATATATTGACGAATGGTTGCCGGATTTATTAGAGTCGGGACGATTGGCGCGAGCGGCGATAGACGGATTTTTGAATGCCGAACAATCGGGAGCCTATAATGTTGAAAAGTTGCTGTTAGAAAAATAATTTTAACGGTCGGTAATTAATTTTATAATTTATGTCTTGGGTTTTTGTGGCCCTGGCCGCTTACTTGTTGTTAGCCATCGTCAATTTATTGGATAAATTTTTGGTGGATAATGTTTTAAAAAGCAGTAAAGCTTATGCTTTTATCGTGTGCACCCTCGGCTTGGCGGTTTTTTTGGCCGCTCCCTGGCTTTTGGAATGGCCGGGCTGGTTCCTGTTTCTTTTTAATATCGTCAACGGAGTGATTTTTGCCATTGCCTTGTGGTTGTTATATGAAGCTTTGCGACGCGGCGAGGCGGCGCGAATCCTGGTTTTTATCGGTGGAGTTACCCCGGTTTTTTCCCTGATTTTTTCTATTTTATTCTTTAAGGAACAATTTTCCCTTAGCCAATGGGCGGGAATAGTCGCCTTGCTTTCCGGAGTTTTCATCGTCGCTCTTTTGCCGGTGCAACGCAGTTTTTTGAAACGGGTTTTTAAAAAATTGAGATTGACGCAAGAGGCGCGGCGGGGCGGTTTGGGGGCGGCCTTATTTTGCGCCTTGGCTTATTCCGTTTATTTTTTAGGCACAAAATACGCTTATACCGGGCAGTCTTTCGCGAGCGCTTTTATTTGGACTCGTTTGGGGGCGGGATTATTCGTTTTATTGTTTTTAATCAAACGTGTCGATCGTTTGGCGATTACGGCGACTTTTTCCAAATCCAGCCCAGGAAAAAATAAATTTTTGGTGCTTTTTAATCAACTGATGGGCTCTACCGGATTCATTTTGCAAAATTATGCGGTTTTTTTGGGTTCGGTGGTTTTGGTCAACGCCTTGCAAGGCGTGCAATATGCCTTTCTTTTGATTGTCAGTACCGGCTTGGCTCTGTTTGCGCCGAAGTTATTGAAGGAAAATTTTTCTTGGCGAATTACGATTCAAAAAGCGGCCGCGGTTTTGGTGATTGTGTTGGGATTTTATTTTGTCACTCTTTAGAACGTATCATGCTTTAAAATATGCCCGTCGTTAAATCTTCTCAAATAAATATTAACGGTTCATCGCCTCGCCGAGGCACCTGGTTCAGAGTGGCGATGGCGATTTTTGTTCTTATTTTAATCGGGCTTCTTTATATTTTTAAAATCGCCGAATATCGTCCGGAAAAAGAGGGACTGGAACATCGGGCGGATTTTTTTGGCATCACTTTTTCTACAAAATTCTGCGACGAACTCGGCTTGGGTTGGAAAGAGACTTATCGGGCGATATTGGACGAATTGCAGGTGAAATACATTAGAATTCCGGTTTATTGGGACGAGATTGAAAGAGAAGAGGGCGTGTATGATTTTTCCGATTACGATTATCTTTTGGACACCGGAGAAAAAAATGATGTCAAATTTATTTTGAGCATCGGTCGTCGTATTCCGCGTTGGCCGGAATGTCATAGCCCGGCTTGGCTTAATCGTCAAAGCGAAACTGAAGCGCAGGCGGCGACGTTGAAGATGATTGCGACGGTTATTGAACGTTATCGCGATCGCGCCAGCATCGAATATTGGCAGATAGAGAATGAACCGTTTTTGGGAACCTTCGGCGTTTGCCCGCCCTTAGATGAGGAGTTCTTGCAACAAGAGTTCGCGTTGGCGCGCTCATTGGACGATCGTCAACTTATCATCACCGGCTCGGGAGAGTTAAGCTCGTGGAAAAAAGAGGCCGCCGTCGGTGACATTTTTGGCAGTACGTTATATCGCTCTATCCACAATAAAGTTGTCGGTCATATCCGATACCCTTTTTCCACTTGGTTTTATGAAACTAAAGCGAAAATGGCCGGGTTGACTCCGGAACGATTAATGGTTTTGGAATTGCAAGCCGAGCCTTGGGTGCCGCAAGGGAAAATGATTTATTTGTCCGACAGTGAAATCAACAGAACGATGAGTATTCAACAATTCAAGAATAACATTCAATATGCGGTTGATTTGGATTTCCGACGCGCTTATTTTTGGGGAACGGAGTGGTGGTATTGGCAAAAAAAATACGGCAATCCAGAATATTGGCGGATCGCCGCGAGCTTGTTTGCAGATTAAATTATTTTTCCAATAAAGACAATATTTTATTGTCGTTTTTATCAACCCATTCTTTGAAAGCGCGACGCGCTTCCGGAGAAGGGGTTTTTTGATGGTCGGTTATCAAAGAGAGATTAAAATTCGTCGCCGTTATGGCCAATCCGGCTCGCTCGGCGTCAAAGGCGTTGCTTTTCTGTTCAAAATGGTTGATGGTCGGAATCATTAAAATCGGTTTTTGCAAATAAGCGGCCTCGGCGATAGAGTCAAAACCGGCGGTCGCGACGTAAGCGCGGCAAGAAGATAAATTATCAATAAATTGTTGGCCGCTGAGCTGATAAAAAACTAAATTAGGACCGAAGATCGTTTTCTCTTCTCCGGGATTGTTCCAAAAAGCGCGGACGGAGCTTGTCGGATTGGCTTTCGCCCAGGAAATTATTTCTTCGCTATATCCGGAATTCAACAGATAAACCAAAAGAAAGTTTCCAGTCACGGGGACGGTTTGTTTTATGGCCTGACGAATCAGCGGCGGACAAACAAACAGATTTTTTTCCGGGCAGTCATTTTCCGCCGTGAAAGACAGAGCGATTTTTATGGTCCGGCGCGGCGCGGTCAAACGGTTATATAAACGAAAGGAAAGCTTGGTCAGCCAGTGAAGCGGCGGGAAACGGAAAGCAGGATGAGCGATAAAATGCTGATGTCCGATACAAAACATCGGTCGTCGATCACGGGAAAATCGGTAGTAATTGCCGGCCAAAGGTTCATAGAAATTGACAAAAATATCCGGCGGAAATTCGGTCACGATTTTTTTTATTTTTTTAATTGACGCCAGATAATTCGGGAGACGCCAAAACGCTTGCCGTGCGCTGGCAAAGATTTTTATTCCTTTTTTGCCGGCATCGACTATAAAACGAGGACTGTCGACAGTGAAGAGAGGGCTTTTGATTTGTTCTTTGAAGAAAGTCGGCAGTTCGTCGCGGGAAGCGGAACCGACGACGACCGCCACGACCGCATGACCTCGGTTTTCCAGTTTTTCCTTTAAAGCCAGGGCTTGGGTCATATGGCCGCGTCCTTCGCCTTGAATGAAGAAGAAGTATTTCATAAGGAGCGCTGAAATTTATTGCGGTAAATTCGCTTTTATTATAGTAATAATCGGTTCAAAAAGCAAACCCGGAGTCAGGCGGTTTGAGAAGATAAAAAACGTTTTTATTTGAATGTCCGGCGCCTTCGGTTGAATGTCCGTTTCGTTTTCGGACGAGCGACATTAGGTTCCGATTTTTTGGACAAGCTGACAAATTCCGTTCGCTTGATATTTTTATTGATCAACCGTTCAATTTCTTTGATTTCTCGCGCTTGATTGGCGGTGGCAAAAGTAATGGCTTTTCCCGCTTTGTCGGCGCGTCCCGTGCGACCGATGCGATGAACATAGTCTTCGGAATTGTCCGGCATATTATAGTTCACCACCAATTCAATATTATTGATGTCCAGGCCGCGCGCCGCCACATCCGTCGCCACCAGAATGCGCTTTTTTCCGGATTTAAAATCATTAAGTGCCGCGCGGCGACGATTTAAAGACAGATTGGAATGAATTTCCGTGGCTCGATGTCCGCCTGCCTGTAATTTTAGAGTTAAAGCTTTTACGCCGTGCTTGGTTCTGACAAACACCAGAACCGAGCCGGCATAACGAGCCAGAATTTTTTCCAGATGGCTGAGCCGTTCTTCGCCGTTAATGATAAATATTTCTTGATCGACTTGAGCGGCCGTCGTTCCCGGTGGCGCGACTTCAATACTGACCGGCAGTTTCATATATTCGGTGGCGATTTTAACAATTGCCGCCGGCATCGTCGCCGAGAATAACATGGTTTGACGTTCTGCCGGTGTTTGATTGAGGATTTCCTTAATCTGGGGAGCAAAACCTAAATCCAACATCATATCCGCTTCATCCAACACCAAAATAGTTATTTGATCCAATTTGAAAGTCCGGCGTTTTAAATGATCCAACAGTCTTCCCGGAGTGGCCACGACAATATGAGGTTTTTTGCGCAAACAAAAAAGCTGGCGGTCCAGGGATTCTCCGCCGATTAAACTGGCCGTGCGAAGCCCTAAAGATTGACCCAGTTTTTTCAAGCTTTCTTCAACCTGTAAAGCCAATTCACGGGTGGGCGCGATAACCAGTCCCTGCCCTTTGTTTAAGCCCAAGCGTTGTAACATGGGGATGCCGAAAGCAAAAGTCTTGCCGGTGCCGGTTTGTGCCACGCCAATCAAATCCTGACCGCTTATGGCCACGGGGATGGTTTTTTCTTGAATAGGCGTCGGTGTTTTGAGATTCAGTTTGGTCAAGGCCTCTAAAATTGATTGACTGATGCCCAAATCGGAAAATTGTTTTAAAGGTTGAGCCAAGCTTGTCCGGTCAACCCGGCTAGTGTTAATAGTGTGTTTCATAATAAAAATAAGTGACCCGATTATTCAAGGTCACTTAATATATGACGAAGATTCGAATCTTAATTTAATAGATTAATTATGGCATATAATTATAATTAAGTCAAGGATTATACGTTTTCGTTTCTTCGTTCTTTTGTCATTTTTCGTCAGCTTTAAGTTCTATCATTGTTAAACCAGCTTTTATTTGGACATATAAAAAGGTGCGAAAGGTTATTTAAGCGACGGTTTAATTATATAGGTAGCTTATCCATAGCGGCAGTTTATTAAAAAGTTAAAAAAGACCAGAATCATTGACATTTTTTATGATGTATGTTAATTTATAACATTAAAACCGTTCTTTCAAAAATAGGGTTAAATTGGATTAATTATCAAATCCACCTGTTCAGGCGAATTTGTAGTTAATCTAATTATTCTTAAACCTTTATAAAATTGATAAATCATGAAAAAAATTAGTGTATTGCTCGTAATGTCAGTTATTTTAGTTTGTCAGTGCTTCGGCCAGCAATATAAAATTGATTATGAAAAAAATCGTTCCGGTAAAGACATTTACTATGTATCTAAAATTAAAATTGAAATTGAAGATGCAGATACTTTATTTTTTATCGATCAAGCTATTCCTGGCATCAAACGAATTGAAGCTTATGAAGAAGGCATCGCCTTTTACGACACCAGTAGAGTGTCGAGCAATTATAATGCTAATCATTTTTGGCTAACTCGATATTATAATATGGAGTATAAAATTGCTAAATTTGATAAAGCCAAAAAAGAGATTAGACAAACTGTCGCAACTACGGTGTCATCAGATTCCTCTGTGTCTGTTGAAATTATAGTAATTTTGTTCCTGGCCATTATTTTGGTATTATCAATATTTTTAACAGAGACCGGTGATTGTTCTGACAAAGATATTGAAAAGCCGGAATTTGGACTCGTTTTTCTTCTTCCGTGGCTGGGTTATTCCATTTGTTTATTAGTTAGTTTTTTTGGTTCTTTTCATAATCCAGAATCACAAATATTTGTTGGAGTTCTCATGAGCGTAGCAGGTATATTTTTTGTTGTTTCAATGTTTACAACAAAGTGGAATAAAAATAAATATATTGTTTTCCAAACCGTGAACCTGTCTATTGCCTTGATGTCAATTGGTGCCATTACCGGAAGTTGGTGGGCATCTTTTGTCTCCATACTAGCTTCTTTATTTTGTTATTCAGTATTTGTAATTGTTCGCCGGGCAGCTATTGCAATAACAGAGAAGATCAAATAGCTCAAAATTTACTCTGGTAATAAAATTGAAGTCTCAAAGGTATTTAAGAGGCCTTAAACCAGCCTCTTTTTTATTTAGAGCGGGTAAGGGGAATAGCGTGCTCGATTATTCGTCGTCGCTTCCGCTCCTCCTCATATCTCGCTCGCTACCTGTCCGATTCCCGGCTCGACTCTTATAAAATAAAACAGCCCCTGACGAGGCCGTTTCATTTTATAAGAGCGGGTAAGGGGAATCGGACCCCTCTCATAAGGTTGGAAACCTTAGGTAATAACCACTATACGATACCCGCCTATTTTTAGTTAATTATTTCGGATTATGACTAATATTATAAAATTAAACCCCGAAAGTCAATTATTTGCTGTCTTTTAAGGAGAAAGTGAAAGCGAGACCGCTTAACATGATAATGGCCACAAACAAGAAAAGATAATTTAAAGGCCAAAAGGATAGAATCAAAAAAGCGATTCCCGGGCCGAGAATGTAACTTAAGGGTACGGCCAAACGAAAAAGATTGATTTGATTGATATTTTCGGCATCTACTAATTTAAAAAAATAACTTTCGCGCATCGCCTCTATCAAAGAAGCACCGATACGACTGAAAAACAACAATAGCGTCCAAAGCCAAACCAGCGGTATGCTGAGATAGGAAAAAAGAAACAGTGCCACGATTAAAATAACAAAACCGACAGTCAAAATCTCTTTTTCTCCCAGGTATTTATCGGCGATGATGCCGGCGGGAATTTCAAAAATAATGAAAGGAATCAGCATGATAGAAAACATCGGGCCCAAAACGCTCCAGCTCATGTTTAGATTTTGATGAAGATAAAGAGGAATATACACTACGGCCGAACTGTAAAATAATTGCAGGAGCAAAGAAATAAAGAAAATGCCGCGTAAATTTTTGTTATGCCACATTTTTCGGATCACGACGCCGATTTTTTCTTGGCGATATTTATTTTTGTCTTTCAGGTTCTTTTTTTGATAAGCGAAAATCAGAAAAACGGGGATAACCAATGCGGCGGCAATTAAAAATGGCAACGAATAATCGCTATAACCGATCAAGGAAGTGGCCGCTACCGGTGCCAAGATCCAACCGAGATTGATAAAAGTGAAATAAACCGCCCGAGTGCGCCCGGTGGAAGCGTTGTCCGAGAAACTTTCTACGGCGATGTCCATATTTATCCAAAGCAAATTGACGCTGACGGTAAAGAGAATGATGGCCAGGAGAGCGGCCCAGGGCCCGGTGGAAACGGCTAGTCCCAGGAGAGCCAAAGCGTAAAAGACAAGAACTATTTTCGTTAAAGAATAATTGGTCAGTCGTTTGATAAGTTTCGGGAAAAACCAAATGGCTATGGCCGCCGCCAAATTGGCGGTCATGAAAAATAGGCTGACGGATTTGATGTTGACGAACTGGCCCAAAAAATTGGATTGAGTATAAGCGGGCAGAGCCGTGGAAACAGCCAGCAGACAGCCCAAAAGATACAGAATAGCCAGACGTCGTTGGTTTCGTTTTTTAGTTTTTTTTGTAGAAAACATGAGGATTAAAAATTATGGCGACAGAAAAAATAATTATGGCCAAACTGATGATTTGCGGCCAGCGCAACCCAAGCCAAGAGGGCGTGGCGTCGATTCTGATAAATTCCAAAGAGAATCTTAATATGGAATATAATATCATATAAAGAGCCGTTAACCAAACATAGCGGCGCTCGTTTAATTTTTGACGACGAATCAGATAAACGTTGGCCGCCAGCAAGATTGAGCCGATCGCCAAACAGCCGAGGCTTTCGTATAAAAAGGTGGGGTGGAAAAAACGATTGGCAATATATTCCGCCGGACGGTTAAGCGGATTGACGGGAATGCCCCAGGGAAGATTTGTGGGACGGCCGAATAATTCCTGGTTAAAATAATTTCCCCAGCGGCCGATGGCTTGAGCGAAGGCTAAGCCGGGAACAATCAGAGCGCTCAGTTTCCAGAAATTTATTTTTTGGCGACGGGAGAAAAAATAAATGATTAGCAAACCGGCGATGATGCCGCCGTGAATGGCCAGCCCGCCTTTCCAAATCGCCAGAGTTTGCCAAGGATGCTGAAAGTAGTAGGGTAAATTTAAGCCGATGTCGTATAAGCGTGCGCCCAGCAGTCCGCCGATAATCAACCAAAAAGACAAATCAAAAATCGTTTCTCTTCTTAGGTGATAATATTTGGCCAAATGGAAAGTTAACGATAAAGCGACTATCATGCCCAGGACAACAAAAAACCCGTACCAGTAAACGGTTAGCGGGCCGAAAGAAAATAAAATCGGTTGGGGAGAAAAATAATGAAGAAAATTAAACATAAATTCGGTGCGGACGGAGAGACTCGAACTCTCAAGGGTTGCCCCGTTTGGTCCTAAGCCAAGTGCGTCTACCAATTTCGCCACGTCCGCCAAGCGACGCTCATCAAGCGTCCATTTTTATCTTAAACAATTATTCTTATAAAGTAAAGTTTGTGTTATAATGAGAATGATTAAAATTGTTGTAATAAATTTTCATATTTTTATAAATTTATGTCCAAGAATAAATTCATTCAGTTTTTCAGCGAGCTCTCCATTAAAGATGTGCCGCGAGTCGGCGGAAAAAATGCTTCCCTGGGAGAAATGTACAGGCATCTGGCTAAATACGGGATTAGAGTGCCTAACGGTTTTGCCACCACCGCCTATGCTTATGATCATTTTTTGGAAGCGACCGGCTTGAAGAAAAAAATCAAGGAAATTTTGACCGGCTTGAATACTCATGACGTTAACGATTTGGGAAAACGCGGTGCGGAAATCAGAAAATTAATCGTTGCCGCCAGTTTTCCGACGGATTTTACCAAAGAAATTACGACAGCTTATAGAAAATTGTCGGCCGGTTATAAAGCTAAAAATGTGGACGTGGCCGTTCGTTCCAGCGCGACCGCCGAAGATTTGCCTGACGCTTCTTTCGCCGGACAGCAGGAAACTTTTTTAAATATCAGCGGCGAGAAAGACTTGTTGCTGGCCGTTAAAAAATGTATTGCCTCGCTGTTTACCAATCGCGCCATTTCTTATCGCGTCGACAAAAAATTCGATCATTTTTCCATCGCTCTTTCGGTGGGCGTTCAGAGAATGGTACGCGCCGATCTCGGTTCTTCCGGCGTCGCCTTTACGATTGACACGGAGTCCGGTTTTAAAGACATCGTTTTAATCAATTCTATTTTCGGACTGGGCGAAAATATCGTTCAGGGGCACGTTAATCCGGACGAATATTATGTTTTTAAGCCGACCGGAAAAATTATTTCTAAAACTATCGCTAAAAAGCAGATTAAAATGGTTTATAATTCGCGCGGTCTGCGTCCGGTCAAAAATATCGCCTTGTCGCCGGCTGAGCAAATAAAACCGGCTCTCAGCGATAAGCATGTTTTGCAATTGGCTCGCTGGGCGATGATTATCGAAAAGCATTATCGGAAACCGATGGATATTGAATTCGCCGTAGACGGGCGAACCAATGAATTATATATCATTCAAGCTCGTCCGGAGACGGTTCAGAGTATTAAAGACTGGAAAATAATCGAGCGCTATCGCTTAATGAAAAAAGGAAAAATCATCGTTTCCGGTCAAAGCGTCGGCAGTAAGATCGGTGCCGGAACGGCCAATCGTATTATGGGCGTTAAAGATATCGACACGTTCAAGCCCGGTCAAGTGTTGGTCACCGATATGACGGATCCGGATTGGGAGCCGATTATGAAAATCGCTTCCGCCATTGTGGCCGATAAAGGCGGTCGGACCTGTCATGCCGCCATTGTTTCTCGCGAATTGGGGATTCCCTGCGTTGTCGGAACGCAAAATGCTTCCACGAAGATTAAATCCGGTCGCGAGATTACCGTCAGTTGCGCCGAAGGGGACGAGGGAGAAGTTTATGAGGGCAAATTGCCGTTTAAAATAGAGAAGACCAACATTAAAAATTTTCCGCGGCCGCGAACCAAAATCATGATGAATGTCGCCGAGCCGGATTTGGCTTTGACCAATTCTTTTATTCCCAATGACGGCGTCGGGTTGGCGCGCCTGGAATTCATTATCAATAATTACATTAAGATTCATCCTTTAGCTTTGGTAAATTACAGCCGTTTGAAAGATCGCGCCGTCAAGAAACAGATTGATAAGCTGACGGTCGGTTATCGGGACAAGAAACAATATTTTATTGATCGTTTGGCGCAAGGCATCGCCTTAATCACCGCGGCTTATTATCCTAAAGACGTCATCGTTCGTTTAAGCGATTTCAAAACCAATGAATACGCCAACTTAATCGGCGGTCGCGAATACGAGCCGGTGGAATCCAATCCGATGATCGGTTTTCGCGGTGCCAGTCGTTATTATTCCCCGTTATTTTTGCCGGCCTTTAAGTTGGAATGCGAAGCTATCAAGAAAGTGCGGGTCGCCATGGGATTGAAAAATTTGAAAGTCATGATTCCTTTTTGCCGTACCGTGGAAGAAGGTCGGAAGGTTCAGCAAGTGATGGCCGATAACGGTTTGAAACGCGGTCAAGACGGCTTGGAAATTTATGTAATGGCGGAAATTCCCGCTAATATTATTTTGGCCGAGAAATTTTGTCACATTTTTGACGGCTTTTCCATCGGTTCCAACGATTTGACTCAGTTGACCTTGGGAATAGATCGCGATTCGGGAGGAACCTTGGAAGTCGCCGGCGTCAACAACGAGAAGAATGAAGCGGTCAAGGAATTGATCAGACAATTGATAAAAACAGCCAAAAAATATCGTCGTAAAGTCGGTATTTGCGGCCAAGGACCGAGCGATTTCCCCGACTTCGCGGAATTTTTGGTGGAAGAGGGCATTGATAGTATTTCTTTGAATCCCGATACGGTTATTTCCACCACTTTGACGATTGCGCAACGAGAAAAATTGATTCGGCGCAGTAAAGGAATATTGAGTTTATTTTTTTAAAGCAGTTTTATTGAAGATAAATTTTTTGGATGTGCTGCCAATAAAAACACCCGCTCCTGGTACGTAGACAGGCGCGGGTGTTTTTTATTTTAATTTGAAAATTATTTATTTTTTGGCGATTTCTTTTGCCGGGACCGCTTCGGGAACAATTGTCGGTTGTTCAATGACGATCGGCGTTTCTTCAATGACGATTACTTGGATTTTGGCGACTTTAACGCCGAACTGCCGAGCATCGCTTTTTTCTTTCATCCAAACGTCAACCCGGTCGCTGTATCTTTTGTTCATGCGATCGCGAACGATAAAAATACGGTCGCCGAATAATTCCGGAATTTGAACTTTAGTGCCGAATTTCAAGAAATTGGCGGCAATGGTATCTTCTTCATTATGCGCGCAGACGTCAAAACCGTTGGCCGTGATACAAGGAGTATCGTCGGTTTGAGCGGCTTCGGAGTTGTAAGCGGTAATCGTGTGCGTACTGGTACGGATAATTTTGATCACCGGAGCGGGAAGCACTTGTTCCGTCTCGGTAACCGTCGGATCGGAATTCATTAATTTAGCGGCCTCTTGATCCATCACCGCTTCTTTTAACAAAGAATCGTTGATAATCAGCTCTTCCAGAGCGGACGCGGCCGTTACTTTGGCTTTATTGACCGCTTCATCGGCCAAGGCCGGCGAGAAAAACAGGGTAAATTGGAAGATGCAAGCAATAACTACCAATAAAACCAAACCCTGCTTTCCGCTTAAAGGCACGATTTCTTCGCTTAATTTTCGTAATATAGTCATATTGTTTAATATTAGCCAAATTAAAAATTCCTACCATATCATAATATAATGACAATAGAGCAGGAATTTTCTTGACTAATTACTTTATCACATGTTGAAAAAAAAGTCAAGGCTAAAGCCAGGATGCCTGTAGACAAGTTATTGACATAAATTAATAAATGTGATATACTTCACCAGAGTAATTCAGTGATAATTAAAAACAAAAAAGAGCGGGTGAGCCGTTCTTTAACAATAAAATAACAATAAAAAACATAAAAACCGAGAAATCATGAAAAAAGCAGGAAAAAGTTTAGTTTTTATTTTAATGGCCGCCTTGGTGGTCACGGTGTCCGGCAATGTTTACGGACAAAGATCAAAAATTGATTATGGAGACAAAAACTCCAAAAACATTGAAGCGTCGGTACAAATTTTTCACCAGCAAATCGCCGGTTATCAGTTAAAAATTGACGAGTTGCGCTCGACTAATAAAAATTTGTGGCAACTCTTTCAACGTTCCGAAGATAACGATTATGTAAAACGTTATGCCCAACAAATTCGTTACAATGATTCTTTGATTGCCGAGTATGATCAAAAAATCAACTATTTGGAACAGCAAACGGATGAATTCATTTCCGTGGCTGCCGGCAAGGATAATCAAAAGATTTGTAAATTGCGGGGTAAAGCGGAAGATGTCGCAACCGCTTATGTGATAATCGCTTATGCCGAACAAGCCGACCGGAGAGACTCGGTAGCGCAATTGACGGGACTGTTGGTGAATAAGTGGCATTATCCGGTCACCGCCATCGTAACCGGTCCGGGAAATTTTTACAGGGAATTTTCCTTGAGAGCCAAAGACGGCCAAGCGGTTTTCAGTCTCCCGTCTCCCGGTAGATATACAACAACTTTTGTATTTGATACTCAGAGGCGCAGTATTGTAAAAACTGCCGGCATTTCTCATGTATATTATGATGATGACGGTCAAGCCTATGATTATAAGGCTACTTTGTTAAAAAATTAAAAAAAGGGATGTTTAAAACATCCCTTTTATATTTGTTCATTGAAAGATTAAATCGTCGAACCCATGGTGCTTCCTCCGCCGAAAGGAATATATTTGAAGACGAAATAAGTGATGGCATAAGCGGCCATGACGATAATTAAACCGACGACCGCATTTGTGATGATGGTTTGCGCTTTTTTGATTTGTTCTTCATTGCCCCCGGCCATCATCCATCTGAATCCGGAAACGATAATCAAAATGATGAAAATGATTCCCAGGAGTCCCAAAGCCACTTTAATTATTCCGGCAACCAAAACCCCGATATCCATATCGCCCAGATTGGCCGTAGTGGCGGTCAGATTGGTCATTTCTTCCAAAGCGTCGGTATCCGTCAACAGTTGGGCGGAAGCGCTTTGCACGAATAAAACCGATAAAGCCGTTAAGATGAATAAGCTGAGAATTTTTTTCATATTATTGTCCCATTAATATTAATCGGCGTAAAACAAAGGTCCAAAGACTCCAGGCGGAAATGGAGACAATCAAACCGATCAAGGCGCTCTTTATCGTGCTTTGGGCTTTTTTGATTTTTTCTTCATTGCCGCTGGCCGTCATCCAGCCGTAACCGGCGATGACCATCAGAACGATGAAAGTAATGCCGGCAAAACCGATAAAGGCGCCGACAATCGTGCCGGCGATAATCGGAGTGGAAGCGATAGAAGAATCGGTTTGATAGCCGCCGCCTTGACCGACATTTTGCAAGGTCTGCAGAATGCGGGGAGAGCCGGCGCTGTCCGAGTTTTCTTGCGCACGCACCAGAAAGGGGGAAATTAACAGTCCGAACAGCAGGAGAGAAAGAAAAATGACGGTGTTTATTTTTTTCATATAAAATTTATTTAGCGACTATAATGCGAGCCAATAAACCGCCTAAGCCGGAGGCTAGAGCATAGGCAACCAGTACCAAGCTTAAACCGATTAACAGATTTTGGATAGTGGCCTTGGATTTTTTGATTTTTTCTTCATTGCCGGCGGCCTGCATCCAATTATTGCCGGCGACAAACATCAGTACGATGAAAATTGTCCCCAAGATGGAGAGAAAAACGCGAATGCCGGTGCTGATGATATTTTCCAAGCTGTTTTCTTGGTATTCGGCGTCGCCCGCGGTGGCGGCCTCATTTACTCTTTGATAAAATTCCGTGTTCTTATAATCTTGAAAAATAGCCGCCTGCGCGACGGAAATATTTAAAATCAGAAAAGCGGATAAGGCCAAAACAGTTGAGATAAGGATTTTTTTCATATTCCCGATTATTTCCAAAAAGCGTTAATTAAGAAATAGCTGAGAGCGTAAGCGGCCAAAACGACAATCAATCCCAGCAGGGCGTCCATAATAACGGCCGTGGATTTTTTGACTTTTTCTTCATTGCCCTGGGCAATCATCCAGGTGAAGCCGCCGTAAAGAACTAGAACGAAAAAGATTACTCCCAAAAGTCCCAGGAAAAGATAAATTACGATGCCGATGATATCTTCTACGGTAGAAGCTTCGGCGACGTCATAACCGGCTCGGTTAGCGGCGGCGTTCAGGCCGCTGTCTTCGGAAAAAGAATAAGTTCCGGATTCTTGCGCCAACAGAGGGCCGGAAAATGATAAGCAGATAAGCAAAACTGCCATGGCCAGTATCAGTTTTTTAAATGATTTTCTTTTCATTGTTATTCTAAAATTTGTCGACCGATGAAATAAGTCAGCGCATAAGCGGCGAAAACAATCACTATGCCGATGACGGCATTGGTGATCATGGTTTTGGCTTTGGAAATTTCTTGTTCATTGCCGCGCGCCGTCATCCAAGTGACGCCGGCGTAAATCATTAAGACAAAGAAAAGCACGCCGACAAAGGCCAGTACGACGCCGACGACTTGTCCGACTTTGGTGGTCAGGAATCCGGGCCCGAAAGTTTCGTTGGTTTGACTGCGGAAAGCGTCCACGCGGGAAGCGGTGCTGTTTAGACCCTCCAACGTAGTGTCCAGAGCCGTTTGCGCCTGAATGACATTGAAAACGGAGAAAAAGGCGAAGACGGCGGAGAATAGAGAGATAAAAATAGTTTTTTTCATAAATAATGGCCGGTTAATTGGCGGGCCGGCAGATTATAACGAAGTTATTCACTGCTCCGAACAGGAAAAAATTTCCCGTCCGGAGCAGTGACGTCCATCATAAAGATGAACATCACTTATTTTTTTAGTTATCCTGCTATACCGCTGCTGAGTGAATTGATAACAAAAGTCGCTATCGCCCAGGAGGCCAAGATAATTACCAAGCCGATAACGCCGGCGCCCAATAATTTTTTAGCTTCGCTGGTTTTTTCTTCATTACCCATGGCCGTCATCCATTTGAAGCCGCCCAATAAAATGATGCAGACCGCAATCACACCCAAGAATCCTAAGGCGATATTGATGATCCGACCGATGATTTCTCTCGGATCGCCTTGCGCCAAGCTGTTGTTTAAACCCGTTTCAACTTCGTCAATGCCGAAAGCGTTGTCATTCTGCGCCAAAGCCGGCAAGGTTAGCATGGGTACCGCCAATAAGGCGATGATAGCCAAAGAGATTAAGTGTTTGGAAAATTTTTTCATAATTTCACCACCTTTCTAGTTTTTAGATATTTTTAATTTTACATCTCTAATTTTAGCATATTATTTAAAACAAGACAAATAAATTACTTAAACGATAAAGTAGTAAATTCTGGCTGTTTTTAGCCAAGTTTATGCTTAAAGTGTTTAAGGTCGGTCGAATTTGTCCGGACCTCGGTGATTTCTTAAAAAATATTGCGATAATGTTTCAGTCGGGCCAGCTTTTTAGCGCGATCAACCAGAATAACAATCAAATCCAAACGAGCCGTCTCCGGATTGAGGCGGTTTTTAAAACAATAGGCGATAATCGCTCGTTTCAGGTTAAGCGTTTGGCGCGAAGTTAAAGGATTTTCCGATAAACTGTCGGGAGTTTGCAGGCGTGTTTTTACTTCAATAAAGACCGGTTGTCGTCCTTGTCGGACAATCAAATCTATTTCTCGGCGACCCAGCCGACAGTTGACCGCGATTAATTTATAGCCGCGTTTCAACAGATAATCCTTGGCCAGGAGTTCTCCTTGTCGGCCTAAATTTTGTTTGACGGTCATAGTGACGGTTTTAAAAGACCCCTGTTAACAGGGGTCCGGAGATTTTTATCAATATTTTCGCGTTTCCGTGTTTAAGGAATATATTTTTTTAGTTCTTCATTTTGTTCGTGTTCTTTCTTGATTCGCGGAATTCGCGCCAAACTTTTTAAGACGAAAATCAGCCAGACAATCAGACTGATTGCCCAGATACCCAGCCAAAAGCGCGCCGATAAGAAGGGGATGACCTCGTAATTGAAGAAGAATAAGAGTAAACCGATGACGGCGTTGGCCAAACAAAAATTATACAAGCGTTTCAGGAAACCGCGGTAAAGACCGCCCCATTTTTTAAGAAAAGCGATAATGATGGCGAGAATTGCCAAACCGATGAGCAGGCCGATAAATAATTTTTGCGCCAACGGGGTAAGCGTCTCCGGGCGCAGGTTGAACCAGTAGTCCAAAGTGAGCAAGTTTTGCATAAAGGGTTGATTTATAATTTAATTAGAATTAAGCCATAGTGATAGGGTCCGGCCTCAAACTCTTCGCTGATGTCCAAGCCGAGTTTCGGGGCGGCGGTTTTCAAGCTGTCGGTTTGAACGCGTCTTTCCCTGACGGGTCCGAAAGGCAGGTCAATGTTTTTCCATTCGACAATCAACAGTTTTCCGCCTTTTTTCAATAAACGAATCGCCTCGCGCAATATTTCTATTTTTTTCTCCGATTGGTGAAGAGTATTGATCAAGAGCGCGCAATCCAAACTGCTGGTTTCTATTTTAGTGGCTTTAAAAATTTCCAAGTTGCTCCAAATCGGTACGATTTGCGGCAAGTTTTCTTTGGCGGCCTTACTTTTAATTTCATCCAAAGTTGGTTTGAGAATATCGACGGCATAAACCTTTCCTTGTCGACCGACCAGACGGGCGAGAGGAAAAACAAAAAATCCGAAATTGCCGCAACCCAGTTCCGCCGTTTGCTGTCTTTCGCCGATGCCCGTTTTTTTTAAGATCGCTTGAATATCAAATAAGGCGGTTTTTTTTATTTCTGGCATATGTTTATTATTTCACTAAAATTTGTCTGGTGACAGTTTCTTCCCGGCTATATTTTTTCTTGGCCGTGATCACTAAATTATTCGTGCCCTTTTTTAAATTCACCGTTTGGGAAAAATACCCGTTATCGTTGTTCAATACGAGAACGCCGTTGATTTTTACTTCCGCCTCCGCTTCGGTATTGCCGGTAACGATCAGGGAAGTATCGGCGGTCAGCAAACTGGTTTCCGGATGGCTAATAACGAGAACGGGCGGAGAAACGATTTTTTTAAAATAGAAAATCAAATAGAGAAAACATATCAAGACGGCCATAATCATCAAAGCGTTTCGGACAATTTTCGGAAAAATCAGAAATTTATGTCTTTTCACTATTTTTTGAGAAAAGGGATCGGCCAAAGAATCGGTTTGTCCGGCGGACCAATTTTCTAAGAGCATCGCGGAATCAAGCTTGAGAAAAGACGCGTATTCCCTTAAAAAATTTTTACCGTACAATCCGGCCGGCAGATTTTCAAAGCGTTCTTCTTCCAGGGCGATCAGATATTCGGTTCGGATATTTATTTTCTTGGAGATATCTTCAATTTTTAAATTCCTTTGCTGGCGCGCCTGGCGCAATCTTTCGCCCGTGGTTTCTTCCAGGGGCAGTTTTTTGGGAATAAAATGGTTCATCGTTTTAAGGTTTCGGCTGACAGCATTGGATGTTGCTTGCTCCCGGACACAGACCGGTGCGACAATTTTGACCGATGGCGTTATCCATGCAACTGTAGCCCTGACTGCCATAAGTGGCGGCGCATTGATTGCTGGTGCCGCCGCTCCAAGCTATTCCCAGTGAACCCATGACGAATTTTATGATCAGGTAGCTGGAAAATACGATAATCAAACCGATCACCGAGGCGACGATTATTTTTTTGGCCTTGCTGATGGCCTCGCTGGAGCCGGCGGAAATCAGAAACGTGAAGCCGCCGTAAATGAACATTATTAAAGACAAAGAGCCGACAATCCCCAAAATCCATTTGGAAATATTGATGGCCATCACCATAAAATCGTTGACGGTATAAATTCCGCAGTAGGTGGCATCGCCGCCGGGGCAACTATTGCCGATTGGGTCTCCCTTATCATTGTAGACGTTAATGTCTCCGGTTGCGGGTGGGAGAATATTGCCCTGCGCTTTGGCGATAGCGCCGAGCAGGCCAAAACCGATAATCAAGAATAAACTGAAGATGACGTATTTTTTAAACATATGTTTGATCGGAGCGGCCGGCCTTAATTTATCGTTTGTTGAATTTTAGCCGCGGCGTTATTGATTATATTTTGTAATTTTTCTTCGGAATTGTTAAGCGTCGTTTCAATCATTTCTTTGATGGCGTCTTCGGCCGCTTGAGAATTTCGGCCTTTATACCAACTTCTGGCCGTTAAGACCTGATCGGCGAAAACACCGATTTCGTCATCTGTTCTTTGAGCGGCGACCAGAGAGCGCAAAGCGGTCGGTTTATTGGTTTTGGCCAGATAGCTTTTTGCTTGCTCTTCTTTGGTGATGAATTGAATAAAATCCCAAGCCTCGTTTTGGTAAGCGCTTTTTTTGGATACAACCTCCACCCAGTAATTGGCAAAGTTAACGTTGGTCGGCGGCGTACCTTCAATTTGCGGCAGTTTGGCGATGGAAAAATTCAGTTTCGGCGCCCGAGCTTTAATGGTGGGAATGTCGTAAGCGTAACTGAACATTATTCCCAGATTGCCGCTGATAAACATTTCCAGCGAATTGGGCAGGTCACTGCTCCAAGTATAAGATTCTTTGCCCTGGTTGGCAAAATCGGTGTAGAAGCGCAGAGCTTCAATACCGGGATTGTAATCGCTATTGACGCCGGTGGGCGGAATAGCGTTGAACATCACTTGTCCGGCATCGTTCATCATGACCGCGCCGTTTTGCATCATCAAAATTGTCAGAATATCGCTGAAGCGGTTAATGTTGGCGGCGGCGCCCAGCGCGATGCCCGATTGGACGAGCTCATGTTGAGCGTTTTGTTGCGTTAATTTTTTGATGTCTTGCAAAAACTCTTTATTCCAATATTGCGGCGCTTGGCTGATGCCGGCGTTGTTGAACAAATCTTTGTTATAAAACATCGCCAGGGTGTCCACGGAAAGTGGCAGGCCGTAAACCAAGCCGTCATCAAGAATGACATCGTGGCCGACGACATCCACAAAATTATCTTTAATTTCTTTTAGGGTCAAACTGTTGGCGGTTCGCAATTGCGGCACCACTTCTTTTTTGAGAGTTCCTTGGACAACCGGATAGGCCATGGTAATCGTGGCCGGCATCGGGACTAATTTTGATTGATATTTTTTCAGCCAGGTATTGTGAAGAGAGAAGATGTCCGGTCCGCGATCCTCGGCCAAAGCGTTTAAAAGCTCCGCTTCGTATTCGCTATAGCGCAGTTTTCGATATTCAATGGTGATAAAGGGATGCAGGGATTTGTACTTGGCAATAATGTCTTGGAAAGCGTCGGCGTCGTCATAAACGCGCCAATAGGTGAGCGTGATGGGAGTCATGGCGGCCTGGGTTTCTTTATCCGCCAATTTACAGCCAAATCCGGAGCTCAACAGGAACACGGCCAAGAGGAATAAAATCGTGATTTTTTTCGACATATTTTTATTTTTTAATCTCGCCTTCATTATAGCAAAATAGGCTTTTTTATTCAAAGAAAAATCCGGGCTATAGTTTAGGGCGATATTGCAAAGCTTCCGCGATATGGTCGGCGGAAATATTTTCTGCTTGATTCAGGTCGGCAATAGTTCGCGCCAATTTTAAGATTCGGAAATAAGAACGAGCCGACAAGGCCAGTTTTTCCGCGGCGGTAGACAAGAGGCGGTTTGATTCGGTCGTTAAAGGACAAAAGGCTTTGATGGCGCCGCCGGTCATATCGGCATTGGTCAAGAAAGGGTGGCGACGAAAACGGTTTTGTTGTCGTCGGCGCGCCGATTCAATTCTTTTTTTTACTTGATTCGACGACTCATTCGGTTTTTGCCAATTTGATTCTTGCCAGTTGATTTGAGGCACCGCCACGTGTAAGTCAATTCGATCAATGATTGGTCCGGATAGACGACGGCGATAATTGGCTATTTGTTTCGGAGTACAATGGCAATTTTTGGTCTGATCGCCGAAATAACCGCAAGGACAAGGATTCATGGCCGCAATGAGCATAAATTTAGCGGGAAATTTCAAACAAGCCGCGGCTCGGGAAATATTGATTAAACCTTCTTCCAGCGGTTGACGTAAATTTTCCAAAGCGGTGCGAGAAAATTCGGGAAATTCATCCAAAAATAACACGCCGCGGTGTGCCAAAGAAATTTCTCCCGGGTGCGGCCAGGTTCCGCCGCCGATTAAAGCCGTTCCCGAAGCGTTGTGGTGCGGCGCGCGGAAAGGCCGGGCAAAAGCCAGGGAAAAGTTATTTTTCAATTTTCCGGCGGCGCTGTAAATTTTGGTTATTTCCAATTTTTCCGTTCGGGAAAGTGGCGGCAGGATGCCGGGCAAAGCTTTGGCCAATAAGGTTTTTCCGGCACCCGGCGGTCCGAAGAATAAGAGGTTGTGTCCGCCGGCCGCCGCGATTTCTAAAGCGCGTTTAGCTTTTTCTTGACCGTTGATATCCGCCAAATCCGTGAGATTTTGGAATTTTACCCGTTGATCCGGAAATTCGCTTGCCGCCGGTATCAATATTTTATTCTGCAGATGATCAATCAGTTGTTTTAAAGTTCGGACCGGAAAAACCGTCAATTTTTTGCTTAACTTGGCTTCGCGGATATTGGCTGTCGGTACGAACAAGTTTTTCAGTCCGGCCTGTTCGGCAGCCATGGCCATGGACAGGAGGCCGTTGACCGGTCGAACTTCGCCGCTCAAAGAAAGTTCGCCGACAAACAGACTGAGAGCCGGATCGGCGGGTAGTTTATTTTTAAGCGCCAAAATACTGACGGCAATCGGCAGATCGTAAGCCGGTCCGTGTTTTTTTAAATCGGCCGGCGCCAAATTAACGGTAATTTTACGTTGCGGAAAAGGCCGACCGCAATTGCGCAGGGCGCTACGGACCCGTTCTTTAGCCTCGGAAACGGCGGTATCCGGCAGGCCGACAATGGCAATTTGCCCAAAATCGCCGCCGCCGGCATCGGCCTCGACGGTAACGATGGCCGCCTCCAAGCCGTTTAGGGCGGCGGTAAGAATTTTTGTGGACATATTTTCGGGCGGGGTGAAATTTTTTTAAGCAAAATTTTTCATTACCAAAAAACCGCTTGTTTAACAAGCGGTTTTATTATAAAGGATGACCGGTAAATAAAATTTAAATTTTTTCTAAAGAAGTTCTTTATTTTTTCAGATCGTCCAGTTTGACGCTTAACAGTTTGCTGACTCCGTCCGATTCCATGGTGACGCCATAGAGGATGCTGGCTTGGCGCATGGAAGCGCGGTTATGAGTGATGACGATAAATTGTGTTTTATGCGATAAGTCGTCCAAGATTTTGGCCAGACGTTCGGAATTGGCTTCGTCCAGAGCGGCATCCACTTCGTCCAAAACGACGAAGGGAGAAGGATTGGCGCTGATGATGGCGCAAATCAAGGCGATGGCCGTTAAAGCCCGTTCTCCGCCGGACAGCATCGCGACCGCTTGGATTTTTTTGCCGGGCGGCGTCGCCTGGACTTCGATTCCCGCCAAACCGACGGCATTATGTTTCCGCAGGAATTTTATTTTATCAAGCTTGGAATCGGCTTCGTCTTTTATTTTTTTCTCCGTATCTGTCAATCCTTCGGTTAAATCAATCGTTTCCGTGCCATTTTTGGCCGTTTGATTGTTTTTGGCTTCTTCTTTTTCCAAATCTTGAATCAAGACTTTGGAAATCTTGGCGGTGCCGCCGTTGAAGAGTATTTTAAAATAATCGTTGAATTTTTCGGAAATGATTTTGAATTCGGCGTCAAAACGATTTTTAATGTTGGTATCCAGTTCGGCAATAATTTCCTCCAGAGATCGGATGGCTTTATCAAGGTCTTGCGTTTGACCGCTGAGAAAATCATAGCGCTCTTTAGTTTCTTGATATTCTTTTTCGGTTTCCGGATCCAGGCCGCCGATTTGTTCCAATTGACTTTTAAGTTCGTTGATTTTTTTATTGCTTCGCTCCGGATCGGCGACCGCTTTTTCGGTCGGTCGGTGAGCGGTTATTTCCGACAAGTTTAAATTGTCGTTGCGAATATTAAGTTCCAAATCTTCCGAACGCGTTTCTTGACGGGTCGCGTTTATTTTTATCTCGTTTAATTCGTTGTTGAGAGCGTCAAGTTCGGTTTGCAAATTTTGCAGATCGCGTTGGCAAGTAAAAATTTGGGTTTTTTCTTGATATTCGGCGGCATTTAAAATTTCCAATTTTTCTTCTCGTTCTTTAATTTGATGGTTGAGAGCCGCGATTTTTTCCTCTATCTCTTTTTTTTCTCGGATAGTTTCGGCTCCGGTTGTCGGCCGAGCTTGTTTGGAAATTTTGTTTTTTACGTCCGCCAAATCTCCTTCAATTTCATTTTTCTTTTCCAGCCACAGTTGGCGACGTTCTTGGTTTAAAGACGAGGAATGTCGATAATCGTTTAAAGCGGCGCTGATTTTCTGTTTTTCTTCGTTGTGGGCAATGATTTGTTCTTGAATTTCTTTGATTTCCCGCAGTTTGTCGGTGTCGCTGGCTTCCAAAAAGCCGCGAATTTTTTCTTCAAAATCTTGCCGGGCGGACTGTAAAGATTTTTTGACTGTCGTCAAATCTTCCGCCTCGCTGATTTCTTCCAAGCGTTTCAGGAAAGCGGTGATGATTTGATTGATTTCCGCGCGCGTTTGTTCCGGACGTTGGCCGGCCGGTAAAACGGTGCTGGCGGATTTTAAGCGATTATTGGCGATTTCCAGTTGACGATTTATTCGCGCCAAGTCATCGGCGAGTTCTTGTTCTTTTTGATGATCGCGGGTTTTATCCGATAGGGCCAATTCTTTAGTGATTTTTTCCAATTCCGCTTCCAAGTCCGCTTGTTTGGCGTTCAACCAAGACAGGTCAAATTGGCCTTGCGCTTCCAGACCGACCTCAACTTCCGCCTGGAGTTTTGCCAATTGTTTATGAAATTTATTTTTGACGCCGAATAATTCTTGCAGTTGCGCCTGCAGTTCGTTGATTTCCCGGTTATTGTCGGTGGCTTTGATTTTGCCGAGCTCTTCGTTCAAGCGGCCGATTTTTTTCGTCCGCTCAATTTTTATTTTTTCTTTCTCCAAATAGCGGGCGTTGTAATCGTTTAGCTTATCGTTGATTTCTTGCCAAAGACGATGATAATAATCCAGCTGTTCGGCTTTGAGTTCGTTTTCCAGCTGACTGCGCTTGTTGAGTTTTTCCACTTGGCGAGTCAAGCTTTTTAAACGCGGCTTGATTTCCGCCAAGAGCATATCCACCTGTTGCAGATTCTCGTAGCTGTTTTCCAATTTGTTCAAAGCCGAATCGCGTTTGATTTGAAATTGTTTGACGCCGGTCGCTTCATCAAAAAAATCTTTGCGTTCCGCGGCCGTGGTGCTGAGAAAATTTTCCACCATGCCTTGGCCGATAACGCTGTAGGTTTTTTGACCGAAATTGGCTTTGGCCAAAAACATTTGAGTATCGGCCAGACGAACGCGATTGCCGTTTAGCAAATATTCGCTGTCGCCGTTGCGATAGAGCCGGCGAGTAATGGAAATTTCCGGACAAGAGGCAAGCAATCGGTCCAAATCGTTTTCCGTTTCCGGAGAAACTCCCGATTCGCCTTCCTTGGTTTTTATTGAGGACGTTTTATCTTTGACGGCCGCAGTGTTATTCAAATATAAAGAAACCTCAGCCATTCCCAGCTGATGTTTTTGGTCGGAACCGGAGAAAATAACGTCTTCGCTTTTTTTGCCGCGCAGAGTTTTCAGACTCTGTTCACCCAAAGCCCAGCGAATAGAGTCGGCGACATTGGATTTGCCGGATCCGTTCGGACCGACGATGGCCGTCAGTCCTCGTTTATGATCGTTAAGCAATCCGGAGAAGATGAGCTTATTTTTATTGGCAAAAGATTTGAAACCCTGGATTTCCAATTTCTCTAAAAACATAAATCAGTCCTTTTTTATTTAAGTTCTTTAGTATATAATTATAGTAGTATAATAAACTTTTTTTACTAAAAAGACAACTAAATTTATGATTATTTCTTTCAGCGGCGCGCCCGGCTCGGGAAAAAGCACTATCGCGCAAATGTTGGCCGATAAGTTGGCTTGGCCGCGGTATTATATCGGCGGTTTGCGTCGGGAGGCGGCTAAAAAACGCGGTTTGACCCTGGCAGAGTATAATCGGCTGGGAGAAAGCGATCCGGCTACCGACCGCGAAGCCGATGATTATGCCCAACAATTGGGTCGGGAAACAGACAATTTTGTGATTGAAGGAAGAACCTGTTGGCATTTTATCCCGCAATCTTTCAAAATATATTTGGATGTTGATCAAGAAGTCGGAGCAAAGCGCATTTTTGGCAGTTTACAGCGAAAAAATAACCGTAACGAGGCCGATAATTTGACCAGCTGGCAGGATGTTTTGGCTAATAATAAAGAGCGTATCGCCAGCGATGACCGGCGTTATCGCAAATATTATAAGATAGACGTTTATAATCGTAAGAATTACGATTGTTATCTGGATACCACCGATTTGACACCGGAGCAAGTTTTTCAGTCAGTTTATGAAATTATCAACGCCAATCTTGACAATAAGAAAAATTGATTATAATATTAGACAAGATTTGATTTAAATTAAACAAGCTTTCAAAACGAGATTCTGGCAATCTCGTTTAAAAAATTTTTAAAACATATGGTTGAGACTAAATTAGAATTAAAACCCGGATTGACCGTCAGAGTTCACCAAAAAATCAAGGAATTGAATTCCAAAGGCGAAGAAAAGGAAAGAATTCAATATTTTGAAGGCATTATTATTGCGCGTAAGCATAATAAAGAAATCGGCGCCACGATTACCGTGCGAAAAACTTCGGAAGGTATCGGCGTAGAAAAGATTTTCCCGCTTAATTTGCCGACGATCACTAAAATTGAAATCAAGAAGCAGGCTAAAGTGAAGCGAGCCAAACTTTATTATTTACGCGACGGTTATAAAAAGAAGCTAAAGGAAAAAGTGATAAAATAACGAAAGGCCGTCATTAACTGGCGGCTTTTTGTAGATGATGATATCGGGGCGAGTGGTGAAATTGGTATACACGCAAGCTTGAGGTGCTTGTAGCCGCAAGGCTGTGGAGGTTCAAGTCCTCTCTCGCCCACTCGTTTTACAACTATTTTTGTCATATCGGGCGCATAGCTCAGCTGGTTAGAGCACTTCGTTTACACCGAAGGGGTCCAGGGTTCGAATCCTTGTGCGCCCACCGGCATGAAGAAAATAATTACGACAACCGAGAAGGAAACTTTCGCCTGGGGATTGAAGCTCGGCCGGCAGTGCCGCGGCGGGGAGGTTTTTGCGCTTTGTGGTGAGTTGGGTGCGGGCAAGACAAAATTAGCTCAAGGGATAGCCGCGGGATTGGGAGTCACCGGTCGGGTCAACAGCCCGACTTTTAATATTCTCAAGGTTTATAAGATTGATCAATCTAAAACGAAAAAAACGCCGGTGAGGACGTTTTGTCATATTGACGCTTATCGTTTGCAATCCGAACGAGATTTGCAGGCGCTGGGCGTGGAAGAAATTTTTGTTTCGCCGGATACGGTTACGGCAATAGAATGGGGAGAAAAAGCGGTCGGCATTTTGCCGCTACGTACGCAAATTATCGGTTTAAAGTCCCTTGATCAAAAATGTCGGCAAGTGATTATTGTTTGAGACTTATTTTTTTATAATTTTCTATCAGCGTTTCTACGGTTTGTTCGGAAAATTCCTCTATTTTTCGGTCAAAAGCATTTTTATCAAAATCTTGGTTCTCCGGACTGGGATCGTATTTTGTTTGGTCGTTGTCGTCGATAAAAAATATCAAATCCGCTTTTGCCGAATCTTTTCCCGGGCGTTTGGTAAAATCAATAGTGGCCGAGGTCAGCTCTTGGCCGCTTTCTTTATCATATAGTTTGAAGAAACAATCTATTCCGTGAACAACATCCAAATGTGTGCCGCCGGTAGCCGTAAAAAATTTCAGGAGATATTTATCTTGAAAACGATTTTTTATCTTGTTGTACAGCGCGCGACTAAAGAATTTGCTCGGTTTTTCGGGATTGCCAATCTGGCATTTTTCGACCAACTCCATGGAATCTTTAAAATTAATATAGTTTTCTCGAGCAAACAAGGCGGATGTTTCCTGAAGTTCTTTTTGCGCTTTTTCTTTGGTTTTTAATATCCATTGGTATTTTTTTTCGGCATCCAGATGCTCCGGAGTTTCTTTTTGATGAATGAATTGATAGGCCAATTCTTTGTACTTATGATTGTTAACGCCGCCGATAAACTCTTCTTCCAATCTGGAGCCGGTATTTTCATGAGCCGAACAACCTTTGGAAATTTTTTCAAACGTTTCCCATCGTGACATATTATTTGTGTTTTAGGTTTTTAATAATCAACACGCCCGCTCCGCCGGTTATCATTATATCCGCCAGATTAAAGACGGTAAAATATTTGAGCTCCCAATAGTCAATCACGTAACCATAAGTCAAACGATCAAAAATATTACTGAGAGCGCCCAATAAGATTAATGTCAGAAAAATGATGATCGTTTGTTCCGTTTTTTTGTTGATTAAATACAACACGCAGAAGCCTAGACAAAGAATGACGGAAATTACCAGGACGCTTAGGAGCGGTTCTTTCAGGGGTAGAGAAAAAGCCAAATTATAGTTCGCCGTAAAATTGAAAGAAAAAAAATCACCGATTAATTTGAGAGGCGGACGATCGGAGAAAATTAGAGCCAAAGACTTCAAATAGCGATCGCTTATAAAAAACATAGCCATTACCGACGCAATAGCTATGTTTTTTAGAGATATTTTCGCGGTTAATTTATTCATTTTCTTGCAATTCCGTCTTACAGCTGATGCAGGAACTGGCGGTCGGACGCGCTAAAAGACGTTTTTTGGCAATGGGCTTGGCGCAATATTTACAAATTCCGTAATCGCCCTTTTTAATGCGATCTAAAGCTTTATTAATATCTTCCAGGCTTTTTTCCAACACTTTTTCCGTCATGATATCGGTAGAATAATCGCTGATTTCTTGAGCGTTTTCGTCCGGCTTATTGCCGTATTCCGGAAATTTGGCCGTTTTATTATCAGCTTCGTGATCGTCTTGACGCGATAAATCCTGCAGATCGTCCAAGATTTGTTTTTGTTGAGTTAAAAGTTGATTTTCAATTTCTTTGATGGTTTTGGGGTCTAAGGAATTGTCCATATTGATGTGAGAAAAGTGTTAGATATAGCGATTTTAATATTTAAATTATAGCGCAGGAGCCTATTTTTGGCAAGGTTTGCACATTTTTGCTTTTAGGGGCGTTCGGATGGGTATTAAATAAAAATTTCATGACCAGATTGGCGGATAATGAAAAAAGAACCCGGATAATTCGGGTTCTTTTTATCGGCGGAATGGACGGGGTTCGAACCCGCGACCTTCTGCGTGACAGGCAGACGCTCTAACCAGCTGAGCTACCACTCCAATATTTGACCGTTGTTGAAATCGCATTGTAAAAAAATAGTAGCAAAGCGTTTCGGTTTTGTCAAAAGTTTTCCGGCTATTTTTTGGTGTCTCCAGGGGGAATCGAACCCTCATCTTGAGATCCGGAATCTCACGTTCTATCCGTTGAACTATGGAGACCTTGTTAGTTTGTTTAGAACCCCTTTTATCATAGGATTCTTTATTGCGTGCTTCTTTGATTATTAAGCAAATGCGCCGAAAAATCAAGCGATGGCGCGAAGCCGTGAGTCGTAGATTTTTTAGTCGATGAATTTCAAATAAATAGTTTTATGGCCTAATTCATTTTTTAAGATTTCTTTCCATTCCGGCACGACTTCGGACAATCGGTTGATTTTATTTTTGTCCAAAAATAGCGGATCAACCAATCGGGATTTCAGATGGATTATTTTATCATAATTCTTCTGGCTATCCTTAAATTTTATTTTATTATCAATGCGAGTAAACAAACGGGACAATTCCGGATCGCTATCATGAAAGACGGCCAGTTTGTCCAAAACTTCCCGATCGGTCGTATATAAATCAGCTTTCTCCAGATAACCGCGCTCCAAAGCGTGGCGCAAATATTCGCCGACCGCTTGATGCATGGCGCCGGCATGAGGCGCGGTATAATAGTTAGTGTTTAGCAGTCGAAAAAGTTCGGCATATTTTTTGGCCGTTGCCAAGTTTTTAAAAATCCAGAAATTATCTTTGACGATTAAATTATTTAAAATTTCTTGAAGGTTATCGGTCGAAATATCCTCATAAGCGATAGCCGTACGCAAAGAATAGTCTATTCGGTCGGCGCACAAATCCGGCAGAGGCTTTTCTTTCAAGGGGAAATTTTTATCATCTAAAATATAATCCGGATCTAAATCATATTTCTTAAGAATCGCCGGTAAATCGGAGTTCCGCACGAACTCCGCGAAAATATTATCCTGATGATTCTGTTCTTTGCCGTCGCCGCCTTCTAAAATGTAGTCGATACTATGTGAAAAAGCCGAGTGGGAAACGTCATGAATCAGCCCGGAAACTTGTTCGGCCAGTGGCGCGTCGTACTTTTTTAACAGCCAGTAAACGCCAATGGAATGTTCCAAGCGATTGATAATTTGATCCGTTCGCCAATAAGGTTTGGTGTGGCCGCCCTGATCCACGCCGGCCAAGCGGCGTAAAAACGGCGAAGCGAGTAGCTCCAAAATAATCGGTTCCGTGATATTTATTTGCCCGTAAGCGCGATCGAAGATGAGCATATATGATTAATTGTTTGTTTTGCGGCTATTATACACAAAGTCTTCGTTGATTTTCCAAACACCTTTTTCCCGAAAAGCCGGGATATTTTGACGTCGAGCGGCATTAAGCATAGCCGGCGCAGATAAGCTATGAATTTTTGTGTATTCAGACAAAGTAATAATTTTTTGATTTTTAAGATAAGTGATTCTTTTATGCAATGATTCGGTCAAAGCCAAAGAAATAACTTTTTCCATTGTTTTAGTGTTCTTTTTGTCCCGATAAACCTCAAACGCTTTGTAATATTCTTTTTTCTCTCGGTCACGGATGGTAACTACCGGAAAACCGAGCTGTTGAAGTTGAAAACAAATAAGAATCCGGCCAATCCGGCCGTTGCCGTCGTTAAAGGGATGGATATTTTCAAAATCCAAATGAAATTTAGCTACTTTGTCCAAGAAATAATTTGACAGGTCGCCGGTATATTCAAGAATTATAGTTTTAATCATCAATTTAGCCTGTTCCGGAGCCGGAGCGACGTATGTCCCGACTCGAACATATTCGCCGGTATTCCTAAAACGGCCGGCGATTTCATCATCTATGCCACCGATCAACATCTGATGTAAAAGTAAAATTAATTCTTCGTTGATTTCCGTCTCTCGGCCTTTGTTTCGGATATAACCGATGACTCGGGCTAAATTTTTTGCCTCATAGGCTTCGCGCAGAGAAACGTCTCTGGAAATTTCCATGTCCAGAAGAATTTTCTCGGTTTCTTTGAGAGTCAGAGTGGAATTTTCAATGGCATTGGAGTTATAGACGCTTTCCGGAACTTCTGCTTCGTCAAGTATAGTCAAAAGCGACTCTCTGCCTTGGCGAAGAGTATCAAATTCGTTTTTCAGGGCGGTAAGCCGGGTTTTTATCGGTTTGGTTATGGCCATATAATATATTGCAATTATATACCATTCACTAAAAAATGTCAATACTTAGTGAATTTAACCTATTTTATAGCTATTTTCACTAAAAAATAGAGTTTTTATAAGCGATTTCTTTATTTAGTTTAGAAGTCTCCAGGGGGAGTTGAACTCTCATCTTGAGATCCGGAATCTCACATTCCATCCGCTGAGCTATGGAGACGCGATTTAATGATGATAAATTTGGCCAGTTCACTTTAATATAAAACAAGTTGTAAAACAAGATTACAAAAAACCGCCGAAAAGCGGTTTTTTGACTGATTATTTCAAAGAGGGTTATTTTATTCTGTGCTGGAATCCATCAGGGAATCTACGACTGCTTCTCCGCCGTCTTCAATCTCCAGTTCGCCGGCAACGGCTTCGCTGGAGGAAGAGGTGCCAATCATGTTTTTGGCACACTCTTTCAGGCCGGTTCGGTAAGCGCCCCAGATTTCTTTTTGTTTGGCTTTGGCGGCCGTATTTATCCTCTTGCTTTCCGTACGAAAAGTATTCACGCAAGCGTCCAGATTTTTTTTCTGATCATCGGCGGATTGAACGGCCGCTTGTTGGCAAACGCTGCGGGCGGTGATAGCGGCGCCGAAATCAACGGCGACGGTATTAACTTTTTCTACCAAGGCTTTGTCTTTGACGTCAATCGCCGCGATAACACAAGCGGAAATATCGGCCGTGACCGTCAACGGTTGGCGAGGGGTTTCTTTTTTTATTCCCCACAAAGCGTTGCCGACTTTGCGGATCTTTTCATAAAGATTTATGAAGGCCGGAGCGGCGATTTTTTCCAGATTTTTATCGGTCGAATTAACGCCGGCGTTGGTCGAAGTGGCCTTGGTGGAGGTGGCGTTAACGGAGGAACTATTCGTCTGCGATTGTTCTCGGCGAACTCCGTATAAGGCGTTGCCGATTTTCTTCATCACCCGAAAATTTTTAATTTGATCGGGCGAAGGGATTTTTTCTAAACCGTCAACGGACGCGGCGTTTGCCGTTGCCGTAGCGGTCACCGCGGTTGTCGCGGACTGGTCAGTTTCTTCGGCTTGCAACGGCGCGATGACCGCGAAAGACAAAGTAAAAACCGCCAGAATTATGAGAAAACTTATTTTTTTCATAGTTTTCAAATTAGTTAATAAATTATTCTTTGATTATAGCATAAAGAGCGGGCCTTCCGCCAGAAAGTCCGAAGTTTTCGGAAAGCCGTCGGGCAGGAAATCAGCCGGATTTTTTTCTCAGTTTAACCGTCGCCAGAAAAGTAGCCACCGGCATAGACAGCATAACCCCGATGCCGCCCACTAAAGTTCTGACTATTTCCGTACTGACTATTTCGGTGTTTACCAGTCGACCGAAAGTCAGACCGGATTCTTGATTTAAGATGAATAATAACAAGAGAGGCAGGGCGGCGCCGGCATAGGCCAGAAAAAGGGTGTTGATAATCGCGCCCAGATGAGTATTGCCGACTTTATAGGCCAAAGTAAAAATTTTTTTCGGCGGCAAAGAGGGATTGGCCGCTTTAATTTGTTCAACCGTTTCTATTTGGCCGATGATAATATCATCCAAGACGCCGATGGCGCCGATGATGAATCCGGCCAGCAATAATCCTTGGAAATTGATGGTGGTATTTCCCAGGCCGATTAAAAAAGCCGCTTCTTCCTGGGCTAGTCCCGATAGTTTAGTTAAGTTTGTGAAGATTAACGACAAGATTAAGGTTATAGACAGGGAAATCAGCACGGAAGCGACGGCCAGATGTGATTTTTTTTGAACGCCTTCCGTGAGATAGATTACGACCGCCAAAATTACCAGCCCGCCGACGAGGCTGATCAGAAAAGGATCGCGGCCGTTCAGTATTTGCGGCAGAATGAATTTGATGATGATAACGAAGCTGATGGCCAGGCTGATTAAGGCCTTGAAACCTTTATATCGACCGATGAGCAGAGCGGTCAAGATAAATAATGTAAATAAAAGAAAGAGCTGTCCGCTTCGGACAAAGTCGGTGATATAAAAAATTGTGGCGCCGCTTTCGTCGGTATAAGCATCCATGAAAACTCGGTCGCCGACTTTATAGAGGCCGATATTGGCCACTTCAACATCGTCCAGGCCCTGATAAATTACTTCGCGATTTTTCCATTCGCCCTCCAGTCCGAGAAGTTTCAGATTTTGTTGTGCGAAAACAGACCCGTCTTCCCGTGTTTTTTGTTCAACTTGCAAAATTTCCATGACGACCGCTTTGAAGATTGCGGGAGACTGGTTTGGTGTTTCTGCTCGGGATAAAGGCGGCCATAAAAAAATGGTCAACAATATTATGACGAGCAGTTGGCTGATTTTTTTCATATTTTAAAATAATCCAGAGCTGGTTTGATGTTCGGAGCCAAATTTTCTTTGTCCAAATCCTCCAATTTTATCCAGCGCCATTCTCGGATATCTTTTCCCGGCTTGATTTCACCGTGTCTGGCCGCCAAAAAATGAACCAGAATCACGCTGACCGCCCGGCCGTCTTTTTCTTTTTTGGTATGGAAAAAATACGGCTCATGATTCAGAATTTCTATCTCCAAACCCATTTCTTCCCGCACTTCTCGTTTGGCCGCTTCTTCAAGATCAAATTCGTCTTCGGCTACGCGGCCGCCGCAGAATTTCCAAAAATCGTCTTCGCCGTGCTTGTTCAGCAAGACTTGGCCGTTTTCAATTATCACCGGTCCGGAAGCGATAATGAGTTGAGACATATGTTTTATTTTATAATCGGATTAGTACTATATTAGCATGATTTGCCGGGATTTTCAATCGGTTTTAATGGTGTTTGTCGATGTTCAGAGCGGTAGATGGGCAGAGTTTTAAAAGGCAGTTTTTTCAATAATTCCGTTTTGACCGCCAGCATAATGTTTTGCCGGTACCACCAGTCAACTTGTTGATTATGAGCCAGCTTGGCGCGAAAAGGATCCAGCAGTTCATAGCCGTGTCGACGAAAAAGATTCTGCCAATATTCCGGCCATTGTTCGTTCACGTGACCGATGCCAATGTCGCCTTGGCCGGGAATGGCGGCACTGAAAAGAATGATGTCGGCGGCAGTCGTTAAATTGCGAATAAACAGTTCCGCTTTATCGGCCGGTAAATGTTCGGCCACTTCCAGGCTAATCGCCAAGTCAAATTTTTTGTTCAAGATTAGGGGTGCCGATAAATCATGCGCCAAAAAAGAGGCGGCGGGAATATATAGTTTTTTTATATCAATATAGTCTCCGTCTATTCCCAAGATTTCTTTTGCGCCTTGTTCGGCAAAAGCTTTCAACCAAGTTCCCAGTCCGCAGCCGACATCAACCACGCTGTGCGGTTTTATCAATTCTAATACTAGGGGAATAATGATTTTCGCCGACTGATATGATCCCTCGGCTTGTCGGGCGAAGAAATTGGCATCGTAGATATTTGATTCATACATAGAGTTGTTTCTTTTATTATAACAAAAAATAAGGCATTTGACCTTATTTTTATCGGCGGTGTACTCGGGGTAAGTCCCCCTATATAGCAACATTATAAGACTTTTCCGAGAACTTTTCATTGGACCATCTTTTTTTTCTGATATTCCTATGTATAAATTTTGATTATCAGTAAAATCCATAATTTTATTGTATAAGCTAGATCTTTACATACCTTGTTCCCCGTCCTCGGCCAATTGCTTTTATTTTTTTCAGTGCTATTAAGCGAGCTAACGCTTGACGTACGGTCGGCATCAGTACGCCGGTCGCTTTCATAATATCGCTCGGACTGGCCTCAAGTACGCCGGAAATATAATGCCAGACTTCATATTGCTTAGGCGAGAGGGTATCTTCAACTTTTTCTTCTTCAAGATAAACTAAAGCCGCAGTCGCCTGTTCTTTGATAACGACGAGAAAAAAGTTAAGCCAAGGCGAAATAGTGGCTTGGTCGGTCTTAAAAGTTTCTTGTGATTTACGCAGAGCAATATAATATTCGTCTTTCCGTTTTTCGACTAATTGTTCATGTGAAACATATTGAATAAACTGGTAGCCGTGACGGAGCAAAAGAAGATTGGTCAGCACGCGAGAAAGACGTCCGTTACCATCTTCAAACGGGTGAATCTTTAAAAATTCAATAACAAAATTAGCAATAATAAGTAGCGGATGAAAACGATTCTTTTCAAACGCTTCCGCCGTCCATTCCACCAGTGCCTGCATTTCTATCGGCGTCAGATAGGCCGGAGTCGTCTCAAATATAATTTTAGCTACCCGCCCGTCAGGCCCCATTACGCCGACGGCATTTTCTATTTTTTTATACTGGCCTCGCTGTCGCTCATCTTTACTAGAATATTTAAGAAGTTCGTTATGCAATGATTGAATAATGCTTTCCCTAAGCGGTAAAGCTTGATAATTATCGAAAATGTTTTGTAAGGTCTCAAGATATCCTTGCACTTCTTGTGAATCTCGATCAGCAAATTTAGAAATCGCCAAACCTTGCATAATCTTCTTAACTTCTTCATCATTTAGCCTCGAGCCTTCAATACGAGTTGAAGCACCGGCCGAAGTGATCAGGGTCGATTTTTTAAGATTAGTAATCGCTTGAGGCGTCATCCGTAAACCCGACTTAAATTCTCCCCTAATACCGTCAATTTCAGCCAAAAGAGCCACAATGTGTGGTTCCGGGCTCTTAATACGATTATCAAATTTTAGAGTATTATCGTTCATAAAATTGTTTATAATTAATGATATATACTATATAGCAGATTATAGCAGTAAATAGCAGATTAATCAAGTAGGCTTTATTTAGTAGATATAATTACTTACTTTGGAATAAATGATATTTATATAAAAATTAGCTAAAATATATAATTATTTACTATTATTTTGCTTACTCCCTCCCTAGCTTTGGAACTTTTGGGCATCAAAAAATAAGGCATTTGACCTTATTTTTATCGGCGGAGAGGGGGCGCACTGGGAATGGTTATCGCTTAATTTCCATGCCCGTGCCTGACAATTTAAAACCGAATTTTTTATAGAAAGGAATCAAAAATTCTTTATTTTCCGGAGACGCAAATACACCAATAGAGGTATAACCTTTATCGTTAACCTGACTAATTAAACTATTCATGATCATTTTTCCGATTCCTTTGCCTTGATAATCTTTGTGAACGACAATATCGTACAGCATGCACATTATTCCGTCTTCTAGAATTCTTCCCATGCCAACCATTAAATTTCCATCCCAGACGCTATAAACAAAAGAAGATTTTTCCAGAATCTCTTTCCATTTTTCTGGACCACGATGTCTGTGCCAACCAACCGAATCGCGAAGAGATTCTATTTGTTTAACATCTAGATTTTTTTTTGTGGATTCAATCAAGTTCATATATATTAATTATATCACGACGTTCCAAAGTGATAAACTCCCTAGCAAAAAATAGCCCCAATATTAGGGCTATTTACAATCTGCGGAGAGGGTGGGACGTAGTTGGAACGGTTATAACTTTTAATTAGTTTCTATCTTCTTTAAATCTCTAGTGAGTTTTCTTAATTTATTCGGAATTTTTAATTTTAAGAACTCATCTATACTAACCCATTTGTATAAGTCATGCTCCCAACTTATCAACAATTTCCCCCTAGAAATAAAACCTCTAAATGCCAAAGTTACCCAATAATCACCTGATAAGGTAGTGTGAGCATCAACACCAAAAAGACTTATATTATTAACAACCAAACCAGTCTCTTCTTTAACTTCTCGAATTATAGACTTTAGAGGTTCTTCACCAAATTTAACATCACCCCCAGGAAGATCCCAGTATAAAGGGTTCGAAGGAGCGGTTTTCGTACGTCGCATAGTTAAAAATTTCCCATTCAGACCAAATACAAAAGCTTTTTGAGAAAATCCTATTACTCCCATTTTTGGCTGTTTTTTCTTAACCATAAAATTAATAACAAAATCTTTTAAACATTCTTTTAACGGTTTTATTATATCATAGCGTTCCAAAGCAATAAACTCCCTATCAAAAAATAGCTCTAATATTAGAACTGTTTCTTACTGCGGAGAGGGAGGGATTATATTGGAATGCGTGTTAACAATAAAGTTATTGATGTTATGGTCTGGAACAAATAAAAAAGGAAGACTATTGTTAGACTTCCTCTAAATTTTCCTTTAATCTTTTACTAAGCTCATCCTTTAAAATCCGGGTTATAAATTCCTTTTTTATATGCTTTATAGATATAGTTTCGGATAGCTTCAAGTTTCTTGAAGTAGGAATTGTCTACTTCAAAGATCTTTCCGTCTTTTACAAACTCTGTGGACGTCAAATTGAATGATACATCGTCAACTATAAAAGTTTTTTCGTTCCAAGAAATCTTGACATTTTCATTCTTTGATCCTGAATTATAGTCGTAATAACTAATAGCTATTGAAATGTTGCTGTCCGGATTCTTTTCTGAAACAGTTTTGTAAATTTCCTCTGACCAGTTTTTGCAGGTTCCAGGAATATTCAACATCATAAGTTGTGCTTTTAATGAAGTGTTAATCAACAATCCCAAAGCAACGATACTTAAAAGAATAAATACTTTTTTCATGATTCTACCTTTTTAAGATTAATAATAATTTGATTAATTACTAAATCCGCCTGTTTTCAGACAATCTTAGTAATTAATCAAATTTAACCTTATTTTTTAAAGTTCTAAACTAACAAAAAAATATACCATACTGGTATACTTTTGTCAATCAGCGGGGTGTTAGGGACGCTATCTGAACTTTTTTGATGGATTATTCATAACATTAGGTAAATATGTAGTTTAGTTTTTGTTAAAAAAGGAGTCATTGATTGACTCCTTGTGTTTTTCACAATTAGTATAAGAACAGTTTTAATTCTGTTTCTTCTATACAAATTTTTGCATTAATTCTGACAAGTTTCTTTCTTAAAGTATTTATACCAGGCTCGTACTTCCTTTCTGATAATACTTTTTCCAGACTTTCTTTTTCTTGCTTTAACTTGCCCAATTTTGCTGATTTTCTTTTTTCAATAATATACATATCACTTCCGGACAATGTGCTTACTATATTGACCATGATGAAGTGAGCAATTGTGCGGCACATAAATTCACTGACACCTAAAGAAAAAAATAATAAAACCAAACCATTGAACCAGTTTAATTCCAGTTCTAATTGCAGTCAGGCATAGAAAAAACCTATCAGCAATATTGAAGTAAAAAAATAGATAAACATTGAATCTGATAATTTTCTGTAAAAATAATTAAACAAAAAATTTTCTTTCTTTTTTGTTACAGCATTCATGATGATTTCCTCCTTTTAATTATTAAAGTTCATATTTATATAACAAAAAATTATAATAAATTAATAACATTTTGTCAATCATCGGTTCCCACATTCTGAACTTAAGCTTAATTTAGCGCAAAAAAACAAGCATTCGAACTAAATAATTTTATCTAATATTAGATTTAATAATGTTGTTTTTATAATAACCGTCCCTGACACCTTCAGTCAATTATAACTATTTTGTAACTCGATATTTTTGCTTATATAAAACAAAAAATAAGGCTATAAACCTTATTTTTGGCGAACTGCGGAGAGGGAGGGATTTCCGCCCTCGCTCCGCTTCCGCGTCGCTCACTTGTCCCGGGTCAGCTCAATCGCATCCTCGCCGCTCGGAAAAGCGGCTCGGATTTGTTTTGCTTCTTCCGCCAGCCGGCGGACTGTTCGGATCCCTTTCGTCTTTTACGCATACAAAAATACAACCCAGAAGGGTTATATTTTTGTATGCGGGGTGTCGTGGACGTTGTTAGAACTGGGATGTTTAAAAATACCAACAATTAGCAATTTTCTGTAAACTTTTTAAACTCCTCAATATCTTCCTCGGAACCTAGTATACGAACTTGTTCTGGCTCAAAGACAACATATTCATCGGGATAAACAGACCTATCATCTATACTCTCATCAGCAACGCCAATTATGCTGTCATAGCCATCTTTTTTTAATTGATCAAGATCGGCCTGCTGAATATTGGCCACATTTCTATAACTATTATCGCCCACACCTATCTTTACACTTTTGGGGGATGTCATTTTTAACAACACGCTATACATTTGCTCTCCAAACCCACTGGCATATTCAATATCGCTAGTAAAATAGTGGCCTAAACCATACCTCATTTTCAATTCATCCCTACCTAATTTTTTATTGTATTTTGTATTATCGAATTTTTCTATTCCTTCATTTCCTTCATGATAAAGAATATTTTTTATTTTACTTTGAGGAAACACAACATCCAGATACTGAGAGTATTGCTCTTGGCTGCCAATAGAAGCTAACTCTGGATTTTTCTCAAAAACAAAATCAACCCCCTTTTTAATAGCAGCGGATTCTACCTTATTCTGATTATGTTCGGCTGTGAGATTAATTTCATCACCGATATTATTATGAAAAAAATTCATATTTTTATTAGAATTTTTATGTTTTTCTGATGTCAGGAAAACATCTGTGGATAATTAATCTTAAAAACAACAAAAAACTGTTAATTCTATATTCTTCTATGATGTATATTATTCTTTATTAAATATACAAAAATTTATTTTTTATTACCTATATTAAGACAATTATAGCATAAATAGTGATAAAATCAAGATTGAAAAATTGAATTTGAAATGGGTTCGAACTAATAAAAATCCTCAAAAACAAAAGACGAAGTGAGCTTTTAGAGCTACTTCGTCCCTTACTGCGGAGAGGACGGGACGTAGTTGGAACGGTTTTGACTAAACAATGAGTAAATTCTTTAATTCTCTTAAATTATGTATTATAAAATTTGGGCTGTTAAGGGCTAGCCTGGTTTCAGAAGTAAATCCCCAAGTTACTGCTACGGTGCTAATACCAACTAGTTTGCCTACCTCTATTTCATGATTTGTGTCTCCAATTATTACTGTTTCTGTTTTATTAAAGTTATATTTATTAATTAAACTTTTTACCGACTCAACCTTATCATGAACATTGGAAATAACTTCTAAAAATACTCCATTTAGACCGAAGATAACAAGTTCTGAAGTTATCGTCTCAACCAAATCAGAGCTAATGACAACCATCTTAATGTTATTAGCTTGTAATTCTTTAATTAACACGGCAATATTTTGATAAGCCTTGGGGACACGTTCCATAATCGCTTTCTTATAAACCACTGTTTGCTGTTTGCTGGAGAGGGCTGGTAAGTATTTGTTATAAAACATCATATGGGGCTGAATCCATTCTTCTTTTAGTTCTTTTAAGCTCATTTGTCTAACACCAAAGAACTGAAATACTTTATTAACAGCAAAAAGATGGTCCTCCACAGAATCTTTAATTACACCAGACCAATCAAATATAATATTTTTTATCATATTTACTTATTATTTTTTGTTAATATAAGAATATCATATCGTTCCAAAACAATAAACTTCATATCAAAAAATAGCCCTAACATTAGGACTGTTTCTTACTGCGGAGAGGGGGGGGTAGTTGGAATGATTTTAGATAAATAAAAAAGGAAGTCTGATGTTTTAGCCTTCCTTTTAAAACCAGGCACAGCATTTTAGAACAACAATTTTTTTTGTTCCCAAAGTCTGTCCAATTTTTTTGACAAAAACCCGTTATAGAAATAACCAGATATAAGCAGAGCGGCAAATGCAGAGAGTGTAACAGTAATTGTTATTGCTGCGGTTTCGCCATGATCGATTATAGGTGTTGATAAGGCTTTGCAATATATAATGGCCACAATAGCAGCCGTTACAAAAAATAATATCCTTAGCCATTCTTTTGTTAATTGCACCTTGTTTTCTTTACGGCAGATTTCGTCGATTTTGGTTTCTTTTTTCATGATTTTATTTTTTTAATGTTCAATTTAATAACAATATTATAGCATATTTTATTAAATATGTCAATTGATGGATAAAATGACCCACTTAAACTAACACTATTTATATTAATATTAGCTAAAATATAACATTATATAACAATATTTTTGCTTATTCCTTATTTAGTTTTGGAACTTTTTGACACCAAAAAATAAGGCTATAAACCTTATTTTTGGCGAACTGCGGAGAGGGAGGGATTTCCGCCCTCGCTCCGCTTCCGCGTCGCTCACTTGTCCCGGGTCAGACGCTCAACCGCATCCTCGCCGCTCGGAAAAGCGGCTCGGATTTGTTTCGCTTCTGACCTGTTCGCATCCCTTTCGTCTTTTACGCATACAAAAATACAACCCAGAAGGGCTGTATTTTTGTATGCGGAGAGGGAGGGATTCGAACCCTCGATGCCCTTTCGGGCATACCGGTTTTCGAGACCAGCGCACTAGACCAACTATGCGACCTCTCCTTTGTCTCTAGCGATGATTATTTAATCAGAAATAAAACGGTCAGAAAAATTAATAATAAGACGAATAGGCTGGCGCCGGTGTAAAACAACAGTTTTAAACTCTCTCTTTTTTGTCCGTCCAGATAAAGCATAATCGGTTTGGCCAAAATCAGTCCTCCGGTGACCAGAGCGGAAAAGATGAATAATAACAGAAAGGCGATTGGCGCAATAGCGTTATTGTCCGATGCGCCGAAAAGCTTATCGCCGTTGTTCATGATTAAAGATATCAGGAAGATATAAACGGTTACTCCCACGGAATTTAAGATGGCTCTGATTGCCAGTTGAGAATTTTTCATAAAATAGTTATTTATATTTTATTATTTTTTAATCTCATAATTTCTTCCTGCGGCAAATACTCCCAACGTCCTTCGGATAAAGTGCCGAGGGACAAGCCGCCCAAGGTGGTGCGCTTCAGGTCCCTCACTTTTATTCCCAGGGATTGGAACATGCGTCTGATTTGTCGTTTCTTACCTTCGTTTAAGGTTATTACAAAAAGACCATTTTGTAAATATTTGGCGTTCTTGGCTCGCGCCAAACCGTCGCCTTCGCCGATATCCAAACCGCCGATTAATTTTTTAATGATGAAATCGGGATTATCGATTTGGCCGGCGATTTTTACTTCATAATTTTTTTCTTGTTCAAATTTAGGGTGGGTCAGATGTTGAGCCAAATCGCCGTCGTTGGTTAAAAGTATCAATCCGCGGCTGTCTTTATCCAATCGTCCGACCGCAAATAATCGTTCCGACAGATTTACCAAATCAAAAATATTCTTTTCGCCCGGAAAGTGGCGATTCGTGCAGGTATAGCCGATCGGTTTGTTGAGCTTGAGATATATCTTGTCGGCCGCTCGAGAAATCAGACGATTGTTAATGGTAATTTTATCTTTTTCCGGATCGGCTTTGGCACCGAGGGTGGCCGCTTGGCCGTTAATTTTCACTCGGTCGTTTCTGATCAATTCTTCCGCCTTGCGGCGTGAACAATATCCGCTGGCGGCGATGGCTTTTTGTAAGATTATTAACATATTAATTTTTAAGTTCTTGATCGCGCCGGTAATCCAAGTGCCAAGCGCCGGCAAAAGCAATCAAAAGCCAGAACATTGCGGCCAAATCATTTTTAAAATAAGGAACGTCCACCAAACCGTGGACAACAATGGTTACCATCGCCATCAACAATCCTAAAGCCAGGTATTTCTCCGATCTTTTGTCGCGACTATAAGCAACGGTCAGTCTGAGAGAAATGTACAGATGTTTAATTATTATCCAAAGAAACAACAGGGCTCCGGCCAGGCCGAGTTCACTCCAGAAATTCAGGATGATATTATGCGGATATAAATATATTTCCACCGGTTGCCAATATTTTTCTCGTAGTTCTGCGCTGACCCAGGCCTGGGCATGAAAATTTTCAATCTTGTCGCGGTTAAAGAAAATGCCTTCTTGGTGGTAGGGGCTGACGGCGGCTTGATAGTTGCTTAAGCCGGCACCCAGCCAGAAGCGCGAGCCACTCAACATTTGTCCGGTTTCCCGCCATTGCTGGCGACGGATTTCTCCCGACAAATCTCTGAGAGCAACTTTTTCCAGCAAGACGGTTTTTAAGACCGGTGAAGAAAAAATGATGGCGGCACCGAAAATTAAAATAATTATTGTCGTCAAACGACTGATTTTATTGGCTAAAAGACCGAAAACGAATAAAGCGGCCGCTAGTCCTATTAAAGCGCCTTCCGAACGCGCAAACCAGACGGCTAAAACGGCCAGGATGATTGACGTCAGAATAAGCGCCGTTTTTAACAGGGAATTTTTTTCCTTTTTATAAAACAGCCAGCCGGTCAACAAGGCGACAATGGGCGCCAAGTATAAGCCGACGGCGTTGGGATAGCCGAAGAAGGACACGGTGCGCCGTTGCGCCTCTGCCGCCCAGAAAGGATTGGCGATAAAATTTCCGGTTATTTTTTGTACAAGAGCGAACAGGGAGACAACGACGGCAGACAGCAAGAGCGCCCAGAAAATTTTTAACCACTCCCGTTTGGTTTTAAAAATATTAAATAGGAGAATAAAGAGCAGAGCCGGCTCAAAGAAATAGGCCTTCCAAATTCCCAGAGCTTCCGTGCTGAAACCGGCCACGCCGACGGAGACGAAGGCGATGATAACCGCCAGGGCTATTTCCCAGGAAAAAGGATAGGGAATTCTTGACGGACGATTTTTCCATAAATTTTTTAGGTTCGGCACAAAAAACTTTCCGAACCAGACGATGAAACTGATTAGAATCATGACTTCCAGAAAAGTGAAGGGCAGTCCGGCCAGTTGAAAACGGATCAAGTATGACGGCAGGGCGGCGATTAACAATAAAAGCGCCAAATCCAGGCGAAAGATGGCCAGGACCAGAAATAAAACGCTTAAAATAATAATCCAAACGGGCATAACGATTAGTGGTTATCTTAACTGCATTATATCATTGCTTATCCAAACAAACAAAGACGGTATAAACAAAAAACCGCCATTGTTATTAAGACGGTTCTTTGTGATATTTTAATCTAATTTACTCTTTCCACGTATTCTCCGGTATCGGTATTGACTCTAATCATATCTCCTTCATTAATAAACATCGGTGCGCCGATTTGAGTGCCGGTTTCAATTTCCACCAGTTTGTTGACATTGCCGGCGGAATTGCCTTTGACGCCCGGCGGAGCGCTAATGACCTTAAATTCCATTTTTATCGGCAGACTGATAGTCACCGGACGATTTTCAAAATATAAGACATCGATATCCACACCCTCTTTAAGAAAACGCGCTTGCTCGCCGACTTCTTCGGCCGGCAAGCTGAATTGTTCAAAGCTGACATTATCCATGAAATGAATTTCGTCTTTGTCTTTATATAAGAAATTCGCTTTTTTGGTGGCCGTTTCCGCCTCTTCCGCTTTTTCTGAGCCTTGGTAAGTTCGTTCCTGAATATTGCCGTTGATTAAATTACGGCATTTCACTTTAAGCACGGCACCGCCGCGGCCCATTTTATGATGATCGGTTTTGATGATGATGAACGGCTCGTCGTTGATCTTAATGACTTTGCCGGTTTTGATTTCGTTGAAATTCAGCATAGGATCGACGTTAATTATTTATGAGTGGCGGATAAGAGAGCCATAATGCGAGAACGTTTAATCGCGGCCGTCAATTTTCGTTGATGCCAGGCGCAGACGCCGGTTCTGGCCGCCGGCAATATCTTCATATAGAAATTGATGAAGCGGCGCAGAGTGCGCGTATCTTTGTAATCCACGTCCAAGTTGTTAACGCAAAAATAGCATTCTTTGGTTTTTTTGTTGGTCATAATTTTATTGTTTATTAAAAGGGAATATTTTCTACGCGAATTTCTTCGTCGCCGGTCGGTTCTTCCGGGATTTCAATGATCGGTTCGCCGGATGAGACGCCGGAGTTGCCGGCTCCGTTGCCGAAATTTCCGCCGGTGCCTTTGCTGTCCAGCATAATCATGTTGTCGGCGACGATTTCCGTGCGATAGCGTTTAACGCCGTCTTGTCCGGTCCAATCGGTAGTTTGTAAACGGCCCTCGATATAGACTTTTGATCCTTTACGTAAGTATTTGGAGCAGATTTCCGCCAGCTTGCGCCAAGCGATGATGTTGTGAAACTCGGCCTTTTTTTGTTGTTGGCCGGTTTTATCGGTCCAAACTAAATTGGTTGCGACCGCGAAAGAGACGACACTTTGTCCGGAGGGAGTATTTTTCAATTCCGGATCGCGAGTGACATTGCCGATGATCATGGCTTTGTTGAGATTCATATTTTTGGACTGGTCCGTAACCGCCAAGTGCGACGACGGACAGATGTTAAATTAAATTAAATCTTTGGCATTGAGAATGCCCTCCAATTTTTCATCCAAATCTTTTAAGTCCACTCTTTTGTCGGTTTTTTCTTTGCTCTTGGAAACAGCCGGAGAGGAGGACAAAATTTTTGCCTTTTCTTCCTGCTTTTTCTCGGCGGCGGCTTTTTTGGAATCGATTTTAGCTCGGATTTTTGTTTCTTGCGCAACCTCTTCTTCCGTTTTCGCTTTTTTAACGACAATTTGATGGCGCAAAACATCGGTTGAGAGGCGCAAAGCCTGATCGATTGTAGCCAGATTTTTCCCTTCTAGATCAAATTCAAATAAACCGTAATACCCGAAAGCGTTATGTTTTATTTCGTAAGCTAAGCGCTTCTTTCCCCAGTATTCCCGATGAGTGATTTGGCCTTCGTTGTCGGTGATGATTTTTTCAATCTGGCCGATAACGGTTTTAGCCTCGTCGTCCGTGAATTTGTTGGGGACGATGAATAAAATTTCGTAATGGGTGATTCCGGCGGTCTTGGTTTTTGACATAATTATTATAGATGACAGGCCCTAAAAATTATTTAAATTTTTTCTAAATAATTTCTAAAGACCCCCGATTAAATAAAATCCCCAAGTATTCCAAGACTTTGGGGTCAGAGAATACCTTTAATTTCGCTTTATAGGGCGGAATTATCCCGACAGTCGGAGCCATAAGAGGCGTCGCTGTGGAATATGGGAAAGATATTGATATATTAATTTGTGTGTTTAGTCTAACATAAAGCTCCGGTAATTGCAAGGCTGGCGATTTGGCGGTTGACAAGAAGACTTTAATTGAGGCGATTGTCAGTTAGCCGGGATTAGTATAAGATAAAATCATATGAAATATTTCTTTGTTTTGGGTACAAATGCCACTTTATCGGTCGCCGAATTGGCCGCGGTTTTGAATTTACAAAATTTTCGGCTTTTAGCCGTCGATTTTTTGACAGCGGAAACAGAACGGGAGTTAAATGTGGCCGATTTGATGAAGGGTTTGGGTGGCATGATTAAAATCGGGAGAGTGGCGGCGGAAATAAAATCAGGAAATGATTTACGCTTGAGTGAAGCGGTTAAACAGGTCGCCGAAGCCAAACAATTAAAAAATACCGGCGGCAAGTTCAATTTCGGTTTGTCGGATTACGGTCGCCGCGCTTTTAATAAAAAGGATTTGGGTTTGAAATTGAAAAAATATTTTAGCGACGAGAAAATCAGTTCTCGCTTCGTTATCAGCCGGGAGAAAACTTTATCCAGCGTCGTGGTCACACAAAATAAATTGCTAAAAAATGGCGTGGAAATTATTCTGGCCGCCGACGGCGATAATGTTTTAATCGGCGAAACTTTAGGCGTTCAGCCGTTTAAAGATTTGTCTTTGCGGGATTACGGCCGGCCGGCGCGCGATGATTTATCCGGCATGTTGCCGCCGAAATTGGCGCAAATCATGATTAATTTGGCGCAAATAAATGATAATAATGCCGTGATTATCGATCCTTTCTGCGGTTCGGGCACGATTCTAAGCGAGGCGATTATTATGGGTTACAAGAATTTGTTCGGTTCGGATATTTCTTTGAAGGCGATTCAAGACACGCGAAAAAATATCAGTTGGACCAAGGAATTATATAAAATAAATGATTTTAAATTGAAGTTATTGGTTAAAAACGCGGTGGATTTATCTAAATTCATCAAGAGCGGTTCGGCGGACGCGATTGTTACCGAGCCATATTTGGGGCCGCAGAGAGGGATGATTTCTTTCGCGTCGGTGATTAAGAATTTGGAGGAGCTGTATTCGTCCGCCATTAAGGAATTCGCCAAAGTTTTAAAACCGCAGGGGCGGTTGATAATGATTTGGCCGTTGTTTTATGGACAGAAACCGATTACGCCCGACTACACAGGATTTAAAATAATCAATCCGGTGCCGGAAGAGTTGAGAAAAAGCGAATTCATCAAAAAAACCGGTCGCGAAACAATCGTGTACGGTCGGTTGGGACAAAAAGTTTATCGGGAAGTGGTGGTGATGGAAAAGATATAAACAGTCAATTAAAAAAGAGCCCGGGTATTCTCGGCTCTTTTTATTTTTGCTTGAGTTATCTGTTGATCAAGAAATTGCAAACATCACCGTCTTGAACAATATATTCTTTTCCTTCGGTGCGAATTAAACCAAGCTCTTTAGCCTTCGCTTCTCCGCCGCATTCTACGAATTTCAGCCAGTTGATCACTTCGGCACGGACAAACCCTTTGATGAAATCGGTATGGATAACTCCGGCGGCTTGCGGCGCCTTAGTTTCTTTCTTTATGGTCCAGGCGCGTGTTTCATCCGATCCGGTAGTGAAAAAAGTATCCAGTCCGAGCACTTGATAAGCGCTTTGAATCAGTTTGTCTAGCCCGCTTTGTTCCAAGCCCAACTCTTTAACATATTCGGCCTGTTCTTCTTCGGGCAGATTAGCAATTTCTTCCTCTAACTTTACATTAATTTTCAAAATTTCATCTTTTGTTCCCGGCAGAACATCGCCGCCGTGCTTTTCATCAATATTCAACAAGTAAATAATCGGTTTGATGGTCAGCAGGTTTAAAGTTTTTACAAACAATAATTCTTCTTCTTCAAATGCCAGACTGCGCGTCGGTTGTCCGTCTGCCAAGCCTGTGTATATTTTCTCTAATATTAGTTGATTACCGATTATTTCTTTATCGCCGCTTTTAGCTTCTCGACGAGCTTTGTCCAATTTTTTCTCTATTGTAGATAAATCGGCTAATATTAACTCAGTATTAATTGTTTCTTGATCGCTGGTCGGATTAACGCGCCCCTCTACATGAATAACATTTTCATCCTTAAAATCTCTAATAACTTCACAGATAGCGTCACATTCTCTAATATGAGCCAAAAATTGATTGCCAAGTCCTTCGCCTTTACTGGCGCCGGCCACTAATCCGGCAATATCCACGAATTCAATGGTTGTATTGATGATTTTTTCCGGTTTTGATATCGCGGCCAGTTTATCCAAACGAAAATCAGGCACCTTGACTACCCCGATATTGGGATCAATCGTACAGAAGGGATAATTGGCCGCTTCTACTCCTTTTTTAGTTAAGATGTTGAATAAAGTAGATTTTCCGACATTGGGAAGACCGACAATACCGATTGATAGTGACATATATTATAAATATGATTGAGTATAGCTAAGAAATGAATTTTTGCCAAATTTTGCTAATTTTCCCAAATAAAAAGAGGCCCAGAACGGGCCGCTTTTATTATAAAATAAAATAATAATTTATGGGCCATGTCTGAGCCTCATCCCCAATAGATCGATTTATGTCCGTTTTATCGGGGATATGAAGCACTTTACTGACTTAAAGAGCATATTCTTACCAGCTCCTAGCAAATTAATTAATGTTTTTATTATTTTTGCTAATTTTTAATAAGATCTAATAAAAATTTCTTTTTTGACTTTTATCAAATTTTATAACTTTGAATTAGCACGAGATTAATTTGCTCTAGATATAATTCTTTGTCACGTCAGTGTTGACAATGAAACGAGAGCTAGTCAAAGAACTTATCTATATTATAGCACTTCTAAATATAAGGGTCAACTATTGTGGACTTAAAACTGTAGATTAGGGTATATTTGTTTAATATTAGATAAGTTTATGCTGTTTTATTAAGGTATTTAGGGTTTAAGTCCACGCTACTTTAGACTTAAAACCGAGTTTTGTACACAGAAAACACAAGTTATCCACAGATTTTAGCTTATTGACGTTTAAGTTTCGTTTGATCGTCGTTCATCAGTAACAAAACAAAGCGCCGGTTGGCACCTTGTTTTGTTAGAGGCTTGGGTGGGAGTCGAACCCACGAATGGCAGTTTTGCAAACTGCAGCGTTAGACCACTTCGCCACCAAGCCGATAATTTTTAATCGATAAAAACTCGAATTCAATATCTGAATTTTAACCCATCTTATTTCAGTTGTAAACCGGCATCTACCTTTAGTTTACTAAAAGAAATTGGTTGGCGTTGTTTTAGCTTATAAAAGGCGGCGGCGGCAATCATAGCGGCATTGTCGGTCGTATACGCCAGCTCCGGAACCAGAAACTCGGTTTTCGTCAGTTTATTTTTAATCGTTTTCGCCAATTGTGCGCGTAATTCAGTATTGGCGCTGACGCCGCCGGAAAGCATAATAGTGCGAACTTTGGTTTTTTGAGCGGCCTGAATAGTCTTGCTTATTAAAACAGAGATAATCGCTTGCTGGATTTCATGGCAGTATTCGGGAATTCGTCGTTTCCAATGGGGATCTTTTTGCAACTGATAAAGCAGGGAAGTTTTTAAACCGGAAAAAGAAAAATCAAAATTTGCGGAATTAATCATCGGTCGCGGTAGATTGATGGGGAGATATTGATTATTTTTGTCGGTTGATTTTTTATACTTTTCAGCATAGCGGGAGATAATCGGTCCGCCTGGGTAACCGATATTCAACATTTTGGCCGCTTTATCAAAAGCTTCTCCGGCCGCATCATCCCTGGTTTCTCCCAGGATTTTGATTTTTCCGGTTTTGTTCATGGTCAATAAGATCGTATGTCCGCCGGAAACGGTCAAAATCAGAGCGGGGAATTTAATCGATGCGGACGGATTGATAAAATTGGCGTAAATATGGCCCTCAATATGATTGATATCCATGATGGGTTTCTGCCAGGCATAAGCTAAGGCACGAACCGTTTCCGTGCCGGTAATCAGGGAAGTAATTAATCCCGGTCCTTTGGTGACGCCGATGACCCGGATTTTTTGCGGTGTAATTTTTGCCCGGCTTAGTGCCTCATGTACGACCGGAAGAATATTCAAAACATGTTCGCGCGCCGCGACCTCCGGAACGACGCCGCCATATTTTTTGTGGATATCTATTTGCGAGGAAATAATATTGGATAAAACCCGAAGACGGCCGGTTTGAGAATCGGCTTTAATAACGGCGGCGGCAGTTTCATCGCAACTGGTTTCTATCCCTAATATATACATATCTATTATTGTAGGGCATTTTAGGAAAAAGACAAATTTAAGCGATTTGGACCGGGATCGATTTGACCGATGCCGTGTTGACAGAAGCCGGGCTTGTCTGTAAAATGAAGTTAAATCTAAATATTTAGATTTTTATTTTTCGCCAATTTGGGAAAATATGTACGGTCCCTTCGTCTAGTGGTTAGGACATCAGGTTTTCATCCTGGTAACAGGGGTTCGATTCCCCTAGGGACTACTAATTAAAAAGTGCTCAGCGTTAGCTGGGCATTTTTTAATTAGACGGCGTTAGCCGAGGGGAATCGGACGGGCGGCAGCGAACTAGATATTTGCCAGTAGGCAAATATCGCAGTGAGCGCCGACAAAAGCGAGCTAGCGTAGCTTTTGGCGCCGCCCAGGACAACGAGAGAGCGAGCTCCGCCAGCTGGCGGAGGTGAGCGAACGAGGCGGAATTCCCCTAGGGACTACATAATAAAAATACTCCAACAAAGTTGGAGTATTTTGATTTTTTAGGCTAACCCTGTTATATTTATAATATATTTTATTATGATTTTTGCCAACGATGAAAAATAATTTAACTAAGGTGGCTTTTGTCTATCTTCAGCGGGACAATAAAATTTTGCTATTAAAAGAAGGCGGGCGGCTAGCCATGGGTTTGTGGTGTTTCCCCGGCGGGCACGTCGATGTTGGAGAAACTTTTGAACAGGCGGCCATTAGAGAGGCCCTAGAAGAAAGCGGTTATCGGATCAGCTTGGGAAAAATAATATACAAATCATTAATGCTTAACTCAGAATATAAAGGCTCTAGGGGTGATACTAATGAGGTTGAATTAGCTATTTTTGAAGGAAATATTATTGGCGGTGAATTTAAAATTGATGATCAAGCCTTGGATTTAAAATGGTTAACTAAAGAAGAAATTCTTAAACTCCCTTTGCGCTGGAATTTAATACAAGATTTAGTTTTGACAAACTAATTTTAAATTACTAAAATTTCCGCCCATCTCTCAATTTCCCCAATAATCCCGTCAAAATTTTGGCAAATTTTAGACTTTAGGACTACATAAAAAAAATAACGTGCAATTTGCACGTTATTTTTTTTATGACGCCGTAGGCGGAAGAATCGAACAAATTAAAATATTATTTCTCTAAAATCAATTCTCCGGTAGCTAACGCTTCTTCATGGGAAGCGCAGCGCGGCCATGGTCGCTCTAAAACATCCTCTGAATCAAAAATAAATATAAAGCAATCTCCGGGAGGGACTTTGCCATAGTTGTTTGTTAAAATATGGTCTTTCTCTTTCCAGATAATTCGTGAATAAATAGACCACGGGTCTGTTCCGGTTTCAACACGATGATGTATTACGTGAAGCATGGCTTTCTTCCCATTACACAAATCGCCAGAATGAAACTCGCGTACGCCAAGTTCAGTTGGTAAATAAAGATTGGATTCATGATCTACCGTATATTCAATAATGCTGCCAACTGCTTTAAAAAATGAACTTAATAAAACATTATCATCACTTGTAACAAAACCATCAGCAATAACCTTGCCGGATTCACTCCGTGTAAACAGACCATTTCTTTTAGTTTTGAGATCTTCTTTGTCTATTTTTAAAAATATTTCTTCGCCACACGCAAATATACGGTAATCAACCCTTGATAAAAGCTCTTCCATTTTTTTACTTCGCTCTCTATTTTTTAATACAAAAAATATGCTTATACAAATAACCAGTGCCGCTAAAAGGCTTAAAATACCAAATTTATAAATATGATTTTTTATTAATTTCATATTTAATCAATAATTTCAAGCACGCCTACGCTTATAAAATCTCCTTTACGCGCTTTGATTAATTTGTCGTATATCTCATTCCATTTTTCAATTTCGATTACTGTGATGCAGCCAAGCGAAGCTCTGCCTGTATGCAAATATTTTTCACCTGAATGCCCAATCCTAAACCAAGTTTTAAATCTAGATGATATATTAACATAACTGCTTGGGTCTTTGTGCGGATAATCCGGCAACTCAATGTCATGCCAACCCTTTTTCCATGGCGAACCGGTATAATCCGTGGTCTGATATTTTTTATTATCGATGATCAATGCTTTTTGGGAAATAGAGTATTGTAAATGGATTAGCGGCTCATGTTCAATTTTTGACAGAAAACGTGACTCCTTATTTTCGTCCAAACTAACCGACCCTTTTTGTCCACGATATATTCCTTCTAAAATTGTAAAATATTCGCGCCCGCCTTCAATATAATCTGATTGTATTTTTAGGAAGGCGGGGAGAGAGACCGCATCACCATCTACGATTTTAACTTTAAGCCAGCCGTTATCTATATCGGGTGTATATTTTATTGTATTTATGACTAATGCTTCAATGGTGACTTCAAAAATAGCAATGGACTTGCCCCAGGTCTTGCCAAAACGATTTTCCCGAAGCTCAATATTATAGGTGAAATTTTGCGGTTTAATATCACCCGTGTCGACTTTAATTGTCTTTTCTGTCTTCCCAATATCATTAAATAATATATCTTTTTCGGTAACGGTAATTTTTACGTTAGCAGAAAATGTTTTTTGGTCAGAAGGAAAAGTACCTATCGATTGATTGAGCTCGGCGGTTTTTCTAGCCCGCATCCTTTTATCGACACGCAAGACCTGATCCAGTAGCTCTATGTCAATACGGATGTCGTTACCAATTGATTTGCCCGTATATTTTATTTTTATCAATTTGAACTGAATTTTTTTAAGCATAAAGATTTTTTATTTTTTAAATTTTTAATACATCCTGCCTATTCAATATCGAGTGCAGCTCTTTAACTTTTATCAATAAGACTCTAGCATCTGTATGGGCTTGACTTAATTCTGCTTCCGAGATTCCGATAAAATCACCATATTCAATTCTATTTCTTTTCTTTCTCATTTGTTGGAATCTTTGAAATTCATTACTGAGCTCACCGTTAAGCAAGGTAGCGGCGGCATTAATTACGATATAATGATGCCCCTCTCCACTTGTTTTTGCTCTATATCCGTTAATTAACAATATGGCTTCACAGCACAATCTTATAGAATCATAGATGTTGTTATACACAATATCCTCGTCTCCAGTGCCTAATCCGGACAAATTTTTATTTGCATAATTATATAACCTGTCTGCCTTCTCAATTTTTATTTCAACCCCTTTTAAGTTAAGCAAAAAAGGCTCAATAGAATTATTATTCAACAGTGTTTGAATCTCTGGTAAAATCATATGGGTCTCCTTTTAATTTAATTATTGGCGATAGAAATATATTAGATATAAAATTATTTTTTTCTTTTATCTTTTTAACAATTTCTTGACTGCTGTAAATATGATAATTTATTTCTCTGGCAATTTTTCTTTCTATAGAACTTATCATGGTAATAAGGGCATTTTGGTTTATGTCCCCAATTAACATTAAATCAATATCGCTATTATTATTTTCTGTTCCTTTGGCGATTGATCCGAAAACAAAAGCACATTCAACATTATCAAGTTTATCGACTAACTTTTTTAATTCATTTTCTAAGCCGAATGTTTTTGAAATAATACTTTTTATTTCCTCGTAAAGCGGGTGAGCTTTATTTAATTTAAAAAAACGCATATTTCCGCGACGCTCATCTAATAATATCCTATCTTCCACTAAATTATCCAAATATTTTTGATAATGACTCGGTTCTTTCTTTAAGTTTTTGGCAATTTCTCTAAAATAGTATTCCTTTTCTGGGTTTTTAAAAAATAGCTCGATGATTTCTCCACCGCCCTTTTTCAAGAAATTTAGCATAGTATGTTTGATAATTTTTATTTCAATTATTCTTGATTATATTATACACTATTTATGTACAATTGTACATACTTTGTATATGGTGGCTAACATTAGTAAATAATTACACATTTATCAAGAGAAGGGTTAAATTATCCCAAAACTTCCCCCCACTTCTCAATTTCCCCAATAATCCCCTCAGAATTTTGGCAAATTTCAGACTTTAGGACTACATAATAAAAATACTCCAACTTTTTGGAGTATTTTTATTATTTTGATAATTTATTTTTCCCTGTTGACAATTTTGCATAAAAGAGATATTCTTTTTTGAAACATAAATATCATAAACTATTGGTCATTAACAAAAATTTATAAAAATGGAAACAAACGATGAGCCGCAAAAAGACGAAGTAACTCAGCGTGATTTAGAAATTCTCGAAATTTTTATTTCTAATTCATTGGAAGCCACTGTCAGGGCCAAAAAAGCGATTATTTGGTTTTTACGCCAAAGTAATTATTTGCAATCCAATATTGCCATGTCCATCTCATCACCTTCTAGGAAAAGCGATGAGTATAAATGGGCTCAGGAAGTTGGCATTGCTCTTCATGACATGAGATTGCCAATCAGGATAGATGACCTCTTTTCTTTAATGAGGATTTCAAAACGTTTTGTTTCTCATTGTGGAGTGGCAAAGAAAATTAGTGATGATCTAATTGAACTTGAAACTGGTTGGGACAGTGAACATCAGAGACATGTCCCGGTAGACCTTCTTGGTTATACAATTTGGCTGGCTGACGAGTTTTATCAAAAAGAAGTTTATCTGATTGAATTCAAGCCCGCAGAAGTTAAAGTTGTAAAGCTACGAAAAGATCATTCGGATGTGATAGAATATCATGGTAAAGAGTTTTATGAAGATTGCGAAATTCCTAAAAATCTCCGCGACGTTCAAGCAAGGTGGTAAAAGTCTCAGCTCTTAACAAATAAAGTCTATATCCATGAGATAAGGTATAGACTTTTTATTTTAAGTAAGATTTATCAGCCAATGTCAGAATTTCCACTCACTTCTCGATTTCCCTAACAATTTTCTCAAAATTTTGAGAAACTTCAAAACCTAGGACTACTAACTAAAAAGATCCAATATTTACCGGATATTGCTTAATTTGCTTTTCCGGTTTTTATTTATTAAACTTAAAAATATAGAATAAACAATATGAAAATCACAATTTGCGGCAGTATTGCTTTTTATCAAGAGATGGAGCAACTCAAGGATTCGCTAGAGGCTAAGGGGCATGAAGTTTTTGTTCCCTTGCTCAGCAATGAAGCGCCGGCGGAAATGGGCGGAGGGAAAAAAATATATTTCGATAAATATATTGAAGATAACGGGGGTATGGATGCTTTCCCGCCCGATCATGAACTTTGGGGTTTGAAAGAAAAAGCGATTCGCGATCATTATGATAAAATTGAATGGTGCGATGCGATTCTTGTTTCTAATCATGAAAAAAAAGGTATTGCCGGATACATCGGTGGGAATACTTTAATTGAAATTGGCGTTGCCTTCTTTTTAAAAAAGAAGATTTATATTTTAAACCCCGTTTCTTCGGAGCTTTCTTATAAGCAAGAGATTTACGGAATGAAGCCGATTTTGTTAAATGGAGATATAAATTTGATAAATTAACATTGAATCGGTTAGTTCAAGTTAACGAAAGCGTTAAATAAATAACCGATAATCATTATATTGATTGTAGTAACTCCAAAGAAGTAAATAAGGAGTTTTACCTTCATCACTCTTTTTAGAATAAGAGCTTCCGGCAAAGACAGGCCGACTATCGCCAACATGAAAGCCATCGCCGTCCCTAAGGGGATTCCTTTTTCCACCAAAGATTGCATAATCGGAATTACGCCCACGGCATTGGCATACATCGGCACGGCGACGATAGTCGCCACCGGTACGGCTAAAAGATTTTCGGCGGTGATATAATTTTCAAAAAAACCGGCCGGCACGAAACCGTGGATGGCGGCGCCGACGGCAATACCGATTAACACGTAAGGGGTGATTTTTTTTGTCATGGCTAAACCTTCTCGCCAAAATTTAAACAATAATTTTTTGCGAGACAATTTTTCCGTTTTTATTTCCAATTTGTCGTTTTTTATTTTCCGAACATAATCGGTCACGTATTTTTCCAATTTTAATTTGCTTAAAATAAAGCCGCCCACCACGCCCAATGAAACGGCGGCGACGACATAAAGAACCGTCACTTTCCAGCCGAATAAGCCGGCAAACAAAACTACCGCTACTTGATTAACCAATGGCGATACGATTAAAAAAGACAAGGTAACGCCCAAAGGAATGCCGGCCTCCAGAAATCCGATGAACAAAGGGATGGAAGAACAAGAACAAAAAGGAGTGATTGTGCCGAATACGGCGGCCAATAAATAATCCAGACCATACCATTTGCGCGAAGCCAAAAAGTCGCGCAATTTTTCTATCGGCAAGTAATGGCGAATAATGGCCATTAAATAGTTAATCGCCAAGAGCAGTAATAATATTTTTAAAGAATCGTAAATAAAAAAATTAACCGAGTCGCCTAAATGAGAGCCCTTAATTAAATTGAAAAGGCCATAAGATAAGTAATCGGCCGTTAATTCTAAAGGGTAAAAAATGTTCATAATGATTAATTGAATAAATGATTGATTGAATGATTTTGTGTTTTCGTCGCCCTGTTGGCGGCAAATGAAATTAGATGAAACAACGGTATTGACATTATTTAATTATGGGTATATACTCATAATAGGCAATGAGCAAAGGTCGAATTGCCGCTCTAAAAAATAATGTTATAATAAACATATGCCAAGAATGAATGGAACGGGTCCGATGGGTCAGGGTCCGATGACCGGACGAGGCTTGGGCCGATGTGCTACCGGAGCCAGGATGATGGGACGAGGACAAAGGATGATGGGTGGAGGTTTTCGGGTGTCTTTATCCCCTCAAGATCAGCTTAAAGCCCTGCAAGACGAAGAAAAAGCGTTACTGGAAGAATTGGCGGCGATTAAAGCCGAGCAGGCGACTTTGGAAAATCAGAAGTAAAAGAAGGTTTGAGGCCGGCCTCTTGAAAATAAGGGGCCGGGAAAACCTGTTTTAGTGAATAACCGTTAATAACAGTATTATCTCAATATTTATGCCCAGACCGCGACTGTGCCGTCGAGTAGTATTCAATCCCGCGATTACTTATTTTAAACCTCAGGGCGTTCCTTTGAGGAAGCTTGAAGTGGTGGAATTGACTTATGAAGAGATGGAAGCCTATCGTTTGCGTCATACCAACGGTTTTGACCAACGAACGGCGGCTAAAAAAATGGCCACCTCGGTCAGCACTTATCAACGCATTTTTTATTCGGCCGGTCAAAAAATTGCCGATGCGCTTATCAATGGTAAAGCGATAAAAATTATTAAATAGAACCATGTCTGGCGGATTTATATCTGGCCGATTTTTTCGCCGTTCGGTTTTCCGACGGCGTCTTTTTTAAAGCTGAATAATAGAGCGGCGACGAGAGCCGTGCCGGCTCCGAAGAAGAAGGGGGCCTGAGGATTGATATAACTCCATAAAGCGCCGGCGATGACTGATGCGCCCAATACGCAAAGACCGGTAATCATTTGATAAGCGCCGAAAGCGGCGCCGGATTTGCTCGGGTCTATCGTTCGACCGATATAGGCGCGACTGATACCGTCATTCAAGGCCATGTAGAGTCCGTAAAACGGGAACAAAACCCAAATCCAAAAGTTATTTTGAGTTAACCCCAATCCCAAGTATATCAAGGCGAACATCCAAAAGCTGGCGGCCAAAATTCTTTTTGGGCCGATTTTATCGCTGAGCACGCCGATGGGATAGGAGAAAATCGAGTAGCTGATGTTATAAAGGACATAAGCGGCGACCGTTAAGGTAATCGTCAAGCCCAAATCTTGTGCGCGCAAGATTAAGAAAGCATCGGAACTGTTGCCGATAGCGAAAATTAAACTGACGATCAGAAAAAATTTTAAATTCTTGTCTAATTCTTTCCATTTAAATTTCAAATTTAATTTTTTGGGCGCGGCGGCCTCGTTAACGACCGTAACAATCGGTTTCTTTTTTTCTCTGACAAAAATAATCAGCACCAGAACGCCGATGACCGAGGGAATGAAGGCCAAGAAGAAAATGGTGGAATAATTGTCTTGGAAGACGGCAATTAATGCCAGAGACAATATGGTGCCGACGACCGCTCCCAGACTGTCCAAGGAGCGATGCAATCCGAAAGCGCGTCCGCGTTTTTCCGGCGGAACGCTTTCTAAAATCAGGGCGTCTCGCGCCGCCACTCGCGTTCCTTTGCCGAAGCGGTCGATAAAGCGGGCAAAAAGTACAAAGGGCCAAACATGGGCAAAACCCAATAACAGCTTGGAAACGCCGGATAAAGAATAACCGATGGTGACAAAAATTTTTCTTTTTTTCAGGTGATCGGAAATCCAGCCGGATACCAGTTTTAATAGGCTGGCCGTTGATTCGGCTACGCCTTCGATTAAGCCGATGACTGACGCCGGCGCGCCCAGAACAACCTTTAAAAAAATCGGTATAATCGGATAAATCATTTCCGAGGCGATGTCGTTAAAGAGGCTTACTAAGCCCATCGCCCAAACATTACGCGGTAATTTGTGATTATTTTCCATATGTTAGTTTAAGTAATAAATAAATATCGGTTATTTAATTTTAACTCGGTCTATTCTTAAAGTCCAGACGATCGCCTGTCGGGTTCCGGTATTTATGTTATAATGGGAGATATTTATTAATTTTATGAAACATCCTCAATCCGTCGGCTTGGCTCTCGGTTCCGGCGCTTTTCGCGGTTTTGCGCATATTGGCGTGATAAAAGTTTTGGAAAAGAAAGGCGTCGCCATCGATTATATTGCCGGTTCCAGTATCGGCGCTTGGATTGCGGCTTATTATGCCGTTTTTCAAGACATTCGGCGCTTGGAAAATGATTTGTTGGCCGACCCCAAAGGCGGTTTGGCCGCTTTTATCGACCCCAGTTTGATCGGCGGATTTATCGGCGGGCGCAAATTAAACAGTTATTTGGAAAAAAGTTTGGGGCGGCACAGTTTTTCTTCTTTAAAAATTCCTTTGCGGATTGTGGCCACGGACTTGATCAGCGGTCTTCCGTTTATTTTTAAAGAAGGCGACGTGGCCAAAGCGGTTCGGGCCAGCACGTCCGTTCCTTTGGTTTTCCGGCCGGAATCGTATCAGAATAAGTTGTTGGTTGACGGAGCACTAAGCAATCCGGTGCCGGTCGGCGCGTTGAAAGAAATGGGCGCGAAGTCGGTTATCGCCGTCAATCTTTATCACAGAAACGAGTTCGTCAATCGTAAATTTACGATGTCCAAAATTGCTCTAAGAAGCATGCGTATCGTTATTCACAATTTGGCGAAAGTGGATATTAAGGAAGCGGCAGCGGTTATTGAGCCGGATTGTTCGCCGTTCATCAAAAAAGAAGGCTGGGGAAAATATTTTACGACCGAAGTGATTGCGGCTTTGATTACGATCGGCGAAGAAGCGGCGGAGCGAGCCTGGCCGGCGATTGAACGGGCGCTGGCCGAAGGGAAATAAGCTGTTTATGAAATATAAATTTTATACAACTTCGCAAAAAGCTTGGGACGGGATGTTTGAAGCGATGGCGGCGGCGCAACAATCCATTTTTATTGAAATGTACATTTTTGCGGATGATACGCAGATAACGCATGATTTTTTAGGGTTGTTGAAAGACAAGGCGCGCGCCGGTTTGGAAGTTGTAATTATTGCCGACGCTTATGGCAGCGCTTCCTTGCGAAACAGCGCGGTGGACGAACTACGTTCGGCCGGTGCGGAATTCATTTTTTTCAGTCACTGGTTGCGACATACGCATCGCAAAATTTTAATCGTTGATAACGCGGTGGCCTTTATCGGCGGAGTGAACATTGAAGAAAAAATTCGGCATTGGCGCGATTTGCAAATCAGATTGCAAGGCCGGATTGTCAGACCGTTGTTGAAGTCCTTCGCCTATACTTATGAAATGGCGGGCGGCAAAAAGGAAAATATTTTGCAATACCGTCGCTTGCCTTTGATTAAAAAAATCAAATCCTGGATTACGGATAATTTGACGGACGCCGATAAAACTTATCATTTGAGCGGGTATTATCGAAAAAAAATTATTGCCGCGCAGACATCCATCTTGATAGTGACGCCTTATTTGTTGCCGCCGCGTTGGTTGATTGCTTTGTTGGACGACGCTTGTCGCCGCGGGGTTAAAGTAGAAGTTCTTATTCCGCGGGATACGGACGTCAAACCTTTAAACAAGATTAATTATTGGAACGCCTGTCGGTTGGCCGATTACGGGGCGGAAATTTATTTGATGCCGTCCATGAATCATGCCAAAATAATGTTGATTGATCAGGAAGAGGGTGTAATCGGTTCGCAGAATATTGATATTTTGTCTTTTCGGTTGAATGTCGAGGCGGGCGTCTTTTTTCGGCAAAAAGATTTGGTTAACGATTTGCAACATCTCGTGACGGAATGGAAAAAAGAAGCGACGCTTTTAACAAGCACGCCGGATAAGATAAAATGGTTTGATAAAATTTTAATCCGGATCTTAAAAATTTTTTATCCGATATTTTAAGACTTGTCTTTTGTGCCGGTTTCCGCTATAATAGCGGCAACATTAATTTTTAAATTTAACTTCCATGGCCGATAGTTTTATTAAGATCAAGGGGGCGAGAACCAATAATTTAAAAAATATCAGCCTGGACATTCCCCGCGACAAGCTGGTGGTCATTACCGGTTTGTCGGGTTCGGGCAAATCTTCTTTGGCTTTTGATACCGTTTATGCCGAAGGACAGCGGCGTTATTTGGAATCATTATCTTCTTACGCGCGGCAATTTGCGGGTTTGATGGACAAGCCGGAAGTGGATTTGATTGAAGGGTTGTCGCCGGCGATTTCTATCGATCAACGCGCCGCCATGCATAATCCCCGGTCTACGGTCGGCACGATTACGGAAATTTACGATTATTTGCGTTTATTATATGCTCGTTCCGGAACGCCTTATTGTCCGCATTGCGATTTGAAATTGAAGAAAGCGGCGGAAGAGAAAAAAACCGTCAAGAACATTCGCGGTCGGGACATTAAATCTACCAAGCTGGAGAGATTTTTTTATTGTCCGTCTTGCGATTATCGCCGTCCGGAATTGGAGCCGCGCGATTTTTCTTTTAATTCCGCCAGTGGCGCTTGTTTGGTTTGCGGCGGTCTGGGAACCAAGGCGGAAATTGATCCGGAATTGTTGTTTAATCATAATCTCAGTATTTTGGAAGGAGCGATCAAACCTTTGGCCCATACGAACTCCAACGGTAACGGTCTATTTTTGGATTTGAATGAATTGGCGACGCGTCATAATTTCAGTTTGCGCGTGGCCGTTAAAGATTTGGCGCCGGAGAAATATAAATTAATTTTGAAAGGCGACGGACAATTTCCGGGATTGTTGGCTTATTTGGAAGAAAAATATGACGGCACCAAATCCAATTTCGTCAAACAAGAGATAGAGAAAGTGATGCGCGTGTCTTTGTGTCCGGCTTGCCACGGTGCTCGTCTTAAAACGGAATCGTTGACGGTAAAAGTCAACGGCTTGTCCATTGCGGAAATCAGCAATAAAAGCATTAAAGAATTGTTGATATTGTTTGACGGTTGGTTGAAAAAGCCCGCCGTTTTGAATGGTGGCGCTAAAATCGGCGAACCGATAATCAAAGAAATGGTGAAGAATCTGGGATTTTTAAGCGATGTCGGATTGGATTATTTGTCTTTAAGCCGCAGTGCCGTCACTTTGTCGGGCGGCGAGGCGCAACGGATTAGGCTGGCTTCTCAGGTCAGCTCAACTTTGAGCGGCGTCTTATATGTTTTAGACGAACCCTCGGTCGGTTTGCATCAGAGAGATAACGATAAATTAATCGCGACGTTGAAAAATTTACGCGATAACGGCAGTACGGTTATTGTGGTGGAACATGACGCCGCGACTATCTTGGCGGCCGATTGGTTGGTGGATATCGGGCCGGGTGCCGGTGATCTCGGCGGAGAGGTGTTGTTTACCGGAACACCGGACAATATTAAAAAATGCGCCGGTTCTTTGACCGGAGCTTATTTGTCCGGTAAAAAACAAATCAGAATTCCCGAGAAATTTCGGGCCGGTAACGGTCAAGCGTTGAAAATCATCGGTGCGACCGAGCACAACTTAAAAAATATTGATGTGGAGATTCCTTTGGGAAAACTGGTGGCGATTACCGGCGTTTCCGGATCGGGCAAATCCACTTTGATGAACGATATTCTGGCCAACGCGCTTAATCGTAAATTTTATCGCGCCAAAACGGAACCGGGGGCGCACCGATCTCTCGTCGGCCTGGAATTTATTGATAAAGTGATTGATATTGATCAATCGCCCATCGGTCGGACGCCGCGCTCCAATCCGGCGACTTATACCGGTCTGTTTACCTATATTCGCGATTTGTTTGCCGATTTGCCCGAAGCTCGGGTGAAAGGCTTGGGGGCGGGACATTTTTCTTTCAATGTTCCGGGCGGGCGTTGTGAAAATTGTTCCGGTGACGGCGTGATTAAAGTGGAGATGCAATTTTTATCCGATGTATATTTGACTTGTGAAGTTTGCGGCGGACGCAAGTTCACGCCGAAGGTCTTGGATGTTTTATATCAAGGAAAGAACATCGCCGAGATATTGGATATGACCGTGGCCGAGGCGCGAGAATTTTTTCACGGTCATTCGGCTTTGAGCCAGAAATTAAACACTTTGGAAGAAGTGGGGTTGGGTTATATCAAGCTCGGTCAGAGCGCTACGACCTTTTCCGGCGGAGAAGCCCAGCGCATCAAATTGGCGACGGAGTTGTCGCGTCGGGCGACCGGAAAAACTTTGTATATTTTAGACGAGCCGACGACCGGTTTGCATTTTGCCGATATCGATCGCTTGTTAAAAGTATTGAATATGTTGGTTGATCAAGGTAATACCGTTTTGATTATTGAACATAATTTGGATGTCATTAAATCGGTGGATTGGGTAATTGATTTGGGGCCGGACGGCGGAGACGAAGGCGGTTATTTGGTGGCTGCCGGCACGCCGCCGACGGTGGCGAAGACCGTTAAAAGTCACACGGGACGGTATTTGAAGGAAGTGTTATAAATATTATTGATTAAAATTTTAAAAGACCCGATGATCCGGGTCTTTTTGGTTTCTGATATCATTTTTTTTATAAATCGGCCACAAGTTTTAATTCCAGTTTTTCCGTGGCCGTGTCCAGGGTGGCGAAGGTCGCTTGATGAAAAGTTCCGGCGATATTGCCGGGATTAACGACGATGGCGGAACCGCGTTTGGAGAGCCAGGGTTTGTGAGTGTGACCGTAAAAAATAAAATTTAAATCTTGCGGCGCTATTTCCGACAGTTCGGAAATTTTTTCCGGTTCGTGGCAGAGGCCGATGTGCAAGCCGCCCAACTCGATGATGCCGAGCTCTCCGCAGTAGCGGATATTTTTACATTTATCCAGATCGTTTTCGCGGTATAATTCGATATTTCCACGAATTACAAAAATCTCGCCGTTGAAATTAGCGGCGAGCCAAGCGGCGGTTTCTCCGGTAGTCATATCGCCGCAACAGAGAATTTTTTCTATTTTGTGATTACGGCACCAAGACAGGCATTTGTCCAAATTGGCGAGATTGTCATGGATGTCGGAAATGATGGCGATGAACATATTGTCGAACGTTTATTTTTTACCGCGCAACTTTATTTCATAAGCCATTTGTTCCAATTTTCTGAGATGGCCGCGCGCTTGATCGTATTTGGTGCGAAGATAACCGGTTAAATCAAAATCAACCAGCTGGGCCATAATGTCATCGGCAATTTTTTTTATTTTGGCGACGTCGTTGAATTTTCCGGCGGCGGCGCGGTTAGTGGCGTAGCGGACCAGTTCGCCGATCAGGTCGCAGATGCCGCCCAGATAACCCTCGTAATCCAAATCCAAACTTGATATGGCGGAGATTTTTTTGCCTTTGATCGTCGCGTGAAAAGTACTGGCTTCCAAATATTCTTCCACGGCGGCTTTATAGGCCCCTTCGCGATTCAGGCGCGCCGCGCCGAAACGGGCTTGCAAATCTTTTAAAGCTTTTTCCGCGTCGTTGAGTTTGACGACGGCCGATTTAAAATCTTGGCGTTGCAGAGCGAAGATGGTTTTTTTGGCTTCAAATAAAATATTATTGGCGGCGCTGATGATTTGTCGGCGTTGCGATTCGTTGGCTTGGTAGTCTTTTTTTAATTTTTCTAAAAATTCGGTCTCGATCATAAAATTTGATTAAATTACCCGGAACACTTCTTCCAGACTGGTTTCTCCGGCCAGTGCTTTTAAAATGCCGTCTTGCAGTATATTGATCATCCCGTCGGCGGCCGCGGCGGTTTCAATTTCAAAATCGGTGACGTTGGTAGTTTGAATTAATTTTTGAATATCGGGCGTCATGGCAATGGTTTCATATAATCCCAATCGGCCTTTATAACCGATTTTATTGCATTGGTCGCAACCGTGGCTGGTGTAGAAAACTAGCTTGTCCGGAATTTTGATTTGAGGGTTTTTAATTTTACTCAAGGCTTCTTGCGCTCGTTTTAAATCTTCCGGAGAAATTTTGGCTTCTTGCTTGCAGTGTGGACAGAGTTTGCGCACCAAGCGTTGGCCGATAGTAAATTCAATGGCATTCGCTAGGGTCTGACGATCTAATCCCAAGCCGGTAAAACGAGAAATTGCGCCGGCGGCGCTGTTGGCGTGAATGGTGGATAAAACCAAGTGTCCGGTCATCGCGGCTTCCACGGCGATTTTGGCGGTTTCCTGATCGCGAATTTCGCCGATCATCATGATGTTCGGATTTTGACGCAACAACGAACGCATCGCCGCCGCAAAAGTATAACCGCGTTCTTCGTCAATTTGAGTTTGCATCACGCCCGCCAATTGATATTCAATCGGATCCTCCACGGTGATGATTTTGACGTCCGGTTTGTTTAATTTGTTTAACACGCTGTATAGAGTGGTGGTTTTGCCGGAGCCGGTCGGACCGGTGGTCAGAATAATGCCTCGGGTTTTTTTCATGGCCTGTTGCAGAGAATCAAAGGAAACGGAAGTGATGCCCAATTTTTCCATATCTAAATTGGCGGCGGAAGTGGACAGCAAGCGGATAACGATGGTTTCGCCGTAACCGCCGGCAATAATGGACAAACGACAATCAATTTTCCGATCGGGCAAGTAAATGGTAAAGCGGCCGTCAAAAGTGGCTCGCCTGACATTGGTCGGCGCACCGGCCAATATTTTTATTTCCGACAATAGCGGCAGATAGCTGGTTTTCGGCAAACTGAGCACATCGTGTAAAACGCCGTCTATGCGGAAACGAACCTTCACATCGATGTCCGTCGGTTCAATATGAACATCGCCGGCATCGGCGACCACCGCCAAGGCGGCGATTAAATTGATCAGTTCGCCGGTGGGGATTTCTTTTACCGTTGCGGCGATTTTCGGTAAATCGCGGCTCAGTTCTTCCGCTTGTTTGACTCGCTCTGCTTTGATTTTGATGCCGCGGCCGATAGTTTGCGAAATGACGATATCGTATAATTCGTTGACGTAATCAAAGTTGCCGATAACACGATAAACTTCTTCCAAGGAAGTTTCGCCGTCCAAAGCTTTTAATACCCCGTCTTGCAACATGGTAATCATGCCGTCTTCAATGGCTTGTTGGAGAATTTTAAAAGAAGGCGCTTGATCAATGGTTAACTGCTTGATCTTATCGTCCATGGTAAAGACTTCAAAAATTCCGGTACGCCCTTTATAGCCGGTGAAATTACAATGCTCGCAACCGGTGCCTGCTTGATATAGTTTCGGTAAATTGGCCGGAATATCGATGCCGGCTTTGGGAGAAATAACCGACAAAATTTTATTGATTTGTTCGGTTTCGCTTTCAGTCGGCACATGTTCGGCGCGACAGTGCGGACAGAGTTTGCGCACCAAGCGTTGACCGATGACGGCATTGATTGCCGGCACCAAAAAATATGGTTTAACGCCGATGTCAATCAGACTGGGAATGGCATCGGCGGCGCTGTTGGCATGCAGAGTGGATAATACCAAATGGCCGGTCAGAGAAGCTTGAATGGCTATTTCCGCGGTTTCCAAATCGCGGATCTCGCCGATCATCACGATATTGGGATCTTGACGCAGAACCGAGCGCAGACCTTCGGAAAAAGTGTAGCCGCGTTTGGCGTCCACTTGGCTTTGATTAATGCCCGGCAATTGATATTCCACCGGGTCTTCCAGAGTAATGATTTTGGCTCCCGGTTGATTCAGTTTGCTTAAAATCGCATACAAAGTGGTGGTTTTTCCGCCGCCGGTCGGACCGGTAGTCAAAATCAGGCCGTTGGGTTTGGAAATTTCTCTGTTTAGAATAGGCATGATTTCCGGGCGAACGCCCAGTTTTTCCAATTCCAGCACGGTGGTGGCGGAATCCAAAATACGCATCACCACGCTTTCGCCGTAAGCGGTCGGCAAGAAAGAACAGCGGACATCGATTTTTTTGTTTTTTAAGTAAATGGTATAGCGACCGTCTTGAGGTTTATTGGCGATGTTAATTTTAACGCGCGCCAAGATTTTCAAACGAGAAATTATTTTATCCCATTTCTCCCGACTGATTGTCGCCGCATCTTGCAAAACGCCGTCCAGGCGCATCCGAATAGCCACGCCGCTCTCTTCCGCTTCAACGTGAATGTCGCTCGCTTCAACCTTAATGGCCGTGGCCAGCAATAAAGTGATAACATCGGTGATGGTGACATCGTTTATTTTTTTGTCCAGGCTTTTGTAATTGGCGATATCCGCCGCGAATTTTTCCAAATTGGCTTCGCTGATTTCTACGCCGCTTTCATATTTTTTGGTCGGCGGCAGAGCTTTGTAAGCGTTAAAAGCGATGTCCAGGCTGTTTTGGGAAATCAAATATAACTTAACTTCGGAAAAATATTGGTCGCTCAAACGGGTCATTTCATCTTTAACGGCGGCGGTAGGCTCCAAACAGGCAATCCGAATATTTTTGCCGTCGTAATAAAAACAAACGGCCCGGAGTTCTCGGGCGCGTTCTTCTTGAATCAAGATTAAAGCTTCTTGGCTAATCGGAAAACCGGACAGGTTGACATAGTCCACGCCCATTTGTTCCGCTTCTTTTTTGGTCTGTTTTTCAACTTCTTTGATTTTTATCTCACCTTGCTTTTTAGCAAAAAGACCGGTGGTGCTTTCTTCATCGCCGGTCGGATTGATGAGGTTTTCAATGGAAGAGAGATCGCTCATAGTGTTTATTGTCGTCGTCTAAAAAGTCGTTCCAATTTTGCCAGAACGTTCGTCTCGCTCAATTGCAAGAATAGCCCCGTCCAGGCGCTGATTTGAAAAGTGGTCAGGAATGAGCCGATGAAAATGATGAGAACAATCGCCAGAAACATGGTTAAAATCACCAGGCCGCCCAGTTCAAACAAAATACCCAAGAGCAATAACGGCAAAAGAAAGACGCCGATTAACAGAAGCAGAGCAAGGCCGACCAGAAAATTGACCAGGAAAAGAATGACTGCCGTTTCCAGACTGACCAACCAATGTTTTTTAAATAATTTCCAACCCTTTTCCAGCGAGGCCACGAAAGAATAATCGTCCAAAACTTGATAAGCGATGGCATATTTTACCATTAAAGACAGGCCGGCGGCCAAGGGTACGAAAATCACGAATAAAACGATATAAACGATCGTTAAAATTGTGCCGCCTTGTATAACCATTAACAGCAGAGGCAGACAAACGATGAATAAAAGGCCGACAATAATCGCTTTGGTTAAGATGTTCAAACACAAAACCGGCCAGAAATGACGGTGCCCGACGGTTAAACCGTCGCGGACGGACAGCGGCAATATTTTTTTCTTGAGATTCAAAATCTTTTTGACGCTATCCACCAATGAAGCCTGGGAAGAAACGGCCAGCCAAACGATAAAGAGAATCAGGACGGCCGTGACGATCAGCACGGACAAGACATTCAGAATCGTCCAAAAATCATATTGGAAAAGACTGATTATTCCTTGCCATAAGTTTTTTAAGAAATCGCCGAAAGCCAAAATGTCTCCCAAACGAGAATAAAGGTTGTTGACCAAATTACGATTGAGATTCCCGAACAAAAGATGGTATTCCCAGGAGCCGCCGGCGGCGGTTAAAGAGGCAAATAACCCGAAAAACCATAAATATTTGTGTTTCCAAGCGATATTCAGAGATTGTTTTAATAAAGAGCGGTAAGAAAACATAAGATTAAAAAGCTAGTTTTAATTTAGCTTAGTTAATTATTTACTTAAAATTAATTAAAAATTGATTGAAAAATTTCCGAAAGTCTGTTAATATTATAACATAATTTTATAATTAATACCAAATCAACAGCATCTATATGACTAAAGTTATTACGGATAAAAAAAGGGTGGCGGAACTTTTGACGCGAGGCGTGGAAAGAATTTATCCGAATCGCGAAGCTTTGGAGAAAAAGCTGTTAAGCGGCGAAAAAATCCGTTTGTATTGCGGTTACGATCCGACGGCGGCGGCTTTGCACATCGGCAACGCCATTTCTATCAATAAATTAGGGCAATTTCAGGCGCTCGGTCACGAAGTCATTTTTCTAATCGGCGATTTTACGGGCCTGATCGGCGATCCGACCGATAAAAAAGCGGCTCGTCGAAAAATGACGCGCGAAGAAGTTTTGGCGAACGCCCGCGACTATCAGAAACAGGCCTCGGCTTATTTGAAATTTGACGGCGATAATCCGGCGAAAATAATGTACAATAGCGCTTGGAACGGCAAGCTTAACTTCGCAGACGTGGTTGAATTGGCTGCCAATTTTACGGTTCAGCAGATGATTCAGCGCGATATGTTCCAGGAACGGATAAAAGAAGAAAAACCGATTTATCTTCACGAGTTTTTATATCCGCTGACGCAAGGTTACGATAGCGTGGCCATGGAGGTCGATTTGGAAATCGGCGGCAATGATCAGATGTTCAATATGTTGTGCGGACGGGATTTGTTGCGGGCGGTCAAGAAAAAAGAAAAATTTGTGATGACTTTGAAACTGTTGGCCGACGAGAACGGTCATAAAATGGGCAAGAGTGAAGGTAACGCGGTATTTCTGGACGAAAAACCGCATGATATGTACGGACAAATCATGTCTTGGCCGGATGGGGTGATTATTCCCGCCTTTGAATTGTGCACGAATGTCGCGACGGCAGACCTGGTGACGATGGCGGCGGAGTTGAAAAAGGAAAAAGTTAATCCGCGAGATTTAAAAATGAAATTGGCTCGGGAAATTACGACCATGAATCACGGATCGCTGGCGGCGGACGAAGCGCAGGCAAATTTCGTCAAGACGGTTCAAAAGAAAGAGATGCCGACAGAGATGCCGACTTGGAAAGCGAAAAAGGACGAGTATGATATTGGAGAATTAGTGGTGGTTAGTGGTCTGGCTTTTAGTAATAGCGAGGCGCGGCGATTAATAGAACAAAAAGCGATAAAAATAATGGGGAAAGCTCAGGAATTAAAGGTTGTCGATGATTTTAAAATGAAAGCAAATATTAAGAATGTATCTTTTATACAGCGCGGGAAATTGCAGTTTAGAAAAATTATTTGGTAGGATTATTAACTAAAGTATGTTTTTAGAAGAGTTAAAATTAAAAATAAAAGCGTCTTTGGAAATTATCCGGCCGTTTTCCGGCGAGCTGGTTTTTTCTTATCCGCCTAATTCGGAGTTGGGCGACTTGAGTCTGGCTTGTTTTGAATTGGCCAAAACGCAACAAAAAAATCCGGCCGAGTTGGCCCGCGAGTTGGCGGAAAAATTAACAGTCGATCAAGGATTGAAAAAATATTTTACCGATATCAAGGCTGTCGGACCGTATTTGAATTTTTTTATTGCGGTGGCATATCTGGCGGCCGGCACGATCGGCGACATAAAAACCGCCGGCGCCCGATACGGAGACAATAAAAAGGGCGGCGCCAAGAAAGTGATGATTGAGTATTCCAACGGCAATACGCATAAGGAGCATCATATCGGACATTTACGCAATATTTCTTATGGCGACGCGATTTATCGTTTATTGGCGGCTAACGGTTATCGGGCGATTCCGGTTTCTTATATCAATGATTTCGGCATTCATGTGGCAAAAACCATTTGGAATTGGCAACGCCGCTCCAGCTATGCCGAGAGACCGGAGCCGAAAGGTTATCTCTTGGGTAAATGTTATGCCGAAGCCAGTCGGGAGTTGGCCGAACATCCGGAGTATAAAGAAGAAGTGGGCCGGATTATGACGGAGATAGAAAGTCGTTATGGCGCCAATTATAAATTATGGCGGCAGTCGCGACAGTGGAGCATTGATTATTTTTTTTCCATTTATCAAGAATTAAACGTCAGTTTTCGGAAAATTTTTTATGAAAGCGAATTGTTGGACGCCGGTTTGAAATTGGTGGCCGAATTGACGACCCAAGGGATTTTGCGGAAGAGCGAAGGCGCTTTGATTGCCGATTTGGAAAAATACGGACTCGGCATTTTGCCGATTATTCGTTCCGACGGCACGGCGCTGTATCCGGTGGCCGATTTGGCGCTCGCTTCGGAAAAATTCAAGAAATACGGATTGGACGAATCCATTTATATTGTCGATGTGAGACAGAGCTTGTATTTCAAACAACTATTCAAAATTTTGGACTTGATGGGCTATCGGAAATCTTTGCGTCACCTGACTTACGATTTTGTCACTTTGCCGGAAGGCATGATGGCCTCGCGCACCGGCAACGTTATCACTTATCGGGAATTGAAAGCCAAGCTGTTGGAAAAGTTAATGACGGAAATAACACAACGACATCCGGATTGGTCCGTCGATCGCGTGACTGACGTGGCTTTGAATCTGGCGATCTCTACCATGAAATTTGAAATGTTGAAAGTCGGTGCGGAGAAAATAATCACGTTCAATGTCGAGGAAGCTTTAAAATTTGACGGCTACACCGCTTGTTATCTACAATACGGATATGTGCGTTTGCAAAGCATCGTTCGGAAAGCGGGGTTTAGTTTATTTGTCGGTCGACCGGATTTGAGCAAGCTGACCGACGGCAAAGAAAAAGCATTACTGATGAAAATTGCCCGCTATCCGGAAGTTATCGCTCAGGCCGGCGCCGGATATAATCCGAGCGAATTGACCAAATATTTATTTGAATTAGTTCAGCTGTTTAGCGATTATTATCATGAGGTTAATATTTTGAAAGCGGCGACGGCGGTACGTCGCGCCCGTTTGACACTAGTCAAGGCAATCGCCCAGGTGTTGAAAAACGGTTTCGGAATTTTGGGCATCAAAGAATCGGCGGGAATGTAAAGGCAATAAATTTTTTATCAAATATATGTCACATAAAGAATCGGAGAACCTGTTGGACAAAATCGTTTCGCTGTGCAAGCGGCGCGGCTTTGTTTTTCCGTCTTCGGAAATTTACGACGGCTTTACCGCCGTTTATGATTTCGGTCCTTACGGCGTGGAATTGGCGAACAATATCAAACAAGCTTGGTGGAAGACGATGACTCAATATCGCGACGATATCGTGGGATTGGATGCGGCGATTTTTATGAGTCCGAAAATCTGGGAAGCCTCGGGACACGTTAAGGGGTTTTCCGATCCTTTGACGGAGTGCAAAAAATGTCATACGCGCTTGCGCTTGGACGCTTTGTTGGAAGAAGCGGGAATTTTTGCCGATGAAAAAATGAGCGAAGAGGAAATCAATCAAATTTTTAACAAGAACATCAAAAAAATAAAATGTCCGACTTGCGGTGCGGCCGATTTCACGCCCGGCAAGAAATTTAATTTGCTCGTACAGTCTAATTTGGGCAATTTTACCAATGATTGGACAAAGGCGCCGACATATTTGCGCGGCGAAACTTGTCAGGGCATCTATGTTAATTTTAAAAACGTCATGGACACGGCGCGCGTAAAAATTCCTTTCGGTGTCGCGCAGATCGGTAAAGCCTTTCGCAACGAAATTACGGCCCGACAATTTATTTTTCGGACGCGAGAATTTGAGCAGATGGAAATGCAGTATTTCGTTAAGCCGGGAGACGATCAGAAGTATTACGAGGAATGGAAGGCGACGCGTTGGAAATTTTATCTTGATTTGGGTTTGAGCGAAAAAAATTTAAAATGGCATAAGCATGAAAATCTGGTTTTTTACGCGAAAGAAGCGTATGATATAGAATATAATTTTCCTTTCGGCTTTAAGGAATTGGAAGGAGTCCACGCCCGCGGCGATTATGATCTTGTTCAGCACGGCAAATCTTCCGGACAGGAGTTGAGTTATTTGGACCCGGCGACCAATGAAAGATACGTGCCGCACGTCATAGAGACTTCCGCCGGTGTCGGTCGGACTTTGTTGGCGGTTTTGACGGAAGCTTATCGGGAGGAAGAATTGGCCGGAGAAACAAGAATTGTTTTAAAATTAGCCCCGAAATTGGCACCGATTAAGATTGCGGTTTTTCCCTTATTGAAGAACAAGCCGGAGCTGGTGAAGAAAGCGCGAGCTATTTATGATGTTTTAAAATTGAATTGGCGCTGTGAGTTTGACGACAACGGAAATATCGGCAAGCGCTATCGCCGTCAGGATGAAATCGGTACGCCGTATTGTTTGACGATTGATTTTGATTCTTTGGAGGACGGCGCGGCGACCGTCAGAGATCGCGACACTATGAAACAGGAAAGAGTTGATATAGCGGAACTGGAAAATTTTTTTCGGAAAAAGATTTAGTGATTGATCGGTAAAATAAAAATCCTTCGCTCTCGGAATCGAGCGAAGGATTTTTTTTTAAACGGCGCCATCGGAAAAAATCGCGAAAAACTATTGCTACTTATTTTAGTTAGTTGTATAATATAAGCAGAAGATTAATTTTTTATTTTTCTTCAAAAAAAATTTTAAAAACATTAAATTTTTAGAAAGGAGGTGACTATTATGAAAAAGAAAGCCAAAAAAAAGGTGGTAAAAAAAGTGGCTAAGAAAAAGGTAGCCAAGAAAAAGGTGGCTAAGAAACCGGCTAAGAAAAAGGTAGCCAAGAAAAAGACCGCCAAAAGAAAGAAATAATTTTTAAAATTTATTATTTAAATTAATAAGTTTTATTAATTTGAAAATTATACAGAAGCCGTCCCCGTTCTCATTATACGAGGGGGCGGTTTTTGTATAAAAAAACCGCTTGATTGCTCAAGCGGCCGGTTGGTTCGATTTTTTTTGTCGGTTTTTAATGACGGGGTGAAGACGGTGCGGAAATTTTTTCCACGCTGATAAATTTTGTCGTTCCCGGGATTACCACTAATTTTCTGCGGCCGTCGGAAATTATTTTTTCTCCGTTCCGGGCGCGCGCGGTGCTGTCGGCTCCTATTTTAACGACGTGTTGCGGTACGGCGTCGGGAGATTTGACCAAAAAAATATCAATAGTAATTGTTTCTTTTCCGGTCAATAAATGTTTCTTCAACTTAATGGCTAATGAGCTTAAGATGGTTTTTCCCAATGACTCTTCAGAAACATAAAAATTTCTGGTAACCATTCGGCCTTGATAAAAATCACCGCGGCGGTAATGTTTAGGAATCTTGAGGATTGTTAACCCGTCGATGCCTTCATTTTCCGGAACATAAAATTTATTGGCCGGTACCAGCTTTAAGAATTTGTCCGTTTCTTTAGGCACCTTCATTAAAACATTAATGACCGTCAAAAGACGTGTTACCGTAGATTGTCCGCAAATCAAGTCTTTTTCCTTGGCCAGTTCTGTGCCGATAGCGATTCGGTCGGCAATCGCTTGCCGGGTTGTTTCTGTACATTGTTGTTCTTTCATTTCTGAGCTCCTCCAGGGCTTTTAAAAGTTAGATTATTTGATTGTTAACGAATGAATTATTATATCACCTTTTATTAATTATGTCAATAGTATGACGGGACGAAAGAGGGACGGTTCTCTGACTTTATTTTTTCTTCATTTCTATTATTGTATAGTGGGGAAATGACTGACGGAAAAGCCTTAATGGTCGAAAAAGAACCAAGACAGAAAATCAGACGACGGCGGCGCAAATGGCGGCCGGTTTTTTTGACGGTTGTCGCGATATTACTGTTTTTTATTGCCAAGTCGGCGTTTAATGTCGTTCGATTATCGACGCATGGACCGGAAGTTCATTTTTTTGACATCGGACAAGGGGATGCGGCCCTAATCAAAGCTCCCGACGGACAGACCGTTTTATTGGATGGCGGCCCGGATAATTCTGTTCTTCGTCGTTTGGGAGATAGTTTGCCGTTTTATCGTCGCCGGCTTGATTTTGTCATTTTCAGTCATTATCACGACGACCACATCACCGGCTTGGTTGAGGTTTTGCAAAGATATCGGGTAGGAAAATTGATTTTTGCGCCTCCGGAAAGAGAGTCGCCGATTTTGGAAGCTCTTTGGGAGACCGCGGCGGAACGTCGAGTGGAGATGTTGCCGGTAGAGAATATGATCCGTCTTAGTTTTACTCCGGATTGCACTTTAGATTTGTTGAATCCGAATTCTCTGGGCATCACGGCAGACGATAATAATTCTTTGTATGCGAGATTTGTTTGCGATAAGCAAAGCGTTCTGTTTACCGGCGACAATAGCGCCAAGGCGGAAAAAGCTTTATTGGTTTCCGGCTGGCCGCTGTCAGCCGAGGTGTTGAAGGCTTCGCATCACGGATCCAAAACCGCTAACAGTGAAGAATTTTTACGAGCCGTCAATCCGAATTTATTGGTTATTTCCGTGGGAGAGGATAATCGGTTTGGACATCCTCATCCCTTGATTTTGGAGCGAGCCGTCGATTTGGGAATTAGCGTTAAACGCACCGACGAACTCGGCAGCCTTAAAATTTTCAATCGGTCGGAATAAGGAAAAAGTTGATAAAAAACAGAGTATTTTCATTATTTTTAGGCGTTTTTTCAAGTTGACCAAGCGAGACGGATTTGTTATAATAGTTTTAAGGTTTCTAAGCCTTTTTTATTGTTTAAGAATATATGATTATTACCTGGCAAGGACATTCCTGCTTTAAAATTCAAGATAAAATCGGACCGGATGGCGTGACGGTCACGACCGATCCCTTTGATAAAGATTTGGCCACTAAGGCCAATTTGAAAGTTCCGAATTTTGAATCGGACATCGTCACGGTTTCTCATCAACATCATGATCATAACAACGCGGGCGCTTTGCGCGGCGTGCCCTTTGTGATTGATTGCGCCGGCGAATATGATTTTAAAGGCGTTTTGATTGAAGGGATCGATTCTTATCATGATGAAAAGAACGGCGCGGAGCGCGGCATCAATATTATGTATCGGATAGAAATTGACGATATCTCCGTGGCGCATCTCGGCGATCTCGGTCATGTTTTGGATAATACTCAGTTGGAGAAACTGGTCGGGACCGACGTCCTGCTGATTCCGGTCGGCGGTAAATATACTTTGGACGCGAAAAAAGCGGTGGAAGTGATTTCGCAGATTGAACCGCGAATCGTGATTCCGATGCATTATAAAGGCAAAGATTCTAAATTGGATATTGAGGGCGTAGATAAATTTATCAAAGAACTCGGCTTGACGCCGACTTATGAAGAGAAGTTAAAAATTTCCAAAAAAGATTTGCCGGCGGAAGACATGGAGTTGGTGATATTAAGTTTTTAAGAATTTAAATAAACAGATTAATTCTGCGGTTTGGCCGCAGGATAGCTTACAATGTATATGATTCACCCGAAAAAAGAAAAAACCCTGGTTATTCTCAAGCCGGATGCCGTGCAACGCGGTTTGGTCGGAGAAATTATCAAAAGAATTGAAAATACCGGTTTAAAATTGGTCGCTTTGAAAGTGACCATGGCCACCGAAGATCAATTATGGAAACATTACGCCAAAGATGAAGAGTGGTTTCTAAAAAAGGGAAACCGCATTATAGAAGATCGTCAAGCGGCCGGCATGCCGGTTGACAAAGAGGCGTTGGAATATGGTAAAGACATCGTTCGTTTATTGGTTAAATTCATGACCGCCGGTCCGGTGGTGCCGATGGTCTGGGAGGGCAATCAAGCGGTCGGTATCGTGAAAAAAATTATCGGTTCAACCGAACCCTTGTCTTCCGACAGCGGGACGATTCGCGGCGATTATACTTTAGATTCTTATGAGTTGTCGAGCATAGACGAGCGGGCCGTTCGTAATTTGGTTCATTGTTCCGACCCGGTGGCCGACGCCGAAAGAGAAATCCCTTTGTGGTTTACGCCCGAGGAAATTCTTAAATATCGCTTGGTAGCGGAACAGATTCTTTATGATGTTGATTTGAACGGCATCAAGGAGTAATATTGTCATTGAAAAAAAGGTTATGGCAGACGATCATCAGAAAAAAAATTTGTTAATGTGGGTTGTCGTGATTGGTTTGACGGTGCTGATTTTGGCGGTGTGGTTTTTTAATTTAAAGAATATTTGGCGGGCCAATACGGGAGCGATTGTCGATGTTGACGATTCGGAATGGCAAAAATTTAAAATGGAATGGCGACAGGCGACCGAAGGAATCGGCGAAAATTTGGAAACGTTCCAACCGGAATCGACAAGCACGCCACTTGAAATGGAGAGAGAAGAGGCAATTCCGATTTCGGAAAGCCCAGCTGACACGATTATTTTAGAACCTTCCAAGCCGGCTCCAACGAATTGTCCGGAATATATAAATTGTATGCCGACTGTCGGAACCGAGCCGCGACCCTGCAATATTCCGCCGGGATGCGAGGATATTACGGTAATCGCTTATTAATCCCCTTTGTTTATATGTCTAAACCAGCTAAAGAAAAAAAAGAAAACGCGAAAAAGGAATCAACGGAGGGATCCGGAGACGCTTTGGTTAATTTACGCAAGAAAACCGCTTACGGCATCGTGGAAGAGCAACCGATTGTGGAGGAAATGCAACGAGCGTATCTGGAATATGCCATGAGCGTTATTGTTTCCCGTGCCTTGCCTGATGTACGCGACGGCTTGAAGCCGGTACATCGTCGTATTTTATATGCGATGTGGAGTATCGGGTTGAGAGCGGGCGCCAAATTCCGCAAATCGGCGACAGTCGTCGGTGAAGTTTTGGGTAAATATCATCCGCACGGCGATTCGGCGGTTTATGAGTCCATGGTCAGAATGGCGCAGGATTTCTCCATGCGTTATCCTTTGGTGCGCGGTCAGGGAAACTTCGGCTCCATGGATGGCGACAATGCGGCGGCGATGCGTTATACCGAGGCCAAGCTTTCGGCCATCTCCGAAGAAATGCTTTTTGATATTGAAAAAGATACGGTAGATTTTATTCCGAATTATGACGGTAGTCATAAAGAGCCGCGATTGTTGCCGTCCAAATTACCGAATTTGTTGTTGAACGGTACCATGGGCATTGCCGTCGGCATGTCTACGAACATCCCGCCGCATAATTTGAAAGAATTGGCCGCGGCAATCGATCATTTAATCGTCAATCCGGAAGCGAGCGTGGAAGATTTGACGCAATTCGTGAAAGGACCGGACTTCCCGACCGGCGGCATTATTTATGACAAACAGGAAATTTTGGCCGCTTATTCCACCGGAAAAGGCGGAATCGTTTTAAGGGGTCGAGCCGAGATTGAAGAAGAAAAATCCGGCGGCTTCCGGATTATCGTTTCGGAAATTCCTTATCAGGTCAATAAAGCCGATCTCGTGGAGAAAATCGCCGAACTGGTTAAAGATAAAAAAATCGAAGGCATCAAGGGTTTGCGCGACGAATCGGATAAGGATGGTGTGCGCATCGTCGTGGAATTAAAAAGAGATTCCTATCCCAAGAAAATTTTAAACAGTTTATATAAACATACTTCTTTACAAACGACTTTTCATTTGAACATGTTGGCGCTCGTGGACGGCATTCAGCCGAAAGTTTTGACTTTGAAAATGATTTTGGAGGAATATATCAAACATCGCGAACAAATCGTCCGTCGACGTACGCAATTTGATTTGACTAAAGCGAAAGACCGCGCTCATATTTTGGAAGGCTTGATGATCGCTCTGAAACATATTGACGAGGTAATCAAAACAATCAAAGCGTCCAAAGACAAGGAGGTCGCTCGAGTCAATTTAATGAAGAAGTTTAAATTGTCGGAACGGCAGGCAGTGGCGATTTTGGAAATGCGCTTGCAGAATTTGGCGAATTTGGAGCAATTGAAGATTGAACAGGAATTGAAAGAAAAAATGCGTTTGATTAAGGAATTGGAGGCTATCTTAAAATCGGTGGCGAAGATTAGGGGAATCGTTAAGGATGAATTGCAGGAATTGGCTGAGAAGTATGGCGATGAGCGTCGAACGACGGTTGTTGCGCATGGCGTCAAAGAATTCAATATGGAAGACTTGGTGCCGAACGAAGAAACGGTGGTGATGATGACGCGCGACGGCTATATTAAAAGATTGGAGCCGGATACTTTTAAAGTTCAAGCGCGCGGCGGCAAAGGGGTAATGGGCCTGACCACCAAAGAAGAAGATACGGTGGAATTTATGTTTTCTTCGCAGACCCATAACGATGTTTTATTTTTTACGACCAAGGGGCGCGTTTTTCAATTGAAAGTTTATGAAATTCCGCAGGCTTCCCGCGTGGCCAAAGGCACGCCGGTAGTCAATTTTTTGCAGCTTATCGGCGGCGAGCAGGTCTCTTCAATCTTACCTTTGGATAAAGCGGTTTTCAGCAAATATTTATTTTTTGCGACTGCCAAGGGCTTGGTTAAGAAAGTGGAATTGGGCGCTTTTGCCAATGTCCGCCGCAACGGTTTGATCGCGATTAAAATTAGGGACGACGATAAATTGATTTGGGTCAAACCGACTTCCGGCAGTGATCATATTCAGATCATTACCGCCAAAGGTCAGGCAATCAGATTTAAGGAAACGGACGTTCGCGATATGGGTCGTGGGGCGGCCGGTGTTCACGGAATCAGACTTCATAAAGACGATCTGATTATCGGCATGGGAATCGCCAAGACCGACAAGGAAAAGAAACGTAATTATCAGATATTGACTATCATGGCGAACGGTTTCGGCAAGCGCACGGATTTTAACGCTTATAAAGTTCAAGGACGAGGCGGGAGCGGCATTAAAACCGCCAAAGTCACCGCCAAGACCGGCGACATTACCAACGCTTTCTTGGTCAACGCCGACAATATGATCGATCGGGATTTGGTGGTGGTTTCGGAGAAAGGACAGGTAATCAGAACACCGTTCAAATCGGTGAGCGTTTTGGGTCGCGATACGCAGGGCGTGCGCGTGATGCGCTTTAAGGAGGAGGGCGATCAAGTCGCGGGTGTGACCTGGGTTTAGCTTTTATTAGACATTTTTTAGCTAATTTTAAATCAGATACCAACAGCCCTGAAATTTCATTTCGGGGCTGTTTTTGCTTGGTATTGACCAATTTTATATTTCATAGTATACTGTTTTAGTGCCGATCGTCTCAATAATCAGCATTCCTATTTTGTCCGAGGAGAGACAGACAAAAAAGTAATTTAACAAAAAATAATTTAACAAAAAACCCAAAAAATGCTAGAAGAAAAAGCCATTCAAGAAATTCTGGTAATTTCTGCCGAATTAGCGGAATTTCAAAGAAAATTTTTGGCAGAAGGATTGTCTGCCGAAGACAAAGTGTTTATTTATCAAGATCCGAATGAAGCGGCGCGATTATGTATTACGGCGATTAAAAACAGAAACAGAATTTCTGATTTTTTAAAACACCGTCAAACGATTGTGACCCCTTATTCCGACGATGAATTTATCGTGCAAGATAAATTTGTGGTTGACGTCACCGACGAGGCCGCGGTTCAGATTGAGTATATCGGAAAAGCTTTCAGAGACTGGTTTCTCGACAAAATTGAAAAACCGCTTTCTCCGAATTTTACTCTTGATTTGAGTGTTTTGCTCAAGCCGCTGATTGATCGTTCAATCATTAACGGTTTAAGCAAAAATCGCGCTTCGGTCACCCTGAGAGAATTATATTTTCTCATGAAGAACGAACAACTTGATAAACATGATTTTCATGTATTTTACATCCCTGACGCCCAAGGAATTTTGCGGGCCGTGGATGTTTGCTGGAGAAAGCGCGGTTGGCATCTATACGGACTTTCCGCCAAAAAAGCGCGTAAACGTCCGGCCGGATGCATGATTATTTCTCGCAATCTTGCCGCTTAGTTTTCGGAAATTACAATCCATAACCCTTTCAATGACCAGATTTTAAACACTGGGAAATTGAAAGGGTTTTTTCTTTTTGTCAACTCTATAAAAAAAGTCGGAATTGAGATATAATTTCTATATGAACAACTCTTTGATTTATTTTTTATTGATTTTTTTAACTTTCGGCTTGCTGGTCGTGATTTTTTTGTTGGTGCGCAAGCAGGCGGGCGGCGGAATGAGCGGTTTGATTGAGCGGTTGGAAAAACAAAATAGCGAGGTCGCCGAACGTTCCATTCAGCAGTCGGAAAAATTATCTCAATTGGCGCGGCAAAATAGCGAGTTGCGTCAGGAATTGGATCGTAAATTGTCGGAAACGCATCGGACCAATCAAGTGCAGTTTGGTCAAAATGCCAAAATCGTGCAGGATATCACTTCTCAGTCGGCAAAATTGATTGCCGAGGTGACGGAAAAATTGACGAAATTGGATGAAACCAATAAACAAGTGGTTAATTTTTCGGCTCAATTGCAGAATCTTCAGGATATTTTGAAAAATCCCAAGCAACGCGGTATTCTCGGCGAGTATTTTTTGGAGGAAACTTTAAAAAATGTTTTGCCGCCGAAATCTTATCAAATGCAGTATCCTTTTAAAGACGGAACGATTGTGGACGCGGTGGTATTCGTCAAAGACAAAATCATTCCGATTGACGCAAAGTTTTCTTTGGAGACTTACGAGAAAATTTTGAACAGTCGCGACGCCGAACAGCGCGAAAAACTGGAACAGCAGTTTAAACAAGATTTGAAAAATCGCATTGACGAAACGGCCAAATACGTAAAGCCGGCGGAAAAAACTTTGGAATTCGCTTTTATGTTTATTCCTTCGGAAGCGATTTATTATGATTTGTTGGTTAATAAGGTTGGTGCCGGTAAAGTTAACACCCGCGATTTGATTGAATATGCTTTTCGCGACAAGAAGGTCATTATTGTTTCTCCGACTTCATTTTTTGCCTATTTGCAAACGGTTTTGCAAGGCTTGAAAGCCATGCAAATTGAAGAAAAAGCCAAGGAAATTCGAGCGAATATTGAAAAATTGCAGCGGCATATGGGCAGTTACGATGAGTTTATGAGGAAGCTGGGCTTGTCGATGTCTGCCACCGTCAATCATTATAATAACGCTTACGCCGAGTTTAAAAAAATCGACAAGGACGTGACGAAGATTACCGATAAGGAAAGCAAAATTGAAATTTTAAAGATTGAACGGCCGAAAGACAATAACGCCTAAGTGGGCGGCGCAAGGTATGTCTATACAAAAAACAGTACCGGAGATTAGAGAAGCAATCTTGAAAACGATTGCTTTCTTTGATTTGTTCGATTATCCTTTGACCGCCTGGGAGATCCAAAAAAATTTATTATTGCCGGCAAAGTTGGGCGAAATTATCGCCGTTTTAGACCAAGAAACCGATCCGGAATTGGTGGCAGAAAAAAATATTGAGCGGAAAAACGGATTTTATTTTTTAAACGGTCGCGCGGCAATAATCGATTTACGACAAGTGCGGTATAATTATTATTATCGTAAAATCAAGATAGCTCGACGTTTTGCGCGTTTGTTCGGTTTTTTTCCCTTTGTTCGTGCGGTCGCCTTGGCTAACGTTATCGGCGACGGGAATCTGCGCGACGAGAGCGACCTAGATTTTTTTATTGTCACCGCGCCGCGCCGTCTTTGGCTCGTTCGCCTCTATTGTGCCGGTTTGGCCAAAGTTTTAAATCGTCGACCGACCGCGACGGATAAAAAAGACAAGCTTTGTTTGAGCTTTTATGTGTCCGAAGAGCGTTTAAATTTGGAAGACCTGAAGCTGGCGGATCAAGATCCGTATTTTATCTACTGGCGGCGCAATCTGGTTTTGTTGTATAATAAAGACAGAACTTACGAGAGATTTTTGGCCGCCAACGGCTTAGAAGAGGAGTCAGTCTCGACGCCGGTTTTCGGCAGAAATCCTTGGTTGGATTATTTGGAGAAAATTTCCAAAACCTGGCAATTAAAAATAATGCCGCCGCTTTTGAAAGCGGCCAATAATAATTCCGATGGCGTCGTGATTAACGATCAGATATTAAAATTGTATATTCGCGATCGGCGCCGTCAATACGCTGAAAAATATGATTGTAAAATTAGAGAAATTTTTAAAGAAAATTGTTGAGTGGGGATTGTATTTGTTTATCTTTTTATTGCCTTGGCAAACCAAGTTAATTTTGCGTCCGGCGGCCGTTAATTTTAAAGAAGTCGGTCTTTATGTCAGCCACTTGTTGCTGCTGGCGATCTTGATTTTGTTTTTCGTTTATAAATTAAAAAAGAAGGAATCCAAAGAGAAAATTACTTTAACTTGGTTAGCCTTGCTCGGCACCAGCATTTTTATTCTTGTTTCTTTCTTTTTTTCCTCTGATCAAGTGCTGTCTTTTTATCATTATTTTCTTTTTCTGTTAGGTATCGGTCTATTCTGTTTGTTGCGGGAAGAGGTGTGCGTGATCGACGGTTACGGATGCTTACTGAATAAAACCAAAATTATTTTCAGTTTCTTGGCTGGTATTTTTTTGCAAGCGGTACTGGGAATTTATCAATTTTTAACGCAAAGCTCTTTCGCTTGCAAATATTTGGGCTTGGCACGACATGATCCCGGCGCTTTGGGAACGGCCGTGGCGGAAGCCGCTTCCGGTCGTTGGTTGCGCGCTTACGGCGGCTTTGATCATCCGAATATTTTCGGCGGAGTGTTGGCTATTTCTTTGATCTTGGCGGCCTATTTGTTGGCGCGAAAGAAAATGATTACCAAGAATCGGGAAATTACCGAGTCAATTCTGATTTTCATTTTTTATTTTGTTTCTCTTTTCGCCTTGTTTTTCTCTTTTTCTCGTGCCGCCTGGTTGGCTTATGGCGTCGGCTTATTGATTTTGTTGGCAATATTTATTTTTCAGCGGGATCGGTGGGCTATCGGTCGGTTTCTGGTGTTGATGTTTTTCTCGATCATCATGATTTTGATTGTCGCCATTCCTTATCAAGATTTATTGCAAGCGCGAATTAACGGCGAGATGCGTTTGGAGCAGAAATCTTTAAATGAAAGAAAAGAACAATTATTTCAGGCGCGGGATATGATTCAAGAAAATTTGTTGTTTGGCGTCGGTGTCGGAAATTATGTGGCGGTCTTGGAGAAGGGAGACGGGCAGGCTCAAGAGCCTTGGAATTATCAGCCGGTTCATGACGTTTTCTTGTTGTTGTGGGCGCAGAGCGGCGTTTTCGCTTTAGCCGGATTTCTGATCTTTTTACTTTCATTGACGATAAAAAAAAATCGTCGACGGACTTTTCCGCTGGCGATTCTCGGTGCACTGGCCGTGTTGATGTTGTTGGATCATTGGCTGTTGAGCTTGCCTTTTGGAGTCTTGTTTTTGTTCTTGATTTTGGGGTTGCTATAAACGGTTTTTGAAAGCCGGCGGCGACAGTTTATACGGTAATTTTTTTGCAGAAACATTAAATCTTTTTCCAAATTATCTAAAGTTTTTTTCAAGATAGCGACATTTTTAACGTCGCTATTTTTGATTTGTTGTTTTAATAAACCTAAAACCGTGGCCATGGTGCCGAAATAGTCGTCGCTTTTGATATGGAATCTGACGCTGGCCTCGTCTTTTACCAGCCAGAGGAGAGGGGTGATTTTATATTTCTTAAGCATACATATTCAAAACTCTAAGGTAAAATTTTTTCCGCTTCGGTCATTTCTGTGGAAAAAATTCGTTAGCACTCGTTTTTTCTTTACGAAATGACAGGCGTTCTAAAAACACTACCTTAGAGTTTTGATAATTCTTCTAAATAATGCTCGCAAATTTATTTTTTCCGATAATGAGATGGTCTAACACTTCTATGCCCAAAATATTGCCGGCCTCGATCAGTTTATTGGTGATTTCTACATCGGCTTTGGTGGCTTTCAAGACGCCGGAAGGATGATTGTGAGCGATAATTACGGCCGCGGCGGAATATTCCAAGGCCGGCCTAAATACTTCGCGCGGTTGAACCAAAGAGGCGTCCAAAGTGCCGATGGAAATAACTTCGTCATGAATTAGTTGATAATGAGTATTTAAATACAAACCGCGGAATTGTTCTTTATTCAAATTCCCCATTTCTTTCAAATGTTCAAAAGCTTGTTTGGCGGTGCGCAGGGTGATGGACCCGCCGGGTTTTTTTTGATAAAAACGACGTCCCAGTTCGAAACAGGCGACTATTTGGCAAGCTTTAACGATGGGAATTTTTAGATCTTTTTCAATCACGGTTGGATCTTTTTGATAGGCGATGCCTTTTTCGCCGTATTCGCGCAGTAAACGACTGGACATGGAAAAAACTTCTTCTTTTTTCGTGCCGACGCTCAGAATTACGGCCAAAAGTTCGGCCGAGCTTAAAGCGCCGACGCCGTCTTTGATTATTTTCTCGCGCGGCTTCTCATCATTGGCCATATCCCGCACTCGCAAAATTTTATATTGCTTGCCGTGATTTAAAACGAAATTGCGATCGCTGATCTTATAAGGCATAGAGTTAAAATTAAATAAGCCGAAATTATTTCGCTTACTTTAAATTATATCAGAGATGTGATAAATTTAAAACACGAGATTTAAATAATTCGCTCACGATAAATCAAATAATATGAATAAATATAAAATAAATGTTTTGTCAAATAAGGTGCGCTTAATAACGATTCCGATCAAAAACGCGCCGACCGTGACAGCTTTGATCATGATAAAAACGGGTTCTAAATATGAAACTCGTCGTAATAACGGGATTTCACATTTTTTGGAGCACCTGTTTTTTAAAGGGACGATTCGTCGACCCAGTACTTTAGCTTTATCCAGCGAATTGGATGCTCTCGGCGGCGAATATAACGCATTTACGGCTAAAGAATTTACCGGCTATTGGGTCAAGGTCGCCAATTCAAAAGTCGGGCAGGCCCTGGACATCGTCAGCGACATGTTGTTGAATTCGCAATTTGACGCGGTCGGACTTGAACGGGAGAAAGGCGTAATTATTGAGGAGTTGAACATGTATGAAGATAATCCGCTGATGCACGTGGAAGATGTGTTTGAAACCTGTCTTTACGGCGATACTCCGGCCGGTTGGGAAACTATCGGTACGAAAGACAATATCCGGCGCTTTAAACGCGAGGACTTTATTAAATATTTGGAAGCGCAATATGGCGCGAACAGTATCTATGTGGTTTTAGCCGGCGGAATCAAAGAAGCGGATAAAAAAATGGCGGCCAAGATGTTTGCAGTCTTTAAGAAAAATAAATGGCAAGATAAATTGCCGGTTAAAGAACGACAAAGCGTGCCGCGAGTGCGGGCGGTTTACAAGAAGAACGACCAGGTTAATTTGTCTTTGGGCGTACGCGCTTATCCGCTCGGTCATCCGGAAGAATTTAAGGTCAGATTGTTGGCGATTATTTTGGGCGGCTCCATGAGTTCGCGCCTGTTCATTAATTTGCGCGAGAAAAGCAGTTTGGCTTATTATGTGCGAACGATGTCGGAATTTTATTCGGATTCCGGTTATTTGACGACGCAAGCCGGCGCGCCGATTGCGCGAACGGCGGAGGCGGTTAAGATAATTTTAGAGGAATATCGACGAATTAAGGAGGAATTGGTGACCGCCGCTGAGTTGAAACGAGCCAAGGATATGTTGCAAGGCAAGATGTTGTTGCAAATGGAGGCCTCGGACAATTTGGCGAATTGGTATGCCCGGCAAGCGGTTTTGCGCGGTCGAATATTGACGCCGGCGGATTTCTTGGCGCGAATCAAGAAAATTACGGCTAAAGATTTGCAGGTTACGGCCCGGAAAATTTTTGTTAACCGCGGTTTGAATTTGGCCTTAATCGGCGCGGCGCCAGAAGAGAAATTAAAAAAGATTTTAAGATTTTAGCTTCATTTGCGAATTTCGGGAGGGTTAGCTACTATATATATATGTCCAAAAATAACGATCGCTTAATCAGTCCGATTGAACGCCAAGGCGACGACGCCCTGGATCTTTCTTTGCGTCCGAAAACTTTGGGCGAATATATCGGACAAGAGAAAATCAAGGAGAATTTGGGAATTACGATTGCGGCCGCCAAAAAGCGGGGTGAGCCGATTGAACATGTTTTATTGTACGGCGCCCCCGGGCTCGGAAAAACGACCTTGGCGCATGTCATTGCCAATGAGATTGGCGCCAATATTCGGGTCACTTCCGGACCGGCAATTGAAAAAAGCGGTGATTTGGCGGCGATTCTGACAAATTTGGAAGAGGGCGATATTTTATTTATTGACGAGATTCATCGTTTGAACAAAACCGTAGAAGAAATTTTATATCCGGCCATGGAAGATTATGCTTTGGATATTATCATGGGCAAAGGGCCGACTGCACGAACTTTGCGCTTGGATTTACCGAAATTTACGATTATCGGCGCGACAACTTTAGCGAGCTTGTTGTCTTCGCCGTTGCGCGACCGATTTGGCGTCACCCATCATTTGAATTTTTACGAAACCAATGATGTCGAAAAAATCATCAAGAGAAGCGCCGGTATTTTAGGAGTGGCCATGGATGGAGACGCTCAACAGGAAATCGCCAAACGTAGTCGCCGTACGCCGCGTATCGCTAACCGTTTATTGAAACGGGTTCGCGATTATTGTGAGGTTAAAGGCGACGGGCGGGTTTCTCTCAAAGACAGTTGGGACGCTTTTCGGATGCTGGAAGTTGATGAGCTCGGGTTGGATTTGATCGATCGTCGGATTTTAGAAACGATTATCGATAAATTCAAGGGCGGTCCGGTCGGTTTGAATACTTTGGCGGCCTCAACCGGCGAAGAAATGGATACGATTGAAAATATTTACGAACCGTATTTGATGCAACTCGGATTTTTGGATCGTTCGCCGCGCGGACGAATCGTTACGACGCTCGGGTATCGGCATTTGGGACTGCCAGAACCGGAGACGGGGAAATTGCTTTGATTATGTATAAAGTACAGGATTTCGATTATCATTTGCCGGCGGAATTAATCGCTCAGCAACCTCAAAAACCGCGAGATTATTCGCGGCTTTTATTATTGAACAAGAAAACCGGCGCGATGGAACATAAATGTTTTCATGATTTGGTCGATTATTTAAAGCCCGGTGATTTATTGGTGTTAAACAATTCCAAAGTTTTTCCGGCGCGCCTTATCGGGCACAAAGCGGAAACGGGCGGCCTGATAGAAGTTTTTTTACATAAAAAATTGGCTAGTCGGCAAGCGATTGATAGCACAACTTCGGATCAGGCGCCGTCCGGTAATCTTTGGGAGTGTTTGCTCGGCGGACGGATTAGAGAAGGATTGAATATTGATTTTTCTTGCGGTTTGCGGGCGGAAGTGATTAAAAATAATAATGATGGTACTTGGCGGGTCGGCTTTAATTTTCGGGACGAGAAATTTTGGGCAACCGTCAATAAAATCGGTTTGGTGCCTTTGCCGCCGTATATCAAACGCGGTCAAAAAAATACGAGCGATAAAAATAATTATCAGACGGTCTATGCCGACGACGCTAAAGTCGGTTCCGTGGCCGCGCCGACAGCCGGTTTGCATTTTACCAAGAGCCTATTGAAGAAAATTAAGGCGCGCGGCGTAAAAATAGTGTATGTAACTTTACATGTCGGGTTGGGTACGTTTGCGCCGGTCAAAACGGAAAAAATTAAGGAACACAAGATGCATAGCGAACGGGCGGAAATAAGCGCGTCAACCATTCGGGATATTTTGGCGGCGAAAAAAGCGGGTGGTCGAGTTATCGCTGTCGGTACAACGAGTTGCCGAACCTTGGAAGCGCTGAATTTCCGGGAGCTCAAGATTGACGGTCGGAAAAAGTCGGCGGTCAAAAAACAGGCTTTTTGGACGGATATTTTTATTTATCCCGGTCATAAGTTTCAGGCGGTGGATGCTTTAATCACTAATTTTCATTTGCCTAAATCCACTCTTTTGATGCTTGTGAGCGCTCTGGCCGGTAAAAAAGCGGTTGACAAGGCTTATCGCGAGGCGGTACGGCGACAATATCGCTTTTTCAGTTATGGCGATGCGATGTTTATTTATTAAATATTAGCTAATTTCAACCGTTTGATTTTTTTCAGATTTTCTGATATAGTAAAGGTTGATTATTGCTTCTAATATCGATTTCGGCGGTTTTAATCATAATTTTTATTACTATGAAGAAGTTTTTAATATTTATTTGGGAAATTACCAAGGTAGTGGCGATTTCTTTGGCCATTATTTTGCCGGTGCGTTATTTCTTGATCCAACCGTTTTATGTCAAAGGAGCTTCCATGGAGCCGAATTTTCACGATCATGAATATTTGATTATTGATGAATTGAGCTATCGGTTTTCCTTGCCGATACGCGGGCAAGTGGTGGTCTTCCGATATCCACGCAATCCGCAGGAATATTTTATCAAGCGAATTGTCGGTTTGCCGGGGGAAGAAATTCAAATCAAGGATGGTACGGTAGTTGTTTTTAATGATAATTATCCGGAAGGAATGACTTTGGAAGAAAAATATTTATCGGCCGATCTTATCACGAACAATCAAAGCGAAGCTCGAATTGAATTGGCCGCGGACGAATATTTTGTTTTGGGCGATAATCGAAACGCCTCCAAAGATTCTCGCGATTTCGGACCGCTTAATAAAAGTTTTATTACCGGCAAGGTCTTATTTCGCGGTTGGCCCTTGGATAAAATTACGGTTTTTGATCAAAGCTATTGGGCGCAATATAATTAATCGGCCGTCGCTTGCTTAAGACTTATTTAAGAAGTTAAAAGTTCAATCAGTATGCCCAGACGCAAAAAAAATCTGCCGGAAACAAGCAAAAAACCGGCCGTCAAATATGAAAAAATCTCTCATCGTTTATTGGGCATGAAAGATTTGGTCGGCACGGAATATCTTGGTTTTGACGTGGTGATGAATAAAGTCTGGAATTTGGCCAAGCTTTACGGTTTTACGACCATTAAGACGCCGATTTTGGAGACCTTTGATTTATACAAGAAATCAACCCGCCGCAATACCGACCGGGAGTTTTATTTTGTGGAAGGCGAAAAAAGCGAACGCGTCGTTTTGCGTCCGGAAATAACCCAGGGAGTCATTCGCGCTTATTTGGAAAATAATTTGGCGGAAAACGGTTTGCCGGTGCGATTATTTTCGTTGGGGCCGATTTTTCGTCATGAGAAATTACAGACCGGGCGTTATCGCGAATCCACTCAAGCCAATTTGGAAATCATCGGCGAAAAAAAACCTTTGGCCGAAGCTTTGTTGATTACGGTGGCTCATAATTTTTTTGCGGAACTGGGAATTAAGGTCCAAGTACAAATTAATAGTCTGGGCGCTTCCGAGTGCCGACGGGAATATGGCAATAAATTATTGGCGTTTTATAAAGAAAGGGGCCGACGCTCCAAACTTTGTCATTATTGCAAGAAGAATTTGGGTAAAAATTGTTTAAGCTTGTTGGATTGTCGGGAAGAATGTTGCACCAAATTGCGGGAAGAAGCGCCGCAAATTGCCGATTATTTATCGGATGAAAGTCGCGAACATTTTGCCAAGACTTTGGAGTTCTTGGATGAGCTTAATATCAATTATAATTTTAATCCTTATTTGGTTCGCGGTTTGAATTATTATAACGATACGGTATTTGAATTTTGGCCGATTAATGAAGAGGGTGCCTTGTCCGGTAAAGTGGCTTTAGCCGGCGGCGGACGTTATGATTCTTTGGTGGAAACTTTAGGCGGAACAGCTACTCCGGCCATCGGGTTGGCCGTCGGCATTGAAAGAACGATGTCGCGCCTCAAGGATCGTCATTTGTTGCTGGGCAAACCGGAGAATGATGTCGTTTTTGTCGCTCAGTTGGGCGATCAGGCAAAATTGAAAGCGATGCAATTATTTGAAGATTTGCGACAAGCCGGATTTAATGTTCGCCAATCGTTCGCTTCCGAAAGTTTGAAAATGCAATTGGAAGAAGCGACAACCATGCAGGCCAAGACCGCTTTGATTTTGGGGAAAAAGGAAATCATAGACGGCACTATTTTGATGCGCGATATGGATTCCGGCGCTCAAGAAACCGTAGTTTTTAAAAAGATTAAAGAACGTTTGGCCAGAAAAGATAAATTAATTGAAAAAAGAGTTATCAATAGAAAGGAGGGGGGATTATATGGCTGATTTTAAAAGAAAACCGGGGGAAAGTTTTGAGAGCTTTTTGCGGAAATTCAAGAAAGGCTTGAAGAACGGTAAACGTTTGGAAAAAGCGCGTGCCCAACAACACCTCAAACCTAAAAAAACGAAACAAGCGCAGAAAAAATACGCTTTAACGAGTTTGGAATTGAGCAAGAAGAACGAGTATTTGCGTAAGACCGGCAAATTGCCGGAAAGTACCATGCGCTCTTAATATATTTCGATATATTTAATGATAAAAACCCTTCTTAATCGAAGGGTTTTTTGTTTTCATTGGTCCGGTTGTCGGGTTGTCGTCGAATAAGAATTTTCATGATTCTCCTTTTCCGAGGTTGTCCGTGAGTATTTTTATTTGTTGATTCTCGGCAAGAATCTTTTGATGTTGTCCAAGGGTGATCGTCGTGCATGCTGTTTGATTCGATCGCGAGCGTGTTTCGTTTTGACGAATTTCAACCAATCGCGATTGGGATGAGGACGATTTTTTTCCGTAATGATTTCTACCAAGTCGCCGTTTTTCAATTCTTGATCCAGTTTGCCCAATTTGTCGTTGATAATTGCGCCGCTGGCTTTATTGCCGATGTTGGTGTGGACCGCATAAGCGAAATCAACCGGTGTGGCGCCTTCCGGCAATTCAAAGACATCTCCTTGGGGAGAAAAAACGAAAATGCGATCCCGAAAAATATCCAATTTTATGTTTTTTATCAATTCGTCGGTGCTGAGTATTTCCTTTTGGATTTCAATGATTTCTTTTACCCAGCCCGGCGTTCGGTAATCGGCGGGACGATGTTGGTTTTTATAATACCAATGAGCCGCCAAACCGTAGATGCTTTCTTCATGCATCTCCGAAGTGCGAATTTGAAATTCCGCCGCTTTGCTTTCGGGACCGAAAATAGTCGTATGGAGCGATTGATAACCGTTCGGCTTGGGTACCGCAATGTAATCTTTAAAACGGTTAGGCTTCGGTTTCCAAATCGTATGGATTATTCCCAAAGTTTTATAGCAATCATCGATAGTCGGCACGATTACGCGTAAAGCGAACACATCGTAAATTTCATCGAATCTTTTGCCTTTTTCCTGCATTTTTCGCCAAATGCTGTATAAATGTTTGAAGCGGATTTCTATTTTATATTGCAGGCCGGCCTCGTCCAGTTTGGGAATGAGAATGCTCTTGATTTTTTGGAAAAAACGATTGCGTTCCACTTTTTTTTCCACTTCATATTGGTATTCCAATTCATGAAATTGATCGGGGTATAGAAATTTAAAACAGATATCTTCCATTTGCCATTTCAGGCGACTGACTCCCAATAAGCCGGCGATAGGCACATAGATTTCCATTGTTTCTTGAGCGATGCGCTTGCGTTTTTCCGCGGGCAGTCCTTCCAGCGTACGCAAATTATTGAGCCGATCGCAAAATTTAATGAAAATTACGCGCAAATCGCTGGTCATGGCCAAAAACATTTTTTTTAGATTTTCCCGATAACGCTCAATGCCGCGATATTTTATTTTTCCGAGCTTGGTGATGCCGGCTACCAGAGTGGTGATTTCCGTGCCGAAGCGATGTTGAATTTCTTCCAAATCATGATCGGTGTCTTCCGGCACATCGTGCAGAAGGCCGGCGGCGACCGTCGCCAAATCGGCTTTTATTTCCGCCAACATGTAGGCCGTGTGCAGAGGATGTTGAATATACGGTTCGCCATTTTTACGCATTTGTCCTTGATGAGCGGTTTCGGCAAATTTAAAAGCTTTGACGAGCACGGCGACGTCGTCATGAGGATGATTTTCTTGAAATTTTTTGATTATTCTTTCGATAGTCATAAAGACCGGCAATGAAGTTTTTGAAAACCGTCCCGTGATTCGGTTCGGACTTTTTATTTTTTATCTTTTTATGATATAATTAGCGTACAATAAAGCTACAATATTATAGCATGAAAGGTGGTAATTTAGAAGTCGTTATTTTTTACTTTGATGAGTAAAAAAATCAGGTTAATCATTTCAATTATCGGTTTTTTGGCCATGTTGACGGTTGCCGGTTTTGCGCTGGCCGCCGATTTTGGCGTGGAGGCGGTAAACTCCGGTTTGGCCGGGTCTTTAAGCGACGCCGATCCGCGCATCATTGTCGGTCGCATCATTCAAATCATTTTAAGCTTTTTGGGCGTGATTGCGGTTGTCATTATCATGTATGCCGGGTTTTTATGGATGACTTCCAACGGCGAAGAAGAAAAAGTTTCTCGGGCAAAAAATATTTTGAAGAATGCTGTTATCGGCTTGATTATAATTTTGTCTTCTTGGGGAATAGCCACTTTTATTTTGTCCCGGTTGGGAGCGGCTACCGGCAGTGGTCAGTTTGACGGCAGTAATACGGCCGGTGTCGGTTCGGTTTATCCGGGCCTGGGGGCAATCGGTGCTTGTTCGGTAGAAAGCGTTTATCCGTCCGACGGTCAGGACGATGTGCCGCGCAACACCTCCATCATGACCACTTTTAAAGAAAAAATACAATTGAATTCGGTGTGCGTTAATAGTGCGGGAACGGCTTGTGCCTGCGATCAGTCGGATTGCAACAAAATTAATCCGGCGGCGATTCGTCTTTATAAAACTGATTTGGGCGACGCCTGCACTTCCGTTTGTCCGGAAATTAACGGCAATATCACCGCAGTATCAGTTACCGTGACCGGCGACGATCGGGTTTTGATTTTAACCCCGGTTGATTTGTTGGGTTCGCCTACGGATAAAATAGGGTATTCTGTAAAATTTACCGATGCCGTTAAAAAATTGGACGGATCGTCAATGTTTAAAAATTGTGCCGCCGATTTGGTCGCTTGGCGATTTGTGGTCAGCAGTCGGCTGGATTTGACGCCGCCTTTGATTGTTCCTGCCGGAATTTTCCCTTTGCCCGACAACGAGAAAGATTTATATCAAGCAATTACGCCGGCGCAAGCGGCCACCGGTGCCATTACGGTAAATGTCGCGCCGCGAATTTATTCCGCCGCCGCCGTACAGAAGATTACCAGTTTGCCGGCGGGATTGGCGGCAGAGCTGGTTTTGGATTATCACGGTTCAATTGCCGCCTTTAAGTTAACGGTCCCCGCCGATGCGCCGAACAAAATTCAATTGTTTGACGAAGCCGACAACCTGTTGGGCCTGGCAGAGTTCGATGCCGAAGGCGTCGCGGTTTTTGAAAATTATTTCACTTTTAAAGCGATTGATCATCCGGCCGGCAGTTTATGGCAAGTGAACATCAAACCGGAAGTGTTGGCCGACACTTTGACCGTCAATAACACCGTATATACTTTCGCCGCGACGGCGGAAAATAATTTTATCAGAGTTCCCGCTCCTTTTGCGGCCGACAAACAGGCCGCTTATATCGCCGCTAAGATTAATGGCCTGGAAATACAAGCGGTCGCGGCTGGCCGGATTATCAATATGCAAGCAAAAGTGGCTGGAGCGGCCGGCAATAGTTTACTTGTCACTACTTCCAATAATACGGCTTTGACAATCAAGCCCTTGAGCGGCGGCGTGGATCGTCAAGAATCCAGTCAGACCAACGATAAAAAAGATCGGCCGATGAATTCCGCCATTCAACTTAATTTTAATGAAGCGATTAATCCGGCGACGGTTTCCGGTTTGGCGGCAGACGTGTTTGATCGTATTCGCGTCGTTAATGCCGTTGATAGTTATTCGGCCGGAACGGCTTGCACCGCTAATGCGCAATGTCAATCGTATAAATGCGAGAACGGTCAGTGCGTCGGCAATCATGTGGGCGGCAAATTTGTGGTCAGCAACAATTATCGGACGGTTGAATTTATTTCCGATGTGAAATGCGGCGTCAACGGTTGCGGTGAGGAAATATACTGTTTGCCGGCGAATAGTCATTTGGCGATAGAGGTCGTGCCGGCCAATTTGCAGACTTGCGAAACCAGCGAAGACTGTTTGGCTTTCAGTCCGTTTAAAATTTGTTCCGCGACGGGGTTCAATTATAAAACTTGTCAGAATGAAATCGGCAAGAATTATCCGGTGGCCAATTTGAGTTTATTGGACGGAATCGTCGATGCGGCCGTTAATTCTTTTGACGGCAATCGGGACGCTTATGCCGACGGTCCGCTTGATTTTTATAATGATAATTATGAGCCGCAGGCGAATATCGGATTGAAAGATAAATATCGCTGGTCTTTTTATGTCAGCGATCAAATCAGGTTGACCCCGCCGCAAATCACTGTCGTGATGCCGGCGCAAGGCCAAGCCGGCTTGAGTTTGGCCGAGCCGATTAAAGTCAGTTTTAACACCTTGATGATGAATAGCAGTTTAAGAACCGGGCGCATTTCGGTTCCCAGCGGCACGTCTACCGTCGCGCATCAAGCGGTTAATTTGCGCAGCACCTCTCCCAATCCTTTGGGCTATTGGATTTCGGCCGATAATCAAGACACTCCGCCTTTGGACGGCGAACCGGATTTAACGGTGATGAGTATTTTTCATTCTCCTTTCCAGGAGTCCGTTACTTATCAGGCGCAGGTCGGTTCGGGGGTTAAGGATATTTATCAGAATTGTTATAAGCCCAGCGCCGGTCCGGGTTGTCTGGTGACGGCCGAACAACCTTCTTGTTGTTTTGGCGTCGCCACCGACACCTTGGGAGCGGACGGCAGTTGTCAATAATTTTAAAATAACTTGAAATTAATTTTGTGTTTAAAAAAATCGCCAAAAATTTATTGATTTTTATTCTGCTCGCCGCCGGCCTGTTGGCGATGCGCTTGGCCTTGGCCGCCGATTTTGGCGTGGAGGCGGTAAACTCCGGTTTGGCCGGGTCTTTAAGCGACGCCGACCCGCGCACCATTGTCGGCCGCATCATTAATATCGCTTTAGGTTTTCTGGGCGTGATTGCGGTCGGGTTTATCATTTACGCCGGTTTTATTTGGATGACTTCCGGCGGCAATGAAGAAAATATTATCAAAGCGAAAAACATTCTCAAGAATGCCGTCATCGGTTTGATTATCATTTTAGCTTCTTGGGGAATCGCCACTTTTATAATTTCTCGTTTGAGCGGCGCGGTGGGCGGTACCGACTTCGGGTCTTGTACGACGGGGCAGGTTATTTCTTGCGGTTGCGGAGGAACAACAATTTGTTCCGACGGCTCTTGGAGTGCTTGCGTCGGATCGAACTGCAGTTTGGTCGGCGGCGGCGATGAACCGATCGGTTGCAGTGCCAATTTGGAAATTTGCAGTCCGGTTGATCAAATTTGCGCCCCCAACGATTATTGCGATCATAATGATTGTCTTTGTAAAGATAAGGTGTCTTCCGGAGATTCTTGCAATGCCGATCCGAGCCAGGCCACTTGTCAAGCCGACGATACTCGTTGCGGCGCTTATTCAATTTGTAATCCGGAAACCTGCCTTTGTCAGGGCGCGCCGGTTATTACCGGTATCAGTCCGGTTGGCGGTTTCTGTTTGGACGGCGGTCAATCTTGTTTTGAAGACAGCGATTGCGCCGGTACTTGCGATCAATCGACTCCCAACGGCTCAGCGGGTAATTTAATTACGATTTTCGGCCGGAATTTCGGCGATTATGTGGCGGGAAACAGCCGGGTAATTTTTCAAGGAGGACCGGCGGGGAATCTGGCTCGCGACGGCATTCCGCCGGCAGAGCTTAATGCGGCTTGCGTTGATTTTTGGAGCGACAATCAAATTGTCATTGCCGTTCCGTCCGGAGTGGTTACCGGTCCGATTGCAGTGGTGGATCAAAGCGGCTCCCGCGACAGCACGAATGATGTTATTGGTCCGATAATTGCCGATTTTCAAGCAAACAATATTGTTCGTCCCGGGTTATGCGCTCTCAGCCCCGTTCGCGGTGCGCTCAGTTCCGAAGTGGACTATCAAGGAGTAAATCTTTATGCCGGCGACGCTTATTTTGGAAATTATCAAAGCAATGTTTTGGCGTTAGAATCGGCTTTTGTCGATCAAGCTGGTTTGAGCGGTTCGGCGTTGATCCCCAATATCAAATCCGGCGATTCCGGCAGTTTTGTGCAAAAGAATCTTGGCGGTAATTTGGAAAAAAGCAATTATTTGTTATTTACCAAAGAAAAAGAACCGGGGGCGGGACCGTTTATTTCCGCTTTTAGTCCTTCGGCCGGACCGAGCGGCCAATATGTAACGATTCGCGGCCGTGATTTTGGCGGCACGCGCGGTTTATCGCGAGTGTATTTTAATGATACAGAAGCCGTTTATGATTTTCCGGAGCCTTGCGCCGATACGGTTTGGGGAGACGATCAAATTATGGTTAAAGTGCCGAACGGTTTGAGCGACGGTCAATATGCCATTAGAATCGATTTGGGAGGAACGATTATCGATACTCAGGCTTTGAATCCCGGCGCTTTTCAAATTGACCAGGACTTAACTTTGCAATCAAGTATTTGTAAAATTGAACCGAAAAAAGGACCGGTGGCTTCGCCGGTAACGCTGTGGGGAGATTAAATTTAATTTTGACAAAAATGCCGCCGGTACGATTGCCTCGGACGGTCGGGCCGACATGATTGAAACTTCCGTTCCGGTCGGAGCGATTACCGGACCGGTTTATGTAATCAATAAGAGCGAATGGGGGAATGAAGTTAATTTTACGGTTGGTGAATGTTCTCTCGACGCTGAATGCGGCACTCAAATTTGTTGTCCGCAGGATACTTATAAAAAAGGCCGTTGCGTTGATGATAGCGGCGATTGCTTTTTAGATATACCGACTTCGGTTTTTGAA